>VOFC01001995.1_pt1:60000-246969 | contig 246969 bp, 181 predicted proteins | sample 5384161 | NCBI WGS metagenome assembly VOFC01 (sample SAMN12384722, study PRJNA508395) | human gut metagenome | isolation source: healthy gut B | host: Homo sapiens
GATAGCGGGTATATTCCGTATATATTGAGGAACGAAATTCTCAGGGACGAGGAAGAAACAATACGCCATTTTGAATACGTATGGTTTCTTCCTCAATCATTTGGTGCAGGAGTTGTGCTGTCTTTTTCACGGGAGATGCCCGGGAAGGTCATTTCCGACAAATTGTGCTTCTGGCCGTCTTTTAAAGTCTCCAGTATAAGCGCGGTGATTTGTTCGTCCGTAGCATCCGCATGTGGATGAGATTTCCGTATCCGGCAAACGTCACATTGTTCGCAGGGTTGTGCATCTTTTTCGCCGAAATAGTGCAAAAGGACTTTGCTACGGCAGAAGTCAGCCTCTTCGGCATAGTACAACATAGCCTCAATCCGCTCTTTAAAATTTTTCTTGCGTTCGTCGTACACGGAAGAAGGGAATACGATACGTTCTTTTTCGATGCGTTTACAGGAAAAGGTGATATAAGGCGTTTTTTTGCGGGGGATGTAATGGAGGATTCTGGACCTGCCAAGTGCCAACAGTCCATGGTAAACCTGGTCTGTGGTCAGGCCGGATAACGTCGCGATACGCCGTTCGTCTATAAAGACATAATCGCTGAATACGCCTCCATAGCTGCGTAAAACCCATTGGATGAGTTGTTCCTGTTCCGCTTCGAGTTCATGAATGCGATATAGCTCGTCGCGGCGGAGCAGAAAGTGTATGCGGGAGGCGTTGTCTTGTTCTTCCGTATATTCAATATAGCCTGCCCGTTCCAATAAATGCAGCGCACTGTCGGTCTGAACCGGAAAGTGTTTGAAGTTACGGCAGAATTCGTCCAGGTCGAATTCGCGGGTTACGTTATAACCGTCTCCCATGGCCATCTGGTAATAATAACAAATGTGTTCGTACACTTCCCGTATGGCATCCTTGTCCGGAAAAGTATCGGGGATACGTTTCATCAAGCGTGTACGGTCGTGTCTTTGGTATAGCAGTACTGCGTAAGCTTGTGCGCCGTCACGTCCGGCCCGCCCCGCTTCCTGGAAGTAGGCCTCTATGGAGTCCGGCAGGTCAAGATGGATTACCAAACGTACATCCGGCTTGTCGATTCCCATGCCAAACGCGTTAGTCGCTACCATAATCCGTATTTTGTCCTCTTGCCATTGATGTTGGCGAAGGTCTTTTTCCGCATCGTTCAGTCCGGCATGGTAAAAGGTGGCGGACATACCGGCAGCTTGTAACTTCTCCGTGGTCTCCCGGGTATTCCGGCGGCTTCTGGTATATACAATGGCCGATCCTTTCGTGCTGTTTAGAATATGGATGAGTTCCCCAAACTTGTCTTCTGTATGCCGGACAATGTAAGCCAGATTTTTCCGCTCAAAACTCATACGGAAAGCATTCTCTTCCCTGAAAGCCAACTGGCGTTGGATGTCCTTGACCACTTCGGGTGTAGCCGTGGCCGTTAGGGCAAGAACCGGAATGTCCGGCAGGATTTTACGGATTTCCGCAATCCGGGTGTACGAAGGCCGGAAGTCATATCCCCATTGGGAGATGCAGTGCGCCTCGTCCACCGTAAGGAAACTCACGGGCATGTGGCGCACCTTTGCGAGGAAGATATCCGAGGCTAACCGTTCGGGGGATACATAGAGGAACTTATAATTGCCGAAAATGCAGTTCTCCAACGTAACGAGGATTTCCTCACGTGACAGTCCGGAATAGACGGCAGCAGCCTTGATGCCTCTTCCGCGCAAGTTACGTACCTGGTCTTTCATCAAAGCGATAAGCGGAGTGACCACGATACAAATGCCGTCACGGCTGAGCGCAGGTACTTGAAATGTAATGGACTTGCCTCCTCCGGTAGGCATAAGCCCCAAAGTATCCCGTCCGTTTCCGATACTTTCTATGATTTCCCGTTGTATGCCGCGAAACCCGTCATACCCCCAATACTTTTTCAATATGGACAGATAAACGTCTTCCATGCGAGGCGCCCGTGAAGTTTATTCTTTACCGGAGGGGCGGATGTCCTCTATCTGAAGCTGCACTTCACCCCGTTTATGCGTATTTTCTTCGATAGTGTAGCAAATATCGAAAGAACGTTTGGTCTTGATGTAACGAGCCTGTGAACTTTGTCCGAAAGCGATGCCGTTCATGACGTTGTTGCTCTTGTTGTCCACCAATTCCAATTTGATATGTTCTTGTTCGCGTCCTACGACCTTGCTCGTTCCGTAGTCATATACATGTTGCGTACAAAACAGCGGTTTCGTATTGTCCGGCCCGAAAGGATTGAACTTTTTAAGGTCGTGGTGAAACTTGTGCGTGATGTCTTTGAAGTCTATTTGCGCGTCGATGTTCAATATGGCCGAAGTCTGTTCCGGCAGGATATGTGTTTCCACGTAAGCTTCGAAGCGCCGGTGGAATTCCGGTACGTTTTCCACTTTCATGGACAAGCCCGCTGCATACGTATGTCCCCCGAAATTCTCCAATAAATCCCGGCAACTTTCGATAGCCTTGTAGACGTCGAATCCCGAAACGGAACGCGCCGACCCCGTGGCCAGGTTGTCCGTGCGGGTCAGTACGACCGAAGGCCGGTAGTAGATTTCCGTCAGTCGTGAAGCCACGATGCCGATGACCCCCTTGTGCCACTCTTCGTTGTAAATGACGATAGACCGTTGTTCGCTTTGTTTGTCCAGTTTCTCTACTATACTGTTTGCCTCCTCCGTCATAGACTTGTCCAAGTCTTTGCGCATGTCGTTGTAGCGGTTGATTTGTTCCGCCATTTCATGCGCCGTCTGATAGTCTTTTTCCACGAGCAACGCCACGGCCTCTTTTCCGTTTTGTATGCGTCCCGAAGCATTGATACGCGGTCCGATTTTGAAGATGATGTCACTGATGGTCAGCTCCCGCTCCGACAAGCCGCATACGTCGATGATGGCCTTGAGCCCGATGCTCGGGTTGGCATTCAGTTGTCGTAGACCGTGGTAAGCCAGGATACGGTTTTCTCCCATAATCGGCACGATGTCCGACGCGATGCTGACGGCACAAAGGTCCAATAACGGGATTAGTTGGCTGAACTCGATGCCGTTACTTTGTGCGAAAGCCTGCATGAATTTGAAACCCACGCCGCAGCCGGACAAATGGGGATAGGGATAAGTTGAGTCGAACCGTTTGGCATTCAGAATCGCCACGGCCGGCGGAAGGATTTCGTCCGGTACGTGGTGGTCGCAGATAATGAAGTCGATTCCCTTTTCTTTGGCGTATGCAATTTCCTCTACAGCCTTGATTCCGCAGTCAAGCACGATAATCAGTTTGACTCCGCTTTCGTATGCATAGTCGATTCCTTTGACCGACACGCCATAACCTTCCTCGTAACGGTCGGGGATATAGTAGTCGATATTGGAATAATATTGTTGCAGGAACTTGTAGACCAATGCTACAGCCGTGCAGCCGTCTACGTCATAATCTCCATAAACCATGATTCTCTCCTTGCGTCCCAAAGCTTTATTCAGACGCTCTACAGCCTTGTCCATATCGGTAAACATGAACGGGTCGTACAGTTCTGTGAGCGAGGGACGGAAGAATTTCTTGGCATCCGCCACCGTCGTGATATTGCGTTCTATCAAGAGACGACCGAGAATAGGGCTGATGTTCAGCTCTTTGGCCAGTCTCTCAGCCGCTTCCAGTTTTTCCGGTGTAGGAGGTTCTAATTTCCATTTATAGTTCATTATATGTATTTTTTTCCTTTTTATGCTGTCTCCGGGCGTGAGGCTTGTCACGAGGCCACACGGTTATTCATGTAAAAGTAGGAAAAAAATATAAGAAAACCGCAGTTTCCCCATCTTTTTTGGAAAACTGCGGTAGCTTTTTACTCTCTTTATGAGAAAGCGGCTGCTCCTCTGCCTTTTTTAATTCAGCCCCAATTTCTTCCGGATCGGTTCGGGGATGGCATTCTTGTTCACTACGATATTCATGGTCTTGTAGGCTACGAATGCTTTCGAAGCATACCAGATGCCTTTGTAAGTTCCGGCATCACCCCAAGAGTTCTTCACCATGTAGTACTCCTTGCCGTTCTGGTCCTTGGCGATACCGTAGATCTGCATACCGTGGTCGTCCGTCGTTTCCCAGTTGTCGTAAGCCGTCTGACGCATTTCCTGAGTGACTTTTACCTCCGGAAGCGGTTTGGAAGTCAGTTTCTTGACGATTTCTGCACGTTTGCTGTTGTTGCTCAATCCGAGCCAACGTGCAGCGTCCGAACCTACCAGGTCTTCTGCCTGCTTCACGTCCGGCATCACGGCGATACCGTTGCGTGTGAAGCCCGTCTCGCTCACGTCCGAACCCCATGCGATGGTATATCCGTTGTGGATGGCGTAGTCGAATACCTCCATCAATTCGTCGATCGGCAGGTTGTAAGACAGCGACCAACGCCAGTTGTCTTGTACTTCGATGACAAACGGTTTGTAGAACGGATGATGGGTATAAGAAGTCAGGGATACATAATCGTCCATGTTCAGGCCCAGCGACTGCATGTAGCTTTGCGGAGTGTATTCCTTGCCTTTGTAAGTGAATTTTTCGGGGCATTTGCCCAAGTAGGCATCATAGATACCGCTGAAAGCCTGTTTCCATACGGGAGACAGCTTCTTCAATTTGCTCGTGGCCAAAGCATCTACAAAAGCTGTGGCTACGAGGTCCACCTCATTGTGGTTGGGCAGGGTGTCACCGTAAAGCGTACCCGGCTCCGGCATGGCTTCTTGCGGTACGATACCGTAGTTCTGCATGCAGTAAATCACGTCGTAGAAACTTCCTCCTTGCGCGAACGAAACATCGCCGTGTGTACGGACGGTTTGGGCTGCACGGTCTTCCATGGTTTTATGTACGACGAACATTTCGCAAAGGTCATGTTCGCCTTTTCCCATGCGGAGCAATTCGGATTCGAAGAAAGACAGTGTGCTGAAGCACCAGCACGTACCGCTCTGATTCTGGTTCTTAATAGAGGTGATAAGGTTTTCTTTCACCGTGGTAAAGACGAAACCGGTGTCGGCTTTTTCCACGTGTTTCTTAGCCGATACGCCAAGTGACAAACAAGCACATGCGATAAATAAAAGTTGTTTTTTCATTTCGGATATTTTAGTGATACATTAATTAGTCCTTTGTGCCATAAACTCTTCCACATCGTCCATGTGGTACGGGATGCGTTCATGTCCCAGCATGCGGCAACCGCTTGCCGTAATCAGAATGTCGTCTTCTATGCGGATGCCTCCGAAATCCTTGTAAGTTTCCAGGAGGTCGAAATTGATGAAATCCTTGTGGATGCCTTTGCTTTTCCATTCATCGATCAGGGCCGGGATGAAATAAATGCCTGGTTCGTCGGTCATGACCCAACCTTCTTGCAGGCGGCGTCCGCAACGCAGGCAGTTCGTACCGAATTGCGTGGACGGCTGCACTTCGTCGTCGAAGCCCACATATCGCTGTCCCAGCCCTTCCATGTCGTGTACGTCCATGCCCATCATGTGCCCCAGACCGTGCGGGAAGAACATGGCGTGCGCTCCGTTGCGTACGGCTTCTTCCGTGTCGCCTTTCATCAGGCCGAGTTCTTTCAGGCGCTCGGTCATGAGGCGGGCTACGCTCATGTGCACGTCCCACCATTTTACACCGGGGCGTGCGATGTCCAATACGTGGTCATGGCAAGCTTCCACGATGCTGTAAATGTCCCGTTGGCGGGAGGTAAACCTGCCGTTGATGGGAGTGGTGCGCGTATTGTCCGAGCAATAGTTCTCATTGGTTTCCGCTCCTGCGTCGCAAAGCATCAGCCGTCCGTCTTCCAAAGGACGTGGAGAAGGGTATCCGTGCATGATTTCCCCGTGCATGGAAAGAATGGTGGGGAAACTGGTCATGCACCCTTTGGCCGATGCGATACCGCTGATGGTGCCCGCGATGTATTGTTCGCTCACTCCGGGGCGGCAAAGGCGCATGGCCGCCGTGTGCATCTCATGACCGATGGCGCAGGCTCGTTCGATTTCCTCTATTTCGGCCGGTGTTTTCACAGCCCGTTGGTCGATGACCGCCATGATGAGTTCCAACGATGCTTCCTCGCGTTGCCGTGAAGGATGTATGCCTGTCAGGTCCATGAGTTGAATCATCTGGTCGTGACGGTAAGGAGGCAGGAAATGGATTTTCCGGCCTTGGGTACGGGCTTGTGTTACCAGTTCTTCCAGACGGTTCATCGGAGCACTGTGTTCCACGCCGCTTTGTGCGGCGAGGTCGGCCACGCTGTCCACGGCACCGAACCATACGATGTCTTCAATGTCGATATCATTGCCAATCAGATATTCCTTGTGGTTGTCTATGTCGATTACCCCCACGAGTCCTTCGCGGTGTTGTCCGTAAAAATAAAGAAAACTGCTGTCTTGCCGGTATTTGTATACGTTGGCCGGATAATTGGACGGCGCATCGTTGTTTCCGAAAAGCAATATCAAGCCTTCTTTCACCTGACGCTTCAGCCGGTCGCGTCGGGCTGTATATGTTTCTTTGTCAAATAACATAAACGTAGCTTAAAGATAAAACATTTAATAAAGTATGCAAAAATACTGATTTCATTTGGGATTTTCATTAACTTTACTCGTAAATTAGGAATAATTATGGAGATAGACAAGCATACGGGTTTAGTGCTGGAAGGCGGGGGCATGCGCGGAGTTTTTACATGCGGGGTGCTGGACTGGCTGTTGGACCACCACATTGATTTTCCCTACACGGTCGCTGTGTCGGCAGGGGCGTGCAATGGCTTGTCTTATATGAGCCGTCAGCGCGGACGGGCGAAGTACAGCAATATCGACATGCTCAAAAAATACAAATACATCGGTATGCGTTTCTTGTGGACGCAGCATAGCATCCTGAACCAGGAACTGCTGTATAAGGATTTTCCGGAGCGTATCGTACCTTACGATTTCGAGGCTTACCGGGCCAATCCCGGAGTGTTCGAGATGGTGACTACCAATTGCCTGACGGGGCGTGCCGACTATTTGTCGGAGAAAGAGAATTACAACCGGTTGATACGGATAGCCAAGGCTTCAAGCAGTTTGCCTTACGTCTGTCCGGTTGTCGTCGTAGACCGCGTGCCGATGCTCGATGGCGGTATCGTGGACTCCATACCGGTGGAGCGGGCTATGTCGCTCGGTTATGAACGCAACGTGGTCGTGCTGACGCGCAACCGCGGTTATCGCAAGACGGGCCGGGACATCCGTATTCCTTCTTTTATTTATCGCCGTTTTCCCCGTCTGCGAGTGGCGCTCAGTCACAGGTGCGAGTGTTACAACCGCCAATTGGAGTTGATAGAGCAACTCGAGGATGAAGGAAAGGTTCTGGTGGTGCGTCCGCTCGAAAAACTCGAGGTGGACCGGCTTGAAGACAATATCGGGAAACTGACGGCCTTGTACGAAGAAGGATATGCTTGTGCCGAGACGGTTTTAGGAACGTGTATTTTTAATGAATGACGAAAGATGACAGAAGAGCAAGAACAGAAGCCTGCGGTGGAAAAGAATCCGCATATTTATAAACCTGCATATACGAAACAGGAAGTGGACGAGCTGACGCGTTGGTTTGAAGAGCGGATGGACCGCCTTCCCGCGACATTGCAACTGAACGAGGCGACGGCGGCTTCCGACCTTCCGCGCACGGTGAAAGCCCTATTGGCGGTGCTGAAGGTTCATAAGGAGAACATATCCGTGACTTTCAGTGGATATATGTCCCATCTGGACTTGATTCGTTTGCGGTTGAAAGAACAAGGTCTGGAGTAAATCGTAAAAGGGGAAAGACGGATGAAAAAGCGGATACGGACAATATGGGCGGGCGTTTTGTGCCTTTGTCCGGTGTTGGCATTGCAGGCCGGGTGGGGAGACTTGCAGGAACAGTTGCGGCGTATGGTGGCGGACAAGAAGGCGCAAGTCGGAATAGCCGTCATAGTGGACGGGAGCGACACGCTGACGGTGAACAATGACGTGCGCTACCCCATGATGAGCGTGTTCAAGTTCCACCAGGCTTTGGCTGTGGCAGACGTTTGCGGACAGCGCGGTGTTTCTTTCGATACGTTGGTGCATATCCGGCCGGACGATTTGCGCCCGGATACGTACAGTCCGTTACGGGACAAATATCCGGAAGGAAACCTGTCTCTTTCCGTGGGCGAACTTTTGAAGTACACTTTGCACCTGAGCGACAACAATGCCTGCGACATCCTTTTCCGGGTGTTCGGAGGTCCGGCTGCTACGGATGAGTATTTGCGCAGCATGGGCTTGCGGGATTTTGCCATTGAAGCCACGGAGGACGATATGCACCGCAATCTGGCGGATTGTTACCGGAACTGGACGACTCCGTTAGAGGCGGTACGCTTGTTGGAATGGTTGGTTTCGGGTAAGGCGGCTAAGGGAGCATACCGGGATTTCATAGAGCAAACCATGATTTCCTGCCAGACGGGTCGCGACCGTCTGCCGGCACCGCTTGCCGGTACGAAGGCAGTTATCGGGCACAAGACAGGTACGGGCGACCGTAACGGAAAGGGACAGATTATCGGGACAAACGATATCGGTTTTGTTTTCCTTCCGGACGGGCATCGTTACAGTATTGCCGTGTTGGTCCGCGATTCGGAAGAAAGCGAACAGGTCACTGCCCGGATTATAGCCGATGTTTCGGAGGCTGTGTACCGGTATGTAAGCGGGGAGCGTTAAGATCAGAGGGCGGGACGCAGCCTACAAGAGTTTGCTTCATCCCTTTTGTAAAGAATAAGTTTCGATTGCCATATCGCAAATAAAGAAGTGGTAAGTTGTTGTAAAATAGTATGTTGCAAGTGCTGAATCATTCTGCGCCAAATGAAAAATCGTTTGGCTGAGATTGATTTTTCATTCGCCTGAGATTGATTTACCGTTCTGCTCTTATCGGTTCGACGTTCTCTACCGAACGGAAAGATGTAAATAAAAAAAACAGGGAACGAATCACTTCGGCCCCTGTTCAATCATTAACTTAATCCTAATTTCAATAATGAAAAACCATACTATCCGGTTATTTGATGAGCACTTTTAAAGTCCTCTTTGTGCCGTCGCTCATCTTATCCTCACGGATGTAGATTCCCCGCTGTGTCGGACGAGATATGCGCATACCGTTCAGGTTGTACCATGCGGTACCAACCACGATACTCTTTTCATCGGCTACGTTGTCGCTGATGCCGTCGCTGATGTCTACGTCGTCTAAACCTTCGGGTCTGTTTGCCTCTCCATCGCCAAGGTAATACAAGTGGAAATCGTCGATGAGTACCCAGTCGTTGACGAGCGTGTCGGTTTTTTGCACGCCGAGACGAACCGTTTCACCTTCTTTGACATAGAAATACGATTCCATTTCATAATATCCCTGGTTCATGGCCGTACGGGCACCTTTCCGGTCGTTGACGACGCAATTATACACTCGTCCCGAGTTGGGGAAGAGGCTGTCGGGCAGTACGATGTCGGCTGCCGTGAATTTGCCGTTCTGTACGCATTCGAAGAACGAAGGCAGGGGTTTCGAATAGTTGGCACTTTCCGTTTCGGCATATACCTTGGCGTTCTGCTGTTCTTCGCCTTCCCGGCGGGCCAGTGCGGCCACGTCGGCCTCGCCTGCGCGGTAGAATCCGTAGAGCGTCACTTTGTAATATCCCGGATGGAGACGGTACACCTTTTGGTAGATGTGGCACGTGTCGGTATTGTAGAATTCGAATACGGAGTCGTTCGCTTCCTTTTTACCGTTCGTGAATTCCGTTGTCCAACCGGCATCGGTGAATGCAACGGAGTCCTTCTCCTCGAATACTTGCTGGAAGTCGGGGTTGATGAGCATATCCGTCACATCGGCCGGGGTGTCTTTGGAAGCCGTTCCCACGTCGATGCCTTCGTACACCATTTGATTGTATGCCTCGTTCATCTCGATGATGTATTGTTCGGTCTGTGGGATGTCTTTGAACTTTCCGTTTTGGGTGAAGACATCCAAGACTTCGTAAACCACGTTGGCCAATATGCCCTCGTCGTAATCGGCAAAAGTTCCGCTGTTGATTTGTTCGTCATACATAAGGGCCGTTTGGTGCAACGTCTCTACCTTTTCCACCGAATTCCGGTTCAGAATGATGGCCTCGTCCAGAGCCTTAATCTGTGCGGTATAGATTTCCTCGGTCAGTTCGCTTTCCAAGCTTTTCTCGGCATCTTGAATGGCTTGGCTCAGTGCGTTGTACGCCTCTTCCGTCGTAATGGCTTTGTCTGCCAATGCGGTGTTGGTTTCTGCTATTTTGGCATAGAGTGCGCTCACGGCGCCCGTCATGTCGGTCGCGCCGAGATATTGGATGTGGAAATTGTCGAACAGCGTCCAGTTGTTGGAGTTCGGGCCGGTGGGCATGGTGATACCGAAACGGAGTTTACCGTCCTCGCCCACATAGCATGTAATAGTGGTCGTATAGTCGGTACGGTCGTTGAAGGCAAAGGCGGCCTCTCCTCCGGCTACGCCGTTTGGAACCCATTGTCCGTCGATGGCTGTTCCCGTTCCGGAAATTTGTGAACCGTTATTGGCCAAGTCTTCGTTTGATGCGTAATGGAATTCGTACAAGTGGCGTACTTTTTCTTTTGCATCGTTGCCGAACAGGTAGGACAGCACGTCTTTTTGCGGGTCAGACTGGTTCCATCCGGCAGCGATATCTTCATTGAGACCCTGTCGGTTATAAGCTTGCACGGAAATCGTGTAAGAACCTTTGGGTAGGCCGGTGAGCTCCTGGTACACTTCGAAAGAGGAGCCTTGCCATACCTCGGCCACGTTGTTGCCGTATTTGAAATCTCCGTCACCGGTTTTGGTCCATCCCGAATTGCTTCCGGTGAAGTCTAAATTAGAGGCCATCCCGTCGGCATTCTGGGTGTCGCCTGCGATAAGGGCTTCGCATACACAGGCTTTGAACATGCGGTCGGCGCGTGGTTGGATGCTGTCTATTTCCAAGGGGTTGAAAGTCCGGTTGTCGTGTATTTCTTCCAGTTCATACAAGAAATCCTCGTATGAAATCAGGCCATTTTCGGAGTAAGGGCTGGCGTCGTAAGCTTCATTCAGCTCTCCGGTCAGCTCTTCCAGTTTCTCGTATGCGGCCACGTCGAGGTTCAGCGTGTCCATGGCGAGCATCAGGCCGTTAAGGACTTCGCCTAAAGTCGCTTCGTCCACACCGGCTGTTCCTGAAGTTTGCTGGGCCAGACTGAGTGCTTGGTCGAATTTCTCTCCGTTGGTTATCGAATATTTGATTTGGGCATCGTCGTATCCTTTTTTCAATGTTTGGGCATCGGTGATGGTCTGAGCCAGTTGTCGGGCTAATCCACCTTCTTCCAGTCCTAAATATTCCAGTTTGAAATTATCTACGCAAACCCAGTTGCAATTCGTGTTTTCGGTTTTGAAACCGACGGTGAGGTTTCCGCCCGCCAGGAAGAATTCCAAAGTAGCCAACCGTGGGGTCGGTGCGTCGGTAACGTAGCCGTCGTTACCCCTGATGGCACCGAATTCCAGTGTGTGTGCCTCGCCTTTGTATTCAGCCCCTTGTACGCGGGCGTAAATGTAGACTCCTTCCGGCGTAAGAGCCATGTCGCCTTGCTGGTAACCGATGGTATTGGCCGAGAGACGGTATTTTCCGGCCGGCAGATCACTCAGGGTTTGCGAAACGTCCATTGAGCTGCCCAGGTTGCCGCCGCCTCTAACCCATCTTTCCACGAAGTTCTTCATCTCGTATTGGCGGTCTTGGGTGGCGTAGAGCGTAGCTTGGTAACCAACGCTTTCACCGTTGATGTCCCAATGATCGGTGTTGGACTCGAATGCGTTGTTTTGGATTCTTCCGGTGAAATCAGCCGGATGTTCTTCGTCCACGATGGACAGTTGGTAATCTGCGATGGCTTGTTGCAGTTGTTCGGCAGCTTCTTGCACCTGTTTTGTCGTCGCATTATCGTCGTTGTATACGGTTTCGTAAGCCGACACGTCGGTGTAGCCTGTTTCGCTGGCGGTTTCCAGTTGCTGTAGGAGGAGTTTCTTGGCCTGATAAATCTCGTATGCTTCCGGCTCCACGAACTGCCAGTCTGTTTCTGCGTTCTGGTATCCCTCTTGAGAAGGGTCGATGAAAGGATATACGATGGTCGATTCCACACCGTCTGTGCCCCACATACCGTTCATCGTCAAAGCGTTGGCGGAGCTTAATCCGTATTGGGCATCTTGGTCTACAATCTTGATACGGTAATAGCCGTTGTCTTGCGGCAGGATTTGCCATAGGGTGTGTCCTTGTTCATTGCAGTCCACCCATGCTCCTGTCTCGCTGCCTGCGTAGACTTCATGGAAACCGGAGTTGCTTTGCGCTTTCAACATATTGAAAGTCCATCCTTTTCCGGGCACTACCGGTTCTTTGCCCATCAGGGGAGCGCGTTCCTCACCGTAAGACAGTGTGACTTCCTGGCCCGTGTCGCCTACGCTGAGTCTCGTGTTGTAATCATTGCCGTTCGTGAGGAATTTGTTTGTGGCTACATGGTAGACGTAGTACACTCCACCGCCGGTTCCGTCGGTAGCCAAGTTCGGCTCTACGGTTTCCAACTTCGGATTTTCGTACGCGGATGCCCACAAAGGCATGGTAGAAGATGTGGCGCAGCAAAGAGCTATGGCCGTCAGTAAACTGTTTTTCATAATGTTTGTTTTTAAATGGATAATGTTTGGTTTTTATATCGGCAGGGGAAATCTTTCCCCTGCACGAATGGAGTTTAATAATCGATGCTGATTTTCTCTGTGGCGGTTGAACTGCCCTGAATGGTTTTCACCATGTAGGTGCCCGGAGCCGCTCCGCTTTGTTTCAATGTACGGCGGATGTCCTTGCGGGCGCAGGTGAAACTACCCACTTGTGCGCCTCCGACGGTGAAGACTTCGCAAGTGACTTCCTCGTCGGCATGGATGTCGTCGACAGAGGTGCTTAGTTTTACGCGGACGATACCGTCTTCAATGTCGGTAGTATCCCATTCTAGCCCTTCGCCCGGGCTGTCCAGTTCAAATGTTGTAGTGGTACGGGTACGCGTGCGGTTGGCCTCCCACAAACGGAACTCGTCGCCTGCTTCCAACGAAAGACTTTCGCGGACATGTAGTCTGAGTATGCCATACAGATTCAGTATTTTGACACCGGTCAGATTGGTGCAACGTGTCTTGCTGGCGATGTTCAGCAAGAGGATGCCGTCCTTGTCTATGGTAACGGAGTTTTCCGAAAAGTCTATCGTACCGGTAGTCGCGGTTTCTGAAACGCCGGGGTACAGCAGGCCGTCTTTTTCCACCGTGAACGCGCCGTTATTCAGTTTGCCGCGACCGCAGAAGGTTCCGTTGGCTTTAACTGTGACGCTTCCTGTGCCCAGCATGCCTTCGGTTGCCGATGCGTTATTGATGAGGAGCGTACCTTCTTGCACCGTGCAGTCTCCGGTGAAACTGTGGATATTTGTAAGGCTCATCTTGCCTGTCCCTACTTTAATCAGTTGCGTGCCGGTGCCTTCTATCTTGCCTTGGAAAGAGAAATCTTCGTTCAACGAACCGATACGCCAAGTGTTGTTGTCGCCGGTTAAGGTTCCTTTTCCGGTCACTTTGCCAAGGGTGTAAGGTTTGGCCGTATTGCTTACAGTGGTACGTTCCGGGATGTTTAGCGTACCCTTGGGCATGCCATAGCTGTTGTTCAAGGCGAACCAGTTGTCGGGGTTGGAAGGTTCTATCGTACCTTCGAAAGCTGACCAGTCGCCTGTGAAATCCGAACGGATCCACGGCACGTATATTTTCAGCGTACCTTTTCCGAAAAGTTTGATGCGGTTCTCGCAGCGGCTGTCGCATCGCATCGTGCCCGTCACGCCCTCTTCCACTTTGAGATTATTGAGGTTCAGGCTGTAGGTGTTGCCGTCGTCAAAGTCCTGATAAGTGGCATTACCGATGAAAATCAGTGTATCGCCGAAGAGCACGCCTTCTCCTTTGGCCTGTAGCGTACCTTCTTTCAGATAGGTCTTTTTCAGGTTGTCGGCAGCAAACAGTATCAGGTTGGACGTACCGGTTTTGGTCAAAGTGTTGCCATTACCATATAGAGGCTTGTTCAAGGTCAGTTCGCCGTCGGTCTGGAAGACGGCTCCCCCTTCACCGATGGTGATGGGCACTCCGTTTTTAATGGCTACTGTGTTGCGCAAGGTGGCGCCGTTCTTGATTTCAAAGCGGCCTATTTCTTTGGTATAGCACCCCAAAGCTCCTTCGCGGACGATGGAGTCGGCCAAAGCCGAGACGGTAGTGACGCCTCCTTCTAACGTTGTTTTTCCCGTGTAGGTGTTCGTGCTCGTGATGACCAATGTTCCGTTTCCTTTCTTGGTCAGTCCCGTTTCTCCGCTGATACCGCCGTTGCCGCTTAGGCTGTAGGTTTTCGTGTCATTGTCGAATGTCACCGTTTTGGGGTAGAGGTTCTCGTTGATGCGGACGGAGGTGTCAGTGGCCGCATCGTCGAATACCACGTCGTCGCCGGAAACGAAGATGTCGGCTTCTCCCGCATTGTTGAAGTTTTCGTTTTCATTCAGGTTCCATTCATTGAGCGTGTGGGTACCGTCCCAATACACTTGTGTGGCATCTCTCGTTTCCTTTATGACGAGGAATATTTGGCCGTTTTCGTATTCCAAGTGGCATTTTTGAGTTTCCAGTCCCTGAAGGAGGATGTCATCTACGTTGCCGTCGATCTTTTTCACTTCGGCGATGAGGTATCTTCCGGCTGCCATCACGTTTTTCCCGTTTTGATAGTGAGGAGTAAAGCGGAATATCGGTGCTTGGAACTCGGGACCGTCGCTTCGGTTGAGGGTTTCCAGGGAAAGGCCTTTGGCCAACACGATGCGGTCGGCCCGGGTGTTCTCGGAATAGAGGTCGAATTCCATCACGGCACCGTACCGCATGGTCACACTGTCAGCGTGGATGGTGGCGGCTTCTCCCGTTCCTCCTACGCGGAGCACGGAAGCATATTCCATTTTGATATCCTTTCCGAAGTCAGCCTTGGCGTTTAATTCGGCAAAGCGGTTCATCCATACGCGGCTGTTGGGGAGTTTTCCTGTGAAGTTCACGGTGCCGCCCCAAAGGTCTGTCGGGCCGGAATAGGTCTGTTCGCCGCTCAGGTTCAGGATGCCTTCGCCTTGTTTCACCAAGCGCATGTCTCCGCCAAACGTACCGCCTTTGAGCGTATAGGTGGAGTAGGAAGTGGTGATGTTGTCGTTGTTGTCATGTCCTTCCGTATGGGAGAAGGCGTTGACGGTGAGGATGTAAGGCGATGCGTCTTCGGCGACTGTCACTTCTCCGCCCTCGGGATCGGCCAATAACACGTGCTGTTCGTTTTGGGCGGTTGTAATGGCATCTTTCACTTCCGTGCGCCCGTTGGTCATCAAAGGGGGAGGGGTGGTGGTATATCCTTCCGTCTCTCCCATGAAGTAACTGACGTGGGGCGGTTGGTTGTAACCGCACATCTGCCAACAGATGGCCTGCCGGTATTGCATGTCGTGCAGCAGGGTATAGTTGCGCCAGCGCGTCGGGATGGTTGTGGTGTAGATGATCAGCGACTGGTCGTCGGTGGACGGGTTGATGACTTCCTCGCGCCAGTCTCCGAAAATGTCGGCTTGGAGGGAAGGTGTGCCCTTCGTCCCGTTGTTTGAGTGAGTGCCTTCGAGCGGGATGACTGTACCATCGTAATAGGTGATATTGGTGCCGTCCAGCGATTCACTGCACAAGTCCCCGTTCCAGTAAGTGCGGAAACTGGATCCTACGGCTCCTGAAGCATTCGGGAGTGTCTCGTGGGTTACAGAACTAAGGATACCGGGACCCGGAGTACATTGGCTTCCCATAAACTCTTCGGTAAACTTTCCAGCCATGCAGCGGCCACAGTCTTGCGGATGCTGGTACCAGTGGTAGACCCTGCTGGTGGTGGCATCGCGGAAATTGGCTCCGGCTTTGTTTTCGTTGCAGGCCTGGATTTCTTGTCCTTTGTGGTAGGGGTCGAAGTCACTGCAATGTTGTGCGTCACCGTGGCCGTAGCCTGTTGTGGAAAGGCCTTTGCCGTTGTCGTCAATGACCATCGAACCGTAGACGATTTCATCACGTCCGTCCCAATCTACGTCGGCAATACCGAAGTTGTGGTATCCTTCTCCGAACCATGGGCTGCCCGGTTCGTTGTTGAGCCACCTCCAACGTTCCACCAGTTCGTGGGTTTCCGGATTCACATCGTAGGCAATCATCTTGTGGCGTGTGTAGATGCCGCGTGCCAGAAAGATGCTCGGATGGCGGCCGTCCAGATAAGGCGCACCGAAAAAGAACTTGTTGGCGCGGTGGCCGTAACCGTCGCCCCATGCGGCGTTCAGGTCCGTTTCGCCATTCTCCAACCGTTTGAGGGGGAATTGCATGGCCGGGTTGTACAGTTTGGCTGTGGCTCCCTCCATATATATAAGGTATTCCTCGCCCGCCATGGAATATGTCATGTTTGCTGTGTGCAGCACGCTGTCGCGGTAGTTTTTGGTCGGGTCACCGATAACCTGTTTTGTCCCGTCCGAAGCATAAACAATGGTGCCGTCCATGGCGCGCATCAGCAGCTCCGCTTTTCCGTCTTCATCCCAATCGAAAGCCGTGATGTTGGTTTCCACTTCACCTGCACTGATCATATTGGGGCCGATGTCTATTTGCCACAGCCGCGTGCCGTCTAACTTGTAAGCCTCGAAGAATGTGAATGCGCTGTCGTTTTCCGGATAGAAAAGTCCGTCGTTGTTATGTAGTCGCTTCACGATGATTTCCATTTCTCCGTCTCCGTCCAGATCTGCCGCTGTGGCATCATTTAGGAAGTAGTCCAACGTGATGTCCGTTCCTCGCCGGGAATACATCTTGCCCATGGGGATTGTCAGATACTGTTTGTCCCACACTTCGGCAGGTTCGCAGGCATCTTGTTCTTCGTCCCGTACTACGGCTTTTACCGTGTAGGTGGATGAGGCCGTGCCTTCGGGGTCGGTGAAGTTGGATACGTCTAACGGTTCCGGATTTACCAACTTGCCGTCGCGGTAAAGGTTGTACTGTGTGTCATAATACTCCGTGCCATGGATGCGCCAACTGGTGAACACGCCTTTTTCCGTTTGTACGGCTACGAGTCCCCGGTTGAGGTCTTCCATCATACGTTGGGCTTGTGCCGTGAGGCAGCAGGCAGCCAACATAGATAATAGTAATTTCTTTTTCATGATTTTAAGTTTAATGAATGGTTCCTTTTTTACGGTTTGCTTTTTAATTTGACGACTGTCAGTGAGTAGGCAGGCAGTTCATCCCGGTATTGAGGTCCTATGGCGACGGGCGAAGTTTCAGGGCGAGCCTTCCAATCATCCGGCATACCGCTCAATACGGTTTTCGTGGCATCCTGTTTTCCGGTGATGCCCAAAACGGCAAGGTCTATGGTAGCTTGTACTTTGACCGGGAGGAGGTTGACGATTTTCAGTATGAGGTCTTGGCTCAGACTGTCTTTTACTACTGATATGCCGATGCGTTTACGTACATCGTCACGGTTATCCGACAGGGTGAGCACGGAAGGAATATATTCATTCCCTGAGTTTTGTCCGAAGAGGAGTTGAGTGTAATAACTCGTACCGGGCTTGACTTCCATGTTGTTGAAATAAATCAGGTCGGGACGCCATCTTGTCCGTCGGTCTTTGGCCAACAACGGGGCGTATGATGTCATGCTGACGATATCGCCGTTTCGTTCGCAGCCTATCAGGTGGTAAGCCTCCAATAAGGCGGTCTCGATGTTATTGCCTTTGCCGGGGATATGTGTGGCATATTCTCCGAGGTAAACCTTGGGTTTGGAACGGTCGTAGCGGTCGTAATAATCGTGGTTGTTGAGGAACCATCCTGCAGGTTGGTAGTAATGTTCATCCACGAGGGGGACACCGAGCTTGCTGGCTACCTTCCATCCCTCCACGTAGTCCGGGCCTTCGCTGAAGGGGCCGGAGGTACCTACGACCTGTATTTCCGGATACTTTTCTTTGATAGCCTTGAATATCATGGTGAAACGTTCTTCAAACACAGGCGTGATGAGGTCTTCGTTGCCCACACCGAGATATTTCAGGTTGAAGGGTTTCGGGTGTCCGGCTTCCGCACGCATCTTGGCCCATGGGCTTTCGGACGGGTCGCCGTTAGCCCATTCGATGAGGTTCAGTATGCTTTCTATATATTCCGGCATTTTTTCCATGGGGATGCCCATTTGGCCTGCGCCTCCGATGGAAGAGTTCTGGCAACACACACCGGCTGCAACGACGGGCAGCGGTTCCGCCCCGATGTCCTCGCAGAATAGGAAATATTCATAATAGCCAAGCCCCATGGTCTGATGGTAGCCCCACAGGTTGCGCAAAGGTTTGCGGCTTTCTAACGGGCCGATGGTGTTTTCCCAACGGTATATATTATCCAATCCGTTGCCATGAGCTACACATCCTCCCGGGAAGCGAACGAATCGGGGGCGGATGTCGGCAATGGCTTGGGCCAGATCGGCACGCATTCCGTTCTTCCGGTTTTTGAATGTCTTTTGGGGAAAGAGGGAAACCATATCCAAATTCACTTCACCTTCCATGTCCGGAATAACCTCGATGCACCCGTTTACGGCGGATCCGGTAGCCTTTACCACAGCCGTGAGCTTATTCCATGTTTTGGAAATCTTGCCGGTGCGGGCTTCGCCGATGACTTTTCCGTCTTCATCAAGTAGTCTTACGATGATTTTTCCCCGTTTGTTGCTGGTACTGCGGGCAAAAACCGAGAAGTCGTATTTCTCTCCGGCCTTGACGGGAATACCGTCGAAACCGTCGTTAACCAACCCATGACCTTTTTCTTTAATGTCCAAAACGGCATAATGGGGATTGTGGGCATGCAGCGGAGCCACGGTATCTATGTCAAACGAAAGGCCTTCTCCACCCGTGCTCCACGAATTGGTGGCCGTCCAGTTCTCTTCACGACCGATGTCATTCGGAGAATATTCGAAATCGCGGTTTTGCACGAGTTCGGCATAAAGTCCTCCGTCCGCCCCGTAGTTAATGTCTTCAAAGAAAACTCCGATGAGCATATCGCTGATTTTCTTGCTTTCTTCGGGGCGTAGCGTTACGTTCAGTGTGATGGTGTCTTTGAAAAGCTCCGGGTTGATGGCCAGTCGTTCCGCATTTTGGATGGCTTTGTACTTTGCCATTTTGTCGGCTTGTATGAGTGCTTCCACTTCGTTCCATGCCACACGGTGGAGGGTTCCGCTTTCTGTGATTCCGTTGATTGTGACCTGTTGTCGATGGGGGACGGCGACATTCTCCGCTTGTGGAATACTGTAAGTACGGAAATCTTTCGTGCGGCAACTGTAGGTTTTCGTGTTTTCCCCCTGTAGGCTATTCCATGTGATAAGATAGTCTTGGCCGGTGGGCGAGAATGTAACCGAAGGATTCATGCAATTACCGGTGTTTCCTGTAGTTGGAAATGCCTGTTGCCCCCAGGAGATTAAATCTGTCGATGTGCAATGGGCAAATACGGCATATCCTTCATGTACGCTCCATAGGCAGTGCCACATCCCGTCGTTTCCCTTTATTAAATAAGGTGACAACATTCGTTTGCCGTGCCGTCCGCTGGCATATTCGCTTCGTAAGAACGTGCGTTCCGGACCGATGGAGTGCCATGTGTTCCGGTCTGTGCTCCAAGCGAAGTGCAAGCCGTTGCGTCCGGCGTTCTTATCGGTTGCGTATGCGAAGACATAGGCAGAGTCCGGTTCGTTCGCCATAAGGCTGTGCTGTAGGGAGAATCCGATTGTGATGAGTAGAAAGAATAAGAGTTTTTTCATCGTGCGCTTGTTTCTGCTTTTTATGATTAATGGATATTTTAATTTGTCACCGTAAAAGTCGATATTTTTTGCGCGGATGAATGGTATTTACGTTGCAAAGAATGGAACGTAGGTTGCATTCCGGCTTTTTTTTGATATATTTGAAAGCCCATGCAACCTACGTTCTATGAAAAAGGAACCGTTCTTTTAAGTTTTGTGGTATTGAGTAGGAAGTACGCCGAATTCTTTTTTGAATGATTTGGTGAAATGGCCGGGACTGCTGTATCCTACAGAATATGCGATTTCCGTGACGGACAGGCGTCCCTCCGTAATCAGTTGGGCGGCGCGTTTCAATCTGGTATTTCTTATGAAGTCAGTAGGAGACATACCGATAACAGAACGCATCTTGCGGAATAAGGTTGCCCGGCTCATGGCCATGTCGTCACTAAGTTCATCTACGGAATATTCGGAGTTATCCATATTCTTTTCTACGAACCGTAAAGCCTTGTTCAGAAAATCTTCATCGGCCGGCGATATGGTAACGTCCTTGGCTTCGGCCTCGGCGTTTTGTTTGAATTCGTTTTGTTGTTGCCGCCTTTGTGCAAGAAGATTATGAATGCGGGCAGTCAGGATTTCCCATTTGAACGGTTTGGTCATATACGCGTCCGCACCTTCTTTGTAACCCCGTTCTTCATTTTCCACACTGGCACTGGCCGTGAGTAATATGATGGGAATATGGGATACGTCGATGTTGTGTTTGATTCGTTTGCAAAGTTCTATACCGTCCATTTTAGGCATCATCAAATCGGTAATGATGATGTCCGGTTTTTGTTGCAAGGCTACAGCTTCGCCTTCTTCTCCGTCCGAAGCTTCGAATACGACAAAGTGGCGACGGAGTTCCTCCTGTAAATAATGGCGGAAATCGTTGTTGTCCTCTACCAATAATATTTTAGAACGGACGGTGTAATCAACGGGCAAAGGGGGATTGTCCATCGGATTCTCTTGTTGCGGAGTTGCGGGGAGAAGCGGGGACGGTACATGGCCAATATTTCCTCCGGGAATACGGACGGTAAAACGACTCCCTTTTCCGGGACTGCTTGATACGTTGATTTTCCCATGGTGCATTTGGACATACTCTTTGGCGACATTTAGCCCTATACCGCTTCCTGTATTGCCCTTATGGGAGCTCGCCTGATGGAATCGTTCGAATATATGTGTCTGCTCTTCGGTCGGGATACCGATACCGTCGTCCTCCACTTGTATGACAGCCATCTCTCTCCCGTCTGAAGGTTCCGGATAGGCTTTTAAGGTCACGTGTCCTCCCTGAGGAGTGAATTTGAATGCGTTGGACAGCAGGTTGTTCACCACCTTTTCTATTTTGGGGCTGTCCGCAGTGACAAGAAAGGTTTCCGGGTGGCAATGAAAGTCAAAACGAATATTCTTTTCTTCAGACATGGGAAGGAAACTTTCATAAATACGCGATAGCATATCCTTTAGGTTGAAAGTTTCTAAAGCCAATGTTTCTCCTTTCATCTCGATTCTCCTGAAATCGAGTAGCTGGTTGACTAACGACAGGAGGTTGTGGGCATTCCGGTCGATGGTTTTCAGTTGTTTTCTGGTGTCGGGGTTCTCTTCCTTTTTCAGTAGGTATTCCAATGGCGCGATGATGAGTGTCAGTGGCGTGCGTAGTTCGTGGCTGATATTGGTGAAGAATCGGTATTTCATCTCTTCCATTTGTTTCTGGGCTGCCTGTTGGTTTTTGGCTTGTTGGCGTTTCAGTACATGGCGAATGTATATGAAAAGCACGGCCACGGCTCCCAAAACGTATAGGAAATAGGCGGCATAAGTTTCGTACCACCATGGTGCACGATAGATATGCAAGACTTGGCTCTGCGTTTCATTCCAATGTCCGTTGGCATCCGTAGATTTGATTTCGAGGCTGTTGTCTCCTTTGGAGAGTTGTGACAGGTGGATGCTGTTCTGTCCTTGCGGAAGGACGTTCCACTCTTCGTGGCGACCGGCATGCCGGAACGCAAAACGGATATTCTGGCTGTGCAGGGGCGTGAACGTGGAAAGGTGTAGCGTGAGATCTTGTGCAGAAGGAGGGAGTTTCAAGGTCGTTGTAGCAGAAGATATAGGTCTTGTTTGGGAGTTGACCGTGACGGCGGTAAGACGCGGCAAAAAATCTTTTTCTTTTTTCTTGTCCGAGAAAGCGTTTGTTCGGACAGACAAGTAGCCGTTTTGTCCCCCGATGTAGAAGCAGTCGTCGCTATCTTTGTACATACAAAGGAAGTTTTCCATGTCGATGTGAGGAGACGATGCGCGCAACGTACTGAATGTTTGTTTTTCAGGAGAGAATATCGTGACGTTTTGCCGGGTGAGAATCCATAGTTTTCCTTTGCGGTCGGTCGTGATGTTATAGATGCTGTTGCCGTTCAGTCCGCACTCCCGATCCATGGAATGCAGGGTTTTGCGGTGCAGGTCGTAACGGAGTATATTGCCTTTGGCTGTGCTGATCCACAGGATTTCTCCAGGTTGCAGGGCTAATCCGAGACCGTTCTCGGCTATTTTTATTCTTTTTTTCGTTCCTTGCCCCTCTATGACGAGCAGTCCGTTGTTCTCGGTGGAGACGAATGCGGTATGTCCGTCCGTGACGATATCATTTATCATGTGAGTGGATGCCCATATTTTTTCCAATCTATGACTTGACAGGGAGTACCGATATAAATTTCGGGAAGTGCCGATCCAGAGTTGTCCGTAAGCATCTTCGTGAAGTGTACGGATGTGTTCGTCCGCTTCGGCCACGGAAATCATATTCACGATTTCGGTTTCGTGTATGTCATTATGCTCGAATGTAAGACGGATTACGATGTTGTCTTTCAGGATGCAATAGATGCCTTTTCCGTTGCGTACCTTCGCCAGCAAAGGGGTGGTTCGCCTGTGGGACAGCTTGCTGGTGAATACTTTTCCGTTACTTGGAAAGTAGGCGAAAAGCTGCTTTTGCTTATTCAGGCACCAGATGAGGCTGTCTTCGTGTATCAGCAAATCCATGTTAGTAGGGATTCCGTATCTCTGGAGAGATTGCGTGCTATAGCGTTGGATGGCGGAATCCAAAGAAGAAAGGATGAAAGAATTATGGATGTCTCCTGCAACCCACAGGTTGTTTTCATGGTCGAACATGGCTGACGCAAAGACCTTGTTTTCCAGTTGTAAGGACGGAGGTGTACTCAATCGTTCCAAACTGCCGTCAGGATAGGTCTTGTAGCGGCACAAGCCGTTGCCGCTTCCTGTCCACAAGTCACCCGATGCAGGATCTTGCAACAGGTTATAGATGATTTTTGCGGAAGGACTTCCCAGGGCTTCTTCCCGTATGGGGACATAAATGCTGCTGCTGTTTCGGGCATCGGGGCAGAAACGGAAGAGTCCGTTGCCGTATGTGGCAAGCCAGATGAAATGGTTGCTCTTGTCCCGTACCAATGCGGTGGGAGGAGTCTCGAACGGCCAATAGAAGGGAACGAAACGTTCTTGTTGCTTGTCGAACCAACATAGTCCGCCTTTTTGCAATGTGATCCATAATTTGTGCGTTTGAGGGTCTTCGAAAAAAAACGAGACTTTATTCGGTACACCTTGCCACTCTATATCGTAGCTGTGGGTGAGGCGGGTGGAACGGGCATCGAAACGGTACACTTTATTGTTGGTGGCAATGTAGACCAAACCATCTGAGGTCGCTTTGATTTCATCGATGCTCCATGAGTCGAAGCCGTAGCCTTCTATGGGCGTGATGCGGTAGTCGTTTTTGTCCAGAATATAAGCTCCGCGCAGAGTGCCGAACCAGATTTTTCCGGAAAGGTCTTCTGTGATACAAGTGATGTGGTTGTGTTTAATTACGTCCGGTGTCTTGAAGTCGGAGCGGAAGATTTGAATGTTGTAACCATCGTCGCGGCATAAACCGTCTTCCGTGCAATACCATATAAGCCCTTCCGAGTCTTGGAATATCTTTTTGATTTGTCTGTTGGGGAGTTGCCCGTAATGAGGCAACTCGAACCGCACTATGTTTTGCGATTGAAGTTTGTATGCTCCGGCGAAAAAGACGATGATGAGGAACATGCAAGTTATGGAATGGTGCAGTGCTTTATTCATCATTTGTTGAAATTAAGGTTAAATATGCAGATGGAATCGGGACTATGCCCTGAAATATATTAGAAAAGGAAGTGCCGGAATGGTACCGACACTCCCTTTGTCATGTATGAATTGATAGGATTGGCTTATTCGCTCCAGTCCATCTTGGTCATGCGCACGTAGCTCTGATAACGCTTCTTGGCCATATCCTCGCAAGCGTTGAAGAGGTCGGCGGCTTCGGTCGGGTATTGCTTCATGACGGAAGCAAAGCGGACTTCGCCTTTCAGATAATCTTGGAACGCATCCCAGTTAGGCTCTTTGGAGTCGAGCGAGAACGGATTCTTACCTTCGGCTTCCAAAGCCGGATTGAAACGCCACAAGTGCCAGTAACCGCACTTCACGGCTGCTTCTTCCTCAGCCTGCGATTTGCCCATACCCTTCTTCAAACCGTGGTTGATACAAGGAGCGTAAGCGATGATGATAGACGGGCCGGGATAAGCTTCTGCTTCGCGGATGGCCTTCAGACACTGTGCCTGGTCGGCTCCCATGGCAATCTGTGCCACGTACACGTAACCGTAAGTGGTAGCAATCATACCCAAGTCTTTTTTGCGTACGCGCTTACCGGAAGCGGCAAACTTGGCAATGGCACCGAGCGGGGTTGCCTTGGAAGACTGGCCACCGGTGTTGGAATATACTTCGGTATCCAATACGAGGATATTGACATCTTCACCCGAAGCGATGACGTGGTCCAGACCACCGTAGCCGATGTCGTAAGAAGCACCGTCGCCACCGATAATCCACTGGCTGCGTTTTACCAAATAGTGTGCCAGTTCGGACAGTTTGGCGCAAGCCGGGCAACCGGCAGCCTTGCCTGCCTCGATCATCGGGACGAGTTTTCCGGCAGCGGCCTTGCTGGCATCTGCGTCGTCCTTGCCTTCGAGCCATTCCTGAGCGGCAGCCTTGAAGTCGGCCGGAGTCTCATCGGCTGCAATGGCACCCTTGAGGAGTTCTTCGATACGTGCACGCATCTTCTTGTTGGCGAGCGTCATACCGAGACCAAACTCACAGAAGTCCTCGAACAAGGAGTTTGCCCATGCCGGACCTTGACCCTTGGCGTTGGTCGTATAAGGAGTAGAAGGAATGGAACCGGAGTAGATGGAAGAGCAACCGGTGGCGTTGGCAACGATTTCACGGTCGCCGAACAACTGGGAAATCAATTTCACATACGGAGTTTCACCGCAACCGGCACAGGCGCCTGAGAACTCGAACAACGGTTGTGCGAACTGTGAGTTCTTCACGTTGCTCTTGATGTCTACCAAGTCTTGTTTGCTCTTCACGTTCTTCACGCAGTATTCCCAATTCGGAGCTTCGGCGAGTTCCTGTTCCAACGGAACCATCGTGAGCGCCTTGCCCAATTTCGGATTGCCCGGACATACGTCGGCACAGTTGCCGCAACCCAAGCAGTCCATTACGCTCACCTGGATGCGGAAGTTCATGCCCTTCATGGCTGCCGGAGCCTTCATTTCGATAACCGGAGCGTTGAAGCCCTTCATTTCTTCGGCATCGAGAACGAACGGACGGATAGAAGCGTGAGGACAAACGTATGCACACTTGTTACACTGGATACAGTTGTCTGCGTTCCATGTCGGGACAAAGGCTGCCACACCGCGTTTTTCGTATGCGGCCGTACCTTGCGGCCAAGTACCGTCCTCGATACCCTTGAATGCGGAAACTTTCAGCAAGTCGCCGTCCTGTGCATTGATGGGGCGTACCACTTCATTGATGAATGCAGGGTCGTCGTTGGGCTGTGCAGCGTCTGCAGCGAGATTAGCCCATGCCGGGTCTACGGCCAGTTCCTTGTATTCACCGCCGCGGTCTACGGCAGCATAGTTCTTGTTCACCACATCTTCACCCTTCTTGCCGTAGGACTTCACGATGAACTTCTTCATCTGTTCTACCGCCAGGTCTACCGGGATGACACCGGTGATACGGAAGAATGCAGACTGGAGGATGGTATTGGTACGGTTGCCCAATCCGATTTCCTGTGCAATCTTGGTGGCGTTGATGTAATATACCTTAATATTGTTCTTGGCAAAGTAAGCTTTCACCTTGTTCGGCAGGTTCTTGGCCAGTTCTTCGCCTTCCCAGATGGTGTTGAGCAAGAACGTGCCGTTCTTCTTCAATCCGCGGGTCACATCGTACATGTGGAGGTAAGCCTGAACGTGGCAAGCCACGAAGTTAGGCGTGTTCACCAAGTAAGTGGAGCGGATGGGAGCGTCTCCGAAACGCAAGTGAGAGCACGTGAAACCGCCGGACTTCTTAGAGTCGTAAGAGAAGTAAGCCTGACAGTGCTTGTTGGTGTTGTCGCCGATAATCTTCACGGAGTTCTTGTTGGCACCCACCGTACCGTCGGCACCCAAGCCGTAGAACTTGGCTTCGAACATGCCTTCGCCACCCATGGCCACCTCTTCTTTCTGAGGAAGCGAAGTGAACGTCACGTCGTCCACGATGCCGAGGGTGAACTGGTTTTTCGGTTCCGGAAGAGCCAGATTCTCGTACACGGCCAAGATTTGTGCCGGAGTTGTGTCGTTAGACCCGAGGCCGTAACGTCCGCCTACGATAACCGGGGCGTTTTCCTTGCCGTAGAAGCATTCCTTTACATCCAGATACAGCGGTTCGCCGTTGGCGCCCGGTTCTTTTGTGCGGTCCAGTACGGCAATCGTCTTGGCTGTGGCCGGAACGGCTGCCAGGAAATGCTTGGCCGAGAACGGACGATACAGGTGAACGGCTACCAAGCCCACCTTTTCGCCTTGTGCGGTCAAGTGGTCGATGGTTTCGCGGATGGCTTCGGTTACGGAACCCATGGCGATGATGACGCGTTCTGCGTCTGCGGCACCGTAGTAAGAGAACAGGCCGTATTTGCGGCCGGTGATTTCAGACACCTTGTTCATGTAGTCCTCTACGATGGCAGGAACTGCGTCGTAGTAATTATTGCAAGATTCACGGTGAGTGAAGAACGTGTCGGGATTTTCGGCCATACCGCGTGCCACCGGATGTTCGGGCGACAGAGCACGGCTGCGGAACTCCTTCAAGGCCTCCTGGTCTACCAAAGGAGCGAGGTCGTCGTTCTCCAGCATTTCAATCTTCTGGATTTCGTGAGACGTGCGGAAACCGTCGAAGAAGTTCAGGAACGGCACGCGGCTCTTGATGGTAGACAAGTGTGCCACGCCGGCCAAATCCATCACTTCCTGTACGGAACCTTCGCACAACATGGCGAAACCGGTCTGGCGGCAAGACATGACATCCTGATGGTCACCGAAGATACACAGTGAATGAGAAGCCAAGGTACGGGCCGACACGTGGAACACGCAAGGCAGCAGTTCGCCTGCAATCTTGTACATGTTCGGAATCATCAGCAACAAACCCTGGGATGCCGTATAAGTCGTGGTCAGCGCACCGGCCTGCAACGAACCGTGGACGGCTCCGGCGGCACCGCCTTCCGACTGCATTTCCTGTACCAACACTGTTTCGCCGAAGATGTTCTTACGGCCCTGTGCTGCCCATTCGTCCACGTATTCTGCCATGGTCGACGACGGGGTGATGGGATAGATGGCTGCAACTTCTGAGAACATATACGAGATATGCGCTGCGGCCTGGTTACCATCACAAGTGATAAACTTTTTTTCTTTTGCCATAATAATGATTAATATTACGAGATTAAACTACAATTTCTTTATTTTCTCTTTAGTATAGGAATCGAACAACCATATCGGTATTTCGTTTCCGTGCCCTATTTCTATCTTATGCCGGGCATATATCGTTTCGGCGTTTCGCCGTCGTTCTTCGTTGGGGCAGATTTTGAATCTCAGATTTTCGTCCACCAAAAACGAGGTGCCCTTTTCTCCCTTGTTCAGTTTATGGTCTTTCCACATCGTGTTTTGGAAGAAAGTCTCCAGGATGTCCTGTTCTTCCAGGCGGCACGGGTAGATGACGTACATCAGATTGCTGTTGTGCATCATGATTCGGGCCGGTTTTTTGGGAAAGGTTTCTCCCTTCGGGTAAATCATGTTGATGAGCCGTGCGTCGGCCAGATACTTGATGTAGTTCATAACCGTGGCCCGCGACGTGTGGATGTCTTCCGCCAATTGGCTGACGTTGGGAGCCACCGGACTGTCTATCGCGAGCAAATATAGCAATTTTTTGATTTTTGCCAAATATTTCAGCTCGATTTGTTTGATGAGCAAGATGTCCACTTCGAGCATCATGTTCATGGTCTTGAGCAGATTTTCAGAGAAATTCCGCTTTTCCAGAAAGAACGGGTAGAAACCGTGGTGCAGATAGTCTTGGAAGAACTTCAGCGGACTGGCTTTAGGCAGGATGCTGCGCACGATTTGTTCATGACGGTTCAGGATTTCGTCGAGCGTATAAGACGGGAAGTCATTGCCCGTCTGCAAGTTGAGAAACTCGCGGAAAGAAAATCCTCTCAGGTTGTATGATTTCACCAGTCCGTTCAGTTCCGGGTTCTCCGTCTTCAGCCGCATGACGGAAGAGCCGGTGAATACGATTTTCAGTCCCGGCAGCGTGTCGTAGCATTTGCGCAGGTCTGTGCTCCAGTCCGGTTGTTTGAACACTTGGTCGATCAGCAATACTTTTCCTCCGCCTTCGTAGAACTCCGTGGCGAATTCGGCAATCCCCTTGCCCTGAAAATAGAAATTGTTCAGATTGATGTAGAGGCATTTCCGGTCTTCCACGTGGAAATGTTCTTTGGCGTATTGCAGAAGGAAAGTGGTCTTTCCTACTCCGCGTGTACCTTTAATACCAATCAGACGGTCGTTCCAGTCTATCTCGTCCATGAGGGCGCGACGGACAGGAGCGTGGGTATGCTCCACAAGGTACGCATGTGTTCTGAAAAAAGACTCCATTCTTTGGTACTTGATACAATTTGCAAAGATAGTGTAAAACCGCAAAAGTGCAAAGTCGGGTTGGCAAAATCTTTGTTTTTTCTTCATTTTGCATCTCGAAATGCGAGGGTTGTCAATTTGTCAATCCCGGCCTTGCAGGATTGAACCATTTGAACCGGAAGACGGAGGCGTGCGGAAATACGCGATTCTCGCACGTCGGGGGAATGACATTCTGAAGCTCCTTCGGCCTGTCGGGCTTTCAAAATGTACGGCATTCGGGCACGGCGTGCGTACGGGGTCGGGATTCGTGGAAGCGTGAAACGGCATCCGTAGGGCATCCTGTCATTCGTTTTTTGTAGTCCGATGCGCTCCGTTTAGGAGAAAAACGAGCCTAAGAGGCATATCTTTTTTCTGTTTTCAGGGCTTTTCTCCACCTGCATGCAGAGAAAGATGCCCCACCATGAGGACAAAAAAAATGTTTTCTCAGCCGAGCGAAAAATTTTTCGGCTGCGATTGAAATGCGTTTAGGCTGAAAAAAGCTAAAAACAAGGCTGAAACGTGAATTTATGTATCCGGAAAGGGGTGAAAACAACATGGAACGTAGCCGGAACGTGGAGCTTCTCATTCAGAGAAAGTCCGTAGGGCTTACGTTTTGTCGGTAAAAAGGGCGTATGTCCTTTCATTTGTTTAGTAGGGACGTTTCCTGTGCTTCTTATTCCGCTTGTCGGAAGGACTTTTTAAGCGGCAAACGGGTGCGTCCTAAAGAAATAGGATTTTGCCGTTTGCCGCATCTGAAATGGAAATTAGGTTATGAAATTGGTTTTTTACTGTTTGGCTTCTTCGGGAACTCCTCCCCATCTTTGGTCCAGACGGATGGCCTCTTCGCGGGTGATGCCGATGACGGAACCATGGCGCGGATGGAAGTTTTTGACGAAGGTTTCGGGCTTGGAACTGAAATGCATAAGGTCTTTGCTGCGTTGGAATTCATAGCGTCCGCTGCTGTAAAGGTCGTACATCAGGATGTATTCGTCCGAATCGTTCAGTTTGAATATGCTGGAGCCTTCCACGTGCGTACGGGTTCCGGCATACGCGTCGAGATATGCGAAATGTTCTTTCCACGGGCCGCGCAACGACGGGGCCGTGGCTTGCTGTATGCCGCTTTTCAGCTCTTTGCCGTTCCGGTCTTTGGTATTTCCTTTATAGAAGAAATGATAGGTGCCGTCTTTATGGATGATGTCGCCGTCTATGGCACCGTATTTGGGAGCGAACATCAGTTGAGGCTCGTTCTCGAAGGCCGTGAAATCTTCGTTGGCGTATGCGCAATAGAAATTGAGGGCGGTGTCGTATTCGAAGCGTACGGTGAAGTAGACCAAGTATTTCCGTGCTTCGGGGTCGTAAATGGTTTGGGGGGCCCACACCCATTTGATGTGGGCGAACTTCTCGGGATAGGATTTTTCCAGGTCGATGATGCCGTGCGTCCAATCGGTCAGGTTGCCGGATTTGAGCAAGACGATGCCGGGATTGTATTCCCAACCGTTCTTTCGGGTGAACATGTCTGTGGCCGTGATATAAAAGGTGTGCCCGTCTTCTCCGCGCAGGATGTGCGGGTCGCGTATGCCTCCGGTTTGGGATATTTCGTCCGATGGGATGACGGGGCGGTTCCCGTTCAGGGCTTTCCAGTGTACGGCATCCGCACTCACGGCAAATCTCAGTTGTTCTTGTGTCGCCAGTTCGCCCGAACCTTCAAAGTAAGCAAACAGATAGGCGGTGTAGTCCGGTGTTTTTTGTGAGATACAACTTGTGAGGAACAAGATCGAGGTGCAAGCTAAAATAAAAATGTTTCTTCTCATGTTTTTTGGGTTGATGTTTGATATTTGACAGGGCAAAAGTAGGCTCTTTTTCCCGGAAGGACTGTTTCTCTTGTTGCATATAATGGAAAATTGGTTTCAAAAAAGCGCATTTTGCAATAATGGAGGTGGGGAAATGTTTGTGGTATGAAATGTAAGGAAGATTATAGGTGGAGTGGAAGTAAAGTGTTATATTTGTCGGACGGATTGAGATGTGGAATTAAAAAAACAGTTCGAAGGATGAGATTTATATCTATTTTTTTAGCATCTTTTTGGGTGCTTTCTGCCGCATGGGCACAAGTGTATGAATGGAAAGCGGAGGGAAATCCCGTAGTACGGCACAAATATACAGCAGATCCGGCTACTTTGGTTTATAAGGACACGCTTTGGATTTTTGCTGGCGAAGATTTTGAGGGTAATCAACAACGTACGCACATGGAAAACTGGTGTGTGTTCGCTACGACGGATTTAGTGCACTATCGGGAATATCCCGTACCGTTGCGCGCAGATGAATTCAAATGGTCTTCGGGCATTGCATACGCTTCGCAGGTGGTGGAAAGGAACGGGACGTTTTATTGGTATGTCAGTACCGACCATACGGGTATCGGGGTGGCTGTGTCCGACCGTCCGGAAGGGCCGTATAAAGATGCGTTGGGCAAACCTCTGTTGACCGTGTCCGATTGTTTCGCATCCCAAAAACAGTGGGCTTGCATCGACCCTACGGTTTTGATTGACGACGACGGGCAGGCTTGGATTTTCTGGGGTAACGGGGAATGCTATTATGCACGGTTGAAAGAGAACATGATTGAAATCGAGGGGGAAATCTGCCAAGTGGACTTCGAGGGGTTTGTGTTTGAAGAAGCTCCTTGGGTGCATAAACGCGGCGATAAATATTATCTTTCTTATGCCAGCGGTTTCCCCGAGCGTATTGCTTATGCTATGGCCGACAGTATAGAGGGGCCTTGGGTTTATCAGGGCATTCTGAACGAATGGGCCGGGAATAGTAGCTCGAATCATCAGGCTATTCAGGAATATAAGGGCCGGTGGTACTTTTTTTATCACAATGGTGTCCTAAAAGGAGGAACATCGTGCAGCCGAAGTGTCTGTGCAGACTACTTATATTATAATGCTGATGGTACGATGCGGCGTGTGCAGATGACTTCGGAGGGCGTTTTGCCGGTCGTAAAATAAAGGTTCGGGTTCTGTTTTTCATGTTTCTCCATGACCTTGCATATATTCAATCCCGAGAACGACCTGGCGTTGGCCTGCCCCAGTCCGCATTTCATTCCCCCAGCTTCGGCCCGGCAGATGGCCGACGACCTTTCGGCGTTGCCCGTATGGTGGGCAATGAGGGGCGATGCCGTGTGCGTGGCTTCGGTGAAGGAGGCCCGGCGTTGGGCGGAAGAAGCCGGCGGGATTTGTCCGGAAGTGAGATGGGTCGGGCGCGACGGCTTGCCTTCGGATGCCGACGTTGACCCTTGGGGGTGGAGTCCGTTGATGGTGCAACGTCTGTTGACGGGCGGCGCGGACAGAAGCCGTTTGCCCGATGAAGCGCGTTTGGCGCGTTACCGTGAACTGTCGAACCGCCGTCATGCAGTGGACATGTTGGCTTATTTATGCGATCCCGACTTGGATTTGGGACAGAAGTGGAGGGATAGGCTTTGTGGCGTTTCTTATTACTGTACCGGCGAACAGGAAATCATCCGAAGGATGCGGCAATATCCCGAAACCCTATTGAAAGCGCCGTGGTCGGGCAGCGGAAAGGGCTTGCGTCTGGGACGAGGAGGTTATGTGCCGCCGCTTTCGGGTTGGTGTGGCCGTCAGCTTCGTGAACAAGGCGGGGTAATCGTGGAGCCTGTATATAATAAGGTGTCGGATTTTGCCTTGGAGTTTTATGCCGACGGTGCCGGAGGCGTGCGGTATACGGGGCTTTCGGTTTTCCTGACCACCGCACGTGGCACGTACGCCGGGAATTGGGTGGCGTCGGAAGAGGATAAGGTGCGTTGGCTGACCGATAGGATTCCTTTGCTTTTATGGCAGATGCTGAAAACGGCTGTCACGCACTACTTGGCTGATTGGTTGGGTAACGGCTACAACGGCCATCTGGGTGTGGATATGATGTTGTGCCGCGTACCGGGATCCGAATACCTGTGTGTGCATCCTTGTGTGGAAATCAATTTACGCCGTACGATGGGACAAGTTTCTGTCGATTTGGCTTCTTTCTTGGCTCCCTCTTCGGAAGCGCGTTTTGTGATAGACTATGAGAAGGAAGCGGGGCGGTTGTGGTCGGAGCATTGCCGGTGCGAGGAAGATCATCCGTTATGCTTACGGAAGGGAAAACTCCTTCAGGGATATTTGCCGTTGGTTCCGGTGACCCCCTCCGCACATTACCGGGCGGCGTTGTGGGTCTCCCCCAAGGGTAGGAGATGTCCGGTCGTATAAGTTAATTTGGAAAAAGAAGAAATGATTAGACCATTGGGAATTTCTGATATGGACACGGTGCTTCGTATTTGGAAAACGTCAAATCTTCAGGCGCATTCTTTCGTACCTTCCGGATATTGGGAGCGTAACGTGGAGTTGGTTCGGAAGGCAATGTCCGATGCGGAAGTTTGGATATACGAGTCGGATGGGCGCATAGTCGGCTTTGTCGGATTGGCAGGGGATTACATCGCCGGTATCTTTGTGGAGATGGAATGCCGTTCTCGTGGGATAGGACATGCGCTGTTGGATTTTTTAAAGAAAAGACATCGGTTCTTGTTGCTCCATGTGTATGAAAAGAACAGCCGTGCCGTGGCATTTTATCGTAGAGAAGGTTTTGAATGCCGGGATAGGCATGTGGAGGAGGATACCGGGGAAATGGAGTGGACAATGGCATGGATGAAGGAAAATATTCCTTTTTTAAGTTTTTTTATTGCCCTGCAAGTGGGGGCGGGGAGTGGATAACTGTTAACTTTGCATCTCTATTTTATGAATCTTTCTAATCAACCGAAAACGGCTTCTAATAGTTGAAAAAACGTTTTATGGAAACAAAACGAATTGTATTTTTGGACTATCTGCGTGCCATCGCATGCTTTATGGTCATTCTCGTACATGTGTGTGAGGCTTTTTATTTCAATCTGGACGGTATCAGTTTCTCCAGCAATGCCGACCGTTGGTGGATTTCTTTCATCGACAGTTTCCTGCGTCCTTGCGTGCCGCTGTTCATCATGGCATCGGCCTATCTTCTGGTTCCGTTGAAGGACAGTACGCCGGTCTTTTTCAAACGCCGCTTCACCCGTGTGTGCATTCCCTTCGTCGTCTGGGGGCTTCTTTATGCCTTTTTACCCTTGTTGTGGGGCGGTCACGGTTGGGACAGCGCGAAAACCCACTTGCTCACGTTCCTCTACAATTTCCCGTCCAACGCCATACATCTCTGGTTTGTGTACATGTTGATAGGGGTTTATTTCTTTATGCCGATTTTGTCTCCTTGGTTGAAGCAAGTGGGTCGTAAGGAGGAGCTTTTCTTTTTGGGACTTTGGTTCCTCACTACATTCTGGCATTACGTGAAGCTTTGTGTGCCGGGCGGAGAGATTTACGGAGAATGCAGTTGGAATGATTTCCACATCTTGTATTACAATGCCGGTTATATCGGTTTTCTGTTGATGGCACATTACGTCCGTACCTATATTGACTGGAGTCTGCGCAAGACGCTCGCTGTGGCCGTGCCTGTATTCTTGGTAGGATATGCTTTCTCGGTCGGTGCGTTCTATCATCTTTCTTCCGTGAGTTCAGACCCGTTTGTGGTGGAACAGCCTTGGCGTTTTTGTACGCCTAATGTGGCGATGATGACTTTCGCCCTCTTTATCGTATTCAAAAAGATTAACTGGGGCAGCGGGTGGCTCTACCGTGGCATCTTCTCCATTTCAAAGTTGAGCTATGGAATGTATCTTGCACATTATATGGTGTTGAACCTTGTGTACCCTCATGTGGCACCGCATTTCAATACGCCCGGTACCATTTTGGTGGCCGGTATCGTGATTTATGCGATTTGCTATGTGTTGACAAAATTGCTCTCTTATCTGCCCAAGAGTAAATATATCGTAGGATAGTGATGCCGGACACAAAGGCTTTTTATCAGGATGTGTACAGCATCGTGAAAGAGATTCCGGCCGGTCGGGTGGCGACGTATAAGCAAATTGCCGTTCTGACCGGCTTTCCCCAACATGCCCGTTTGGTGGGTAGGGCTTTGCGTAACGTACCGGATGCGCTCGGCCTTCCCTGCCACCGGGTGGTGAATGGCTGTGGACGCCTTGTTCCGTCCTGGCCGGAACAGAAAGCATTGCTGGAAGCCGAAGGTGTGGCTTTCAGAAGAAACGGAAACGTGGATATGCGGCGTTATGCTTGGAATCCGGATGGAGCGGCATCCGTGACCTTTTGATAAGCGATGCGCGGTGACTGACGGGTATAAATGATGCCGCGCTCCCGGAATCCGTTGGTCTTTAACAGGTTTTGCATGATGAGGTTGTCAGTGTGGGTGTCTGCGCGTAAATTGTGGTGTCGGGCAAAACACCATGCGATGCATTGCCGGGCGATACCTTTGGCCTTTCCGTTGGATGCCAGGCGGTGAATCACACCGTATGGCGCCTCATTCAGCCATTTCCCTTCGATATGAGAATAGGTAGGGTCGTTTCCCACTGAAAAGCAAAATGTGGCTACCACGCCGTCCGTTTCGTTTTCGCAGACGAAGCAGTGTCCTTGTCGGATTTCCGTTTCCATGAGTTCTTCCGAAGGATAACCGTCTGTCCATTGGTAGGGGTTTCCGTTTTCCCTCATGAATTTCCGGGCATGGTCGAATATGCCCATGATGTCGGGCATATCGGTGAATTGTGCAGGTCTGATGTTCATTTTGTGTCGGGTGTGGTGGTGTCTTGTGTCTCTTTTCTTTGTCGTGCCACGGGCGTTTCAAAGTGCGCCCCACAGTCTTTGCATACATATTCCCAATGCGTCGTGCCCGGAGGTGCGCCGGCCAGGATACTGAATATGGCGGCCATGAACGCCCTGAAACTATGAGACTTTTTCAATACGAACTTGATGTGGGGTGAATGGCAGCAGGGGCAGTATTTTAATTGTTCCGGTATCATCTGGTTGCGTTCGAGCAGAGCCATGGCACGTTCATAGTCGTCTTCATACACGAAAATATCCACTCCGGAAATCGTGGGAGTGAATCCGCGCAGGATGTTGGACGTGTTTTCGTTGTGCAGGACGGAGGCGATGCCTTCGTTTTCCAACGCCCCCTGAATCAAACGGGCTTGAAAGGCTCCGTCACAGGTGATAAGTCTGACTGTTTTCATAAGACGGTCGAATTTATTTGATAAAATATCCGATGTGCTTTGAGCGTCCTTTCTTGGCTAAGGTTCTGATTTCGTACAGTCCTTTGGCTAAATGCCCGATACGGACACGGCGGCTGTAAGGTGCCGTACTGACGATACGCCCGTACGCATCTACAACCGCTACGTAAGGGCTGTCCTGTTCAGGGATGTCCAAGGTCTGCGAGTCGTGCGGGAGGAACCGCCCTGAGAGGTTCGGTTTGTCGGACCATCCGGACGGGAGCCGTGCCGGTTCGCTTTCATTCCCGAAGCGGTCTATGGCCGTTACCGCGAAACCGATGCCGTTGAGGGCGCAGAACTCCTCGTTGATGGGAAGGCTGCAAGAATCCACATTCACGGCAATAAGATTTCGTGCGGAAGCGATGTCCACGGGAGAGGTCCGTGAAGCGTACACGTTGTATCTCACATCTTTTCCACATAGATTATCGACAGATGGCGACCATCGGAGTACATACGTTTGCGCTTCCCGGCTTTTGTGCAAATTTTCCGGACGTTCCGGCGGGATACTGTCCAGACTGTTACAAGCCGATGGCAGTGCCGGGAAGGGGTAATATACGTCTTTCAGGAAATCAAACAAGCCTTTGTGGTTGTCGTTCAGATACGCGTAACGGAAGAATGCCTGTCCTCCGAGGTCTAAAGACCGCGTGAAATACAACTCACGGGTAATGTCCTCCAACGGCCAGTCCTTTTCTTCCGGACTGAGGAAGTAGATGCCCAATCCCGGGACGACCGGTCGGCCGTAGTCGTTTTCCTTCCAGTCAATGGCGAAAGGGTAGAAATGATTGCCCCGGAAGTACATCATCGGGAACAACATGTCTTGTATCCCTTCGCGCAACCAACCCTGCGCGTCTTGGTACACGGCGGAGTAGGCATTCCAGTTGTAAGACGGATAGCGGCTCAGGTCGCTGAACTTGCCCACGGGCGAAGAGCTGACCTTGACCCAAGGTTTGGCGGCTTTCACGGCCCGATACATCGTCCGTACACAGCGGGTCATGTTGTCGCGACGCCAGTCGGCCTTGTTTTGCCTCTTGCCGTATTTGCGGTAAGAGCTCGCATCGTTGAATTTCGCCGCGTTTTCCGGATAACGGATATAGTCGAAATGGATGCCGTCTACGTCATAGTTCGCAGCTATTTCACGGCAGAGGGAAGCCAGATAGTCGGCGGTCTCCGGTTGCCCCGGGTCGAGATACCAACTGTCTCCATGGCGTACGCAAAGTTTGGGATGGGTTTTCAGTACGGAACGGTTTCCCATACGTGTGGCAGCGGATATCTTGAAACAAGGTATGGCTACAAGCCACGCATGCAGTTCCATCCCTCGTTTGTGGCATTCCCGGACGGCAAAGGCCAAGGGGTCATATCCCGGCGCACGTCCCGGAGTGCCGGTCAGGCAGCCGTCCCACGGTTCGATGGCCGAAGGATAGATGACACTCCCCCTCACGCGGGTCTGCAGCAGCACGGTGTTGATGTTCACTTCCTTGAGCCGGTCGAGGATGCGGCACAGTTCATCCTGTTGTGCCTTGATGCCGGCCGGGGATGTAGCTTTGTTCTTCGGCCAGTCCAAACTACTGAACGTGGTCAACCACACGGCCCGGGTTTCCCGTTTGGGGGAGGACAATGGATCGAAACGTTGCGTGGCCATTGCCGCCAGGCAGCCGGTGATACATATATATAAGGAGAAGATATATCTTTTCATGTAGGTGTATGCAGCTTTATCAGATGCAAAGTTAAGCTTTTCGGGGTATAAAATGAAAGTTTCGGGGACAAATGCCATGGTTTACGATACAATTTATTATTTTTGCGTAATTTAATTGATAACCTGATATGATAACATTCACTACGGCATTGGTGCTTCTGGTATTGGGCTATGCGGTCTACGGCGCCTTTGTCGAAAGAGTATTCGGGGCGGATGCCTCCCGAAAGACACCTTGTTATACGATGGCTGACGGTGTGGATTATACACCGATGCCTACGTGGAAAGTCTATCTCATCCAGTTTCTGAACATTGCCGGGACGGGACCTATATTCGGTGCGATTCTGGGTATCCTTTACGGGCCGGCGGCTTATTTGTGGATTGTGTTCGGATGCATATTCGGCGGGGCGGTACACGACTACCTGTCCGGCATGATTTCCCTGCGGAAGAACGGAGCCAGTCTGCCCGAAGTGGTGGGCGACGAACTGGGGGCGGGCATCCGCTTGGTGATGCGTGTCTTTTCCCTGATTCTGATGGTCTTGGTCGGTACGGTATTTGTCACCACGCCTGCCGGGTTGTTGGCTTCCATGACCGGAGACTGGGGTGTATGGGGTTCCGCTTTGTTTTGGAGCGTGGTGATTTTCGTGTATTACGTGTTGGCTACCTTGCTGCCCATCGATACCCTTATCGGACGCATCTACCCCCTTTTCGGCGTGGCCTTGTTGTTTATGGCCGTCGGCGTGTTGGTCGGCATTTTCACCCACGACGGTTGGATGCCCGAGATTACATCGGCTTTCGAGAGCCATCATCCCGATAGGAATCTCTCCATATTTCCCATGCTTTTTATCACGATTGCCTGCGGAGCCATCAGCGGTTTCCATGCCACTCAAAGCCCGATGATGGCGCGTTGCATGAAGAACGAGAAGCTGGGGCGGCGTGTGTTCTACGGCGCCATGATAACCGAGGGCGTGGTGGCTTTGATATGGGCGGCTGCGGCCATTAAGTTTGCAGGCAGTTATGAGGCGTTGGCCGAACTGATGTCGCCGTTGGGAAAATCCAATCCCGCCATTGTGGTCAATGCCATTTGCCAGGACTGGTTGGGGACGGCGGGAGCCGTGTTGGCGATACTCGGCGTGGTGGCGGCCCCCATTACTTCGGGCGATACGGCATTCCGGTGCGCACGTCTGATAGCAGCCGATTTCCTGCATTACCGGCAGAACTCCATATTGCGCCGCTTGGTCATTTCATTGCCCCTGTTTGTCATCGCCGCAGTGTTAATGAATATCAACTTCGATATATTGTGGCGCTATTTTGCGTGGTTTAATCAAACTTTGTCTATCTTTACGTTATGGGCGGTTACCGTATGGCTTGTGCGGAAAGGAAAGGCGTTTTATGTGACCCTGTTTCCGGCATTGTTCATGACGGCTGTCTGTACGACCTATATACTGGTGGCTCCCGAAGGATTCGGGTTGTCCTACGTGTTGAGTTGCGCAGTCGGGGGAGGGGTGGCCGTACTCTTATTAGGAATGTTCATGAAATGGTATTTACAATTTAAAAAGACAAGGGTATGAAAAGAAGACGGTTCCGGAAATCCACCGTTATCCTGTTGGGATTTACTTTATATTCCGTAGCGGTATATGCTTATTTCATCCCCCGTACGGATATGAGCAGCCGGCATATTTGGGCTACGATGGCCTTGAATGCCGTGATTCTGGTGGCGTTGTGGTATCTTTACCGGCGGCGGGAAAAATTGGCTGACAAACGCGGGCAAGATGTGAATATTAATCAAGAAAAAAGATGATATGAGAAAGTTAATGCTGTCCTTGCTGCTGATGATGGCGGCAATTGGTGCGAAGGCACAATTTGAAAAGGGTACTACGTATGTGGCGGCATCCACTACGAGTTTGGGATTATCCTATAGTTCCAGCGAGAAATTGAATTTCGGTCTGGATTTCACGGGTGGTTATTTCGTGCAGAGCGCGTGGATGCTCTATGGTAAATTAGGGTATGATCATACGCGTTATACCGACCATTTCCAGATGGGAGTAGGCGGGCGTTATTATTTCACGCAGAACGGCATTTATATGGGCCTTGGTTTGCAGTATGAGCATGCCACCAAGAGCGTGAATAATTTGCAGTTGTGTCCCGAAGTGGGATATGCCTTTTTCGTGAACCGTTTCATCACGATAGAGCCGGCAGTGTATTATCACATGAGTCTGAATGACTTCTCAGACGGAAGTAAGGTCGGCTTGAAGTTAGGATTAGGTTTCTATTTCTGATAAGAAACATCCGATAAGGCTGTGCCGGAATACTTGTATAGGTCTTCCGGCACAGTTTCTTTTACCTTCGGGATGGCCGGTTTGTTCCGAGGGATAACAAGAACTGACAAATTGCCGCGTTTGTTCTCGTTTTTATTGCCGAATGACAGCTTTTTCCTCTTTTCTGTGAAGTGAAAACCGGATAAAATGAGACGGAAAAACGCGGGTTTTGAATAAATATAAGTTTTAGGCTGCATATATGCGGCCTTTTTCTGTATATATGCGTTTTAATCTCAAGAGAGTGATTTTTCAATCGCAGGAAGAAAAATTTTTTTTCTCCTCTTGTTGCTACGGGTGTGTACTGAAATAGAGGTAAAAATGTCTTGTTTCGGGAAAGAAACGAGGCCTTTTCCCCGTTTTTTTCTCTTGTTGGGGGCTGTTCGAGTGACGGAAATGGAAATCAGGATGTCAGCAAATTCGGGGATGAAACTTACGTGCCGGTGGACGGTGTGCGGTTCAATGGCTTTTTCGTCTGTCAGCGTGTGCACGAAAGACGGGTATAAGTTGTCATTGGGATAAAAGTCCGATGTGTGAGATTTCGTTTTTTTCGTGTCTGTCGGCGGCGGAAGGGATATAGGCGATTCTCGCAGTGGTCGGCTTGACGTTTTGACAATTTGTAAAATGCGTAGGGCGGATTATGAAATCTCTTCCAATAATATGTGGAAGTACAGGCCTTAAGAGCATGGGCATTTCCGGTAGATAAGTTTTCAAAGGTTTTATGTCGGTGAAAAAATACGAGGATTTCGGTATGTGTGATTATAATTTAAAAGGTTTTATCATGTAAATACTGATAAATCGAAATATGGTTGGGCTTGCTCTGTAAAAAGGATACCATATTTGCTTATTGAGTTGTCAAAAAGATTTAACTTTGCATAAAACAAAAGCAAATTGCTTGTTTATTAAGTGGTTTTGCTTTAAAAAGAAATTTTCCATGCGCAGGGAAGTGTTTGACAATAATGTGTAATTAGACAAGGTGAGAAGAATGAAAACGAAGATTCAGAAAACCATGTTCCTATGGGCGGCGGCAGTGGCATTCCCTGTGGTCGCAGAAGGGCAAGACAAAGTCGAGGCATCCGTGGGGGCGGATTTGGTGAGCAGTTATATCTGGCGTGGGCAAGAGTTGGGCGATGTCAGCATACAGCCTTCCGTTTCGCTTTCGTGGAAAGGTCTTTCGCTTACGGCTTGGGGTTCGGCCTCTTGGGGTCGCGAATATGCCAAAGAGTTCGATTTGACTTTAAGTTATGCCGTAAAAGGTTTCAGTGTGTCGGTCACCGATTACAGTTTCAGCAAGGGTACGAATTTCAAGACGGGTGCCGACATCGGCGGGAAGTACTTCCATTTCGGCAGCAATTCCACGTTGCATGTCTACGAAGCGCAGGTGGGCTATGATTTCGGCTTCCTGGCCGTGAACTGGTACACGAACATCGGTGGCAACGACGGGCTGAAGAAGGACGGTAAACGGGCCTACTCTTCTTATGTCTCGCTTTCCGCTCCTTTCCGCTTGGGAGGGTTGGATTGGGACGCTACGGTGGCCGCTGTGCCTTGGGAGACCTCTTTCTATAATGGCGGATGCTCCGGTTTTGCTGTTTCCGAAGTGGCATTGCAGGCGGCTAAGGACATCAAGATAACTGAATCGTTTGCCTTGCCTTTGTTTGCCAAGGTTACTTGGAATCCGGCAGCGGAGAACGCTTATTTTACGGCAGGACTCAGTTTTTAAGCATAACAGAAATGTGATAGATCCCAAGAGGTAGGTTTTGCGCGGGGTAAACAAGGTTGTTTGAAGGGATAACGTTAAAAGAGAGGATAAACCAACAATAGAAAAAGGATAATTATGAAAAAAATCGAAGCGATTATTCGGAGAACGAAGTTCGACGACGTGAAGGACGCCTTGTTGGCAGCAGACATCGAATGGTTCTCGTATTACGAAGTGAGGGGCGTGGGCAAGATGCGTGAGGCGCGTATTTACCGTGGGGTGGCCTACGATACCAGTTCCATCGAGCGCATGTTGCTGTCCATCGTCGTGCGCGACAAGAATGTGGAGAAGACTGTGCAAGCCGTGACGAAAGCCGCTTATACGGGCGAAATCGGCGACGGGCGCATCTTCATCATTCCGGTCGAGGATTCCATACGGATCCGTACGGGAGAGCGTGGCGACATTGCGCTTTACAACGCGGAACAAGAGAAGTGAGGCGGGACGGTTCCCGCCAAGGTTAAAAAGATGGTTGAATGATAAAAAAGTAAGATTATGGATACATCAGTGATATTGGATTCAGGCCACACGGCTTGGATGATAGTGGCAACCCTTTTGGTGTTTATGATGACGATTCCCGGAATCGCCTTGTTCTACGGCGGCCTTGTGCGCCAGAAAAACATGCTGAGCCTGGTGATGCAGAGCCTGGCCATAGCCGGGGTGGTCAGCATCTTGTGGGTGGCCTTCGGCTACAGCCTTGCCTTCGGCACCGGATATGAAGGCAGCGGTTTCTTCAAATACGGCATCGGGGGATTCGACAAGGTGATGTTGAACGGCATCGGCTTGGACACGCTGACGGCGACCGGCATCCCCGAAATGCTGTTCGTAATGTTCCAGTGCATGTTCGCCCTGATTACGCCGGCTTTGATTCTCGGTGCGTTCGCCGAACGTGTGAGGTTCGCCGGTTTCTTGTGCTTCACGGTGTTGTGGAGCATACTGGTCTACATGCCTATGGCCCATTGGGTATGGGGTGGCGGTTTCCTGATGGAGATGGGAGCCGTGGACTTTGCCGGGGGCACGGTGGTACATATCAACGCGGGCGTGGCCGCATTGGTGATGGCGCTTATGGTCGGCCGTCGTAAGGATTACAGGGCGGGCCGTCCCATTACTCCGCACAACATTCCTTTTGTCTTTTTAGGCACGGCATTGCTTTGGCTGGGTTGGTTCGGGTTCAATGCCGGAAGCGGCTTGGCGGCCGACGGTCTGGCAGCCAACGCGTTTTTGGTGACGCATATCGCCACGTGCATGGCAGCGGTCACTTGGGCGGCCATCGACTGGGTGGTCAACAAGAAATGCACTACGGTGGGGGCTTGTACGGGAGCCGTGGCCGGTTTGGTGGCCATCACGCCGGCAGCCGGTTCGGTAGATTTGGTCGGTGCGCTGTTCATCGGTTTGATAACCTCGGCCGTTTGTTTTTGGATGGTGGCTGTCGTGAAGCCCAAGTTCGGTTATGACGATGCCCTCGATGCCTTTGGCGTGCATGGGGTAGGCGGCATCATCGGGTCTGTGCTCACCGGTGTTTTTGCCACGCAGTTCGTGACCGGTGAAGGTGGTGTGCAGGGTGCACTCTACGGGGATTGGAACCAGTTGTGGATTCAGATTGCGGCCACGGTCATTTCGATGGTGTTCAGTGCGGTGATGACCTTCGTGTTGTTCAAGGTAGTGGACAAGCTGGTCGGCATTCGTGTGGACAAGAGAGTGGAAGAAGAAGGGCTTGACATTTACGAACACGGCGAATCAGCCTACGATTTGTAAGACAGTCCGTAACAGGCAAGAATAATATGAAAATCAAAATACTTAGGTGATTATGTCAGAATTAAGATTCAGAGTTGTAGAGAGTGCTTTCCACGCGAAGGCGAAAGAAGTGACCGTTCCGGCGGAACGACCCAGCGAATATTTCGGTAAATATGTGTTCAGCCGTGAGAAGATGTTCAAGTATTTGCCCAGTACCGTATATGCGAGGTTGGTGGATGCCATGGACCATGGTGCCGCTTTGGACCGCAGCGTGGCCGACGAGGTGGCTTCGGGCATGAAGCGTTGGGCCGAAGAATTGGGGGTGACGCACTACACCCACTGGTTCCAACCCTTGACGGAAGGTACGGCAGAGAAGCATGACGCTTTCGTGGAACATGATGGCAAAGGCGGGATGATGGAGGAATTTTCGGGCAAGTTGCTTGTGCAGCAGGAACCCGATGCCTCGTCCTTTCCCAACGGGGGCATACGGAACACGTTCGAGGCGCGCGGCTATAGTGCTTGGGATCCCTCTTCGCCCGTATTCGTGGTAGACGACACGCTGTGCATCCCCACCGTGTTCATTGCTTATACCGGCGAGTCGCTCGACTACAAGGCGCCTTTGCTGAAGGCTTTGCGTGCGGTGGATAAGGCGGCGGTAGAGGTGTGCCATTACTTCGACCCGTCCGTGAAGAAGGTGGTTTCTTATTTGGGTTGGGAGCAGGAATACTTTCTGGTGGACGAAGGCTTGTATGCCGCCCGTCCGGACTTGTTGCTGACCGGGCGTACGCTGATGGGGCATGAAGCGTCGAAGAACCAACAGTTGGAAGACCATTATTTCGGAGCCATCCCGACCCGTGTGGCCGCTTTCATGAAGGACTTGGAGATACAGGCCTTGGAACTGGGCATCCCTGTGAAGACACGCCACAACGAGGTGGCACCGAACCAGTTCGAGCTTGCTCCTATCTTCGAGGAGTGCAACTTGGCGGTAGACCACAACATGCTGATCATGTCGCTGATGCGCAAGGTGGCCCGCACGCACGGTTTCCGCGTGTTGTTGCATGAGAAGCCTTTCAAGGGCGTGAACGGTTCCGGCAAGCATAACAACTGGTCGTTGGGCACCGATACCGGCGTGCTGCTGATGGCTCCGGGCAAGACCGCCGAAGACAATCTGCGCTTCATCACCTTCATAGTCAACACCCTGATGGCGGTATACCACCACAACGGTTTGCTGAAAGCCTCTATCATGAGTGCCACCAACGCCCATCGCCTGGGAGCCAACGAAGCGCCGCCCGCCATCATTTCTTCTTTCCTCGGCACGCAGTTGAGCCGTGTGCTCGACCATCTGGAGGAGAGCACCGACGAGGAACTGGTCCTCTTGGAGGGCAAGCATGGGATGAAGCTGGACATCCCCCAGATTCCTGAGTTGTTGATAGACAATACTGACCGTAACCGTACGTCGCCTTTCGCCTTTACCGGAAACCGTTTCGAGTTTCGGGCCGTGGGTTCGGAGGCCAACTGCGCGAGCGCGATGATAGCCCTCAACGCCGCCGTGGCCGAACAGTTGACGGATTTCAAGGCCGAAGTGGATGCCTTGATGGAAAAAGGCGAGGCCAAAGAGGCTGCCCTTATCCGGGTGATCCGCAAATATATCAAAATCTGCAAGCCCATCCGTTTTGACGGGAACGGTTACAGCGACGAGTGGAAGGCCGAAGCAGAGCGGCGCGGTCTGGATTGCGAGACGAGCTGTCCCGTTATTTTCGACAACTACTTGTCGGCAGACAGTATCGCCATGTTCGAGTCTACCGGGGTGATGACCCAAGTGGAACTGGAAGCCCGCAATGAAGTGAAATGGGAAACCTATACCAAGAAAATCCAGATAGAAGCACGTGTACTCGGCGATTTGGCCATGAACCATATCGTGCCTGTAGCCATCGAGTACCAGAGTAGGTTGATAGACAACGTGTACAAGATGAAGGGACTGTTCAGCGCGGAAGAAGCCGGTAAATTGTCGGCCGAGAACCTGGCCATCATCAGGGAGATTTCCGAACGCACGACCTATATCAAGGAGCACGTGGATGCGATGGTCGAGGCCCGCAGGGTAGCCAATAAGATTGAAGGCGAGCGTGCAAAGGCCGTGGCCTACCATGACACCATTGCGCCGATGTTGGAACAAATCCGTTATCATATCGACAAGTTGGAGTTGATTGTGGACGACCAGATGTGGACATTGCCTAAGTATCGCGAATTGCTGTTCATTCGTTGACAGCACGGTTCTTTATTTTTAGGAATTTAGATGGTGGAGCCGGGGTGTCGTGAGACAGTCCGGCTTTTTGTGGTTTATCGGTCATATTTCTGAAAAAATGTTTCTCCCGTAGGTATTTTAAACGTTAGCAACGTAGTGGTAAATAGAAAAGAACGTATTAAAATGTATATGGGAAAGATTATTTATGGGGTGTTACTGCTACTGGTAGTGGGAGCAGGGAGACTTTGTGCAGGGCAAAACGAGTGGGAGAATCCGGAGAAATATGAGTGGAACAAGGAAAGTCCGCATACGGTCTTCATGTGGTATGACGATGAACCGGGAGCGTTGACTGGCGACTTCTCTAAGTCGCCGTGGCATGAATCCCTGAACGGGCGGTGGAAGTTCTCGTACGCGCCGGACATCGAGGACGCGGAAGAGGGCTTTTATAAGAAAGATTTCGATGATTCCTCTTGGGCCGATTTGGATGTCCCTTCGAATTGGGAGCTGAAAGGGTTCGGCGAACCGATTATTCGCAATATTCAGTATGTTTTTCCGGCCAACCCTCCTTACGTGAACGTGGACAATCCGGTGGGGACGTACCGTAAGGTGTTCACCGTGCCGGAAGGTTGGGACGGTCGCGAAGTCCTGTTGCATTTCGGGTCCATATCCGGTTATGCACAGGTTTTCCTGAACGGGAAAAGGATCGGGATGACCAAGGCGGCCAAGACACCGGCTGAGTTCAACGTGACGCCTTACCTTTGCGAAGGGGAGAACCTGTTGGCCGTCCGGGTGTACCGTTGGCATGACGGCAGTTACATGGAAGACCAGGATTTCTGGCGTTTGACGGGCATTGAGCGCGACGTGTACCTGCAAGCTTACCCCAAGTTGACGGTGTGGGACTTTTTCTTGCATGCCGGTTTGGACAACCGTTACAGGGACGGCATTTTCAATGCCACGGTGGATTTGCGTGCATTTGCAGACAGTGAACCCGGAAAAGGCCAAGTAGAGATGAAACTGGTGGATAAGGCCGGTAAGATCGTATGGGCACAAAAGCGGAAGTTCGAGATGAAGGGGGAGGCGGAAACACTCTCCTTTTCGGGGCGAATCAAGAATGTGTCCAAATGGACAGCCGAGACTCCCGAACTTTACGACTGCATCCTGACCTTGCGGGACGGGGAGGGGAATACGTCGGTGACGGCCTGCAAGACCGGATTCCGGAAGATAGAAATAAAGAATGCCAAGTTGATGGTAAACGGGACGCCCGTATATATAAAAGGTGTTAACCGCCACGAGCATAGCGACACCTTAGGCCATGTGCAGACGCACGACTTGATATTGGACGACCTGAAACAGATGAAACGCTTAAACATCAACGCCATCCGGACTTGCCATTATCCCAACCATCCGGACTTTTATGACTTATGCGACCGTTACGGTTTCTACGTGGTGGACGAAGCCAATATAGAGAACCACGGCATGGGTTCCGTGCCTTATTTTAAGGATACCGTCAACCATCCCGCTTATCGGGAAGACTGGTATGCGGCGCACGTAGACCGTATCGACCGCATGGTGAAGAGGGACAAGAACCATCCTTGTGTCATCGGTTGGTCGTTGGGCAATGAGTGCGGTAACGGAAAGGTGTTCCACGATGAGTACAAACGGTTGAAAGCCTACGACCCTTCACGCTTTGTGCAGTTTGAACAGGCGTGGGAGGATTGGAACACGGATGTAGTCTGTCTGATGTATCCTAATATGGGAAGAATCAAGGACTACCGAGAGTCCGGCAAACAGCGTCCTTTCATCATGTGCGAATACGCTCATGCCCAAGGAAACAGCAACGGAAATTTCAAGGATATATGGGATGTCATTTACGACAGTCCCAACCTCCAGGGCGGTTTCATCTGGGACTTTAAGGACCAAGGTTTCAGAATGGAGACGGAATCCCGGGACGGTAGGATTTATTGGATGTACAACGGGAAAATGGGAAGCTACAAATGGCTCGAAGACAAGCCGAGCGAGTGGAATACAGGTACGGACGGTATTCTTTCTGCCGACGGTACGCCGAAGCCGCAGGCTTGGGAAGTGAAAAAAGTGTACCAGTATATCCAATTTAAAGGAAAGGATGCCGCGCACGGGTGGATTACCGTGCGGAACCGCCACGACTTTACCAACCTGAAAGACTATGCTTTCGCTTGGGAAATATGCAGGAACGGGGAGAAGACCGCGTCGGGCACTTTCTCTGTGGATTTGCTTCCCCACGGGCAGAAAGACATCCGTTTGGATTTGCCGGAAATTCCGGATGACGGAAATGAATATTTCCTGAACCTGTATGCTTATACGAAGACTGCGTCCGGCTTGTTGCCTGCGGGCTATGAAGTGGCGAAAGAGCAGTTGAAGTTGGGTGAGGGAGATTTCTTTGCCCGTGTGCCCGAGGCTTCCGGAAATCTGGAGTACCGTGTGGACGATGGCGTGTTGGTTTTTGCATCGGGCGACGTGTCCGGGAAAATAGATTTGAAGAAAGGTGTCTTGTCCGATTACGCCATCCGGGGTGTGCGCCCGTTCAAGAAGTATCCGGAACCCGCTTTCTGGCGTGCTCCGGTGGACAATGATTTCGGGAACAAGATGCCGTGGACGTGCGGGGTATGGCGTACGGCCCATGTCAACCGTTACGTGAAAAACGCCACCGTGGGCGAACGGACTCCGGAGGGGCTTCCCGTGAAGGTGGAATGGATATTGACCGATATACAAGTCCCCTACACCATGGAATTTCTGGTACGCAATGACGGCTCGTTGCTGGTGAGTGGCACGATGGACATGACCGGGAAGAAATTGCCGGAACTGCCTCGGTTCGGTATGCGCATGGAGTTGGCAGGCCGGTATGAAAACCTTTGTTATTACGGACGCGGGCCGCAGGAGAATTATATCGACCGTTGGTCGTCTGCGTTCGTCGGCCGGTATGAAGACAAAGTGGAAAACCAGTATTACCCGTATGCCCGCCCGCAAGAGACGGGGAACAAGACGGACGTACGTTGGCTTTCTCTGTCGGACGGCGAGGGGACGGAAGTGGAAATCACGGGTGTGTCGCAACCCATTGCGTTTTCGGCCTTGCACTATGCTCCGGAAGATTTGGATCCGGGTCTGACGCGGAAGATGCAGCATACGATTGACGTGGTACCACAAAAAGATATAATTTTGCATGTGGATCTGAAACAGCGCGGGCTTGGAGGCGATAACAGTTGGGGGATGTTTCCCTACAATCCGTACCGTTTGTGGGACAAGAAATACAGTTACAGTTATCTGATTCGTTTGAAATAAAAGGCATGAATAGTAGAAAGGTATGGCTTTGGGGCTGCTTTTGCTTGATCGTCGGGTGCATGCAAGCCCGGCGGCCCGGTGAGATCCGGTCGGCTTATGTCGGAGTGGATCACGGTACGTTGTACTATGAAGAATGCGGTGAAGGGCAACCGGTCATTCTGGTACACGGTCATTCGTTAGACCATCGCATGTGGGACGGACAATTTGTAGATTTGGCACGGGATTACCGTGTTATCCGTTATGATTTGCGAGGGTACGGACTTTCATCTCCGCAAACGGAGGATTTCCAGTTCACCCATGTAGAAGATTTAGTGGCGTTGATGGATTCGTTGCATATCGAAAAGGCGCACGTCGTGGGCTTGTCGTTAGGAGGCTATATCGGTGCCGACATGTTGGGGTGGTTTCCGGAACGGATGTTATCGGCTTTCTTAGCCAGCGGAAATGTGCGCATGTCTCCGGGGCCTAGCGAACCGATGGACGCGGAGGAGGCAGCCCGGCGCGATCGTGAAATTGCGGAATTGAAGCGGAAAGGCGTGGACGTGATGAAACGGGAATGGTTCGAGGGGCTGATGAAATCCGGAGGAAGTCGGCGTGAACGGATGCGCAAGCCGCTTTGGCAGATGATTCAGGATTGGGATGCCTGGCAACCTTTACACAAGGAAGTCCGTGTCGTGGCGGGGAAGGATGCTTTTCGGCAGTTGAAAACCCGTAAGCCCGATGTGCCGGTCTTGATTGTGGAGGGGAAATCTCCGGGGAATAAGTTTCCGGAACATCCGGAAATCTTGGATTACTTGCCCAATGGCAGGATGTTGGTGCTGGAGGATTGCGGACACATGATGAACATGGAGCGTCCGGAGGAGTTCAACAAGGCTTTAAGGGAGTTTATCAGTAAGGTGGAATAAATAAACATGAAAGGTATGAAGAAAATCGGAGTTTGGATATGGGGATGCCTGTTAGGGGGCATGGTGGCCGCTTGCGGCGGCAGAAACGGAACGCACGGGGAGGAGCCGGACTTTACGGGGCTTAACTCGTTGATTCAAGGTTGGGTGGATAAGGGATATTATCCCGGTGCGGCCATTTGTGTGAAACAGGATACGGCGGTTTTGTTCCGCAAGTCATACGGTGCCGTGTCGCCGGATACTCCGGTTTATGTGGCTTCTGCCGGAAAGTGGGTAGCCGCTGCGGTGGTGGCCGCCGTGGTGGACCGGACGGAACTGTCGTGGGACGACCCGGTGGAGAAATGGCTGCCGGAGTTCAAGGGCGACCCGAAAGGCGTGATTCCTTTACGCCGGTTGTTGTCTCACACGTCGGGCATCCGGCCTTATTTGCCCGACCCCCGGGTGGACAATTACAACCATTTGGATTCGGCCGTAGCGGAAATCTTACCTTTGGATACCGTATTCACGCCCGGAACACGGTTCGAGTATGGCGGTCTGGCCATGCAGGTGGCCGGACGCATGGCCGAGTTGGCTGCGGGGAAGGAATTTGAAACTTTGTTTCAGGAACTTTTGGCCGGGCCTTTACGCATGACCCGTTCTCATTTCACTCCTGTCAATACGGACGGAGGCCACGCGCCCATGTTGGGCGGCGGGCTGTGTACGACGCTGAATGATTATATGAACTTTTTAGACATGATTATACATGGTGGCGTTTTCGAGGGGCAACGGATTCTTCGGGAGGCTACTGTGAAAGAAATGCAGGCAGACCAGGTGGGACGTGCCAAAGTAGCCGAAGGAGAATATGTGGAGCGTGCGCTCGGGCGGCATCATCAAGGCGTTTACGGACTGGGCGAATGGCGTGAAATGGTGGACGAGAAGACCGGAGAGGCCTATCGTATCAGTTCGCCGGGATGGGCCGGAGCCTACCCTTGGATTAACTTGCGCGAGGGTGTCTATGGTTTCTTCATTGCCCATGTGACGGGCAGCAGTAGCAAACCCGACGGTTTTTCCTCTTTTTACGGTAGTCCGGTGATTGCCGATAAAGTTTCTGCCGCAATTTCTAAAAAAAGTGGGAATGCGGTTAAGTAATTTGCCGTTCTCAAACGTATAAGATAATGAAAGCAGTTAGTTAACATTGAAATTAGGTTAATGTGGTTTCTGGGTATTAGGTTTGTCTAAGGCGGAAGGTTGTTTTCAGGATATTCGTTTTTCATCTTAAAGATTCTCATGGATATGGCAAAAATCACGTGGCTTTCTCTTGCTTTCTGTGGGTGGACCGTTGTAGCTTCCGCTCAAAATATGACCGACTTGGCTGTAATGAATGACAAATCGGCCGACCGTCAGGTGTTGAATATCGGGACGAATCCGCCTGTTGCGGATACAGTCTTCCTGCATCCCGACCGTATACGTTACGACCATCGTTGCTTCCTGATAGAAGGAAAGGACGTTTTCATTTTCAGCGGTTCTTTCCATTATTTCCGGGTGCCCCGTCCGCTGTGGGCCGATCGCTTCCGAAAACTGAAGGCTGCGGGTTTCAATTGTGTGGAAACCTACGTCCCTTGGAACTGGCACGAGCGGAATATGCCCCGTTCCGTCCGGGACGATTCGCAAATCGACTTGGGGGATTTGGAGGCATTCTTGCAGATGGCCGAGGATTTCGGGCTTTATGTGATTCTGCGTCCCGGCCCTTATATCTGTGCGGAATGGAGCGGGGGCGGTTTCCCCCAGTGGTTGATGCGCAAGAAACCGGAAGAGACGGCTTATAAGGTCTGGCTGCAAAGCGATGATCCTGAATTTATGCGATGGAACGAACACTGGTATCGGGCCGTGTGCCGTGTGGCAGCCCCGTATCAGTTGACCGAAAAGCCGGTAGGCGGGAAGGGGATTATCCTGTTTCAGGTGGAGAACGAGTTTAACCGTGTGAACTGGTTTCCGAAAGAAGCCAAGCGCGGTTATTTGGAACAATTAGCGGGAATCGCCCGCAAGTATGGCATTGAAGTACCCGTTATCACTTGTTGGACGGATGAATCGCGGAATGTGGGCGAAGGAGTGCTGAACGGAGTGGTCGATATGGTGAACAGTTATCCCCGTTGGCAAGTGGAGAAGAATTTCGGACGTTTGGTTAATTTGCAGATGAAGACACAGCCCGGAAAACCTCTGGTCTCCGGGGAGTTGCAAGGCGGATGGTGCTGCGAGTTAGGGTGGCCGTTGAGTTGGGACCAGGACGGTTTGCCACCGGTGCAGACCCAAAACCTCACGCTTTATGCCTTGGAACGCGGTTTCGGCGCATTGAACTTTTATATGGTCGTGGGAGGGACGAACTTCGACGACTGGGCGGCCCGGCAGCAAATCACTTCCTACGACTATGCTGCCGCTATCGGTGAGGGAGGCATGACGAACGAGCGTTACCGCCGTTTCCGGGGGCTGTCGGCTTTTATCCGTGAACACGGCACGCGCATAGCCCGTGCGGATTTGGATTACGTGCCTTATACTTCTACCGATACCGATGTGAAATTGGCCGTGAGAACTACTCCGGACGGTGACCGTTATTTCTTCATACGTACCGAGGAGCGTTCACGTCAGCACTTCGGTACGATATATACTCAGGGACTTGCGTTAGATTTTGCGTTGGAACCTTTCGGAGCGATGGTATATTATTTGCCGTCGGGTGCAGGGAAGGGGACGTGGTATCCCCGTCTGCCCGAGCCGCAGGTACGTGACATGCGGCCTTTGCCTTCGATGGAACTGAAACAGGAAGGGGTGATGGAAGACCCTTTACCGGTGGAATGGACACGGTTGCGGGACGGTGAAACCGTAGACAACGACGGTATTTACGGACGGCATTTCATTTACTACCGTACGTCAGCCTACCGGGGCTGTATGCTCGAAGTCGGACGGATTGGGAAGAGTGTCATGAACCGTTCGGCGGCCGATACCGTTTTGGTGGCGGTCGATGGCAAATTGGTACCCATTGATAGGGAGACACCGGAAAAGGCATATTATCGTATTCCCGGAGATTCGGCCAGCCGACAAAAAACAGATGTCTTGTTGTTGTTTGAGAATAGAGGCTTGCATCATCATACGAATGCTGCCGTCGAAGCGCATTGGAAGATAGGTCCGGCTTTTGTTCGCAGCCGAGGCGAAGATTTGCCTTTGCGATATGCTTATACGGAAAAGGCCTGTGGAGAACGGTGGTCGGCCGGAGGCGATTGGCCCCACCTGACTTCCGTTTCGCAATCGGAGAATCCTTTGTTGAAATGGCACTTCTACTCTTTCGAGACCGTGGGCGACCGGGATGACGTGCTTTACTTCCTGCGTCTGGAACATGCCGGAAACGGATTCGTCTATGTTAACGGCCATTGTATCGGACGCTGCTATCAGGAGGGGCCGCAACGTGAATACTACATACCGGAATGCTGGTTGCATCAAGACCGTCCGAACCGTGTGGCGGTGAGTTTGAGGCCGTGTTCCCAAGGAAATGCCGTGGAATCTGCGTTAATTATATTAAAAAACAGAACTCCAGACAGGTAATTTGTGCCGTATGACCGTATATATAAATGTTGAACGTACGGTCTGACGACGGTGGAGAAAGCTTTTTTGTCCTATATCCGTTAAGGATTGTCCTATCATTGTAAGGAATAAAGACCGTATCTTTGCCGAAAATAAAACATGATATGCGAATGAAAAGATTTTTAATATTCTCTTTGGCCGTCGGATTCGGCTGGGGACTTCAAGCTCAGGTGACGGAACGCGAACGACCGTCAGAGTGGAAAAACTTGGTGGAAGGGGCACGTTTTATGGACCGCCTCCAACCGATGAAAGGCGAAATGCTGTCTTCCGACGTGTGGGGAGCGGACAGCGTGCGTCCGCGTCTGGTAGATAACGGCATTGAGTTGCCGGAGACTTCTTTTTGGGGAGGGAATATCCTGCAAACTTCAGACGGCAAGTATCATCTGTATGTTTGCGGTTGGCCGGAAGATTCGCCCAAAGGTCACATGTTTTGGCGTAATTCTACGGTGTTCCATGCAGTCGGTGATAAACTGGAAGGCCCGTACGCCATCAACGATACGATAGGAAAGGGGCATAATCCCGAGGCTTTCCGTTTGCAGGACGGACGTGTGGTGGTATATGTCATCGACGGATATTATATTGCTCCCTCGGAGAACGGTCCTTGGCGTTACGGACGTTTTAATTTCGACGCACGTAGCCGGAGAATTGTCGAAGGTCTGTCCAACCTGACGTTCGCCCGTAGGGAGGACGGTTCCTATCTGATGGTGTGTCGTGGCGGAGGCGTTTGGGTCAGTCGCGACGGGCTTTCTCCGTACGAGCAGTTGACCGACCGTAGCGTATATCCTCCGGTAGAAGGCCGGTTTGAAGACCCGGTCGTGTGGCGCGACCATCTGCAATACCATCTGATTGTCAACGATTGGTTGGGGCGCATTGCCTACTACCAGCGTTCGAAGGACGGTTTGCATTGGGTGACGGAACAGGGAGAGGCCTACGTGCCCGGCGTGTCTGTCCATCCGGACGGACAGGTGGAGCATTGGTTCAAGTACGAGCGTCCCAAAGTGTTTCAGGACAGCCTGGGGCGTGCGGTCCAGATGAATTTTGCCGTGATCGACACCATCAAGTGGGAAGATCTGCCGAACGACAACCATAGTTCCAAGAATATTTGTATTCCTCTGAATAAAGGATTGTTGTTGGAAGTGTTGAACCGCGATACAATTACGGCGGACACGAAAACCATAGAAGTGAGAATCAGGGCGGAAAAGGACTTCGACCCGCAAAAGGACGTTGACGTAAAATCTTTGCGTTTCGGCGCGTTTTCGGAGGTGAATTTCGGACGGGGATGCAAGGCCATCCGGTCGCATAAGGTCGGGAAGGATTTGATTGTAGAGTTCGACGGGGCCGGGAACGGTATGCAGCCGGACGAGTTTGCGCCCAAGTTGTTGGGACGCGACAAAAAGGGGCGGTTACTGTACGGCTATGCTTCCTTGCCTTACGTGGATTACCATCCGGCCATGCTTTCGGCTGCTTATCCGATGTATGACAAAGAAGGGAAGGCGCTGACATTGGAAGTGAAGAATTACGGTTTGTCGTCGTCCGCTCCGTCGCAAATTGTGGTTGAGGCCGGGGGGAGAAAGTTGGCCGCGGGGCAAATCGCGCCTCTCGCCCCTTACGCCACGGCGGCCCTGCGTCTGGATTCGGATTTCGTGCCGACGGAAAAAGAATTGTCAGACTTGACGGTCACTTTCTATACCGACGGGAAAGAGACCGGGCGGAACAAATTGAATTATTAGGAGGAATAGAGTACCATGAGGACATGGTTGAAATGGCTTAATGTCGTGTGGCTGTGGGCGATGGTTCCGGCTTTGTATGCCGGGAATACCCCACGGGAAGTATTGAACCTCAATCCGTCTTGGAAATATTCGAGGGGGGATGATGCCGGGGCAGCGCGGCCTGCATACGATGATTCCGCTTGGGAGCGTGTCGGGTTGCCCCATTCCTTCAGCATTCCTTATTTTATGAGTAAGGATTTTTATGTAGGCTATGGTTGGTATCGCAGGGAGGTGGATTTGACCGCGAAGCAGTTGAAAAAGAAAATCTTCTTGGAGTTCGACGGGGTATTCCAGGAGGCGGAAGTCTTTGTCAACGGTGTCCGTGCCGGAAGCCACGTAGGCGGTTATACGGGCTTCTCCATTGATATCACCCTCCAAGCCCGGAAAGGCCGGAATGTGATAGCCGTAAGGGTGAACAACCTGTGGCATCCCGACCGTGCTCCGCGAGCCGGTGAGCATGTGTTCAGCGGCGGTATCTACCGGAACGTCCGGTTGGTATTGAAATCACCGGCTTATATCGATTGGTACGGAACCAGTGTCACCACACCGGATTTGGCGCAGAACGACGGGCGGAGTTCTACCGTGCGCGTCGTGACCGACCTTTGCAACGCGACCGGAAGTGAGGCCACGTTCCGGTTGCAGACCGACGTGGTAGATGCCGAAGGGCGCACGGTAGCCTCAGTGACTGATGATTATAAAATAGCGTCGGGTGCATCCGTGCAGGCCGACCAGACGACACCCACTGTGGAGCAGCCTATATGTTGGTCGCCCGAACAGCCTTATTTATATAAGGTGGTCAGCACGCTGTCGCGGAAAGGCCGGGTGCTCGACCGTACAGAGACGGTTTGGGGATTCCGATGGATGGAGTGGACGGCAGACAAAGGCTTCTTCCTGAATGGCAAGCACCTCTATTTGCGAGGGGCTAATGTACATCAGGATCATGCCGGATGGGGCGATGCCGTGACCGAAGCCGGCATGTGGCGTGACGTGCGTATGATGAAAGAAGCCGGATTCAACTTCATTCGTGGCTCCCATTATCCGCATTCCCCGGCTTTTGTCGAGGCTTGCGACCGCGAGGGCATGCTCTTCTGGTCGGAAAATGCCTTTTGGGGTATCGGCGGTTTCCGGGCGGACGGGTACTGGAATGCCAGTGCTTATCCGGTGGAAGCAGAAGGTCGTGCCGGATTCGACCGCAGTGTGAAAACGCAGTTGGCCGAGATGATACGAATCCATCGCAACCATCCTTCTATTATTGCGTGGAGCATGTGTAACGAAGCGTTCTTCTCTGCGCCCGCCGCGATGGACGGTGTTCGCGCGTTACTGAAGGAATGCGTGGCTCTGTCCCGGCAGCTCGACCCTACGCGTCCGGCAGCCATCGGCGGCGCACAGCGTCCCTTGGGCAAGGACCGGATAGACCTGTTGGGCGATATTGCCGGATACAATGGAGACGGTGGCATCATTCCCGATTTTCAGCAGCCGGGTATTCCCTCCATGGTGTCCGAATACGGCAGCGTGACGGCCGACCGTCCGGGAAAGTATGCACCGGGGTGGGGCGATTTGCAGAAAAACGAGGCTTATAAGGGATTGCCGTGGAGGAGCGGGCAAGCTGTATGGTGTGGTTTCGACCACGGCAGTATTGCCGGAAGTGTCATGGGCAAGATGGGTATCGTGGATTATTTCCGTATTCCCAAACGTGCATGGTATTGGTACCGCAAAGCGTACCGGGGCGTAGAGCCTCCCACGTGGCCGGTGGAAGGAAAAGCGGAGCGTCTGGTGCTGACATCGGACAAACACGAGGGTGTGCGTACGGATGGGACGGATGATGTCATGTTGCAGGTGGGAGTGCAAGACGCTGCGGGGCGTGATGTGTCCGGCAATCCCACGGTGACGCTGACCGTAGTGTCCGGTCCCGGTGAGTTTCCCACGGGGCGCAGCATTACTTTCAGTGTAGACAGCGATATCCGTATGGCCGACGGTAAGGCCGCGATAGAGTTCCGGGCATACGAAGCCGGTACGGCTGTGGTCGAGGCCCGCGCCGAAGGATTGCCGCCGACGCATATTGAAATCGGTTTCGTGGGAGAACGCCCCTATCGCGAAGGAGTTACCCCCCGTGGTGAAAGAGCGTCCCTATGTGCGGTATGTCCGCGAGGCGGAAAAAGAGATACTTGCTTTCGGTAGGAACAATCCGACTTTTGCCAGCAGTCAGGCGGAGGGGCGGGCTTCCGGACAGGGTGCCGACGGCAATCCCTCTACTTATTGGCAGGCTGCTGCCGACGACCCGTCGCCTTGGTGGATGTCCGATACGGAAAAGGGGTTGCTCTTGCGCCGTATTAAAGTGACTTTCCCCCGCACGGCAGTCTATCGTTACCGGATAGAAGTGTCTTCCGATAAGGAACATTGGCAGAAGGTGGCGGAAAACAGCCCGTCTCCGAAGATAGAGAACGTTCGGGTGGTGGAGTTTCCCGCAGAGATGCCGACTGTCAAAGCGCGTTTCGTGCGAGTGAGTTTCAAGGAAAACACAGCCGGGCTTCCTGCGGCAGTGGCCGAGATAGAAATCACCGGTGTGGTGGAGGACTGAGATACTCAGAATACTTTCTAAGGCAGGTTTTACCGCTCTTTTGTTCTTTTTAACAGAATCGGGTGAGTATTTTGGCGGATTGAAACGTATATAGAAATAAAGAATAGGTTGTTTTTCATGTATTAAGTTTAGAAAATTAGGTTAATGTGAGGATTTAGGTGTCGGTTTTGTTTAAGGTAAAAAGACTGTTGTTCAGGAGTATAAAACAATAGGTAATGAAAAGACTCGGTATATTGTTATTCAGTTTGGGATTATTTTTCATAAAGGGGTGGGCCGCTGAGTGGCAATGGTCCGTTCCGGTGTCCAAAGTCATCGCGCCCGAGACTGGATGGCATCCGCAAGCCTTCTTGTGGATTCCGGAGGACTGCATGCAGGTCAGGGCCGTGATGATAGGCACGCACAACATGTGTGAGGAGACTTTGTTTGAGAACGAGCTGTTCCGCCGCGAGATGAAAGAGGCCGGTGTGGCATTGATATGGATTACCCCCGGATGGGACCAGCAGTGGAAAGCGGATTCGGGAAGCCCGGAAGCTTATTGGCAGATGTTGGACGATTTGGCGGAGACCAGCGGATATGGTGAGTTGAAATTTACTCCCATCATCCCGATAGGGCATTCCGCCATGGCGACTTACCCGTGGAATTTTGCGGCATGGAATCCGGAGCGCACATTGGCGGTGATTTCTTTTCACGGGGACGCGCCGCGAACGAATCTGTCCGGTTACGGACGAGAGAATCTGGAGTGGGGACGGACGCGTAACATCGACGGTATTCCCGGCCTGATGGTAGAAGGGGAATATGAATGGTGGGAGGCTCGGGTGAATCCTGCATTGGCATTCCGTATGATGTACCCCGAGAGTTGCATTTCTTTTCTCTGCGATGCGGGGCGAGGCCATTTTGACGTGTCGGACCGTACGGCGGAATATATCGCCTTGTTTGTGAAGAAGGCCTTGCAGGCACGTCTGCCCGATACGGTGGCGCAAGACCGTCCCGTGGCTTTGCGGAAAGTACGCCCACAGGACGGATGGTTGGCAGAACGCTGGCATCCCGTGCAACCCCGCAGGGCGAAGCCCGCACCTTACGCGAAGTATAAAGGTGACGTGCACGATGCTTTCTGGTACTTCGACCGTGAGATGGCTGAGACAACGGAAGAGCGTTATGCCCGGGAGAGAGGGAAAGAAATGCTGTATCTGGGGGTGAAACAGGAGGGGCGGTTGGCACCTTACAATCCCCGGTCGCATGTTAAGGTCAATGTGCCCTTCCGTCCGGAAGCCGATGGCGTGACGTTCCGCTTGAAAGCCGTCTTCACGGACAGCCTTCGTGCGTCGGTAGCGTCGCCCCGTGTGGAAGGCCGTCCCGTCATCACCCGCATCTGCGGTCCGGTGAAGAAGTTGGACGACACGACATTCGTGGTCGATTTCTACCGTATGGGACTGGGTAATTCGCGGCGTGTGTCGGATATGTGCCTGTTGGCCAGTTACGACGGTGACGACCGTTACAAGAGCGTGGTGCAGGAACTGAACGTCCGCCTTCCTTATCCTCTCACGGAGGGGCGCAGGCAATATTTGCTTTTTCCCGGCATCGCGGATGTGACGGAGGGGACGGAGACTGTTCCGCTTCACGCCACGTCGGATTGCGGTTTGCCGGTGCGTTATTACGTGAAAGAAGGTCCGGCCGAGGTGGAAGGGACAAATTTGCGCCTGACGCGGATTCCGCCCCGTACCAAGTTTCCTGTGAAAGTGACGGTTGTGGCCTGGCAATACGGGTTGGCCGGACGGGTACAGACGGCTGAACCCGTGGAGCGGAGTTTTTATATCGTCCGGGAGTAGAAGGAATTTCTCCCGTGGCGACTTCCTTTTTGACATTTTGTCAATCCGGCGCGGTCTCATTTGCCGAGGGCGTGTCTGCCTTGCTTTTAGACGGATGTCCTGTTCCGTGCTGCTGTAAATACTCAGTCGGGGTGCAGTGCTCGAACTTCTTGAACGTGGCGAAGAAGGTGGAGCGTTTGAAACCGCAGGTTTCAGAAATGGCTACGACCGTATATTGACTGTATTTCTCGCTCGCCACACGGCGTTTGAACTCCTCCACGCGGTAGAGATTGACGTAGTCGAAGAAATTCTGCCGCAGATGTTGGTTGAACATTTGCGACAGTTTGGTCGGCGTACAGTCTACCATGGCGGCAAGGTCCGTAATACGCAGGTTCGGGTTGGTATAGGGTTTGTCGTTTTCCATGCAGTCTTTGACTTTTTTGTGCAAAGCCTTATATTCATTCTGGTTCATTCTCGATTTTTCATACATGGCCTGCACTTTGGCTTCCTGTGCTTCTAACCTTTTCTTTTCCTCTTCTTCCTTTTGTTTTCTTATGGCTCGTCGGGCGGCGATTTCCAGGTCCATGATATGTTTACGTACCAGAAGATTCCTGAAGCGTATGCGTTTGTCTTTGAGAGCCTTGGCATACCATGCGAAAAATACGAGCAGGACGGCCAGTAGGGTTTCTATATAGAAAATGAGGGAAGGGCTTACCGAAATCCGCCAGGTTGTGGCGGTCTCTTCGTGTCCGGCCAGTCTGATTTTCAGGGTATGGCTCCCTAAGGAAAGCTTGTCCGGAGAGATCGTTTCCCCGTCCCTTGAGGACCGGTATTCCGCTCCGTCCAGACTCCATTCGTAATATCGTCCTTGCGGCTTGGCATAGTTCAGCAGAATGGGGACGACGGACAACGCCTGGCAGCCGAAGTTCCAGGAAAGGCTGATTTCCTGTTGTTCTAATTGTCGTTGGAAATCTTGCGGCTGGACCTCCCGGTTGGCTATGGTCATGTGGTTTAAAGCTACTTTTCCATAGATTTTTCGGTTAAGGTCGGTTTGCATTTGTGGGGTAAGGTACATCAATCCTTTCGTATTACCGAGCCAAAACACACCGTCCGGTGTTTCCTGAAATTCATTTCGGTTGAACCGCAGTGACGGGAGGTTGTCGTTTTCGTTGAATTGGCAATAGTTTTTCAGGTCCTTTTCAAAAAGGAACAATCCTTTGTCCGTCCCCATCCAATATTTGCCCTGCCGGTTTTCGGTGATGAAAAAGATGTTCCCGATGTTCAGCCGTTGGTAAAGATCCAAGGTCGTGTATTCGCTTAAATCCGATTTGGAACGGAACACTGATGTTTCGGATACGGCCAGCATATCTCCGTTCCGGCATAAGTTGAATGTAAGATTGGATTCTTTGTCGAAGAAGCCTTCGGGAAAATCCCGGGATTGTATGGTTTGAGTAAGCGGGTCATAAATGGCCAAGGAATACATGGTGCCGATCCACCCCTTGCCGGTCAGGTCGAAAAGGATGTCGCAGATGTAAGCGTTGGGGAGTTCCGAGTTGCGGCTGTGGAAATGCTTGACGATGTTGAAGTCGGTATCGAACACGAAAATACCCGTATTGCTGCATGCAAACAACCGTTGGTCTTGCAGAGGCTCTATACGGCTGAAGTTACCGTTTTTCAGGTTGTCGTTGTAGTCGAGATGCCTTAATTCCAAAGTCTTAGGGTCAAGAATGCTCAAGCCTTTCTCATAAGTGGCGATGACGAAGTGCCCGCCGAAGTATTGTATGTTCGTAACGATGCGTCCTCCGATTTCTTCCGAGGTAAAATAGCGGATAATGTCGCGCTTCTCCGAGACAAACCAAAGACCGTCTTGGGTTCCTATGGCTTTGTCGCCGTCGTGGATACAGAAACTGCGTACGGGCAGCCCGTCGGTGTTGAGGTCTTTGTAACGATAGATTTTGAAAAGCGGATGACGGTGGTAGTTGTAACAGATGCCGTCGGTGGCAAATCCGAACCAACTGATGCCGAGCGTCTTGTCGTGCCAAAAAGTATAGACGGCATTGCTCGGCAGGGGAAAGTCGGCCGTATTGGTACGATAGGTATTGACGATTTGTCTTTTGCGGGTGTCGATAATATAGGCTCCGTTCCCGTCGGTGGCTACGTACAACAAGTCTTTTCCGTCGGAGTTCAGATCGGCTATGACGGGACAGTCCAAGTCGATGTAAGGTTCGGTAGATGCCGTAGAGGGATCGAAGACGAGCAGTCCGCTGTTACGTGTACCTATATATATACGGTCACCTCCCCGGCAGATGTTGCGTAGGTTTCCCGTCAGCAGGTCTTTGCTGATTTTATACTTTTTCAGGCTTCTGTCTTTCAGGTTTAAATGAATCAGAAACTCGTCGCTGCACAGCCATGCTCCCCCTTTTCCGTCGTCCGTGATGTCGTTGACGATATTACCTTTGGAGATGACGCTGTTTTCAAACTTGATGGGTTCTGCCTCTTCCGGGTTTTTATATACCCAAAGCCCGTTCGCACTCCCTATGAGGAGAGTTTGTCCTATTTTTCCGATACAGTTGACAAAGGAGATTTGGGGGCATACCTGTACACAAGTCTGTCGTTCCGGTTCTACAAGGTAAAGTCCCTTTCGGGTACCGAACATGATGTGCCCTTCATGGGTTTCCACGATATCCGTTACGGCATTGAGAGGCTTGGGGAGGTCGATGTGAAACTTGGTGAAAGAATGTCCGTCGAAACGGCAGATACCGTTGAACGTACCTATCCACATCATGTTGCGGCTGTCTTTAAAGATTTTATAGACGGTATAGTTCGGCAGCCCGTCTTGGTCGGTAAGATAGTTTACCGTGAGTGCGGCTTTTATTGGGTGAAGAGGCAGGCCGACGAAGAGGAATCCTACAAAAATTAAAAAAGAAAGGAATCGTATCGGGTATTTTTTCATGAGTCATCTTAAACTGTTAACGCATACAAAATTATATTTTTAAGCGAATGATTGCAAATTTTAGTGCTTTTAAATGCGTAAAATGACGCGGAAAGTATTATCTTAATAAGGAGGAATATAGTCCGATAAGTCCGTCCAAATTCAGCGGACTGTTGAAATGGTCGATTTAGAATGTTGATTTTTAGTGGAATAGACGGTTGGGTGTCTAAATACATTGCGGTGAACGCTTTTGAGAATTTCTTCTGTTGTTTTTTGGTTTTTCAAACGATAATTTTGTCTTGTCCAAAAGAATCGAAAACTTAAAAAAACATATAGTATCATGGAAGACTTGAAGAATACGCGAGAGATGACATTGGTAGCTGAGGCATATACCCGATACCGTACGTTGTTGGTGGCCTATGCCAATAAAAGGACCCGGAATCTGGCGGATGCCGAAGACGTGGTGCAGGAAGCTTTCATTAAAATCATCAATATGGGAGACATGGTGTATGCGGCTACCATCCGGAATCTGGCTTTTACAACCGTACAGAACCTTTTGATAGATCGCCTGCGCCGCCGGGTGGTGGTGTCGGAAGTCCATTCTTATATATACGACATCCAACCGGAATTTACCGAAGAGACAGAGTCGGCCATTCACGCGAACAGTCTGCTGCAAGCGGAATATGCTTGGACGAAGACGCTTCCCGAAGCGTGCCGGAAAGTATATTGCATGAACCGTTTCGAAGAACTGACGGCAGAAGAAATATCGAAGGAACTTCATATCAGCCGCCGTACGGTGGAGGCACAGATACAGAAAGGGCGGAGAAGGGTGCGTCCTTATCTCAAGGCTGTAGGAGGCTTTTAACGGGAAGACAGAAGAATCATTTACCTTAAAAAGAAGATAAACATGAAAACAATGAGATTGTGGATGTGTGTGGTGTGTGGATTGTTGTTCGCGAGTGGTTTGTATGCCCGGAAAACGGGGGTATTGGATGAAATCGTTTTCGGGTATTCCGCTTCAGAGAAGAAGCATGGATTTTCCGCAAAAGCCAGTCAGGTGGTAACCGGTGGCTTGGGAGAAGAGGCCCGTGTGCTGTTGCCCATACCCGGCGAAAGGGTAGAGGGGGGCCATATCACCTTTACGATGAAAGTCGATCCGGAGAAACAGAATTATTTTACGGCCCGTTTCTGGGGCTCGGACAGCGGGAACAGCAATATCCTCATCTTGTTTTGCGAGGGGAAACAGATAGGATACCGTCATTTGGGCGACTATGACGTGTTGGACATAGCCAATGAAGATAAGCCTTATCCCGGCCGGTTCACGTATACCACGCTGCCCCTGCCCATCAGTATGACCCGGGGAAAAAAGGAAATAGAATTGAGTATCCGTTCTACCGGACGTATATTCCGCTACGGAGAAACTTTCGATGCTTATCAAAAAGTAATGGAAAAGCCGTCGAAAGCACTATATAAAGGATATACCCATACGGAGACTTGTTTCCAGCCCTCGGAGAAAGAGAAGAAGCAGATAGAAAAGATTGAGCGACGGGTACGTACCGCGCCGGGAGCGGAAGTCATGGAGGAGGTCAGGCAGTTCGTGAACCGTCAAATTTCAGGTTACCTGAACCAAACGGAGATAGACCAGGAAACCGCTTCGCTTTTGGCGTATGCCTATCATGAGCCGTGGACAGTGGCTTATCGGAACAAGGACGTGGTGGAGAAGGTCATCCGTACGGCCGACCGGTATTATGAGCGTTATGCCCAAAACCCCAAATCGGTGTATGACGGGTCATGGCTGACGGTGGGGCCTTTGTGTCAGGCCTTGAATTCCTTTGTACCCGAAATCCGTGAGATTTGGGACGAGAAGATGCCGAACGGGAAAACGCGCCGGGAGAATTGGACGGCTATGTGCCGGGAATGTGTGGACTACGCCAAGACGCATCGTCGCAGTTATACCAACCAGAGCATGATTGTGGATTTGCATCTGTATAACGTGAACCGCATGCTTTCCATCCTGGCACCCGAAGAGGCTCTGCCCGTTTGGCAGACTTTGAAATTCATTTATGAATCCATGGGTATCGCCCCGTGGTCGGGTAGTTTGTCGGCAACGGGAGAACCGACCTGGCCTTTGGGGAAAAGCTATTACCAGTTTTCGCCGGACGGTCTGAGTAAGGAATTGGGCTATGTGGGCGGTTACGGTGAAATCCTGAACTGGATGGTGCATCTTTATGAAGTGACCGGTGAACGCGGCCTTACCGATACGCGCGACCCGCTGATTCGTGCCCAGATGCTTAAGATCATGCACACGCGCAGTCATTTCCGTTATCCGACATTGGATAATGACGGATATGCGGCCATGCGCGGCGAGTCGGTCATCGGCTGGCGTGACCATGGCTATTATCCGGCCGGTATCACTTACGGAGAACGTGGTTACCATCGTGAAGGCACGCCTATCATGGCGGCTGCGGCCACATTGGATCCTGAAGCAGTGGCATACGCCCAACAGATGATGGAAGACAACCAGTTCTTTGCCGTAGTCAAGGAGAAAATGAAAGACCGCGGATTGAATTCCACCTATACGTTGCTGCGATTGCCGGGTGAGTACGATTTGATTATGAAACAGCCGCGCCGCGAGGGTCGCCTGCCCATGTCGGACGGTATGCCGGACGCGTTGTTCTCTGACGAGGAAGTCGGCGTGGTGGCGTTGAAAAACGGGGATGAAATCTTGTACACATCTTTGTATTGGCGTGCGAACTTTGCCGTGAACTTCTTGGCACGTGTGCACTACATTACGCCGGAGTGCGACCGTGTCGCCACGGTGTTCGAGGACATCCGATACACGCCGAGCGGGTTTACCTATACCCGTCCCGAACGGAACAATCTTTATTTCTCGCCGGCCCGTAATTTCTATCCCGAAGTGAAGTCCGCCCATACCGGCGAGCAGTTGCCTATTGCCAAGGCACCCGAAGGCGTTCACTTTGAACCGGGGCAGGAAAGCGTATATGCCGGGAAGGGGGACTTCTACACCCTGCGTTACGGCAAGTATTTGATAGCGATGAATTGTACGCCGGACAGGACATTCGATGTGGAAGTGCCTGCGGCGAAGTCCGTGAGAGCATTCCCCTCCAGGGAGACGGTGGAAGAACGCGTGTTGCAGGTGGAACCGAAATCCACGGTGGTATTGATAGTAGAATAATTTATAAAAATAAGAGTAAAATGAAGAAAAGTATAATTATCCTTTTGTCTCTGATTTGGGGATTGGAAATATGCGCGCGGGATTTTGTGCATCCCGGAGGGGTGCATACTATCAATGACTTAGAGCGTATCAAGGAAAAAGTCTTGGCGAAGGAGTCGCCGTGGATAGATGGTTGGAATCTGATGATTCAGGATTCTAAGGCACAGTATACCTATAAGGCGGCACCGGCCGAGTCGGTTTCCGGACCGAGCGGGAGGCGGCAGCGGGCTGCTCGTGACGGGGTTGCGGCTTATTACAATTTTTTGCGGTGGTATGTGACGGGCGATGAACGTCACGCCCAGTGTGCAGTGGATATTTTAAATGCTTGGTCCTCTTCCGTGGACGATGTGATTACCGGAGAATTGTTCCAACTGCCCGCCAATATCTTTGTCGAGGTAGCCGAGGTTGTCCGTGCTTATTCCGGATGGAAAGAAGAAGACATCGAACGCTTTAAGAAGATGTGTAAGGAGTATTTTTATCCGGCCTGCCGGGACTTCTTGGGAGAGTGTGGCAGTTGGTCCGGTTGGGACGGCCCTGCCAATACATGCAATATGGCTATCGGCATATTCTGTGACGATGAAGCCATTTACAATGAAGCTTTGGAATATTACAAGTCTGGTAGCGGAGGAGGATGCCTGACGCAGATGGTCAACCCGTTGACCTTCCAAGTGAATGAGATGGGACGCGATACGCCGCATGCCGAGATTGGTCCGGGCAGTGCAGCAGAACTTTGCCAGATGGCTTGGAACCAAGGGGATGATTTGTTCGGTTTAGAAGACAATCTTTTGCTGAAAGGTTTTGAATATCTGTGCCGTTTCAATTTAACACACGAATATGACCGTTGGGAGTGGGATACGAAAGAAGACTGTGCCAACCGTTTCTTTTACTATCCGGCTTCGTGTTGGAGGCGTACGAGCGGACGTTCGTTTGCCATCTCCAATATGCCTGCCAATGAAATTATCTACAACCATTATGTCGTGCGCAAAGGGTTGGAAGCCCCTTGGACGGAAGCCATGATTAAGGCCCGCGGCTTGACTGCCTGTGGATGGGAAGCTCCCGGTTACGTGGCATTCACTTACACGTTAGACGCAGGGAAATCCCCGTTCCACTCCCATGTGTTACCGCTTGCCCCCGAGCAGGTAAAGGCCGTTTCGGGGTTGGAGGAAGTGGTTGTGTCTTGGATGCCTCACGAAGGGGATGTGGTCAATGGTGCTGTGGTAGAGCGTGCCTCTTCTCCTGAAGGGCCTTTTACGGAAGTAGGGAGGTGGAATTTCAATACCACTCGGCAATATGCAGACACGACGGTACAAGGAGGGCGCACCTATTACTATCGTGTGGCGGAAGTCAATAAAGCCGGTACCGGTGCTTATTCAAAATCCGTAAAGGCGACTCCGTATCAGGGAACGCCGCTACCCGAGGGATGGCAGCTCACGAATTTCGGGTATAGAGAGTTAGGGGCTGTAGTCTATCACGACGTGAACGGTCATACGTTTGCCATACAGGGGACAGGGACTTCGTTCGGTGGAAGCAGCGACAATGTGACGTATGTGTATACCCCTGTGCGTAAAAATACCACATTGATTGTCCGTTTGTTCGATTCGGTGAATACTGATGAAAAGTCGGAACGTGCCGGATTGATGATGCGTGAAAGTCTGGAACCTGGAGCACGAATGGCTTCTGTCGGTTTGGCCGATACCGGATTCCGCTACGTGTGGTTTGCTCCACGTACGGTGGCTGGAAGGAGTGCGGCTTGGATTCCGGGCAACACGCACACTTGGTTGGAGGTTTGGTTTAAACTGACACGCGAGGGGGACGTTTTTACGGCTTACCAGTCTTTGGATGGGCAGACGTGGTATAAAGTAGGTTCTCAGGCGGTTGATATGGCTGATGATTACTATGCAGGCATGTATGTGGCTGCAGGTACTTCCATGCAAGCTTTTTTCGATCATCTGACCCTTACGGACGAGTTGCATCCGGCACTTCCGCAGGTAAAAGGTCTGAAGGCTGAAGCTTTGAACAGTGGCCGTGTTTCGTTGGCTTGGCAACCGGTGGCGCATGCCGATTACTATGTGGTACGCCGTGCCGCTTCCATCGACAAGGAGTGGGAGATTGTGGACGGTTTCTGTCAGGATACCGTTTTTGTGGATGAAAAATTGGAGGCCGAAACCGGATATGTTTATGATGTGCGTCCGGTGGGGATGAGCGGTGAGGGCGAAGCGGCCACAGTGTCCGTGGAGACCCCTGTCATGGCCGTTCCCGCTTCTCCGTCCGGCTTGAAGGTTTGGCCGGGTGGGGAGAAGGCCTTTTTGTCATGGGCCGAAACGGATGAGGCTTCCACCTATGTGGTATACCGTGCAGAGGGAAACGGAACAGGCTTCGAACGAGTGTCCGAGACGGAGGCTACGGAGTATGTGGATGTCGGCCTGCAAGTGGGAAATACCTATATATATAAGGTCTCGGCCAAGAATACCGTCGGTGAAGGAGAGTGCACAAGAGAAGTCTCTTGCTTGTCGGGAGAAGCGTCTGAGCTCCGTTTGTGGGAAACGGTCTCTATCATTGGTACGCCTGGTTCGTGGAATGGGGAAGGAAATACTTGTGATAAGGCTATGGATGGTGACATCGGTACATTCTTTGATTCAGATGTGTCCACCGGAGCATGGGTGGGGCTTGACTTGGGTCGGAATACGCGTGCCATGGTTTCACGAATCGGGTATGCACCACGCAACAGCACGTATGCCAAACGATTGAAAGATGGTTGTTTCCAACTTTCGGAAGACGCGGATTTCACCAGTCCTGTGACGTTGTATACCATTGACGTGACGGATACGGAAAGCGGTACAATCACTTATCGTGACGTGGATGCACGGAAGCCTTACCGTTATGTTCGTTACTTGTCGGCAGGTGAGGGTAGTTCAGGCAATATTGCTGAGGCGGAATTCTGGGGTTTCCCCGTGGAGTTGGCAGGTCAGGAGATTGAGTTTGCCGAAATTCCCGTCAAGACGTTAGATGAGAGAAACTTCGATTTGCAGGCTTCGGCTTCTTCGGGTCTTCCAGTTGTGTTTTCTTCTTCCGATGCAGGCGTTGCACAGGTCGTGGGCGAAAAGGTGTATCTGAAGGCTTCCGGTACATGCGAGATTCATGCCGACCAGCCGGGAAACGACGAATACGGTACAGCCGAACGGGTGAGCCGGACATTGGTAGTGTCCCCTTCTGCCATTTCGGATGCCGTTTCCGCCGGAACGTTGTGGGAAGTCCGCCCTTTAAGAAATGCCGGGCATTGGAGGGTCATTTACCACGGTCAGGCCAAAGAATTAAGGGCTACGGTTTTCGATCTCCGGGGTATTCCGGTGGCCGATGTCCATATTGAAAAAGGGTCGGTTGATTTGTCTTTGGCTGCACAGCCTCGTGGCGTTTACTTGTTGAAACTTACCGATGGCAGGTCTTTGGTGGTGAATAAACTTGTGAACTATTGATATGCAAATAAGTTGGTTTTGCATCTCATTTTGTTCAGTTTGGAATCCGGCATTTGAAAGTCTCGGCTTCTGAAAACATGTTGGCTAGCTTATCGGATGGTACAGTGAAAACTTACTTTCCGATAGGACTATTCTCTGCGCTCTCCCCTATGATTTTGCAAAAAAGACCTTTCATTCTTCAGGGCGTATGGTAATCGATTCTGATATAGTATGTTACGGACTAAAGGATGTTTCAGCCATCTTTCAGTTTCCTTTCATTGCGGAAAGCGGTAAAAAGTTCTCAGCCGAATAATTTTTCAATCTCAGGCAAACGATTTTCCGTTCTGCGCCAAACGAAATGAAACTTGTCTGAAAGATGGCTGAAACATATTTCAGTTTATAATGGTAAGGTAATGAGAAATTTACCGTATTTTCTGAAGGATGAAGGGGCTTTTTGCAAAACTCAGGGGGACGTATACGGCATGCAAGGAAACTTTGACTTGAAACTAAAAAAATCTTTTTCTTCTGTAAGTATTCTGAAGTAGTGAAACGTAGTAGGATATAGAGAGTGTTATATGTTTATAGTATGGTTTTAAATTAAAGATTATGAAATTAAGACATTTACTCAGTGCGTCTTTGCTTTGTGGGTTCGGCATGGCCGGAGCACGCGACGTGCATGGAGTGAAGGGGTATTACAATTGGACTCCCCTTCAAATGCAGGCCTCCAGTGTGGTTCAGTTGGGGCCGGAAGGCTATAAATGGGAATCATGGAGTCCCGATTTCCTGTTTGAGGACGATTATTTGAACTGGAGGCTGGGGGTGAACAACACGACGCGAAGGGATTCTTCGGGTTTCGAATTCCGTTCCCGGCTCGATTTCCGTGAGGCAGTAAAAGGGACGGGGTTTGTCACGATGACGCCAGACTATCCTATTTACGTGTTCAAAGTGTCCCTTCCCATGCAGACAGAGACCAAAAAAGGAAGTAGCAATACCCTGTGGAGCGAGTTTTTCTGGCATAATCCTTATACGGGTGCGCAGGACGAAGATATGTGTGGCAACGGTGCAGGAGGCTTATTCGGTTTTACCAATGGAGGAAAGAAAGTGATTGATATTGCAAAGAATGCTTACCCTTACCTGAAAGACCAATACGGGCGGGATTCCGTAGCTATTGTATGGGCTAATAAAGAGACACCCTATGAAAAGGTGGTGGCCGACGGGAAGGAAGGACAAGTGGCGCAGGTTGGCGATACAGTGTGGTTCATCAAACGGCTTCCGGTAGATTACGAGAAAGATAAATGTGAGTTTGTGGTGGCTGTGAATTTTGCTTCTATTCGTGACAGTTCATCTTTGGCTTTGCCCTCCAAAAGGCTGCTAGACCGCGTGTCCATCAAGATTTCCCATTTCTCGTTCGGCCTGACGACATACGCCGACACCCTGTATGCGGAATTGGATGAGAAGGGGGATACCATTTCCACTCGTGCGAAGACGCGCGAAGAGGTGCCCAATGTTTACGTGAAATGGATTCGTACAGCGAAGAATATCAGCGAGGTTTGGAACAGCCTGACAGAAGAGGACAATTGGGGTGACGGTCCTTACGAAAGCCCGCAGAAAGGTGTCCTCAACACGACTTTATATGAGGCGGAAACCGTGATAGAAGGGTTTGTGCAGTATATGGGAGAGGGCGACAATGCGTATACAGCTCTCAAAGAGGAACAGGCAAAGGCGAATGAGGTTTACGAGAAAGAAGGAGCTACGTCGGAAGAGTACGAACAGGCTGCTGTGGGGCTAAAGGCTGCCATGTCTGCTTTTAATGCCTATCTCAATCCGGACGAAAATTTAGTGTATAATTATATCCGTACGGCCGACAACAGTCTTTCTTTGTATGTAGGAAAAGACGATGTAACGAAAGACAGCTACATGGGGAAGCCTGTCATGTTAGGCTCCAACGAAGGGGCTACTCCGCTGACGTTCCTGCAAGTGTCGGAATCCGATGGTTTGCGGGTTTATAACCTGAAGTGTGCCGAAGGGACTGTGGTACAATGCGCCGATGGCACTTTGTTGGTGGTGCCGGGCAGTGCAGATGCGGCGACGTTTACTTTTGCCAACCGTGACGGCGAAGGCTCGTTCGATATGAAATGCGGTTCGTATTATTACTACAAGGACGGGTACAACCTGAAGTGCGTTTCGTCTGTTCCGACGGATAATTATGATGACATGTTGCCTTATTGTTTCCTGATTGAGGATGCATTGGAAAGCTATAATCCTACGGAAGATGAGAAAAGCGGTTTGTTTGAGGCCTGGGAATTCAATGGTGAGGCCGAGGAAGACCCGAGTACGAAAGGTGTTGTCAACGGTGTGGAGATGACTATGGGTGAGCATGGACAGACCTTTATGTTGGACGGTTGGCGCATGCAACGCTGGCGCATGTGGTCACGGGTGAACAAGGGCACCTACAAAAGTGCGGATGGTGAGGAACTGGGTTGCTTGAAACTGACGGTGGCAGATACATATGATTCATTCGATGGAACATCGAAAGGTAATGCTACTGTTTATCCAACGAGTCCTTCCATGCGTCGCGAGGGTGGCATCTTTACGAACTTCTATGACAGGGATCCTGCTGGCGGCGTACGCGATGAGTCTTGTCTTGTGAATCTAAACCCCGGAGTGCGTCGTTATTTGGCTATCAAATGCAAGGGAACGAATCCGGACATCACGATAGATGTGTTTAACTTCTTGGAGAAACCAGGCAGTGTAGCTACGGCTTTTGCCCTGAATTTGGCTGACGCGGAAGCCAAAGGCGATGTGTATTATTGGGATTTGATGAAATATATCAGCGTGGGCAAGATGCCGTACGTGAGCCAGTATTTCAGTACGATGGGCTTCCAGAAAGACGATGCGCTCTACATCGACTGGATCCGTACGTTTGAAACGGAAGAAGATATTCCGTCCGAAAGCTTCGCTACGGCCATCAGTGACGTGCAGGCCGACGGAGACGGTTTGAAGGTGTTCGTGACCGGTCGTACTATCAATGTCTTCACGGCAGAGGCCGGTGCCATTTATACGGTAGACGGCATGCGCGTGGCTTCCTTTGAAGGTACGGTGCACCAGACGGTTCTTCCGGGCATGTATATTGTCCGTGCGGGCGACACGGTGAAGAAAGTGTTGGTGAGGTAAACGCAATATCGGATATTAGATAATGATTAGGCGGAGTTTTCAAGGCTTCGCCTAATTTTTTAATAACCGTAAGTATTTGGGTCGTGAGATACGTAGTAGGAAATAGAGGGTGGAAACACGAAACGTATGATTGTTTAAATGAGAGATGAAGATGAAAATAAGAAGGATTTTTCTATTCGGGACATTCGCCTGCATGTTTTGCGTTTTCCCGGGATGCAAGGATTCCGATGACGTGGGGGAGAATTACACGACTTTCACGGGGGAGACCGTCAGCGATTTCCTGCAGGATAACGAGGAGTATTCGGCATTTGTGGATGCTCTCAAAACTGCTAACGCCTTGCCTTTGTTGGAGTCTTATGGGGCATATACCTGTTTTGTACCGAATAACGCGGCGATGGGGGCGTATGTGAAAGAACAGGGCTACGGGTCGTTTGAGCATTTTTTAGATTCGGTGGAAGCTGTCAAGGAAATGGTGTTTTACCATCTGATAGACGGTGAGGCCAACGATGCGGGAAACTATGAAACGGCCGGTTTTACGTCCGGAGCTATCGACACGAAAAACATGTTGGGGCGTTATCTGTACACGTCCATTGCGCCCGATGGGACTGCGTGGATGATCAACAATTCGGCACGCATCGTGTCGGGCGACCACATGTTGGTCAACGGTGTGGCGCACGTGGTGGACAAGGTGTTGGCCGGTAATACGGACTTGCTGCCTGATTACATCGAGACGGAAGGACATTTCAATTTGTATGGGGATGCTCTTCGTGCTACCGGTTGGAGGGACTCCTTGCTGCAGATTGATGATGAACATTATGTGGCACCGGTAACGAAACCGGCTACTGACCCATATTCAAGTACGGCGGAATACCCGAAAGCAAAAAACTTCCGTTATACGGCTTTATTGGAGACGGATTCGGTGTTGGCATTGAACGGAATCCGTACGTTGGACGACATGCGGGAATATGCCAAACGTTTCTATCCGGAAGGGGCGGATTTTCCGGACGAAGACAAGCGAAGCAGCCTGTCGCTTTTTGTAGGTTACCATTTATTGCCGACGATGTTGACTTCCAATCAGTTGGTTAATACACGAAATTATGCTTTCACCCATACGTGGATGGATGAAGACTGGTTGAATGATAAATTCCGGGACGGAAAGTTCTGGTTGGAGCAGTACCTCATACCCATGGCCGAACAGTCAGTCATTACGGTTCAGGCTTTTACATGGGGGAGTGAGAATGCTCAGAAACCGATATTTAATGATGAACGTAATTGTTACGACCCTCGTTATACGAACATGACCGAAGAATTGGACGATGTGGTGACGTTGGATATGGCGCATAGTAATTTGGACTGCCAAAACGGGATCATCCACGCCCTGACCGGCATATTGGTGTATGATAAGGACAAGTTGGGGCGTATCATGCGTGGGAAACGTATCCGGATGGACTTCGCTACTTTTCTGCCGGAATTGCGTAATAATGATATCATTTCAAATAAGTGTTATTATTTGCCTGAAGGGTATTGTAAAAAACTAAAGTATGAAGAGGGGGCCAGCGTGTTTGTCAAATATATAGGGGATAACATGCACAGTGATTATTTACATGATTATATAGAGAGTTGGGGTATGTTCGATGTGACCATTACTGTTGGTCCTATTCCGGATGGAAGTTATGAAGTGCGTATCGGTTATAGGGTTAACACAAACCATAGAGGGATTACACAATTTTACCTTGACGAACAACCTTGTGGCATTCCCATCGACATGCGCTTGAAGGGGGATGATGCCTCTATTGGTTGGGAACAGGAATACGTGTACACTCAAATCAACTCCCCTTATATTTGGGGCGGTGGCAATGAAGAGGATTATTATGGTTATGAGAATGATAAGAGCTTGCATAACAGGGGATTCATGAAAGCGCCGGATTGTTTTGCTTCTAATGAGTTGTTACCTACGGGAAGCAGTGGAGGGGTAAAAGGTTCTGCACGTAATGACCCGTATGCCTTACGTAAGGTCCTGGGGATATTCAGTTGGGATAAGATGGAAACCCATGAGTTCCGTGTGGTGCAAATGTTAGACGGGAGTTGCCATTTCGACTACATTGAGTTCATCCCGACCAATTTGCTTGAAGGAGAAGATACACATTAATTTTTTTAATCGGCGTAAGTATTTGTCTCGTCGTATACGTAGTAGGATATAGAAGAAGACTTTTATTATGTTTTTTTAATAATTAGATTCTATATGAAAATAAAGAATGTGGTAGCGTACTGTCTCTTGGCCTGTATGTTCTGTTGTTTTCCCGGATGCCAGGATTCTGATGACGTGGGAGAGAATTACACGACTTTTACGGGGGAGACCATCAGCGACTTTTTGCAGAACAACGCGGACTATTCGGATTTCGCGGAAGCTTTGAAGACGGCGGGGGCTTTTTCCCTGCTGGAATCATACGGCTCATACACCTGTTTTGTGCCGAACAACACGGCGATGGAGGCGTATGCGAAAGAACAGGGTTACGGGTCGTTCGAGCATTTTCTGGATTCCGTGGAGGCGGTCAAGGAAATGGTGTTTTATCACCTGATAGACGGAGAAGCCAACGAAGTGGGAAACTATGAAACGGCCGGTTTTACGTCCGGAGCCATCGACACGAAGAACATGTTAGGGCGTTATCTGTACACGTCCATCGTACCCGACGGTACTTCGTGGATGATCAATAATTCGGCACGTATCGTGTCGGGCGACCATATCAAGGTCAACGGAGTGGTGCATATCGTAGACAAGGCTTTGGCCGGTAATACCGACTTGTTGGCCGATTACATCGAGACGGAAGGCCATTTCAAGCTTTACGGCGAGGCTTTGCATGCTACGGGCTTGCGTAATTCCCTTACGCTTCTGGACGACGAGACGTACGTGCCTGCTACGACCAAACCGTCGGACGACCCGTACGCTTCCGGCGCGGAGTTCCCCAAGACCAAGAATTACCGTTATACGGCTTTGCTGGAGACGGATTCGGTGTTGGCATTAAACGGAATCCGTACGCTGGACGACATGCGGGAATATGCCAAACGTTTCTATCCGGACGGGAAAGATCTGCCGGATACGGACGAGGGCAGCAGCCTGTACCGTTTCGTGGCTTACCACTTGTTGCCGGTCATGTTGGCTTCCAATCAGATCGTGAACACCCGCGATTACGTAGTGACGCACACGTGGATAGATGCGGATTGGCTGCGTGAGAATTACCGCGACGGCTCGTTCTGGCTGGAACAGTATTTGGTGCCGCTGGCCGAGCAGTCTATCATTACGGTGCAGGCTTTCAAATGGGGCGACCAGGATGCGCAGAAACCGGTATTCAATGACGAACGCAACTGTTATGATGCGCAGTACACGAATATGGCGGAGGAATTGGACGATGTGGTGACCTTGGACATGGCGCATAGCAATCTGGACTGCCAAAACGGAGTTATCCATGCGCTGACGGGGATGTTGGTGTACGATGAGGATAAGATAGGGCGTATCATGCGCGGCAAACGCATACGTATGGACTTCACTATCTTTACACCGGAATTGCGGAATAATGACATCATTTCCAAAAAAGACTATTATGTGCCGCAGGGGTATTGCAAAAAATTCCACTTTGAAGAGAGCAGTACGGTGTTTGCCAAATATATCGGGTCGAACATGCACAGTTTCTTTTTGGGCGACTATTTGGAGATTTGGGGGATGTTCGATGCTTCGATTACCGTGGGACCCGTGCCGGCCGGAAGTTATGAAGTACGTATCGGCTATCGTGTGGATGCGGCCACGCGCGGCATTACGCAGTTTTATTTAGACGACGAGCCTTGCGGCATTCCTATCGACATGCGTCTGAAAGGTACGGATGCCGGAATCGGTTGGGAGCAGGTGTGGCAGTTCACGCAGGACAATCCCGGAGCGTGGTGGGATTATGATTCCAAGGAAGACGATCCCTACGGGTATGAAAACGACAAGAGTATGCACAACCGCGGATTCATGAAAGGACCGGATTCCTTTGCTTCCACGGAATTGATGATGGGGCAAAGCGGAGGCATCAAAGGCTCCACCCGTAACGACCCGTTCGAACTGCGCAAGGTGCTGGGTATATTCAGTTGGACGGAAATGTCCACGCATGAGTTCCGTTTCGTGCAGATGCTCAACGGTAACTGCCATTTGGATTACATCGAGTTCATGCCGACCAATCTGATTGAGAGTGAAGATACGCATTGATTTCTATTTAAACATTTTATACCATGAAGTTTTATAAGTTACTGGCTTTGCTTTCCGTAGGTGTGGCAGGGGCTTTCCCTACGGCTTGTACGGACAAGTATGAGGACATGGAAAACCACATGCCGTCGTGGCTGAACAGCAACATATACGATTATCTTTCAGGCCGGGGGGACTGCACGTATTATATCCGCCTGATTGATGACTGTGGATACACCGATGCCATGAAGGTGTCGGGGAGCAATACGCTGTTCTTTTCGAACGATGCTTCTTTCGAACGTTTTTTCCAGACGAACGAAATGGGGTATCGCAGTTATGAGGATTTGCCTTATTCGTTCAAGATGATGTTGCTCAAGTTGGGAACGATACCTTATTCCCAACTCTTGGAACGTTTGTCTTTGAGCGACAGGGGGCAGGTGACTTTCCGCCGGACGACCGATTTCGAGGTGGAAGACACGATTCCGGTAGTTGACGCGGAGGACCTGCCGGACAGCAAATACTTCGCTCCCTACCGCCGGGCGGGCAAACCGATAAAATTGTTGTCCGATGCCACGAAATGGACATTGGTACAGTTCTTTCCCGATGTAATGTCCGGGAAGCACATTACGGATGATGACTTCTGTTTCGTGACGGGTATTCCCCGCGAGGCGGACGATGCGTCGTTGTTTGCCAATAAGATTATCCAGAAAGATATCGTTTGCCAAAACGGGTATTTGCACGAGTTGGCCGACGTGCTGGTTCCGCCCGAAAACATGGCGGCTTATATCCGGGGGAATGAAAAGGTGAGCCGTTTCAGCCGACTGATGGATCGTTTCGCCTGTCCGGTGTTCTACAAACGGGATGCCCAGGGCGACTCCATCTTCCAGACACGTTATTTCAATCAAAGTCCGGCATACTCCTTTACGGAATATAACGGTACGAATGCGCCGGGTCTGTTGTATTTCGATCCGGGATGGAACTTGTACCAACCGAAAGGCGGAAACACGAGCCAACCCGGCTATGAGACGGACATGGGCTGTATGTTCGTACCGACCAATGAAGCGATGGACCGGTTCTTTTCTCCATCGGGTGAGGGAAGCGACTTTTTTGAAGCTTTCGGTTCGTGGGACAAGGTGCCCGACAATATCGCCGCAGACTTTGTGGCCAACCACCAGAAGTATTCTTTCCTGTCTTCGTTGCCGAGCCGTTTCGGGGACATCAAAGATGAGGCCGGTTATGAGATGGAGGTAAGCAAGGAAAATATCGTGGATAAATTTGTGGGACGTAACGGGGTGGTCTATGTGACCGACAAAGTCTTTACGCCGTTGGATTATCGTACGGTAATGGGGCCGGCTAAGATTGACTCCCTGAACTCCATCTTCAATCAGGCTATGGCGGATGCACAATTTGTCTATTATTTGCGCTCGTTGAAGAGTACGTATCAGTTCTTTGTCACACCGAACGAGTATATGAAAGACTATGTGGACCCCGTGGCGAAATCATACGCCTCGGAAAACTATCGGTGTAACCTGGAATTCCAGTTGACGCCGCAGAATACGGTGGCTGCCGTACCGACCCGTACATCCGACGGGACGGTGATTATGGACAATGGTTTTCCGTTGGGCTCGAATGGTACCGTCAGTAACAGTTCCATCCTGAAGAACCGTTTGGAAGACATCCTGAACTGCCAGACTTTGGTCACGGAAAGCAATGAAGCTTTTGAAGCGGCTCGTGCGGGTGGACAGGAGTACTTTATCACTAAAGGATATGCGCCGGTTCGTATTACGCAGGACAACAAAATCAGCGGGGCCGGAAATGAACGGCCGCTCACTGTGAGTAAGATATATAATAAGGAAAACGGAAATACTTACCTGATAGACGGTATCTTGCAAAACACGACGACTTCCATTTATGATGTATTGTCGTCCAAGGATGATTTCCGGGAGTTTTATGACATGTGTGCTTTGCTGGGCATCTTCGTCAACAATCCGACGTCTTCTACCGTGGCACCGGGACGTAAGGTGAAGTTTCTCAACCAGTATCATTATACGGTGTATGTACCGACGAATGAGGCGATACGCGAAGCTCAGGCGAAAGGATGGATTCCCACGGTGGAGCAGATAGAGAACGAGGGGGACCAAAGCGTGAGGGATTCTCTGGAAAACGTAATGGAGCGTTTTGTCCGCTATCATTTCCAAGATAATTCCGTGTTTATAAAAGGTGAGAAGGTGGAAAACAAAGCTTATCTGACCTCTACGATCAACGAAGCAAGCAATAAATTCTATCCGGTGTATGTGACGAACAAGGACGGGAATATCACTTTGGTCGATGAAGCTGACTATGGCACGGGAAGGGTTTCGGCCCGTGTGGTCAAAACGGAAGGAGTATATAACCTGATGACTCGCGACATGACGTTGAACAGCGGCGATAAGGAAAAGGCTACGACGATAGAGGCTTATACCTACGCCGTGATACATCAGATAGACGATGTGTTGTGGTTCGAACAGCCCAAAGGAGGGAATGCAAAAGACCAAAAATGACCTTAAAAAAAGAGAACGATGAAGAGATATTTGTTATTAATGGCTTTTCTATGCGCGGTATGGCGTGCCGGGGCGCAGGTCATGGTGAGCGGGCGTGTCGTGGATGCAAACGACGGGCTTGAACTGATGGGATGTACCGTGGCGGAGAAGGATGCGACCAATCGTGTGGTCGGCGGTATGACGACGGACATGAACGGTAACTTTGCCTTTAAGGTGAAGAACGTGAACAACAAACTGGTATTTACCTTTATGGGATATAAAACGCAAGAGTTCCCTATCGGTTCCCAACGTAAGTTCAATGTCAAGATGGAAGACAACACGATGAAAGTGAGTGAAGTCGTGGTCAAAGCGCAGAAGAGAGGGCCGGACGGGGCTTTCAATATTCCGCAACGGGAGGTGAGTATGGCCATGACAACTTTCAAGATGGATGCCATGGAAGGAGTGTCTGTAGCCGGAGCCGACGATGCTTTGCAGGGACGTGTGGCCGGTTTGGACATCGTGGTAGGCGGAAGTCCCGGTTCGGGCAGTCAGATGCGTATCCGTGGAACGACTTCCATTACGGGTAACTCACAACCTTTGGTGGTGGTGAACGGCGTGCCTTATAGCGGTGAGATTGATGAAAGTTTCGATTTCGGTACGGCTAATGAGGAAGAGTATGCAGACTTATTGAGCGTCAATGTGGAGGATATCGAGGAGATTACCGTATTGAAAGATGCCGCCTCCACCGCCATGTGGGGTTCTAAGGGAGCCAACGGCGTATTGTTGATCAAGACGAAACGGGGTACGAGGGGGAAGACACGTGTGTCTTATACCTATAAACTTTCCGGTTCCACCCAACCCAAAGGGATGAAGCTGCTGTCGGGAGGGGATTATACGATGATGATGAAGCAGGCATACTTTAACCGTACTTTGAGCGGACGTGACGAGACTTACGAACAATATGATTATGACGAGTTGCGCTACGAACCGGACAACCAGAATTACAATAATAATACAGATTGGGTGGACGAAGTGACGCGACACGGATGGACAAACGACCACTATCTGACCGTGTCGGGTGGCGGTGAACGGGCTGCATTCCGTATTTCCGGTGGTTACTATGACCAGAAAGGTACGGTCATGGGGCAGCGGTATCAACGTTTTTCTACCCGTTCGCAACTGGATTATTATGTGTCCGACCGTATGGTGTTCGGTTCGGAATTCCAATTTACTTATTCGGATAATGACCGGAATTATGAGAATTTGTTAGACATCGCCTACAAGAAAATGCCGAACATGGCCGTGTATGAGGAAAATGCGGACGGCAGCAGTACGGGGCGTTATTATAATATGGATGCCGAGTCGGGCTTCAACAAAGAGCAGCGGGAATTGAAGAATCCCGTGGCGTTGGGCAAGTTGGCCAAGAACAACCTGAAAGGGTACCGTATTATGCCCAAGTTGTCGTTGCAATACGACTTTTTCAATCCGGAGGAGCATTACTTGCGCTATCTCGGCTGGGTGGCCATTGACTTGAACAATGAACGGGAAGAGAAGTTTCTACCGGCGGAATGTGTGTACAATGCGGCGGACAACTATGGTTCGGCCAATGTGGCGGAGACGAAAACGTCCGGCAAGCTGACGGTAGCCACGGAGCACGGACTTACATGGCAGAGCCGTTTCCTGAATGACGACCATAATTTGCAGGCGCAGGCTCTGATGCAGTTGACTACGACCACGAGCCATTCCCAATATGTGAAGATGCAGGGATTGCCGAGTTCTGCCATTAACGACGCCACGGCTACGGGATACATATCCGGCACGGAAAACGGGAACAGTAATGACAAGACTTTAGGTTGGATGGGACGTGTGCACTACAGTTTCAAGGGGCGTTATATCTTTGATGCCAATCTTCGTGTGGACGGTTCCACACAGTTCGGTCCTTCCAACCGTTACGGATTTTTCCCGGGAGTGGGTGGCAAATGGATTATCTCGGACGAACCGTGGTTGCAGAAGTACACGGGAAAAGTGCTGACCTTGTTGGCTTTCCGTCCGAGTTGGGGTATCGCCGGTCGGCAACCCGGACAGAATTACCTTCAGTATAGTGTATTGACGACGAATTCTACAGGCTATATGGACATGAGTGCCGTTTATCCCACACGTATCCGTCTGGACGGGTTGAAATGGGAGAAGGTGACTTCGTTGAACTTGGGTTTCGACATGGAACTTTGGAACGGAAAGGTGTCTGTCATTTACGACTGGTACAAAAAGCGTACAGACGATCTTTTGTTTAAAGATATCGACATTCCGTCTTCTTCCGGCTTCGCCACATTGACTTACAAAAACGTGGGGCGAATGGATAATGACGGTTGGGAACTTACGGTCAATTTCAACAAGGTGGTGGAAAAAGGTAAGTTCTCGTTGGACATCAATACAAACTTTGCTTCCAACAAGAACATGATTCGCAGTCTCGATCCGAGTGTGCTGAACAACTTCAACAACCATTCCGACTTCGGAAACGGGGCTTACTATACGCGTTTGCAGGAAGGCAACTCGTTCGGCTCCATCTATGGGTTCCGTTACAAGGGGGTATATTCCTACAGTTACGACCGTTACGACCAAGCGGTGGCAGAAGGAAAGACGGTGCCTGTGGCTCGTGATGAGAACGGAGTCCCGATGACGAATTTCGACGGTACGGTGAAACCGATGTACTATTACCACAGTACGACCAAATACCAGTTCCAGGGTGGTGATGCCATCTACGAGGATATCAACCACGACGGAAGCATCGACCAGTATGATGTGGTCTATTTGGGTAATTGCAATCCTAAACTTACGGGTGGTTTCGGCTTTACGTTGCGTTATGATCGCTTCTCGTTGAATGTGTTCTGTAACTACCGTTGGGGGAACAAAATCGTGAACATGGCGCGTATGAATGCCGAGAACATGTATCATGCCTACAACCAGTGTACGACGGTGAACTGGCGTTGGCGCAAGGAAGGAGACGTGACGGACATGCCGCGTGCAGTGTACAACCAAGGTTATAACTGGCTGGCATCCGACCGTTATGTAGAAGATGGTTCTTTTCTGCGTGTGAAGTACATTACGCTTCGTTACCGTTTCCCGTCCAACTGGGTGAAGCGTATCGGCATGACGAACCTGAGTGCTTATCTCACTGTGAACAACCTGTGGTGTTTTACCAAGTATTCCGGTGTAGACCCTGAGATTTCTATTTGTACGGATACAGCCAAAGACTATTACGGCATAGCGGTGGACAATTCCATGACTCCGCGTGCCAAGGAATGGACATTCGGACTTTCAGCTACATTTTAACTAAAAAACGGAAATGATGAAAACAATGAAATATTATCTGAAGAATATCTTTCTGGCGGCTTCCTGCTTGTGGCTTTTTACCGCATGCAATGACTTCCTGACGCTTTATCCGGAAGACGATATCGTGGACGACGAATATTGGGAAACGGGAGAAGACGTACAGAGTGTGGTGGCTTCCTGTTATCGTTTCATGCTGGAGGATAATGTGATCAGCAGAATCATTTATTGGGGCGAGGCGCGTTCGGACGATATGGATTATTCCACGTCGGCTTCCACTGACGAGCAATATTTGAAAGATGCGAACCTGCTGTCATCGAACGGATTGGTGACGTGGGGCGATTTCTATAAGGTTATCAATATTTGCAACAAAGTCATCAAGTCGGCTCCGGCCGTGCGTGACCGCGATGCCAACTTTACCGAAGAACGCCTGCACAATTATTTGGCGGAGGTTTATACTTTGCGCGCACTCTGTTATTTCTATTTGGTACGTAGTTTTGGCGACGTGCCTTATGTGACAGAGCCCAGCGAGAGCGAACAACAGGACTATCAGGTAGCGCAAAGTTCGGCGGACGATGTGATTGTACCGGCTTTGATTGAGGATTTGAAACTGGCGGAGGAGTACGCTCCCGAAGAATGGCCGACGGAACAATACACACGAGGGAGGATTACGAAGAACGCCGTGCGAGCTCTTTTGGCCGATGTATATTTATGGAAGGCTTCCGACGCGGGCAATTCCGAAGCGCAGGCGGATTACCGGTCTTGTGTGGAAGCTTGCGACCGCGTGTTGTACAATCAGGCCATGTATGAAACGGAAATGATGATGGTAGAGGGTAACAGGATGTATAATTCGGTGTTCTACACCGGTAATTCCACGGAGGCGATTTTTGAATTGAACTTTGATAAGGACGGAAAGATGAACGGGGCCACTGCCAATTTGTACGGGAATACTACAAAAGGCAAAAGTGCCCATTTCGAGCCGACGGCACAGTTGTTCAATACCTATTTGGATGTGCAGTACGATTATCGTGCCCGCGACTTTATTGCAGCTACGGTAGAGGCCGGTTCCGACGGTTCCGTCGTGCCGCCCACGAGCTTCAAGGTATTCAAATACGAGGGGCAGTCGCCGGCATCGGCCTTGGTGCCGCACACGTCGTATGAATATAGTTATCGTGCTTCTACCAGCACGGCCAACTGGATATTCTACCGTTTGTCGGATATTTACTTGATGAAGGCGGAAGCATTGGCCGAATTAGCCGTGACGGATGATGAACGCAAGACTGTCATTTCCTTGTGTAACGTGACGTACAAACGGGCTACCATGGAGATGGACTCTTTGGAATATGCCGACTATCCTTCTATGGATGCCGTGAAAGCGATGGTACTCCAAGAACGCCAACGCGAACTTTGTTTCGAAGGCAAACGTTGGTACGACCTGTTAAGGAAAGTTCGGCGTGAGGGGGCGACTGCGGGGGCTTACGCTTTGTTGGAAAAGGCGTATGCCCGGGAGGTTTCCACCTATAAAGCCCGGTTGTCCAATCCGGAGGCGTGGTATCTTCCTATTTCGCTTACGGAGATGAACGCCAATACGCAATTACACCAGAATTCATATTATGCAATGAAAGAACAGTAATCACAGAGGAAAGCTATTATGAAAAGGACTATTATACAACTATCGTTCGGTTTGGGTGTACTGGCTTTTGCTGCCGGTTGCCAAGACCATTTGTGGGACGACCATTACGGGATAGACGGTTCGACGGAGACCCGTACGCTCATGCAGGTATTGGAAAGCCGTCCGGAGTATTCGGCTTTCTGCGAAGTCGTCCGGAGCCAGGGGCTTGATTCCTTGTTGTCCACGGACCAGACCTTTACGGTGTGGGCTCCGACCAATGAGGCCATGGCGGGTTATGTAGAGGACGCAGATACGAAAGACCAGTTTTTGAACAACCATATCTCCCGTTACCTGTACGGTATGGTCGATTTGGCAGATACCGCTTCCGTACGGGTCAGGATGCTGAACGGCAAGTCGCAGGATTATGTACGTGAGGGAGGAGCATATACTTTTGCGGGTGTACCGGTAGAGGCCACGGACATTGCGGCCGGTAACGGGATTATCCATACGCTTCGCCAAAGGGCACCGTTTTATTATAACCTGTATGAAAGTATCCGGCAAAAGGATAACGGGACGGACTCCATAGCCCGTTTCTTGACCTCGTTCGATGAATATACTTTCGACGAGGAGGGGAGTACGGCCATCGGAAAGAATGAGCAAGGCCAGATTCTTTACGACTCGATTTTCGATTTTAATAACGACTGGTTGCGCCGCTACGGTTTCCTCCATTCCGAGGACAGTGTGTACACGATGATCGTACCGACCAACGAGGGATGGGAAGACGGACGCAGGCGTATGGCACGGTATTTCCGGACTTTTGGAGAGACATTGAAAGACACGGTGAAGTCTTTGATTATTCCCGACCGCGAGTATGCCGTGGGTACGGCATTGGCAGACTCTTTGTCCGATACCTACCTCAAGCAGGCGATGTGTATGGACTTGGTGTTCCGTAAGGATTTGGATTTCGGAGATGTGCCGGGTGACTCTTTAGCCTCTACCTCGGGAAATGTTTTCCACCATCCGTCTTACCTGTTGTCTGGAGCGACGGAGGTTCCGGTCAGCAACGGCAGGATATGGAAGACCTCGGCGTTGAAACACAAACCGGAGGAGTCGTGGCTGAAGACCATTGTCGTGGAAGCGGAGAACACTGCCGGACGGGAGTCGAATTATGCGGTCATCAGTTCGCGTAGTGCATCCTCCACGTCGTTCCGCGATTCTGTATCGGAAGGACGTTTCATCGAGGTGGCCGCTACCAGCGAGAATCCTCGCCAGCAACCTGTGGTGCAGTTTACCGTGCCAAACACATTGGCAGCCAAATACAACGTGTATTGCGTGTTTGCTCCGGCCGGAGCTTATATGGAAGGAGTCGCTGCCGATAGCACGAAAGTGAATTTCTATCTGAATTATGTGCACGAAGACGGAAAGATGTATGAAGATGCGGTGATTGCCGGTCCGATGCCGACTCATGGGGAAACGATGACCAAGATGTTTGTGACCCAAATAGAATTGCCTTATGCCAACTATTCTGAATCTCCGTTCGAGGGATCCCTTACGCAAGACGACGATTGTGTGAAGTTGCGTGTACAGGCGAATGTCGACCGGAACGAGACCACGAAGTTTACCCGTACCATGCGGATAGACTGCCTTATTTTTGAACCTGTAATAGAATGATGCGATGACGAACATATTGAAATACGCCATGCTGGCCATGGCTTTGGGGACAGTTCCCGCACGGGCAGCCGGGGACGGTGTTCCGTCGGAAAAGGACGGACAGGAGATATATGTAAATGGCCGGGTCACGGACGCTCGGAGCGGAAAGCCCGTACAAGGTGTCAGGGTAGCGGCCGGTTCATGGTCGGCACTGACGGACGAGGAAGGCCGTTATAGGGTACGCGTGCCGTCTTATATGGTGCAGTTGACCCTTTCTTCTGAAAGTTATTTGCAGAGGATAGTGCCTTTGCAAGGAGATTCGGTGAAAGATGTGTCTGTTTATAGCGATGCCTTTCTGACCTTGAAGGGAGATGATGCTTTTACCAATACGCAGGCTGTGTCGTTGGACGAAGTCTTGGGCGGACGTTGGGGAAGCGATGTGCGTGCGGCGACCCGCAGTGCAGTGGGCGGCGAAGGGGCGAACCTCTTTATACGCGGATATAATTCGCTGAACGTGAACGCACAGCCGCTGATTGTCGTAGACGGTACGATTTGGGACACTTCGACGTTGGTGGAATCCGTTCATGACGGTTTTTATGAGAACCCTTTGGCTTTAGTCGATGTGAACGACATAGAGTCCGTGCAGATACTCAAAGACGCTACGTCCTTATATGGCAGTAAGGGAGCTAACGGGGTGATACTCATATCCACAAAGCGGGGACGGAGCATAACGACCCGTATTGCGGCCGATATCTCATACGGCTTTGTGCAATCGCCCGAACCGATACGGATGATGGGAGCCGCCCAGTATCGTACTTATCTGAGCGAGATGCTGAAAGGAAGCGGTCAAGGTAATAAACTGGCCACTTTGTTCGACGGATACCTGGGGATGAATCCGTCATCGGCAGATTATTCCACATATCATCAGAACAATGATTGGACGGACAACGTGACCCGTAACGGCAACATGCAACATTACGGTATTAACGTGCAGGGCGGGGACGACATAGCCAAGTATTCCATCTCGTTGAGTTATGACAATCAAAAGGGAGTCGTGGAAGAAACCGGATTCTCCCGCTTGAATGCCCGTATCAATTCCGATGTGTTCCTGACCAAGACGCTGACTTTGGGCACGGACATTTACTTTACGAACTTGAATTATACGCTTCAGGACGACGGCGTGAACGCTACGACCGCTCCCCGTTATCTGGCGTTAATCAAAGCTCCTTTCTTGGTGGGCTACAGCTATACCGACGACGGAACGCAGCTCACGAATACGTTGAACGACGTGGACGAACTGGGGGTATCCAATCCGTTGGCTTTGTTGGAGAATGCGGAGAACACCAATAAGCAATACCGGTTTGGAGTAAGCCTGGCACCGAAATGGGACATCACAGATGACTGGGTGGTAGAGGGACGTTTCAGTTACAGTTTCAACAATTCCAAAAGCCATTATTTCTCCCCGATGGTCGGCGTGGCTCCGCAGGTTGTGGGCAACCAGGTGTGGGAGAATACGGTGAAAGACCAGACGGCCACGCAGAACGATTTGTTCGGCAACGTGAAGTTGTCTTATCGCAAACTGATTCATAACGATCATTTCGTGGATGCTTTCGTGGGTTACCGCATCATGAACACCTCTTTCAAGAGTGTGTATGAGGACGGGCACAACACGGGCAACGACAAGGTGTCCAACATGAATAATTCGTTGTCTTACCGTACGGTAGACGGCCTGAATACCGATTGGAGTTCTGTGGCTTTGTATGCGCAGGGCAAATATACCTTCCAAGAACGTTATACTTTGTGGGCCGCCGTGTCGCTCGACGCCTCTTCGCGTTTCGGCAAAGATGCCCCCGGAAGTTTCCGCATGTGCGGCGGCACGTGGGGCACGTTCCCGAGCGTAGGCGGATCGTGGTTGGTCACAGGCGAGCGGTTCATGCATCGGCTGACGTTTTTGGACCGTTTGAATCTGCGTGCAAGTTTCGGGGTCACGGGAAATGATAATATCGACGGGATGTATGGTTACTCCTATCTGTCGGGCGTGAACTATTTGGGTTCGGCCGTGGGGTTGAAATTGGCCAATCTGGCCAATTCATCCCTGAAGTGGGAGACCACGCGCAAGTGGAATGCCGGAATCGACCTGGCGTTCCTGAACGACCGGATAGGAGTGAGTTTCGACTATTTCCGGCACAAGACCAAAGACTTGCTGACGTGGAAGCAGGCCGATACGGAGACCGGGCTTGACACCTATTTATATAATGGCGGAGAACTTACGAACCGAGGTATCGAGATTGCCCTTTCGGCCAAGGTGTTGGACACCAAGCCCTTTAAGTGGAATGCGGAGCTTGGTATCGCGAGGTACAAAAATGAAATTTCGGCCTTGCCCGACGGAGATTATACAACGGAAATCTTAGACGGTGAAGTACTGACGGCCGTGGGTCATCCTGCCGGAGTTTTCTACGGTTATGAAGCCCACGGGGTATATGCTACGGAAGCCGAGGCGCAGGCCGCCCGCTTGAAAGTGCAGCATGAAGATGCCTCTTACACCTATTTCCATGCCGGTGACGTACGTTTTGCAGACCTTCATGCCGACGGGGTATTCGACGAAAGGGATAAAACGATTATCGGCGACCCGAACCCTGATTTCACGGGGTCGTTTGCCAACCATTTTACGATGGGACGTTTCGCTTTGGATGTGTTATGCACGTTCAAATGCGGGGGAGACGTTTATAACTACCAGCGTCAGACATTGGAGAGCATGACCGATACTTATAACCAAACTGGTGCCGTCATGAACCGTTGGCGTCATGAAGGGCAGGTGACGGAAATGCCGAAGGCTGTGTATGGCGACCCGATGGGTAACAGCCGTTTCAGTTCCCGTTGGATAGAAGACGGTAGTTTCTTCAAGTTGAAGAATGTGCGTCTTTCCTACGTGTGGCCGATAAACAACGTCTTTATCCAAGGGGTGACTTTCTGGGCAGGTGCATCCAACCTGTTGACGTTGACTAAATATTTAGGTCCGGATCCGGATGTGTCGATGCAGACCGGTGTGTTGTATCAGGGCATTGACAACGGATTGCTGAGCCATGGACGTTCTTATCAAATCGGTGTGAAACTTAATTTATAAAAGTCATGAAGAAATATTTGAGATATATTTTACCCGTTTGTCTGGCCGGAAGCCTGTGCGCTTCCTGTACCGACTTTTTTGAAACCGATTCGGACGGGGTTCTGAAAACCGAAGGCCAGCGTTACCAGGACGAGACCACGGCGCGGGCCGGTTTGTTCGGTTTGCTGCAAGGTTTGCAACGAATCGGCGACAACTATGTGATTATGGGTGAGCTGCGCGGTGACTTGATGGACGTGACGGAGAACTCTTCCCAGGAACTGCGCGACATCAGCCGTTTCGAGGTGGATGCGGAAAATTCCTATCTGAAAGAGCGGGAGTATTATTCGCTCATCAACAACTGCAATTATTACATCCATCGTTTGGACACGACCATATCCCGACGGGAGGATGACAATAGCTATCCGGTGAAAATCCTTCGTCCTTACATGGCGCAGGCCAAGACCCTCCGTGCGTGGTGTTATCTCCAGTTGTGTCTGGACTACGGACGGGTGAAGTATGCCGATGAACCTTTTTTGGATGTCAGCCGTCCGGTGGAGATGCAGGCGTTGGACTTGGACGGTTTGTTGCCCGTACTGATCCGGGATTTGGAGGGCGTGTTGCCTTGGATGGTGTCGGACGACACGCCGGAGAGCAGCGGATGGATACGGGGAAATGCCGACCCCGGGTTTGCCGGTTCCGTCCAGTATGAAGGTTATACGGCCAACCAGTTGATGCTTCCCGTACGTTTCGTCTTGGGCGAGCTATATATGTGGAACCAGGATTTCCAGAAGGCAGCCCAGGTATATTATGACCTGATTTATTGGAATCAGTTGTATGTCTTGTCGACTTATGTGAATTCATATAATGAAACCACTCTGTTGCCGGCCGGAAAGAATTGGACGAGTCAATTCTCAGGATTTTCCTACTACGACATTCTGACTGCCATTCCGTTCACGGATGAATATACGGATAATTCTTCCGCTCTTTCGAAGATGTTCACCACCTCTTATGTGTTGGCGCCTTCGCAGGCTTTGATTGATATGTTCGACGAGCAGTCGTATTCCATCAACACGAAACCGGTGACGGGAGATCTGCGTGGGATTTACGGAACTTATTATGACAAGGAAGAGACCATGGACGGCAGCGAGACGGAACGCCCGTATGTGGATAAGTACAACTATATGCAAAAGAATGAAAATGCTTATGTGGTACTTTGTCGTACCGCTTTGGTTTACCTGCGTTATGCCGAGGCCGTCAATCGCTTGGGGAAACCCAAACTCGCTTTTTATGGTGTGCTGAAATACGGTTTGAGCAAGAACACTTTCGAAATCTACAACGACCTGTTGAAAGACGAACTTACGGGTGAGCCATGGATCGACTTCGGCCTTACCTCTTCCGGGGATATCGGGATGTTCGATGCCAATTCAGGGTTGCATGGCCGTGGGTGCGGCTCGCAAAATCTGGAGTTGGATCCTACTTTCGTCATCGAAGCCTGTGCTTCGTCGGCCGACACTTTGTTGCAGGTGGAAGACAAGCTGCTGACGGAGTATGCTTTGGAAACGTCATTGGAGGGCAACCGTTTCCACGACTTGATGCGCGTGGCCCGTTATCGGAACGATCCGTCTTGGTTGGCGGACAAGGTGGCTGCCAAGTTTCCCGAAGGAGAGCGCGAGGCCATCCGAGCCAAGTTGCTCAACCGGCAGAACTGGTATCTGCCTACGACTGTAGAATTCGGTGAGAAATAGGGAGGAGGTAAGATTGATAAAAGGAATAAAAATGAAAGGAAAAGTGAGGACCGTGAGATGCAAAGCTTTCGGTTGTCCTTTTCCTTTTTTGAATAATAAATGTTTCGCGTGCGAATATTAGAGTCCGTTCTGTGCATAGTGTGGTTTACTTGGGGGATAGTCCGAAAGGTAATAAAGTTCAGTTGGTAAGATTTGATTAGAGTTCATAGGATTTGTTGTATTCTTCATAGCAAATTTAGTCAATGGTTATATATTGTTTGTGAGTTACGAATTCAAGGCTGACTTAAATTTATTTCGAGTTTAGCCTTATTTTTGAGGTAATAAGTGAAAGAATAGTGCTGAAATGCTATTCTTTGTCGATATAATTCTATGTTTGCTTTTTGCTAAACACTTATCTTTGCAAATAAGGACTTAATTTCTTTAGTAATAATCTAACAATAATAACTATGAAGGCAAGAACTTTAACAGTGTGGATGACAGGACTATTGTTATCTGCTTCTTTCACATCAAACGCGCAGAATGTACCTGTGGCAACAGGGCGATATACTCCCGATTGGGACAATCTGGCGCAGTGGGAATGTCCTGAATGGTTCCAAAACGTAAAATTCGGCATTTGGGCACATTGGGATCCGCAGAGCCAGGGGGCAGACGGAGATTGGTATGGTCGTGGAATGTATTTCAAAGGTGGTGGAAACTACAATTGGCATGTGAGCCACTTTGGTGATCCTTGTGTAGCCGGTACAGACTATGGTTACAAGGATTTGTGTAACGCTTGGAAGGCTGAAAAATGGGAGCCTGAATATCTTATCAGACTCTATTATGATATGGGGGCTCGGTATTTTTTTGCTATGGGGCAGCACCATGATAATTTCGACTGTTGGGATTCTCCCTACCAACCTTGGAACTCGGTGAATATTGGTCCTAAACGCGATGTGGTAGGAGAATGGGCCAAAGCATGTGAAAAGTATGATCTTCCTTTAGGTGTATCCATGCATGGTAGCCATGCTTGGCTTTGGTTTGAAATCGCCCAGCAATATGATGCCAATATGACGAAAGAAGATGGTAAGGGTAAATGGTGGGAAGGTTATGATCCACAAGATCTTTATGCCCAACGCCATACTCCCAGTAGAGGTTGGGAAGATACGGGTACCATACACAGTCAATGGACGTGGGGTAACGGTGCTTCACAGCCCAGCGAAGAGTACAAGATGAAATTTCAAAACCGTGTATTGCAGTGTGTGAATGCCTATCACCCTGCCATGCTTTACTTTGATGATACAGTACTTCCTTTCTATGGTTGCGACGAGAGCGTAGGCCTTAATATTTTGGCTCATTCTTATAATACCGATCCGGAAATGGTGGTTACCGGCAAGGTCTTGGACTCTACGCATAAGGAAGCCATGTTGTGGGATATAGAACGTGGTATACCCGATCGCCCACAAGAAAAGCCTTGGCAAACTTGTACTTGTATCGGTGGATGGCATTATGGCGTGAAAGATTATAATGCCGGTTACAAGTCGGCTCAGCAGGTGGTAGATATGCTTGTTGACATTGTCAGCAAAAATGGTAACTTGTTGCTTTCTATTCCTCTAAAAGGAGATGGAACTCACGATGACAAGGAAATGCGTTTCATTGCTGAGATGACAGATTGGATGGAGCAAAACGGACGTTCAATTTATGGGACTCGTGTTTGGAAAACTTTTGGCGAGGGACCGTTGGTTGATGCAAGTAATCCTATTTATAACCAAGGGTTTAACGAAGGTATCAATTATTCTGCAAAAGATGTGCGTTACGTCGTCAAACATGCCCGGACGGAACAGGATGTAGATACTGTCTTTGCTACCATTATGCGTTGGCCGGCAGAACGTACTTTCACGTTTGCTCACTTAGGACGTGCCAATGAATACTTCTCAGGTGAGATTGAAAGTATAGAATTGTTGGGACATGGTGCGGTTGAGCACGAACTTGCGATGGAGGGGCTTACAGTGCAGCTTCCGATAGAGAATACCAATGACATTGCTCCTGTGTTTGCCATAACTTTTAAACCTGGTACGGATAAGCCTATTTCATTGGCCGAGTTTATTGACTATTGTAAACCCCTTGTTGAAGGAGCCGACGGAAATCTGAAACCTGTCAACACAGGTAGTCCCAATGTCTCAGCTTTGTCTGATTTAGGATACTATGTAACTCAAGCGGAAAATAGCCTGGATGGTACTGTCGAAGAACAGGCTGCGGCTCTTGTTGTATTGCGTAAGGCTTTTCAAGCATATCTTAAAGCGTCAGTTACCGAAGCTGGCGCACCTCTTTATGCAGGTGATAATCTTACTGTAGAAATGCTCGTGGAGGCGGCAGACTTCAGTCGTACTCCGGATACTCGAAATGGTAAGCGTTTCGGTAAGCCGGCTAATTGGATTGTAACCAATTTCAATATACCTAATGGCAGTGAGGGGGTTAAGCAAGGACTCGATGCTTACGAAGGAACTGAGGCTTTGATGTTGGGAGTCTGGGATGACCGTAGTGGAAATCAGGAGGGCAACCTTTCCGATGCGCGTATCTACCGCAAGCTCCATCTTGATGCAGGTGTTTATACAATGCAAGCGGAGTATCAGACAAGTTATAGTATGAGTCCTGACGCCTATATGTTTGCTTCTACGAAACTTCTGGCCACGCATGACATTCCCGCCAAGTCGTTGGCAAGGCTTGCCATTAATAAGGCGGGCGTGGATGATGGGAAATGGTATTCTATTTCCTTTTCTATCAAAGAGTCTCAGGATGTTTATGTAGGTTGGCAAGCTAATTTGGAGGAGGGAAGTGAAACTCAGGAGTTTCGCGTGAAGGATATACGGATGCTTTACGAGCCTTGGCAAATCGAAGATGCTGTGATTGCTGTCAAAAACACACCTGCGGGTCAGGATACTCATTATTATAATCTGAAAGGGCAGCAGTTGAGTGATGCTCCACAGCATGGTCTCTATATCAAAAATGGTCGGAAAGTACTGAAATAATAAGAACCGAATTTATTATAAATCCTAATTTTAATAATTAAATACAATGAAAAAACAATTATTCTTATCTTTATTTTTGTTTGTGATCACATCATTATTGTGGGCACAAACGGATATGACGAATCGAATCGTCAATCCAGGGTTTGAAGATGGTGTCGAAGGTTGGTACATTCGTAAGGTTGGCCGTCAAACCAACGATGCGTTCGGCTTGAAGGAGGGAACTGCGTATGTGGAAAGTTGGCGTCCGGCAGGAGACAAGGCACAGGATGGTAGTCTTGAACAGGTACTTACCAAACTACCTGCAGGTACTTATACAGTGACTGTTGCTGCACAAAATATTCAGCAAAATACTCCGGATGTTGTTCAAACCGGTGTGTGGGTTTATGCTAACGAAAATAAGACAGAAGTTGGCCTACCGGGTGAATACAGTGTAACGGCCACCACAGTAGACGGTACACTGGAAATCGGTTTCCTGATAAAAGGAGCTACTGGAAATTATGTATGTGTAGACAATTTCCGCCTTACACATGAGGAGCCTACCGAAGAAACTTATGCTGTGTTCCGTGAAGAAATGGGCAAGCTTCTTGCTGAAGCAGAGAAAATAGACGAACAACTTAGTACTCCAGAGCAAAAAGCGCTTAATGAGGCGGTGGCTACTGCAAAAGCTATCTTGGCACAATCCTCTTGGGAAGGTATTATCGAAGCTTATACAGCTTTGGATAATGCTATTTTTAATTATCGTTTCTCGCTGGCTTCTCCAGATAAACCAATGGATGTCACCTCTTATATGACTAATCCAGGCTTTGAGGATAGTACTGTGGGATGGATTAACGGGGGCTTTAATTCTCAGAACAATGACGCATTTGGACTGAAAGTGGGCGATTACTATTGTGAGTTCTGGGGATTGGTGACGGATACAGATATTCATCAGGATGTGGAATTGCCGAATGGGGACTACCGTCTTACGATGGTAGGGCAGAACATAGACCAAGGCAATGTGAATGTGCCTCAACAGGGAGCCTACGTTTATGCTAATAATGTAGAGAAGCTCGTGAACGTGCCGGGTATATATTCTCTCGATTTCGTCGTCGTGGATAATAAAGCTCAGATAGGGCTTTACACGCGCAATTGTACAGGTAATTATGTGTGTCTGGATGATTTCCATCTCTATTATGTGGGGTTTGATGAAACAGCTCAGAAGGAAACTCTCCAACAGTTGATAAACGAAGGGGAGGCTTTGATGGTATCCCATCAGCATAAGGACAGTCTGGCTGCCCTTACGAAAGCAGTGAAGGATGCCAAGGAAGTGACAGAGGTAAAGGAAATCGCGGCTTGTGCATTGGCATTGACAACGGCTATTAAGGCTTCGGAAACTAGTGTGGCCGACTATAAAGTGTTGGAGGGGGCTATCAAGGAAGCCGAGGTGCTTGCCAACGAAGGTGTAGGCAGTAATGGGGCTACAGAGTTCCAACAGGCTATTGATGAAGCTAAGTCTGTATATAATACTGCTGTCGCACTCAAGGCAGAAATAGACTTGATGGTCAAGGAGTTGGCGCAAGCCGGTGTGTTGTATTGTGCTGCTAATCCTTCTGGCGAAGTTCCTATTGTGAAGACTTATGACTTTATCCCCCGTGGGGCCACGGGAGCGCTTGGGCGTTTGACTGTGACAGGCCTAAAGGAAAATGATCTTAAATATCAGGGCTTTTGTTGGGCAACTCATAAGAATCCGACTTTGTCTGATGATTATGTGGCCGAAGGGGAACAGTTGTTTGACTATCCGGGGCTTATTTATATTATGGAACCGTTGCAACCTGCTACGGTATACTATGTACGCGCTTTTGCGATGACGAAAGACAATGCTGTAGGCTACGGTGAAGTACGTAAGATTATTACCCTTCCTATGGGACAATGCACGTGGTCGTATGCCAATAACGGTGAAGCAGCCGACAATGAACGCCTCAACGCGGCTTGTGCTGGTGCAATGGATTACTACAATAACTGGACAAGCATTCAGGGGTACCATATTAGCGTGAGCTATGACGCGGGGGATGGTTCGGCTCACGGTAGCTATGGAGGTTGGATTACTGTGGGGCCTAATGCAGGTTATCAACGTATTGGGACCTTGATGCACGAGGCCAATCATGGTATTGGTGTTGGTCAACATTGGCGTTGGGGATGGGAAGAGCTTAAAGCTTCTACTAAGTGGCAAGGCCTTCGTCCCACAAAAACACCCAAAATAGAGCCAGGTATTTGGTGGCAGGGTGACCAAGCTAATTTGGTTGTGGATTTCCTGACCAATGGGCAAGATTTATGCAATGGTGACGGGGCACACATGGGGCCTTTCGGTATCAATGGATCCGGGACGGAGTTTCGCTTGCTTTATATTGCCAACGCGTTGCAGACTCAAGGCTTAGGCGAAGACGGGTTGCCGCCTACTGGAGGTTCTCCCACACCTTATTACACCATCGAGAGCGAGGATACCACGAAGTATTATATTACGAACGAGGATGAGGCTTACGGACGTGCCACGGCTTACCTCACTGAAACGTCCGACGGTCAGTTGGTCTACCGCACCATTTCGTCAGTGGAAGTGGTGGAAGACGATGCTTTCGCATGGCATCTTATCTTCCAGCCCCAGACATGTTACTATTTGTTGCGTAATGCCAAGTCCGGCAAGTATTTCACGTTCAGGAGCGGTAGTATCAGGACGGCCGAGGTGGCAGAGCCAGCCGGACAAGAGAGCTTCCACCTGATGAGAGGGCGTGTGCCCGTCATTTTAGGGGCTGGTGACCAGACGGTGAATACCAAAGGGTATTGGATTTGCGAGGGCAAGCGTAACGTGGAGACTCCTCCTGCATTGCAGGCCAATGGAGAAGGGGGTACTATTACCGTCGCCAACCAAGACTTCACTAATTCGGCTACGAGCCAGCGTTGGGTGTTCCTCACGGCGGATCAAGTACGTCTTGCTGATGAGGGCAAAATCGCCGTGGACAAGGAAAAGTTGCGCCGTTACGTTGCCGGGGCTAAAGAGATGTCCAAAGTTCCGCACCACGACGTGTCGAGTGATGCTTCAGCCTCTTTTACGTCTTTGGTAAACAAGACGGAAGCATCTATTGACCATTTGACTTCTGCCGCGGAAGTAGTTTCCTCAATTGATGCGATGTATGCAGGCATTACGACGTTTATGGTCGGCACGGCCCTTGACGGGATGTCTGCTTACGACCTCACCTTTTTGATAGACAATGCCGGTATGGAAAGCTTCGAGGGTTGGACTTGCGAGCAATCCGACGATCTCAATTTCACGAACGGTGTGTGCGAGGTCGCATCGACCTTTGACCTCTATCAGACGTTGTCCCAGATGCCAAAAGGTGTGTATAGTGCCGTGGTGCAGGGCTTTGAGCGACCGGGGGCTTACTCTCAGGTCGGCAAGGACTACATGTCTGGCGAAGACAATGTGTCGGCTATCGTTTATTTGTATAATAAATCTTCGAAACTTCAAAATATAATGGCTGGCGGTCAAAAGAGGAAGTTGGGTACGGCTTCCCAAGTCTATACGCAAGGACTGTATATTCCCAATAATGTAGCGTCTGCTGTCGACTATATGGAGCAGCAACTTTACGAAAATAAGGTAGTGGTCGAGGTCAAGAGGGATACGGACATAAAGTTAGGTTTGAAGAACAACAACAGCGTTTCTTCCGACTGGACTGTGTTTGACAATTTCAAGTTGTCCTACTATGGCACGGACGTGACGGTGGATGATGTGACAGGAATTGACGGGGTGGAACAGGAACCGGATGCGGGAATTCGACAAGGAATCTATGACCTTTCCGGCCGTGCCATCGCGAATCCTACCCGTCCGGGAATCTATATAGTGAATGGTAAGAAGGTTGTGATACATTGACAAGGATAACATACCAAAAACATTTCGGGGATGTCAGAACGGCATCCCCGGTTTTGTGATGGAGAAGATGGTGTATCTCATGAGGTCAATGTTTGTCGGCGTTGACTGTGTGAAGATGACTTGTAACGTACGGATTTGGGGTGACTTTGGCACAGTAAATGTCCCTCCCAAGAGTTTTCGGGAAAGTCCTTTCATTTTTCAGGTTGTACGGTATGTGCTTGTCATATAGTGATTTATGGTCTGAAAGATATTTCGGGCATCTTTCAGCCGTCTTTCCTTGCAGGAAATGGTAAAAAGTTCTGCGCCGAACGATTTTTCAATCTCAGCCGAACGGTTTTCTGTTCTGCGCCAAACGGAATGAAGTATGACTGAAAGATGCCCGAAATATCTTTCAGCGTGTAACATCAATATTATGAACGGTTTACCATGCGTCCTGAAAGATGAAGGCTCTTTTTGCGAAATTCCTGTGTGGGAGATATGTCCGGCCTCCACGAAGGGCAACGTTCCCCACTGATTATCTGCTCTCTCGGGCACTTTGGGGAGCAGTATCATCTATTTCGGATTTACAATGTCAGAATAGTGCTAAAGTGCTATTTTAGGCTGATATAATTCTATATTTTTTTTTGTCAATCATCTATTTTTGCAAAAAACATTTGATTCCTTTTATAATCAGGCTATAATGATGAGGGTGGAAATTTTGAGAATGTCAGTTTTGTGGCTGTTGTTTTTTGTTCTTTTTGTGGCAAAATCGCAAAACGTACCTGTTGTCATGGGGCAATATATGGGGTGGGACAATCTGCCGCCATAAGAGAGCCCTGAATGGTTCAAGAATATGAAAATAGGCCTTTGGTGGCATTGGGCTTCTTGAAGCAATAAAACGAGTAAATTATCATATTTTTAATCTTTTAAATTAACCGTAATGAAAAAACAATTCTTTCTATTTCTTTTCCTTTGTGCGGCCGCATCTTTGTGGGCACAGACGGATATGACAGATCGAATCGTCAATCCAGGGTTTGAAGATGAAATCAATGGATGGGAGATTCGCAAGATGAGCCGTCAGGGTAATAATGAATTCCCTTTGAAAGTGGGCGATTATTACGTAGAGACATGGAGTGGAGCCGGAAGCAGGGTGGCAGACGGCAGTGTAGACCAAGTAATCCATAACTTGCCGGCAGGGACTTACACAGTAAGTGTGGCAGCGCAGAACATCCAACAGAATGATGCACAAGCCAAGCAGACAGGGGTATGGGTGTATGCCAATGATGACAAAACAGAAGTGAATCTGCCTGATAAGTATGAAGTGAAGACCACGACGGTAGATGGTACATTGGAGTTCGGGCTCCTTGTGCAAGGAGCAACCGGAAACTATGTATGTGTCGATGATTTCCACCTTACTCTTGAGGAACCTACGGAAGAGACTTATGCTATCTTTCGTGAAGAAGTAGGTAAACTTGTTACGGAAGCCGAAGGTATTAACAAGCATCTTGATACACCTGAGCAGAAAGCGCTTGATGCCGCTTTGGCCGATGGAAAGTCTGTGGTGGACGGAACTTCGACTGAAGATGTGACAAAAGTATATGCTGCGTTGAAGGCGGCGATTTATAATTACAGACTTTCGTTGACTTCACCGGAAGAACCGTTGGAACTCACTTCAAATATGCTAAGTCCTGGGTTTGAAGACAATAGCAAGGGATGGGTTTGTAATGGCTTCAGTCCGCAGAGTAATGATGCCTTTGAATTGAAGGAAGGTACTTATTATTGTGAAATCTGGAGTGGTTGGGGGAATGTGGCTGACGGCGACATCCATCAAATAGTAGAATTACCCAATGGGAACTACCAGCTCACTGTTTTGGCACAGAATATACAGGAAAGTAACAAGGCAATCCCACAGAAAGGAGCCTATGTTTATGCGAACAATGCGCGGAAGGAATTGAGTCTGACCGGTAAATATACGCTTGACTTTGTCGTGGTGGATAATCAGGCTAAAATAGGAGTGAATACAATTGGATGTACTGGTAATAAAGTGAGCATTGATGATTTCCATATTTATTATACGGGGTTTGACGATGATGCGCAGTTTGCAGAGTTTCGCCAAATGATACAAGAAGGAGAAGCGCTGTTGGAGTCTCCACAGCATGCTGATAGTCTTGCCATGCTTGCCAAAGCTGTAGAAGAGGCCAAGGCTGTGACTAAAACCGAAGATATTGCGGACAAGGCTAATATTCTTCGTAAAGCTATTACGGCTTCACAGGTTAGTGTGGGGGATTATGTATTGTTCTTGGAAGCCATACAAAGGTCTGAGCAGGTGCTTGCCGAAGGGTTGCCTAATGGGAACAATGAGCTGAAAGCGGTTATTGACAAAGCCAATGGGCTTTATAAGACGGCTAAAAGTACGAGGGAAGAAATCGACGAGATTTCCAAAGAACTGTCCCATGCCGAACTCCTGTATTATGTGGCTAATCCTTCCGGAGATGTGCCAGGTGTCGAGACTTCAAGTTTTATTCCCCGTGGTGCGGTCGGGGCTTTAGGACGTGTTACGGTAAATGGCATATCGGAAAAAGATATTAAGTTGCAGGGTTACTGTTGGGCCACTCACAAGGAACCGACTTTATCCGACAATTATGTCACCGATGGCGCACAACTGTTAAACTATCCCGGTCTTATTTATATTATGGAACCGTTGCAGCCTGCCACGGTGTACTATGTACGCGCTTTTGCCATGACACAGGGCAATGCCGTGGGATACGGTGAAGTACGTAAAATCATAACGCTTCCCATGGGGAATTGTACATGGAGTTACGCCAACAATGGCGAACAGGCCGATAACGAACGGATTAGTAAGGCATGTCGCGAGGCTATGGATTATTATAATAATTGGACGAGTATACGGGATTACGGAATTACTGTGTCGTTTGGTGCCGGTACCCCGACAGCTGAATGTAGTTATGGCGGTTGGATGTCAGTAGGACCTAATCCTGCATACCAACGTACGGGAACGGTGATGCACGAATCCAATCATGGTGTAGGAGTTGGTCAACATTGGCGTTGGAGTTGGGAAGAGCTTAAGGCTTCTACTAAATGGCAAGGGCTATATCCCACTAAAATGCCTAAAATTCAGTCGGGTGTATACTGGCAAGGTGACTTGGCCAACCTTATTGTGGAGTTTTTGACCAACGGACAGGATTTGTGTAATGGCGATGGTATGCACATGGGGCCTTTCGGTATCAACGGTGCCGGGGCGGACAATGGCACGCGTCTGCTTTATATCGCCAATGCCTTGCAGACACATGGACTTGGTGTAGACGGTCTGCCCCCTTCCGGTGGTTCGCCCTCTCCTTATTATATATTCGAGAGCGAGGATGATGTTAAATATTACATCACGAACGAAGATGAGGCTTGTGGACGAGGGACAGCCTATTTGACTGAGAATGAAGACGGTACATTGGCCTATTGTACTGTTTCTACGGATGAATTGGTGGGTGACGATGCATTCGCATGGCATCTTGTCTTCCAACCTCAAACATGTTATTATTTGTTGCGTAATGCCAAGTCCGGCAAGTACTTTACTTTCAAGAGTGGCAGTATCAAGACGGCAGAAGTGGCCGAACCTGGGGAACAAGAAAGTTTTCATTTGATGAGGGGGCGCGTACCTGTCATTTTAGGTGTGGGGAATCAGACCTTGAATACCAAAGGCTACTGGATATGCGAAGGCAAACGTAACATGGAGACTCCTCCTGCATTGCAGGCAGAAACAGATGGAAACACAAAAACAGCTTCTACACAAGATTTCAGCAATGCAGCTACCAGCCAACGGTGGATAATCCTTACGGCAGACCAGATACGTCTTGTGGATGAAAGTAAGGTGACTTTGAATCGTGAGAAGTTACGTCGTTACGTTATTGGGGCTAAAGAGATGGTGAAAATCCCACATCATGATGCTACGGATGACGCAACCGGCATCTTTATGGCTTTGACCAATAGGATGGAGTCGTCTGTGGATAACTTGGCAACTGTGCAAGACTTGGAAAATGCCATTTGTGAGATGTATACGGGCATTATCTCGTTTATGTCAAATACTGTACTTGACAACCTGTCGGCTTACGACCTCTCTTTCTTAGTTGACAATTCCGGTATGGAAACTCTCGACGGTTGGGATTGTTCCCAGGCTGACGTGCTCCTTTTCACGAATGGGTTATGTAATACTTCGTCAACGTTTGACCTTTATCAAACGTTGAAGCAGATGCCCAAAGGGGTATATCGTGCCGGTGTACAAGGGTTTGAACGTCCTGGTACTTATTCCCAAGTAGGTAAGGATTATGTTTCCGGTATAAACAATGTGTCTACATCTATTTATTTGTATAACAGGTCTTCCAAGATCCACAATATAATGGTGGGAGGACAAGAGAAGAAGTTGGGAACGTCTTCTCAAGTCTATACTCAGGGTTTGTATATACCCAACAATGTGGCCTCGGCTTCCGACTATATGGAGGAACAGCTTTACGACAATACGCTTGTGGTTGAAGTCAAGAGGGATGCAGAGGATATCAAGTTGGGATTGAAAAACACAAAGGCGGTTTCTTCCGATTGGGTGGTATTCGATAATTTCAGCCTTTCCTATTATGGAAGTAACGTGAGCGTAGATGATGTGACAGGTATCAATGATGTGAAGGTAGATACTACAGTTGTGGAAAGACAGGGAGTCTATGACCTTTCCGGCCGTGCCATCGCGAATCCTACCCGTCCGGGCATTTATATAGTGAACGGTAAGAAAATTGTGATACATTGACAAGGATAACATATCAAAAACATTTCGGGGATGCCTGTAGCGGCATCCCCGGTTTTGTGGTGGAGAAGTAGACGGTTCATTCCCTGTGGGCTTCTTTTATTTCCATGGCCGTTCCACCACTGGCTTGTAATTGGATATTGAGGATTTGACCTCCTTTGATGACCTTTTGTTTGATGGCTACCTTAGTACGCGTATCTAAATGAGGGTCGTCCTCGTATAATGTCACCATATACCTTTTTCCACGTTGGAGGAATTCTGTGGATAGGGAGAGCTTCCGGGCTTCCAGTCCGTTCATTACGCCCACGAACCATTTCTCTCCGCTGCGTCGTGCCATGGCAATGTATTCGCCCGGTTCTCCGTCTATCGGGTAGGTCTCGTCCCATGTGGTCGGTACGTTTTTCCAAAATTCCAGTTCTTTTTCGCCTTGATACAGCGACGGAGTATCGTACCAATAGAGGAATGTGACGGGGCTGTAGTAGACGACGGGCATGGCCAGTTGATGTGCGTGCGTGTTCTTCACCCTCGCGTTGAAGTAGCAAGGGGTGTAGTCGGCCGGACCGCAAAGGAAGCGGGTGAACGGCAGGATGGTGTTGTGGCGTGCGTCCGGCATGGTCTCGTTGCCGGCGATGCCTTCCTGCGTCATCAGGTGGGGCAGGGTACGGCTCACGCCCGTGGGGCGGTATTCGTCGTGTATGTCCACCATGATGCCGTAGTCGGCGCATTGGCGTACGGCTTTGTGCAGCCAGATGGTCCAGAATTGGTTGCCCACCTGCACAAAACCGAACTTGATGCCTTTTATGCCCCATTCTTTATAAAGAGGCAGCAGCCGGTCTATTTGTTGGACGAGGGCACGTTGGTTGACGTAAAGCCATACGCCGATGCCTTTCGTGGAGGCGTAGTCGCAGATGGCCTTGATGTCCAGGTCTTTGCTTTCGGATATACGGGTCGCGTCGCTCTCCATCTTCATTTCCGGCCCGTACCACCCGGCATCCAGATGGATGTATTGCAGTCCGCGTTCGGCGGCGAAGTCCACGGCGGCCAGTGCTTCTTTCTGCGAGAGTCCGCTACGGAATGTCTTTCCCGGCCTGATCCAAGACAAGTCCCCTTGCAGGACATTCGGTTCGTTCAGGTTCAGGTAGATGAAGTTGTGGGCTATCAGGTCCACGGGGCGTTCCGCTGCCATGATGACGCGCCACGGCGTGTCGTAGGGCGTGATGATGTCGGCACAGTCGTACATGGAGGTTTTCAGCGTGTGGGCTTTTCCGGGAGCGAGGGCGAACTTGGTGCGTACGTAATCCACCATGCGGGCTTCTCCGAGGGAGACCGTCAGGCCGTTCCCCAGTTTCATCGTCAGGGGGCGTTCGCTTTCACCTTCCCAACCCTCTAACGGGAGTAGGGAGACGGGAGCCTGTGCCCACGGCTCGTGCCAGGCCATGGTACCCTCCGGCATGGCAAATTCGGTGAGTTCGTCTGTAATGTGCAGGAACAGCCCGTTGCTGGTGGCCGGGAAATGATAACGGAAGGCCACTCCTTCGTTGTAAGCCCGCACTTCCACGTTCATGAAATAAGTGCGTGAACGGTCGTAACCGCCTGTCACTTCGCTTGCCGGTGCTTCCCCTTTTCTGAATTTGATTTGCAGGCTGCGGTAGCGGTCCGGGATTTCTTTGCGTTCGCCGTATAAGGGTTGCCATGTTCCGTCGTGCGAGGCCGAGTCTGCCCCGATGAATGTCAGGTTGTCCCTCCAGTTCCTACAGGTGTCATTTTCGATACCCAACGCGCTCTCCAAGAGTTTGTTTTCGATTTCCACACCCAGTTCCGAACGGCGGACAATCTCTTTGCCTTTATAAGATAAGGTGTAGTACATCCGTGTTTTGCCTTCCGGCTCTTCCTGCGTGAAAGTGAACACATAGTTGCGGTCGGGTGACGACACTTGGAACGTGTGGGGCGAGGCCCATCCGGTGACGGCCCACCATGCCATACATAGGGATATGAACTGTTTTTTCATTATGGATAAATTTGTAGTTTAAAATATGCTTCTACTTCTATATACGATTGAAAAGGACGTTTAACGTACTCCGAGAGAAAATTTTTATGCGTGGTGTGCGTAAATAGGGCTTTTCAATCGTATTAGACTATAGAGACATCAAATCATAAGCATATACAGATGAAGAAAATCGTAGTTTGTGTGGGAGGTTTCCTGTTGGGCCTTTCCTTATGGGGGCAGCGCGTCAACCATCCGGCGTTGCTCTTCACGAAAGAACGGGTGGAAGCGGCCAAGGCACGTGTACAGTCGGACACTTGCATGGCCCGTTGTTGGGCGGACATCCGTAAGGTGGCCGATGCCGCATTGGAGAAAAACGACCTCAACCGGTCGGATTATCTGGCTCTGGCTTATCTGATGACGGACGACCGCCGGTATGCCGACCGTTTGAAATCCATTTTGCAATCGGTCACGCAGGCCAGGACTTGGGGAAGCGAGGAGATGCTGTCGCGTAAGCCGGTGTGGCGTGCCGATTTGGGACTTTCCCATAAATGCCTGATGGCCGCGTTGGCTTACGATGCCATTTATGAGACCTTGTCGTCCCGTGAACGGAAGGAACTGGCCGAAGATTTACTCCGTCTCGGTGTGGAACCTTCGTTGGGCGACTGGGTGTTGGAGCCTACCCGTATCCATTCCCTGAACTCCATGGGGCATAACTGGTGGACTTCGTGCGTGTACAACGGCGGAATGCTGGCCATGGCTTTACAAAATGAGTTGCCCGAAGCCATCGAATGGGTGGAGACGCTGAACGAGGCCATGCCGGAGTGGTTCGGTTTTGCCGGTGACGTGTTGCAAGCCAAGATAAAATCTTTCGACGAAGCCGGTGGTATGTATGAGAGTCTGAACTATGCCAATTTCGGTATCCAAGAGGCTTTGCAATACCGGATAGCCTGGCAGAACACCCATCCGGGGCGGAAGGCTCCGGAACTGCCCCAGTTGGAGCGTTTGCCCGACTATTTCGTACAAGTGTGCTATCCGCGTACGGGCATATTGTATAACTTGAATTTCGGAGACAGCCATAAGAACGTGACGGCAGAATCGAGCATGATGCTGTTGTATGCGTTAGGCATACGGCGACCGGAAATCCTGTGGTACATCAACCAGGTACAGGAGGGGCAACATCGCGACGGCTATTTCCGTAACCACCCGATGGGATTCCTTTACATGCCGGATTGCAGTAAGGCACCCGCCGTGCCGGACGTGGCTACTTCGTGCCTGTTTGCCGATTTTGGCTGGGCCGTGATGCGCGATTCTTGGAAAAAGGACGCGGCGATGCTGGCCGTGAAGAGCGGACAGACGTGGAATCACTCGCATGCCGATGCCAATTCGTTCATCTTGTTTTATAAAGGCGTGGATATACTGAAAGACGCAGGCAACTGTTGGTATCCCAATCCTGCCTACAGGAACTACTTCTTCCAAAGCCAGGCGCACAATGTGGTGTTGTTCAATGGGGAAGGACAGTCGCGCGAACAGCAGTATCAGGGTTCTTATTTGCGTGGAAGCCTGCATTGCCTGATGGATAACGGGAAGATGAAATATGTGTTGGCTAACGGTACGGGGCCGATGTCGGACAAGTTCAGCCGGAACTTCCGCCATTTCCTGTGGATGGACAAGGTGATTTACATGATAGACGACATAGCTGCCCATAAGCCCGGGCATTTCGAATGGCTTTGGCACTATAACGGTAAGGCCGTGAAGCGGGGAGCCGACGTGACGGTGACTTCCGACAGCGCTTCTGTGGTCATCCGTCCGTTGTATCCCCGTCTGCTGGCCTTATCCGATTTCGTACATGACTATCCCGACGATTTGTATTGGGAAGTGAAAAAGGGACCGACCGAGGATTTGAAGGGTGAGGAAGAATACTATTCGTTCCATCTGCCCGGCGAGCATAAGCGTGTCAAAGGACTGACGGCCGTCATCCTGAAGGATTCGCCCGACGATAAGGATTTGCCGATGATGGAACGTACGGAAGGAAAAGACTGGATAGGGTTGAAAGTGCGTCGGAACGGAAAGGTCACGGACATTTATATCAACCAGTTGGCCGACGGACGGCTGATGCACAGCAATTCATGGATTACGGCCGACGGATGGACTACGGATGCCTACATGTTTGCCGTGACGTATGACGAAGGTACGGATCCGGCAAAGGCTTCGGAGATGTTCGTTTGTTACGGCAGCGCATTGCGCCGGGGCGAGGTGTCTTATTATTCATCCTTGTCCAAACTCTTTGTCATGCAACGCCGGGAAGGCAAAAAACTGGATTTGCGGGTGGAGGGGCAACCCCATATCCGGGCTGCTTTCCGTCAGCCGTCTTGTCCGGCGGAACTGGAAGTGAACGGGCAAAGGCAGAAAGCGGTCTACGAAAACGGGAATGTCATTTTGAAGAGTAAACTATAAAATTGCAATACGATAAAAAGACATGAAGAAGGGAATAATTATCAGCCTGTTTTGGGGAATGGGCATGGCTACAGGAATGGCACAGTCTGTTTATCCCGGTATCTGTGAGAGGCAATTTCGTGTCTCGGTGCAGGTTCCCCTGGCTGCCGAATCGTTCGATTTGCAGGACGTGCGCCTGTTGCCCGGACGTTTTCGTGACAACATGATGCGGGACTCGGCATGGATGGTCTCCATCGGGGCCGATCGGCTGCTGCATGGTTTCCGGACGACCGCAGGGGTATTTGCCGGACGTGAGGGAGGATACATGACGGTGAAGAAACTCGGCGGATGGGAGTCCTTGGATTGTGAACTTCGCGGGCATACGACGGGTCACATGCTTTCGGCTTTGGCTTTGATGTATGCAGCCACGGGGAGCGATGTTTTCAAGATGAAGGGGGACAGCCTTGTGGCCGGACTGGTGGAAGTACAGGCTGCGGGGACGGGCGGTTATCTGAGTGCTTATCCCGAAGAGCTCATCAACCGGAATATCCGGGGGGAGAGTGTTTGGGCACCTTGGTACACGTTGCACAAATTGTTTTCCGGCTTGATAGACCAATACCTGTATGCCGGGAATGCGCAGGCATTGGACGTGGTGCGGAAAATGGGAGACTGGGCTTATGGGAAACTTCGGCCGTTGCCGGAAGAGACGAGCCGCAAGATGATTCGTAATGAGTTCGGAGGCATCAACGAGTCTTTCTACAACCTGTATGCCTTGACGGGAGATGAACGTTACCGTTGGTTGGCCGGTTTCTTTTATCATAATGATGTAATAGACCCGTTGAAAGAACAACGGGATGATTTGGGGACGAAACATACCAATACATTCATTCCGAAAGTATTGGCTGAGGCGCGTAATTATGAGTTGACGGGAGATGGAGACAGCAAGGCTTTGAGTGAATTCTTCTGGCATACGATGATAGGCCGCCACACCTTTGCTCCCGGATGTAGCAGCGACAAGGAACATTATTTCGATCCGGACGAATTTTCCAAGCATATCAGCGGTTACACGGGCGAAACCTGTTGTACTTATAATATGTTGAAGTTGAGCCGCCATCTGTTTTGTTGGGAGGCTTCTCCCGAGGTGGCCGATTATTATGAGCGTGCCTTGTACAATCATATCTTGGGGCAGCAAGACCCTGCGACGGGAATGGTATCTTATTTCTTGCCTTTGCAGTCCGGCACGCACAAGGTGTACAGCACGCCGGAGAATTCTTTCTGGTGTTGCGTGGGCAGCGGTTTCGAGAGCCATGCCAAATATGCCGAAAGCATTTATTATCGTGGGGAAGACTGCCTGTATGTCAATTTGTTCATTCCGTCCGAATTGGCGTGGAAAGAAAAAGGGTTGAATTTGCGTCAGGAGACCCGTTTCCCGGAAGAGGAAACCACTCGCTTGACCTTGGCGTTGGAGACTCCCCGTAGGTTGGCTGTGAAACTCCGTTATCCGTCGTGGAGCGGCCGTCCTACGGTCAGGGTAAACGGGAAATCCGTACGGGTGAAACAGCACCCCCGTTCTTACATCACGTTGGACCGGCGTTGGGAAGACGGCGACCGTATAGAAGTGACTTATCCCATGCGCCTTGCGATGGAACGCATGCCGGACAATCCCCGTAAGGGCGCGTTGCTTTACGGACCGGTCGTATTGGCCGGTGTCTTAGGTACGGAAGGAATGCAACCGCCTGCTCCGTATTCCAATCCTTTGCGGTACAATGATTACTATATTTACGATTACCATATCCCCCAAGGTTTGCCTTGCTCGTTGCCCTGGGATGACCGCCATCCGGAACGTGTGTTGAAACGTACGGGGAAAGGGTTGACTTTCGTCACGGAAAGCGGGGTACAGGTGCTTCCGCTGTATGATGTCCACCGTCAGCGGTATGTAGTGTATTGGGATTGTATGGAACAGTAATGAGCCAAGATAAAGTCCCGTTTGCCTTCCATTGGACATGCGGATGGCAAACGGGACTTTTCTTTTGTGTGTATTCTTAGGGTAAAATTTCTTTTGCTACTTCTTCTTTATCGAGTATGTTACCGTCTGTCCGGCTTTCACCTTGACCTTATCCTGCCAGTTCAGGAACGCATTGTCTCCCTAACGGTAAAGCGGCTTCTTCTGCCCCTTCGGCAAAAAGAGTGACTTGTGCGTCGAACTTCGTGGGGTTCGTAATACGTAGGATGGTTTTCCTTTTGTCGCTTTTCATGATTTCCGCTTCGACGTGGTCGAAGACGTAGAGTTTACCGAGGTCGGTACGGACGTAAATTCCCGGGATTTCCAATGCCATCAGTGCTCCGTTCGTTTCGTTCCAACCCGTTTCCCAACCGTCGGCACGGGAGCCTCGCCGGTCGGAATCGCAGTACGTGAGCCGTTCGGTGATTTTACCATTCGGTTGGATGCCTTCGGCGTGGGCATGGATGATGTCGCGCAAGAGTTCGGCATACAACGTGTCGCCGGTGGTGCGGTAGAGTTTGAACAGCACGTCGCCCGACTGCGTGCAGAACCCCGGTGCCCCGTGTTTGTTTTGCGTACTGGCCCATACGGCACCTGTCAGGTTGGCACCCAGTTGGGCCAGCGGTGTATCTTCCGGTAAGCGATAATCGAAGGAAACCGTCCATGTGGCGCACAGATGAGCTGCGTCACGGGCTTGTTGCAGATATCCTGTTTCGCCCGTCGTTTCGTATAATGTGAATAGGGAAGTGGCCAGGGCGACAGCCGTTTCCGAGTCGGAATTTTGCAGGATGTCACCGCAACCGCCTGAGGTAAAGCCCACGATGGCAAACTGGCGGTAGAGTGCGCTTGCGGCCTGCCGGGCGATTTCCAAATATTCAGGGCAGTTGAAATAAACGGAGGCCAATGCCAGTCCGCCTATGGCCATGGCACCGCCGGTGGTGTTGTACACTGCTACTTTCCCGCTTTCCACGTGCAGGTAATTACCCCACGTGCCTTCATTTTTCCAAGTATTGACGAATGCGTCGGCCAACGAACGGACGTTCTTTTCCCATTCCGGACGGATGAAGTCCTTGTGTCCCATGCGCTCTAATAGGTTGAACTGTTTTACCATCCAATACAGTACGTCCCCGTTCCGGCGCGTCACCGCCACGCCCGGCACTACGGCTGCGGCATCGCGGTTGAGCACTGTGCCGTCCGGTTGCAGGATGTCATAGTAATATCCGCTTTTGCCTTTCGCCCGGGGCAGGGCGAAGTCGAAGGTGCGCGCCACGCGGCGCAGGTGCTCGTCGTCGCCGAGCGCGAGCATCGGATAAGTATTGATGAGGCCGCCAATCCACCCGTACGACATCCAGTCCGCCGTTTCGGGGCGGTAGAATTCCACGTTGTCTTTTTGGTAGTAGCGGAGGTCGATGTTTTTGTCCATAATGTCCAACACCCGGCTCATCGGTACTAAATTGCGCGGTGCGGCGCACCGGATGTGGCGTTTGCGCTCTTCCATGAAATGCCCGAGCAGGCAGGGTGCGTCCGTGCAGGGATAAACGAGGCGTGTGATGCGGATGACGATTTCGTCCCCTTCGCGCACCGTGATTCCCCGGTCCGGACTTTTGCTGAAGCCGATGAACTCCGGTTTCTTTTCGCGTACGCCCGGTGCGCTGATAACGAAAGAGGCCACGCTCCTGTCCGGCGTTTCTTCCACGATGAGTCCGTGGTCCAAGACTTGCCCGTCGCGTACGATACCTTGGTCTGTCAGCAGCAGGACACTCTCTTTCTTCTGCCGGTCGAGGAAAGCAATGGCCGGGGTGGCGGCGTTGCATACGCTGACCTCCAGACGGGAGGGGCTGCCGAAGTCGGGCGAAAGTTGGGGAATGGGATTGGAGGTTAAGGCCAAATCTGGGCGGTCGTAGTCCGAAGGGTCAAGTTCCGTGGCATAGTTGCGGTTTACGATACGCTGACGGTTTCCGTTGTACACAGAGGCCGGAATCATGACATAGTTGTCGCTTGTCCAATGATAACGGTCGAAAGCCACGGCAACTCCGGCATCCGTGAGATTTTTCAAAGCCTTGAACCGGAATACGAACAAGATTCCGTCCGTCACTTCGGTCTTCTCCACCGAGGTTCTCCAACAGGAGGACGTGTCGGTCAGTTGTTCGCAACTTTTGAGTTTCTCTTCATGGTAACGGCAATCCAACAGTCTTATTTCCTGATGTGCATTTGCCGTATCCGGCAACCAGTTCTGGGCTTGCAGGCTCATCGGGCAAAACAGTAAAATACTTCCCGTCCATAATTTATTTATCATACGAAATATGTGGTGTATAAAGATGAATGAATGTGTTTTGTATGCAAACTTATAGTATTGGAAAATGGAGGCAAAATAAATAAACGTTCTTTAAATGTTTGGCTGAAAAACGAAGCAATAATGTCAAAACGTGAAGCATTTGTTGTGTGAAAAGAAGCCGTTTCGGTCAATGAAACATGGCATTTCGTTCAATTTTATAGAGCCATTGTTTTATGTAGGCTTTATGCTTTATATTTGCATTGGCTTCGTGGTGCCGTCGGACTTTAATATGATTATGTTTTTAAATTGAATATTATGAATTTCTCTACAAAAAATCTAAGAAGAGAAGGTCTTTATGGGGTATGTGCCTTGATGATGACTCTGAATGTGGAAGCGGAAAGGTTACCAGAAATGCCGCTTAAGACAAGTCTCAATGGAGTTGAAGTGTCAGATATGGGACGGTTTATTCCAGGTTTGGGAGATTATACATTAGAGGGGAAAGCAAAAGTGGGACGTACCATCCGTATTGCTTTTTCTGGAGTTGAGTTTGAACCGACAGAAGACGGTGACGTACGTTTGGTACAGAAAGACGGGACGGTCTATGTTTTCCAAAATGGTCGGTTCGAGTCGTTGTCGTCTTCTCATCCGATGTATGAAGAAGGGAAAAATGTGGTGAAAAATCCCAGTTTTGAAATCGTGGCAGAAGATTATGGTAATGGGCGTTGGCGTCCTGCAGATTGGGAAACATGGAATGGTGGAATGCCAACTTGGGGTGGTGATGTGGGTAAGACTAACGTACGCGAAAATGCTGCATATCGTTCCGATGGGGTAAAGTCAATTATCATGCACAGCGAGTCGCGCTATTTGATGCAGGAACTTGCTGAAGCGGTTGTGGAACCGGGAGCTTATTATTGCCTTTCTTATGATTATTGGACTTCGGAGGGAGTAGGAAATGGAGGTTCTACATATCGTTTGATGTTTGGCACAGAAAGAAACACCGGTAATATATTGGATTTAAAAGGGCATACTACTGAGTTAAATGGAACGGCACGGTGCCATTTTGTGACTTCATTTCGTATGCCGGATGAATTACCTCAAAATTTATGGTTCTCTTTTTTTCGTGGCGAATCTAAGGTGGATTGGATTGATAACGTGAAACTTGTCAAAATCATGCCCGATGCGCAAGGTTTGTCTGGCCTGGATAATGCTACGTATGTAGAGGGGCAGGCTTATGCTCCGGAAAACTTGGCTTTGGAAGGTGATGATTATATGGATATGACAGGCCGGTTGGTTAATCCGTCCTTTGATGAGGGTACGAATGGTTGGGCGCTTACAGCGGATGGCGTACAAGTGAAAATCAGTACGGGGGAAAAAGGCGGTGTCATTAAGGGAGGACAGAACCATTTACAATTATGGAAGGGTAGCGGAGGCATTGATGGACGTTTTTATCAAGAGGTGAAAGACCTGCCTAATGGAAAATATACAGTAAGAGCTGCCATTTCCTCTTCATTCAATGGAACCGTAAAGTTGTATATGAACGATAGTGAGAAAAATCTGTCGGCTGGAGGAACCTGGGTAGAAGTTACAGGTGTGGTTTTCGATGGGAATCTTGAGTTGGGGCTTGATTTGGCAACAAGCGGAAGCCCGACCATAGACATGGATGATTTTACTTTATCTTTCCACGGTGCCGATAAGGAGAGTTATATGGCGGTATTGACCCGTCAAATGAAACAGGCGGTGGCTGATACTTTGGCAATGACGGAACACACGGGAGACCTTCCGGGTTATAATAATATCGAACAGTATCGTGAAGTAATGAAAGATGTGAATTTGTTGCCTTCCGATGCGGAGATATCAGAGGTAGAACGCATATTATCTGATTTGGCTTCGGCTATGGAAGAGTGGGAAAGTATTCAGATTGATTATTCCAGATTAAAGGACGCTGAGAAAAAATTAGAGAATGCAATCAATGCCTCCGACTATCCGGATAAGTCTTGTTTTCAGAGCTTAATAAATGAAATGAATGGAATGTATACCGGTGAGAAAGATGTACGTCCACAAATAGATGAGGTCTTGGATAAGGTAGATGAAGCTTTAGCGGAATTGGATGCTTATCGGGTTTTAGTGGAGTTGATTACGGATTTTAATACACGTATGGAGCAGACTCAATATCCGGGGCAAGAGGATTTGAAAATAGTGATAGAACAAGCCCGGGAAGTAGCAAAAGCACCGTTTGGTAAGGATCTGACAGAGGTCACTAAGAGGCTTCGTCAAGCATGGACTGCTTACTACGAATCACAATTCACAGAGAAACCGATAAAACAAACGGTCTCAGTTGTGGATACCAGTCTCGACGGGTCGGAAAAATTTGTTTTGCGTGTAGATGGTAAGCCGTTTTATATGACCAACGTACAGTTACGTACTGATAAGTTGCGCGGTTATGAAGGTTGGACGGAAGAGGCCATAGAGAAAGCTGTAAAGCAAGCGGCCGATGATCATTTCAATACATTGTCCATTCCTGTCTTTTGGCGAGAAATAGAACCGGAGAAAGATTGCTTCGACTGGACTATATTGGACCGTTATATGGGTTGGTGCCATAAGTATGGACTTAAAATGGAATTGCTGTGGTTTAGTTGGAGTAGCGGAGGGCGAGTTCAATATTTATGGAATCATAATGGACGCAAAGAACTTCGTACGCCTGATTATGTTTGTTCGCTTGATGGGAAGAGTGATTTTAATATGAAGCGAACAGAGTGGGAATATTCTTTGGATTGGAAAGATAAGGAGCTTATGGAAAGGGAAAAGTACGTATTGTCGAAAGTGATGGAACATGTGGCGCGCTGGGATATCCATAACGGTGGAGGACATACGGTTGTGGGGGTACAGTTAGGAAACGAAGCACGCTCTCATGGAAACAATATGGCTTCGGCTGCTGAGATAATTGATTATTATTCTTATGTAGGGGCCGCAGTAAAACAATCTGAATATGTGGTTTGGACTCGGCTGAATTGTGTGAGTTGGGAGACTTCTGGTAGGGTAGATGCTAATGAGAAGAAACGTGTGAACGGTGGTACGAACATTGATTTTGTCGGGGTAGATATCTATGGGGCAGATGCCGGTATGATAAAAGGAGATATGTGGGGATATTTGGGTAATAAAGGGAAGAATTTCCGGATGATTATGGAAATAGATGCCAAAGATGCCAATTCGCCGATTTACCAGATGGCGGCTTTGGCTGGAGACAAATCGTTTGATTATTACAATTTCTGTGTGGTGGACGGGAACGCCCTTTATTCTAACAATGGAATGGAACTTGTTGAACGAGCTCATATTGGTTTAGTGCGTCAACGTAATAAGATATTGAATTTGGCCAATCAGGATTTTGCGCTCAAATCCCATGGAAAAGGACTTTATGTGTATAACTATGCAGGTAAATCCACGGATTTGGAAAAAGGGTTGGATGGAATAGCCTATTTTCCCGGGACGGCTTCGTCGCAAGCTGTTGCTATTCGTCATACAAACGAGGACTATCTTTTGCTCAGTACGTCAACCGGAAATATCAATCTCCCTGCTTCAATGGATGGTTGGAAGGCGACCGCAGGATATATGAATGAAAATAATGAATGGGTGTCGGAGTCAGACGTGGAAATAATAAACCGGGTAATCAAGTTCACTGCTCCTGCTTGTGTAAAAGTCAGTAAGGAGGTAACGTCCATTCCTTTTGTTCATGTTGAATCTGTTGACATCCGTCCAGGAAGGGGAGGATTGCTGGTGAGAGCCGACCATACGATAGGTATATACAATTTAAAAGGTGAATTGGAAGTCAATGTGAATGCCAATGAAACTTATGTATGGGTCTCCTTGCCGTCAGGATATTATGTTGTCGAGAATCGGAAAATAATGGTACGATGAGGTTTTAATAGGATTTTGTTATGTTTTGCTATCGTGCTGGATAACTGTTCCCCGCTGTATGGAACCAGCGGGGGCAGTTCTTTTTTATCAGAATGAGGACATGGGCTTTTTGTGGTGTAGCAAACTTTTTAGGCCATGTTACATTACGTGTATTTCATGTCATATTTTGTATTTCTTTGCCGATAAAAACTCTATATTTGCAAACGTGTACGGAAAAATAAACTTTAAAGAATAACCGGAAAAACATGAATGGATCGAATCAAACATTTGCAGGAATGACCCGTTACCGTTGGGTCGTATGTTCCATGTTGTTCTTGGCTACGGCTATCAACTACATGGACCGTCAGGTCTTGTCGCTGACGTGGAAAGATTTTATTGCGCCTGAGTTCGGATGGAACGACACGGACTACGGTCTTATCACGGGCTGCTTCTCCATCGTCTATGCCATCGCCATGCTGGTCGTCGGCAAGTTTATCGACAAGGTGGGGGCGCGGCGCGGCTATTTGTGGGCCATCGGGCTGTGGTCGGCCGGGGCATGCCTCCATGCCTTCTGTGGGATTGCCACCAACGGACTGTTGGGCGGCGAGTGGTTGACAGGCTTCGAAGGGGCGCGGCAGAACCTGTCCACGTTGCAGACGGTGGCGGACGGCATGTGGACGGTGTCTACGGTCAGTGTCTGGCTCTTTCTGGCTGCCCGTTGCGTACTGGCCATCGGGGAGTCGGGAAACTTCCCGGCAGCCATTAAAATCACGGCGGAATATTTTCCGAAAAAAGACCGTGGGTTTGCCACCAGCGTGTTCAACAGCGGGGCACAGATTGGAGCCTTGCTCGCTCCTTTCGTCATACCTTTGTTGGCCCGTTGCTGGGGATGGGAGATGTCCTTCCTCTTGGTGGGTGCCGTGGGCTTCGTTTGGATGGGCGTTTGGGTGTATGTGTACGATGTCCCACAGAAGAGCAAGCATGTCAATGCAGCGGAACTGGCCTACATCGAACAGGATGCTGCCGTCGATGCTTCTTTGACCGAAAGGACGGAGGAAGTCAAGCCTACGAAGGGCATTAGCATCTGGAAGTGCCTGACCTACCGCCAGACGTGGGCTGTCGTGGCCGGGCGTTTCCTGCCCGACGGAGTGTGGTGGTTTTTCCTTTTCTGGGCACCGGCCTACGTGCATGACGTCTATGGCTATAGTTCGGATTCCACGACGGGAATGTTGCTCATCTTTACCCTTTATCTCATTTCGATGCTCTCCATCATTGGTGGCTACCTACCTACGTGGTTCGTGGGGCGTAAAGGGATGAACCCGTATGCCGGGCGCATGCGTGCCATGCTCATCTATGCTTTTTTCCCTTTGATAGGGTTGGTGGCGCAGCCTTTAGGCAGTTGGTCGTATTGGTTTCCCATCGTGATAATCGGCATCATAGGGGCGGCGCATCAGAGTTGGAGCGCGAATGTCTATTCCGTGGTGGGCGACATGTTCCCCAAGTCTGCCGTGGCCACGGTGACGGGCATCGGCGGCATGTCGGGCGGTATCGGTTGCCTGCTGTTCAACATGTGCTCCGGTATGCTGTTCACGTATTCAAAGGAAACACAGATGGAGTTTTTGGGCTTCCGGGGTATCGAAGCCGGTTATATGATAGTATTTATGGTAGCGTCGTTGGGATACCTGTTGAGTTGGGTGATTATCAAACTCTTGGTGCCGCGTTACCAACTGATTAAAGAATAGGAGACAAGAAACATGAAAGCATTTATGGATCAGGATTTCCTGCTCGGGACGGACACCGCGTGGGAACTGTATCACGGGCATGCCGAACGGCTGCCCATCATAGATTACCATTGCCACCTGGACCCGAAGATGGTGGCAGAGGACTACCGCTTCCGTTCCATTACGGAACTGTGGTTGGGCGGTGACCATTACAAGTGGCGTGCCATGCGTACCAACGGGGTGGACGAACGTTACATCACGGGCGACGCTTCGGACTGGGAGAAGTTTGAGAAGTGGGCGGAGACAGTACCCTATACTTTGCGCAACCCGTTGTACCATTGGACGCATTTGGAACTGCATACGGCTTTCGGCATCGACAAGTTGTTGAACCCCTCGACGGCTCGCGAGATTTATGAGGAGTGTAACGAGAAGTTGGCACAACCCGGTTTTTCTGCCCGGGGGCTGATGCGTCATTACCGTGTGGAAACGGTATGTACCACCGATGACCCGGTGGACAGCTTGGAGCACCACATCGCCACGAAGGCGAGCGGTTTTGAAATCCGGATGCTCCCGACGTGGCGGCCGGACAAAGCGATGGCCGTGGAAAATCCCGCATCATTCCGTGACTATGTGGAGCGGTTGGAGCAAGCTTCCGGGCAGACCATATCCGGTTTTGCTGATTTCATCGGTGCGTTGGAACATCGGCACGATTTCTTTGCAGCCCAAGGTTGCCGTCTTTCAGACCACGGGCTTTCGGAGTTTTATGCGGAAGATTATACTGAGGACGACATCCGACGTATATATAATAAGGTATATGGCGGCAAGTATCTGGACGGAGCGGAATGCGCCCGTTTCAAGTCGGCCATGTTGGTGGAGTTTGCCCGGATGGATGCCGAAAAGGGATGGACGCAACAATTCCATTATGGGACGATACGCAATGCTAACAGTCGGATGATGCGTCTCTTGGGACCGGATACGGGTTTCGATTCCATCGGCGAGTTCAGTACCGCCCTCTCCATGGCGCGTTTCCTCGACCGATTGGACAGCCGTGGCATACTTCCCCAAACCATCCTCTACAACCTGAATCCGGCAGCCAATGAGATGGTGGCTACGATGATTGGTAATTTTCAGGACGGAAGCGTGCCGGGTAAGATACAATTCGGTTCGGGATGGTGGTTCAACGACCAGAAAGATGGGATGGAACGTCAGATGAACGCCCTGTCCGTGCTCGGTCTGTTGAGTCGTTTTGTGGGGATGCTGACCGACTCCCGGTCGTTCCTCTCGTATCCGCGCCATGAATATTTCCGCCGCACGCTCTGTAACCTTTTGGGGCGTGATGTGGAGAACGGCGAGATGCCCGTAGGCGAGATGCCGCGTATCCGGCAGATGGTGGAAGACATCTGCTATTACAATGCAAGAAACTATTTTAGGTTCTAAAGAATAAGACATAATGGAAAAAACTTGGAGATGGTTCGGGAAAAAAGATAAGATTACGTTGTCCATGTTGCGCCAGATTGGCGTGGAAGGCATCGTAACGGCTTTGCATGATATCCCGAACGGGGAAATCTGGCCTTACGAGGCTGTGGTGGAAATGCGGGACTATATCGCAGCGGCCGGATTGCGTTGGTCGGTGGTGGAGAGCCTACCGGTGAGTGAAAGCATCAAGTACGGCGGCCCTGACCGCGACCGCTTAATAGAGAATTATATCGTGAGTTTGGCCAATCTGGGTAAGGCAGGCGTCAAGACGGTATGCTACAATTTCATGCCCGTGCTCGACTGGGCGCGTACCGACTTGGAGCACCCGAACCCGGACGGCACGTCGTCGCTCTATTTCGACCGTGCCGACTTCGCTTATTTCGATTGCTGCATCCTGAAACGTGAAGGGCAGAGGCCGACTACGGGGCGGACATCATGGAACAGGTGGAACGGAAAAAGGCCGTGATGACACCGGAGGACGACCATAAGTTGGTGGAAAACATCATTATCAAGACACAGGGGTTCGTGAACGGAAATATCAAGGAAGACGACGAGAAGCCGGTGGAAATCTTCCGCGAGTTGCTCGGCCTGTATAAAGGTATAGACCGTGATGCCTTGCGCGAGAACATGCGTTATTTCCTCTCTGCTGTCATGCCGGTGTGTGAGCAATATGGGGTGGATATGTGTGTGCATCCCGACGATCCACCCTTGCAGATACTGGGGTTGCCGCGCATCGTGACGTGCGACGAGGACATCGCTTGGTTCCTGAACGCTGTGGACAATCCGCACAACGGGTTGACGTTCTGCGCCGGTTCGTTGAGTGCCGGAGCACATAACAATGTGCCGGAACTGGCACGCAAGTATGCTTCCCGAACGAAATTCGTGCACTTGCGCAGCACGGACGTGCTGCCCGGCGGGAACTTCAAGGAGGCTTCCCATCTGGCCGGGAGGGCGGGTATCATTGATTTGGTGCGCACGTTCCAAAAGGAGAACCCCTCCCTGCCTATGCGGGTAGACCATGCCCCTTTGATGCTGGGAGACGAAAAGATGGGATATAATGCTGGTTATTCGTTCCACGGGCGTATGTTGGCCCTCGGGCAGATGGAAGGGGTCATGGCGGTGGTGGACCGTGAGATAGCAGAAGGTAAAATTTGAAAACGAATGAAGGTTAAAAACAAACTGACATGAAGAATTTATTTGATATTCAAGGACAAGTGGTGGTCATTACCGGCGGTACGGGTGTGCTGGGTCGGGAAATCGGGGAATACCTTGCCCTTCAAAGGTGCCAAGGTGGTACTGATGGGGCGCAATGAAGAGACTGGTAAACAGATAGTGGGTGGAATTCGTGGGAAAGGCGGCGAGGCGATGTTCCTGAGGACGGATGTGATGAATCCGGCGGTGGTGGAGCAGAACCTGCAAGACGTGTTGTCGGCCTACGGTAGGGTGGACGCTTTGCTGAATGCGGCCGGAGGTAACATGCCGGGAGCCACCATTGCACCGACCGGCACGTTCTTCGACCTCAAGGTGGAAGAGTTCGAACGGGTGCTGAATGTGAATCTTACGGGAACGGTCATCCCCACGCAGATATTCCTCCGCCCGATGGTGGAGGCGGGAAAGGGCGCGATTGTCAATTTCAGTTCCATGGCGGCTTTCCGCCCCATGACCCGAGTGTGTGGTTATGCGGCAGCCAAAGCGGGCATTTCCAACTTCACGGCTTTCTTGGCTAATGAAGTAGCCACGAAGTTTACTTCTGACATCCGTGTGAACGCCATCGCACCGGGTTTCTTCCTGACGAACCAGAACCGTGCGTTGCTCACCAACCCCGACGGTAGCCTGACACCGCGTGGCGAGGATGTCATTCGCCAGACACCATTCAAACGTTTCGGCCGTCCCGAAGAGCTTTGCGGTACGATACACTATCTCATCAGTGAGGCCTCGGCCTTTGTCACCGGGACGGTAGCCGTGGTGGATGGTGGCTTCAATGCCTTTGCCATGTAAAAAGCATTATAAGTCCACTCCGCCTGTGGATGGAGTGGACTTTTATATTTGTGGATAAGATTCCAAAAGAAGTAGCAATTGGCTTTGTTTTAGGTTTTAATAACGATAAAAATATAACGCCGTGAATGTGAAATGTATATTGATGTCACTATTTGTTTGGGCAAGTACAGTTCAGGCGCAGACTTACTATTATTATAAAGGCAAGAAAATAGGGATTGCTTTGGATTCAACCAAGTGTACGATATTTAGAGACACTCCTCCTTTGTTGCTACGTAGTGCAGGAAGTGATATTGGTAAAAATTGGAATGTAGTGGAAAAGGACTCTATAAAAATCTTGCAAGCACGTAATAGTTCGTTGCCATCGGACATATTGGTCATAGAACCGGTTCTTTTTCCGTCTGAAACGCCGGTATCCCGTTTGTTTTATGTGAAGTTAAAGTCTGAATGTGATACTTTGTTCCTTAAGACGTTTGCCGAGGAAAATGGCTGCAAGGTGGAACGTCAGGTAAAACAAATGCCGTTGTGGTATGCCTTGTCCACTTCACTCCATTCTGCCGGAAATTCGATAGAGATGTCTAACCGTTGCTTCGAAGCGGGTCGGGTGGCGGATGTCGACCCGGGATTCATGTTCGATTTTCTGCCTAATTGTATAGATGAGCCTGCATGGAATACCAATTCTTTATGGAATTTGCAGGCAATAAATTGTTGTGATGCATGGGATATAACCAAAGGGGATAGCAATATTGTAGTTGCCGTGTTGGATACAGGGGTTGATCCTAATCATGTGGAATTGCCGAGAGTATTGGATGGGTATGATGCAATGACGGGAGGTAAGACAAATGTATATTATAAAGTTGATGCTAATCATTCAAAATATATTAAATATCATGGAACTATTGTAGCAGGAATGATTGCTGCTGCTCAAAACGGGAAATATACTTCAGGTATTTCTCCCAATGTGACACTTTTACCCATAAGTCATAATCTTGAATCATCAGAAACCTTATCTGAAGAGCTGGCAACTGGTATTTCGTGGGCATGGAGAAATGGAGCACATATCATTAATAATTCATGGGGCGATAGAGCAGGAGTTTATTATGATGTATTGCATAGTGCTTTACTTGAAGAGGCTATACATGATGCAATGAACGAAGGACGTAATGGCTTTGGTTCAATTGTAACTTTTGCCAGTGGAAATCATAATTCCATAAACTATCCGGCATATGCTAATGATTCGATTATCTGTGTAGGATCTATAAACCAATCTTTTCAATGGTTCGAAGGTTCTGGATACGGAGAAAAATTAGATGTTGTAGCACCAGGAGGACAACTGTTAGGGACAGTTCCTTGGTACGAGGGGAATGTGTATCCCGATGCATCAGGTACTTCTTTTGCTTGCCCTCATGTGTCCGGCCTAGCCGCATTAATGCTAACTGTAAACCCTTTGTTGAATGTGGAACAATTGCAAGCAACGATAGACTCCACTTGTGTGAAGTTGGATGGATATGGTTATGGCATAACTTATCCGTACGGCTCTTGGAATTCCAAAACAGGATACGGTTTGATTGATGCCGGACGTGCTGTACAAGCAGCCAAGGATTTATTGCCTCAATTGAAAGTGTCGGAGATTATCAGATATAATGACCGCCGAGTCGGTGGTTGGGTTATTTTGGATGTGATGGGGCTGAAAGTTCCTGAAATATGTGACGTGGAATGGACTATTGCCAACCAAGACATGTGCAACATAGAGTCTTATACTGTTGAGATGGTGGGTCGGGAATATTTTATTATGGAAATTAAGGGGAACGGTTTAGGTGTCATCCCCCCTTTTGATGTCGAGGCCAAGTATGTGATGAATGGAAATGTTCCGTCAACAAAGATTATTGGTGGGGGAGGCAAAAAGGAAGTTTATAGTATGAGAGCGCATGTTCCCATAGGATTTTCTTTACCATATTATTCCTTGGAAGGCAATATCGTTAGTCAAGAGTTAACGATTAAGAAGTCCATAAAGGGTACGAAGGAAAAGGTAGGTGATGTTTCGTCTTTACGGGTTGAGATTTACTCTTTGCAGAACAAAGTGAAGACTGTTGAGGTTGATCCTTTGTCTAAAGAGATTAAAATTTCCGTATCAGATTTGCCAGATGGGAACTATATACTTAATATGGTGGAAGCTGGCCGGGTTGTATTTACAGATAGAATCATAATTAAAAAATATTAAATTTGTCAGATATGAAAAAATATAGCTTTTTGTTCCCGATAGCTTCGTTGTGTTGGTGTTTGTTCGGCTGTAATGAAGATAGTGGTTTCGGCTTTCCAGAAGGAGATGTAGAGAATGTGGTTCCACAACAAGGGGATATTGTGTCAATGCCGATGAATACAGAAGATTCTGCCTTTTTCTCTTCTTTGCTTCCGTCGTTGGAGCGAAACAAAGTGATGCGAATTGACAGTCGCGATGAACTTTCAACGTGGTTGCCGGACTCCTTGCTGATTCCTGATGATTTGGATTTTGAAAGGTATACTTATCTGTTAGGTTGTGCAGAACTTCATTCCCCTTCGTACTATGTTAAACAGGATACGTTGGTATATGCTTCCGGTCGGTTTGAATATTTATTTGATTACTTCTATTCTCCTTCTGATGCTTCTTCCGTTCGTTTGATCTGTGGAAAATATGTTAAGTTTTCTGTACCGGGAGGCGTGTCGCTTTCCATAGATGGTGAACGTGGTTTGGGGCTTGTGTATAGTACTGAGATATTAGGAGAAGGTCTGTCAACACCGGATTTTAATATGGAGGACAGGGAATTTGCTTTGATACGCATGATACCGGACTTGTATAATTATATACAGTGGCCTGAGGCTTGGAATTATCCGTTCTTTTTTACAGTGGATTATAGCCGGTATTCTGTAATATTATGGAAACGTAAATTTGACGGAGTTTTTGTCGTGAGTGATCCTGATTTTAAAATCACTCCCTTGTCACCTGTTTCATACCTTTATGAAGTGACGCATAAATTCACTCCTTCTCTTATTGGTGAGCCGCGTACTTCTTATGTGGTTTCTGTGATAGATAAGATAACAGATGACGTACAGTTAGAATGTGTATTTAATGATATTGTGCAATGAAGTGATTTAAACTTATGTTGGGGTTGTAGAAATTTAGTTGGGATTAAGAAACAGCAGGCAATCAACGGGGGTTATTGTCCTTTCTGCCGATTGGGCATCTCCCTACACTGGGATTTTGCAAAAAGTGCTTTCATCTTTCAGGATGCATGGTAACCTTCTCATAATATTGGTGTTACGGGCTGAAGGATGTTCCGGCATCTTTCAGCCAAACATCATTTCGTTCGGCTGTGGTTGGAAAATCGTTCGGCTGAGATTGGAAAATCATTCGGCTGAGATTGAAACATCATTCGGCGCAGAACTTTTTCACTCTCTGCAATGAAAGGAAGCTGAAAGATTCCTGAAACATCCTTCATTTTATAACGAGTTGTATGACAGAAAGTTGGGATTCGGGATGAAAGATGAAGGCACTTTTTGCAAAACTCTTGGGAGGGAGGCAAAATGTGATGGTATTCCGGTTGGATGGTATACTATTTGCTTTTCTATAGTTTCCAAAAAAATCCCTGCTGAATATCTATAGTCCTGTGAAAGGTTCGGCAAAAGTAAGGAGGATAAAAAAGGAAGCGGAGGGACTTCTGGGAAAGTAAAAAAGGAAATGTGCCTCATGGCACACTCCCTTGTCGTGTGAGGTTCCGGTTTGGCTGTGTTTATTCCTTCCGGTGGTTTGTAATAAGTTCATGGATTCTTCCGGCCTCAGGTGTTGAATAAAAGAACATGTCCGTGGCCGGATGGAAAATATAGTTTTCGTATTTCAATAACTGTAACCGGGCAAACTTCTTATCTTCCGACATGAGGATATCCAGTCGGACTGTAGTATTGTCTGCCTGACTTACCGGAATACATTCGGGAACCCCATTGGCACCAATGATATGTTGCAAAGTATCAAAATGTTCCGGTGAATAGTATAGATGGTATTCTTTAATTGTACTGCCGGTAGGAGCATATACGGTTCTGGAGGCATGACTCAAAATCCGTATCATGCCATAAATGGCCATACTTCCTCCACACACCATGAGGACGAGCGAAAGGATATTGCTGTCTGTGGTGTGCATCGTAAGGGTGAGCGACACCATGAAAACGCCTATTACTATCAGTATGCTGGATGAGATAGCGTTGCGTGAATTGAATCTTTTTTGAATGTCCCGTTCGTTAGGACGTTGGGCTATAGCTTGATTTTCCATATCTTTTTTAATTTAAAAATAAAACATGATGAGATAATAAACGACTTTTCTGGCAAAATGAACCTTTGCCAGTCTGTCTATAAACCGGATAAGGAAATCTCGCTAAATGAGTAGGCGGCATAAAGCGAACACATAGTATTCGCATGAAGGTTGACAGTCGAATGGGGCTGTCGTTTCGAATTGTTTGCCATTGGTGCTCATTCCGTATTGTGCAGACAATAGTTTCTGGGTGCGGAATGGCAGGTATTGCAAAGTCTGTAAATGGGAAGTTTGCAGAGAACGTGTAGGTTGGGCTGTCAATATCCGCGCCCATACGATTTCCGGTGAAATTTCCCCATCGAATAAGACTTGTGGTTTTACCGTGTGTAACTCTTGCTGTTTGTGTACATTTTCGGCATATACTTTTTTACTTTCCGGATTTTGTTCACGGAAAACGTTCGTATTGGCAGAAATTAGAAATGTAATGGCTGCAAATAGGAATGACAGTATGATTTTTTGAAAATGTTTCATTATAATACAAAGATACGCACTCTTTTGTCTTTTGAACAAAAGAGCGGAATCCTTTTAACTTAATTTATGTAGTGGTTAGGATATAAAAGTTTCTATTTATATCCACATCCTGATGCGCCGCATGGCTTCGATGCAGTCTTCGCGTTCGCCGAAAGCCGTGAGGCGGAGGTAGCCTTCGCCGCTGGGGCCGAAGCCTACGCCCGGTGTGCCGACTACGTTTACTTCGTATAGCAGTTGCTCGAAAAAACGCCAGGAACCCGTGTTATCGGGTGTTTTCAGCCAAATGTAGGGCGCATTGACTCCGCCATAGACCTTGAATCCGGCAGATTGCAGGCCTTCGCGCATGATGCGTGCGTTTTCCATATAATAGTTAATGGTGGCTTTCACTTGCGCCTTGCCTTCCGCCGTATAAATGGCTTCCGCTCCGCGTTGGGTGATGTAACTCGTGCCGTTGAACTTGGTGCATTGGCGGCGGTTCCATAGTTTGTTGACGGAGACGCGTTCACCATCCAACGTGGCGGCTGTCAGTTCTTTGGGTACTACCGTATAACCGCAGCGTACGCCAGTGAACCCTGCCGTCTTGGAAAAGCTGCGGAACTCGATGGCACAACGTTTTGCACCCTTGATTTCGTAGATGGAGTGGGGAACATCGTCTTCACGGATGTAGGCTTCGTATGCGGCATCGAAGAAAATCAGGGTGTCGTTGGCTAAGGCGTAATCCACCCATTTCTTCAGTTCGGCCTTAGCCAGGGTGGTACCGGTAGGGTTGTTGGGGTAGCACAGGTAGATGATGTCTATGCGCCGGTCGGGGATTTGCGGGATGAAATGGTTCTCTGCCGTGCAGGGCAGGTAGGTGACATTGCTCCATTTCCCGTCTTCCCCCAATTCGCCGGATCGTCCGCACATGACATTGCTGTCTATGTAGACCGGATAGATGGGGTCGGTCACGCCCATGCTGTTGTCCCAACGCAGGACCTCACCGATGTTGCCGGTGTCGCTTTTGGCACCGTCGTTGATGAAGATTTCAGTAGGGCTCAGGCTGATGCCGCGAGAAGCGAAATCATTTTTGAGGATGGCTTCAATCAGAAAATCGTAGCCTTGCTCTGGTCCGTATCCATGGAATGTTTCAGCCTTGGACATTTCGTCCACGGCCTTATGCATGGCCGTGATACATGCCTGTGGCAGCGGGCGGGTCACGTCGCCTATGCCCAGACGGATGAGCCTTTTGCCCGGATGGGTCACTTTGAACGTGTTTATTTTCTTGGCGATGTCCGAGAATAAATAGTTTCCCGGCAGTTTGAGGTAATGTTCGTTTACTAATGCCATAATGCTATGTTGTTTTTATCTATCCATATTTATTGTTCCGTCGAATACTTTTGTGGCAGGACCGGTCATCAGAACCCGATCGTTTTGCGGTTGGTATTCGATAGTGAGTGTGCCTCCGTCCATGATGATGTCGGTCTTGCCTTTGCCACGTCCGGTGAAAGCTGCGGCTACGGCCGTGGCGCACGCTCCTGTTCCACAGGCCTGTGTAATACCGGAGCCTCGTTCCCATACACGCATCCGGATATTCCCGTCGGGTAAAATCTGGGCGAATTCCACGTTGACGCGGTTCGGGAACAGCGGGTGATGTTCCATGGACGGACCTTCGGAAGGCAAGTCAATAGCAGAAACGTCGTGGGTGAAAATCACCAGGTGCGGGTTGCCCATGTTTACGGCTGTACCTTCACGGAAAAGGTAGCCGTTTCCTAAATCCACGGTACGAATGTCGCGCGGAGCTCCCATGTCTACGGTTACCGAATCCACATTCTCGCCTTGTAAGTGTAAATATAAGGTTTTTATTCCGGAAAGGGTTTCCAAGGCAATTTCCTTTTTATCGGTAAGTCCGTATTCATACAGGTACTTGCCGACGCAGCGGCTGGCATTACCGCACATCATGGCTTCAGAACCGTCGGCGTTGAAAATGCGCATGCTGAAATCACCTTTCTCGGACGGTCCTATCAGGACGAGTCCATCGCTCCCGATGCCGGTATGCGGTTTGCTCCATTCTTTTGCGAATGCTTCGGGCTGCACCAAGGGATATTTCAGGGTGTTGACATAGATATAGTCGTTGCCAGCTCCGTGCATTTTGGTAAATTCTATCTTCATATCTCTGTTTTTGAGTAAGCATCTTCATGTATTCCGTTTACGGCTCGTCCGCTCGGTTCGTTTTGTCCTTTGAAGGAGGTGTCCCAAGCCAAAGCCTCGGCTGTGGAGCAGGCTACACTCGGTACGCTCGGTACGCTTCGGGCTGCGCTGTCGCTCGGGAAATATTCTTCGAAGATGCTGCGGTAATAGTATTCTTCTTTGTTCATGGGCGGGTTGATGGGAAACCGTTCCGAGGCATGTGCCATCTGTTCGTCGCTGACGGCCTGTGATGTGATTTCCTTCAATGTGTCAATCCAACTGTATCCCACACCGTCGCTGAATTGTTCTTTCTGCCGCCAGGCCACGCTTTCGGGCAAGAGACAGGAGAAAGCGTCACGTACGATTTTCTTTTCGATGGTCTTGCTCGGGCACATCTTGGCGGACGGGTTGAGCCGCATGGCCACGTCGAGGAATTCCTTGTCGAGGAAAGGTACGCGTCCTTCCACTCCCCATGCCGAGAGGGATTTGTTGGCCCGCAGGCAGTCGTAAAGGTGCAGTTTGGAGAGCTTGCGAACCGTTTCTTCGTGGAAAGCCTGTGCGTCCGGTGCTTTGTGGAAATAGAGGTAACCGCCGAATACTTCATCGGCACCTTCGCCGCTCAATACCATCTTGATGCCCATGCTCTTGATGACGCGGGCAAGCAGGTACATCGGGGTGGAGGCGCGCACGGTGGTCACGTCGTAGGTCTCGATGTAGTAGATGACATCACGCACGGCATCCAAACCCTCTTGAATGGTGTAGTTGATTTCGTGGTGTACGGTACCGATATGGTCGGCCACTTCCCTGGCCTTGGCCAAGTCCGGTGCGCCTTTCAGTCCCACGGCGAAGCTGTGGAGTTGCGGCCACCACGCCATGGCCTTGCCGTCGGTCTCAATGCGGCGTGCCGCAAACTTCCGCGCTACGGCTGAAATGACGGAACTGTCCAATCCGCCGGAGAGCAGCACGCCATAGGGAACGTCGCTCATCAGTTGGCGGCGCACGGCGGCTTCCAAGGCATTGCGTACGGCTTCTACCTGTATGGAATAACAGTTTCCACAGTCCGTGACTTTTGTAGCGTTACAGGCGTCAGGGGTATAATTGTCCTTCACGTTCGAGTAGTCCATCCAATCGCGGGTGTACCAGCGCGTCATCTTCCCTTCCTGCCCCCAGTAGTAATGTCCCGGCAAGAACGGCTCGTATTCGTCGCAGAAACCTTCAAGTGCTTTCAGCTCGCTGGCCAGATATAGGATGCCGTCCTTGTCATGTCCTATATATAAAGGTATGACTCCGATGGGGTCGCGGGCTATCAGGAAATCGTCCTGTTCTTCGTCATAAAGGGCGAAGGCAAAAATTCCATTCAGGTCTTCTAAGAAATGGATGCCTTTGTCTTGGTAGAGCGCGAGGATGACCTCGCAGTCGCTGCCCGTTTGGAAGTCGTATCGTCCGGCATACTGTTCACGGATTTGGCGGTGGTTGTAGATTTCCCCGTTGACGGCCAGTATCTGTTTACGGTCGGGCGAGAAAAGAGGCTGCCCGCCGCTTTGCGGATCGACGATGGAAAGGCGTTCGTGGCACAAGATGGCTGTCTTGCCGCAATAAATGCCACTCCAGTCCGGCCCGCGATGGCGGATTTTCTTAGACATGGACAAAGCCTTTTTTCGTAATTCGGGCGTTTGTCGTTTGAGGTTGAACAGAGCTGTTATTCCACACATGGCGTTAAGGTTTTAGTTAAGTAAGCGTTGATGTCTTGGGCTGCTTTGCGTCCTCCTGCGATGCAGCGGACTACGAGGCTGGCACCGGTGGCCGCGTCTCCGGCCACGAAAACGTTGCTTGCGAACGCCGGCTGTTGGGGTTTGAGGAATCCCATGGCCAACAGCACGAGGTCGGCCTTGAGGGTTTCCTTTTTCCCTGTAGGGCGCATGGCGGGGCGGCCTCCGTCCGGGCTGGGAATCCATTCCACTTCTTCCACTTCCACACCGCAAACTCGGCCGTCTTTCGTGCCGATAAAACGGTTGGATGTCAGGCTCCACCGGCGTGTGCAACCCTCTTCGTGACTGGAACTGGTTTTTAATACCACGGGCCATTGCGGCCATGGTGTGGCCGGGTTGTGCCCTACTGGAGGTTTCGGCATGATTTCGATTTGCGTGATACTGGCCGCACCCTGTCGGTTGCTTGTACCGATGCAGTCGCTTCCCGTGTCGCCGCCACCGATGACCAACACGTGTTTGCCTTTGGCGTTTATGCGTTCTTCCTTGCTGAATGCCTGTCCGCCCAGGACGCGGTTTTGTTGGGCCAGCGTTTCCAATGCGAAGTGTATGCCTTTGAGGTCGCGCCCCGGGATATCGAGGTCGCGTGCCTGTGGGGTTCCCGTGCAGATGCAGTAAGCGTCGAAGCCTTCAGGCAGGTGTTCCACGTCGATGGGAGTGCTCGTCTTGAAGGTGATGCCTTCGGCTGCCATGATGTCCACGCGACGGTCTATGATGGCCTTGTTGAGTTTGAAGTTCGGGATGCCGAAGCGTAGCAGCCCTCCCACATATTCGTCCTTTTCAAACACCGTCACTTCATATCCCATGCGGTTCAGTTGGTTGGCTGCGGCCATGCCTGCGGGACCTGAACCTACGACGGCCACTTTCTTCCCGTTTCGAGGGTAGGTTCGCGGCTTGATGTAGCCTTCGCGGAAAGCTGCTTCGATGATGGCCGCCTCGTCCTCTCGGATGGTAACCGGAGCGTCGATAGCCAGTTTCAGCACGCAACTTTTCTCGCAAAGCGCAGGACAGATGCGTCCGGTGAATTCCGGGAAATCATTGGTCTGGGACAGGATTTCGTACGCTTCTTTCCATTTGCCCTTGTAGAGTGCGTCTTGGAACTCCGGAGGACGGTTGCCCAAAGGACACGCCCAATGGCAGAACGGTACGCCACAATCCATGCAGCGTGAGGCCTGCTGTTTGCGCTCGCTGGTGTTCAGGGTCTGTTCCACTTCGCCGAAGTCGTTGATGCGGTCATGTACCGGGCGGTAGCCGGCTTCCTGCCGCGGTATGGTAAGGAATGCTTTAGGGTTTCCCATTTTTCTTTATTTTTGTCGTTTGTCGAATCTGTTAGTAATCCCGTTGTACGTCTGCTATTTTTTGTTGCAGCTTGCGCATCTGTTCTTCTGCCAGTACGCGTTTGTATTCGATGGGAGTGACTTGTATGAACTCGTCCACGTAGTGGTTCCAGTCGTCCAGCATGGTACGGGCCAGGGTCGAACCGGTGTAAAGGTAGTGTTGGCGGACAAGTTCATGTAGCTCTTTGCGTGAGGTGGAGTTTTCCAAAAGCGAAAGTTCCACCATTTCCATGTTGCAGAAGTAGTCGAACGTGTGGTCTTTGTCCCAAACGTATGCCACGCCTCCGCTCATGCCGGCGGCGAAGTTTCGCCCGGTTTCGCCCAGCACGACCACGCGTCCGCCGGTCATGTATTCGCAGCAGTGGTCTCCCACACCTTCCACGACGGCGATGGCTCCGGAGTTGCGTACGGCGAACCGTTCGCCGGCCCGGCCGTTGATATAGACCTCGCCGCCCGTGGCACCGTAGAGCAGCGTGTTGCCCGCAATTGTGTTCTTTTCCGCATCGAAGTTGGAGCGTACGGGCGGTCGCACGGAAATCAGTCCGCCGCTCAACCCTTTGCCCAAGTAGTCGTTCGCCTCGCCTTCCAATTTGAAGCAGATGCCGTGGGCCAGAAACGCCCCGAAGCTTTGTCCGGCGGAACCTTTGAATTTCACGTTGATGGTTTGTTCGGGCAGCCCTTCGTTGCCATACCGTGTGGCCACGGCACCCGACAGCATGGCTCCTACGGAGCGATCGGTATTGGCGATGGCGTATTCTAGGGATACTTCCTTGCCATGTTCGAGAGCTTCTGTGGCTGAGGCTATGATTTCCACGTCTTTCACGTGGCTTATTTCATGCTTTTGTCCGCATACGTGATGGATGGCAGCATTCCCTTCCACCTTGTGTAGCAGGCGGCTTGGCACTTGCGCATCATGACACACCCCAGCACGATGAGTGCGGTGGTACCGAAACCGAATTCTTCCGCACCCAGCAAGGCCATGTTGATAATATCCCGTCCGGTTTTCAACTGTCCGTCCACTTGCAGTTTCACTTGTCCGCGGAGTCCGTTCAACACCAAGGTCTGTTGCGTCTCGCTCAGTCCTATTTCGGGCGAGATACCTGCATACCGCATACTCGATGCAGGCGATGCGCCGGTTCCTCCTTCCGCTCCCGAAATGACAATCAGGTCGGCTTTCGCTTTGGCTACTCCGGCGGCAATGGTTCCTACGCCGCTTTCGGCTACCAGTTTCACGCTGATTCGTGCCTGTGGATTTACGTTTTTCAGGTCGAATATCAACTGGGCCAAATCTTCGATGGAATAAATGTCATGATGGGGTGGAGGGGAAATGAGCGAGATGCCCGGAATGGAGTGGCGGGTTTTGGCAATCACCTCGTCTACCTTGAATCCCGGCAGTTGTCCTCCTTCTCCCGGCTTGGCGCCTTGGGCCACCTTTATCTGGATCTCTTCGGCATGGACCAGGTATTCGGCCGTGACTCCGAAGCGTCCCGATGCTATCTGCTTGGTCTTGCTGCAAAGTGAGATACCCTGGTAAGTGCCGGTAATGCGGTCGCTGTCCTCACCTCCTTCACCCGTATTGCTGCGTGCGCCCAGTTTGTTCATGGCCAGTGCCAGCGCCTCATGTGCCTCCTTGCTGATAGCACCGAAGGACATGGCTCCTGTCACGAAATGTTTCACGATGTTTTCTACCGGCTCCACCTTTTCCAATATCAATGGGGTTTCGCTTGTGTCCGAAGAAGTCGCGCAGGAAGAGGGGGGAATCTTTTCCATCTACCATGGAGGTGAATTCCTTGAACTTCTTGTAGCTGCCCAGCCGGGTGGCCAGTTGCAGGGTGGAGATGGTTTCCGGATTCCAGGCGTGCCGTTCTCCGTCTTTGCGGAAAGAGAAAAGTCCGTTGTGCGGTAAAATGTCGCTCACTTCTTTTGCAGCGAATCCGGCATCGTGCAGGGCGATGGCGTCTCTGGCGGCTTCTTCCAGACGGATGCCTCCGATGCTGGATGTCTGTGTGCCGAAATAGCTTCTCAGCAATTCCTCGCTGACCCCTACGGCTTCAAAAATCTTTGCGCCCCGATAGGAACGGATGGTAGAAATGCCCATCTTGCTCATGATCTTGAATAAGCCCTTGCGGATGGCCTTGATATAATTCTTCTCGGCCGTTTCGTAATTCATCTGCACATCGCCTTTCCTCACCAGTTCATCCAGTACGGCGAAGGCCATGTAGGGATTGATGGCACTGGCGCCATATCCCAGCAACAGGGCGGCGTGCATCACCTCGCGAATCTCGCCGCTTTCTACAATCAATGCGGTTTGCACGCGTTTCTGAACGGAGATGAGGTGATGATGGACAGCGCTAACTGCCAGTAGCGACGGGATGGCGGCATGGGTGTCGTCCACAAAACGGTCGCTCAGAATGATATAGTTCACTCCGTCGGTAACGGATTGCTCGGCTTGTTTGCACAGGTCGTTCAGGGCCTCTTGCAATCCGGTTTTTCCCTTGCTCACCTCGAATACGATAGGGAGTTTCACGGTATTGAATCCTTTATACCGGATGTTGCAGAGGATGTCCAGTTGGGTGTTGTTCAGCACGGGATGAGGCAGGCGTACCATTTTGCAATGGCTTTCGCTGGGCACCAGGATATTCATTCCCACGGCGCCGATGTACTCGGTGAGCGACATGACTAACTCTTCACGGATAGGGTCGATGGCGGGATTGGTCACTTGGGCAAACTGTTGGCGGAAATAGTTGAACAGTAACTGCGGCCTGTCCGAAAGGACGGCCAGCGGCGTGTCATTACCCATAGAGGCGATGGGTTCGGCCCCTGTGTTGCACATCGGCATGAGGGTGCGTTCTATATCCTCGCGCGAGAATCCGAAGGTACGCAGCATACGGTCATAGCCGTCTATCCGGTTGTCTATCTTGCGTCCGCTTTTCAAGGTATCGAGCTCGATGCGGTTGTGCAGACAGCCAGGCGCGATAGGGGCGTGCCGATGCCAGTTGTTCTTTTAGTTCCCCGTCATAATATATTTTCCCTGTTCGGTATCCATCATCAGTATCTTTCCCGGTTGCAACCGCCCTTTTTCCTTGATGTCTCCCGGCTCGAAGTGGATGGTGCCCGCCTCGCTGGCCACTACCATCATGTCATTCCGGGTAATCAGGTAGCGGGCGGGGCGTAGGCCGTTGCGGTCGAGCATGCCTCCAGCGTAGCGCCCGTCGCTGAAGAGCAGGGTGGCCGGCCCGTCCCACGGTTCCATCAGGATGGAGTGGTACTCATAGAAAGCCTTCAGGTCTTCGCTGATGGGGTTCTTGTCGTTGAAGGACTCCGGCACCAGCATGGCCATGGCGTGGGGCAGGCTCAGGCCGGACATGACGAAAAACTCCAGTACGTTGTCCAGTGAGGCACTGTCGCTCATGCCGGGTTGGATGATGGGCCTGATTTGCTTCACGTTACCGAGCGTGGGCGTGGAAAGCACGCTTTCCCGTGCCTCCATCCAGGCGCGGTTGCCCCGTATGGTGTTGATTTCACCGTTGTGCGCCAACAGGCGGAAGGGCTGTGCCAGGCTCCATGTCGGGAAGGTGTTGGTGCTGAAACGGGAATGCACGACGGCCAGTCCGCTGGTAAAGTATGGTTGGGTCAGGTCGGGGAAGTATTCCCTCACTTGCATCGACGAGAGCATCCCTTTGTACACGATGTTCTTGCTCGACAGGGATACGATATAGAAATCTTTGTGATGTATGCGGTTCTCAATCCTCTTCCTTATTATATATAGGGTGCGTTCCAAGTTTTCCGTATCGGTAGAACCGGTTATGAATATCTGTTTGATGCTCGGTTCCGTGGCCGATGCGTCTTTTCCGAGGATGGACGAATTGACCGGCACGTTGCGCAAGTGCATCAGGTTCAACCCTTCCCGTTCTATTTCCTCAATCATGACGCTCAGCATGTGCGATTGCTCCTGCTCGTCCTTGGGTAGGAAGACAAGTCCCGTGCCGTATTTTCCTTTTTCCGGTACGGGGATGCCTTGCAAGAGGATGAACTCATGGGGAATCTGGAGCATGATGCCTGCCCCGTCGCCCGTCTTGTTGTCGGCGCCTTCCGCTCCCCGGTGTTTCATGTTTTCCAACACTTTAAGGGCTGAGTCCACCAATTCGTGGGATTTGTTGCCGTGGATGTCCACAATCATGCCTACTCCGCATGCGTCATGTTCGTTCGAGGCGTCGTACAATCCGCTTGTCTTGTGGATGTGCACCTTTGCGTCTTTAATACCGTTATATTTGATAAAAGGATTTTGTTTCTCTTGTTTCATAATCTATATGCAATGATATTTTATTATATAGCGTCATTTTGTTTTGCAAAAATAATAATTGTGTGCCAAAATGCAATGAGGTGTGCTTCGGTTTTTATAGAGAAAATGAAACAGTGCTTTTTAAAACTAACGATTCGAATAAAAAACATATAAAAGAATGACGAATGGAAATATAAATTATGATTTAAGCTTTAAATCATAATTTAATTATCAACACTATAAAAAAATATGCAGGAATCAGCAGGGGGTGTTCTTTTTCCCCGCTGGGTTTCAAGTCATCTTGTGGTGAATACATGGTGAATCCTTTAGACGTGGAAAGTTCACTTTAAGTTGTTGAACTTCAAAAGGTATGAAAGATGCGAAGGCTTTTTGAGACTAAATTTTTCGGCAGGGAGGAAAGCTGTGAGAAGTCGGTTTGAGACCGGATAATCAATTTCAGTAGATTGAAAAATCATTCTGCTGTGATTGATTTTTCAATCTGCTGAAAGAAGAAAAAGGAGAAAAAGAAACATGTGGGAAAAAGAATATCCCGCCTCAAAATCGAGGCGGGATACCAACACAAAAACTAAACTAAACTTTTAACTAAGCTATCTTAAAGTTTCACAACTTTATTTCTTTTACGTTTCAAAGATAGTTATTTCTTCGACTATATCCAAATAGAATCTACGAAAGAACGGTTTTTTTCTACGAATCCGGATATTTTTTCTTCGTTGCAATTACAAATGAGTGGTTTTGTTGAGCAGATAATAATCCAGAATCGTCATGGCCGCCATCGCTTCTACCACAGGTACCGCACGGGGGAGTACACAAGCATCGTGCCGTCCGCGGGCTTTTATGATAGTCGGGGTTCCGTCCAGTGTTACGGTTTCCTGTTCCATCAGGATGGTAGCGACCGGCTTGAAAGCTACCCTGAAATAGATGTCCTGCCCGTTGCTGATTCCGCCTTGTATGCCTCCGCTGTGGTTGGTACGCGTTCCGATGGCTCCGTTTTGGGGGATGAAGACATCATTTTGTTCACTTCCCCGTTGGCTTACTCCGGCAAACCCTCGTCCGTATTCGAATCCTTTTACGGCATTGATGCCCAACATGGCACCTCCTAATGCGGCGTGGAGTTTACCATAAACCGGTTCGCCCAGCCCTATGGGGCAATGGCGGATTACCCCCGTGATGATACCTCCGATAGTATCTCCCTTTGCTTTGACTTCCGAAATGAGGCTTTCCATGGAAGCGGCTTTTTCCGCATCCGGGCAACGTACATCGTTCGTTTCGATTTGTGTCGGGTCGTAATGCGTATAATCGTGTTCCAAAGCAATGTTGCCCACTTGTGAGGTATAGGCATAGATTTCCACACCGATTTGTTTGAGGGCCAGTTTTGCCAAGGCACCGCCCACGCAACGTGCTATGGTTTCACGTGCCGAAGAGCGTCCTCCGCCCGTATGGTCGCGCAAGCCGTATTTTTGAGTGTAGGTGAAATCGGCATGTGACGGTCGGTACAGGTTGCGTATGTTGTCGTAGTCATTGGAATGTTGGTTGGTATTGCGTACCAGAAAGCCGATGGGGCATCCGGTCGATTTTCCTTCGAACACTCCAGACAGCAATTCCACCTTGTCCGCTTCTTTGCGGGGAGTCGTGATTCTGCTTTGTCCCGGACGGCGGCGGTCCAGCTCGTGTTGTATGAAGTCCAAGTCGATGTCGATGCCGGCCGGAAACCCGTCGACGACTCCGCCTACTCCCGGCCCGTGGCTTTCTCCGAAAGTCGTCAGCCGGAATATATTACCAAATGTATTGCTCATGTCTCACCCTTTCAATATAAAATATACAGATGCCGCTTTTAATGGCAGTGTCCGCATCCGCAACCCTCTTCATGGTGGTGGCCGTCGCAGTCGCAGTCGTCTCCGCAACCCCCGCCGCAACTATCGCAACCGCATCCGCAACCTCCTTCGCCGCTCAGCATGTTGAGCATGCCTTGTATTTCGTCTTTTGTCGCATCGCGGTTTTCAGTGACTTCGCCGATGAAGTTCAACGCTTTTCCGGCCAAGGGATGATTCAGGTCTACGGTTACGGTATCTTCTTTCACATCTGTGATTGTTCCGTTAAAACGTGCTCCGTCTGCATTCATCAAGGGCACCACGCTTCCCGGATAAATATGCTCTTTGTCAAAGTGTCCGTTTACTTTGAATACATCTTTGTTCAGTTCCAGTACGCGTTCCTGTTCATACTCACCGTAAGCTTCTTCTACGGACAGTGTGAAGTTGAATTTCTCTCCTTTCTGTAACGGTTTGATTTGTGCTTCAAAGGCATCCAAAGTTGTGCCCATATCCGAAATAAACTGGAATGGGTGTTCGATAGGAGCTTTTTCCACTAATTCTCTTTTCCCGTCGAAATCCGTATAGAGTTCGTATGCGACGGTGATGTACTTGTTGGGTGTCGTATCCATATATGTTTTCTAATTATTGATATAGGGTCGCAAAGTTACGGCAAATAAATGATAATCGGAAACGTATTTTCCTTTTTGACTATCTTAAACGATTGGTTTCTTCATTTTGAAATTTGTCAGAAGTCGTAGCATGGCTTTTCTCTGCTGTTTTTCCACGATGGTGTAACCTTTGCTTTCGAAGAACGGGCGGGCTGTCAGGCTGACTTCGGACGTGATGTACGAAACGCCTTGCAACCGGGCGTATTTTTCCATGTCTTCCAGAAGCAGGGAGGCGATGCCTTGGCGTTGGAAGTCGTGGTGCACGAACATGGAGTTCAAATAGCCGTCCGGGCGGATAGCTGCGAAGCCTACGGTATGTCCGGGGGATTTTTCGGCCAACGTAAAATGGTGCGTGGCAATCAATTCTTTCCAATGGCCGGGTTTGTCGGCACACGCAGCCCAGTCTTCCACTTCCTCTTGGGTGTAGTCCTTGCGGTTTGTGTGTAAGACGGTGTCTGTAAAGAGGGTTTTGAGAACCGGAATGTCTTCAGGTGTCGCATGGCGCAGGGAGAACCTTTCCCGTTCCATTTTCAGGATAGGGAAAGGATTGCCTTGTCCGTCGGTTTCCGTACGTTCGAAGGTTCGGAAGCCCAAATGGCGGTAAAAGCCTTCCGCTTGCGGGTTTTGCTCGTTTACATCCACATATCGTATATTGAATTTCCTGAAGGCCATCAGTACCAGTTCTTTCCCGATGCCCATGCCCCAGAAGTCCGGTGCGATGAAAAGCATTTCGATCTTGTTTTTTTCGAGACCGATAAAACCGGCAGGAACGTTCTGTACATACGTCACAAAAAGCCGTTCGATGTGACCCAATCCGGACTTTACAAAAGGGGTGAGTCGCCGTATGTCAGCCTCCGTCAAGAAATGGTGACTCCGGCGTACGGAGGCTTCCCACAAACGGGCTAACGTGTCGACCGTATCTTTCGTGCGTATGGGAGATGTAATGTGCATGTTTTGAATTTTAAACGTGGTAAAGTTACGAATAAAAAAGAAAGCTGCTCACAAGATATGGGATGATTTTTTGGGGCGGGTGTGGCGATTTGTCAAATTGTCAATCCATCCCCTGTGAGATTTCGTTATTTTGTATCCAGACCGGATTGGTTTGAAAATACGTGATTCTTACGTGCTGGGAGAATATCCTTTTGACAACCAATCAGTGGTTTTGCTTTTAATTTGTGCGACAAATAAACTTGGTATGTAGACGTGAGTGAAGAGACGTACGTATATGAGGTAGCAACAGCGTGACATATTGCCATCCGTTTTTTGACTGCAAACGTGTTCCTTTTAGAGAAAAAATAGTTAGCAAAAGCATATTCCGGTTTCGCTTTCAGGTGTTTTTTCCGAGAGGGCGCAGAAGATGGGTACGCAATCTGCGGAGATAAAAAATGTTTTTTGCTCCGAACGAAAAATCATTCGGCTGTGATTGAAACGCACTTTGAGTTAAAGGAAGTAAAAAACAAGGCTTAAATATAAATTTTTGTATTCAAAAATAGGATAATACCTCGTGGAATGCGTCCGGAATCAGAATATTGTCCTTTAGAGAAAGGGGCTTATGACTTACATTTTGTCAGCGAAAAGATATGATTTGCGGAAGTCTCATGGCTTGAAAGAATAAAAAGACATATTAGGAATGAGGGCAAGACTGTGATTGAACTGATGGCATTAGGATTTGAATATTTATCAAAATGGCAAATCAATATATTGTATATCAATATCTTCATTCATTACAGATGGGTATAGAGAGTCCATTAGTTTTATATCTTTTATTTTAGAACGGTATTTGTGTAGAATTTGGTTGTTTTCGATTTCTTCACGGCGTCGTTTACTGATTTCGAGGAAGTCTTGCTCTTTGTCTATTCCTAAGAAACGTCGTCTAAGTAAATTGGCAGCAATGCCAGTAGTTGAACTGCCACAAAAAGGGTCAAGTATCCATTCGCCTGGTTTTGTGGAAGCCATGATGATGCGTGAAAGCAAGGAGAGAGGTTTTTGGGTCGGGTGCTTGCCACAGGATTTTTCCCATGGGGCAATGGCAGGTAAATGCCACACATCAGTCATTTGTTTACCGGCGTTCAACTGTTTCATCAAATTGTAGTTGAAGAAGTGTGGTTTTTTCTCGTTTTTACGTGCCCAGATAATAAATTCTGTACTATAAGTGAAGTAACGACATGAAATGTTAGGTGGCGGATTGGTTTTAGCCCATGTCACCACATTCAGAATTTTGTATCCTAATTCTGTGAGGCAGTTGGCTATGGAGAAAATATTATGATAAGTGCCTGAAATCCATATTGTACCATTATCTTTTAATTTTTCATGGCAGAGCTTGATCCAATCCATGTTGAACTCCATCATTTCCTGGTGTGTCTTGCCTTTATCCCAATCTCCTTTGTTTACACACACAATCTTGCCGCTCTGTATGCTGATTCCGCCTTTTGACAAGAAATATGGCGGATCTGCAAAGATACAGTTAAATTTAAAGTCGAAATTGCGAAGTAATTTTCTGCAATCTCCGTGAAGGAGCGTGAAATTACGGTCTAAAGACCTAAAGTAGGGTTCAATCATTATTTTTATTGAAGAAGATCTTATTGACTATTTCATCTAACATCCCGTGTTTTAACATATAGAAATTGAGTAGAAAATCCAAATGTCTGAATCCTTTTGATAATTGATTGGAAGCCGAAGACCAACATTTCCCGTCTGTGACAAGTGCGAAATCTATGCCCACTGACTTTAAATCATTTTGGCGGTTGATATATGAGTCTATTATTTCCTCCGGCTTGGAACCCGAGCCGTTGTAAAAATTAACTTCGAAGTTGATAGCTTTTTTCTTTTTATAATCCAATAAAATAAAATCAGCCTTTCGATTGGCTATATCTTCAGATATATTAAAGCCAAATGTCCTTAGGGTTTTAAATTGCTTTTGTGTTAGCAGGATTAATTTATATTTATTACTTATTTTCTCAAATAGAGGAAAGGTTGCCAATTCGAAAGCTCTTCCTCCTCTATTCTTACGTCCATTGGAGTCCATGCCTACCAATACTCCTATAATATAATCTAATGTACTTTTTTCAATAAAATTTTGATATAAATTCTTTAGTCCCATTCGGACGAAAAAATTATAGAAAATCTCTATTTCATTGTCATCTAAATATTTTGTGTTTTTTGAAAAGCTATATATTAAATGGTCTGCACAGTTCAATTCATCTTGAATTATTGTGAGTTGTGTTTTATTCCTATAAAGTTTTTCTCTTTCATCTTTTGCCAGTCCGAATAAAAATGGAAACAGCAATACAACATGGGGGAGTTTAGAAATAAGAGTGATGAATTTGTCCTTAAAATCGTTGTCGTCCTTGCAACCTATCAGAATGTCCATCGCATGGATCTCTACCATGAACTCATTATAACCGTTAACATTTGTCCAATCAACATAATAATTGAATCCTCTAAGTTATGAGAAAGGTCTAAGATATTGAAAATGAGCATGCATTATCCGCTCATTATGGTAATAGGTTACGATTTAGTTAGTTATCTACTGCATCATCCTTCTGCACGTTGCGTAACCTTCAAAGAACTCTTCAAGTGCAAAAGTACAAATAAAACGGGAGATAAAGACAAAATCTCCCTGATTTTTTCACCTTATTTTTGCGGGCTTTTCCGTAAAAGCGGTTTTGTCCGTCGGTACACCATCGCCCAAAAGGATTTTGGACGACCGTATGCCGACTACCGCATAAGCGGAGAAAAGGGCTTTGCGTCACGCCTGAACGAGCGATTATCGTTTCAGACTTATGACGCGAGGCCCATTTCTTTTTGCGCTTATGCCAAGGAGGTGCTTTTACGGATTTTCAGAGGACTTTTTCTTTTTTGCTGTTCCTTTGAGCCGTAAGCGGAAAGCCGTGCATGACCGCTTGCCCATGAATGGCACAAGCCGTCACCCACAGCAGGCAAACCGGGAAGAATGATTTTATCCGCCCGATCTGACAAGTCTGGCCGAACATATAAAATCATACTTCCTTGCATGTGGTTTGCCCGGTTTCACGCTTCCGGCGATATTCCTTTTCCTTTGAGGCTTCTTCTTTTTACGGATTTCTCTTTTGAAGTTTTTCCTGTCTAATCTGCCTCCACTTCCGTTTACCTCCATTTTCGCGCCTTTCAGTGGGCCGCATCAGGCAGTCATTTCCGTTCTGGGCGCAAAGGTAACTCCGGGATTGGACGGGAAAGCAAGGTCAAGCCTCCTGTTTTCCGGCAAAAATCTCCAGCCCTGCGGGTAGTATTTTGGCCGAAAAACCTTGCATTCCCTAATCCCTACCTTTTCAAGCACCCGAAACGAAAACGACCGATGCGACAGAAAGACGCATTAAAAAAATGTCGGATAAACGAGAGGCAGATAGATAGTTTGAAACTCAACTCCCTCAGCTCTTGAATCCGCATTAAAAAACAAAAAATCAAAAACAGCGAAAATATGACGGCAACGGCAAATTTCAGACAAATGGCGCAGTACATAGGGCTTGCGATATGCGGCTTGATGGTGCGCACCGCCTTCGGGATGTTCGGCATCCTTTGGGACATCATCATGGAGATTGTAAACGGAGTGTTCCGAGTGGCGATAGGCGTAATCGTGGCTATCCTTTCCACTATCGCCTTCTTCGGATTTATTCTTTGGTTATTTACCCTTTAACCCCTACCGACATGGCAAAGAGAAGCAGCAAGACAGTAGAACAGCAGTGCAGATACTACGAGGTGGGCAACATCTTCGAGTACATGGTGGAAACGTACATCAACGGCAACATATCCGTGTTCCGTGAACTCTACCGCGAACTGAACAAGGACGCACGAAAGGACTTCATGGACTTCCTTTTGAGCGAGGTTGAGCCGACCTATTGGAGAGGAATACTGAAACAGACAATCTAAAATGACAGCGATATGAACAAGACAACGGAAAAGATACCTACATGGAGCTTGTGTTACCTTACGGGCGGTGACCGGGCGGGGCTGACGGAGGAAGAAGTCCGCTTGATAGACAAATGGACAAGCGATTGGCAGGTGCAAATCGTTTCGCCCCTCACGGACATGGACGGCAACGCACAGCCGTACTTCTCATACTATCCACTTTTCGGACTACCTGCCGAAGTGGAGGACTGCGACATACTTTATCTGAATGACAACCCAGCTAAAATTTGACGATATGAAAGGAACAGACCATTTCAAGAGAACGATACAGATGTATTTGGAGCAACGTGCAGCGGAAGATGCGCTCTTTGCCAAGAACTACCGCAACCCTGCCAAGAACATAGACGATTGCGTGACCTACATTCTGAACTATGTGCAGAAAAGCGGTTGCAACGGCTTCACGGACGGGGAGATATACGGACAAGCCGTACACTACTATGACGAGAACGAGATAGAGGTGGGCAAGCCTATCCAATGCCAAGTGGCGGTGAACCACGTTGTGGAACTCACGGCGGAGGAAAAAGCGGAGGCACGGCAGAAAGCCGTCCGCCAATACCAAGAGGAAGAACTCCGCAAGTTGCAGAACCGCAACAAGCCGACAGCGAAGAAAGAAACCAAAGTAGAACCCTCATTATTTGACTTCTGACCATGAAACCGAGAAACAAGTTTGAAAAGGCTGTGCTTGCCCAAAGCAAAAGCCTTCGTCCGATAACCAAACGGCAAATGGATTGGGCTTTCCGTGAGTGCATAGACCATTACGCCTATCGACTGCCGAAAGGTCGCACCACCTGCATGGACTACGGACACGGCTGGCTTATGGCAGAGCCAAGCGACAGCTGCACCTGCCCCAAGTGCGGTGCAAGGCTGAAAGTGCGCCAAACTTTCGAGCGCAAACTTCCGCAGAAGCAGTATTTCACCGTCCTCACCACGAGCGGAGAATACCAAGTGCTGCGCAAGTTCCTGCTTGTCGTGGAGATGGAGAAAGGCTGTAAGGCAAAGCCTTATTCGCTTGAAATCGGGCAGTATTGGTGGAACGCACAAGGGCGCATGGCGGTGGTGGGCATACAGCGTGTGTTGGGTCGCTACATCGACACGTTCTCCTTCGGCTCTCCGCTTGCAGTCCGCAGCGACAATGCGGCATACCGCCACATCGCCTATTCCCCGATATATCCCAAGTCCAAGGTTTTGGACGTATTGCGCAGGAACGGCTTTGACGGTGACTTCCACGACATAGTGCCGACCAGACTCATCCCTGCCTTGCTTTCCGACAGCCGAGCCGAAACACTTATGAAGGCAGGGCAATACCCGATGTTGCACCACTATCTGACATCACGTTTCGACATGGAGAGGTATTGGGCATCCGTGAAGATATGTATCCGCAACGGCTACACCATTTCGGACGGCTCAATGTGGTGCGACACCATAGACCTCCTGCGGCATTTCGGCAAGGACACGAACAGCCCGAAGTACGTCTGCCCTCCGACCTCAAATCGGAACACGACAAGCTGGTGGCAAAGCGCAACCTGCAAAGGGAACATGAGCGGACTGAACAGCAACGCATGAAAGCGATTGAGGACGAGAAGAATTATCTGAAAACCAAAGGAATGTTTTTCGGACTTGCATTCTCTGACAACCTTATACTTGTCAAGGTCATAGAAAGCGTGGAGGAAATGGAAACGGAAGGACGGATAATGCACCATTGTGTGGGCGGCTATCACAACAAGGCAAACTCCCTGATACTCTCCGCACGGATAGACGGCAAACGGATAGAAACGATAGAGGTGTCACTAAAACCTTTTGAGGTGGTGCAGTGTCGTGGCGTATGCAACGAGAACACCGAGTACCACGACCGCATCATCGCCCTTGTGAACAGTAACATGAGCCTTATCCGTCAGCGGATGAACGCAGCATAATATCAACCTATAATTATAATATTGAACAACATGGAAGTAAGATTTGAAAGCATGGTTTGCTTGTGGGACGATAAAATCCCCACGATGTTTCTTGAATTTGTGAACCTCCTCACTCTGACAACGAGTGAGGAGCAGTTAAGACGGGGTGTAAAGGAGTTTGCCGAAAAACACGAACTTGACAAGTTCTTCCATTACGGCTACGGACGCAGGCACTTTTGGATTCACCAACGCTATACGAGCAACCCCGAAATGGTAATGAAAAACAGAGTCCTGTCAGTACATTTTTAACGACCATTAAAAGCAACGATTATGGACAGAAAGAGGAAACTTCATTACTACAAGTATATCGTCAAAAGACATTTGAACGATATAAAGGCGCATATCGGATTATCCAAGAACGAAATGGAGAGAAGTTACTACCGTACCTACTATGCTGCCCAATTGAGTGTCTATGCAGAAGCACTCGGAGTGCAGGAAAAGTATTTAGAAAAATTCATTCAAAAATAGATGATTATGGCAACACGAATGACCGTTAACGGAGTAAGCACCTGCACGGAAGCAGGTACGGAGAAATACGAGCGTTTCCAATCGGGTATCGGCAGACGCAAGCGGACACTTGTGCAGTACGACTACCGCCACTTTGGACGGGGAGAGTTGTTCTCTTGTGTCAAACCCACGTTGGACGAGTGCCGAGCCGCACGGGACAAGTGGCTAACGGCAAAGGAAAGGAAGGAGGACAAGCGATGAACGAAGAATCAGGCTACCAAACGCTGATAGTCAAGTTCAGCGAGCCTATCACGGTATTGGACGGCATCTTTGACGATGCCGAAGCGTGGGGAGTTGATACCCTAAAAGGGTGGATAGACGACTACGAGAGCAGCAGGTTTACCGCCATTGACCGCCATACGGCAGTCATCACAAGCGAGTACAATATGGAGTGCCTTATGGAGTGGTTGAAACGAAACACGCCCATTGCCGAGATAACAGAATGTTGAACAAGTTGGCGGTGTCCGCACCGCCAACCTAAAACCAAGAAAAGCATGATAGCAAAGACGATTTTAGAGCAGATAGGCGGCAGACGCTTTGCCGCCATGACGGGAAGCAAGGACTTCATAGACATGGGCAACGGCTTACGCATGAGCCTTGCGAGGAACAGGACGAGCGCAACCGCCTTGACATCATCTATGACGCAGGATTAGACCTCTACAATATGCGTTTCTACCGCAGGACGTTCAGCAAAAAGACGTTCGAGTGTAAGACGAAGGACATAGCCACGCACGAAGGGATATATTGCGATATGCTGGAGGAAATGTTCACGATGGTAACGGGACTTTACACCCGATTTTGAGAGGTGGGCGGCAGAAGCCGCCTACTTTCTTTCATGAGCATGATGGCGGGTAAGAAAGTAGGCAAAGAAACCGCAGTCCTAATCTACGATAGTATTCACAAAAACAAGTTTTAGTCATGGAAGCAATCAGACAGAACGGAAAAATCATCCTGCACAGCGATGAGGGGATAAGCATAAGGATGATTTTCAGAAACCTTACGGGAAGGAATTTTCAAGGTCAGGAATATACGGACTATATCCGGCATATCGCAATCGGGACATGGGATTTTCTCCCGGTATCATAGAGCATTGCAAGGATGATGAGGTTGCAGGCAAAGGGACAATCCCGAATGTATGAAAAGCGGAAAATCCGATGAAGTTGGCGGCTTCATCGGATTTTCTTTCGTCAGACACTTTCCATGTTACGGAACGTACAGCAGCGCAAACTCCGCCTTTCTCCGTTTGAGCAGCATGGCATGGCGTTTACCCTTGTAGTTACAGAAAGCGATATACTCGCGGTAAATGTTCCTGTCACCAGCCTCCAACTTCTTAATTAGCGTGCTTTTGGGGTATCGCTTGCTTCCCAAGAGCTTCGCAGGACCCACATTGAAAGCCAACGTGCCAAGCAAAACGCTGTCGCGCCCGAACTGCCGGAACATCGCACAGAACTTCCGCAAGTCTTTCCGCAGAAGCACGTCCGCCTGCCGCTTCGTCATGGTTCGTGCCGAGTATTTCTCGCCTTTTTGTAAACGATGACCCCAGCCTATGTATGGATAGCAACCCTCCGAGTGCCAGCCCTCAAAGTAGCGCGTACACAAGAAAGCCCTCTCATGCAGGGACAGATGGTATAGTCCCGTTCCCTTACCTGTTTCTCTATGGCGGTTGCCCTGCGCCCACAAAGAGCAGACCGCCGAAAGGAAACAGAGCGTCAGTATCATCCTGCACTTCCTCATAGGCTCATAACAGGATGATAGTAACCGGCAGGCAGGGTGCCAACAACCTTTTCTTCCTCATCATCGGAGCGGTTTGAGTTGTTGAAGTCAAATTCCAGTTCGTAGGAATTTTTGAAGTTATCTTCTATTACCACGATGAAGTTGTGCGCTTCGTCACCCGCCGCCGTGTAGTACAGCCGGAACTTCTCGTTTTCGAGCAGGTAGCGGTCGTTGGGCAGGAACGTGATTCCGTTGTCCATTTTCAGCGTGCCTTCCCCCTCGAACTGGAAATACCGGATGGTATAGAGGGTGTTGGCGAAGTCGCCCGTCTTTTTCAGCTCACAGCGGATTTCCACCGTCTGCCCCTTCGTCACCTTGTTCGGCACGGGCATGGTTTCCACCGTGAAGGGATAGGATTGCTGGATGTCCATGTCGTCGTCACACGATACGACGGTGAGCGACACGGCGGCGAAAAGGCAGAGTGCCAACGCCTTGAAGATTGATGTTCTCTTGTTCTTGTTGTTCAGTATGTTCATTATTCTTTGATTTTTAGATTGTTGTTCTTTTGTTGTTTTCTTGATACTTGTTGCAGGTACTCGTTCAAGTCCTTGCAGCCTTGATAGATGCCGGAACGGTCTGTCACCTTTCCTCCGTAGCGTGTCCGCAGGGCTTCCATTGCCCTGCGCCCTGCCTCGTCACGGTCGAGGTAACAGTCGATGCGCCCGTACCCGTCTAAGTGTTTCACCGCCTTACCTACGTTGGCGACGGAGTTCAGCACAAGGCTGTCACTCGTCGCCAAACCGAGTGTGGCGGCGGACAGGAAGTCCATGAAGCCCTCGAACACGCTGCACACGTCGGCAGCGGTATCTTCCGCCTTTATCAGTGACACATCTTTGGGTGGCACGCAACCCTTGAAGCGGCGGCTTCGGGTTTCATAGCCGCCCGACACGTTCGGAAAGCCGACGGCAAAGTACCGCTTACCACGCACACCGTAGTTCAGGCGGCAGCAGTGGCGGGATGCAACAGCATAAGGGATGCCCCGTTCCGCCAGATAATCCGTCAGTGGAGAGCGAAGCAGCGGAACTGCCTCCAATCTTTCAAAAACGGGTTCGGTCGGCTCCGGTTGATAGGTCGGCATTTTTAACCTATCAACCGTCATATTGGCGGCATCCGCAATGAACTTCACCTGTTCCATAAAGTCACCGCTTTGCGCCAACTCCCCGGCAAGCGTGAAGATGTCACCGCCTTTGCCCAAACCGAAGTCATACCAGAGCTGCTTCGCCACGTTCACACGGAAAGAGGGCGTGCACTCGTTTCGGTACGGCGCACGATACCACAGCTCGTTGCCGCTCCTTCGTACAGGCTCGTGCCCCAACCGTGCGAGGAAGTCCGCAAGGGGTATCCGCCTCATGTTTTCAATGTCCGTCCGTTCCATACTTTCCGTGTCAGTTGATGATGAACTTGACGCCCGCCCCGAACTGCGTATGGAACTTTTGAGTGTCGCCACCCCACAGCAGGCGCTCCCGGAGGTTGGCGAGCAGGGCGATACGGTCAGCCACGTAAAACTCCACGTCCAATGTCAGCGCACCGCCGTAGATGAAGGCGTCCCGGTCATGCAGTGTCGAGCCGTCATGCAGCACCTTTTCGCCCCAATTCACCGATTCATATCCGGCGAGAGCCGAAGCCCCCGCATAGACGAACACGATTTTACGGGCATCGGAAAGTATCTTGAAATAGTAGCCGCCCTCCGCCGTGAACTGCGCCACAGGTATGGCGGTATCCTTGTACGGGTTGTTCTTCAGGAGATACTCCCCTCCGAACACCCATTTGTTCCCCTTCTTCGTGTAGGTGGAGAGAGCCGCCCCGAAACTGTACCCGCCATCGTTGCCGCCGGGATTGAAGCCGTCCGCCAGATTCGCCCTTACCTCGATACCCTGCATTTTCGGCAGGCATCGCTGGGCGTGCGCCTGCCCCGTGAAAAGGGCAAGCGACGCGATGATTATTGCGATGTACTTTCTCATGGTCAGTGCTTTATTTTACAGAAAGTTCGTCAATTGTATTGGCACGCACCAAATCCTCGTTCTCAATCACGAACGACTGGTGGCGACCACCGTTCTTCTCGTTCAGCTCCACCACGAGGCACTTGCCGTCGGGAATGGTGAACTTCGCCATCGTGAACACCGTGCGTTCGCTTTTCTTTCCCGGCACACAGGTGGCGTAGTTCTGCGCACGGAGCGGCAGGATGATCTGCTCCTGCACGGCGGTACGCTTCGCCACCTTCTTGTCCACGATTTTCCATGTGATGTAGTCCACATCAAAAGGCACGTTGCTCCGGTTCTTGATTTCCGTATGGAAATAGAGAAGCCCGTTGTGCGTGTAGATGCCTTTCAACAGATATTGGATGCCGAAACGCTTGCAGCCGATATGTTTCACCTCGCGCTTGTCCTGCTTGTGGATGGACTTCATGATAAGGCGCACCAGCATGGGGCTTTCGCTGCCTAATTCTTTCAGGTAGATTTCCTGCGCGTTGTTCGGGCGGTTCACCGCCTCGCCGTCATGGATGAAGTCGCACATCTCCACGTTGAGCAACAGCGGTTCGGCGGCGTACTTCACGTTGAAGGTATAGAAACTCCCGTCCTCCGTGATGACGGACATGTTGGTCTCGTTCGGGAAGTCCCTTACGGTAGCCTTCACGCGGATGACGTTTTCCGCACCGTCCGCCTTGCCCGCTATCAGGTCGGGCGAGCCTAAATCCACATAGCGCACTTCCGAGGGGAAAATGATGTGGACGGTCTTGTCGTAGGTCACTTCCAGACCGTGGGGCGGTATCATGCGGTCGAATGTCAGTTTCTTCGTCAGACCGTGGTACAGGTCGCCGTCCGCCTCCTTCTGCGGATAGACCTCCTTTGTCAAGGTCGGCTGTCCGTCCGTCTGTTGTTCACTTCCGTTGCTTTGTCCAACGGTTACATTCTCCTGCGCGTTGGCAGTTGCGATGCCCATAGCGAGGGCAAGCATCATGATTGCTTTTCTCATTACTTTGGATTTTAGTGGTAAATTAAAAATTGGGTTGTTATCTTAATTTGTTTCCTGATAGAGCATGACCCTGTATCCCGATTTCAGATGCACTTTCACGGTACGCATCTTTTTGGCGATATACTGGCTCGTGCCTTGTATCAGTCCTTTGCCTAAGTCGGAGGCGAGCTGCGCCCCCGCGTTGGTGGAGATGTTGATGCTGCTGCCGAGCGAGCCGCCCATGTTGGCGGCGACTTCCCTGACCGCGTTCATCTCCATTGAGTTGGGGATGAATATTCCGGGCTGTCCGTCCGTGTCATAGACCTCCAGCTCCACCGGTATGATAGTGCCGTCATATTCCAGCGAGGTGATTCCGATGCCGAGCCGTTCTCCCTGAATCTTGGCAGCACCTACCACCACCGCATTTCGGGGGATGATTTTGTCCGCCACCGCCATCGGCTCCAGCAGGCGCAACTTGACCGTCTGCCCGTCCGTCACGCTCTGCGCCCCATAGACGCACGCCGATATGATGTTCCTGTCCGATACGGTCGTGACACCCACCGCCGTGTTGAAACTGCGGTTGCGCTCCTGCGAGAAGGAGGCGACAAACTCTGCGTTGCTCATCGGCTGTGAGAGCGAGGACACCACCTGATGCGCCACCTGCCTCACGGGTTTTGCCGTGTTCTTTCCGGCTTTCCGCACGGGAGACGGCTCTGCCGCCTGCATGGTTTCTGGCTTGACGTTGTTATGACCGCCCATGTACTTTGCCGCCAGCTCATAGGACTTCTCCATGAGTGCCACTTGGTCATCCATAGCGGACGCCTTGCCTTTCTCGCTTTCCAGTTCCGATTCCAGCGAAGCGATGCGCTCCAACAGCTCATCCATATCGGCATTGTCGTTCTTCGGCTGTTCATAGAAGTTGCCGAGCGTAGCGTTGAGGTCGCGGTAGGCGGCTGCGGAGGATTGGATAGTCTTCGGTGCGGACTTCTCCGGCTCTTCCTTTCCGCCGGGGTCGGCAAGGTCGAAGTCCCTGCCACCGTCCGTTTCCGCCACCTCGCGGTCGAACATATCGCCCAGCTCCTGCATGGCGCGGCTGCGGTTCTCTTGCCGTTCCTCCATCGCCCCCTGTTCGTAGGCTTTCGCCTTGTCGCCGATGATGAGCCGGTTCTCCTTGTCCGCATCGGGCATCTCGGTGTTGTAGCCGTTCACACCCGGCTGCTGCCCTTTTGTCGGAAGAGGACGCGAATATCCACCACATCGCCCCGATGAACGCCAGCACCATAGCGGGCAGCACTATCATCTTCTGCCGTTTCAGCCGTTGGACTTCGGTCAGCGGCTTGCGCTCATTCTTCGGCTTGTCATTGCCGGGAGCGGCTTTGTTCTCGTTTTTTAGGTTCATTCTTCGTCTGTTCCATATAAATAAGGTATTACATTATGATTGTTTTCCGGCTTTACGGACAGTTCCACCTGTCCGGCATGGTCTGTTACTATCCGGCTGCCGTCATTCCTGCCGATGTCATAGACGGCTTTGCCGAAGGTGTAGAGGGCAAGCACCGCGAAGGCGGCGAGCATCGCCAGCACGATGCGCCTGCGAGTCTTCGGGGGCAAACCGTCCAAGTAGCCTTTGAGCCTTGCCACCAGCATTTTCTTTTTGTCGTGGAGCTTCCAGTACGCACGCCACAATGATTTCCTGATTTCTCTTCATGTCCGTTACCTTTTGATGGTTTGTAAATCCTTGTTTTCGATGATGGTGAAGCCCTCGATGGTGAAGCCGTTGGGATTGTCGTCCGAACGGGACGAGTTCAAGAGGCGGCACGTGGTCACGAGGCTGCGCTCGGTGACGTTGCTCTGCCGGATGATCTTCTGCGTGGCATAGGTCACGGCACGGTAGGGATAGCCGTTGAAGTCGCACACCACGCTGTCCACCTTCAGCACTTGGTTGATGTTCCCGGCGATGATGCGGTTGTAGTACCCCTTCTCGGCAAAGTCCGAGTAGTAGTTGTACACGCTTTTGTCCGCCAATAGCAGGGCGCGCTTCACGTTATGCTCTATCGCACTCTTTTCGGGCGAGAGCGTGAAGAACAGCTCGTGGAAGCGGCGCACGTGTTCCCTTGCCTCCGCCGGACGGTTCTGCGAGAAGTCCTGCGAGAGAGCCAGCATCAGCGACTTGCCGTTGTCCAAGCACGTAAATCTTTTCCCGTTGCCGCTCCGCGAAGCGGTAGGAACTCCACACGCTCCATACCGTTATCACGGCGCACAGCGAGAGGAAGACGATACCGAACAGGCGTATCTGCCTGAACGATGACTCTATGTTTTTAAGTGACTTGAATTCCATTGTTGTTTATTCGTTTTTAATTGTCAGTTGATTATTTCAAGCGACAAGAGGCTGTCGAGTCGGCGACAAGGGAAACACGTCCCGTCATGTTCGTTTCAGCAGTTTGCCGAAGCGTCCCACGGTGTTGCCTGCCGTTGCACCCGCCACGCTGCCCGCAAACCCTCCGACACGTCCGGCAGTCTGGTTCACGTTGCGGCCGTAGCTTCCCATGCCTCCGGCTTGGATGATCCAGCCCGCCACAGTGGGAATGGTGAAGTAGCCGATGAACATGAAGACTATATACACCCCGTCACTCGAATCCAGCGAGAAGTTCGGGTCAGCCTGCATACGCTCGATGTCGCTTTGCAGCATCAGCACCTGTATCTTGGCGAGTATGGTGCTGAACATATCCGACACCGGCAGCCACAGATAGACCTGTATGTAGCGGCATATCCACTGCGTGAGCGTGCTTTGGAAGCCGTCCCACACCGATATGGCGAAGGCTATCGGGCCGAGTATCGCCAGCACCACGAGGAAGAACGTGCGGATGGTGTCTATCACGAGGGCGGCGGCCTGGAACATCAGTTCCAGTATCTCGCGGAAGAAGTCGCGGATGCCCTTCTTCATGCTGTACATCCCGCGCTCGATGTACATCCCCGCCATCGTCACCATGTCGGAAGGTGACCAGCCCAATTCTTCCAGTTGTTTGTCAAACTCCTCGTTTGACACGAAGTAGGCGGTTTCGGGATTGCGCATCATCGCTTCATACTCCAGTTTGTCCTTCTGCTCCCGGTATTGGTTCATGTCCAGCGTTTCCGCCTCCAGCATCTTCGCCGTGCCCTGCACGACGGGCGAGAGGACGCTGTTTATCGTGCCCAGCACCACGGTGGGGAAGAACATGATGCACAAGCCTATCGCGAACGGGCGGAGCATAGGGAACACGTCTATCGGCTCGGCTCTCGCTAATGACTGCCATACCCGGTAGGCCACATAAAAGAGTGCGCCCAGCCCGGCGATGCCTTTCGCCACGCCCGCCATGTCCTCGCATAGCGGCATCATCTGCTCATAGAGCGAGCGCAGAATCTGGTGAAGGTTGTCGAATTCATAGGCTACCAGTATCTTTCGTTCATACTGCCGTACAGCCCCATGATGCGGTCGAGGTCGTTTTTCTTCTTCGCACGCAGGTAGCTCACGCTGATGTTCTTGTTGGTGTAGTATCCCACGAGGTTGCGGTAACGCTTCATCTTGGAGTAGCAGCGCTCCACCACGTCCATGCGCTCCTTGTCCGTCATGGAGAGCGTGGTGATGTTCACCACGTTTTTCAGTTCCGTCAGCACGTCGTTGGATTCCTCCAACAGCTTGGTGTAGCCGAAGGCGATGGCTCCCAGTTCCTCCACCGTGAAGTTGTCGTCACGCATCATCCTCTGGAAACTGGTCACATAGGTGTCGGTGATGTCGCCCACCATCAGGATGGTCTGCTGCACCTTCCGGGCGTCCTTTACGAGATTGTTCACCGATTTCAGTGCGTCGTAATACTTCTTGCCCTGCTCGTAAATCTTTACGGTCTCCTGAAAGTTCTTCACCATGTTCGTGGCGGTGGTCGAGGTATGCACCACGTTCTTGGAGGTGTTCACGATGCTCTGCGCGATGTTGGACGGGTCTATCACCGCCCACTGTGCGCTTGCCCTGCCGACGAGGAGCAGGCACAGGCAGATGGTAAGAGTTATTCTTGTTCTCATGTTTCTTTGGATTTAGCGGTTGATTATTTCTTATCGTACTCTTTGAAGATGTCGTTCAATTCCGAAAACGAAGCCCCGTCCATATCTTTGGAAAATGACAATCCGGAATGTTCCATATCGTCCTCCGCTTTCTTTGCGGAACGTATATAGTCCCCGCCCGGCGAGAAGGTAAGGATGTCCGTTGCCTCGTTGTAGGACACATCTATGCGGAAGCCGGTATTCATGAACAGGTTGCCGTTCTCCTCCTGCAAGAGGTAGGTCTCCGGTTTCAGTTTGCGGCGCAGTCCGCTCCGCTTGAACACCGTCACCTTGTAGGCTTCGCCCTCCTTGTAGATAAGCACGTCGGGCTTGCCCTCCACGCTTTCCCAGTTCCCGCACAGTTGGTCGCGGCAGTTGTCCGCTGTCTCACAGGATTGCAGCGCCATGACCGCCAACCCGATTAAACACTTGCTGACTTGCAGCATTTTCATTCTTGATACACTCATACGCATTTTTCTTTTTTAGTTCGTTGATAAATCTGTTTTACTGGTTATTGATTGCTTATTGCTTGTTTCTCCGCCTTTCGGCAAGTTGCCGGATGGCGGCTTCGATGTCGCCGCCCAGCTGTTCCGCCAGACGGTACACCTCCACCTTCTCCGTTTCCTCAGTCGTATAGGCGAGGTATTCTTCCGTGCTCACCTCTGTGGCATAGACCGCCGACTGCGTGCCGCCAAGTCCGACCCACACTTCTTTATAGAGCCTTGAAGGGTTGTTCGCCATGTTGATGGAGAGTATCTGCGACTTCTCCTTCTCCGTCAGCCCCAACAGGGATTGTATGGTATCAAACTTGTTCATATATTTCCTTTGGTCGAGAAGTATCTTGCAGTCCGAGTTGTTGATGATGCTCTCCTTGACAATTGGTGAGCTGATGATGTCGTCCACCTCCTGCGTCACCACGATTGCCTCCCCGAAATACTTGCGCACCGTCTTGTAGAGGTACTGGATGTAGGTCGCCATGTTCGCCGATGCCAGCGCCTTCCACGCCTCCTCGCATATCAGCTGTTTGCGCACGCCCTTCAACCGGCGCATCTTGTTGATGAAGGCTTCCATGATGATGATGGTCACCACGGGGAACAGCTCCTTGTTGTCGCGGATGCTGTCAATCTCGAAAACGATGAACCGCTTGGAAAGCAGGTCAATGTTCTCCGTGGAGTTGAGCAGGAAGTCGTAACGCCCGCCCCGGTAATATTGCCGCATGGTGGTGAGCATATTGTCGATGTTGAAGTCGGACTTCTCCACCTTTATCTCACGTTCCGCCAGTTCGCGGCGGTAGTCGTCGCGCATATACTCGTAGAAGGTGTTGAACGAGGGGACGATGCTCCGGTCAGCCCTGATACGCTCGATATAGGCGTTCACCGCACTGCCCAGTTCGCCGCTCTCCGTCTTCGTCACCTTGTCGTCCTCCGACTTCCATAGCGTCAGCAGCAGCGTCTTGATGCTGTCCTTCTTCTCCACGTCGAACACGTAATCGTCGGTGTAGAACGGGTTGAAACTGATGGGTTTTTCCTCCGTGTATGTGAAATACACTCCATCGGCCCCATTCGTCTTACGCCGTATCATTTCACACAGCCCTTGGTAGGAATTTCCGGTGTCCACCAGCACCACGTGCGCACCCTGCTCGTAATATTGGCGCACGAGATGGTTCATGAAGAAGGACTTGCCGCTGCCCGAAGGACCCAGCACAAATTTGTTACGGTTGGTCGTGATGCCCCGTTTCATCGGCAGGTCGCTGATGTCGAGGTGCAGCGGTTTCCCCGTGAGCCTGTCCACCATCTTGATGCCGAAGGGCGAGAGCGAACTGCGGTAGTTGGTTTCCTCCGTGAAGAGGCACACCGCCTGTTCGATGAAGGTGTGGAAACTCTCCTCCGCAGGGAAGTCCGCCGCGTTGCCGGGCATGGCTGCCCAGTAGAGCGTCGGGCAGTCGGTGGTATTATGGCGGGGTACGCACCCCATGCTTGCAAGCTGGCTTCCTACATCGTTCCTGATATGCTTCAGTTCCTCCGCATCGTCGCTCCACGCCATGACGTTGAAGTGCGCCCGTACAGAGGTCAGACCGTAGGAATGGGCTTCGTTCAGGTACTGGTCTATCCACTCGCGGTTGATGCTGTTGCTCCTCGAATAGCGGGAGAGCGACTGCATATTGCGGGCGGACTTCTCGATTTCTGCAGGTTCTCCTCGCTGTTGTCGATAATCACATACTGGTTGTAGATGTGGTTGCAGGATAGCAGCAGCCCCACGGGGGAAGCGAAGGAGAGGCGGCAGTCCGAGCGGTCGGTGGACAGCCGCTCGTAACGGGTGTCTGTCGCCACCGCGCCGGGCAGGTCTTCCGCGTCGGAAAGGGTGTGCAGGCACAGGCGGTTGTCGCCGATGCGCATTTCCCTTGCCGAAAGCTCGATGTCCTGCAACGTGGCGTTATCTTCGGGCAGTAGCGAGAAGTACCGCTCCAGCAGTCCGGCTTTGCCGTCCGTCCCCACAATCTCATCGGTGGAGAGGCGGCGCAGCCTGACAAAACCGCTGTCGTTCATGATGCGCCCGAACTGCTCCGTTGCCTCCAGAAACTTCGCGGCGGTTTCCCCGTCCAGTTCCTTCGGGATGATATGCCCCCGGCACAGCGTGCTGAAGTTGCTCTGCATCCGGTTACGTTCTTTTGTCGTCTTGGTCAGGTAGAGGTAGCACGTGTGCTTCAGGTACGGACGCTCGTTGAAGTGACGCTCGAAGCTCCGCGAGAGGAAGCTCATCCCGTCCTTATCCAGTTCCGGCTTATACCGTTCCTTGATGAACCAGTCCTGCTTGTGGACGACGCAGAAGTCCGGCAGCACCTTGACAGCCTTGCACCAGCAGCCGTGTATCGCCTCGTACTCCGCACCCGTCACGGTGTAAAGCTCCGGCAGTTCCACCTCGAAAGCCACCGTGATGTCGGCATCTTTGGAGATGATGCAGCCATGCTCCACCGCCAGCAGCGGGAACTTGTTTTCCAGTGTCGTCATTTTCGATGTATTTCTCATTTTGTTTCTTCCTTTCGTTTCCGTATGAATAATCGGGTGATCCGCCGCCGGTTGATAAGGTATCGGGGATGGCTCCGTGCAGCTCCCAGCTTCATCAGCCCGTGTTCGCCGTACCGGGCGTTCAGCGCGAAGGTCTGCCATACGAGGACGGAGGACGATACCGCACCGAAGCCGATACATATCCACTGGCCGATGCCGACCATGTAGAGGATGACGAACAGGACGAAGAGAGCGAGCAGACCTCCGCAGAAGATGAAGAGGTACTGGGCTTTCAGTCCCTTGAACTCGACCGGACGGCCGATACCCTTGTTTATCGGGTATTCAGCCATACATTATCATATTAAAGGAAGAACGAGCGCAGGATGGTGGCGGCTACAATCAGGAAGATGCAGGCTCCGAACCATGAGGCGGCAGTCTTGCTCGTGTCGGGGTCTCCCGAAGAGAATTTCCCGTACACTTTCACGCCTCCGATAAGCCCGACTACCGCGCCGATGGCGTAAATGAGCTTAGTGCCCGGATCAAAATAGCTGGTGACCATAGAGGTGGCTTCCGTGATGCCTGCCAGACCGTTGCCCTGTGCGAAAACGGAGACGGTGGCGGCGATGGCAAGTGTCGCTGAAAGGATTGATTTCTTGCTTGTCAAAGCGTTCTTGATGTTCTTGTTCATAAAATGTTCTTGTTTTGTGCCGTCGAAAGAGTGGATGGTCCTTTGTCGGGCGGTTGATACTTGATTACTTTTCTTTGGTTTAGTGGTATGCCCGTTTGTTTCCACGGACTTGGGCTGTCCGTTGCGAACCGGATGCGCCTTGCGCTTCCTCGCCGCATGGGTGTCGTTTTACGTTTTCATTTCCATCTTTTTTTAGTTGTTACACATAGTTGCGGATGTCGAACTCCTCGATGTTGTCAGGCACGACGAACTCCTAGGCTTCTTCAGCCGGATTTCGATAAGCCCCTTGATACGGACAGCTATCTCCGAGGAGCCTTCCATCATTTTGTCGTACAGCTCCGTGCCTTCCATGTCGGCGAAGACCTTTGCCGCCTTTTCACGCTCTGTACGGGTCGCCTCCGGGTTCTTGGCTGTCCTTACCGCATCGTCAATCTCGTCAAAACTGCTTCCCGATGCCCGAGGTGCGTCCGAAGCGTCGTCCTCCGGCTCGTCTTCCCCGTATTCCATCTCCTCCGGTGTCATGCTCGTGAAGGTTTCTTCGAGCTTGTCCTCCGGGACTTGTGTGGAATGGGTGGCGGCTTTCCTGTTTCCGTCGTCAAAAGTAGCCTCTTCCTCCGACAGCTCAATGCCTTTTTCCGAAATGGCAGCTTCCTGCACCGGTATGGCAGCGTTTGTCCGGGTTGATGCCATTTTGAAACGGCTCTTGCCCATGATGTCATTGTCACTCGCAGGAAGTTTGGTATGTGCCGTTTGCCGCCCTTTTTCCGTTTCTTCCAACGACCTCCATACTTTCACAATGCCCTTGAAGAAACGGGCAATCTTTGTGTCCATAATGCGGTCATAGAGTAGCAGGAACAGGAACCAGAGGTTGCAGCCGACCGATACGGCCAGCAGAATCATCGTCATGCTCATAGTTCTACTTTGGGGACTGCGTTCAACATACGGTTCAGCTCGTCACGGTGGGTACGGAGGTATTCCCTTACCACGTTCTCGGTGAAATCGGCAATCGTGACTTCTCCATTACCAAGCAGGCGGACAATCATGGCTATCTTGTCATGAATATCCTTGCTGATGTACACCTGTTTCCCGTCCCTTGCCTTGAAGCCTGATTTTTTCAGGAAGGCGCGACAATCATTCTTTTTTCTTTTCATATCAGTTTCTTTTTGATGGTTAAAATACCGGATTGTAATTCTTTGCGTAATGGCTTTTTATCGCCTCCTCGCATTGTTTGAAATGGTGCGCAAGCACATGGTCGATGTAGGCGGACAGAGACAGCCTGTCATGCCCGATCACGCGGGTGATGCGCATGATGCGTTCGTGGAACTCCGGGCGCACATACGCCATCTTCCCCTCACGCGCCTTTACTTCGGGTTCTCGGATGAACAGCCGTTCATACTCTTTCTCGCTGCATTTGCCATGGATTGAAATGGACGATGTAATCTCCACACTCGTCTGCACTTGGGCAAACATACCGTTACCGCCTTGTTGCGGCAATCTTCTCTTAGGGTTCTTTTCCTTTATCATATTCAAATCAAATCTTCACGTTGTTTTTTGTATAATTCGTTTATTCTCTCTTTGTGCTGCTCCAGATGCCGGCGCAACACGGTATCCACATAGCCGCCTACCGAGATGTCCCCTCCGGCGATATCGTTCACTATCTTGAGGATTTTACCGTGAACATCGCGGCTGATATAGACACACTGGCGGGTCTTTATCTCGTTGCGGCGCAGGAACAGCTCATTATAGTCCTCTTCCGGCCTTTTCCGGCGGATGCCGTCCCTCTGCGCTTTCTCCCGGGTCACGGGTGGCGCGGGTGGCGGCTCCGGTACGGCGGTGCTTTCTCCGGCCGGTGCTACGGGAACTTCCTGCGTGGGGCGCGATGTCCCGTCAAGGGTGCGCCGCCCGATGGAGGCAAGCAACAGCTCCTCGTCGATGCCTTCCGTGTTCACTTTCCTGCTGCCCATGCTCACTGCGGTCTGATGATGTCACTTATCTCCTCGGAAAACTCACGGATGCCGCTCCCCTTCAACAGGGAGGTGTCCATTGGGAAGATGGTCGAGCGGAACACGCTCTTGCGCTCTTCCGACAAGTCGCGGCGGAACTTCTTGCTGTCGGGCAGGCGGGTGGAAAGCACCGGGAAGCCCATTTCGGCAATCACCTCCTCGTAGATGCCGTACAGGTCGTTCCGCTCCCTGCCGTCCACCATCGTCCAGAACAGGTACAGTCCTTTTGTCTTCGCCTGTCCGGTCGTCATCAGCCTGTCGCGGAACATCGTGACGAATTTCAGGGTGCTCTCCACGACAAAACGGTCAGCGCTAAGGGGTGTGAAGATATAGTCCATCTGCGAGAGCGTCTTTATCACGCCGTTGCTCCGGAGTGTCCCCGGCATGTCGAAGAACACCACATCGGGTTTCACATCCTCGGCGGCAACCATTCTTTCAGCGTCGTCGAGGGCGTTCACCGCATCGCTTTTGATGATGGTGTAGGCGTTCTTCCTGATTTTGCGGAAATGGTCGCACGCGAGAGCCTTGAAATAGGTGCTGCTGTCGATGAGTCCCGTTTCATGCTCACGCAGGCCGTGGATGCTGTGCTGCGGGTCGTCGCAGTCCACGACGGCGACATTGTAGCCTTTCACGTTGTGGAGGTAGCTGGCGGCAAGTGCCGTGACGGTGGATTTGCCGATGCCTCCTTTTTGTGTTGCGAATGCAACGAAGATTTCCTTGTTCATGGTTCCATTTGTTTTAATTGTTGATGATTGAATTTTCTGTTTCCTTGCGGATTTGGCTGTCGCGCCATCCGCTTCCGTGATTACACGCGCCGGCGGGTCGTCACGTATCCGGTTCTGTGGTGAAACGTTGCACCGGACAAACGGTGAATGACGGCATTGCGTCATGAAGTCATTGAATCCATACTTCACCAAATCGTCGGACAACCGAATTGCCGATTGTTTGGAAATCCGTTTCGGCAAATGCTTGACGAAGCGGTTTTGCGGGTATTTTAATGTTCCGTTTCTCATATCTTCAAATCGTTCGTTTCTTGAATCACGCTGCAAATAAACAATGATATTTTTGAATCTGCATCACTTCTCCGGCAAGTGGCAGCATGTTGCGCCGGTTGGCACTATCTGGCACACTTACACCTCTGTCATACATGGCTTTATCGCCCTAACTTTGCACCCGAACGGCAGGGTACGCCGCAGGTGGCGCAGCCCGGAGTTTGAAAGGCATTCCCCCCAATCCGTCCGAAGGCGGATTTTTATGTTCGCCTGAACATAGCAAGGTATGTTTTCAGCCGCTCAAAACATTTTGAGCAGCCATGAAAACGCCTTGCCCCGGGGGGCGGGCTTCCCCTCCGAAGTCGGGAAGCCTTTCAAACCTGCGGTGGCTGTGCCCCTAAGCGGCGGCTTATGCCGTCAAACCGCTAAATCCAAATTATATGAGTGAGAAAAGAAAGAACAAGACCGGGAGAAATCCCAAACTCGATCCGGCGGTGCATCGCTACACCATCCGTTTCAATGAAGAGGAACACAACCGTTTCCTCGCCATGTTCGAGAAGTCGGGCGTTTACGCCAAGTCGGTTTTCATCAAGGCGCACTTCTTCGGGCAGCCGTTCAAGGTGCTGAAAGTGGACAAGACGCTGGTGGATTACTACACCAAACTGTCCGATTTTCATGCGCAGTTCCGCGCGATAGGCACGAACTACAACCAAGTCGTGAAGGAGTTGCGCTGCCATTTCTCCGAGAAAAAGGCGATGGCGTTGCTCTACAAACTGGAGCAACAGACCGTGGAACTCGTGAAATTGAGCCGTGAGATTGTGGAACTTTCAAGGGAACTGAAAGAGCAGCGAGAGCAGAGCCAAACTGGTTTGGACTCTGCCGAGTCGCGTTTGAAGAAGAGTGAAACTCAAATGGAGGCGAAATGGTCGCAAAAATCAGTGTAGGGAACTCGTTGTACGGCGCACTCGCCTACAACGGGGAGAAGATTAACGAAGCGAAAGGCAGGCTGCTTACCACCAACCGCATCTTCAATGACGGCACGGGGACGGTGGACATCAACAAGGCGATGGAGGGCTTTCTCACCTTCCTGCCGCCGCAGATGAAAGTGGAGAAGCCGGTGGTGCATATCTCGCTCAATCCGCATCCCGAGGATGCGTTGACCGATGCGGAATTGCAGGACATCGCCCGCGAGTATCTGGAAAAGATGGGGTTCGGCAACCAGCCTTACCTTGTTTTCAAGCACGAGGACATCGACCGCCACCACCTGCATATCGTGACGGTCAGGGTGGACGGGAACGGCAGGAGTATAGACATGCGCAATAACTTCTACCGGAGCAAGCAGATAACCCGCGAGCTGGAACGGAAGTACGGGCTTCACGATGCGGAGCGGAGGAAACCACGTCTTGACACGCCGCTGCACAAGGTGGACGCTTCGGCTGGCGATGTGAAGAGGCAGGTGGGGAACACGGTCAAGGCTCTCAACAAGCAGTACCGTTTCCAGACGATGGGCGAATACCGCGCCCTTCTTTCCTTGTATAATGTGACGGTGGAGGAAGTGCGGGGCAATGTGCGCGGGCGTGAGTATTATGGATTGGTGTACTCCGCTACGGACGATGCCGGCAATAAGGTAGGCAACCCGTTCAAATCCTCACTTTTCGGAAAGGCTGTCGGCTATGAAGCCGTAGAAAGGAAGTTTGTTCGCTCCAAGCAAGAGGTCAAGGATAAAAAGCTCGCCGACATGACGAAGCGCACCGTCCTTTCCGTACTTGCCGCAACGTATGACAAGGAAAAGTTCATCGCCATGCTCAAAGCCAAGGGCATCGACACCATATTGCGTTACACGGAGGAAGGGCGCATCTATGGGGCCACGTTCATCGACCACCGCACGGGATGCGTGTTGAACGGCTCTCGCATGGGCAAGGAACTTTCGGCCAATGCCTTGCAGGAACATTTCACGCTGCCTTACGCCGGACAGCCGCCGATTCCACTGTCCATTCCGCTGGAAACCGGGGAGGAACAGCACGGGCAGACCGCTCCGGATTATGAGAACACGGTTGGCGGTGTCGGCTTGCTTTCACCCGAGGGTCCGGCTGTGGATGCCGAGGAGGAAGCCTTTATCCGGGCGATGCAGCGCAAGAGAAAAAAGAAGAGACGCAAGGGCTTGGGAATGTAAACAAAGTATCAACGAACAATCAAAAATTTTCAATTTATGTCACAAGAAGACGATTTGAGGGCACTGGCGAAAATCATGGATTTCCTGCGTGCCGTGAGTATTATTTTAGTGGTCATGAACGTGTACTGGTTCTGCTACGAAGCCATACGGCTGTGGGGTGTGGACATCGGCGTGGTGGACAGGATACTGATGAACTTCGACCGCATGGCGGGGCTGTTCCGTACTATCCTCTACACGAAGCTGTTCGCCGTCCTCCTGCTTGCCCTGTCCTGTCTGGGGACGAAAGGCGTGAAAGGGGAGAAAATCACTTGGGAAAAGATATGGACGATGCTTGCCGCAGGGTTCGTGCTGTTCTTCCTCAACTGGTGGATACTGGTGTTGCCGCTGCCGGTGGAAGCTATCGCCGGGCTGTACATCTTCACCCTCTCGGCGGGCTATGTCTGCCTGCTGATGGGCGGTCTGTGGATGAGCCGCCTGTTGAAACACAACCTGATGGATGATGTGTTCAACGACGAGAACGAGAGCTTCATGCAGGAGACACGGCTCATCGAAAGCGAGTATTCGGTCAATCTGCCCACACGCTTCTATTACAAAAAGCGTTGGAACAATGGCTGGATCAATGTGGTGAATCCCTTCCGTGCGTCCATCGTGTTGGGTACGCCGGGCAGCGGCAAGTCATACGCGGTTGTAAATAATTTTATCAAGCAGCAGATTGAGAAGGGATTTAGTCAATACATCTACGACTTCAAGTATCCTGACCTTTCGACTATTGCCTATAACCATCTGCTGAACCACCCGGAGGGCTACAAGGTGAAGCCGAAGTTCTATGTGATAAACTTTGACGACCCGCGACGCTCGCACCGTTGTAATCCCATTCACCCGGATTTCATGGAGGACATAACGGACGCTTACGAGAGTGCCTATACTATTATGCTCAACTTAAATAAAAGTTGGGTGCAGAAGCAGGGCGACTTCTTTGTGGAATCGCCCATCATCCTTTTCGCGGCTATTATCTGGTATCTCAAAATTTTTCAGAATGGCAAGTATTGCACGTTCCCCCATGCCATCGAGTTCCTGAACCGCCGTTACGAGGATATTTTCCCGATTCTGACCTCTTATCCTGAACTGGAGAACTATCTTTCACCGTTCATGGACGCATGGCTCGGAGGGGCAGCCGAGCAGTTGATGGGGCAGATCGCATCGGCGAAAATCCCGTTGTCACGTATGATTTCCCCACAGCTCTATTGGGTGATGTCGGACAGCGAGTTTACGCTGGACATCAATAATCCGAAGAGCCGAAAATCCTATGCGTTGGTAATAACCCCGACCGTCAGAACATCTACGGGGCGGCTCTCGGTCTGTATAATTCCCGTATCGTCAAGCTCATCAACAAGAAAGGTATGTTGAAGTCATCGGTCATCATCGACGAGCTACCCACTATATACTTCAAGGGGCTGGACAACCTTATCGCCACCGCGCGAAGCAACAAGGTTGCCGTGTGTCTGGGATTTCAGGACTTCTCGCAGTTGAAACGTGACTACGGTGACAAGGAGGCCGCCGTGGTGATGAATACCGTAGGCAACATCTTCTCCGGTCAGGTGGTGGGCGATACCGCCAAGACGCTTTCGGAGCGGTTTGGAAAGGTGTTGCAGAAGCGGCAGTCCATCTCCATAAACCGGCAGGATGTTTCCACCTCCATCAACACGCAGATGGACGCGCTTATCCCGCCGAGCAAGATTTCCGGCTTGACACAGGGAATGTTTGTCGGTTCGGTGTCCGACAACTATGGCGAGCGTATCGAGCAGAAGATTTTCCACTGTGAGATTGTCGTGGATGCAGGGAAGGTGAAGCGCGAGGAGAAAGCCTACAAGCCGATACCCGTCATTACCGATTTTACTGACGAAAACGGCAACGACTGCATGAAAGAAACGGTACAGGCGAATTACAGGCGCATCAAGGAGGAGGTGAAACAGATCGTGAAAGACGAGCTGGAGCGTATCGCGGGTGACGAAAATCTGAAACATCTGTTGCAGCAGAAATAACCGGTAGGCGACAAAAACGGGCGGGGCAAGTTTGATACCTTGTTCCGCCGGTTATCTTTACCCTTCGTTTTTCGGATTCTCTTCTTTCAGCAGTTTGTTTATGGTCGTTATCGTATGGGTCTGAAAGTAGGTCTTCAGTTCCGCGTCATCTTTCAGGAGTATGCCGCATTCCTCATCATAGGTTCCGATAATATACTTTTTAAGTTCGGAGAAAAACTTTCCGCAAACGGTATCTGTCTGTTTTCCTGCCAGTATTCGGTTACCACTTCGGAAATAAACGCTTTTAACACGGCTTTTCCCTCTTTGTCCAGTTTCTTGAAACGTGTCGTTTCACGGCTCACGGGCAACGGCTCCGGCAGAATATCCTCCGGATTCTTGCCGCTGCGCATGGCGGACATGCAACTCTTGCAGATATGTTGCGCGTGACCTTTGCCGCTGAACTTCTCGTTCGCCTTGTAGTCGCCGCAGATACGGCAATAGTGCCCCTGCTGTTTTTTCTTCTTTTTCGCCATGCCTATTGCTGTTTCAACAATTCCAAGCCTTTCTCTGTAAGGCGGTATTTCTGTTTCGGATGGCTCGGCTGTTCCGGATACAATGGTATGACATAGCCCTCATTCAATGCAGGATGCAAGTAGTTTGTCCTGAATGTGGGGCGATGGTTCAGTTCCAATGCCTCCATTATTTCTTTTACGGACAACTCACGCTCATTCAGTATTTTCACCAAAGCAAGGACTTGGTCGGTGCTTGGTCGGTACTTGGTCGGTGCCTGGTCGGTGCTTGGTCGGTTTGTAACCTCACATTTGAATATCAGCGTTACACTGTCCGCCCATATCCTGTATTCAGGTTCGGGCAATCCGGCTTTGCGACACTCGGACATCATCAGTCCTATGCCGCGTCCCCAGCTTTCCAGAACCTTCCGCTTGTACAGGACATTGGCCAACAATGGATTTTGTGGTTTCGATTCATGCTCTGACCTCATTTTCTCCGCATTCCAGTCGGGCGGGAAAGTGCCGGGGTTTTCTATCTCCACGCGGTCATCATAAATGGCTATGCCCACCGAACCGCCGGCTTCTTTGTACGACCTGTGGGTAAGGCTGTTCAACACTCCTTCTCTTATCGCCTTGTAGGGGATGGTCAGATGCTCCTCCCGTTCCAATGTGTCGGTTGTGCCGGACAAGGAAAGATGCTTGAATATAAATGCCATTGCCGCGTTGAGCAGTTGGAAAAAGTTCCCCTGAATGCGTTGGCTGTCCATGAATACAGTCTTGTCCGTGCCTTTGAAGCGTGCCAACCGGAGCAGGCATTGGGGATATTCCATATCCTCATGTTTTCCAAACAGCACGGCTGCCGCATTGTTCAACACCCCGTCTTTCAATAGCCCGAACTTCCCTAATATGGCAGGAACGTCAGTACCTGTATCCTCCGGCAGACGGCCGCATTCTATACCTAACCTTACTGTCTTCAACACCTCGTTGGTGTCCAAGTGCTGCAAGGTCAGGTTTCTGTTCTCTAAAAGTTCCCAGCGGTATCTGTTACCGTCACGCTGCAACAGCAAGTCATTATATGCAGTCTGCGGCATCGTTGTTGTCGCGCTTTCCACACGCATATAGGGTCGCCCTTTATAGCAGAACGGACGGTTGAGCGTTGAATCTTCAACACGGAAAATAATTACTTTCTTCTCACTGTCCGGCAGTGGAGCATAAGATATTCGTACCATTGCTACCGGCTCCAGTCGGTTGATGGCCTCCGCCATATCCCGTTTGGTCTTGTCGCTCACTTCCTGCCCGATGATCTTTCCTTTGTCGGTCACACCGAACAACACCGTGCCACCTTCGCTGTTAAGGAAAGCGCAGAGCGTTTCCATGCCGCGCTCCAACTGCCCGGTGGTTTCCTTGAACTCCACCTGCCCGTTTTCCTTTTCGTCAATCAGCCGTTTTACTATATCGAGGTTGTCTATAATCATATATGAATCTGTAACGTAAATGCAAATGTAGTGTTTTTCGCTGGCTTTCGGGCGAATAGATGGAGAAAAGTATCTGCATGGCATGGATAGCCTATAAAAAATCAGAGGATGACACCCCGTCACCCTCTGTCTTGTCTATGGTACAGACTATCTTCTCATCCGTTCCAGCTCCTCGTCACGCAGAATCTTTCGGTTGAGTTTCTCCTGCATCCTGTCAAGGAAATAAGTGCGGCTTTCGTTCTTCCGGCGTTTGATGTCGATGTAGAAACGGTAGCAGTCTTTGGCTTCGATGCCGAATATCCGGTACAGGAGCGGGGCAAGCTGTTTGAGCGGCATTTCACCGTTGTTGATACAGCCCATTTCATTGATGCCGTAGATAAGTTCCACGAGGTCGATGGCGTTGCCCGTCCATTGCAGGGGCGAGGCCGGGTTTTCGGTCGTGTTATTGGTGGAGGTACGGATAGCGGATAGTGGTGGCACTTGGATGTGGTCTGCGGCAGCGTGTTTCTGCATCTTCCGTATGAAGGAGAGGGCTTTGCGGACAAACAGATTCACGCTGTTCTCTGAATCTTCATACAGTGTATGATGGTGCTGCAATTCGTTTTCGGCGTAAGCCATTGCGATTGCGGCATCTGCACTATTGCCGTTCCCGTAGCACAGTGATATGACCGATTCCACAAAGCCGTTATAGGCAGCTTCCATGTTGTTGCCGTTCCCGGCTCCGTTTATCAGGGCGAAAAACTCGGTTTCCGCCAGTATGAGGTAGTTCATTTTCTTTTCCTGTTTGAGGGTTTAACACTTGATTGTCAGTGTGCGCACATATACTGATAGTGCAAAGTGTTCACCGACAAGCAGGAAAAAAGCCGGTATGATTCGGTATCACACTGGCTTACAGTTGTATAAGGTTGAAAAATATTTTTAACCCGGATTTTTGCCTCTGAAAAATGTGTCCAGACTTTGGGCATCTGTGCATTTTTCGGGCACGCATCCCTTAAAAATGTGTCCACAGGCCGGACACATCGGTATCTCAACGGCGTTTCCTGTTTCTCCGGTATGTCAGGCGGATTATGCCGCCACCATATTTCCGGTTCTCCGCCAATGTCCAGTCAGTCGGGAACAGGCCGGACTTGAAAAAGTGGTCGCCGGTTCCGATGATGCACGGCATGATATAGATGATGATCTCATCCACCGCGTTCATCCGTATCAGCCCGTTGGCATATCCCACTGTCTTTGCATCCGCTTCCAGCAGATAGCAGGTGTCGTCCTCTTTCTCCCGCTGGTCTTGCAGTATCGAAATGGTGTAGTCGGGTGTCAGCCTGTAAAGGGCTTTGCCCCGTATCTCCTCCATACCGTAGTCTTCGGGGCTCCTGAACAACCGTTTTTTAGGGTTCAGCTCCGAAAGGCATCCGTCCATCGAAAGTATGGCAAGTATCTGTACCTTTCCCATAATGGTTTCCTTTTTATCGTTTGCGGCGAGGCAAAAAAAGTAGCGTGCAATCCACGCTACTTCTGATGGAGGCTCTGGAATGCCTTGAAAGAAAATAGGTGAATGCACGCTATGCGTAGGCATAGCATAAGCAATCACGCAATGTTTTCTTTCGATGTTAATTTTCCAGATTCCCATCAGAAACGCCTTGCGGTCTTATGTCTATATATCATCGGCGAATGGCTTCCCAGTCGCCTGCTTTTCTCTTAAATATGCCGCAAAGATAGCGAATTATCTTCATTTGCAGGCATATCCGGTCAGTTTTCTTCGTTCAATCCATATTCGTCCAGCTTGTTATACAGCGTTGATCTGCCGATGCCGAGCATCTTGGCGGCGAGTTTCTTGTTCCCTTTTGCCTGTTTCAAGGCACGCAGGATGCGTTCTTTGTCCTCCTCATCATTCCTTAATGTAAAACTGGTAGGAAAGGTCGTTTGTTCACTGCCGATTTCCAGATCATCCACGGTTATGGTATCGTTTTGGGCTTGCAGTACCGCCGTCTGAATGGTTTGCTTCAATTCACGCACGTTGCCCGGCCACGGATAGGTGAGCAGGGCGTTACGGGCGGTGACTGTGAAGCCTTTAATGTTGCGTCCCAACTCCTTGTTTGCCGTTTCACGGAAAAACTCCGCCAATGACAGTATGTCTTCTTGGCAATCACGCAATGGCGGTACTGTTATCGTGTATTCTTTCAGGCGGTAGAACAAATCTTCCCGAAACCGTTTATCGGCTACAGCTTTCTGTAAGTCCTCGTTGGTCGCCACCACTATCCGCACATTGGCGGTCTTGTCCTCCTTTGCCCCGATGGGACGGTAACGCCGTTCCTGTATGGCACGGAGCAGCATCTGCTGTGTTTCCAACGAGAGGTTGCCCACCTCGTCAAGGAACAATGTGCCGCCGTCGGCTTCCTCAAAATAGCCTGTCTTGTCGTTGTCAGCACCCGTGAAAGCCCCTTTCCTGTGACCGAAGAAAGCGGATTGAGCCAGCGTCGGGGACAATGAGCCGCAATCCACCGGGACAAACGGCTTGTCCGACAGCTTGCTTTGGGCGTGGATGTGCTGTGCGATATGCTCCTTGCCCGTTCCGTTCTCGCCCAGTATCAATACGCTCAACCGTGTGGGAGCGACAAGGCGGACACGCCTCTTGATTTCTTGGTATGCCTTGCCTTGACGTGTGAAGATGGGGACTTGGGAGTGTTTCTTCTTTTCCTGCATCTTGTGCAGTGAACGGACAAGCGGAACGAGTTTGTCCTCTACCAGCCGTTTGGGTATATAGTCGGAAGAACCGAGTTTCATACTCTCCACCGCCGTATGTACCTCGGCGTAATCGGTCATTACAATGAAAGGTTGCCGTTTGCCATTGGCACGCATCCAGCGTAGCAGGTCGATACTCTCACCGTCGAGCAAGCGTAAGTCTGCAAGCACGATGTCATCATCTTCCGCTTTTGCCAACAGTTTCCTTGCGGTTGAAAGATGGTATGCCTGCATCGTGTCGAAGCCCTCCTTTTTCAGCAGGTTGCAGACGTAATCGTTATAGACGGGATTATCCTCAATCACATACACTTTCATCTGACTTCCTCCTTCTTTTCCTTCCTCGCCAGTTCGATTATTGCCGTACCCATGCGTAACACTCCGTTTACGGAATGGCGCAATTCTTCATCGGAACATTTTTCATCACGATGCAGAAGTTCATGCAGTTTCCATAATGGTCCGTCCGCACGTATTACCGCCCATGAACTGCGCAGGCGGTGTACCTGTTCGTCCAACGCCTTGCGGTCAAGTCGTCCAAAGGCTTCCCTCATGGCTTGCATATCCTTTTCCGTTTCGGTTATCAGGCGGTCGAGCATGGCAGTTTTATTCCCATAGGCAAGCAGGGAGGACAAGTCGGGATATTCTTCCACATCTGTTTTCTGTAAAAGGCATTTTTCTGAAACATCTATCAGTTCCGCCATATCGAAAGGCTTGAACAGGCAGGCGGTGAAACCGTGTACCAACAATTCCTCTTCGGTACAACTGCCGGAAGCGGTTGCCACGATTACGGGAATGGTCTTGGAGTTGCCAATGTCGGATGAACGCAACAGTTCCAACACCTCGTAACCGTTGGTTTCCGGCATTTTCAAGTCGGTAATCAGCAAATCATAATTTCGTGTGCGTACTGCCTCCATCAAGTCGCCCGTGTTGTCACACGCATCGCAACGGATGCCACAGTGGGCGTACATATCCCTTACCATCGAAAGAAGAATGTCGTTGTCGTCCAGCACAATGACCGAGAATGACCGTTCAAAACGGCGTTCCGGCTTGTACTTTTCTTCATCGGAAATGCCATCCGCCGTATTCATGGGGACTTCCACCGTGAAACGGCTGCCCCTGCCTTTTTCGCTTTCCAAACGGATTTTGCCGTGCATCATATCCACGATGCGTTTGACGATTGACAGCCCCAGCCCGAAGCCGTCCTGCGTGGCGGCATTGGAGAGCCGTTCAAACTCACCGAATACCCGTTGCTGTTCTTCCTCGCTCATGCCGCTGCCCGTGTCCTCCACGATAAGGGCAAGCGTCTTTCCGTCATAACCCGAATGGAAAGATACGCTTCCGGCTTGTGTGTACTTTATGGCATTGGAAAGCAGGTTGTCGCCTATCTGCATGATGCGCTCTTTGTCACCCATAAGAATAACATCGGTACTGTTCTCCACGATAAGTTTCAAATCCTTGCTTTCTGCCATAGGTCGGAACTCTGCTTCAAGTACGTCCGCTATGCTTTGCAGGCGGAACGGGGAAATGTTCATTCTCTCTTTTCCGTTTTCCAACCGAAAGAAACTCAACAGGGAGTTGAGCATGGCTATCATCCGCTTGGAGGCTTGCAGCACGCTTCCCGCATGGTGTTGGATTTCTGCCGTACCGCTTTTCCGTATCAGTTCCGCATAGCCGTGTATGGCGGTCAGCGGTGTACGCAGCTCATGGGTGATAGTGTACATCGTCTTCTGTCGGGTGGCGGTCAGCTTCCCGTTCATACTATTCGATTCGCTCAGTTGCGCTATCAGCGAGGTCGTCTCACGCCTGTAGCGGCTTATCCGTCTGGCGTAGCGGTGGATGATTATGTATGACATTATCAGCAGTAGGAGTATAAATCCTGTCAGACCGCCTATCTGCATGAACGAGCGTTCACGCATGAAGGTTATCTCCGCTTCCCTCCTCAAAAGGTCGGTCTGCACTTTTTTGTCCATCTGCTTGATTAAGGTTTGCAGTTGGTGGTTCAGTTCCGCGTTCCGTGCGGCGAGGCTGTCGGCGTGATCGGAAAGGCGGCGGCTCTGCGCCTTCTGCTGCGTTATCATGTCACGGTTGAGCGTGTAGAGCATGGTGGTTGTGGCGGTCGGTTCCGGCTTTTCCCTCTTGCCGAATATCCCGAACAGTCCCTTGCGCTTCGTTTTCTTCGGCTCTTCCTGCGTACTCTTCCATGCGATGACAGGCACACGCTCGGCAATCCTTTCATTGATGTCCTCCTGCTCGTCAAGCACACGCATGATGCCGCACAGTTGCTTCTCCTTGTCTTCCAACAGCCGCCGCACGCTGTCGATACGCTCCGCAGGGTAGATGTTTTTGAAGCGGCAGAGTAGGCTGTCCACCGCCTGCCGCTTGTCCCGGTATTCCTCCACGTCCGCCACCTCCCATTCCAGTACGGTCTCGCCGAGCAGGGAGAGTTCCACCACACGTACATACACGTCATGCACCTCCATACGCAGGGCGTTTATCCGATGATTCTCCGTCTCGAATGTCTCCAGCTTCCGCCACTCGTCGACCCATAAATGCACGATACCGCCCACCAGCAGGAATATCAATATATATCCTGCGGCTATCTTCGTGCGGAGATGTTCAGTATGCCTCCCTTGCCTCTTGTCTGTCATTCCCGTTTCCATATCCTGTTTTCCTTATTGTCCGTCACCTTCTTTCTGCATCACTCCATCCTGCCGCAGCCTCGCCTTGCAGGGCAAGCCCGGTGACGTGGCGATGGGTGGTGTATATGTCCTCGTACATCCTCCACAGCCGTGCCACGCCGCCTTCCACCTCCCGCATCTGCCGCCGCTCATATATCAAAATGGCGATCATACTGCCTATGACCGCCACTAAGATGATATATCCGAAAATGATTTTATGCTGCAATGGCATTCGTTTCTTTTCCATACGTATCACTTCTTATCCTTTAAAAAAGCAAATTCTCACCACGGCAGACCTTGCAAGCTCGACCTGCAACAAAACTCAACAATATCTTTCTATTCTTCTTCTCCCAACAGAAAGAAGAGCATACAACACTTCCTCCTTTCTTTATCCGGATACTGTCCTAACAGCTTTTGGAAACAGTCGTCAGTACACCGGTTTCTCAGAAAGCAAGGACGGGACGCACATTGTCACTGCCGTCGAATTTACTTGCCCAGATGCAGCGCACCATGCCTTGGAAGTTGTTCAAAATCCAGTACCATGTGTGGTACTTCGAGTGCTCCGAAGACGAACAAAACGAGACGAGGTTGTTGAATGTATCCTTGTCCCCAACGGCGATATTCTCCATCCATTTGTTCAAAGCGGCGGGAACATCTCCTTGGCTCTTCCAGAGGAATTCTCCAGCGATGTCTGGCGAGGTTTGCTGGGTAACGTCCGCCAAAGCCGGACAACCGCCCAGATTTTGCAGGATGTCCCACCATTGGCCGGAGGCTGGAAGATACCAGCCGGTCGTGGTCGCAGGAACCGGACAGGTCGTGTTATAATCATAGGCGGCCTTGAATGCGGGATAACTGTCGAAGTTGCCGCGATTGGTGCGGATATGCTCGCAATTTCCGTAACCGCTGATGTCGTTGTAGTTATCGGCTTTCGTCCTGCATGTTGTAAGCCCCTCATCCATACCGAAAAGGCCCCACGCTTGTCTTGTCGCGATATTCTTCACAGCCATGACAAGGCCATGGACATTACCTTCTCCGCCTAACTTCTCTTTTTCCTTTGCACCGATACGGCTCTTGTCCGTCTGGAAAACGATGCCGACGACTTTAGCCGCCTGCACCGTCGTTTCGTCCGCCTCTTTCGGAATCAGATACCCCGTCGTACCGTTATTTTTCGTGCAGTAGAAGTCTCCGATGCGGGCAATGCCCGATTCGGCATAGGTGACGTTCTTTATGGTTTCCGCCGCGCCGTCCACCTTGTATCTCTTGTATTCCCCTACGACAGGATGGGACGCGGACGTGGTGATGGTAAACTCCCTGTTCCCCCCGTCATAACATCCCTCGATAGTCGGCATGGACGAGTGCACCAAGTAGCGGTAAGTGCCGTCAGCCATGCGCAGCGGCTTGGCGGTGCCTGTGAACGTAGCTTCTGCCCCCACGGTGTAGTCGGGAACATTCGCGTCGATAAACTTGTAAACGGTCTTCGGCATCTCGATGACGGCCAACGCCATGCGGTGTTTCATGGCGAAAGAGAGGTGGATGGTGTTGCCCGTCCCTGTCGTTGAGCCTCCGGCTGTCATCAGGTCGGAGGCGGTGTAAGCGGCATGGGTGCTCTGGTCGTCCCCGGGTTGCCAGCCATCAATGAGCGGCTTGAAGAACTCGGCATCGGTCATGACCGCCCCCTCCGCAGGTGTGGCAGTCTTGCCCGCCATGTCCGCCTGATAAGGATAGTAGAGGTAGTAGCTCTCTCCATCCATTCCGGCGGCAAGCGTCGTACCGTCGGTTTTCCACATGATGCCGCCCGTGGCGGCATCCTTTTCGGCTGTCAGCTTCACGTTTGAATAAACCGGCTTTCCGCCGCGCACCATGTAGAATCCGCAGGCATCGCCTTCGGTGAACTCGGTGGTGTAGCCGTTCTCCACGGCACGGGTCTCGACACGGGTTTTCATATTCTCAACAGCCGATGTATATCCGCCATCGGTAACGGAGATTGTCAGTTGCTGCGCCTTGTCTTGCACGGCAGGGAACTCTTCTTGCGTGCAGGATACAAGCAGCAGGAGCAACGCAGCTTGCAAGAGGTGGTATATGTTTTGTATCTTCATATTCTTAAAGGACTAAATAGGCAAATAGTTCAGAAAGCAAGGACGGGACGGACAGCGTTACTCCATTTCTTATAGACAAAGTCGCAGCACACGTAATCAGAGGAGTACACGTTCCAGTTCCGTGCGCGGAACTGATTTAACTCCGATGACGACCAAAAACGGTCACCGGTGGTAAAATCATTCTTGCTGTCGGCTGCAATTTTATTCATCCAAGCATTCAAGGCAGCTGGAACATCGCCTTGACCTAGCCAACGGAAATCACCGGAATCCGACGAGGTTTGCTGACCTTTATCCGCCATAGCCGGACAACCGCCCAGATTCTGAAGGATGTCCCACCACTGACCGGAGGAAGGAATAAACCAGCCTGTGGTATTACGAGGTGGGCGGTATTCATTTATACTGTACATATCATTCCATTTCTCGACGGCTTCGAAGGCCGGATATGCCTCAATTCCACCGATACTATTTGCATGGTCAAGAATCTTGGTGTAATTGTGCAGACCGCTGATGTCAGAGTAGATTTCAGACTTGGACCAGCAGTCTTTCACGTCTTCCAAATTATTCTCTTCATGGCTCCATTGGATATCTGTTGCGGTGTTCTTTAAGGCCATTACAAGGCCATGCACATTCCCTTCGCCCAATTTGGACTTTTCGGCAGTGCCGATACGGCTCGGGTCCGTCTGGAAAACGATACCGATGACTCTTCTTTCTATTTCACTTTTTGTTTGGAGTACGGGAGCAGGCTTGGGGCTTGCTATCTTCATACTGCCGTCAGTATAGATTTTGCGCAGGCCGCCGTCGCTCCAAGTCCCGTCGGAATAGAAGTAGTCGCCGATTTTAAGTTCGTCAGCTGTGAAACTTTGCTTTACCTTTTTGGAGGTGACGTTCTCCTCGCCACATGCAACCCACGTGCCACCGGTCACCGCCTGCACGTCTATTCCGCTTGCTTTCACGGTGATGGTGTAGGCATACCGCTTGCCACCGAAAAACCCAAATTTGCCGGCAGCTTCTGTTTCGGGAGTGTAGGTAAAGTCATTGCTGCCTATGCTGATTCGGATGAGCGGCTTGCCCGTCATATCCTGCGGCGGCACTAACGCCTCGTATTTCTTCGTTGCGGCATCATAATAGGGCTTTATCTCGCCGTCCGATTGGTCACCCGGTGATACCAAGCCGGCGGTTGAGTGCGTTAGCGGGTCTCCGAAAATGGTGACGGTCGCACCCTCCAACTCCTCTTCCGTAATGCCTTCGCTAGCTTTGAGAATTACTTCGATTTTCGCCATGCGGTGGATGAAACGGAGATTTATGGCTTGGTCATAACGCCCTATGGCACTGGCGTACAGGACATCGAAAGCGGCGTACCCCTTGGTTTGGTCGGAAATATCCGTTTCCGATTCTATGTCCGGGGTCCATGCACTGACGCGGGCTTCATCGGTGTTCTTCCAATAGAAGGCATTATCGGCATCCTTCGGGCCAGCGTTGCCCGATGCGTCCATCACGTATGTTTTGTTACCAAACACGCCTTCCAGTGACACTCTAATCTCCTCTCCGCCCGTCCACGCATCCTTACCTCCGGCGCGGGTCTGCGGCTGCGCCACCTCCGCCGTCAGTTGCAGCGGATACTTGCCGTCGGGCAGGGGCGTGGTGCTTTCATCCTCACTGCTACATGAAGCGAGCACCCCACAGATGAGCATCACAACCGGCAACCAGCCGCCGATGCGCGGCCACGGCCTTCTCGCTATGTTCCTTATTATTTTCATATTGTCTTTATTTATTTCGTTTTGTGCCACTGCCCGTTGCGACGCGGGCTGCCGCACCATTTATTATATATGGCGTGCCTCCGTCTTACGCCTGATGCACGGCAGTGGCTTTCAGACACACTACATTTTTGCATCACCCGCATGGCTACCACCGTCGTTCCAGTTTTCGATGGTGCTTCCGCTAAGGGTCAGCCCCGTCTTCTTCACCGTGATGGTGTAGGTATAAGAATAACCGGCCTCCAACGCGGGTTTGATCATGTCCTTGTTGGAGTAGCTCTGGTATTCCCCGTCATCGGGAGATATCTCAAGCACCAAAGCGTTGGCGAGTGTCTGCGGGAGCAGGATCATGGTGAAAGTCATCACGCCCGTGGCGGCGTCAAAGGTTGCCACGCACTTGTCCGTGGCCGTCTTCGGGGCACCGGTGCACTGGCGTAACATCCAGTCGCTCACAACGCTGCCCGCGGTCGCGGCGGTACCGGTCTTCACATCGAACGTTCCCTCGTGAACCAGGCCGCCCAGCTTGTAGTCGGCGAATTCCAGCACGGCAGTGTCGTCGAAACCGTCGGTGTTCGACACCTGCACCTTGAGGATAAGACGGGCCATCTTGTGCTTGAAGGAGCAGTCGCTGCCGCCCGCGGCGGTGTTGTCCGTGAAGCTGACGGTCGGGCTGTCTTTATCGGCCTTGGCTCCCGTGGCATGGATGTAGTCCACCTTCTCCTGTTCCGTGGTCGTGGGCTGGTTGCTTGTATTTACCGTAATCTTCCCGTCTGTACCAGGCAGGGTGGAGGCGTTTGCGCCCGATGCGTAAGGCGCGTAGGCGGCAAAAGTAAACTCGAGGAAAGCGTCCTCGAAGAAGATGCCGCCACCCGCCGTCATCGGGGTGAAGTCCGCGTTGGTGCCGGTACTCGTGGTTGCGTATCCCACGTTCTTGTACTTGCCGCCCATGGTCGTGGTCGTGCCAGGGGCATCCACCACCATCACGCCGATTCGGTCGGCGTTCCACCCGTTGTCCACAGCACGGGTCTTCGGCCCGCTCACGCCTGCCGTGATTCGTGCTTCCACCGGATTGTTCTGTACCTCGTTCTCTTGTGTACACGCAGCCAATAGCGTTGCCGCTGCTGCAATAATGAAAAACCTCATGTTCATTGTCATAATCTTGTTTTTTTGATTAAAATATTTATCGTCAGTTAGCATCCCCATTGCCGCTTTCTACCTCGTTCCAGCCCGTGATGGTTGCGCCCGTTACCCCGGCCTCTACGGGCAAAAGCAGATTACCCGTGAGTTTAACCGGTTTGGTGCCGTTATTGAAGTCCCTTATGGCCTCGGTAAGGTCGCTCACTACCCGCTGCGTGTCACCGTTGTTGAAAGTGATGTCCACCGTCAGCGTATGCGTTTCCGTCGGGACGATGCCGAGCAGTCGGAAAAAGATTGTGAACTTGTTGTCGTCCTGCCTGAAAGCGTTTGTTACTTGTGCCGCTACACTCCGGTCGCCTGTTGCCATATCCGCTGCCGAAGCCACGCCGGAGAGCGTTGCCGTAGCCGACTGTACACGGCTGTAGTCGCCTTCCGTGGCGGTCAGTTCGATGTCGAGCCTGCGCACGTATTGTCTCATCGGGGCGGTGACGTGCAGGGTGTCGTCCGCCACGACGCTGATGTCCTGGTGCGAGGCGAAGAGGTAGCCGGGGTGCGGCTCTATTGCACCCGTCAGATCCACCGGATTCACCGTTGCCTTGTTTCCGTCGATACTAATCCCCTCCGGGGAGTTGTACACCGTCAGACCGTAGCCACCGGGCGCGAGCAGCGCGTCGAACACGTTGGTCGCCGCGCTCACGTTCTGTTCCCTCCCGCCGATGCGCAGTGTGTATGCCTGCGGTATGTCCGCCTCGGTGCTCTTTCCGCTCCAGTCCGTGGTTACGACCACCGCCCCACGGTCGGGGTGCGGCGTGTCATAGAGGTCGTCCTTCACGCACGAGGTCAGTATGGTCACCGCACCTATTAGATATAATAAGGTATAAGCCTTTCCGTATGCTCCCATATATTCCTTTATCTGTCGTATGATTGTCGTTGTATTCATTGTTCCTCCTTTCCGCTAAAAGATGTTCCACACCAGGGTGACACCCGCCGAGACGGGGCCCCACCAGTTCTTTGTTTCGCTGCCGCGCCTTACCCTCACGCCGTTGATGACCACATACTTGTCATAGTCGGCATGGATATAGCCCAACCCTAAGGAGAAGTCCATCGAGAGGGCATTGTTCAATTTCAGTTGGTAGCCTCCGGTGATGCCTCCACCCGTAAGGTCTCCCTGTTTGCCTGTCGCGGAGAGCTTATAATTGAACTGCCCGGTCTTGAACATTACCCCAAGGTAGCCACGCTTCTCCTTACCTATATAACGGCGGAATTCGGGAGCCACTTCCCAAAGGGCGTATCTTCTGTCCTTTTCATTCCACGACCACGAAGTCCACGATCCGTTCACGGATATTCCCCATGACGGGTTGATGTGCCACTCAATACCGAGGTCGGGCGTGAGGGTTGCCCAACGCAGCAGGTTGGCACGCAGTGATAATCCCAAAGTTGTGGATGATGCCGACAGTACGGATTCAGGCTGATTTTCCTGTCCGGTAGACACCTTTGCCCCCTCTGTGTCTTGGATTGTTTCTGTAGCCTTGTCGTTTTCACGGTGTGACTGTTCCTTTTCTTCCTCGTAACCGGGATGTGTATCCTCCGCAATAACCGGCACTTTCTCTTTCGGCAGTATGATACGCACCGTCACGAAGTCGCCCTTCGAGGCATGGTTACGGGTGATGAAGTTGTTTTCACGCAGTCCTTTCCGGGTAATCAACTCTGATTTCACACGGTTGGAACGTGTCCCGGCGATAGCGAGGCTTGCCCGTTCCGACTTGCCGGAGTTACAGTATCCGTCCACGTAAAGAGGCAGCCGTCCCTCCACTATATCCGGTTTGTTACTTTCGATACACTCCAGAAGACGCGCAAGTTCTTTGCCATTGTCATTCCATGGCACATAGAACATGTCTTTTCGCGGCACGAAGCGGAAAGTGTAGACCGTGTCGGTTTTCTGCTGCGCAAAAGCAGGAAAAGCTGCCGATGCCAGCCACGAAAACAAAATGAAGAATAAGATTCTTTTGCTCATTTTTATATGCTTTTTTATTTCCAATTAGGAATATCAGCATACAAAATAAGCGAATAGATTTTATTCTGCCCGATTCTTGCCTATAAAAATTGTCTCAATTGTCAGAATCGCACATCTTTGTGGTTTAGAACATTTCAGTTTTGTCGTTCAGACTATTTTTTGTCGTTTAGGTTATTTCTATTGGGCATAAAGCAGTGCATTATTCCGCCTCTGTTTTCCTCCATTTGGCAGGAGTACAGCCTGAATTTTCCTTGAACAGCCTGATGAAATGGCTTGGGGACAGAAAGCCGGATCTTTCAGAAATGTCAGCAACCGTCAGCCTCGGATATTGCGCAAGCAGGCGTTTCGCATAATTGATGCGGAGACCGGTAATCCAATCGCGGAACGATGCACCATACGTCGTTTTGATATACTCAGACAGATAGGTGCGGTTAGTCTGGAGCATATCAGCAAGTTTCTTTATGGTAAGGCCGGACTGGATATAACCCTCCGCATCAATCCAGCCGTTTATTTTCTCCGCCATTTCGGAACGGTATGACGGGTTCTCCAGTTTCTGTATCTGTTCCAGTTTGGTGTCACACGGGTCTTCCTCTTCAGAAATCATACCATCTTCCATTGCGGTTTCCACCTGTTCGTAAAACAGCAGATAATTCTGGTAGCAATGGTAGAGATAGACGTAAAACGGAATTGATGACAGAATCCATATATAAACGTATTCATCAGGCAAAAATGTAAGCAATCCGCATCCAACTCCGAAGATAAGAGCCCAATAAGTAAAGATGGACAGCCATTTTATATATGCGCCTATATCATCGGCATGTGTGTCATCGAAAATCCGGACAGCCCTGCGGTATGCGACAATGACTCTGCGAGACAACACCAGTCCGTAAACCACCAGCCATGCTGCCAAAGCCAGCAAAGTGCTTTTCTGCACTATTCCATCCGGAAACAACAACAGGACAACCCCGGAAAGTCCGGAGAAGATGATCCATAGAATGATATGCGTCCGAATCCTTTTCCGTGTGATATAGAAACGGTCAAGCAGTGTTATCAATGCTGAACTGAAAAGGTAGTAGCACAGAAAATAGGTGGACAGATTCATCAATATGGCTGCATGGACATTTTTGAACCTTATCCCGAAGAAGAAATGTACCGAATAGTTTGCCGCAAGCAATAACAACGCCATACCCATTATCCGCCGGGAGCGTAGGTAATTCTCAAAAATGGCCTTTTCCGGGGTTTGGGCCAGCAAAAAATAAAAGCCGAAGAACAACATCAACGGCAGCGCAATACAAAGTGAATAACTGTATATAGATGGTTCCATTTTATTATGCCTGACTATTTTGGTTGCAAAATTAGCGAAAATACTGAAAATATGGCGGATTTGCCGTGACGATTTACTTTCAACACCCTATTCCTTGATATAAATTGGAGGATTTTACGTATGGAATCCCTGTTATACCATATTGATGGAAAAAGGCAGGAAAAGGAACGGTATATTCCCAATCCTGCCATACATATCCACACTCGTTCACATTTTTATTCCTTTCGGTTTGCATTCGTCACGAACGTTGAATCCCGGCCGTCCGATAACGACATGGTCGGCAATGAAATTCCCAGACGGACTTCGGTCATTCGCCGGGCTGCGTATCAGCGGAGCTTCTTCGGTGGGTTGTGACGGTACGTTCCGTACACCTTCCGTATCCGGCTTGACCTCCTGCCCGTCATTCTCCTTTTCGGCGACTTCGGGCGTGGGCGGCGCAAGCTCCAACTGTATCTTGCGGTCGAGCGCGGCAAGTTCGAACTTCAGCTGTTTCAACTCGTCCTCCTTCTTCCACACCTTGCCGGCTATCTCCTGCAACTGCGGTATCTCCTTTTCCAGCACCTCGTTCTTCGCCCTGTACTGGTCGATGGTGGAAGGTATCTTCTCCAACGCGTTCAGGAAGTTGCGTGCGGCGGCCACCGGGTCAGCCATCGCCAGATGCCCGTTGTTGTAGGTGTACTTGTAGTTCCCCTCCACCACGAAACGGTTGTCGGTAAACTCCAGCCCCTCTTTGAGCATCCTCTCGCTGACCACCTTTATCGGGAAACCGTAAAGTTCCCCGACAAGATTGTACAGTCCGCCCGTCGTAGCGTTCCTTGCTATCTCCTGCAAACGCTTTCCGATAACCTTCTCATCCGAAGAAGAGACGCCGTCCACCTTGACCGCATTCAGGCGGTTGCCCTCCTTGTCGGTCTTGACGACGGAAAGGAAACGGTTCCAGTCCTCCGTCATGGCATTGATGACCGCCGTGTTGTTGCGAAGTTCCCCCGTCTTGGCTTCCAATTTGAACTCCGAATCGCGCTTGCCCTTGCCAAACGACTTGCGCTCACCTTCGAGCGATGCGATTTTCTTCTCCAATTTCGCCTTGTCGAGCAGGTCGGTGTTGCCGGAGAGCAACGCCATGTACTCCGAGAAGTTCATGCCCGACTTCTCGTCCATAGCCCCCTCGTCGATGGTACGCGCTCCCAACGCCCCGCTTTTGAGCTGCGAGATGAACGTCTGCTTGCAGTGCAGCAGGTTGAACTTGTAGCTGTCCAGCGACTTCTCCACCGCATAGATGATGACATCCACGTTGTTCCCGGCAAAATGCTTGGCAATCTCGTTGCCCGCCCTGACTCCCCGTCCGTCCCTCTGTTCGAGGTCGGACGGGCGCCACGGTGTATCAAGGTGATGGATGGCGACACACCTTTTCTGCGCGTTCACGCCCGTTCCGAGCATACTCGTGGAGCCGAACAGCACACGCACCGTCCCGGCGTTCATGGCGTCTATCACCGCCTTGCGCGCCTTGTCGGTCTTGCACTCCTGAATGAAGCGGACTTCGTTTGCCGGTATGCCGTAGTCCTCCGTCAGCTTGCGTTTTATCTCAGAATAGACATTCCATCCCTCGCCCGGCCGGTACGTCCCCAGGTCCGAGAACACGAACTGCGTGCCCTTGTGCGCGTCGTATTTGTGGTAATACTCCGCAAGCATCTTGGCGCAATGCGAAGCCTTGTTGTCGGGATGGTCTTCGTAATGCGGGTCTATCATGCGCATATCGAGTGCCATTTTCCGTGCGTAATCGGTGGCGATGAGCATCTTCGCCTTTTCCTCCGTTTCCGACAGCGGTTCTCTGCCGAGCAGCGTGGCGTCGCCCGTCTTGGCGAACTGCATCAACTGCTTGATAAAGTACTCTTGGTCGGGCGTGGGCGGGATATGGTGCAGTATCTCGTTCCCCAGCGGACGGTCCACGCCCACGTCCTCCGCCGTGCGGTAGTCGGTAATCTCGTTGTAGAAGGCGGCAAGCTCCGGCACCTTGATGAAGTATCGGAAACGCTCCTTCTGCACGATGTTGTTCGTCACGTTGAACTCGAAGTCGGTCGTCTTCTTGGCGAAGATAGCCGCCCATGCGTCGAAGCACCGGATGTCCTGCCTCTCCAGTTCCTTCGGGCGCAGGTACTTGAAGAGCAGGTACAGCTCCGTCAGCGAGTTACTGATGGTCGTGCCGGATAGGAAGGTGGCCCCCAAGTCCCTGCCCATGCGCTCCTGTATGGTGCGTATGGCAAAGAGCATGTTCAGGGCCTTCTGGCTTCCCTCGCTGTTGCCCAAGCCCGCCACGCGGTCATGGCGGGTGTTGAAAGTCAGGTTCTTATAGTTATGCGACTCGTCCACGAGCAGGTGGTCGATGCCCATCTGCTTGAAGTCCACCACGTCGTCCGTGCGCGATTGGATGGCGTGTTCCACCTTTTCCAGTTTCGCTATAAGGTTGTGCTTGCGCTTCTCCAATCCTTTCAGCATGGCCCTCGACACGCTCCTGCCCTGCTGCCGCAGGACTTCGAGGTTTTCCTCCACCGTGTCAAGTTCCGCCTGCAATATCCGCTGCTGCAACTCCGGCGACTGCGGTATCTTGCCGAACTGGTCGTGCGACATGATGACACAATCATAGTCGTTGTTCTTGATGTTGTTGAAGAAACGCACGCGGTTGGCGGTCGAGAAATCCTTTTCCGAAGCATAGAGGATGCGGGCGTTGGGATATGCCGCCTGATAGGTGGCGGCAATCTCTGCGACATTGGCTTTCAGCCCGATAATCATCGGCTTGTGGACGAGGTTCAGACGCTTCATCTCGTAGGCGGCAATGCACATGATGAGCGTCTTGCCGGTCCCAACTTGATGGTCGCAGATGCCGCCGCCGTTCTGTTTAAGCATCCATACGCAGTCCTTCTGCGAGGGATAGATGCTCTTCACGCCCCGGCTTGCCAGCCCCTTGAGGTTGAGGTCGGGGAAGGTCTGGTGCGAGCCGTCATACTTCGGACGCACGTAGCAGTTGAACTTGCGGTTGTACATCGTCGTCAGCCGCTCCTTGAACTGCGGCGACTGCTCTTCCAGCCACTCGGAAAAGCCGTTACGTATCTCATCAATCTTGGCGTTGGCGAGCTGTATGCCCTCGCTGTCGCGCACCTTGATGTCGTTGCCATGCTCGTCCTTGCCGATGGACTTCATCATGTCGGGGCAGGTGTTGTGCAGGGCGTGTTTCAACAGGTGCATGCCGTCATAGTTCCGGTAATAGCCCTTTACCAAGAACTCGTCCGTGATTTTCATGGTGCGGCAGCCGCACGCCACCGAAAACTCGTCCAGACTGGCGGAATAGGCTATCTTGACCTCCGTGTCGAAAAGGCGGCTCATGTAGGCGGCGTACACGCCCGTGGGGATCCAGCGTTCCCCGAAGTTGAAGTCGAGATCCTCGAACGGGATTTTCTCCGGTTCGGCTTCTTTCAATGCCTCCAACGACTGCCTGACTTCCGGCAGCCGTTCGTTTTCGGGATTGTCGTTTATCCATGCCTCGATATTTTCCGCCTTCTCTATCACGTTCCCGGCGATGAACCTGTCCTTTATCTCGTAACCTGTCACGAGCGGGTTGTAGAAGATGCGCCCCTTGAGGGCACCAAGCAGTTCATCCTCCGTATTGTCGGTTATCTCCCGCATATAGTCGAGATTGACCGTGCCGTACTTGTTGAGCGATGCGGACAAGGCTCTTCGGGAGAGCTACGTTTGCATGGCTCTCCACCGAGAAGGACACGGGACGCTCGAAGATGTCCGCCTTTACGAACTTTCCGTTCTCTGCCCGTTCCAGCGAGAGGATGTCTCGCCCTCCGGCATCCATCATCACCAGTTTCACGTTCTGCCTGGCGTTGAGGTAGCCGTAACGCATGACGAACTCATCGTAACAGGTGTTCAGGTGTTCACGCCAAGGTACATTTTCCTCATGTCTGTTCGATTCATAGCGGTACAACCGCTCGTATGCGTCACGAAGCGACACATACAGCAACGCTTTCTCTTTCTGATAACCGGTTAGTCCAAGCGGCTGGAAGGTCGCGCCGTAGGGAGTGATGTCCTTCAGATAACCGATGTCACGCGCCCTGCTTGCCACCAGCGAGCCTTCACGCAGGTGCATCTCCGGTGTGCGGTGGTAGGGACGCGGCGTAAGGTCGGGGGCTTCCTCCTTCGGCTTTTCCGCTTCCATTCCGGGGAAAAGGGAGGTCGCGGCCGTTTCCGTTGCGAGAGCGGCAGGAGTGGCGGCGGCTTCCGGCTGCGTTTATTTCTTCCGTTTTTCCTGCTCCGGTGCATATTTCCGTCCGGGACAGGGTTCGTGCTTTGTTTCCCCTTTTGCTGTTGCCGCCTGTGCCGTTCCCGAAGCCGTAGGGCCTTGCGCCGTTCCGCTGTCAGGTCATCATCATCTCATAGAAGCCGTTGATGGGAGGGTTGGTTTCCCAATCCAGAGTGGCGTAAATGTCGTCCGGGTCGTTTGGCTTTTCGGCATTTTCCGGCTTTTCTTCCTTATTACCGTTTATCGGCTTGGCGGCTTCAACGGGTGGAGTAACTTTGACTTGCGGTTTAGGCGTGGACGGCATAGGCTTCGGCTTGCTTTCCTTTTTCGCTGCCTTTTTCTTTTTTGCCGGTTCCTCTATGGGCATACCCCAAAGGTCGAGCAGGGTAAGCTGCACGGCTGACGAATGGTTGGGTTGGCGCGGCTCAATCTCCGGCTTTTCCTCTATGGGCTGTGCCTGCGGCTTCTCCACTCCCTTGACAGGCTCAATTACAGAAACGGGGGCTATTACAGAAGGTGATACCTTTTCTGTTTTCGGAGCAGGTTGCACTTCCGCAGCCGTGCTTTCCTCCTTTGTCGGATGCAGGCTGTGTCTCTCATACAGTTTCCTGAGGTCTTGGTGCTATTCAATACCCTTTGCGAGGTGATGAACGCCACGATACCGCCGTCACGCACGGCATCCAGTCCTTTGAGAAAGAAATAGTTGTGGATGGTTTTCTGGGCGGAGCGTCTGCCGAAAGAGTCGCTCCGCTGAAACTCCGCGTCGAACACGGCAATGTCACCGAACGGAATGTTGGACACCGCCAAGTCGAAATAATTGTTGAACGGTCTTTCGATTTTCTCAAAACCGCAGGTGCGCGTTTTCTGGTCGGGATAGAGATGCCTCAAGATTGTACCCGTGAGCAGATCCTTCTCGAAAGCCATCACATCCGCATTGGGGCTGTGCCGTAGCATGGAATCCACGAACACGCCGACACCTGCCGACGGTTCGAGCATACGGGCGGGGCGGACGCTGTAATCTGCCAGCACGTCCGCGATGGTGTCGGTTATCTCTCTTTGGGGGTGTAGAAAGCGGTCAGCACGGACGCTTTCAGCGAATCCACAAACCGCTTGTACTCTGTTTCGTCTTTTGCTGTTCTCACGGATAAGCCTGTGCAGCTCCACCGTCGGGGCGAACAGTTCGAGGTCGGATTTCGCCCACCGGACGGCATCCGTCAGTTCCTTTGCAGGGTTGAGGATACATTTCAGACCGCCGAAACCGCAGTACCTTTGAAGTATGGCACGCTCTTCGGTTGTCGCTGTCCTGTTTTCCCTGTCAAGGATGAATGCCGTCCGTATCGCCTCGATGTTGTCCCGCAGTTTCTGTTTGCGGTTAAACGCCATATTCGTCTAAGTAAAGGACGGTTGCTCCCGTCAGCTCCGTGTAGAGCAGGTCGTAATCGGAAGACAGGGCGAAATTGTCATCCGAGAGGTCATAGACGGAGAACACGTTGCCGACAAGCGGCAGCAGTTTCAGGACAAAGGCTTCACGCTTCTCTTCCGGCACTTCATCGGCAAACTCGTTTTCCACGACTTCGCGGAGGATGGCGTAACGGGAATAATGCAGCCCGCGCAGCAGCGTGTCCATCGCCAGTTCCTGCGCACCATCGGCGGGATAGCCTTCGAGCCGCGCCTTTTCATACGTTTCGGCGGCACGGTCGGCCCGTTCCCGTATGAAAGCGGTGTCAGTCGCCTGTTCAAACTTGTTCGTGCGGAGGTAGTCCAGCAGGTACAGACCGTAATAGGAAAAGTCGGTCTGACCCTCGTTTTTCTTCTTGTTGTTCATTTCTTTGGAATTTAGTGGATTGATAATGATGATAGGGATAATCGTTGGAAACGAGAAGAAAAAGGCACCCGGTATCCCTCCGAGTGCCACCACTAAATCCAAAGTATGAGTGTAATCCGGTATCGAAGAACAATTCATTACTCTGAACCAGTGGCAAAGTTAATATTATTTCTTCCGTCCTGAAAATTTCTTGTCGTTTTTTTAGCCTCGGGGAACACAAAAAGTCGTGTTAAACTCCCCGTCAAAGGCGACTATGGCATCGAAGTTCTTGCCCTGTTTGCTCTTAACCCCTTTGAGCAGCTTCGTGTGCCCGTCGGTGAGCAGGTCTTTGATTTCGTCGTCGGACAGGGTGCGTCCCGCTTTCAGCCGGAACACGGGCAGTCCGCACTCCGTGTTGTCGCAGCGTACCACCTTGCCGTAGAACCGCATCCTGCCCGTGCCACACTTGGGACACGCGCAGCCGGAGTCACGGCTGCCGAAGAGCTTGTCGCACGAGAGCAGTTCGGAGGTTATCTCACGTGTGTACGCCTCTATCTCCTTGCGGAAGGTGTCGGCGGACAGTTCCCCGCGCTCGATACGCGCCAGCTCCTTTTCCCATTCGCCCGTCATGGCAACATCGGCGATGCGCATCGTCTTGACGACGGAATTGAGGGCAAGTCCTTTTTCGGTGGGAACAAGCGACTTCTTGCAGCGTTCCATGTAACCGCGCTTGAAAAGCGTTTCGATGATGGAGGCGCGTGTGGCGGGAGTACCGATGCCACAGTCCTTCATCGCCTGCCGCAGTGCGTCGTCCTCAATTTCCTTGCCCGCCGTTTCCATTGCCGAGAGCAGGGTGGCTTCGGTATGCAGCGGCTTGGGTTTGGTCTTTTCCTTCGGTAATGGACGAGCCTTTCGGTGTCAGCGTGTCGCCTTCCTGCCAGCCGGGGATGGTAGGGATGTAGCGGCTTCCCGTTCTCGGATAGGTTATCAACTTCTTTTCGTAG
>VOFC01002248.1_pt1 | contig 245008 bp, 334 predicted proteins | sample 5384161 | NCBI WGS metagenome assembly VOFC01 (sample SAMN12384722, study PRJNA508395) | human gut metagenome | isolation source: healthy gut B | host: Homo sapiens
ATATTTTAATAATGTAGGCTGGTTTTCATTTGCTATTGATGATCCGTTCACGCCAGTATTTCGTGGAAAAGGTGAGAGAATAGCTACAATCGCATTGTCTGTATCAGGAGAGACGGAACAGACACTGATGTTGGCAGAAAAGTTGAAAAGAAGAGGGAGCAGCCTGATATCTATTACAAATAAGGCAAACTGTTCTTTGGCGAAGATGAGTGACTGCAATATAAATTATTATGTTTCAGAGTATAAATATAAACAAGACGAAGATTATGATCTGACATCCCAGATGGCAGTCGTTTTTATTTTGGAATTAATCGGAAGAGAATTGAAGGGCGTCCATAACGATACAGATGATCTGTTTTAAAATGATATGGAAGACTTATTTCATTAAGGTTGTAGAATGTAATGGTACGAATAGTAACCAGATAAGTAACAAAAAACAGAATACACGAAAAAGTATCATAATATAAAAAGGAAAAAGGAAAACAGTGCATTTTACACAACAAAGTAGAATGCCCTGTTTTTTTTATGTAACAAATTCCGTCTATATGGAACAGAAACCAGAAACAGGAAAAGTAGCAAATGAAAGAGAAATTTAACGAAAAAGTAATCCCTGTAATCCTTAAGTTTATTAACACAAAGGCAATACAGTCAATAAAAAATGGTATGGTGACTTCCATGTCTCCTCTGATCATCGGATCAATCTTCCTGATCTTGTCAAACTTTCCGATAAAGGCAGTTGTCGATGTATTAGAGTCTACAGGAATCAAACCAGTATTAGATCAGGTATGTGGCGCAACATTCTCCATCAGTGCGTTGATTGCAGTTATCGGTATCAGCTATAGCTATGCGAAACTGGAAAATCAGGAACCACTCAACTGTGGAATTATTTCACTGGCAACATTCTTGATTCTGATGCCTTCGTCCATAACAACAGAAGGTGGAGAAGTTGTTAGTATCATTGTCGGATTGATTGTACCGCCTATTTACTGTTGGTTCTTGAAGAAAAATATACGTATTAAAATGCCAGCCGGAGTTCCGGAAGGTGTAACAAATGCATTCTCAGCATTAATCCCGGCATTCGTAATCCTGACAGGGGCTGCAGTAATTCACGGTATCTGTTCTATTGGATTCGACACAACAGGTATTGAAATTATTTACAAAGTTGTTCAGACACCACTTCAGAAAATGACAGACTCCCTTGGTGGAGCAGTTCTGATGTGCTTTACAGGACCATTCCTGTGGTTCTTCGGAGTTCATGGTTCAACAGTAGTTGGTGGAATCATGACAGGACTATTACAGGCAAACAGCCTTGCAAATCAGGCTATTATTGACAGTGGTGTAGAACTTACAATAGCAAATGGAGGACATATTGTAACACAGCAGTTTTATGATCAGTTTATCAATATAACAGGTGCAGGTATCACAATCGGACTTGTAATGTATATGTTCTTCTTTGCAAAATCAAAACAGTTGAAAGCACTTGGTAAATTGGGAATTATTCCGGCATTATTTGGAATCAATGAGCCAAGTCCTGTTTGGTGCTCCAGTCGTTATGAATCCAATGCTTGCAATTCCGTTTATTGGAATGCCTGTGATCGCATGTTTAATCCAGTATTTTGCACTGTATACAGGAATCTGCCCATTATATGGAGCAACACAGATCCCATGGACTTGTCCACCGATTATCTCAGGATTCCTTTTAGCAGGATGGAAAAGTGCTTTACTTCAGTTAGTGATCCTTTGTGTTTCATTCTTTGTTTATCTGCCATTCATTAAGAAGGTTGACAAGATGAATCTGGTTCAGGAGAAGAATCAGCCGGTAGAAGATGAGGATGAAGACTGGTAAAATCAGAATAAAAAATAATAGCAGGACAGGAGACAGAAATGGACGAAAAATTTGAACTGGCATGTTTTCAGATTATTACATATGTAGGTACAGCAAGAACACATTTTATCAATGCAATCCATTGTGCGAAAGAAGGAAAATATGATGAGGCAGCAGAGCTGATTAAACAAGGAGATGAAGCCTTTTCACTTGGACATAACGCTCATGCAGATCTTTTTGACAATGGATGCAAATGGTGAAATTTCTAATGGATACATGCTTCTGATGCATGCAGAAGATCAGCTTATGAGTGCAGAGAGTTTCCGCATTCTTGCAGATGAATTCATTGCACTGTATAAGAGAATTGATGAGAAATAATCATCAAGATGTAATTGAATATAGAAACAGAAAAGTTGGGGCAAAAGCCCCCAACACTATTATACAAAGCAATTAAGACAACAGGAAGGAAATAACAATGGGATTTCGAAAAGATTTTCTCTGGGGCGGCGCAGTTGCTGCTCATCAGCTGGAAGGTGCCTATGATCGAGATGGAAAAGGCTTGAGCATTATGGACGTTGTAACCAGCGGAGATGTAAATACAAGAAGAAGAATAACAGGTGAAATACTAAAAGGCGAGAATTATCCGAATCATGAAGCAATCGATTTTTATGATTACTATAAAGAAGATATCCGCTTATTTGCGGAAATGGGATTCAAGTGTTTCCGTACAAGTATTGCATGGACACGTATCTTCCCAAATGGTGATGAAGAACAGCCGAATGAAGCCGGATTAAAATTTTATGATGACATGTTTGATGAATGTCTGAAATATGGGATCGAACCAGTGATCACACTGAGTCATTTTGAGATGCCTCTGCATCTTGTACAAAGAGTACGGTGGATGGAGAAACAGAAAACTGATTGATTTCTTCGTGAAATTTGCAGTAACATGCTTTGAGCGATACAAAGACAAAGTAAAATACTGGATGACATTTAATGAGATTAATAATCAGGCAGATATCGGTGACGGATTCATGCTTTACGCTAATTCCGGGATTGTAGTTAAACCAGAAGAAAATGTAGAAGAATTGATGTATCAGGCATCTCACTACGAACTGGTTGCCAGTGCCGAAGCGATAAAAGCAGGACATAAGATCAATCCGGAATTTCAGATTGGCTGCATGATCGCAATGTGCCCGATCTATCCGGCTACCTGTCGTCCGGAAGATATACTGCAGGCTGAAAAAGCCATGCAGAAAAGATATTATTATACAGATGTGCATGTAAAAGGAGAATACCCTGTAAATATTTTGAAATACTGGGAAAGAAAAGACCTTAAGATCGACGTAACAGAAGAAGATCTTTGCAGTATTGAAACAAGGCTGTGTCGATTATATCGGTTTCAGTTATTATATGTCTTTCTGTACAAAAGCAGAACCAGATAATCCGGAATATGACTACCGCGGAGAAAAGGATCGCATAAAGAATCAGTACGTAAAGGCAAGTGAATGGGGATGGCAGATCGACCCAATCGGACTGCGCTATTCATTGAACTGGTTTACAGATCGCTACAAAGTACCGCTGTTTATTGTGGAAAATGGATTTGGAGCATATGATACCCTGGAGGAGGATGGAAGCATCCACGATCCATACCGTGTAGAATATCTGCAACACCACATTTCAGAAATGAAAAAGGCGGTAGAGGAAGATGGCGTAGATCTGATGGGTTATACACCATGGGGATGCATCGACCTTGTCAGTGCAGGAAGCGGTGAGATGGATAAGAGATATGGATTCATCTATGTGGATAAACATAACGATGGAACAGGAGACTTGTCTAGAAGAAAGAAAGATTCTTTCGAGTGGTATAAAGAAGTTATTTCAACCAACGGTGAAAATATCAATTAGTTGACAGGATGATTGTTAAAAAAGAGTGTCTATATCAAGAAACGATAAAAGGTTTTGATATAGACACTTTTTGAACTTAGGAAGAGGTAAAATAAAGGGTGTAAGTTTTTTACCTATCCCCTATATTCCCCCGGCTGGCAATTGAGGTAACAAATACACTTGGCACACAGATGAGAGATGCAATCAGTCATTATCTGCCAATTGAACCGTTTGGTGTAGAAGGAATGGTGCATCTATATATAGAAAAATATATGGGAAAATAAATCAGAAAAATCAGAGAAATTCAACAGGAGGAAGAAAAAATGAGTTTACCGGAAAATTTTTTGTGGGGCGGCGCAACAGCAGCAAATCAGTGCGAGGGTGCATATAATGTGGATGGAAGAGGACTGGCAAATGTCGATATATGTCCGGCAGGAAAAGACCGATTCAAGGTATTGCTTGGACATGGAGAGACACTAGAGCCGGATACAGAACATATCTATCCGGCAATGGAAGGAATCGACTTCTATCATCATTACAAAGAGGATATCGCACTTCTTGGTGAAATGGGATTCAAGACCTTCCGTCTGTCGATTGCCTGGTCAAGAATCTTTCCAAACGGTGATGACGCAGAACCAAACGAAGCAGGACTTCAATTCTATGAAAATGTATTTAAAGAATGCCACAAATACGGAATTGAGCCGCTTGTTACGATCACACACTTTGATTGCCCGATTCATCTAACGAAAGAGTACGGAGGCTGGAAGAACCGAAAACTGATCGAGTTCTATAAGAAACTCGTAACCGTACTTTTTACACGCTATAAAGGTCTTGTAAAATATTGGCTGACTTTTAATGAGATCAACATGATCCTTCACATCCCATTTATGGGGGCAGGACTTGTCTTCAAAGAAGGAGAAAATGAGACACAGGCGAAATATCTTGCGGCACATCATGAGCTGGTAGCGTCTGCAGAAGCAACAAGAATCGCTCATGAGATCGATCCGGAGAATAAGGTCGGATGTATGCTGGCAGCTGGTCAGACGTATCCATACTCCTGTGCGCCGGAAGATGTATGGAAAGCGATGGGAAAAGATCGCGAAAACTACTTCTTCATCGATGTACAGGCAAGAGGTGAGTATCCGGCTTATGCAAAGAAATTTTTCGAAAGAGAAGGAATCCAGCTCGATATCACAGAAGAAGATGAAAAGCTCCTGAAAGAAAATACAGTTGATTTTGTTTCATTTTCTTACTACTCTTCCAGATGCGCAAGTGCGGATGCGAGCGTTGATACAACAGATGGAAATGTATTCGCAACAGTCAAAAATCCATACCTGAAAGCAAGCGAGTGGGGATGGCAGATTGATCCGTTGGGACTTCGTATTACAATGAATGCACTGTATGACAGATATCAGAAGCCGCTCTTCATCGTAGAAAATGGACTCGGAGCGGTAGACCAGCCGGATGAGAACGGCTATGTAGAAGATGATTATCGTATAGAATATTTGAAAGCACACATTTTAGCTATGATGGACGCCGTAGAGATTGACGGTGTGGAAATTATGGGTTATACTTCATGGGGATGCATTGATTTAGTTAGTGCTTCAACCGGTGAAATGAAAAAGCGTTATGGCTTTATCTATGTTGACAAAGATGATAATGGAAAAGGCACGCTGAGACGTACAAAGAAGAAATCATTTGACTGGTATAAGACCGTAATTGAAACCAATGGACAATGTTTAAAAGAAAGAGGCGAGAAGTAGGTATGTTTTCATTTTTCAAGAAAAAACAGGCTCCTGCAGAAGAGAGTAAGCCATTCGTTGTAAAGGCTTATCTGTCAGGAAAAAGTAGTACCAATCGAGGAAGTAAAAGACGAGGTGTTCTCATCTAAAGCATTAGGTGACGGACTTGCAATCGAGCCGGAAGAGAATGTGATCGTGGCACCATGTGACGCAACAGTATCTGTGCTGATGGAAGGTTCGGACATGCAGTTGGACTTACACTTGCGAACGGAGTAGAGATTTTGATCCATGAAGGAATCGACACTGTGAACATGGAAGGTGACGGATTCGAGTACTTCGTAAAAGAAGGAGATAAGGTAAACGCAGGAGACAAGTTGCTTTCATTTGATCCGGAGAAGATCAAAGAACACGGATATGAGAAAACATGTATTCTCGTAGTTACAAACGGAGACGATTATCCGGATATGAAGCTGCACACAGGTATGGACGCAGTACAGGGCGAGACAGTGATCGCTGAATTTTAATGATTAATTACGGTTGATGATAAGCCGCCGGAGACAGAACTTTGAGAGAAATCTTAAAAACTGTCTCCGGCGGCTTTTTCTTGGCTTGAAAGCGAAACGTTTCGCACTAATCAAGTGACAAAAGTGCAAGCAAACAGAGCTATTCGGTATATTGTTGAAAAATGACAAAAAATAGAAAATAAGGAAAAGAAAAAAAAGTGAAATAACACAAAGGATATAAGCTGCTTTTGAAAAAAAAAAAGAAAAGGTATATTTTGTGAAAAAAAAAAGAACAAATTATGTAAAAAGAATGTATAAAAAATGAACAAAATTAATTGATAAGATCAGGTGTGCATACTATAATTTATTTAGTATAAAATGACATATGTCTTGGTTTTGAACGAACCGTTTTACTATAAGAATCGTAAATCAGGACAAAGGAGTCGAGGATGTAAATATGAAGAACGATTTGAAGCATCTAAGAAGAAGCGAATTGATCGATCTAATCTATGAGATGAAGAAGCGGGAGATAGAGCTTCAGACCAGGCTGGATGAGGCAGAGGCAAAGCTTCAGGACAGAGAGATCACGATGGAGAAGGCAGGAACGATCGCAGATGCGGCAGTGGAGCTAAGTGGCGTATTCCAGGCGGCACAGGAAGCTGCGGATACCTATCTTAAATCAATAAAAGCAAAGGAAAAAGAATTGGCACATCTGATAAAGCAGGCCAAGAAGAACATGCGAGATTAGAGTAGTGAAGAAGAAGGAAAAACTTTCAGTTGATATCCCTACAATAGAAGAAATTGAGAACGAACAGAAGAGGCTGAGACACCGGGCGGTATATCAAAGAACACTCCGCGGTACGATCGCAGTGCTGCTTGTAGTTGCGGCAATTTCTGTTCTTGTGGCAACCCTGTGGATGCCGGTTCTGCAGATCTACGGTTCTTCCATGTCACCGACATTGGAAGCCGGGCAGATTGTAGTATCGGTGAAGACCAATCAGTTAAAAACCGGAGAGGTAGTTGCATTCGGCAAGGAAATAAACTTCTTGTGAAGCGTGTGATCGCAGGTCCGGGACAGTGGGTTGATATTGATATGGACGGAAATGTGACGGTTGACGGAAAAAGAACTGACAGAAGACTATTTAGATGTGAAAGCACTGGGAAATTGTGATGTAGATCTTCCACATCAGGTAGAGGAATCACGTTGGTTTCTTATGGGAGATAACCGAGACGTATCCGTAGATTCAAGAAGTGCTGCGATAGGTGATGTTTCGAAAGACCAGATTGAAGGAAAGATTGTATTTCGAATCGGCCATTGAAAGAATTTGGAAGTATACAATAAAAAACTTGGAAACAAAAATAAAAGATGGTATCGAAGGGAAGGACGGAAAAGGAATAAGACAGCAGATACGAAACCGGAAGAAGGCTGAGTAATGCAGAAAAATTGGAGAACAGAGTATTTCAAAAACTTAATAAAAGATAAGACCAGAAAAAAAGATGGAGAAAGGTATTGCTCTGTCTTTCTTGTGTTGTAGTTTTTGGACAGTTTATGCACTGATTCTGCCAGCTATCACACTGGAAAGTAAGAAATGTAATATTGAAGAGCATACGCATAGCGCGGAGTGTTATTCAGAGAGTCAGGAACTGATCTGCGGGAAGGAAGAACATGTCCATACAGCGGAGTGTACGTCGATAAATAATGACTTGTCTGACTCGGGGAAGAGGCAGGAACTGTGCCAGACGCTTCGGGAATGATGCGAATGGAAACGAAGAGGGAAAAAATACTCCAGAAGAATCTGTAATACCAGAGGAATCAGTAGTACCGGCGGAACCAGAGCCGTCAAGTGGAACGGGAACAACAGAAACACCTGGTGAGACAGGGGAGTATGTGCTGAATGACCATACTGATCAAATCACATCAGTTACATTCACATATAAAAAAGAACGGCAAAGAAGTAGAAGTTGATAAAGGACAAACAATCGATACTCCGGATGATTTGAGCATGAATATCAAAGTTGTATTTAAATCTATTCCGGTAGCAACTTTAATAGAGCATAATGGAAAATTTGTTTATAATCTTCCTAAAGAATTTCAAATTAAAGAGACAACTACAAAAAATATGACACAAGATAGTGATGTGATCGGAACAATCACTGTGGATACAAATGGAAAAGTAGTTGTTGCATATAACGATGAATATTTAAAAAATTGGGTACGAATTCAACAATTAGTGGAAATTTCTTCGCATCTGCTGAACTCAAATTAAACTCAGTAACAGAGAAAAATGGACAGACAACCGTCAAGACACCAAAGGGTGATATCACAATCAATTTAGGCACGGATTATAATGAACACTATGGAACGGTTGCAGTAACCAAGCAGTGCAGCAAAGAAAAAAAGAAGATAAAAGCGGTGATTATATTAAATATACTATTACTGTTACTGCGGGTGAAGATGGAATTAAGAATCTATATGTAGTTGATCAGTTTACAGAGAATAAAAATCGGTAAATTATGTTGGTATTGAAAAGACTAAAAAAAATCTTGATTCCACAGCGAACCAACAAAATCCATATGAAACGATTACAAACAGTGAGAGCAGACCGGCACCAGGAACGATTTATTTAACAAATGAAGCAAATTCGGGACAAAAGATTCCGGAATCAATCACAGATACTACAGCTGTTACAGAACCGGGAAGCTTTGTATGGAATATTGCAGAGATGAAGGCAGGAGAAATCCGGACATTGACTTATTTTGTCAAGTTAAAGGATAAAGGGGACTGATAAACACAAAGAATGGTCAAAACATTACGAATGTAGCGAATTTATATACAAAAGGGTCGAATGATCAGGTTTATGATAAAGGGCATGTGGAAAATACATTCCAACCGAAAATTAGCTATAATATCTCAAAAGATATCTTGAATAGTGCGAATACATCAAATAATCAGTTGACCGTTAAAGATAAAGATACAGATGGAAATTATATTATTAAGTATAAATTGTCTTTTACTCTAAATAATGAGGGTAGTAATTATCCGCTGAAGAATTTTGTATTTTGGGATTATTTACAAAATTTTACGGATGAGAAAAATGCTTCCATATATTTCCTATGATAAAGATTCGTTTGAACTTCATGAAATCAAATCAGGTAAGGATACAAAGATACCTAATTTTGAAATATCTTGGGCAAATGGTAATAAAGAGTATAAGAAAGATTGGGATAATATTAAAGAGGGTGAACCTACACGATTTAAAATCAAGGGAGGAGAACAGAATCAATTATTGTTAATCCGGGTGATTCGTACTATGTGACTTATCAAGTGAAAGTGAAACCGGAAGTATATGCGGTAATGAAGACAGGCTCAGTAAAGGTAACAAACAGGTATAGGGTATCCGCTGATAATGCATGTGATAAGAGCAAAGGCGAAAACGACCCAATGAATGGAATGATAGATGAGTTTGGTAGAGATACTTGGTTGAATGAGTACACATGGGTGCAGAAGACGAAAGGGGACAGCCTTACAGTAAATGAGGATGTTTCGGTACCTTCTGATCAAGAGAAGTACGAATACACAGATGCTGGTCTTTCTAAAATGACCTCTAATACTCCTGAAACTTCAGAATCTTTTTTATTGTTCCGGCAGGAAGCTACAAATATACAGTCATTGTTAATAAGACACTTGGGCAATGGGATGTAACAGAAGCTACTATGACAGACACCTTAAGTCCGGAATACATGCAATATGTTGGTTATATGAAAATAACTGCACATAATGAAGTGTCAAATAAAGATGTAGAAATAAAGTGGGTTAATATTGATGGAAAATCAACTTTTAGTTTAAATCCATCTGATATTGGCTGGAGGTCACAAAATTATTCATATCAATTTGAGTATTATGCAACCCCAAAAAAATTTGGGCACAATCAGTAAAGAGAATGTAACCAACACATTTAAATTAGATAAAGCAAGAAGAAACGGACAAGACTTTACTTTTTGGGGATGCTGTAAAATCTTCACAGACAGTGACGATTACCGGTAACTATAATTTAAGTGCACAAAAGAAGGCATGGTATTATGAAAAGCCGGAAGAGAATGCAACAACATGGCAGAATGGTCAGCTATATTGGATTATTGAAGTAAAAGGAAACGTAATAAAAGCGGGAACTCAAATAAAGGACGCGGTATCTTGGGATAAAGTGTCTTTTATACATAATAATGGAGAATCAATAGCCGGAGCCTATCAAGGCAATTTAGATGGAATAGAAACAAGATATAAAAACTTTGCGGAATTTCAACAAGCCAATACAGCTAGTAAGAAAGAAATAAATGAGTTATTTGAACTATCTTATAACGGCAACAGAGATGGATTTGATAATGGTGAGCATAATGGCAGATTTAATGATATGTTCATTAAGGCAAAGAAGGATATTGAACTTGGAGAAAATCAAAATCTGTATATTATTGTCAGAACAGAACCGTTGGATTTACCAGAGGAATACCGTGAACCGAAAAGATATGAGAATCGATTATTTATCATTGATTCAGGGAAAAGTGAAAATGAGCAAAGAGCAATGGGCTCTGCGGAGCAAAGACTTTATAATGGAGGGGATATTCTAAAAGAGCTAGGTCAGACCTTTGAATATGATCGTACTGATGGTACTAATGGTACTGTTAAGGTTATTGAGCCTGGAAAAGATAAAGGTGATACAAGCAGAATTTGCACAAATCTGTTGACAAGTGGTGTATATGCAGCATGGGCATTTAAAGTGAATTATACCGGTGAACTGCAAGGAACTTATCGTGTTCTGGAAGAAATTCCGGATGGTATGGAGCTTGCGTATATTCGTATAAAATGGCATGGAAATGCAGCACGGAATATTGTATCAAAAAGACATTACAGAACTTGGTAAAGAGTGGAAAAGAGAAAGAAATCTTACAACTACGGACCGCCAGGAATCAGACCAGGAAACCATTTATTATGTGAATAAAAACGGAAAACAGGCATTAATTGAGCTTGGTGAATTTATCGCCGGAAAAATTGTAGATGATTACTCCGTTGATGTACAGGTTGTCTGTAGGGTGACGGATAAAAAAGTTTTACTTGGTGGCGAACAAAAACATTTACTAATAAAGTTACGCTACAAAATGCAGACGGAACAAAGAATATATCTACAGCCACAGCGACTGCAACGTTCAGTGATAAAAATCTGACGAAAAAGAATAACCTGACGGGCGAAAGTAATTATACAATGTCAGCACCAAACACAAGTCAGCGTTTGACGTATACTATTACTGCAAATGCACGTGGTCAGCAATTATTAACAGGTGATGGAGAAAAATTAACTATAGTTGATAAGCTGGGCGATAATTTAAGCTTAGTTGGTGATTCTTTTTTAAAGCAAAAGATCTGCAAAATAACACTAGTGTAAATATTAAGACAAAATATGATCCAAAGACGAAGATTATTGAAATTGAAATCCCGGATAAAACACCAGTGGAAATTACATATGAAGCAACAGTAAATGTTGCACCGGATACAGGCAAGACAGTAAATGTTACGAATGAAGTTTATTGGAAATCATATTCTTCTGGTGGAGGAGCGACCAATACAATTAACAATTATTCCTATACGTTGAATGCAGGTGGCAGCACCGAAAGTACAGAACATCCTGTCTTAACAATTAAAAAGACAGATCCGGATGATTTGAGTAATAAACTGACGGGAGTTAAATTCAACATTTATGAATGTGAATTAGTTGATGAGGTGATTCGACATAAAGATGGCGTTAATCCTTTGATTGGAGAATCAATAAATGGAGTCTATACCGTACCGAATACGGCATTGAATTACAATACAATCTATGAAGTTCAAGAGACAGAAACGGTTGCAGGCTATATTCGTGATACGACACCACATTATATTATGCGTGTTAAAAAAGGAAAAGAATGGAAACTATTCAGATACTGTACAAGCGTATATAGATTATTGCACAAAGCAGAATATGCCGTCGAAATATAAAGTGGCATATGATTTGCAGTCATTTAATCTCGAGATTTATAATGCTCAAGAAGGAATTACAGTAGAAAAGAAATTCATTAATGACGCAGCCGGAACAGATTCAAAACCGGTGAGTGGAATCTATAGGTTCGGTCTTTATGATAATGAAGAAGGAACTGGTAAACCACTGGAGACAGTTTCTATCGAGTATGGTCCAGGTGACATGGGCGTGAAGAAGGCGAAGTTTAAGAACAAAAATATAGATCAAACATATTATGTATTTGAGTTGGATGACAAGAACCAACCGATCAAAGCTTCAAAAGAAGCAACAATAAACAACTTGCAGTATACCGTAGAGTATTCTGCAGAAGGAAATTCAAATGGAGAGAATACGATTGAAAATGCTGCTCAATGTGGTGGTACGGTGATTGTAACAAATCAGAGTCAAACTAAAATACTACCTTCGACAGGTAGTTGTGGAACCCTTCTTTACAGAGTGGCAGGAACGCTAATGATATTCTGTGCGGGACTGTTCATGCTGATAAGATATACAAAAAAAAATAAAAAGAGAGTGTCCCTGCCCTAAAAAATCAGGGGGGGTAACGGAAAAACAAGGAGGAAGAAGAATGAAGGTTATTAAGAAGATTACTGCCATAATGCTCTCAATTATGATGGTGTTAGGAATGTGTAGCGTGGTAGGAGCTGCGGAAGCAGGAAAAGGTGAAACAGGAAGTATCACAATTAAGAAGGCAATAGATGGTCAGGAGTATAAAATTTATAAGATGTTAGAGCTGGATAGTTTTGATAAGGACTTATATTCTTATAAACCGGTAGCTGAGTGGGAGGAGTTCTTTAAAAAGGGTGCTGGTAAAGATTATGTAGATATTAATGAGAATGGGTATGTGACTTGGAAAGCAGAAGATGGAGAAGACGATGCAAAGAAGGCAGCTAGAGCAGCAGAATTATCACAGAAAGCATTGGCTTATGTGAAAGAAAAATCTATTGTTGAAACAAAAAAAGTTACAGCTACAGCTACTGGTGAAGAAAGAACTACAACAATAAACTTTAATGATCTTGGACTCGGTTATTACCTGATCGATTCAACAGCTGGAACACTTTGTGGTCTTACTACAACAAATAGAAATGTGGAAATTCAGGAAAAGAATGTTGAGCCGACTGTAGAGAAGAAGGTTAGTAGTGAAAAGGATGGTACATATAATCAGAGTAACTTTGCCAACATTGGAGATAAAGTATACTTCAAGACTGTAATCACTGCACAGGCAGGTGCTCAAAAGTATGTTTTGCATGATACAATGAGTGAAGGACTTACATTTAACAATGATATTGAAATAAGATTAAATGATGAAAGTGGAACTCCAATCGGAGCAGATAACTATACAATCAAATTAAATCCAAGTGTTACAAATGCTACTACAAATCTTACTACAGATAAATGTACCTTTGAAATAGAATTTACAGATACATTCTGTAATAATTTGAATACAAATAATAAAATCTATGTTACCTATTCTGCAACATTAAACGGAAATGCAATAATAGGAACGTCAACAGAGGCGAATAATAATAATACAACTAAGATAACATATGGCGAGGAGTCTAAAGAAAGTAAAGAATCTACGACAGTCACTTATACATTACAGATTCCTGTATTCAAATATACAGGAGATGAAAAAAAAAACCGCTTGCTGGAGCAAAATTTGCATTGTATGAAAGTGCAACAGGTGGAGAAGCGGTTAAATTAGTGCAAAAAAGAAAATACGCAAGATTATCGTAGAGCATTAAAAACAGAAAGCGGTATAACAGAAGTAGAGACTACAAGTACAGGAGAATTTAATATCCAGGGACTTAAGCCAGGAACATATTGGTTAGAAGAGACAGCTGCACCAAAAGGATATAACAAGTTGGCTAAGAGAATTGAGGTTAAGATTGTTGAACATGGAACTTTAGTAATTGATGGAAAAACCACTGAAAATAATTCTCCTATTAATAAGGTTAATGTAGAAAACAAATCCGGTTCCCTCCTCCCATCTACAGGTGGTATGGGTACAACTATATTCTATATCGCAGGAGCTTTCTTAGTACTTATTTCTGGTGTTGTACTGATTGCAAAGAAGAGAACAGACTCTAAATAAAGAAGGAACAGTTGCTAATCGCACGTAGTGTGAACAGTAACAGGATTAAATTTGTTGTAAGGGGAATGGGAAGCATTCCCTTTACAACAGTAAGGGGAGGGTTGTAAGAGCAAGATGAAAAAACAGATATCAACGATTATTACCGTGATTGTTTTTGTTACAGGCCTGTCCTTACTGTTGTATCCAACAGTGAGTAATTAATGGAATTCATTGCATCAGACGAAAGCAGTTGCAAATTATTCGGATGCGATGGAGAAGATGGATAAGCAGAAGAAGCAGGATGCAATTGATGCGGCGAAGGCATATAACGAAGCCCTTTTATCGAATGCCGGGCGTTTTACACCGACGGAAGAAGAACTGGATACTTACAAAAGTTTATTGAATGCGGATGGTACAGGAATGATGGGGTACATTGAGATTCCTGAGATTCGATGTGAGCTTGCTATTTACCATACAGTGGATGAATCTGTTTTGCAGGTCGGGATAGGACATCTGGAAGGTTCCAGCTTGCCGGTGGGCGGAAGTGGAACGCATTGTGTTTTATCCGGGCACAGAGGACTTCCGAGTGCACAGCTTTTTACGAAGCTGGATCGATTGAAGAAGGGAGACATTTTCACGCTTCATGTATATGATCAGGTATTGACATATGAAGTAGATCAGATTGCGATTGTAGAGCCGGAGGATTATGGACTTCTTCAGATTGAGGAAGGACAGGATCTGTGTACTTTATTTACTTGTACGCCTTATGGTATTAATACGCATCGTTTGTTGGTACGTGGGCACAGGATCGAGAATCGTGCAGGAAGTGATGTGAGAGTTACATCAGATGCGGCGAAGGTAAGTAGTGTACTGGTTGCGGTATGTATTGCCATTCCTCTTTTAATCATCAGTTTCCTTGTAGCGGATCGGTCCGCTGGTCGTTCGAAGAAAAAGAATAAGAAATAAATCAATCAGTGGGAGGGAGAACATGCGAAGTCCAAAGAAAAGAATCCGCCACAGAGACAGGAATTATATGATATATGTGTTGACATTTCTCATTGCGCTGACCGGGATACTCGGAATCTCAAAGGGCAGTCCGGTTTCGGCAGCGGAAGAAGAGAGTACACAGAAGGGAAGCATCTCGATTGTCTGCCCGGTTGAGGGGATGGAATTGTCTCTGTACCGTGTGGCAGAGTATGAGGAGTCGGGCAGTTTTACATTGACGGAACGATTCCGGAAGTATCCGGTCTCACTGGAGCAGAAGAACCAGGAGGGCTGGCAGGGGACAGCGGATGCACTGGCGGACTATATCAGACGTGACGGAATCACAGCAGATGCAGTGCTGGCATCAGGTTCGGACAGGAAAGTATGTTTTACAGATCTTAACCGAGGTCTTTATCTTGTGCTGGGACAGACAACAGAGCAGCAGGAAGATGGCAAGACACAGATCTATGAGCCTCAGACAGCATTGATCGCATTGCCGGAGGATTCACAGGGAACTTCCGAGGGAATGGATCCGTATCAGGTGACAGCGGTTCTGAAGTTCGAGAAGAACGACAAACCGGGAAAGCCGGAAGAACCGGAAGAGGAAGAAGAGACGAAGATTCATGTATTGAAAGTGTGGAAGCAGGATCAGGAGAAAGAACGCCCGGATTCTATCGTGGTAGAGCTGCTGCAGACAGATGTGGAGGGGAATACAACAGTCGCCGATCGCCGATACTTACGAAAGAAAACCAGTGGTCCTATACATGGAAGAATCTTTCTACACTGATGCGCTGGAGCGTGTCAGAGGCAGAGGTTCCGAATGGGTATACCGTTGCTGTCACGCGAAGGGAATACAGTTGTCTTGACAAATACAGCAAAGAAGCCTGGAAAGTCGGATGGAGAAGTGAATCCACCATCGAAGAAGCCAACGGATAAAACAACAAATAAAACAGTAAATAAAATAACAGACAAGACATCAGACAAGCTCCCACAGACAGGACAGCTCGGTGGCCGGTACTTGTGCTTTTATTTGCAGGTGCGATCTGTCTGCTGGTGGGAAGAGTTTTACGGGATAGAAAAAAGAAGAGAAGAATAGATGAGCAAGAAGAAAAAAGAATCAGATAGGAAAGATATTTACAATCACAGGGTTGCTGCTTTTCGCGGCAGCCCTTGCTCTTTCTGTATACAATCTTTGGGACGGTTATAGGGCAGAGCAAAGCAGAGAGAAGCTGTTGGAAGAATATAGAGACAAGAACCGAACATTTCTGATGAGGGAAAACAAGCAGAAGAATCTGACGGACAGATACCGGATTATCAGCTGAATCCGGAGATGGAGATGCCGGAGATCACATTAGAAGATCTGGACGGCGCGGCATGCATCGGAGTGCTTGAGATACCGAAGATCGACCCGAAGCTTCCGGTATTGAGCGAATGGAGCTATCCGCTTCTGAAGAAAGCACCTTGCCGCTATTCGGGCAGCGCTTATCTGGATAATCTCGTGATTGCGGCACATAATTACAGAACACATTTCGGGAAGTTGAAAGAACTTGAGACAGGTGACGAGGTGATCTTCACAGATGCAGCCGGGAATCGGTTCGAATACAAAGTGGCAGTGGTAGAGGCACTGACTCCACAAAGCGTGGAAGATATTACAAGCGGAGAGTGGGCGCTGAGTTTGTTTACCTGTACGTTGGATGGAAAGAACAGGGTGACGGTGCGGTGTGACTTCACTGTTTTACCATAGTGAATTTTGTTATAGAATGGCGCTCAATCAGCTATAATTTGTATAAGATTAGTCTATTCTAATCTGAAAGGAAAAATGTTATACTAAAGGAAATGAATAATATGAGGCTATCATCTTATGAAATTATTAGTAACTGGAAACATCGGATATATCACAACTGAATTTATTAAGGAGGCCTTCCCGGAGTGTCAGATTCTCCTGCTTGGAGAGACTGCATTAAAGTCAGATCGTCGCAAAGGGATATCGGTACATCCAATGCCACACGCAGAGAAGGAATTTGAAGATATCTTTAAGACGTATGAATTTGAGGGAGTGATTTATTTTTCTAATTATCTTACATTTCATGGGACGATGGAGGGTGAGATTGAGACTTTACGCAAGCTATTACATTATTATAAAGGAAATACGAATTCACGATTGCTGTATATTACCGGTCCGGAGGGTTTGTATGAGGAAACGACCGGAAAGACACTAATGGTTCGTACCGTAGAGGAGTTCTGCAGACAGTATTGCGAACTGCATCAGATCGCTGTTAAGATTCTGCGTGCGCCGTATCTTTATTCCGGCACTTACGAGGAGGATTATTTCTTTCAATTATTTTCTAAAGCACTCAATCAAAAGTCGATCCTCTTTGAAGAAGCACCATCTCAGGAAATGTATTTTCTTGCTCTGAGTGATCTTGCGGACCTGTTATATAAGATTTTTGATAACTGGAATGAGGAGAGTACTTATCTTCAGATTCCGCAAGTGTTTCATTTTACCTTTGAACAGCTCGGAGAGAAGCTTAAGCAGATATTTCCATTCGCACACATTACATATCTTGCAGATGCGATGATTCAGGAGAGAACAGTCACTGACAAGATATTGAGGAATGAATATGGCTGGTTTCCGAAGATTTCTCTGTTGGAAGATCTCTCGGAAATATATGCACAGTATTGTCAGAAGACAAATTATAAGATCCGAAAGATAGATGCTTTGAAGAGCTTTCTCAACAGTCATGCGACAGTTGTAAGAATCATCGAGCTGTTGCTCACATTTTTGTGTGTTCGAGGTACTGAACCGAGTGGCAGGGAATCAGGTGCAGTTTGAGATGATCGATCTGCGGCTGGTATATATCGTGCTGTTCAGCAGTTTATACGGTATTAATTATGGACTCGCATCAGCAGGACTGGAATCCCTTTCGCTGTTGGCGGCATATGCAAAGACAGGAATCGGATGGACAACACTTTTTTACGAACCGTCGAACTGGATTCCATTTATCTTTTATTTCGCTGTCAGTGCAATCTGTGGATATGTACGATTGAAGAACACTGAGAATGTTCGGTTTATGAAAGCGGAAAATAAACTTATTTTAGATAAATTTTTATTTGCGCGGGAAATGTATCAGGAGACGCTTCGGGATAAGCGTCAGTACAAGAAGCAGATTCTGGGAAGTCGAGACAGTTTTGGTAAGATTTTTGACATTACGAAAAAACTTGATGTCTTTCTTCCGCAGGATCTTTTTATCGAAACGCTTCATGTGATGGAATCTGTTCTTGAGAATCATACGATTGCAATCTATTCAGTGGGAAAGAAAAAAAGCAGTTCGGACGACTTACGATCGCATCACAAGGAATGAAAGATGTGTTTGCTAATTCTATTTGTATGAAGGATTATCTGGAGGCAAATGAGGCAGTAGAATCCGGAAATGTATGGGTAAACCGGGAGTTCCTGGAGGGATATCCAATGTGTATGAAAGGAATTCAAAAAGACGGAGAGCTCGTGATGCTGATTTTTATTCAGGAAGTAAAGGGCGAGCAGCTTTCTCTTTATTATCTGAATTTGTTCCAGGTTCTCAGTGGTCTGGTGGAGACCGCTCTTTTGCGTGCACTGGAATACCAGGAAGCGGTTAAGAGCAGGCAGTATGTGGCAGGTACAAGTACATTGAAACCAGGAGTATTTTGAAGAACGATTGTATTCATTTCATGCTATGAGAGAAGAACAGCTGGCATCCTATACGCTTCTAAAGCTGGATTATCCGCAGATGTCACTTGCAGAGGCGGATGCAGTGCTGCAGAAGTCTGTCCGTGAAAATGATGTCTGGGGAATTTCTGAAAAAAAGAAGAGCTGTTTCTCATTCTTTCGCAGACGGACAGGAAAGTATTGCCGATCATTCTTGCAAGACTGGAGAAGGGCGGATTTATATGTCATGAAATCGATGTTATCGAGAGTGCGGATTAAGTGAGAAAAGAAAGAGAAGCGAAGAATTATTGCCGGTCGCAACAGATTGTGACCGGCATATTTGTGGGAGAGATATTATGATTCAGACAGTGCTTGGAGTATTCCTGATCCTGTTACATATTGTCTGCTGTGTGCTGGTCTGGCTGGGGATAAAGACACATCTGCTGAAGGTGAAAAAAATATCTGATCGGACTTGTAGTTTTTGTTCCCTTTCTGGGGGACGATATGTGTGCTGCTTTTGCATTTGCAAATGCTGACGAGAAAAGACAATAGGATGGAACCGGGAGTGGAAAAGCTTCGTGTAAATGAAGAGATTTATAAAAATATTTTTCAGGCAGTTTCGGATATGGATGAGAAGATTGTTCCTTGGAGGAAGCACTTCTGATCAATAAGCCGGGGATACGACGTGAGCTGATCATGGATGTGCTAAACGACGATCCGGAAGAATACATGGACATTCTGAAACAGGCTCGTATGAACGAAGATGTAGAGGTGGTTCATTATGCGATCACAGCTATGGTTGAGCTCTCTAAGGAGTATGACTTCCGGTTGCAGAAACTGGAAAAACTGTATGCGGCATCTCCGAATGATCCCGAAGTCCGGATCAGTATTGTAATTTTATGGAAGAATATCTGAATCAGGGGATTCTGGAAGCCCAGATGGAGAGAGAACAGAGGGAACGTTATATCCGTCTTTTAAGACAAAAGCTGAAGATAAAAGCAACGCTCCATACATGTGTGTGCCTGTTTAAAAATCTGATGAAAACAGGAGATTATGTTCAGGCGGAAGAGATTCTAGGAGCTGATGGATCAGAAATGGCATCACAGAGAAGAATTCTGGACTCTGAAGATACAGTATCTGGCGGAACATAAAATGGCATCCGAGTTGCAGCAGTGTTTAAGACAGATGAAAGAGGAGCAAATCTATCTGTCGTCTAAGAGTAAGGAGGCATTGGACTTTTTGGCTAGATTAAAATCATTGAAAACATTTCCGTTTAAAAGCATGTTAGTAATCCTGTGCGTCTTTATGATGATGGCAGTTGTTCTTTTTGCGGAGCGAAGTGGAATTCAATATACAGAAAAGAATAGAAAAGTTGCGTATCTCGATCGAGAAGAGGTAGTCACCGAACAGACGGCTGTGAAGTCATTGCCGAAGACCTGTCGGTCCTTCGTAACAGTGCGGATGAAGCAAGTGAACAGGCCTGGACACAGTTTCAACAAATTTTTAAAGATATGAAGGTTGGGACGGACGTAGTCGATCTGCAGAGTGATTCTGTAATTCCTGACTATGATGAGTATGAAACAGTGGTTGTATTATTAAGTGATATCAGTCCATTGAAAGAGAAACTTTTGGAACTGTGTGACTGGGTTTCGGAAGGTGGAAATGCACTTTTGCGATGACTCTTCAGAAAACGGCATATACATCGATAATAGAGCAGAAGCTTGGAATCGTTTCTTCCGGATATGACTATACACTTGTAGACAGTATTTATTTTGAACCGGAATTTATGCTTGGCGGCGGACAGGCTTATGCAATCACAGATCCCTATGATTCTGCCTGGTCAGTGCAGTTGAGTGAGCAGGCGAAGGTTCATGCGCAGGTAGAGGATGAAAACGGTCAGCCGGTTATATGGGAAAATCAATATGGAAAAGGAAAGTTTGTAGTAGATAATTTTGGATTGTATGAGAAGGCAGTCCGTGGATTTTATGCAGCGTCTTACAGTCTTCTTACGGATGTCGGTATCTATCCGGTGATCAATGGATCAACCTTTTATCTGGATGACTTCCCGTCACCGGTTCCAAATGGAGACGGTACTTATGTGAAACGTGATTATGAGATGAGCATCAGCAATTTTTATATGAACGTATGGTGGCCGGACATGCTGGAACTTGCCTCTGATCATGGTATCCGTTATACAGGTGTGATGATTGAGAACTATGGGGATGCGACAGACGGGACGATCGAGAAGCAGAAAGATACCAAACGCTTCGAATATTTTGGAAATATGTTGCTCCATCAGGGCGGGGAGCTTGGATATCATGGATACAATCATCAGCCGTTAAGCCTCCCAAATACGGACTATGGCGATGTGCTTCCATATGACACCTGGAAAAATCAGTCGGCGATGAAAAAGGCGGTAAAGGAACTGGTACGATTTGGCGATAAAATATTTCCAAGCACATCGATGTCGGTTTATGTACCACCGTCCAATGTATTGTCGGCAGAAGGTAGGAGAATGCTTGCAGAGGATTTTCCGCAGATCAGGACGATCGCCAGTAACTATTTCACCGGTGAGTTTGCTTATGTGCAGGAATTTGAAGTGGCGGAGGACGGTATTGTGGAACAGCCTCGTATCATTTCAGGTGCGATCATTGATAGCTATATGAAGAGCATTGTCTGAATTGAACATGCATTTTGTGAACAGCCATTTTATACATCCGGATGATCTTCTGGACGAAGATCGTGGTGCGGCACTTGGCTGGGAAAAATTGAAAGGGAACTTAAGTGATTATATGGACTGGCTGGATGATTCAGCACCGTCCTTGAGACAGCTTACAGGTTCGGAACTGTCCGGCGCGATCCAGCGCTACGGAGCGGTCACATTTACAAAGACAGTGACAGATCAGGAGATCAGACTGGAACTCGACAATTTTTATGATGAAGCATATTTTATGGTGAGGATCAATGAAGGAACACCAGGTGAAGTTTCAGGAGGAAAACTTACACATCTGACAGGAAATCTCTATTTGCTCAAGGCAAAGGAGCCGACTGTAACCATCGAGAAAACAGAATAAAATACGAAGCAGTAAAATGCGACAGATAAGGAGTTAATTGTGAGAATCTGTCTCATATTGGAGGGGTGTTATCCCTACATATTTGGAGGTGTATCCACCTGGATGCACCAGTATATCAATGAAATGAAAGAGCATGAGTTTGTTCTGTGGGTGATTGGGGCAAATGCGAAGGATAAAGGGAAATTTGTCTACGAACTTCCTGAAAATGTCGTCGAGGTCCATGAGGTTTTCCTGGATGATGCCCTGAGGCTGAAGGATTCAGGGAAAATGCTTCATGCTTTTACGAAGGAAGAAAAGAACAGCTTAAAGGAGCTGATGCTGTGCAAACGTCCGGACTGGGAGGTTTTGTTTCACCTCTATTATGACCAGAAACTGAACCCGATGTCCTTTTTGAAAAGTGAAGAGTTTTTGAATATATTGACAGAGTGCTGTATAAAAGATTATCCATATACTCCGTTTGCGGATGCATTTCACACGATGCGCTCTATGCTGCTTCCGGTTCTTTATCTGATGGGAAGTGAAGTGCCTAAGGCAGATGTTTATCACGCGATCTGTACGGGGTACGGAGGACTTCTTGCGTGTCTCGGCGGTATGTCTATAAGAAGAAAGTGCTTTTGACGGAGCATGGAATTTATACAAGAGAGCGTGAAGAAGAGATCATCCGTGCAAAATGGGTACAGCCGGCATTTAAAAAGCAGTGGATCGCCTTCTTTTTTATATGTTGTCGGATATTATTTATACGAGAGCGTTTCTAGTCTCAGCATTATTTACCAATGCCATGCATGCACAGATCCAGATGGGATGTGACAAGGAGAAATGTCGTGTCGTTGAGAATGGAATCAATTACGAACGACTCTCTTCTATTCCGTTAAAAAAGAGGAAGACGGATGGGTTGACATCGGTGCGATCGTGCGTCTGGCACCGATCAAGGATATCAAGACGATGATTTATGCGTTTTATGAGCTGTGTACGAAAAGAGATCATGTGCGGCTTCATATTATGGGTGGCGTTGATGATGAGGAGTATGCTCAGGAATGCTATGCGCTGGTCGATCAGTTACATTTGGAAAATGTGATCTTTACAGGCCGTGTGGATATTATCTCCTATATGGAAAAGCTGGATTTTACAATTTTGACGAGTATATCAGAAGGACAGCCGTTGTCTGTCCTGGAATCATTTGCCGCAAGGCGTCCTTGTGTGACTACGGATGTGGGCTGTTGCAGGGAACTTCTGGACGGGAACGAGGAGGACTGTTATGGATCCGTAGGATATTGTGTTCCACCGATGTATCGAGAGGGACTTGCGCAGGCAATGGATCAGATGTGTGCTTCCAGAACGCGAAGACTTCGTATGGGCGCAAATGCACAGAAACGGGTAAAGGCGTATTATCGAAAAGAAGAAATGATTGAAAAGTATCGGAAAATGTATCGGGAGGTGGAAGAAGCAGATGGCCGGAATCGGATTTGAGTTAAAAAATTATTCCAGAAGCGCGGACTTGCAGCGACGGCAAAAGCGTATGGGTATGCAGGAGTGATCTGTACAGGTCCGATGCTGCTCGGTATCGTGCTGTTGATAGGAATCGCTTTTATCTGCGATCATACCGGTGCGACGAGACATAACCGGGAACTTCTGAACTGTATGATTACTTACACACTTCTCGCTTCGCTGACCGTGACCAGTTTCTTCTCTATGGTCGTGACGAGATATATTGCGGATATGCTGTATGAAGAACGACATGAAACAGTGCTTCCTTCCTTTCTGGGGATCGACAACGATTCTGCTTGTTGTAGGAGGGATCATGTACGGAATTTTCTTTTATTTTCCGGAATCAATCTGATTGACCAGTTTTTGTGCCTGGAGTTTTTCGGAGAACTGATCGTCACCTGGAATGCGATGAGTTATCTGACAGCGATCAAGGATTACAAAGGGATACTTCTATCGTTTGTGTCGGCAGTGACAGTGTCGCTTTTGATTGGAGTTCTACTGGTTTTGCTCGGAATTCCACATGTAGAGGCAATGATGATTGCTGTAACGATCGGATATGGGATCATGCTTCTGTGGGATGTGACACTGCTATACCGTTATTTTCCACAGAGTGAGAGCAGTGCATTTTTCTTTCTGCGCTGGGTGGATCAATTCCTTCCGCTTGCTTTTATAGGCTTGTTTACGAATATCGGACTTTTTGCACATTTGGTTATTATGTGGTGTAGTCCCATCCATGTACATGTACAGGGGTTATTCTATGGTGCTCCGTATCATGATGTACCTGCGATGATCGCCTATTTGACGATTCTTATTACAACCGTTAATTTCGTTGTATCTGTGGAAGTGAATTTCTATCCGAAATACAGGAATTACTACAGTCTGTTTAATGACAGAGGAGAAATTAAAGATATTTTACGGGCAGGAAACGAGATGAAAGAAGTTTTGAATATGGAGCTGAAGTATACGGCACTGAAGCAGCTCCTTACAACGGCGTTGGCGCTTTCTGTAGGACAGCTTCTCCTGACCTATCTTCCGCTTGGATTTAATGATCTTATGGAAGGATATTTTAGGACACTCTGTGTCGGCTATGGACTCTATGCGGTTGCTAACACAATGATGCTGATCTTACTTTATTTTACAGATTACAAGGGAGCATTATTTGCAACAGGAATGTTCGCCGCGTGTACGACAGGATTTACCTGTATATCTCTATTTTTCCCGCAAGTATACTATGGGTTTGGATTTTTACTGGGAAGTGCAGTGTTCTTTTTGATCTGTACACTGCGTCTTGGATATTTTATAAAAAAACTACCATATTATATTTTGAGTGTACAGCCGATCGTGGCAGAGGATAAAACAGGTTTCTTCACACGGCTTGAATGCTTTCTGGAAGAGAAAATAGAAAGGGGAGACGAGCTTGAAAAATTATAAATCAATTGCACTGGGATGTGCCCTTTTATTAGGAATGTCCTGTTGCCTGACGGGATGTACAGCTTCGGGGAAAACAGGGAATGCATCAAAAACAAAGACAGAGCAACAAGAAACAATAGAAAAGGCCGAGACACAGGATATCAATGACGTTCATCTTCGAGATAAGGATAGCCTCTATGAAAATGATGACGAGACGAGTGTTGTGACAATGTATCTTACGGTTTCTCAAGGAAATTCTTCAGAGGGGACAAATCATACCTGGAAGGAAATCAACAGTTATTCGGCTTATGATTATGACAAGATGGGAGTAGACCGTTACCAGACAGCGGCGCTTCTTCAGGTTGGTGATGAGTCTGGTCCGCAGAGCGGGGAGGTTGGATATGGTGAAAATGTGCCGAATGCTACCGTGCAGATCAGAGGGCAGACTTCAAGCAGTAATGCACAGAAAAATTATAAGATAGAACTGAAAAAGAATAAAGGAACCTGGCGAGGACAGCGTACGATCAACCTGAATAAACACCAGACAGAGGGAATGCGTTTCCGCAATAAGCTGTCTTATGATCTTTTGAAGGGAATCCCACAGTTGATGTCTCTCAGAACCCAGTTCGTACATTTGTATGTGCGAGATCTCACCGAAGGGAACAGCACAGAATTCCAGGATTATGGTTTGTATACGCAGGTGGAGCAGCTCAACAAGACGGGAATGAAGAATCATGGAATGGATTCAAATGGGCAGTTGTATAAGATCAATTCATTTGAGTTTTACCGTCAGGAAGATGTGATAAAAAAGAAGACGATCCCACCTATGATCAGACAGCATTTGAGAAGCTTCTGGAGATCAAGGGAGATTCTGACCATACGAAATTGATCGATATGCTTACGGATCTGAATGATAATTCAAAATCGATTGCTAATATCCTGGATCAATATTTTGACAGAGAAAATCTGACGTATTGGATGGCATATCAGATCCTGACCGGGAATGTAGATACGCAGAATCGTAATACGTATTTATATAGTCCGCAGAATTCAAACACCTGGTATTTGATTGCGTGGGATAATGACACTTCTTTTTTTATGAGAACGGAATATAGTATTCGAAAGCGTGCGGATCAGGGGAGCTGGGAATGCGGAGTCAGTAATTACTGGGGCAATGTTCTCTTTCGCAGATGTCTGCAGTCCGAGGATTTTCGTGAGGAACTTGATGCGGCAATTCAGGATCTGAGATCCTATCTCAGCGTAGAGCGGATCAGCAGTATGATAGAGAAATATCGTACAGTGACGCAGAAGTATTTGTATCAGATGCCGGACCAGATGAATGCACCGCTGACCGAAGCTCAATATGATACAGTTGCATCGGCAATCCCTTCCGAGGTGGAACAAAATTATGAGCTCTATAAGGAGAGTCTGGAAAAACCAATGCCATTTTATATTGGAGTACCGGTAATCGAGGGAAATACCTTGAAGCTGAACTGGGATGCATCCTATGATTTTGATGCGGAGACGATTACTTATACAGTTGAACTGGCAAAAGATTATAAGTTTAATGAGATTGTATTTCGTCAGGATAATATTCAAATTCCGGAAGCGGAGACTACAGTTCCGGCAGACGGCCAGTATTTTGTCCGTGTCCGTGCGACAAACGAATCGGAAAGACGCAGGATGCATTTGATTATTATGTAACCGATGATGGGAAAAACTATGGTATGAAATGCTTCTACATTACAGGCGGACAAAATGTTGAGGAAGATATTTATGAAGAATGATTTATCAAAAGAACGCTTCCGTAATGAATGGAAATATCTGATCAGTACCAGTGAGAAAGAATTGCTGGAGCTGAGGATGAAGCATTTGCTGAAAAAGGATCCAAATGCAAAGGAAAATGGTTATATAATCCGCAGTCTCTATTTTGAAGATTATTTCAACAGTGCTTATGCGGAAAAGGAATCGGGTGTCCTGATGCGAAAAAAATATAGAATCCGTATTTATGATTGTAGTGACCGTTCGATTAAGTTGGAGCGGAAGAAGAAATTCGGAAGTTATATTTATAAAGAAAGTGCTCCGCTGACAAAGGAAGAATTCTATAAGATCCTCGATGGGGATTATCAATTTTTATTAAGAAGTCCATATCCGTTGTGCAGAGAATTTTATGTGGAATGTGTCAGTAATCTTATGCGTCCACGTACGATCGTTGACTATGACCGTGTACCGTGGATCATGGATGAGGGGACAGTCAGGATTACATTTGACAGTGATGTGAGGGCAGCGGTCGGAAGTTATGACATCTTTGATCCGTCTCTTCCGACACTGTCTGTGCTGGAACCGGGGAAGCTGGTCATGGAAGTGAAATTCACAGAGATGCTTCCACAGATCGTGCGTGATCTGCTTCCGCCAAATGCACAGGAATTCACAGCAGTATCGAAATATATACTCTGTTATGAAAAAGTCACAGTACTTACATGGGTTTGAATATTGGAATGAAACACAGGAGAGAAAACGATTATGAGTGTACAAGATATGATTAAGAAGTCGGTGCTGGAATCCGGCGTATTTGATAGCTTTAATGCATCGAAGATGGCAATTTCGCTGATCGTGGCGTTGCTTCTCGGAGCAGTGATCTATATGGTTTACAGCAAGTTTTATGTGGGGGTGATCTTCTCTCGGAGCTTTGCGGTTACGTTGGTCGGCATGACACTTCTCACTTGCATGGTTACTCTGGCGATCAGTACGAATATCGTGATTTCCCTTGGTATGGTCGGTGCATTGTCTATCGTACGTTTCCGTACAGCGGTGAAGGATCCGATGGATCTGCTCTATCTATCTTTTCTGGGCGATCACGACAGGTATCACGACCGGAGCAGGAATGTATCCGTTGGCGTTGATTGCAGCAGCGGTTATGATCCTTATGATCTATCTGTTTTATCATAAGCAGCAGAAAGGCAGAATCTATATCGCCGTGATCCATTACCAGGGAGATGAGGCAGGTGATGAAATTATCCGCAGCTTTGGAAAAATGAAATATTTCATAAAGTCAAAGACGATGCGTGGGGAGAAAACAGAGATGGCGGTTGAGGTGTTCTGCCGGCAGAATGAGCTTGATTTCACAGAGAAGATCCGGAAGATCACGAATGTAGAAGATATTACATTGATCCAGTATAATGGAGAGTATCACGGATAAAATGAATTTTGTTGGAAACTTATTGCAGTAAAAGCCATTATTTATCTGATTTATGCAACAAATTGCAGGAGACGGTTATTTTGTTGACCGTCTCTTTTTGTGTGATATAACCTAATCATAGCAAACAACAAACGTTTGCATAGAAAGAAATGAACAATGCGCATTGTTAGGAAACATTAAAAATCATGTTATCTCATACAAGAAAAAAGGAGACAATAAAAATGGCAAAAGTAAAAACATTCAAGACAATCTTCCCAGCAGTATCTGTACCACTTAACGACGACTACTCAATCAACGAGCCGAATTCAGAGCATATTTAAGATGGATCAAAACATTCTACGGAAAAGGAATGGACGGACTTGTATGTAACGGACATACAGGAGAGATCACAGGACTTACAAGAGCAGAGAGAAAACGTGTTGTAGAGATCTGTGCAGAAGAGTGTGGAGACGTTATGACAATCATCTCCGGTGTTAACTGTGAGAACACAGCAGAGTCTATCGAGATGGCAAAAGAAGCGAAGGAAGCAGGAGCCGACGGAATCCTTCTTATGCCACCACATATGTGGCTGAGATTCGGTATGAACCCGGATGCACCGTTCGAGTATGTAAAAGACGTTGCAGAGGGAGCTGACATCGACATCATCATCCACCTGTACCCGGCAACAAGCAAAGCTTTCTACCCGGTAGAGACACTGATCAAAATGTGCAAAGAGATCGATCATGTAAAATGTATCAAGATGGGAACACGTGTTACATCTATCTACGAGCATGATGTACGTCTTCTTCGTCAGGAGTGCCCAGACATTTCTCTTATCACATGCCACGACGAGACACTGTGCGTAAGCTGGTTCCCAGGAATGGACGGAGCTCTGATCGGATTCGCAGGATGCGTACCGGAGATCATCTGCCCGGCAAGAGAAGTATTTGCTAACCCAGACAAACATACATTAAAAAGAAGCTCAGGACTGGTCAGATCGTATCTACCACATTTCCCAGGCAATTTATGGAGGCGGACAGCCATCAGGTGAAGCTCATGCAAGACTGAAAGAAGCTCTGAAACAGAGAGGAATCTTCAAGTCAGCACTTATGAGAAAACCAGTTCTTCCGCTGAACGATGAAGAGAAAGCATGGGTAGCTCTCGGCCTTGAGAGAAGCCAGCTTCCGGAAGTAGACATGACACAGTTCGAAGACTAAGAAACATACTGCAATAATTCTGCCATGTTATTATAAGATAAAATATGCCTTTTAGAGGAGGCTGCCGCTTTAACAATAAAATTGCGAAGCGGCAGCTTCCTTTTTGCCTTTTCGTTAAACTTATCTTTTTAAACTAATTTTTCAGTCTTTTATGCGGTTTGTTGTGCAAATACACAATAAATTGCATGAAAATGGCAGATGAATTGGATTTATGCAACAAATTGCAGGAGAGGCCTGATTCGTTGACCAGGTGTTGCATTGTGTGATATAACCTAAACATAGCAAACAACAAACGTTTGTAATATGAAAAATGAACAATGCGCAAAGTTGGAAATTGATAATAATGAAATTCGGAAGAAAAAAGGAGACAATAAAAATGGCAAAAGTAAAAACATTCAAGACAATTTTCCCAGCAGTATCTGTACCGCTTAATGACGATTATTCTATCAACGAACCGTAATTCAGAGCATACTTAAGATGGATCAAAACATTCTATGGAAAAGGAATGGACGGACTTGTATGTAACGGACATACAGGAGAGATCACAGGACTTACAAGAGCAGAGAGAAAACGTGTTGTAGAGATCTGTGCAGAAGAGTGTGGAGACGTTATGACAATCATCTCCGGTGTTAACTGCGAGAACACAGCAGAGTCAATCGAGATGGCAAAAGAAGCGAAGGAAGCGGGAGCTGACGGAATCCTTCTTATGCCACCACATATGTGGCTGAGATTCGGTATGAACCCGGATGCACCGTTCGAGTATGTAAAAGATGTTGCAGAGGGAGCTGACATCGACATCATCATCCACCTGTACCCGGCAACAAGCAAAGCTTTCTACCCGGTAGAGACACTGATCAAGATGTGCAAAGAGATCGATCATGTTAAATGTATCAAGATGGGAACACGAGTTACATCTATCTACGAGCATGATGTACGTCTTCTTCGTCAGGAGTGCCCAGACATATCTCTTATCACATGCCATGACGAGACACTGTGCGTAAGCTGGTTCCCGGGAATGGACGGAGCTCTGATTGGATTCGCAGGATGCGTACCGGAGATCATCTGCCCGGCAAGAGAAGTATTTGCTAACCCAGACAAACATACATTAAAAAGAAGCTCAGGATTGGTCAGATCGTATCTACCACATTTCCCAGGCAATCTACGGAGGCGGACAGCCATCAGGTGAAGCACATGCAAGATTGAAAGAAGCTCTGAAACAGAGAGGAATCTTCTCTTCAGCACTTATGAGAAAACCGGTTCTTCCGCTGAATCAGGAAGAAAAAGACTGGGTAGCTCTTGGACTTGAGAGAAGCCAGCTTCCGGAAGTTGATATGACTCAGTTCGAAGATAAATAAGACGAAAATTATGATATAACTATAGATGTGGTGTCTGAAATATATACGAAAAAATCATGTTTCAGACATCACTCTTAGAACGGAGGAGCCATGACAGAAAATAACAAAAATCTGGGGATAGATGGATTTGATCCATCAAAAGTCAACAAGCTTTCTGCAAAAGAAATTTTAAAACGTGTAGGTCCTGGAATTGTCCTTACCGGAGTAGTAATCGGACCTGGTAATATTACAACATCTGCAATGATTGGTGCGAATTATGGATACAGCCTGATCGGCTGATTATACCGATCCTGATCATGGGTGTTACATTCATGCTGACATCCTACCGTATTTCTATGTTGACAGGAATGCCAATCTTACATGCGATCAGACATTATTATGGAAAAGTTGCATCTGGATTCTGTGGTGTTGCATTATTCTTATCCTGCCTGTTCTTTACACTTGGAAATATTTCCGGAACAGGTGCAGGTATGAACCTTGTATTTGGAATCAACTGGAAATTAGGAGCACTGATCATGTTGGCAGTACTTACAGTGCTTTACTTTTCAAAAGGTGTTTATTCAAAAGTAGAAAAAGGAATTTTAGTTTGTATCATTGCTATGATATTTGCTTTCTATGCAACACTGGTTGCAACCGGCGGACCTGACTGGGGTGCAATGGGACATGGATTAACACACTGGAGTGTACCGGAAGGAAGTCTTACAACAGCACTTGCTTATATCAGTACAAATGCAGCTGTGACAGCAGGAATCTATGGAACATATCTCGGTGCTGAGAAAAAGTGGAAAAAAGAGGATTTATTTAACGGAGCAATGAAATGGGATGCAATCGCACATATTGTATCAGTTATCCTGATTTCCGGAGCAATCATGCTGGTTGGAGCAATCGTTCTGAATCCACAGGGAATTCAGATTAAAGCACCGGCACAGTTGGCAGCGCTTCTTGTTCCTTTCCTTGGAAAAGCTTCTAACATTGTAATGGGAGTTGCACTTCTCGGAGCAGGATTCTCTTCACTTCTCGGTAATACGCAGAGAGGTATGGTACTTTTAAGTGCAGGATTCGACAAAGACGTTGCACTTGAGTCCAAGCTGATCCGCTGGGGATGTATGATCACACTTGCATTTGCATGTGTAGTCTGCTTCATCTACGACGGTTCTCCGACACAGCTGATCTTCATTGCTAACATCGCAACATCAATCGCAACTCCGGTTGCAGGTCTTTTCATCACATTGATGTTCGGAAGAAAGAAGTTCAGGCTGGATTGAAGGCACCAAGAGTACTGCAGGTTCTTATGACAGTCAGTTATCTCTTTACATTAGCAATGACAGTCTCTGCACTTGCAAATTATATTCCGAAGTTGATTGCTTCATTTTCATAAAGATCAGGAAGTATGTGTCCGCTTCTACGGTCTTATAGATAAGAATGAAAAGTCTGGTGATTATCATGATGAGATGGTTGCCAGGCTTTTTGTGGCATGTTATAATAGAAAGAGCGTAAATTAATTGCACGAACAGAACAGATGCACAGGAGGAAGAGATGTTATGGCTACATTAAAGGATGTTGCAAAGCTTGCGAACGTAGATGTGAGTACGGTATCGAGCATTGAACAACACGTCGTATGTTCATCCGGATACGAAAAAGAAAATATTTAAAGCGGTAGAGCAGTTAAGCTATCGCCCAAATCTGCTGGCGAAAGGTTTGAAACAGGGGAAGAGACGGACGCTTGGAGTAGTTGTACCATCTGTAAATCTTTCAATTTTTGGTGAGATCGTCCAGGGGATCGAGATGCAGGCAGGCAATAGAGGTTACAGTCTGATGATCTGTTTGACGAAGGATGATCCGGATATTGAAGCAGAATGTCTGAACCGTCTTCGTAATGGACTGGTAGACGGAATCCTGATCGCATCGACCGGACAGAACACAAGACTGATCCGTGATATCAAGGCAAATGGAGTGGCAGTTGTCCAACTTGTTAGAAATCAGGACAGGAAATTCAGTTCGGTAGAAGCCGACTGTTTCTCTTGCGGATATGAAGCGGCAAAGTATCTTTATAAGAAGGGGTGTACAAAGATTGGTTTTATCAATGGATCAACAGAGTTTACCCCGTATGCGGAACGTTACAGAGGATACCACAAGGCAATGAAAGAACTTGGCCTGAAGGAATATCAGGTAGAGTCCGGATTGCCGCGCGGAAATTATTCCAAAGATGGTTATAAAGGTGTGGAGCGGCTCAAAGAGGCATTTGATGAAGTAGATGGAATCATGGTTGCTGCGGATATGCAGGGAATCGGAGTACTCCGGGCACTGAAAGAGAGCGGAAAGAAAGTGCCGAAGGAAGTCAAGGTCATCAGCCTTACCGGTCATGCAATCGGAGGAATGCTTGAGACAGCGATGACTTCCATGGAGCTGCCGGGTCGTGAGATGGGACAGAGGGCAGCGGATATGATATTAGAAGATATTGAAGCGGCGGATGATGAGAAACCAAGCGTGCAGCATATGGTGTTTGGAACGAAGTTGATTGAGCGAGAGACGACATAGAAAAAAGATTCCCAAATGGGAATCTTTTTTTTGAAAATAAAAAATAAACTCCGAAATGAGAATATTTTTTGAAAAAAGAGCATATAGTATGCTATACTTGGAAAAAGGGAGGGACGCTGTATGGTCGAACGTAAGGAATATTTACAAAAGCTATGGTCATGGAAAGACGAGCAGGTGATCAAGGTTGTAACTGGAATCAGGCGCTGTGGAAAATCAACATTATTAAAACAATATCAGAATAAACTAAAATCAGCTGGGGTTACAGAAGAACAAATTATATCAATTAATTTTGAAGAATTAGAAAATGAGCCATTGTTGGACTACAAGTCATTATATCAATATATTAAAGAACGACTTTGCGAAGACAAGATGACTTATATTTTTTGGATGAGATTCAGAAGGTAACATCCTTTGAAAAAGTGGTAGATAGTCTTCATGTAAAAGAAAATATTGATATTTATATTACAGGTTCTAATGCATATATGCTTTCAGGGGATTTGGCTACACTATTAACAGGAAGATATGTTGAAATTTCTATGTTACCGCTCTCCTTTAAAGAATATGTTGAAATTACAGGAATTCTAAAAGAACAGGCATTTTCAGAATATATGAAAACCGGTGGATTTCCCTACATTGCAGTGATGGACAGAACAGATGAAAAAGTGGAGATCTATCTGGAAGGTATTTATAATACGGTGATTGTAAGAGATATTGAAGATCGTCAGTCAAGAAAAAAGAGATGAATTGTGGCAAGCGAAAAATCACAGACATTACATTGTTGAAGACAATTGCGCGATATCGGCAAGTGTGATCGGAAGCCCAATTTCTATAAAAAAAGTATTACAAATTATTTGATTTCATCAGGTAGAAAAGTATCTGCGAATACGGTGAGTGATTATGTAGATGCGTCATGCAATAGTAGAACCGGGACGTTCCAGTTTTGCAAGTCCGGAAGAACCGTATCCATTTGCCAAGTATGAAAGAGAAGCAACCAGAAAGAAAGTGCTTAAGATTCACAAAGGCGGAGCGAAAGCTTCTATCGAAATCTTTCATGCCGGACAGGATGCAAGAACGGTGGATTATGCGAAAGGACCGTCTGGATTTATCCGCCCGGATGGAGTGGAAGTAAAGGAAATGGATGAAGCGTTGATGGAAGAAACACTGCAGTGGTATGCCGAGACCGCAGCAAGTGCAAGAAAAATTGGTTTCGATTCCATTTTTCTTCACTTCGGACATGGCTGGCTTCCGGCACAGTTCCTTTCCCCACATTACAATCACCGGACAGATTCCTACGGTGGAAGTATCGAAAACCGCAGCCGTTTTCCACTTCGGATATTAGAAACCGTCCGGAAAGCAGTTGGAAAAGATTATCCGATTGATATGCGTGTCAGTGCCTATGAATGGATTGAAGATTCCATAAGCTTTGAGGATGTGATGTACTTCCTGAAGCAGGCAGAGCAGTATGTGGATACCGTTCAGATTTCATCTGGAATTGATAAAGTGTTTGAAGCAAATGTGCATTGCATCACAACCAATCTGGAAGAAGAAATGCCGAATCTCAAATGGGCAAAAATTGCAAAGCAGGAGCTTAAGATTCCGGTTTCTGTGGTCAGCGCCGTTATGACGCCGGAAATGGCAGATGAAATTATTGCAAAGGGCTACGTGGATATGGTGGCATTTGGAAGAACACTTCTGGCAGACCCGAACTGGCCGAAGAAAGCACTGGAGGGGCATCCGGAAGACATTGTTCCGTGTCTCAGATGCTCCAACTGTTATCACATTTCCACAGACCACTGGAATGTAGGCTGCTCGGTAAATCCAAGATATCACAATGAGGAATTTATTCCATCAGGGCTTGATTTGCCGGAAGCAAAAGAGAAAAAGCATGTGGTAATCGTTGGCGGAGGTCCGGCAGGCATGAAAGCTGCCATGACAGCATATGACCGGGGACATCAGGTGACATTGCTGGAAAAAGAAAGTGAACTGGGCGGCATGCTTCGCTTCATTGAAAAAGAAGCACACAAGGAAGAAGTTAAGCGGCTTTTAAATTATTACCGGACGCAGATGGCAAAAAGAAAGATAGAGGTTCGTCTGAACACAGAAGCAACACCGGAGTTCATAAAAGAGCTTCAGCCGGATTCATTGATAGTTGCTCTTGGTGCCGTAGAGAGGATTCTTCCGATTCCGGGAATTGACGGTTCCAAGGTACAGCTTGCAACAAAAGCAATTGCATATCCGGAACAGCTAGGACAGGATATTGTAATCCTCGGTGGAGGAAGTATTGGATGCGAGATAGGATTGGAACTTGCCGAGCAGGGAAAGAATGTTTCCATTCTGGAACTGACCGATACACTGGCAGCAAATGCCAACTCTTTATACCGGGAAGCATTACGTCAGAAGTTTTTGCAGTATGAGAATCTTCACAGCCTGTTAAAATGCGGTTGCAGCAGAATCGAAGAGGATGTTGTTGTTTATAAGGATGAAAAGGGAGAAGAGAAGAGTATTTCCTATGACAACCTGATTCTTTCTACCGGACTTTCGGCACAGAAAAAGCTTGTAGAAGCATTTTACGGAATCTGTAAAGATACCATAGCAATTGGGGACTGTATCAGTCCATCGAACATTATGAATGCAAATTTTGAAGGGTTTGCAGCAGGATTAAATATATAAGAAAAATGTGAATTACACAAATGAAAGGGGTAATACGAATGAAAGACTACTCAGAATTAATTCAGGCGGTTATCGCCGGCGTGGGTGGCACAGATAATATTGAAAGTTGTATTCACTGTGCAACAAGACTCCGTTTTACATTAAAGGATGGAGCAAAATTTGATCAGGCTTCCTTAAAGAAAGTAAAAGGTGTACTGGGAACCTTAATCGGCTCCGGATATTATCAGGTATTAATCGGACCAAATGTAGGTGATGTTTATGCACAGCTTGCAGAAGTTCCGGCACTGAAATCCAAATTAAAAGCAGAAAATCCAGCAGAAGCTGTGGATGACGGGAAGAAGAAAGTCGGACTTTTAGACAGATTTACAAAAATGATGTCCGATGTATATGCACCGTATATTCCGATTCTGGCAACCGGTGGTATCGCATCCGGATTAATTGGATTACTGGCAAACCTTGGCGTAGTAGACAGCACAGGTCTTACTTACCAGACCTTTTATTCTATTTTTTATTCGCTGATTTATTTCTTCCCGATTCTGTTGGCATTTACAGCAGGAAAGCATTTTAAATGTAATCCTTATGTAGCCGTAACACTGGGTGCATCCATTATGTATCCTGGCGTAGCAGACCTTCTGGTAACCGGTGAGAAAGCTTCCTTATTGGGAATTAACTTTACCGCATATAATTTCAGCGGTTCTTTTATCCCGATTTTACTGGCAGTATTCTGCATGAGTTATTTTGAAAAATGGCTGAAAAAGATTTTGCCACAGGTAGTGCAGTTTATCCTTGTTCCATTCTTATGTTTGATTGTATTTGTTCCACTTAGCATTCTTGTATTTGGACCACTGGGCGGACTTGTTGCAAACGGAATTAATGCCGTATACGGTGTAGTAAGCGCAAGCAAGATTCTTGTAGGCATTGTATTTGGTGGATTATTCTCCTTGGTAATTCTTCTTGGTATGCACTGGGCAGTTACTCCGATTCTTCTTGGAATTATGGCAGAGCAGGGCTTTGAGCCAGCACTGGCAGCAGGTGGAATGGGTAACTACGCAGCACTTGGAATCTGCCTTGCAGTAGCAGTATTTGCAAAAAATGCAGGAGACAAAACAACTGCAGGTTCAGCAGCATTTACCAATGCACTTTGCGGTATTACAGAGCCTGGACTTTACGGTATCATTTTAAGAAGCAAATGGTTGCTTGGAACAATGATTGTTTCCGGTGCAGCAGCAGGATTAGTTCTTGGAATCGGCGGTGTTGCAGCAACAAACTTCTCCTTCTCAGGACTTCTTGCTTTCAGTGGCTGGTTTGGATGTGTCAACTTCCCGATGTACTGTGTAGGAAGAAATCGTATCCATTATTATGATTTGATGAAACAGACAGACTTATGGAATTTCAGCAGAAAATGTTACGTTTTGGAAAAATCGTAAATCTGACAATGAGTTCCTGTTTTCTTCCGGGATATGCACTGGCAGGGTCAGAACATACTGTAAATCTGATAATTTCGCAATCTGGCGAGAACAGGGATGTGGTAGAAAGTCTGAAGCTTCTGAGAAAGAAGAAGAGGTATTGCGTTGGTATTACAGTGACACCGGAAAGTACAGTGGCGAGGATGTGTCAGGAAGTGATTCGGTGGATGTCCAGGAACAGGGATCTTATGAAGAGAAGATTGATACCTTTGCGGTATACAGCGCATTTCACTTTTATTCGGATTGTATGTTCTCATTTCTATATCAGCTTGATTTTGAAAGTAATAAAAAAGAGACACAAGAAAAAGCATATTCAATTAAAGAAAGTAAAAAGCAAGAATAAATAAGGAGCAGATATGGCATTTAGAAAAGATTTTTTTTGTGGGGAGGAGCATGTGCAGCAAACCAGTTTGAAGGAGCTTGGAACGTGGATGGAAAGGGAATATCAGTTCCGGATCTGTGCACGAATGGAACAAAGCGGAATCCAAAATGTATTACGACAGAGATAAGAGAAAACAGATTTTATCCAAGTCATGAGGCAATTGATTTTTATCATCATTACAAAGAAGATATTGCCTTTTTGCGGAGATGGGATTCAGAGTTTTCAGAACATCGATCAACTGGACGCGGATTTATCCAACAGGAATGGAAGAAGAGCCGAACGAAAAGGGGCTTGTCTTCTATGAAAATGTTTTTAAAGAATGTAAGAAATACGGGATTGAACCACTGGTAACTTTGAGCCATTATGAGATGCCATATGCACTGGTAGAGAAATATAACGGATGGGCTGACCGGAATGTCATTGCGTTGTTTGAAAAATATTGTTATACAGTTTTTGACCGCTATCAGAATCTGGTGAAATACTGGCTTACCTTTAATGAGATCAATGGAGGTGTAACTCCTCTTGGTACAACCCTGTCTCTTAGTACGGTGAGAGGATATGAAGGACCGGTTGCAGACGCACCGGTAAGTCCACAGGTTCGGTTTGAGGCACTGCATCACCAGTTATTGGCTTCCGCAAAGGTAGTTGCATATGCACATGAGCATTATCCGCAATTTCAAATGGGGGATATGAATGTATTTCTGACGGCGTATCCGCTGACTTGTGATCCGGAAGATGTGCTGGCTGCGCAGAAACACAATCATGTGATTAACTGGTTCTGTTCAGATGTGCAGATCCGGGGAGAGTATCCGTCTTATATGAAACGTTATTTTAAAGAGCAGGGAATCTGTCTGGAAATCAGTGAAGAAGAGAAAGAAATATTAAAAAGAGGAACTGTGGATTTTTATACTTGCTCTTATTATATGTCTTCCTGTATTACAACGCATGAGGGAGAAGCAACAGTGGAAGGCAATCGGCAGGTGGAGCGAAGAATCCGTATCTGCAGGCCTCCGACTGGGGCTGGCAGATTGATCCGGATGGACTAAGGTATTCTTTGAATGAGATTTATGAACGTTATAGAATACCAATCATGGTTGTGGAAAATGGACTTGGTGCAAGAGATGAAAAGGCAGAGGATGGACAGATTCATGACAGTTACCGAATTGACTATCTGAGAAGACATATTGAAGCTATGTATGAGGCAACAGAAGATGGGGTGGATCTGATGGGTTATACGCCGTGGGGATGCATTGATCCGGTCTCTGCATCAACCGGCGAAATGGCAAAAAGATATGGATTTATCTACGTCAATAAATTTGATGATGGAACCGGGGACCTCTCAAGAGAAAAGAAAGATTCCTTCGATTGGTATAAGAACGTAATCGCAACGAATGGACAATGTTTATGAAAAAAGAAAGGTAGAAAGTAAGTATGTTTTCATTTTTTAAGAAGAAAGAAGCACCGGTAGAAGAGAATAAGACACCAGTTCTGACAGCTTATCTGCCAGGAAAAGTAATTCCGATTGAAGAAGTAAAGGATGAGGTATTTTCCTCAAAGGCGTTAGGTGATGGACTGGCAATTGAGCCGGAAGGCAATGTGATCGTAGCTCCATGTGCAGGAACAGTTTCAGCACTGATGGAAGGATCCAAACACGCAGTAGGTCTTACACTTTCCAACGGAGCAGAGATTCTGATCCACGAGGAATCGACACGGTAAATATGGAAGGAGAAGGCTTCAAGTACTTCGTAAAAAAAGAAGGACAGAAGGTCAATGCAGGAGATAAGCTCCTTCAGTTCGATTCGGAGAAGATCAAAGCACAGGGATATGAGAAAACCTGTATTTTTGTTGTCACAAACGGAGATGAGTACCCGGATATGAAGATTCATACCGGAATGGATGCAGTACAGAGTGAGACTGTGATTGCGGAGTTCTAGGAATAAAATCCGACAGAAGATATAAGGATTAGAAGAAAAGACCGATGGGTTCGTCTGAGAGGGCGGGGCATCGGTCTTTTTTTAACACATTTACGCATACAGGACACCTCTCTTTTCGGGGCAGTGAAAATGAAACAGTATATGTTATTAGTAGCGGATTTTTTTTTTGCTTTGATCATTTACATCTCCGATCGATATTGTATAATAAAAAATGAAGAAAAAATATAAAAACATAGTTGACAGATGGGTTTTATAAGTATATAATACAAACCATCAAAAACACACCAACTAAGTAGGTTAATAAAGAAAGAGAGGATATATATTATGGCGGCTATTTATAAAGGAACTTTAGGACTGATCGGAAATACACCGCTCGTTGAGCCGGTGAACCTTGAAAAAGAGCTTGGACTTGAAGCAACAATTCTTGTAAAGCTTGAGTACTTCAATCCGGCAGGAAGCGTAAAGGATCGTGTGGCAAAAGCTATGATCGAGGACGCTGAGGAGAAAGGAATCCTCAAAGAAGGTTCTGTGATCATCGAGCCGACTTCCGGAAACACAGGAATCGGTCTTGCATCAATCGCAGCAGTGAAGGGGTACAGAGCAATTCTTACCATGCCTGAGACGTGAAGGGTGGAGGGAAAAAATATCCTGAAAGCATACGGAGCAGAGATCGTTCTGACAGAAGGAGCAAAAGGAATGAAGGGAGCGATTGCAAAAGCGGAGGAACTTGCAAAAGAAATCCCGAACAGCTTTATCCCGGGACAGTTCGTTAATCCGGCGAACTCAAAAGCACACAGAGAGACAACAGGCCCGGAGATCTGGAACGATACAGACGGAAAGGTAGACATCTTTATCGCAGGAGTCGGAACAGGCGGAACACTGACAGGTGTTGGTGAATATCTGAAGTCTCAGAACCCGGATGTGAAAATTGTAGCACTTGAGCCTGCATCTTCACCGGTTCTTTCCGAGGGAAAAGCCGGAGCACATAAGATTCAGGGAATCGGAGCAGGATTTGTTCCGGATGTACTGAATACAAAGATCTATGATGAGATATACAAAGCAGACAATGACGAAGGATTCGCAGCCGCGAAGCTTCTTGCAAAGACAGAAGGAATCCTGGTAGGTATTTCTTCAGGAGCAGCTCTTTCAGGAGCAATCGCACTTGCAAAGAAACCGGAGAACAAAGGCAAGACAATCGTAGCACTGCTGCCGGACAGCGGAGACAGATACTACTCTACACCACTCTTTACAGAGTAGGTACGAATATCAAGACAACCGCAAGGCATTAATTAAGTAAGATTTTAACTTCCAAGCAGCTCTGGCTGCGGAATAAGAATACAAAACAGGAATTAGAAAAAGGAGAACAAACCAATGGCAAAATTAGAGAGAAAAGACAGAAAATTCAAATTTGAAACATTACAGCTTCACGTAGGACAGGAGCAGCCGGATCCGGTAACTGACGCAAGAGCAGTACCGATCTATCAGACATCCTCTTATGTATTCCGGAACAGCCAGCATGCAGCAGACCGTTTTGGACTGAGAGATGCAGGAAATATTTACGGACGTCTGACAAACCCGACTGAGGATGTATTCGAAAAGAGAATTGCAGCACTGGAAGGTGGTTCTGCGGCACTTGCAGTTGCATCCCGGAGGAGCAGCAGCAATCACATATACAATTGAGAATCTGGCTCAGCAGGGAGATCATATCGTATCTGCAAAGAACATTTACGGAGGATCTTTCAACCTTCTGGAGCATACACTTCCGGCCTACGGAATCACAACAACATTCGTAGATATCTTCAATCTTGAAGAAGTAGAGAATGCAATTCAGGATAATACAAAAGCTGTTTACATCGAGACTCTTGGAAACCCGAACTCTGATGTAGTTGATATTGAAGCTCTTGCAAATATCGCACATAAGCATAAAATCCCGCTTGTTGTAGATAATACATTTGCAACACCTTATCTTGTAAGACCAATCGAGTATGGTGCTGACATTGTTGTTCACTCTGCTACAAAGTTCATCGGTGGACATGGAACAACAATCGGTGGAGTTATCATCGAGGGCGGTAAGTTCGACTGGGAGGCTTCAGGAAAATTCCCGTCACTGACAGAGCCTAATCCGAGCTACCATGGAATCAGCTTCACAAAGGCCTGCGGACCGGCTGCCTTTGTTACAAAGATCAGAGCAATCCTTTTGAGAGATACAGGAGCTACAATTTCACCGATCAGCTCATTCATCTTCCTGCAGGGACTTGAGACACTGTCCCTTCGTGTAGAGCGTCATGTAGAGAATGCACTGAAAGTTGTAGAGTATCTGAACAATCATCCACAGGTAGAGAGAGTACATCATCCATCTGTAGATCCAGATCCGCAGCAGCAGGCTCTTTATAAGAAATATTTCCCGAATGGCGGCGGATCCATCTTTACCTTCGAGATTAAAGGTGATGCGCAGAAGGCAAAGGACTTCATTGATAATCTGGAGCTGTTCTCACTGCTTGCCAATGTAGCTGACGTTAAGTCTCTGGTTATCCATCCGGCGACCACAACTCACAGCCAGTGCACAGAAGAAGAACTTCTGGATCAGGGAATCAAACCAAATACGATTCGTCTTTCTATCGGTACTGAAAATATTGACGATATCATTCAGGATCTTGATGAAGCATTCAAAGCAATTCAGTAAATAAGAATCAGAGAAAACAGAAAAATCTGTAAGAAGTAGGAGCAGTAAAAGCTGCTCCTATAGTGTTTAGAAGAAAGGAGTAGAAGCGTTTGAAATTATCAAAGAAAAGTAGATATGGACTGCGTGCTCTTATTGATCTGGCGGTGAATTCACGGACAGAGCTGGTCTCATTAGGAAGTATCGCACAGAGAAATGACATTTCCGCTCAGTACCTTGAGCATGTATTTTCAGCCCTTCGCAAGGCTCATATTGTAAAAAGTATGAAAGGTTCCCAGGGAGGATATTTTCTGGAGAGAGATCCGAAAGAGATCACGGTTGCGCAGATTGTAGAGGCATTGGAAGGAACTTATGATCTGGAAGATGAAGTTGATCGAAACAACGTGGAACGTGGAGATCAGGAAGCAATTCAGCATCTGATCATTGACCGAATCAATGATTGTGTTCAGGAGATTCTGGAAGATGTGACGCTTAAGGATCTTGTGGATGCATACGAAGGGTATCAGGATTCCGTTGAGGGAATGTACTATATTTAATGGAGAAGGAACGTAAGGAGCAGAGACAGACAGCATGGCAGAAAATTATCAATTTGAAACACGATGTATTCACGGGGACGGAGGATTTGTAGAGGAACATCCATACGGAGCAGTCTCCGTTCCCATTTTTCAGACAGCAACCTTCGCACACCCGGGAATCGGGAAAAGTACAGGATATGATTATTCTCGTGAGAGCAATCCGACACGGTATGAATTAGAAAGCGTAATGTCCTCTTTAGAAGGAGCAGATGACAGTATTGCGTGCTCGACAGGAATGGCGGCAATTGGAATCTGCCTGGAGCTTTTCGGAGAAGGAGATCATATTTTATGTACAGAAGATCTGTACGGCGGAACTGTGCGAATGTTTGAAAGCATTGGCGAAAAGCGAGGATTAAAGTTTTCTTATGTAGATACTTCAGATATTGATCTTGTAAGAAAGAATATCAGGAAAGAGACAAAGGCACTTTATATTGAGACACCAAGCAATCCAACGATGAGGATTACAGATTTTGCAGAGATGAGAAAACTCGCAGACGAATTCGGGTTACTGATTCTTGCGGATAATACATTCCTTTCTCCTTATTTCCAGAAACCGTTACAGTTGGGTGCTGATATTGTAGTACATAGCGGAACAAAATTTCTTGGAGGACACAATGATGTTCTCGCAGGATTTGTTTGTGTCAAAGGGAAAGAGCTGTCGGAAAAATTGCGTTATACATATAAGACAGTTGGCTGTAGCCTGTCTCCGTTTGACAGTTTCCTTGTACTTCGCGGAATCAAAACTTTATCAGTGCGTCTGGAGCGCCAGCAGGAGAATGCGAAGAAGATCGCACTTTGGCTGAAAAACAGACCGGAAGTGACAGAAGTTTATTATCCGGGTCTGGAAGATCATCCGGGTTACGAGGTGAACCGGAAGCAGGCAACAGGAGCAGGAAGTATGCTTTCTTTCCGTGTAGATACGGTGGAACGTACAAGAAAGATTCTTGAAAGTGTGAAATTGATTTCTTATGCGGAGAGCCTTGGCGGTGTAGAATCATTGATCACATATCCAATGCTTCAGACACACGGTGATGTACCGGTGGAGATAAGAGAACATCTTGGAATCACGGAAGATTTCCTTAGAATGTCTGTTGGAATTGAAAATGCTGAAGATCTGATCAAAGATCTGGAACAGGCTTTTCAATAAAAGGAGTAAAAATGAGTGAGAAGAATTTGAATTTTGACCAGCCTGTAGAGAGAAGAGGAACCCACAGTCTGAAGTATGATTTTGCAGAAGAAAGAGGGAGAAAGAAAGATATTCTTCCGTTGTGGGTCGCTGATATGGATTTTAAGACGTCATCTTTCGTCCAGGAAGCATTGATCCGTCAGGCAGAGCATGGAATTTATGGATATACAGAGTCAGATCAGGAGTATTACGATGCGGTCAGCTCCTGGATGGAACGCCGTCACGGATGGAAGATCGACAAGGAGTGGATCACAAAGACTCCGGGAATTGTCTTTGCACTGGCAATGGCGGTGAAGGCTTATACAGAACCTGGGGATTATATTCTGATCCAGGATCCGGTCTATTATCCATTCCGGGAAGTGATTGAAAGCAATGACCGTAAAGTGGCCGCCAATATCCTTATCCGTAAGGAAGATGGGTCTTATGCGATTGATTTCGAAGATTTTGAACGCCAGATCGTGGAAAAGGGTGTGAAATTATTTTTATTTTGCAGCCCACACAACCCAGTCAGCCGGGTATGGACAAGGGAAGAAGTGGAGCGTCTGGGAGACATTTGCCTAAAGCATCAGGTGATCATTGTAAGTGATGAGATTCATGCAGACTTCGTATTTGAAGGGAAGCATCAGGTACTTGTAGATCTTAAGGACGAGTATAAAGACATTACAGTGACATGTACTTCCCCGGGGAAGACATTCAATCTTGCAGGACTTCAGATTTCCAATATTATCATTCCAAATGCAAGCCTTCGCAAGGAATTTCAGCATCAGGTAACTGCAGCCGGGTATAGTCAGGTCGGCGCACCCGGAATCTTTTGCGCTGATCGCTGCGTATACTCAGGGCGAAGAATGGTATCAGGCGATGAAACAGTATGTGAAGTCGAATATTGATTTCCTTCATACATGGATGGCAGAACATTTACCACAGATCAAGGTGACAAAGACAGAAGGAACCTATCTCGTCGGATGGATTTCCGGGCATTAGGGCTTTCAGACAAGGAACTAAAAGAACTGATAGAAGATAAGGCAGAGGTTTGGCTGGATGGAGGAGCGATCTTCGGGGAGCCTGGAAGTGGTTTTGAGCGGATCAACGTGGCTTGCCAGAGAGCGACGCTTGTGGAAGCGTTGGATCGGATTGAAAAAGCAGTGAAAAATAAATAAAAAGAAAACAGAAAAAGATGGATAAGCAACGCCCTCAATGCTTAGCCATCTTTTTCTATGTAGATCTGAACTTTCATTTTGAAACAGCTGTTATTTCGTTCCCCCTGAAATAATGCTATTTCTCAATCTTGCATGGAATGGCCGGTTCATGAAAGTCAGCAAGTGTGATACTTCCAAGATAATCCTCGATAAGGTTATCCAGTTTTTCCCAAATCGGACGTGTCGGACACTGACCCGCACGTGCACATTCCGGTGCATGATCCTCCAGACACGCTACAGCTGCAAGGCTTCCTTCTGTCGCATGAAGAATGGAAGCGAGAGTGTATTCTTCCGGAGATTTTGTCAGGCGGTAGCCGCCGCCCTTTCCGCGAAGTCCAAGGATAAATCCTTGTGTGACAAGAGATTTTAAAATATTTTCCAAATACTTTTCAGAAATCTCCTGACGTGCTGAGATCTCTTTCAGCGGTGTGTAAGAGTCCGGATCCTGCTGAGACAGATCAATCATGACTCGGAGAGCATAACGCCCTCTTGTAGAGATAATCATAACCTATTTCCTCCCAAGTTACCTATAATTTTACATTGTGAATAGTGTATCATATGTTAAGAAAATAAACAAGTTGTCGAGGTAAAGTGAAACAGTGCAAAAGCATTAAAGTTTGTTGAAAACAAACGAAAACGAGTGTGTCTAAAAATGAAATAACCGTGAAATTGTATTAACTTTACTGGAATTTACAGTGCGTTTGTGATACTCTAAAGACTGTAAGTCCTGATCGGAATGCTATCTTTCTGATCAGACAGAAAAGACTGGGTTACTGTTCACTCCCGTGTCAATCACTTCGCTGATTGACACGGAGTGAACAGTAACAAGACTGGAGAGAGAATATGAAAAGATTAGTAGTAGCATTACTTCTGGCAAGCACATTGTGTATGACAGGATGCGGCGATACGAAGAAAACAGAACCGGCTGCATCTACGACAGAAGAGGTGGACAAAGCAAGCAGTACGATGAAAGAACAGATGGGAGACAACGCGGTTCTTCCAAGTGATTCTGTTAAGAGAGTTATGGCAAAGCAGTGGAAGGTGATTGGAACAGATACTGTGTATGATCTGAAAGAAGATGGAACAGGAACTAAGGATGACGCCGGACTGACATTTGAGTGTGGATTTGATGAGGATAACAACATTACGATCAAGATCACAATGGACGGCGAAGACGAAGGTAAACTGTATGCGGTTACGACAGATGATACAGGCTATGGCATAGTGCTGAAGTCCCTGGATGGTGGAAAGGATATGAAGTTCCTTCAGGCGGATACAGACCTTACGGATCTGACGGATGACCGTGCGAAGGGGCTGATCGGAAAGTGGACAGACAACAGCGGAAATGAATATAAATTAAAGAAGGACGGAAAGCTTGTGATCAAGAGTTCCTCCGGTGAAACAAAGGGAACATATTGTGTTGCAGAGAATGCAGACGGTACATTGAGGCTGAATCTGGTTATCTCCGGTGGAACACTGGAATATGTCTATACACTGTCAGATGATGGATCTACAGTGGAATTATGTAGTCCGGGAACAGATACGGTACATAAGTGGACGAAAGCCTAAAGTGTGGTGAATAAAAGAGATGCAGTTTGCGCATGAATTGATCGTTCCGGAAGTTGGATTTCCTTTTAAACTATTCTTATTTGAAGGCAGAGAAGGACATTACCATAGAGAAAAACATTGGCACAGATCGATTGAGATTTTTGCAGTGTGCGACGGAGAACTGGAATTTAAGATCGATGAGAAGACCTGGCATCTGACAGCGGGAGAATTTATGATTGTGAATTCGAATGAGGTTCATGAAGTAGATTCTCCGTTGCCAAACGAGACGATCGTTCTTCAGATTCCTTTGAAAGTTTTTGAAAAATATTATACAGGAGAGCAATTTATCTGTTTTACGCATGAACCGGGACGTAAGGACGCGCGTTTTATGGAATTGTTGGAAGAACTGTATAAGACGTATTGTGAAAAGCAGTGTGGATATGACATGAAGATGAACAGTATTTTTTATCATCTTTTATATCTCCTTGTGAAAGAATACCGTCTGACGGAAGTTGAGGATGCTTTTGTAAGGAAGAATAAGAATCTGAACAAGCTTTCAGCAATCACATCTTATATGAAAGAGAATTATGCACAGGAGCTCAGTCTGGAAGAAGTGGCAAGAATTTTTGGCTACTCACCAACGTACTTGTCGAGGATGTTTCAGAAGTATGCGGGAATCACATATAAGAGCTATCTGCAGAATATCCGTCTAGAATATGCAATGAAAGACCTGAAGGGCGGAAAATATAATATCACTGAGACAGCACTTCGCAGCGGTTTCTCCGGAAGCAAGGCGATGGCAAGGGCATTTCGGAAAAAATACGGAATTCTTCCAAGTGAATATAGAGAAAATGGGTAACTGTTCAGAGCCAAGCAAAATTTCAAAAACAGGCATAAATGCTTGCATTTTTAAAACTGTTTTTGAAATTTTATTTGGCGGATACGCCACACCGACGAAATGCGTAGCATTTTGGAGGTTGGCTCTGAACATTTGGAGGTTGGCTCTGAACAGTTACGAAAATGGAATATAAATAAAAAGAAAAAATGACTAACAGTACAAAATATATTGACTGTTAGTCATTTTTTTATTGTATAGTGCAAGAAGAGATTAAAATGACCAATGGTCATAAACTGAATATGAGGAAGGAAGCGAAAAAAGGATATGATGGTAAAGTTTGGAAAAAAAGTAGTGAAATTCAGAGTGCCGATTCTGATTCTCAGTATTTTATTGTTGATTCCGTCTGCATTGGGGTATCTGCATACGAGAATTAATTATGATGTATTGACTTACCTGCCGGATAACATCGAGACGATGAAAGGCCAGGATATTTTGGTAAATGATTTCGGTACAGGTGCATTTTCGATGTTTATAGTTGATGGAATGGAAGATAAGGATGTATCGAAGTTAAAGCAGAAGATCGAAAAGGTAGATCATGTAAAAGATGTTATCTGGTATGATTCTATCGCAGATATCAGTATGCCGAAGAGCATGCTGCCGACAAAAGTCTATGATGCATTTAACTCCGAGACCGGAACGATGATGGCAATCTTCTTTGATGAAGGAACATCTTCGGACGGAACAATGGAAGCAATCTCTGAGATTCGTTCTCTCGGCGGGCGAGCAGTGCTTTTTAAGTGGTATGTCAGCCGTTGTTACAGATACGAAGGAACTGGCGGAGAAGGAGACACCGCTCTATGTTTTAATTGCGGTTGTGCTGGCGATGATCGTACTTGGTCTTACAATGGAATCGTTCTTTGTACCGATCCTCTTCATGCTCAGTATTGGAATTGCAATTGTCTATAACCTGGGAAGTAACTACTTTATGGGAGAGATCTCCTATATTACAAAGGCACTGGCAGCAGTTCTGCAGCTGGGGGTAACATTGGATTACTCCATTTTCCTGATGCACAGTTATGAAGAACAGCAGATCCGTTACAATGGAGATAAACATCGTGCAATGGCACATGCGATCTCACAGACATTTTCCTCTGTAATCGGAAGCTCCGTTACAACAATCGCCGGATTTATCGCACTGTGTTTTATGTCATTTACACTTGGTATGGATATCGGAATTGTTATGGTTAAGGGTGTTATCCTCGGAGTACTGGCTTGTGTAACAATCCTCCCATCTATGATCCTGTGCTGTGACAAGATCATTGAGAAGACAAAGCATAAACCATTCCTTCCGGATATCGGAAAGATTTCAGATAAGGTTACTAAGAGATATCCTATCTATGTGGCACTGTTCGTAGTTCTGTTATTCCCGGCTATTTACGGAAATAACCATACAGGAGTTTACTACAACCTGGATGAGACACTTCCAAAAGATCTTCCGAGCATCATTGCAAATGAGAAATTGAAGGAAGACTATGACATGAATACGACGCATATGATTCTTGTAGACAGCTCTACAGATTCAGCGGATGTAGGCAAGATGCTGAATGAGATGGATAAGGTGGACGGAATCAAGTGGGCACTTGGACTTGACTCCCTGATTGGGCCGTCCGTACCGGCAAGCATGATCCCGGATTCAGTGACAAGATCATTAAAGAATGATAAGTACCAGCTTGTACTGGCGAACTCAGAATATAAGGTAGCTACAGATGAATTGAATGACCAGATCAAAGAGTTGAATACGATTCTTCATAAATATGATAAAGGTGGAATGCTGATTGGAGAAGGTCCTCTGACAGCAGACCTGATCGACATTACAGATAAAGATTTCAAGACAGTAAGTGCAGTATCAATCGGAATTATTTTCGTGATCATAATGCTTCTGTTCAAGTCAATCTCACTGCCGATCATCCTGGTAGGCGTTATTGAGTTCGCGATTTTCGTCAATATGGGTATTCCATACTACATGGGAACTAAGTTGCCATTCGTGGCATCCATCGTAATCGGAACCATTCAGCTTGGATCCACCGTAGACTATGCAATTCTTATGACAACTCGTTATAAGAGAGAGCGTAATCATGGCGCAAATAAATACGATTCCATCACAACTGCGCACCGCGTATCCGCACAGTCTATCATGGTAAGTGCGTTGAGCTTCTTCGCAGCAACGATCGGTGTAGGACTTTACTCCAACATTGATATGATCAGTTCCCTGTGTATCCTGATGGCGAGAGGAGCACTGATTAGTATGGTAGTCGTAATCTTCGTACTGCCGTCCATGTTCATGGTATTTGATAAAGTGATCGTGAAGACAAGTAAAGGGATTCCTGCCACCGAAGGAATAATGGGGCGTGGAATAGAATGAGAGAGGTATGCCGAATTAGGATGCTAAGGCATATTTCACTTTCAGAAAGAAAAGATAAGAAATGGGCATTATTTGGCTAATTATTTGGTCGATAATGCCTTGTTAAGTTGGTAAAAAAATGACCATAGAAACAGGAAACAGACTTCTTGCAGCGATGAATAAATGGCTGATCGCGCATGAGGATGCACAGATTGAAGGAGCATTTTGCGGATTAAAAGGCGAGAACGTCGAAGTCTGATTGAAAATGGATGCCGGGGTTTCCAAAAATCAGGATCATGTTATTCACAAGGTCTCTGTATGATGTGTGGAAAACCAAATGAAATTACAGGAAAAGTGTGGATAACGTAACATAAGAAAGATAGAAATAATAACAAGTATAAAGAAAGCGAGGATTTTATTATGAGTAACATGCCGAATTGAAAATCGGTGTTGTAGCAGTGAGCAGAGATTGTTTCCCCGAGAGTCTTTCCGTGAACAGAAGAAAAGCATTGATTGATGCCTACACAAAAAAAAATATGGTGAAGGAACTGTCTATGAGTGTCCGGTCTGTATCGTAGAGAGTGAGATCCATATGGTCCAGGCTCTTGAAGATATCAAAAAAGCAGGATGTAATGCACTTTTTGTATATCTTGGAAACTTCGGACCGGAGATTTCCGAGACACTTCTTGCAAAACATTTCGAAGGACCAAAGATGTTTGTCGCAGCTGCAGAGGAGACACAGGATAATCTGACACAGGGACGTGGAGATGCTTATTGCGGAATGCTTAACGCAAGCTACAATCTGAAACTCAGAGGAGTAAAAGTTTACATTCCGGAGTATCCGGTAGGAACAGCAGAGGAATGTGCTGACATGATCCATGAGTTCGAACCGATCGCGAGAGCAGTTGTCGGATTAAGTGACTTAAAGATTATCAGCTTTGGACCGCGTCCGCTGAATTTCCTTGCATGTAATGCACCGATCCAGCAGCTTTACAATATCGGAGTTGAGATTGAGGAAAATTCTGAACTTGACCTTTTCGAGGCTTATAACAAACATGAAGGTGATGAGAGAATCCCGGCCGTTGTAAAAGAGATGGAAGAAGAACTCGGAGCAGGAAATAAGAAACCGGAAATCCTTGCAAAGCTGGCTCAGTATGAGATTACTCTGTTAGACTGGATCCGTGACCACAGAGGCTACCGCAAGTATGTTGCGATCGCAGGAAAATGCTGGCCGGCATTCCAGACACAGTTCGGATTTGTTCCATGTTATGTAAACAGCCGTCTGACAGCTCAGGGAATCCCGGTATCCTGTGAAGTAGATATTTACGGTGCATTAAGTGAATTTATCGGAACTGCTGTCAGCCAGGATGCAGTAACCCTTCTGGATATCAACAACTCTGTACCGGAAGATATGTACAAAGAGAGCATCGAAGGAAAATTCCCATATACACAGAAAGATACATTTATGGGATTCCATTGTGGAAATACAGCTTCCGGCAAACTTTCCTTCTGTGAGATGAAATACCAGATGATTATGGCAAGATCTCTTCCGATCGAAGTTACAAACGGAACTCTGGAAGGAGATATCAAACCGGGTGACATCACATTCTACAGACTGCAGAGTACATCTGACAATGTACTTCGTGCTTATGTTGCACAGGGAGAAGTACTTCCGGTTGCTACAAAATCCTTCGGATCCATCGGTGTTTTTGCAATTCCGGAGATGGGAAGATTCTATCGTCACGTACTGATCGAAAGAATTATCCACATCACGGAGCAGTTGCTTTCGGACACTTTGGAAAAGCTCTCTTCGAAGTATTCAAATATATTGGCGTTCCGGTTGAAGAAATCGGATACAACCAGCCGAAGGGTGTAAGATATCCAACAGAGAATCCGTGGGGTTAATTACATAGAAAGTTATAAACATAGAAAACGGGCAGAGAGCCGTGCCGGAAACGGCAAGGCTCTCTGTCTTTATATAGGAGGAACAACATGTTATTTGTAGGAGTAGATCTTGGAACATCCGCAGTAAAACTTCTTCTGATGGATGAGAATGGAAAGATCAAGAATATCGTATCAAAAGAATATCCGTTATATTTCCCACATCCGGGATGGTCAGAGCAGAAACCGGAAGACTGGTTTGCACAGAGTATGGAAGGGCTGAAAGAGCTTCTTGAAGGCTTTGATAAGGATCAAGTAAAGGGAATCAGTTTTGGAGGTCAGATGCACGGTCTTGTTGCGCTTGATAAGGAAGACAAGGTGATTCGCCCGGCAATTCTGTGGAACGACGGACGTACTGCAAAACAGACCGATTACCTGAATCAGGTGATTGAAAAAGAAGCTTTCAGAGTATACAGCAAATATTGCATTTGCCGGCTTTACAGCACCGAAGATTCTCTGGATGAAGGAAAATGAACCGGAGAATTTTGCAAAGATTGAGAAAATCATGCTTCCGAAGGATTACCTTGCATATCGTTTGTCAGGGTCTTTTTGCACAGAGTATTCAGATGCTTCCGGAATGCTGCTTTTGGATGTGGAGCATAAGTGCTGGTCTGCAAAAATGCTTGAGATCTGTGGTATTACAGAGGCACAGCTTCCAAAGCTGTATGAAAGCTGGGAAGTAGTTGGAACTTTGAAAGCAGAGATTGCAGCGGAACTTGGCATATCAGAGGATGTAAAAGTAATTGCAGGAGCCGGGGACAATGCGGCGGCAGCAGTTGGAACAGCAACGGTCGGAGACGGCGGCTGCAATATTTCTCTCGGAACATCAGGAACACTCTTTATTTCCAGTAAGAAATTCGGAGTAGATAAGAACAATGCACTGCATTCCTTTGACCATGCAGACGGTAACTATCATCTGATGGGATGCATGCTCAGTGCTGCTTCCTGTAATAAATGGTGGATGGATGAAATCCTTAAGACAAAAAGATTATCCGGCAGAACAGGCAGGAATCACAAGGCTCGGCGAGAACCATGTGTTCTATCTTCCATATCTGATGGGAGAGCGTTCACCTCATAATGACCCTTCCGCAAGAGCAGCATTTATCGGAATGTCTATGGACAGCACAAGAGAGGATATGACACAGGCTGTGCTGGAAGGTGTTGCATTCGGACTGCGTGATTCCCTGGAAGTTGCAAGAAGTATTGGTGTGAATCCAGAGAGAACAAAGATCTGCGGCGGTGGAGCAAAGAGTCCGCTGTGGAGAAAGATCATTGCAAATGTGATGAATATGAAAGTAGATCTGATCGAAAGACGAGGAAGGTCCGGGCTATGGAGCGGCAATCCTGGCAGCAGTTGGATGCGGCGTATTTGATTCGGTGGAAGAGGCTGCGAAGAAACTTTGAAAGTAACAGGAAACAGGAACAGAAGAACCAGATCCGGAACGTTTGCAGTAAATATAATTGCATTTTATCTATATGATTCATTGGCAGAAAATTATATAAAAGAAATCAAAATTGGCTCTTTTACAAAAAGAAAAAAGAATTATACAGTAGACAGTGTGAGATTATGCAAAGTTCCACAGAAGATTTACAGGCATTTAGACATGATATGAGTAATCAACTTATTATTTTAAATCATTTACTGGAAGAGGGAAAAAGATGAAGAGGCAAGAAGACAGTTGGATCAACTTTCTCATTTCATAAAAAGGGAAAGTGATTTATAGCACATCAGGAAATACAATTATTGATGGGTTGGTTAACTATAAGCTTCAAAGTGTGGCGAGTGAAAATATAAAAGTAGAAACAGAAATTGTTGTACCGGAACAGTTAAACATTGATATAGCAGATCTTGTTACACTATTGGGAAATCTATTGGATAATGCTTTGGAAGCATTGAAAAAAGTTGATCGGGAACAACGAATATTGACGATAAAGATTATGTTCAGTCAAGAGCGTTTAATTGGTCGGATCACGAATACTTATTGCGGAGAAATCTACCTGAAGGATGATAAGATATTAACTTCAAAGAAAGAAAAACAGAAGCATGGATATGGACTGAGTAATGTAGAGAAAATAATAAAGAAGTATAATGGTTATATGGAAATAGATTATGCAAACTGGGAATTCAGGGTGGATTTTATAATTTATCTGCCACAGAAAAAATTAAATAAAGCAAAAATAAGAAGTCTGAAAAGAAACTGATGCATTTGACTACGAGAAATCCGCAGTTGATTACATGTTTTCGCACAGGCTTCTTTTTATGGCATAATGTGGGTGCCAGGAAAAAAAAGGGGGTGAGCGTGTGAAGAAGTATTATAAAAAAGAACATTATAAGTATTGTTATTTTATTGTGTATAGTTTTAATACTCTATTTTACACCACCAATAATGCTGGCTGATGGTTGGATTGAATTTGGGAGTAGAGCAGACAGCTTTGAAAACGCACATGTTGAATGAGTACAACAATTTCCCTTTTAGACGAGAAGCAAGTAATTCAGATTTCGATAACTTTTATTTTATAAATCTCAGAATTTGGGAGAAAATGTCAATTACTCGAATTGTATATGATGGTGACAAAAATACAACGTGTGAATTAATATTTCCGGGAGTTTACAGAGTTGAAAATACTAGAAAAGGAGCTTATGTAAATTCATTTGAAATCAAACGTGGCAAGACATTATGGTTTTGCGATTATTATGCCAATGAAATGTAGGTAGGCTAAATGGATATTTTTTTTGTACGGTTGCCGGAGAGACGGGTGTGGAAAACATTGCCCGTCTTTCTTTTTTATGTCGTATAATAATAACATGAGTGTCCAAAAATAATCGCCAGAAAGAGAACTGTATGGAGGTAAAAATTAAATGGGAAATTATTTGAACCCGGATATTAGTACTTTTGCAAGAGTTGTAAATTCAGAAATATATGTTGATAAGACGGGATTGATTGAATATACAAATAGAAGTGCTAAAACATTACAAAGTTATATTTGCATCAGTCGTCCACGCCGTTTTGGGAAGTCTATTGCTGCGAATATGCTTTCTGCCTACTATACGTGTGAGTATGATTCAAGGGAGCTGTTCTCAAATTTAAAAAATAGCATCATCAGATAGTTATGAAAAGCATTTGAATAAATATGATGTGATCTTTCTTAATATGCAAGAATTCCTGAGTCAAAGCTCCAATGTGGAGGAAATGCTTAGCTTGCTTAAAAAGAGCGTAATATGGGATTTGTTAGATAAAACCCGGATTTCCGATACTTTGATGAAACAAATTTAATGAGAACTCTTCAGGATATTTATAATAAGACAAAGAGACCGTTTGTTGTAATTATTGATGAATGGGACTGCATTTTCAGAGAGTATATAACAGATAAAAAGCGCAGGAAAAGTATTTGGATTTTCTAAGAGATTTGTTGAAAGACAAAGGATATGTCGCACTTGCTTATATGACAGGAATTCTTCCAATAAAAAATATGGAACACATTCAGCGTTGAATATGTTTGATGAATTTTCCATGATTGATCCGGGACCATTGGCGAAATATGTCGGATTTACAGAAGAAGAAGTAAGCGAGCTGTGTGAACGATATGGCATGGACATGCAGGAGCTAAAAGCTGGTATGACGGATATTCTTTTGAAGGAGCACCTTCTGTTTATAGTCCACGTTCAGTAGTGAGCTGCATGCGATTTGGGGAAATTTGGAAATTACTGGAATCAGACAGAAACATTTGAAGCTTTAAAAATGTACATTGATATGAATTTTGAAGGATTGCGAGATGACGTGTTAAGCATGATCGCCGGGGAAAGTGTTCCAGTGAATACAGGAAGTTTTACAAATGATATGGCAACATTTCATACAGAGGATGATGTACTTACTTTATTAATCCATCTTGGGTATCTGGCATATGACTATGATAATAAAACAGTGAAAATACCAAATAATGAGGTATATCCAAATACTTTGAAATCATGTTTCTTAATATATCCCATCAGGAATTGAATAACGATAATAGAAGAAACAAATGCTGTTACCATACCAATCAGAAGAATTATTGTTTCTGTTCCGGTAAAGTTCAGGCCAAACTTCACAAGCTTCAGAAGACTTGCACCGAACATAACCGGAATCGCAAGTACGAAAGTGAATTCAGCAGCAACGGTTCTGGATACTCCAAGGATCAAAGCACCGACAATTGTTGCACCGGATCTGGATGTTCCAGGGAAGATTGCAGCGATCAGCTGGAAAAGTCCAATCAAAAATGCAGTCTTATAAGTAAGTTCATCCATACTGTTGATCTTCGCAGGTTTGCCCTTGTGATTATTCTCAACAATGATAAAGGCGATACCGAAGACAATCAGAGCAATCGCAACGCAAGGGTAATTGTAAAACCATTTCTCAAACAGATCATTGAACGGCATTCCGATCACGATCGCAGGGATACATGCAACAAGGACTTTCAGCCAGAGGATAATGATATCCATCTTCACATAACTTAAAATTCCATTTCCGGATTTTTTTTTCTATGTGCATGTTTTGCCTGACGGCGTCTGACCGTGCGACTTCCTCCCTGTGCACCAAACGGAAAGATCTGGTTCCAGAATAAGATGACAACGGCAAGAATCGCACCTAACTGGATCACAACTTCAAACATGCTGTAGAATTCTTCGGAAACATCTAATTTCACAAACTGATTCAAAAGAATCAGATGTCCCGTGCTGCTGATCGGCAGCCATTCTGTGATTCCTTCCACAATTCCAAAGAGGAAGGATTTTCAAAAATTCAATCATTCTTAATTTATACTCCTTTTTATTGATGGATTGCAGCTATACTAAGAGATTCTAGCATTAAATGCAATCATTTTTGTGCAGCTCTGCTTATGTTCTAAAGTGGCTCACGGTTTCTTATTATAAAACGTTGGCAAAAGATGTGCAAGAAATAGAAAGTATTTAAACTGTTAAATCGTCGATTTAAGAAATTTCTAATATTTTTCCAATCTATCTCTTAAAAACCATCAAGTATCATGTATACTATAGTTAGAACTTGATCATGTGATAATTATGTTGCTGCGCTGTTATCGGTGTCAGCAATTATCGAGGGGTATGTAAAATGTATAAAATATTAGTATGTGATGATGATAGAGAAATCGTAGAAGCAATTGAAATTTATCTTTCCCAGGAAGGATATCAGATCTTAAAAGCGTATGACGGGATCGAAGCACTGGAGATTTTGGAGAAGGAGAAGGTGAATCTTCTGATTATCGATGTCATGATGCCGAGACTTGACGGAATCCGTGCAACATAGATCCGCGAGAAGAACAGTCTGCCAATCATTATCTTGTCTGCGAAGTCAGAAGATACCGATAAGATTCTTGGACTCAATATCGGTGCGGATGATTATGTGACAAAGCCATTCAATCCGTTGGAACTTGTAGCACGAGTGAAATCACAGCTGAGAAGATTTAACGAACTTGGCGGAACAGCACAGGAGCCAAAAGAGACGATTTATAAGGTGGGTGGCCTTCAGATCAATGATGATCTCAAGCAGGTAACAGTAGACGGAGAATTTGTGAAACTGACACCGATTGAATACAATATCCTTTTGCTTCTGGTGAAAAATCAGGGCAAGGTATTTTCTATTAATCAGATTTATGAATCCATCTGGAATGAAGAGGCAATTGGTGCGGATAACACAGTTGCAGTTCACATTCGTCATATCAGAGAAAAAATAGAGATCAATCCGAAAGATCCACGTTACCTGAAAGTAGTCTGGGGTGTCGGATATAAAATCGAAAAAGCATAGTGCGAACAGTAACAAAAGCACATGTAAAAATGGATAGAAAAAAGCATATAAGAGAACATATAAAAATGCATAAGAAGGCATATAAGGAAGGGTTAACAATGAAGAAATGGTACAGGAAGACTGTGACAAGGACAATCGTTCTTGTTGTGGCGATTCTTAGCGGAGCATTGCTTGTGACAAATTTGCTTTCTCTCCTGACACTGGCGGGGGGAATGAGTTTGTCACAGATTCAAAAGATGAATACACAGTCTTTTGAAGAATCCGAAGAATTCAGCAAGATGGTCGAAAGTTACATGTACGATGTACAGGAGAAGCTTTATCTGCAGAATCTTTTTTTGAAAGTGACGGTGCCTACAATCCGAAAAAACTGGTGGATGTAATGGAACTGTCAAAGAAGGGAAAGATATCTGAGACGAATCTGTCCGGTGTCACGTACACAATGGAAGAGCTGGTAAATTGGGGCGAGACTTACAGTGGGACAGATAACGACAATCTTTACAAACAGAATGGCGTGATTGTCTGTCAGAAACCGGACGGAAATTATTATTACTATTATATGAATGATTTCTTTTCTCTTGTAAATGCAGGAAAACTTCAATTTCAGATGGGCGAGCAGGACAGAGATCAGTTCCTGGCAGGATTGCAGGCGGGCGAATTTACGACTTCCGGCTATTATACATTTCAGATTACAGATGAAAACGGTGAGCTGCTCTATACAGACTGCTGGAACTTTGGTCAGTCGATGATTGAAAAATATGCACCGGTCGGAGCGGATAATCTACTCCAGGTTGTAAATAATAATCCGCAGTTAAATGGAAGACTGACATTGGTTTATGATAATATTGCCACAGCATTGCAGACAATCTATGAAGACTGGCAGGATTATGAAGGCGGTTGGGATTATCTGGAAGAAGGGAATACCAATTTTACCTATCTGTATGCAGATGAATCGACAAAGAAGGTTACTACAAATAAAGCAGAATATGCAAATTATGCAGATGTAAAGAAAAGCATAGAAGACATGATAGAATCAGCGTCAAAGAACCCTGTGAAATATATGGTAATCTATCCTGAATTGAAAGATTTTAAGACGAATATGAATGTTTCTTATTCGGATCAATGGCTTAATATTCGTTCTTATGGTTATTATTCCGGAGGAACAAAGTGGAAAGATGTTTTTGCAGTTGCGGTTGATACAAAATATCCGATTCAGGATCAATTTTACCAGAATAGCATCGAATATCAAAATAACATTCCGCATATGATAGCTGCATTATATTTTATGATTTTCAGCAGCGTACTCTTTTTGATCACAGTAGTGTGGCTGACATTGGGTGCCGGAAGAAAACCGCAGGATGAAGAACTGCATTTGTTAAAGTTCGATTCCTGGAAGACAGAGATTGCTGCTGCAGTTGTTATTTTTGTCTGGGTGATTGGAAGTTATTTCTTTTTTGTGGCAGGAATCGATGGAATTCACATCTTATTTGATGGGATTACAGGGTTATGTAGTTCGTACGGTGCTGTGGAAAGTGATACATTTGTTCCATCATCTTATGTTCCAAATGTATATATGCAGACTTTAAGTCTTGGAGAATCAGTAGGTGCGTTTGCATATGGAACATTTACATTTACCTGCTTTTTTGCCGGCTATCTTAGTCTGGTAAGAAGAATTAAGTCAAAGAGTCTGTGGGAGAACAGTCTGCTTCGAAGCTTCGGTATATTTATCGGGGAAAATATTACGAGACATGAAGCTTACAAAGAAAACAGCAGGACTTTTGATTCTTTATTTCCTGTTTCAGCTTTTTTTCGTGCTCTGGGGTGGAAATTTCTTCCTGGTGATTCTGCTGCTGATTGCTGATGCAGTGCTATTCTATTACATGGTTGCAAATGTGATGGAGAAGAATCGATTGAGAAAAGGAATTCAGGAGATCGCTGCCGGAAATATGAGTTATCAGATTCCAATCGACGGACTGCATGGGGAGAACAAGAAATTTGCATTGCTGATCAACGGGATCGGAACCGGACTTAACAAAGCAGTTGCCGAGGCAATGAAAAACGAACGTCTTAAGACAGATTTGATCACAAATGTTTCTCATGATATTAAGACACCACTGACTTCTATTTTGAACTATGTTGGCATCTTAAGACAAACAGATCCGGCGGATCCGAAAGTTCAGGATTATCTGAATATTCTGGAAGCGAAAGCACAGAGACTGAAGACATTGACAGAAGATGTAGTAGAAGCATCGAAAGTCAGCAGCGGGAATATTTCCCTGGAATATATGGATCTTGATCTGTCAGAAATGATCCAGCAGACGCAGGGCGAACTCGAAGAAAAATTCGAGGCGAGAAATCTGGCAATTATTACAGATCTTCCGGCAGAACCGGCTGTTGTGCATGTCGATGGAAGAAGAATGTGGCGTGTCCTGGAAAATATTTACGGAAATGCAGCCAAGTACGCAATGCCTGGAACCAAGAGTCTATGCGACTCTGAAAACAGATGATACAAAGGTAAGATTTTCATTGAAAAATGTTTCCGAGCATCAGTTGAATATTCAGGCGGACGAACTGACAGAACGTTTTATTCGCGGGGATATTTCCGAAGTACGGAGGGAAGTGGATTGGGACTTTCCATTGCGAAGAGCCTTACAACGATGCAGGGCGGCACATTTGATCTGTATCGGACGGAGATTTGTTCCGGGTAGATATTACATTTCCAAGAGTGAAAGCAAAAGGAAATGCTGCAGGGGTAACAGAGGAATTAGCAGAGAAATCATCAAGCGGTGTATCTTGACATTCTATTCGCGTTATGCTAACCTTTTTAAGGAATGAAAAGCAGTGATAAGCGAAACGCGATGAGGAAGAGAGTAGTCTGTAACAGATTCTACAGAAAAGTCCTGAAGGCTGTCAGGCCGGATGTTGAGAGGGATGGATGGAAGACAGATGAAGATGGCTTCTGAGCAGCGCAGATGAGCCTGAACAGAGTGAGCAAGTGAGTTGTTTAAGCGGCAATCTTGAATAAAAAGATCCGGGTTAGTCTGTGAAGGGATTCGCCCTTTATAGCGAAGAGTATCAATAGTGAGAAATGCCGTAGTATTCAAAGTGGTTTTGATTAACAAAGCAGTTTTTACTAACGAAAGTGCAGATACTCATAGAGGTTTCTTTCCGCGAGGAAGGAACGAAGAGAAGTGGTAACACGAAAGTAGGATTCGTCTTCTCAGGGATGCAAGTCTCTGGGAGGGCGTTTTTTAATATATTAGGTTCTTTCCTAATATATTAAAAACGCTCCGCTAGGGATGTTCGGAAAATCCAGAAAAAAATCGTATTAGTAATCACTGAAAGTTGAGAAAAAAATCCCACATTGTGGGAAAAGGAGGCAGAAAAATGTCAGAAAAACCAAAATATTATTTGACAACGGCGATCGCCTACACCTCAGGCAAACCGCATATCGGAAACACTTACGAGATCGTATTGGCAGACGCGATCGCACGCTACAAAAGAGAACAGGGCTATGACGTATTTTTCCAGACCGGTACTGACGAGCATGGTCAGAAGATCGAGCTCAAAGCAGAAGAAGCAGGGATCACACCAAAGGAATTTGTAGATAATGTATCAACAGAAATCAAAAGAATCTGGGATCTGATGAACACTTCCTATGACAAATTCATCCGTACCACAGATGCTTATCACGAAAAACAGGTTCAGAAAATTTTCAAGAAAATGTACGCAAAAGGAGATATCTACAAAGGACATTACGAAGGAATGTACTGTACACCATGTGAGTCTTTCTTCACAGAGTCTCAGCTTGTAGATGGAAAATGTCCGGACTGTGGACGCCCGGTTCAGCCGGCAAAGGAAGAGGCATATTTCTTCAAAATGAGCAAGTATGCGGATCGTCTGATCGAGCATATCAATACACACCCGGAGTTCATTCAGCCGGTTGCCCGTAAGAACGAGATGATGAACAACTTCCTTCTTCCGGGACTTCAGGATCTGTGTGTATCCGAACATCCTTCAAGTGGGGGATTCCGGTAGATTTCGATCCAAAGCACGTTGTATATGTATGGCTTGATGCTCTTACAAACTATATCACAGGAATCGGATATGATGCAGACGGAAACAGTACAGAGCAGTTCAACAAGCTGTGGCCGGCAGACCTTCATCTTATCGGAAAGGATATTATCAGATTCCATACGATTTACTGGCCAATCTTCCTTATGGCACTTGATCTTCCACTTCCGAAACAGGTGTTTGGACATCCGTGGCTGCTTCAGGGAGACGGTAAGATGAGTAAGTCTAAAGGAAATGTTCTCTATGCAGATGAACTCGTTGATTTCTTTGGCGTAGATGCAGTTCGTTACTTTGTACTGCATGAAATGCCATTCGAGAATGACGGTGTTATTTCCTGGGAGCTGATGGTAGAGCGTTTGAACTCTGATCTTGCAAATACACTTGGAAACCTTGTAAACAGAACTGTTTCTATGACAAACAAATACTTCGGCGGAACAGTAGAAGATAAGGGTGTTGTAGAAGATGTAGATGCAGAACTGAAAGCAGTTGTAGAGAATGCTTCTAAAGCAGTTGATGCTAAGATGGCAGACCTCCGCGTTGCCGATGCGATTACAGAAATCTTCAATCTGTTCAAACGCTGCAATAAATATATTGATGAGACAACTCCTTGGGTACTCGGAAAAGATGAATCCAAGAAGGATCGCCTTTCTACAGTACTTTGGAATCTGATCCAGAGCATTTCTGAAGGTGCAAGACTTCTTGAATCCTTTATGCCTTCTACAAGTAAGAAGATCCTTGAGCAGCTTGGTAACGGACATGTAACAGAGAAACCGGAGATCCTGTTCCAGCGAATGGATCTCGAAGAGGTTATGAAGAAAGTTGAAGAACTTCATCCGAAGGTAGAAGAAAAGAAAGAGGAAGAAGCTGTTATCGACATTGAGCCGAAAGATGAGATCACATTTGAGCAGTTCGGAGCAATGCAGTTCCAGGTTGGAGAGATCATTGCATGTGAGGCTGTAAAGAAATCGAAAAAGCTTCTCTGCTCCCAGGTTAAGATCGGAAGCCAGGTAAAACAGATCGTTTCCGGAATCAAAGCACACTATACACCGGAAGAAATGGTAGGTAAGAAAGTTATGGTTCTTGTAAACCTGAAACCTGCGAAGCTGGCAGGCGTACTTTCAGAGGGGATGCTGCTTTGTGCAGAAGATGCAGAAGGTAACCTTGCACTGATGACACCGAGAAAAAGAAATGCCGGCAGGAGCAGAGATCTGTTAATTGAAATGTTTGAAAATTCAGACAATTATAACCAAAGCAGATAATAAATAAAAAAATATAAAAAATCAAATGAATATATTGACAAATTAGACGCCGAATGTTATTATATAACCATCAAAGAGAGAAAGAAATCTCCCAAAGATATTTAACTAAGAAGGCAAAAGTAACAGATGCCTGATTAGATAAAAATACAAGTTCAACAGGAGGTCAGTCCCATGGACAGTATAGTTTCAGATTTTTATCAATATGTCAGTGGTATGATGAGTGAAGGTTCCTGTGAAGAAAGAGACCTTTGCCAAGCGTAAAAGTCCAGTAGAAAGAAAAAAGAAGATCAAAGATCGGAGAGTACGGAAACTGGAAGCAAAGAGAAAAAAGATGAATCACTCATAGATGTATTGAATAAAAATACCGCATATAACATAGAATGAAAAATGTGTAAAGAAACATTGAAAGGACATGTTATAATCTCAGATTTGTTATAAAAGCAGGAATGACTTGACAGAAGATTTAATACATAAAGTATTGAATGGATATGAAAATCATTCAGGTGATAAAATAACAGACGACAAAGGTCTCACAGGAACGTAGAATCGCGAATAATCTCCGATACAAAATATAAAATTATAATAATAATACAATTAAATAACACTAAAAAAATGCACTTTCAAAAGGAATTGAAGGTGCATTTTTTTGACATTACAGACCTCATATGGTAGAATAATGAAAGAGTATCGGCTAGTGCCTAATGGACACATTCAGACCAAAACTAATATTTCAATGACAATGAGGTGAGTACAGTGGATAAGTATGAATATAAGTTAAAGACAGAAGAGATGCTGGAACTTATGGAAGATGGAGAATACAGAAAAGCAGCGGCAGCAGCAGATCTGATTGACTGGAAGCGTGTCCGTAACGCAGGGATGCTGATGAATGTCAGTGATATTTATGAAAAAAACAAAAGAGTATCAGAAGAGCTATGATGTGATGAATCTTGCATATCGCCGTTCTGAAGGAAGCCGCAAGGTGATCTATAAGTTATGTTCTCTTGCAATTAAGACAAAGAATATAGATGAAGCAATCGACTATTATGACGAATTTATCCAGATTGCACCGAAAGATCCGAACAGGCATATCCTTAGATATCAGATCTTAAGAGCGCAGAGAGCGCCGATCGAACAGCAGATTGAGGCTCTGGAGGAATTTAAGAAGGCAGAATATATTGAAGAGTGGGCTTATGAACTGGCGAAGCTTTATCGCGAAGCAGGTATGATGACAGAATGTCTGGAAGAGTGTGATGATCTGATCCTCTGGTTCAGCGAGGGTAAGTATGTTTATAAGGCAATGGAACTGAAGATGCAGTATAAGCCATTGTCACCATCGCAGCAGCAGAAATATGATCACAGATATGAGAAGCTTTCTTCAGAGACAGAAGAAATACCGGATCTGGCTTCCTATTTAGGAGAAGACGAGGAAAAAGATTCTGCGTCAGAAGGAGCCGAAGCACTTGGAGATACAAGATCAATCGGGCTGACAGAGCAGCCGGTGATGGAGAACGACAGTACTTCCGATGTGATTGACACGGATGCGGTTACTTTGGAAGCGGCAGAAGAGACGGATGCCGAAGTAGAAAATCAGGAAGAAGCAGGAGTAGAAACAGCAGAAGTTATAGAAGTTTCCGAGGATGAGTCAGAAGTTCAGCCGGCAACGGTAGAGACAAGTGGAGATAAGAGAACACTTAGCAAAGATACTGCTTCCATACCGATTGTCGGTAAGAACTCCGGTAAAACCAGTCAAGAAGAAACTTGGAGATACGATGCGGTTAGATGAAGCTCTGCAGCAATTACTCAATCCGAAACCGGAAGTTCAGGCAGAACCGGGAGAAGAAGTCGAACCGGATATGACAGATCTGGAAGAGGATATTGCAGCAATTGAGGATGTAGAAGATCTTGAGATCGTGAATCAACTGACAGAAGAGAAGAAAGCTGAGGAAGCCAGTAAAGAACGAGTAGTTCCATCAGGGATGAAAGAACTGATACCGGAACCGGAGACAGAAGAAGAGCTTATAGAACAGGCAGTGGAGGAGACTTCAGAAGATGTCCCAGAAAGATGCAGTTGCTATAGAAGCAGGAGAAGCAGAATCGGAAGAAGTTCTTGAAGTAGAAGAGGCAGAACCGGAAGAGGAAGAAATCCTTGAAGCAGGAGAAGCAGAACCGGAAGAGGAAGAAATCCTTTGAAGTAGAAGAAGCAGAACCGGAAGAGGAAGAAATCCTTGAAGCAGAAGAGGCAGAACCGGAAGAGGAAGAAATCCTTGAAGCAGGGGAAGCAGAACCGGAGGAGGAAGAAATCCTTGAAGCAGGGGAAGCAGAACCGGAAGAGGAAGAAATTCTTGAAATAGATGCAGCTGAGTCAGAAGATCTGACAGATGAATCAGAAGATTTGTCTGAGGTGGAGGAACTGATCTCAGAAACTGAAGTTGTCAATGATGAAGATGATTCAGAAGGAGCAGCAGTAAGAGAGACTATGGACAATAAAAATAATGAAGAACCAATTTTATCACCAGAGATACAGAAACTGATTGATGAGATTGAAGGTGTTATTCGGAAGAGGAAGAAGTAGATGCAACAGTAAGTTCAGAAGAAGTTCTTGAGGTAGAAGAAGAACCACATGAAAATATGGGAGAGCTTGCGGATGATCTCAGACTCGGTGAGGATGAGTACGAAGATTATGATGCGTATGACTGGGATGATGCAGAAGAGTTTGACGAAGACGATATTTTAGATGATTATGAAGAGTCTGATGACGATTTGTTGGATGATTATGAAGAGTCTGATGACGATCTGCCGGATGATTATGAAGACGCTGATGATGATCTGTTCGGTGAGGAAGAAGGATATGATGATCTGGATGCCTATGGTTATGAAGAAGACGATGAGGATGATGAAGTAATTAATCCAAGAGATCTTTTCACAGCAGAAGATAAGATTTCAGATGATGATCTTCTTGGTCTGAATTCTTATGAAGAAGTGCCAAATTTTGAAGATGAATTCAGCGTGAATCCAGCGCATAGTGAGGAACCGGATGACAGAGAGATTCCGGATGAAGATGACGGAATTGATATCATGTCTGCGACGACACCATTGAGCCGTAAAGAGACTGCAAAATTGATCGCAACAGGTAAGACATCACCATTATTGTTAGATGAGATTGCAGATGCAATGTCTGATACAGGATTTATTGTACATGGTCGTTATGATCTTGAAACACAGAGTGGAATCGGTACAAGAGCAGGACTTACAGAGGAACAGAAAAAACTCTTCTCTTATTTTGTACCTGTACGTGGTATGAGTGAGCAGCTGGTAGATGTACTTGAGCAGGATAAGAACTGTACAAACCGCAAAGGAACTTCCAGAACAGGAAACCTTCTGATTATTGGAAATAAAGGAAATGGAAAGACAGTCCTCGCTGTTGATGTTGTAAAGGCAATTCAGAAGCAGCGTGATATCCGTCAGGGTAAGGTTGCAATTGTGACAGGTGAGTCACTGAATAAGAAGAGAATCGGAGACATTTTCCGTAAACTGTACGGCGGTGCACTGATCATTGAAAAAGCCGGACAGATGAACGAAAAAACACTCGCCAAGCTGAACAAAGCAATGGAGCAGGATACAGGAGAACTTTTGGTAGTTCTTGAAGAGCAGAGAAAACCACTGGACAGACTTCTTTCTTCAACAGAGAATTCAGAAGAAAATTTACTTCCAGACTTGAAGTGCCGATCTTTATTAATGATGAGCTTGTAACATTTGGACAGACTTATGCTCAGGAGAATGGTTACAGAATCGATGAGATGGGAATTCTTGCACTGTACAGTAAGATTGATTCTTTACAGAGAGAAGATCATGCAGTAACAGTAGCAGAAGTGAAAGAAGTGATGGATGATGCGATCGCTCATTCACAGAAAGCTTCCGCAAAGAAGCTTGTGAAGAGAGTATTTGGAAAGAATACAGATTCTTCCGACAGAATTCTGCTTTCAGAGAAAGATTTCAACATTTAATGACATATATTTGTTAAGAATTAATAGACAGTCAGTAAAACGACTGTCTATTTTTGTGCAATAATACATTTTCTCTTTCTTTTTTTATACAGTATCAAGTATAATAAAACTATAGTGTTCAAGGGGAGAATGAAACTTTGTTACCAATTGAAAGATTCGGTAATGTGCCTTGATCTATAAGAAATTGTATGGTTTTTAAATCATTACAATCAGGAATATATTTGAGCAGTGAGGTGGCTTTATGGTTAAGAAAAACAGCACGAAGACGAAAGTGCAGCCTTATGAGATCGGAGAACTTGACCATTATCTTTTTGGGCAGGGAAATCATTATGAGATTTATAAAAAGATGGGTGCCCATGAGGTGACAAAGAACGGAAAAAGAGGAGTATATTTTGCGGTATGGGCTCCTCATGCAGTAAACGTTTCTGTAATCGGAGAGTTTAATGACTGGGATGAGACGAAAGATAGGATGAAGAGAGGAGAGCCTCTCGGAATATACACATGCTTCGTTCCGGAGGCGAAGAAAGGGGATTTGTATAAGTTCTGTATAGAGACACAGGCGGGTGAGAAGATCTATAAAGCAGATCCATTTGCTAATTATGCAGAGCTCCGACCGGGAACAGCATCCAGAATTACAGACATTTCTAATCTGAACTGGTCAGACAGTAAGTGGATGGCAGCTCGTGAGAAGTGGGATAACAAAGAAGAACCAGTGTCTATTTATGAAGTACATATGGGTTCTTGGATGAGACATCCCGGAAGAGAAGATGAAGGATTTTATACATATCGTGAGTTTGCAGAAGCAATTACAAAGTATGTAAAAGAGATGGGATATACTCATGTCGAGTTGATGGGAATTGCAGAGCATCCATTTGACGGCTCGTGGGGATACCAGGTGACCGGATATTATGCACCAACTGCACGCTATGGAACACCGGAAGATTTTGCATATATGGTAAATTATCTTCATAAGAATAATATCGGTGTTATTCTTGACTGGGTACCGGCGCATTTCCCGAAAGATGCACATGGTCTGGCAGACTTTGACGGAACGCCGACATTCGAATATCAGATCCGAGAAAGGGTGAGCATCCTGATTGGGGAACGAAGGTTTTCAATTATGAAAAACCGGAAGTTTCCAACTTCCTTCTGGCGAATGCATTGTTCTGGGTTGAACATTATCATGTAGACGGACTTCGTGTAGATGCAGTGGCATCTATGCTGTATCTGGACTACGGAAGAGAAGATGGACAGTGGATTCCGAATAAATTTGGCGGAAATGAGAATCTTGAGGCGATTGCATTCTTTAAACATCTGAATTCTGTAGTTTGCGGAAGAAATAAAGGCGTTATGATGATCGCAGAAGAGTCTACAGCATGGCCGAAGGTGACAGGATCTCCTGAGGATGACGGACTTGGATTTACTTTGAAGTGGAATATGGGATGGATGCATGACTTTACAGAATACATGAAACTGGATCCTTATTTCAGAAAAAATGCACATCATATGATGACATTTTCTATGGAATATGCATATTCAGAGAACTATATTCTTGTACTTTCTCATGATGAGGTTGTTCATCTGAAATGCTCCATGTTGAATAAGATGCCGGGAGAAGGATGGGATAAGTTCCGCAACTTGAAGGTGGCATATGCATTTATGATGGGACATCCGGGCAAGAAGCTTCTCTTTATGGGACAGGATTTCGGACAGCTTCGTGAGTGGAGCGAAGAGAGAGAACTGGATTGGTTCCTTCTTGCAGAAGAACCACATCAGCAGATTCAGAACTGGTATAAAGATTTGCTTCATCTTTATAAGAAGAATAAGGCATTGTATGAGTTGGATAATGATCCGAAGGGATTTGACTGGATCAATAAGGATGATATCTTCCGGAGTATTTTCAGTTTCACAAGACATTCAAAGGATGGGAAGAAGAATCTGCTTTTTGTATGCAACTTTACACCGGTAGACAGACCGGATTACCGTGTTGGTGTTCCGAGAAGAAAGCAGTTTAAGCTTGTTCTTAACAGTGATGAGACAAAATACGGCGGATCAGGAGAGGAACGCCCATTGGTTTACAAACCAGAGAAGCAGGAATGTGATGGTCAGAAATATTCCTTTGCATATCCTCTTCCGGGATATGGTGTGGCAGTATTTGAGTATTAAGTTGTATAGTATAATGTTTTCCACGAATAGATGGAACAGGAATTAGACATACATTAATTTGCCCCTGCATAGATTGTAAAAACAAACTATGCAGGGGCTTTTCTATGAGAGAATATATTGAGGAGCGTGCAGTGGAAATTGCAAATTATATTATAGAAAATAATGCGACAGTGAGACAGACAGCAAAACAGTTTCGGATTAGTAAGAGTACGGTGCATAAGGATGTTACAGAACGTCTGCTTCAGATCAATCCATCACTGGCTCATGAAACACGTAAGGTTTTAGACACCAACAAATCAGAACGTCACATCCGGGGAGGGCTCGCTACCAGAGAAAAATATTTACACTTGCATGCTTCCAATTATTGAAGTTAATGTTACAATAAAAGAGGATATTCAATCAGAAACACGGACATTGAGAGGAGAATGTTCAAATGCGGGTGGCAATCGTTGAAAGGGATGAAAAAGTATTAGAAGAACTGAAAAAGGTTTAAAACGCGTAGATCCGAATTACGAGTTGGCGGGGATTGCAGGGAATGGACAGTCTGCATATGAGATGATAACAGTTATGCAGCCAAATCTTGTTATCATGGACATTGGGCTTCCGCGGATGAATGGGTTAAATCTTTTGAGAAAATTACGCACGGAAGGACGTGAGTTCCGTGTGATTATTATAACAAAAGATGAAGATTTTCAACAGGCAAAGCAGGCAATCGATCCGGGTGTGGACGGATATTTAGTACAGCCGTTCCGGCCGATGGAGCTTAAGAAGGCATTAAGCCGTATTCATGAAAAAAATCAGGAATGAATATTGGATGCAGGCTTCTTTTTACTGTTGAAAATGTTCTGTTAAGCTGTAGATATGGAGAAATTATATCGAATCAGAAGTTAAATGAAATGACTATCCGGAAATATGGTTTTGCAGTGGATGATCCGGGATATTTATTTACGGTTTCAATGGCAGATGAATACGAGGAGCAGAAGGAAAATATACGTGGATTTCTCGAAGAAATCTGCAGACGTGAGTGTGGATTTTCGGCATCTGTTATATGTTCGGATCGATGGAAACAGGTGTATCTGATCATTTACCGGGTACGTGAAGCAAGGAACTGGAAAGAATATTTTAAAAAAAAAATGTGGTTACTGGGTTATGTAGGAATTTTCCGGGGACAATTATTTGTGTATGGATAGAGACAAAACAGCTGACAAAGCTGGTAGATGCAATGATTCAGGCAGGAAGTCTCATGGAATGGAATCTTCTTCAGCCGCGAGGAGTTTTAATCTGTCAGCAGACAGTTGAGAAATTTGAAGCTGTTTCAGTGCGTTATCCGGTAGAATTAGAACAACGAATGCGAGAAATGATTTTCGATGAAAACAAGAAAGGAATTGCCAGACAATTTCAACTTGTTTGTGAGGAAATGAAAAGAGAAAAATATTTTCCAAAAGAAATAAAATACAGTATCATTCGTTTTTGCATGGCAGCTGGATTGAATTATAGAAATTATGGCGGGAGATTGACGAAACAAAAATCCTGAGTCTTATGCAGCAGATTACCTATGCCATCAGCTGGAAACAGATAGAGAAAGCGATTCAAGGCTTGGAACGGATGATATCATATGAGCATAAATTTGAGCAGTACAGTACGCTTATCCAAAAAGCAATGGAAATTATAAGAAAAGAATATGACAGTGGTATTACATTGGAAGAAGCAGCGAGCCAACTTTATGTATCGGAAGAATACCTGAGTTCTCAGTTTAAGAAGGAGACAGGATATAATTTTACAGAAACTGTGAGGAAATACAGGATAGAAAAAATAAAGGAGCTTCTCAGGACAACAAAATATAAGATGAATCAGATTGCGGGGCTTGTCGGTTACTCTGATCCCAAATATATGAGTAAGGTGTTTAAAGAGGAGGAAGGAATTTTACCGACGGAATACAGACGTAACTCCAATGGAATTTCATAATCAGGAGTAATTTTATATTGCTTATAGAAAAAAGTAGAGAATAAGAGGCATATTTAATTAAAAAAATACACTTTTATAAAAAAATTTCGCCCTTTTAAATATAAGAAATGTGCTATGATATATGTGAAAAGTGAAAAGGATTTCATAGCCGTTAAGGCAGAAAGAGGTGAAAAGAATGAGCACAATGAACATTACTTTCAAACACCCGGATGAGATCATTGATTTCTTGAAAACAGTATGTAAATTTGACTTTAACATGGACATGAGAAGAGGACGGGCAGTAGTAGATGCGAAGTCATTACTTGGAATCATGAATCTGGGATTGAATAACGTGATTGAACTGCAGATGTATGCAGACGATTGCACAGAACTTGAAAGACAGCTAGAAAGATTTGCAGCATAAAATGGAACATAAAAATGGGATGTCGGACATTTGTTCGGCATCTTTTTTTGATATATTATACCCATAACAGTGGATAACATAGAATGCGCACTGCGGTGTACGATGTAGGTGTCGCAAGCGACCACCGCAGGCGTAAGAGGTGCCGAGGCACATTCTTTGTTCTGGATAGATCAGAAGGGGAATAATTACCGTGTATAGTAATAGAAATTGTGGATAAGATTTTATTTTACATAAACAAATACTTGTAAATCAATGCTTCCTCTACTATAATGAAAAACAGAAAAAGATATATAGATAAAGCAAATAGTTTTGATTGGATTTTACAGGAGGAAAGATTTGAAGAAAGAATTAGTGATTGTCCTTGACTTTGGTGGACAGTATAATCAGCTGGTTGCCAAGACGTGTCAGGGAATGTAATGTATATTGCGAGATTTATTCTTATAAGACAGATATTGAAAAGATCAAAGCAATGAATCCGAAAGGAATCATTCTCACAGGCGGACCGAACAGCTGTTACGAGCCGGATTCTCCGACTTATTCAGAAGAACTGTTCAAGCTTGGTATTCCGGTTCTCGGACTGTGTTATGGAGCACAGCTCATGTCCCATGTGCTTGGTGGAAAAGTTGAGCGTGCAGATGTAAGAGTATGGAAAGACAAAAGTTCTGATTGATAAAAAAGACTCCAAAGTATTTGAGGGTGTTTCAGAGACAACAACATGTTGGATGAGCCATTTTGATTATATTTCAAAGATTGCTCCGGGATTTGAAATTACAGCACACACTGCTGACTGTCCGGTTGCAGCAGCTGAGAACGCAGCTGAGAAGCTGTATGCGATCCAGTTCCATCCGGAAGTGCTTCACACTGCAGAAGGAACGAAGATGATTAATAACTTCGTGAAAAATGTCTGTGAATGTGCGGGCGACTGGAAGATGGATGCTTTTGTCGAGAATACAATTGCAGAGATCCGCGAGAAGGTTGGAAACGGAAGAGTATTGCTCGCACTGTCAGGTGGGGTTGACTCTTCAGTGGCAGCAGGACTTCTTTCCAAAGCCATTGGAAAACAGCTTACTTGTGTATTCGTAGATCACGGACTTCTTCGTAAAAATGAAGGAGATGAAGTTGAGGCAATCTTCGGACCGAAGGACAGTTCGATCTGAACTTTATCCGCGTAAATGCACAGGAGAGATACTACAACAAACTTGCAGGCGTTACAGAGCCGAAGCAAAACGTAAGATTATCGGTGAAGAATTCATCCGTATCTTCGAAGAAGAAGCGAAGAAGATCGGTACTGTTGAATTCCTTGCACAGGGAACAATTTATCCGGATGTGGTAGAAAGTGGTCTTGGCGGAGAATCCGCTGTGATCAAATCACACCACAATGTAGGAGGACTTCCGGATTTCGTAGATTTCAAAGAAATCATTGAGCCGCTTCGTGATCTTTTCAAGGATGAGGTTCGTAAAGCAGGTCTGGAGCTTGGAATTCCGGAGAGACTGGTATTCCGTCAGCCTTTCCCGGGACCGGGACTTGGAATCCGTATCATCGGCGAAGTAACTGCTGAGAAAGTTCGTATCGTTCAGGATGCAGATGCTATTTATCGTGAAGAGATTGAAAATGCTGGACTTGATAAGACAATTGGTCAGTATTTTGCAGCACTTACGAATATGAGAAGCGTTGGTGTTATGGGTGATGAGAGAACTTATGATTATGCTGTAGCTCTTAGAGCCGTTAATACGGTTGATTTCATGACTGCAGAAGCGGCCGAGATTCCGTATGAAGTTCTGAATAAAGTGATGAGCAGAGTTATAAATGAAGTTCGTGGGGTGAATAGAATATTCTATGATCTGACGAGTAAGCCACCGGGAACGATTGAGTTCGAATAATTACCACATCTCTGAAAAGCCTTATAAATGATATGCTCCCCATATGGTAGACAATGGAAATATCCAAAAATCTATCATATGAGGAGCATATTTTGTAAACAGTGAATACTGCGTATCACAATGTGCCGGAGATAGGAGAACTGATTTATGAGAAAGAGGTAGTGGTTGAGACGAATGTAAAAGATAATTCATTTTATTCGTATGCAGATTATCATGTCAGTACTGATGAGAAGAAGGTACGAATGGTAGGTGGTAATGGAAACGATGATGTACTAGCAGTATATGAGAAACTTAATAGCTTCTTTAAGCAAATTGGTCACGAAGCTGATTTTGACAGGCTATATGAGGAATCAAAGCGTTTAGTAGATGTTGTTAAAAAAAATGTTGTGGCAGATAGGGAAGAAAAGGTAGCAAGAGAACTTTTGGCATGTGGTTCATATAAGTACCTGAAAACATCAGTGAAAGCAAATGCTTTTTAAGTTTGATTTAAGTGATACTGGTGGTAATTTGAAACTTTTTATGAGTGTGCTGGATAAATTGGGTGTGAAACTTGATGGGGATCAATTGTACGAGGAGTATCAGAAGATTTATGAGGAGACTGTCAGCAAAAAATGAGATGTACGAGATGGAACAGGAGAAGCAGTGGAATAAAGGTAGAGGGAGATAATTTCTCTGCTTCTATTTCTTAACAGAAAACAACAGAAATAACGGATGGAAATAACAAATTTGCGGAATTCACAAAACTAATCGTGAATTTAATTTTCAAGAACGCGAAAATTTTTGGAAATAAGTATATACAAACAAATGTTTGCATGGTATGATGGGTTAAGATATAAAATAGGGTTATATTTAACCCAAACGGAGGAAAGAAATGCAGACGATAAGTTACAAAAAGCTCTGGAAGCTGTTAATTGATAAAGATATGTTAAAAAAGGATTTGGCTCAAAAAGCTAAGATTAGTCCTACATCCATCGCAAAATTATCCAAGAATGAGAATGTAAATACGGAAATTTTGCAGAAAATTTGCAATGCCCTTGACTGTGATATTTGTGACATTATGGAGATGGTCGGGAGCAGTTCAGAGAAGGAAGGCGAGGGACAATATAATGATTAGATTAGCGACAGTTTTTAGTGGTATTGGAGCAATAGAACATGCATTACAGAGAATGCAGATAAAAAATGAGATAATTTTTGCTTGTGATAATGGCGATGTGTCAATTCTTACGAAGAAAATAGACATGAATATAGATGAAATAGGAAATGAGTTAAAAGCTTTATCGAAGATTATTAAAAAGATACAATTTAATGATGAAGTCGAGGATTTGTATAAAAACCAGTTGGATGGCATGTTAGCAGAAGCGCTAAATGAATATGAAATTGTTTTAAGTAAGATTGATTCGTTTCCAAAACAAGATTCGAAGTTGATAGAAAAAATTTTAAAAAATGTTATTTCTATGAAGGGAGTAAAAGCTTCAAGAGTAAAAAGAATATAAAAAGTTTTTAGCTGAACTTGGACAGGGATCTGAGCAGCAGGCAAAACTTAGAGAATTGCAGGTTATACTTGAGGTTTCTAATGACTATAAAAAAGATAATTCACTTGAGGATCTTGGAAAAGATATTGAATTTGAAAGTGGCGATGATATTGATTGGAGAAGCATTTCGGAGTTGGTATATTCAGCTTACGAAAAATTAGAAGCCCTGGATGGAAAGAAGATAATTCGTAAGGTACAGGATTTATCGCAGAGAGCAAGTCAGTTGCACGAGAAAATTAATTATATGGATGTCCAAAAGAAGCTTGTAGCCATGGGTGATGACTGGACTGCCCGAAAGAAATATGTAGATTCTCTTTATGAAGGAATGGAAAAGAGAAATAAGGTAAAAGCATCATATATGGCAAATTATAATATTAAAGATGAGCAGTTCCATTGGAACGTTGCCTTCCTGAATGGCAAGCAATATGCTGGTCAGGTGGATCTCTTTGTTGGTGGAAGTCCTTGTCAATCATTCTCTTTGGTAGGTAAACAGCGTGGCTTGGATGATACAAGAGGAACACTTTTTTATGAGTATGCCAGACTGATTGATGAAATAAAACCGAAGATTTTTATTTATGAAAATGTAAAAGCTGTTACCACACATGATGGAGGAAAAACATGGGAGAAAATGCAACAGGTTTTTTCAGAATTGGGCTATAAATTTACATGGTCGATTTTGAATTCAAAGAACTATGGTATTCCGCAGAATAGAGAACGATTATTTGTTGTAGGATTTCGTGAGGATTTGGAACTGGCAAAAAAATTTAGTTTTCCAAATCCAATTCCGTTAAGGAAAAAAATGAAGGACTTTCTTATGGATAATGCTCCTGGAGGATATTTTCTCCCGAAGAAAGGAGTAGAATTTGTAACAAAAGAAAAAAATCTTTCAAAACGATTCACGCAAATTGATGGTGAAGTACAACTATGTCAGAAGAAGAACCAGCAGTTTAATTGGCATGGAGATTTTGTGTTTCAGTCAGAAGAGGATGCGAAAGAGAAAGAGATACCGAACTTGAAAAATATTTTTTATCCGAAAAAGTAGTTAAATATGTAATGGCTACAGGAACAAAGAATTTTTATAGTAAACCAAAGACTGACTTAGATATTGCGAGACCATTACTTACGACCATGCACAAAATGCATAGGGCTGGAGTTGATAATGAAGTTACAACAGATGGAAGATTGAGAAAGCTTACACCAAGAGAGTGCTTACGTCTTATGGGATTCTCAGACAACTTTAAGATAGTAGTATCAGATACATCTATGTATCAGCAGGCAGGTAATTCGATAGTAGTTGATGTTTTGATTCATATTATGAACAAAGTTATTGAGAGTTGCCCATCTTTAGTCGAGGAGGAATAGAATTATGTCATTTACACCATTTGCTAGATATAGAAATTTTACATTGGCAAATCTTAAAGCTTTGCTTGAAGTTTATCCTGATATGGCAAGAAGTATTCCGTGGGAGGAGGCAAAGGATTTTGCAGAGGCAAATTTAAAAGGTTATAAGAGGACCGCCTATCAACAGGCATGTCAGCTTGGTTTGGAGGATAGAACAAAAGATAGCTTTAGAATACACAACTATTTATATACATTTGATGATGAGAATCTTACAAAATATCTTGTATTTTGGTTTAAGACATATTTTGCACCAAATCCACATGTGAAATCATCTGATGAGGCTTTTTTGCTTTATTGTCGTCTTTGCGAAGATATTTTGCAGAGCGAAAGTCATTCAGTGAATTTTGAAGATTTTGTAGAAAAGAATATCGGGGGAAAGAGTGATGATATTTTACTCAATGCAATAAAAGCATATGCTGCACCTGTGAAGTACAGAAAAGTTGGAAATTATGATAATTTATATATTTCTGAATCTGATATTAATGCTATTGAAGATGAAGTAAGTTTTATTAAAGCAAACTTCCCTATCGGTAATCAAAAGTCTGAACACAATTTTTTTGAAAGATTCTCATATGCAAATTTCTGTAAGTTTTATGGCAAAGATGAAAATCCGGAAGTCAAAGATGGTGAAGAAATTAGATTAGCAGATACTTCACGAGTCGAATTACATTTTGAACAAAGCAAAGAATGCGCACGTTAACTTGTGGATTGTGTATATCGAATAGATAATTTTGAAAGATTTTCCAAAGTTCTGAAGAATAATGATAAAAATGTCAAGATTATTACAGATGATTTAGGCGGAAATTATCTTAGATATATGTTTGCTAAATCAACATCTGACTTGTATGAGAATACCAGTGGTGGAAAGAAACGTGTGTTTTTGGATAAAGACTATGAAATTAATGTTGATGGTATGACAGAAAAATGTAGATTATCAACCGAGTGGGTAAGCTCTGAACTTGGAGATGGTACCGCAAGTGCAAATTATCTTCAAGCATTAATGAAGACCATAAATACATATTATTCTGATGTTTTAAAAATATACGAAGAATTTGGAAGATGGTACTTAGAGTATTTGAAACAAGACTTCAAATTGTCTGATTTGCCGAGTGTTTTAAATCAAGATTTGCTCAGAGATATATTCAATCACTTTTGGCAAAACCATTTGTGATTTTAACTGGAAACAGTGGAACTGGTAAAACAAGACTTTCTAAGCAGTTTGCAGAATATCTTGAGGTTGACTTTGGAAATGATGAAAAAACTGGTTACTGATTCCTGTCGGTGCAGATTGGACGGACAATACAAAGATACTTGGTTTTTACAATCCATTAGCAATTGATGGTAAAGGCGAGTATGAGAAGACTGCCATTTTGAAGTTGATTGAGAGAGCGAATCTTCCGGAAAATAAAAGTGTACCATTTTTTATTATACTGGATGAGATGAATTTAAGTTATGTAGAGAGATATTTTGCAGATTTTCTTAGTCATATGGAAACACCAGATTTGAAGTTTGTTTTGGATGGATATCCAGGAGTGCTTAGGTATCCTGAGAACCTGTTTGTGGTTGGAACAGTCAATATCGATGAAACTACATATATGTTTAGTCCAAAGGTACTGGATAGGGCTAATGTAATTGAATTCAAGCCGGAAGAAAATTCTGTATTGGATTTATTTGTTAATCCAGCAGATAATGAAAACATCAACCCTGCTAGTGACGGAACAGCAGAAGCATTTGAAAAAATGGCCGTACTTATTAGAGCTGGAAAAAGTAATTTGGAGGTAGATATACTTGTCGAAATTCAAAGCGTTTTCAAGCGAATTTATGAATTGTTGAAAAGAGTGGATACGAATTTGCATATAGAACTGTCCGTGAGATTCGACAATATTTATCAGCAGCTTATGAACTTACGGAAGACAAGGAAACTTTTGATTTTTACTCCATAATTGATGAGCAGCTTATTCAGAAGATTCTTCCTAAAATTCATGGGAATAATAAAGAAATTGGCGGACTGCTCGAAGAACTGGGAGCATTGTGTGTAGAGTATAATTTGCCATTAAGCAGAGAAAAGATTGAGAAGATGAAAGGAAAAACTTGCACAGATCCAGTATGCAAGCTTTATATAAAATATGGTTGCAGCATTACGCTTCAGGGTGAATGGAGATTATGATGCGTACTTTTTACCCTGTCGGAACATACAATAAAATAGACTGGGAAAATGAATTACCTTGCCAGTTAGGCACAGATTATTCGGTATACTTATCTAAATCAGAAGATAATATTGAGGCTATTGATATAGTAAATGGATTGGATGGAAAACCAATTTACGACTTATTGAAACGAAGCAATATATTATCAAGCTGGATAAAAAGAGCAAAGATTTCGTATCGTTACCGATTTTGCAGAATGAAAATAACAAGGCTCCGAAAATTTATGAAGACGAGAACTCTGTCACATTCCAGTATATAAATTACCTGGGAAGAACGAAGGCTTCATTTTCTGATTCCAATCAAAAAAGAACTCTTGTCTTTGAAGTAGTTCCTAATAAAATGGATTATGAAGATGATTATATTGAGCTTACAGAATCCATTGCAGAGCATTGTTCGGAATTGTTATTGGAGTATTTCGGATTAACATCGAATGTATTTAGTATATCGAATGAAGATTCAAGAACCTTGCTGGAACAATTTATCTTTTTACGGAGATTCTGTTTCAGTGAGAATCTTTTAGGACTGTTTGAAGCCATAAAGAGAAATCCTGATCGTATATTGATAGAAGATTCGGAATTTAAGCCTATAGGATGCGGAGTGCCTTCGAGGAAAATTTTTACACATCCTTTTAGTTATGGACAAAAATGGAGAAAATATGAGACTGAGGACTTGCATACACATTATCTCCCGTCAACGATTGCAGTTTCGAAAAAAAGGGACAGCATTGATACAGTCGCAAACAGATTTTTGAAATTTGCATTGGAGAAGTTTCAAGTTATCTGCGAAGAATTAATCAAATCTCTTGAGTCCGCAGGTGCGGAAAAGCAAACTGAATGCTTGCGCGAAGCTGCTAATATTCAGCAGATGTTGAATGATATTTTGAATGATCGTTTCTTTGATGAAATTGGAAGGCTTGAGATTATTCCTCAGAATAATCAGGTTCTTCAAAAAAGAGAGCAGGCTATTCAGATATATTTTTTGCATATTCCATGGTTGACCTGGCACTGCAACTTGATTGGAAAGGGAAAGATTCTGTATATGAGGGAGAATCAAAAAACGTTGCTCTCCTGTATGAATATTGGCTTTTCTTTGAACTAGGCAGTATAATTAAATCTATAGATGGATGTGAAGCGATTACTATAGAGGATACACCATTTCTCACAACGGATAATGGTAAGTTGACTGTATCACTGAAGGAAGGAAAGAAATCATGCCAGGCATATGTAATTAAAAATCTTAATACAAGAATTAATCTTTATTATAATAGAACTTTTGTGCCAACTGATTTTCGTACTACAAAGTATGAAGGGTCGTATTCACGACCGTTCAGACCAGATTATACACTAGCTATTTTTCCATGCAGATATCAGGGAGGATATGATGGAGGAGAGAGTAAGGCCATCAAAGATGGTGCTGTAAGTTATATCCATTTTGATGCCAAGTATCGTATTACAGAATTAACTTCTTTTGTTGAAAAGTTGATAATGCTACCGATTTTGACGACAGCGAATTAGAAGATGAGAAAGCATCAGAGGTCACAAATACATATAAACGTGGCGATCTTTTAAAGATGCACACATATAATGACGCAATTCGTAGAACGATTGGAAGTTATGTATTATATCCTGGAAATGCAAAACAAGCAGATATGGGTAATAAGGTGTTTAGCCTTTATGATGAAATTCTCCCAGGTGTAGGTGCATTTGCAATAAAGCCAAGTAATAGTGCGCTAGGAGAGAAGGAACTGTGCAGATTTATTTCTGACATGATAAAAGAAAAGGGACAAGATAATTCCCGACTCAATCGACTGAAGTATTATGCAGAAATGGTTATGCAAGAACCGGCTGCATTTAAGAATACGCAAGTAGATTCATCAGATGGATTAGCAAAGGCATTATGTGTCATTGGATATATTCGAAGTGAAAGACCAAGCGATTACTACCACTCGCTTGAACAGAATGATTTGCTCAAGCCAGGAAAGGAATTTTTGTTCTATTACTATGCAATAAAAGGAAACACGGTATATTCTCATCACCATGATATTGCAAAAAGCTGGAACATTCAGGTTTTACAAAAACAATATTGATATTACAAAAACATATGATTTAGAACCAATTCTTTGCGATATAGTTTCTAATAATCTTGTTTCAAAGCAGGAACTTGTAAATCAGCTTAATTCTCAAGGTTTCTTAACGTCTGTAGATAACCATAATGCGGATTTTTACTATGTAATGAAAGTAAAGGTTGTTAAGGATTGTTTGCCAAGAGAATCAAAAACATTAGCGATATAAATGGCATTAATGGCAATGATAGTTTTAGCCCGCACTCTCCAAAAGTAATAGATATACGAGCGTTTTTGGCCTCACCGTAATAAATAACTATTTGTTTAGGCAAGACCCTTTGGTGTGTTGGATATCGAAAGAATAACAATATGATGTATGCATCATGGGGACAAAATGTAGAGGAAATAGGTAAACATATTTCATGTATTGAAGGAGAAATAAAGAATGCAGAGAATTAATGATGATGAAATCTTTTTTTGAAAATATCCCTTTATATGGTTCAAATATTGTAACAAAAGGTTCAAGTGGACTTGGAGGGGAAATTTATTTTAATATAAGTGATATAGATTTCTTTGGAGGAAATGTGAATTCAACAGAAACAATTGCTGGAAAAGAAGTATATTCTTTAAATAAATCGAATGTATATAGATTCGATAAGAGAAATCTTTTAGAATATATGGATTCGATAAAAGATGAATTCATACTTAACTTATTTTATGATTACAAAAAAATTTACTAGAAATTCCGACAAATGGAAAATGATAGACGAAGATGGATGGAAGTATAGGAGAGAGGAAATTGAACATGCATCAAATTTAGAATTTGATATGTATCTAAAAAAAAATCTACATTAGACAGAGGATTTATAGGTTGCAATTCCTCTGATATTTATTCTCTAGTGGTTGCGTATACATTGATTCCTAATTATACAGAATTAAGAATCCTGCGAACAAATGAAAATGGACATAATTGTTATACATTTTTGATGAGTCTAAAGTCTTCTGTAGATTTTGTTTCAGAGTTTAATCAGGAGTTCGAAGAAGAGGTTGAGGATAAGAGGTGTAAACAGAGAGGCTTTGTTAAATGATGCATACAACAGAGGTGGTAAACCTGGTAAGTCTCGTGTTAATACGACTGTGTTTAACAGAGATCCTGTGATTGCAGCGGCTGTAAAAAAAGAAAGAGCAAATGGACAATGTGATTTGTGTGGACAACCTGCTCCGTTTAATAATGCTAATGGTTTTCCTTATCTAGAGGAGCATCATCTAGTCAGACTGGCTGATGGAGGAAATGACAGCATAGATAATGCAGTGGCACTGTGCCCTAATTGTCATAGGAAAATGCATATTGTAAATGATGAGAGAGATACGGAAACACTTAAGAAAAGAATTTTGGCATATGTGAATGCGATGAATAAAGAATAATCGTAATTTTATACTTTATAGATATCTTTTGTGAGTTGGCGAATAAAATTGTGAGGCATAAAATGTAAAAAAGATAGAAAAGCTGGCTAAGTTAATCGAAAATAATTGTTGAGGTGATTTTGTGGCAGATGTTTTGACTAAAGAACAACGGCATAAAAACATGAAAAATATTCATGGAAAGGATACTAAAATAGAGGTTATATTGAGGAAGGCATTATGGGGAAAAGGGTTATAGGTATCGTAAAAATTATAAAAAGTTGCCAGGGAGCCCGGATATTGTGTTGACAAAATATAAGATAGCAATTTTCTGTGACGGAGAATTTTTCCATGGAAAGGACTGGGAAGTATTAAAACCCAGGCTGGAGAAGAGCAATAACAGTGAGTTTTGGATAAGCAAGATATCTAGAAACAGAGAGCGGGATGATGAAATAAATAAGAGATTGCTGTTTGAGGGCTGGACTGTAATCCGGTTCTGGGGTGAAGACATAAAGAAACATACGGATGAGTGTGTGAAGGTTGTGGAAGAGACAATCTTTGAGAATAATCTGATAGAGGACACAGGTGTGCAGTGGATTTAAGAAGATATTGGCAGACTATGAGAGACAGGTTGAATTTGATGAGACCAAGATGCAGTCTTTGAGGCGGATAATGATGATTTTACATTAACGTTGTATAATCTGAATTATGGCACTAATTATGCAACACAGGTGAATGAAAATGTCATAGAAATTTCGGAAGAAAATTAAGAAGTTAATGCTAGAGAATTCTAAGAAGAAGCTTGCTAAAGCATGTGAGATTCTGAAAATGATTTCGGAAACCCCCAGTATTTCTATTGATGAATTAAGATTAGCCTTAGACGTTACGGATAGAAGAATTGCAAGATATATATCTGAGCTAAAGGATAAAGATATCATAGAACGAAAAGGTCGGATAATGGTGGAGAATGGAAAATTAAGTAAGTGAATGACAGTAAATATGGCACTCATTGTGGCACCCAAACTTTCACTCAAGGATATTCCAGAGTTAGTCTCAACAAAGTCTCACGAGATTTGAGACTGAGTGAGACTCTATGATATAGCAAAATGCGATAATACTGGCATTTTCAGGTGGATTATAAAGTTGTAGTCTCAAGACAGTCTCATTTTTTGAAATTGTTTGTTGAGACTAACATGAGACTGAGGAGGTTCAAAATCATGAACATAAGTACAAAAAGGATTGGAAATTATTTCGAGAAAGATTATCAGACTGGCAGGAAAATTATATGGAAAGTCTTGTTAAAGAGTATGCAAATTTTCTGAATGATGATAAAAAGCCTGCATCAGAGAAATTTGGGAACTTGAAAAACGGATAAAAGAAGATAAACGTCATCCGGGAGTTGTCATGGAACTGAAAAATCAGAGGTAATATGTGATATGGTTCATCTTATAAGATTAAAGGTAATCACATCTGACGATTTGTCGGAATTCAGTGAAGAATTGAGGCAGGAAGTGAAAAGAATACTTGAGATGAATAGATAATGACAGAAGGAAGGTATGACAAATGCGTGATCTAATAGAGAATGTTACGAGACTGCAGAAGCAGTTGAATAATCTGCAATTGGAGAATCAGGTATTAAAGAATATATTGGAAAAGCAGGATTGTCATATCAAAATGAACTGGCAAGTATAAGGAAAACGGAAAAGAAAGAGGAGTTTGATCCAAAACAGGGTAAAAGGATTTTGAACCCCAAAGAAATTACAGACAGGATGGCAAAGCTCTTTTTCTCATTCTTTTGGGGAAGAACAGATGTATATGCGAAAAGAAATGTAAATAAAACCGGAGAGGCGGCATATTATCCGCAGTGTGATAATTTTTAGTCAGATAATTGCCATAGGAAATTAAATACACATATAGATTGCAAATATTGTTCGTATACAAGATTAGATTTGTCAACCATATTGATGCATTTGAGGGGAAACTCTTATGCTGCGAAAGATGTAATAGGCGTATATCCGTTATTGGATGATGGAACATGCAGATTCCTGGTATTTGATTTTGATAATCATGAGAAGAATGCAGAAAAAAAGGATTTTGCAAATACAGATGCTACATGGATTGAAGAAGTCGAAGCTATGAGAGATATCTGCACATTAAACGGTATAGAACCTTTGGTAGAGCGTTCACGCACAGGCAAAGGTGCACATATATGGATATTCTTTGACAAGCCAATATCGGCGGCATTGGTTCGTAAATTTGGCTTTGCACTTTTAGATAAAGGTGCAGAGCAGGTGAATTTAAAGTCATTCAATTATTATGACAGAATGCTGCCAGCACAGGATTCCTTAGAAAATGTGGCAATAGGAAACCTGATTGCATTGCCATTACAGGGAAGGGCGTTGAAAGATGGCAATAGTGCATTTGTGGATAGTAACTGCAATGGAATGTTTTATTAAGTAAACCTAAGCTTTCAGAGGAATTTTTTGGAGAATAAGATAAAAGAATGGACATTTACAGTAGAAGACCTGGAAACATTCGTGGATGAATAATCCGGCTTCCGTGTCCCTGCTGTCCGGTGACAGGAAACCGCAAATCCGTTTTTTAGGAAACCACCATTCCGGTGGTGGAAACCTTTATCATAAATCCTTTAGAATATAATCATACACCAAGGTGTAAATACATTCAAAGGAGGTCATGACTATGACCAAGTATCGAGAGATTCTCAGACTTAGTAGTCGGGAATCAGTCAGCAGAACATTGCCGACAGCTGCAATGTCTCCAAGAAGACGGTCAATCGCATTTTAAGGCGAGCTAAGGAATTAGATATTTCCTGGCCGCTTGATGAAAGCGATACCGATGCTGTACTTGCAGAAAAGTTTTCCCTTCTGCAAATCAAATCACATCCAATAAAAGGATGCCTGATTACGCTTACATTCGTAAGGAGTTGCTCCGTAATGGAGTCAGTAAAAACTCCTTTGGACGGAATACATGGAGGATTGCCGTGCTAATGGTGAAGAACCACTCATGTATTCACAGTTCTGCTATCACCTCCAGCAGGATGAGCAGAAACGACGTGCTACCATGCACATCAATCGCAAACCTGGTGAGCAGGTTGAAGTTGACTGGTTATGACATTCTACTCATAACCAGTCAACCTGCATAGCATCTTCAGGTTTATGTGTGATACGCATAGTTGCTTTTTGTGAGCCTTGCCCATTTGCGATATTTGTCACAAAACTGCGTGTACATGTATGGCGTCAGCTTAGATGCATAGCAATCAGAGCAGTATTCCGTCCATAATAGAGTGAGATTTACACCCGGCTTTGCTAATTTTTTTATGTTTGTAGCTGTAATCAGGCTCCTTTCTAGGATTGACTGCTTCTAACTTATTAGGATAAAGCAGTGCATACAACTTTTCATTGGTCGGCTGGTCATTCAACGGTCAACATAAGTTATTTTCAGCGGCCAGTTTTATGACCTCGCTGATTGTGTTACGTGAGCTATGCACGCTTGCAGCGATTTGACGCTGCGTGTACTTAAGGCTGTTAAGTCTTAATATTTCTCGATAATCAACCATAATTATCGAATATCCTATATGAATAGTCACACGTATCGTGTGCCGACTTCATTATAGGATAAATTTATATGAATGGCTCACCTTCCGTGAAGGTGGCTCTATTCATCCGTAATGGTGGCTCTGAATCTCCGTGCAGATGGTTCTATGTCACCGGAATATACATCTTTGCCCTTTTTATAAAATAAGGTTTGCCCCCTGACATAGTGTGTTTTAAAAATAGCGTTTTTCGGGAAATTTGGAAAATGGCTACAATGCCCATAAATACTAGCTTTGAGAGAAAAATGTCAATTTTCAATTCCCGAAAAATTTCCCCGAAAATTTAGTTTTTCGGCATCTATTCTCAATTTTTTCGGGAAAATCATTAAATTTTTCGGCTTTTCTTCAAATTTTTCGAGAAAGTAAATTTAAGTGATTTAAGCTAGACATAGTAGGATTGTTTTTTAAAACTAATAATAGTGAATCAAGAAAGGTTGGATGACATGAGGACAAGGATTCAAAAAACAATGTGTGTTAAAAGACAACTTACTAAGTGTAAAGGTGTATGCAGGACATATGATGATGTTCAATATGCAGGAGCTGATTACATTAATGAATTGGATGGTGTTAAATCATTTGAATGTAATGTATTGCTAAAAGGACTGGCAGAAGGAGATTATACAACAGATTTCGTTCTGACAATGGAAGATGGAGAGATTAAGGTTTTTGAATGTGTAAGAAGAGAGGCTCTCACAAGACCGAAAACTGCAAAGCTCTTAGACGCATCCGCACAGTTTTGGCTTAGAAGAGGCGTGACGGATTGGGGGCTGATTGTAAATGAGTAGGAAATTTATAAAATATAATGACAGATTATGCAGGATATTAAAAGAAAATGGAGAACACAGTCTGATTATTGACTGCATGGCTACAAGGCTTCCAGTGTGGATTAATAATGAGGTTTTTGATGACTTGCCAGAAACAGAAATAATTGCCAGCGATGTGATTAAGGGGATTCTTTCTATAGAGGAGGCTGAATTAAATCCTGCACAGACAGCAGTTATAAATAAGAGATTTACAATGATTGCAGATATTCTTCCTGTAATTGAAAATAAACTAGAACGGGCAGAACAGATAAAAGCAGCTGCAAAGAGGTTCGGGGTCAGTATTGTAACAATAAGAAAGAGTGTAATTATGGCACTTACAGGAGTTGGAAGGAATACATTTTATAAGATTTTAAAAGAGCGTGAAATTCCAACAGGGAAAAGCTTTAATGCTTCGGATATTGAAACAGCAGTTGCAATGTATAGAAGTGGTGATACAGTAAAGGAAATTTTAGAAAAAACAGGAATCAGCAACAGAAGACTGTATAGTGAAATTGCAAAGAGAAAGATTCCAAGAAGAGAAAAAGAAGTGGCTCAAGGCACAGCGATTTCTATGAGAAAACAAAGAATCATTCGGATTACATAATAGAGCATTACAGACAGGGGGAAAATATGACACAGATTGCAAGGGCGTTATGTATGGATTACAATACAATAAAAAGTGTAATAGATGATGCTAAAGACAAAAAGCTGATAGAGGAAAAAAAGAGACTGTGACATTGAACTTGAAAAGGAACGAAAGGCGGCAAAGACCATAGCTGATGTCTATATGGGAATGGATAAAAAGCCTGATGTGAAGGAGATTGCAAAGTTATTTAAGGTGGATGTGAACAGGCTGTATTATGCGATTGGAAAGGTGAAGTTGGAAGAGGAATAATGGTGAATCATTCCTTGTGGGCAGAGGAAAAACTAGATGTCGATTTGTATGAGACAATCTTTGGCGAAGTGGATGAGTAATGAAGAAATCTAGTGGCATTGATTTGTCACTAGATTATTTTGTTATGAAAGATATTCGTAGAATGAGAGCGGACGGGAGTGTAAAAATATGATAAAATTAAAAAGGATATATTTTGGACTTGCTTGAAAATATATTTTGTAAATACAAAAAAGATTAAAGGGGAAGATATATGAATTGTTCAAATATAGAAGTTTTAGATGAATTACAAAAATTGGAAAACATGTGCGGGGGAGTATAGTGGGGAATTAAAATTTTTAAGCAAAAGATTAGAAGAGATATTTGGATTAGCGGTAAAAATGACTATATTCTTTCAAAGATGCTTAAGACCTTCAATGTAGTATTTGAATGTATGTACAATATCACAGGAGAATTTAGCTTAGGAACCATTATAGAATATGTGCTGTGCTTATCTAAATATGGTATTTTTATTAATTCGGCTTTAAATGCCACATATTATCAGAAATTAATAGATGATATACAGATGGAAAGTGCCGGACTAATTATTGAAGAGCAGTGGAAAGACATATATGCTTCAAAGGATGGGATGAAAACATTTATTGAAATATTTGATGATATATTTACTAAATGCATTAATTTATATAAAGACAAGTTCTTTCATGAATTGAAAAGCACAGATGTACTGTGCAGAGCTGTAAGAGATTGGAACCATGATACGGATAGGTTTATTCCATGGCCAAACAAGACTAATAACAGATGGAATCCGCCTGGAAAAACATATCTCTATTTATCTTTTTCAGAAAAGAGAGTGTTTATTCCGATAAGTTATCCTTAAATGAATATATATGCCTACAAGAAATTAGAGCTGAAAAAGGGGAAAAATTTTCGTTTTGTAAATTTGAACCTATAACAAAAGGGAATATTTTGGATTTATCGTATAATGCTGTTTCATTTGGACAGTTGAAAGGTATTGTTTCAGATTATCAACAAGAGATGACTCAAAAGATGATAGACGAAATGATGTCGGACCCAAATTTGATAGAAAAATATGCAGGAAACAAGCGAAAACTCAAACGGGACATTAAGAAAAAAGCAAAAAGAAGAATCCGATAGATGAGAGCATTATTCAGGAATCCTATGCGAAGCAATATTTAAAAATGGTTTGTAATTGTATATATAAAAAGGTTGATGAAAGTAGTGAAGATAAAAAGGAAAAGGCATATAAATCTTTTTCACATTTTATCAGAATATTTGGAAAACAAAGGTGTAACAGGAATTATTTATCCTTGCACGAGAGACAATACGATTTCTCGGTAAAAATCTGGTGTTATTCAGAAAAGAAGATGCTGTGCCAGTTGAAAATTCAATAAGGGAAATTATTTATTAGCATTATCAAGTAAAGGAGTGAGGTTAAAATTGGATAGTAATGATTATGAAGAGAAACTGCGTGAAATTAGGGCTGCATTAAATAGGATTCCTAAATATATGGAGAATCCTGAATTTAAAAAAGCAATAGAAAATACGCAAAGAGTGGCAGCTGCATTGGGAAATATGGTCGTGGCAATTTCTCAAAGTGAAGCGGTTAAAGCATTTGGTAGATTAGCTGAGCAACTAAGTAATATTAAATTACCACAGCTTTCAGAAGAGGCAAAAGAAGGGCTGGAAAATTATCATTATTTGAATAAGTTGGAAAGTTTACAATGGCCACTATATTTTTGGGTTAGCAAAGACCTTATGAAAGAATTAGCTCCATATACAAGTATATCAGAAGAAAATGAAGACGAAATAAGTACGATTGTTTGCAAATTTTGTACTGCTGAATTTATAGATGGACTGCTTGTGGATTGGAATAATTCCACTGTAATGGATAGGAAAAGGATTCCTATATTGCAAGAGGCTATTAGTTTATATAATAGTGAATTATATTATGGTTGTGTGTCAATTTTAGCTTGCCAGCTTAATGGAATTATCACAGACATATATAATATGCAAAGAGCATATGGGAAAGAGTTTGATTTAGAAGATGTGAAAAGGGCATATCAGAGTTTTAATCCACAAAAGAAAGTTCCGACAAGAATTAAGAAGGATAGTGAAAAGACACAATTATTGTGGTTTATATCAGATGCTGAAGAAGGACTTATGTATTGGATTAAATCAATAGAATACATATATAACATTATTTTAACCTCTGAGGACAGTATGAATCAAAGTAGTCATCCATGTAGAAATAAGATTTGTCATGGAATACAATTAAACTTTGGAACAAGAGAGCATGCATTAAAAAGTATACTTACTATAGATATGATGATTCGATTAGGAGAAAACCTCAAGCACATTAATGAGAATAACGCAGAAAACTAAGGTGCACTAAAAGAGTAGGGGGAATTATAAGGTGTAAGTTTGTGCGAAATGCAAGAATCATAAAAACTAAGGACAAAAGTAAATGACTATTGTATAATAATCCTTATAAAAATTCAGGAGAGGAATGATGTAAATGGATATAGATAAAATTTTTAGTGCAATTTGGGAAGGAAAAGAATGGATTTTTAGTGGAATTGGTGTAGTGGCATTAGGCTTTATTGGAAAATGCATAATAGGAAAAAAAGTCTGGTGAGAATTCAGATACATATACAGTAAAATCTAAAATGCACGATAATAACAATGTTTTAGGTGGAAACAATATTACAGGTAAGAAAAATCAAATTATTCAGAATGATAATAGTAATGCGATTTCTGTAAAAGGAAATGGTAATGTAGCTGGGAATGGAAATAATATTACAAATAATTTTATTTATCCTAACAATGACAATAATTTGAAAGAAAATGCTGATTCATGGTTTTCTGAAAGGTTTAATGTACTACTTTCGCTTTTAAATGATGCAAGGGGGTTTTTGAAAAAGAATATACAGTTGAATATGTAAGCTCTCTTATTGGGTTAAAAAATGTAGATGAATTAAAAGTTTATTTAAATCAAGGGAAAGAGCCGGATGATGAATTTAAGAAGAAATTTGTTGATGTATTTGGCGTAAATGAAGAGTGGATGGTACATGGCAGGGGTGAATTTCCGTTTGCATCAAATATTAAATTTTTATATGATAACCCAATGGATATATTGCGAAGAGAAGATTTGAAAGTCATCAGTAAATTTATTGGTGTTATTGGAGATGTAGAAGGAAGAAGACACGCATGTATTATAAGAAAAAGAGATGAATTATGCTATGAATTATATCCCAAGTATTTTGTCTTAAATTCAAATGTTGGTGGAGCAGGAACAAGACAATTGGTTGGTTTGTATAGATTTTACGAGAAGCAGATAGAATAAAAAAAACTTGCTGGTGTTGTGTATGATGCAAGCGAAGAACAGATGGAAAAATTAATGAAGGGCGAGTTTCAGCCAAAGAAAGTGGAACAATTTAAAGTGGCAAGTAATTTTTTCGATAGTTTTATGTGTATAAGTGAAAAGGAGATAGAGAGAAATAAGAATTTTTGGGATGAGGAATTTATTTTAGTACAACAAATAATTGCTGCAAATATTAAGGATTGCGATAGAATTAATCAGGAGTATGATTTAAAGCTTATTAAGAAAAATCTTGGAGAAGATTCTCAGGATAAAGAGGAAGAAAGCAATGATATTGATTCATTTGATGCGTCAACACCTTTTTTTAGTTATAGATTTGGAAAGGCATTTCCAGGGGTGCGGGGAATAAAAGAATTTTCAAATCCTAAAGAATGTGTTGATAGATTACAGATTCTCTTGAAAAAACCACTTAGTGGAAAAAAAAAATTAGGAGGTCCTATATGGTGGTTTAGAGGAGGAAGTAATTTAGATATCAATAATTTTGAAAGAATTTCTGATGAAAAATTTTTGATGGATTGTGATGAGATAAAAGTTAAAAAAGAATTGTTGCATATGCAGCGGGAGAGTATTATAAGAAATTTGTTTATGTAGAAGCTTATCCTGAAGAAGAAACAGGTTTATACCAATATGATAAGGGACATATAAAATTATGGGCAGATAAGTATGGATATTACAATGAAGAATATGCAGAATATGAGAATAAAAAAGTAACAAGGTCAGAGTATGATGATGGTGCGGCTGTGATTGATGGTAAAGTTGTTGATTTAAAGGGAGAAGCTAAATTAAGAATTCGTTATATTACACCATATAATTTTATTATCTGTGCACAATTCAATCCAATTAATAATGATAATTATGATGATATGATGGTAACATTGTTGAATGGCATATTAAAAGGTCAGAATTCTGTCGAGGAAATAGTAGAATTTGTAAATAAAATGCCAAGAGATAGAAGAGATATGTAGTCAATAATTTGGTTGAAAATGTAATGGGATTGTAGTACAATTAAACTAAGACAATCCTACTATGTCAAAGGGCGATCGTAACTTTCATTTGAAAGGCAAAAGAGAATTTTATTTTTTATAATCCCAAGAATCTGACATAGTAGAAATACTGTGTCGGGTTCTTTTTTAATGTTCTGAAAGTGGCATAAATAAAGGATTTGAACGGGACAGTAGAACATATTTTATGAAATGTAATGAGTGGGGGGAAGAAGAGAAGAGGAATTGAAATAAAGTTTCTCTTTGCCCTTTTTATAAAATAAGGTTTGCCCCCTGACAAAATTTGTTATATTCAGAGACTGGAAAGCCTTGAAAACAGGGCATTTCCGGTCTCTTTGCTTTTGTTCTGGTTCTATTCTGGTTCTGTTATCAGAGGGAATAAAGTGATTCAGTAACCGCTCAATAGGTTCTTTCCATTGTTAGTTGAATTCAAAGTATTAAATTGATATGATATGTATATAGGTGGAGGTAGCAAACAAATGAAAGATTTTATTACTGCATTAGATCCGAATTATCAACTTGACAAATATCATATCAAAAATAATGTTGCTGTATTTTATATTAGCTCCAAGATGAGTGAAGTAAAAAGTCCTTATTGTGGTACTCTTTCATCAAAGGTACATTCATCTTATGAAAGAGAAATTCAAGATCTTCCTATGCAAAATAGAAAGGTAATACTTCTTGTGAAAACTAGAAAAATGTTTTGTTCTAATTGCAAATGTGAAAAGAAAACATTTTCTGAGTGTCATCCATTTGTAGAAAATAATGGAAAGAAAACCGAAGACTTGTTCAGAATATATTATTTACATCAGCACAGCTTAGTTCTGTGAATGCAGCAAAGATTCTAAAATCAAACAGTATAGAAGTTGGAAAAAGCAGTATCTGTTCTTTGCTTAAAAAAAAATGCCATCAATTGTGGATAAGTCTTCTGTAAAAAAGTTTGTGTTGATGACTTCGCGTTGCGCAAACGGTTTTCGTATGGAACAGTGATGGTTGATTTGGAAAGTCATAAGATAATCGATTTGATTCCAACTCGAAATACTAATGAAGTAAAAGAGTGGTTGTCAAAATATCCTAATATTGAAGTTATTTCTAGAGATGGTACACAGTTGTATGCAAATGCAGCAGAAAGATCGCATCCTGGTATAACCCAAGTAAGTGACAGATTCCACATAATAAAGGGACTGACTGAGGCTATAACAAAGTATATGATAAGAACATTTCCTGCACGTATAGAAATTCCAGCAGTAAGCGCTGAAGCTGATGAAATTTTAAAATTACATAACATAAATAATCGCAAAGAACGTGTTAGTTTTGCTCACCAAAAACGTTCGGAAAATATGACAGTCAATGAAATCGCATTATTATTGCACTCCTCCGTAAAAACAGTTCAAAAATATTTGATGCTCGATCCTGATGAAATTGAAAATAGGACAATTGTAAAGGAAAAGAAACATCTATTAGCTATGAAACAGAAACAAAATGAAGTTAATGAGGCAAGAGCATTAGCAAAAAAAAAGGGGTGCCTATAGAAGAAATAGCCAAGACTATGCATCATACCTGTAAAACGATACAAAGATATTTATCTCCAGATTATTCTGTTGAAGATGGACATTATAATGCTCGTATTCCAGGAAAGCTTGCACCATATGAAGCTGAAGTAATTAAGTTAAGAAGCGAAGGAATGACTTATCCCAATATTCATAAAATTATTACCGAAAAAAAGGTTATAAAGGTTCAGTTGCATCCTTAAGGATGTTCATTCAAAAAAGAACGTATTCGAAATGAAGCACATTTAAGTCAACAAGAGACCTGCTCGGATTATCAATCGAAAGAATACATTCAGAGAAGATCTTTGATACAATTAATCTATAAGGGATTAAGTGATGTCAAGACAATTACCAAAACACAATATGAGCAAGTTCTTAAAACGTACCCAGTGATTACTGAATTATATGCTGCAATAAAAGAATTCTATGAAATACTATATTCAAGGCGCGACGAAAGATTAGAAACATGGCTTGAAAAAATAGAAAATTTTAACATACCTGAGCTACAGACCTATGTTAACGGCATAAGAATTGATATTAATGCGGTAAAAAACGGGATAAAATTAAAGTATAATAATGGACTTGCCGAAGGAAGTGTCAACAAAATTAAAGTAATTAAGAGAATTATGTACGGACGAAATAGTTTTGATTTATTAAAAGCAAAAGTGCTTTTACACGAGCACTTTCGCTGTGAATTCAACTAACAATGGAAAGAACCGGTAAATAGTAGGTACCACGATTTTTGCTAGTTTTCATGAGATAATTACTTTAAAAAATCTAAGGTTTTTTAGAGGGAGGATAATCTCATGAATAAAATAACTCATAAAGTCCGGTGTGAACAATGGACAAGTATCATCAAAGAATGTCTTGCTAGTGGAATGCCTAAAACGACCTGGTGTCGAGAACATGGCATTTCGGACAAATCCTTTTTTACTGGCAACGAATTCTCCGAGAAGAAGCATACCTTACTACATTAGAGAGCACCTTAACGCCTGCTGTCAAGAGAATCCAACTCCAACAACTACAGATTTTATTGAAATCAAAATGACTGATCAAGCAAGTTCATCTACCAGTCCTTTTTAAACCGGATGTTGTTATCCGAAGAGGCGCTGTTTCAATTGAAATATCAAATACAGCTACGGAAGAACTTCTAAACAAGGTTGGAGGTCTTCTCCATGCTTAATGATGCTGTTGGATTTGAAAAAATTTTTATTGCTACAGGGTATACAGACTTACGGCGTGGGATTGATGGTTTGGCATCTACTATTAAATTTCAGTTTGACTTGGATCCTTTTCAAAAGCATATCTTATTCTTGTTCTGCGGAAAACGCACCGATCGAATCAAAGGGCTCGTTTGGGAAGGCGATGGATTCTTGCTTCTTTATAAAAGATTGAACATCGGTGGCTTTAGCTGGCCGCGTACAAAAAGAAGAAGCTATGGAAATTACACACGAGCAGTTTCAAATGTTAATGCAAGGATTGTCCATTGTTGCAAAATATCCGATCAAAGAACTGAAGGATCCACCTAAAACCATGTAGTATTGTGCAATTCGTAGAAAAAATATTTTATTTAAAAAATAGTTATTCACAACCAGAATCTTATGGAAACGATTCTTGTTATTAAAGATACATTTGATGCAAGCTGTCAAAGGGAGAAAGTCTCGACAGTGATATGAACGTGCAGGAGCCAGTGAATGTCATTTATCAGACTATTATTTCAGTTAAGTCATTGTGTTTTTCTTCCATTGTGATTTCTACTGATGCATTGGCATACATCATTTTAGGACATGAAGAGAAAAATACAATGACTTTTCTATCCGACTAAAAATGGTTAATTCTAAGCGGCTTTAGGTGGTCAATTTTCCCCGCCCCTGACAAAAGATTATTTTGTGTATATTCTATCTTGTTTTGTTTATGGTGCATACATATACTAAATGGTAAAATTAAAGTTAATTTAGATATCATTTGTGCCAAAGCGCACTTCAAGTTTATCAGGGCGTGAATAACTTTCTGTATATTCAACTAAATTACCATTTTCATCGTATCCTATGAATTCAATATAGTTGACGATAGAGGTGGCACTTGGAAGATGAAGGTGCTTTTGAAGTTTTTCGCCAGCTTCTACCATCATCATTGTCTCATTAAATTTTACAGGCAAATGATTTTTGGATTTCATATAATCATAAAGCGATATGTGCTCAAAATTGTAATTATCAATATCTGAAAAAAAATGAAGAGGAACATAGGTAAACTCAATTGCAAGAGGTTCCTTGTTTCCAAGACGAATTCGATGAATACCGTATATTTCATCTTCTTCAGAAAGTCCAAGTTTATCTGCAAAGTATTTTTTGTTTTTGATTATACCTGTGCCTAAGCATTTATTGGAAATTTCAATACCAAAGTTACGAACTAAAGAGGTAAAGCTGGCATTTTTTGATTCATTTAGTACTCCTAAAGCAACTCGATTTTGTTCGGGTTTGCGGACAAAAGTTCCCTTTCCTTGAACGCGAATTAAGTAATGTTGGCTAATTAATTCGTCAAAGATGTCATGAATCAAATACCGACTTACACTATACATTGTTGCAAAATCCCGTTCGCTAGGAAGCAACTCCCCAGGAAGATATTCCTGTGTTTTAATTTTTGTAATGATACTAGATTTTATTTGTGCGGCTAATCCATCATCATTGCTCATAAAACTACCTCCCTGATAAAACCAAAACGATCAATTAGCATATTATTTTCAAAAAAGACTGCAAGATGTCCTTGTTTATCATACATGAGCCCTTTGTATTTCATTAAAGGGCTATCAACAGGAATATTTAAAATTTGAGCAGTCTTTGTGTCTGCGTAAAGTAAGGTGACTTTTTGATTCGATTTTGCCAAGGTTATTTGACGATTGTTTGTAATCAAATCAATTGCAGGAGCAGAAGCAGCAATTTGTTGGGTGAGATCTGGATAGATATATTCAGGAATATAAGTTGTATTGATACAAATTAGTTGAGTACCATCTGAATAAAGCCAAACAATTTTGTATATTTTCGATTTTTCAGGAAGTAACATTTCGCTTGCAAGATAGTTATCTGCTTCTATTTTTTTGAAATCATATAATTCGTAAGTTAATTGTCCGCTATATTCCTCTGAATGTAAGGAAAAATTACGAATGGATTGTAAAATGCGTTTAGGCGCTACGTAATAACCACTTCTTGGTTTTGAGATAATTGTTTTATCTTGAAGTAACAGATCCAAGGCTCCACGAACAGTTAAGCGTTGTACATGAAACAGCTCTGCCAGCTTTCGTTCCGAAGGCAGTTTGTCACCTGGAAGATAGTGTTCTTCCTTTAGCATGTATTTGATTTCTTTTGATAATGCAACATCTAAAGTTAATAAATTTTTTTTTATAAGAACTCCTAATATTATAATTTACTTGTAAATTATAATCAAATTATACGTTGTCAGTTCTTAAAAAGCAAATGGAAAGGAAAAAAAGAAATGAATAAATAAAAAATAAATATAAAAACTGGTATAGTAAACTTGAAATGCGTTTCATACCAGAATAAAAAGAAATATATGCATTGTGTATAAAAAAAAGCATTTATATTTATAAAAAATACAACAATATTCAATATTTTTCGCATGAAATATTGAAAAAAATGAAAAAAAGTGGTATATTAAATTTAAAAATAGTCACCAATACAAAAGAAGGGAAAGGGAAAACACTATGTTGAAATTTAATGAACAGAAACAGATTGAAAGTGTGAATGGAGCGCTTGCTCTGAGAAATCAAATTAATGAATTGATTGATGGGATTTGTAAAGAAGGATAGGGTATAAAGGGGCATGGTAGAAGGAGAATATAACAAATGAGAAAAAAATAGTGGCAATTTTATTGGCAGCTGGCAATTGGTATTACAGCATGCGGAAATCAAAGTGAAAGCAATAAAGACGATAATACAATTACAGTATGGTGTTGGGACAAAACATTTAATATTTTTGCAATGGAAGAAGCTGCAAAAATTTATCAAGAAGATCATCAAGATGTGAAAATTGATATTGTCGAAGTTGGAGATGTAGATGTACAGTCTAGACTTACTACGGCTGGTATATCAGGAGATCTAAGCACATTGCCAGATGTTTTTTGATGCTTGACCAGTCATTCCAAAAAAAATGTATTATCTTATCCAGATGTATTTACAGAAATTTCTGAAAAGAAAATTGATTTTTCAGAATTTGCTCCTGGTAAAACAGATTTTTCTGTTGTAGATGGAAAACACTATGGAGTGCCTTTTGACAACGGAGCAGCAATTGCTTGTTATCGTACAGATATTTTGCAAGAAGCTGGAATGACTTTAGAAGATTTTACAGATATTACTTGGGATGAGTGGATTGAAAAGGCAAAGTAGTACTGGAAAAAACAGGAAAACCATTATTGACAACGACAGCAGGCGAATGTGATTTGCTTACGATGATGTTACAGTCTGCAGGAGCATCTTTGTTTAATGAAGATGGAACAACGAATATTGCAAAAAATGACACTTTAAAGAAGGTAATTGATACATATTGTAAAATGAAAGATTCAGGTGTGTTACAGGAAGTAAATAACTGGGATGAATACACTGGCTCAATGGTGAACAGTGAAGTTGCAGGTGTGATTAATGGGTGTTGGATTATGGGAACAATTCAGACAGCTGAGGATCAGTCAGGAAAATGGGCTATTACAAATATTCCAAAACTTACAAATGTAAAGGGTGCCACAAACTATTCAAATAATGGAGGTTCTTCCTGGGCAATCTCAGGGAATTGTGGAAACGTAGAGTTAGCAGAAGATTTTCTTGCGTCTACATTTGCTGGAAGTACAGAGTTATATGATAATATTCTCTCTTGTGGAGCAATTTCTACATGGACACCAGCAGGAGATTCTGATGCATATGCAGTACCGAATGAATTTTTTCTCTGGTGATGCAGTGTTTGAAAAAATAGTTGACTATTCAACAAAAGTTCCTTCTATTATTACGGGGCCATATTTCAATGAAGCAAGAGACGCAATCTCTGTTGCGACAACAAATATTACAAATGGTGCAGATTTAGAGAAAGAGCTTAAAAAACGGAAGACACTGTTAATTTTAATATGGGACAGTAAGAGAGATTCCTATCATACAAGGGGATGGAATGTAGAACCATCACCCTTATGGATAGAGAGGAGGAGTTTTTGTGTCTAACAAACTAAGAAAAATGACGTTGGAAAAAAAGCATAATTTAACAGGATGGGCTTTTTTGGCACCAGCAACATTTTTGATTGCGGTGTTTAGTTTTTGGCCAATGATCAAAGCGTTAGTTTTATCTTTTCAGACGGGGAAAGGTAGAAATATGCAGATGGCTGGATTTACAAATTACATCAGAATGTTTCAAGATGATGTATTTATTCAGTCAATAAAAACACATTTTTTTATTTCATTCTTCAAGTGCCCATTATGCTTGTAGTAGCGTTGGTGTTAGCTTGTATTCTAAATAAAAAAGACTTACGGTTTAAAGGATTTTTCCGAACAATGATTTTTGTGCCGTGTACAACTTCATTGGTTGCGTATTCAATTATTTTTCGGTCTTTGTTTGCAAATAATGGATTAGTAAATTATGTTCTAGTGAATATTGGAATTTTGGATAAACCATATAATTTTTTTGACACAACCATTTGCGGCAAAAATGGTTATCTTATTGGGTCTTTTTGTGGAGATGGACAGGATATAATATGGTATTTTTCCTTTCTGGATTGCAAAACATTGAATATTCAGTATACGAAGCTGCAAAAATTGATGGAGCATCAGCAATACAGACATTTTTTAAGATTACTGTTCCATTATTAAAACCAACTATCTTGTTAACAGCAATAATGTCAACAAATGGAACATTACAGTTATTTGATGAATCAGTTAACTTGACCGATGGAGGTCCTGCGAATGCTTCAATCTCTATGTCACATTACATATATAATTTATGTTTTAAGTATGTGCCGAATTTTGGATATGCAGCAGCGATGTCCTTCTTCATATTACTGTTGGTTGCAGTATTAGCATTTATACAAATGAGGGTGGGTGATAAACGTGATTAAAAAAATGAAAAATATAGGAATGTATGCATTCTTGATTTTGGTTACTTTTATTTCAGTATTTCCTTTGTACTGGATGGTAAGTGCATCCACAAACAAAAGTGTGGATGTATCAAAAGGTGTATTATCGTTTGGCTCTCATTTGGGAGAAAACTTCAAAAAAATCTGCTGGCAAATCAAGATGTAGGGGCTGCATTGGTCAATTCATTTAAATATGCAATATTACTTACAATAGTTTCGATGGTGATATGTTCCTTGGCAGGATATGGATTTGAAATTTATCATGATAAAGCAAAAGATGCCGTGATGGATGTGATTCTTCTTGCAATGATGGTTCCATTTATTACGACATTGGTCCCATTGTTTCAGATGGTTGCAAAAATGAAAATGTTAAATAGTGCGTTGGGATTCATTTTACCAACGGTATCAACTCCATTTTTAATCATGATGTTTCGGCAGAGTGCAAGATCATTTCCTCTTGATATTATTGAAGCTGCCAGATTAGATGGACTTTCGGAAATTAGAATCTTCTTTCAGATGTTTATTCCTACAATGAAATCAACATATGCAGCGGCTATGACTATTACATTTATGAATGCTTGGAATAGTTATATGTGGCCGAAAGTAATCATGACAGAATCCAAGAGCATGACAATGCCAATGGTTGTAGCAAATCTGACAGAGGGATATGTAACAGACTATGGAATGCTTATGTTGGCAGTCTTAATATGTACATTGCCTACCGCCTTAGTATTCTTTATTTTACAGAAGAGTTTTGCAGAAGGTATTACTGGAGCTGTAAAATAATAAATGATATCTATAAAGAAAGGGATTAGAAATGGAATATAAAAAATAAATATGCCAGGTCTTCTGCATGGTGGAGATTATAATCCTGAACAATGGTTAGATAGACCGGATATTCTTGAAGAGGATATCCGGTTAATGAAATTAGCGCATGTAAATAATGTTTCACTAGGAATATTTTCGTGGGCATTTTTAGAGCCAGAAGAAGGAAAATATCAGTTTGACTATTTAGAAGAAATTATTAACCGTTTATATGACAATGGCATCTATACAAATCTAGCTACACCAACAGGTGCAATGCCAAATTGATGACTCAAAAATATCCTGAAGTAATGCAGACAGATGAAAACGGGATACAGAATTTACCAGGAAAAAGGCATAATTTTTGTTACACGTCTGCTGTTATGAGAAAAAACTAGAAAGTTGGATTTGAAATTATCAGAACGCTTTGGAAAACATCCAGGAGTAATTCTTTGGCATATATCAAACGAATACGGAGGAAATTTTAGGGATGCTTCTTGTCATTGCGAAGAATGTCAAAAAGCATTTCGGAAATGGTTGAAAAAAAATACAAAACATTGGATGCATTGAATCATGCATGGTGGAGTGCGTTTTGGAGTCATACTTATACCGATTGGGAACAGATTCATTCACCTTCTCCGAGGGGAGAGGATGAATTACACGGTTTGAAATTGGACTGGAAAAGATTTGTGAGCGAACAGTTACAGGACTTTTGTAGAGAAGAGATTCGAGCTGTTAAAACATATTCGGATCTTCCAGTTACAACAAACATGATGATGTATTTTTCACCATTGAATTATGATAAATGGGCAGAGGAGTTGGATGTGATTTCTTGGGACTCTTATCCGAGTTGGCATACAAAAGAAGATGAAGTACCGATTGCTGTGTGGGCAGCCTTTATGCATAACCGGATGAGAGGATTTCAGAAGAAGCCATTTTTGATGATGGAATCAACACCATCACTTGTGAATTGGGATGAGGAAAATAATGTAAAAAGACCGGGGATGAATTACTTATCTTCAATGCAGGCAATTGCGTTAGGTTCGAATAGTGTTCTTTATTTTCAATGGAGAAAAAGCAGAGGATCGAGTGAAAAGTTTCATGGAGCGGTTGTTGATCATGATGCGTCAGAAAAGAATAGAGTTTTTCAAGAAGTTGCTTGGATTGGCAAAGATCTAGAAAAGCTAAGCAGTCAAATACTAAGTACATGTAATAGGGCGAAGGTAGCTATTATTATGGATTGGGAAAATTGGTGGGCTCTTTCTGACGCACAAGCAATATCGAGAAAATTTGATTATACGGAAGAACTTTTAAAATATTATCGGGTTTTTTGGGAAAAAGGAATTGAAGTTGATATAATTTCCATGGATCGAGAGTTGTTAGATTATCAGCTTGTGGTTGCTCCGACCTTATACTTGCATAAAAAAGAGTATATTCATAAAGTAGAAGCATACGTGGAAGCAGGTGGAATATATGTAACAACTTATTGGAGTGGAGTAGTAAATGAAACAGATTTATGTTTTATTGGAGAGAGACCACATGAGAGATTGCTAGGATTATCAGTTGATGAGATTGATGTGGGGAATGAATATTTTCCAAATACTTTCTCCTATAAAGACGGTGTATATAAAGCCGGTGTGTTAAGAGAAGTTGTGACACTTCAAACTGCAAAGCCGTTGGGAACATACTTGCAAGATTACAATGTAAATACTCCAGCAATTACAGAAAATGCGTATGGCAAAGGAAAAGCTTACTATGTTGCTGTTCAACCAGATCTGGAATTTTTGAAAGAATTTTTGGGCGATGTAATTGAGGAAGCAAATGTGGAAGCAAATTTGACGGAAACATTACCTTATGGAGTTACTGTATCAAAAAGAAGTGGAAAAGAACAGAAAGATGATGTATATTTTCTTCAGAATTTTAACAGACATCCTGTGAAGATGGTTTTGAATGAATGTTATACAAATTTGATTACTGATGAAATCCTTACAGGTTCAATAATATTGCAAACATATCAATGTATTGTGATGCAAAAGAAATAAGATTCCGTAATAGGGAGGAACTCACATTGAAATCAAAGGCAAAGACATTTATAATTGATATTTTACTTGATATTGTAGGTGGTTGTTTCATTGCGATTGGAGTCTATAATTTTGCAGTGGCATCTGGATTTCCGGTAGCAGGTATATCAGGTATTGCAATCGTGTTTTATTATTTTTGGAAAATTCAATTGGTACAATGACGACAATTTTGAATATTCCAATTATTTTAATTTGTTACAAGTTGTTGGGAAAACAATTTTTTTTAAGATCAATAAAGACAATGTTAATTTCTAATATACTGATGGACTGGGTTGTTCCATTGTTTCCAATTTACCAAGGTGATATGATGTTATCTTGTATTTGTATGAGTGTATTCTCAGGAATCGGATATGCAATAATTTATATGAGAGATACCTCTACAGGTGGAGCAGATTTTGTTTTGATGGCAATACACAAGGCAAAGCCACATATTTCTATAGGAAAAATTATCATTGTTATGGATTTTATTATTGTAATTATTGGTGGAATTCTGATGCATGGAAACATTGATAAGATTATTTATGGATTAATTGGAACGTATATTCTATCATTTGTCGTAGATAAGCTAATGTATGGCATTGATGCTGGAAAACTTGCTTTGATTGTAACAGAAAAGGGACCACAAATTGCGGCAAAAATTGATGAGCTATCACAACGAGGGGCAACTTTGATTAAGGCAGAAGGAAGTTATACAGGACGTGAAAAAGAAGTATTAATGTGTGCATGTAACAATAAAGAAATGTATACGATTCAAGAAGCTGTAAAGAAAGTAGATTCATCAGCGTTTCTTGTTACAATGGAATCGAATGAAGTGCGTGGAAAAGGATTCAAGCCAATATAATATAAAAATTAAGAAGTTCTAGCATGGATCGGTATAAGATTGGATCCGAACATTATCTTTGATTATGGAACGTTATCACGCGGGAGGAATTCCGATTGAAGAACTCAGATGATGCCACCAAAAGAGGTGGAATTACTTTTTTATCCTCAGAAAAATATTAAAAAGAAGGATATTCCAGATTTCCAGTACTATTTATACAGGTCATAAGATGATATCTAAAAACAAGAAAACAAAGAAAGAACCAATATCATTAGGAAATGAAGAATAATACAATCAACCTTGTGCCCAGTGGGCACGAAGTTGGCATAGTCACTATGGTGTCAGGAGAAATCCTGGCATCTTTTTTTTATATCTTTTACACTTCAAAAAAATAATTTCAAAAATTTCTAAAATCATGTCCGATTTTGTCGCTCCCAATACAGACAGAGTATATGGAAGGCAAAATGAAAATCCTCTGATTTCCAAAAATCACAAACGTAAAAGAGGTTCAGACAGTTCTTCCGATTGCACCTTGACAATTGAAGGAGCTGATACATCTTGAGGAACATGCTTACCGGAGATAATCCGGCTCGTGCAGGCGAAGACTCCTACGGGAAGAGCGAAGCAATAATGATACCACCGAAAGGTACAGGACCTCTGCTGAAACAGAGACTGATGTTGAAATCACAGATACGATATCAAAAGAAGTAAAAAGATATATTGATGAAGGGAAGACACTTCCATGGGTAATGGGAGGATTTCCTTCAGGATATGAACCAAAAGCTGCAGCAGATTTCCAAGGATATTTCAGTGGAGAATATACATTTGATCAGATGGTAGATCAGTTGAAAGCAGATTTTGTTGAATTAAAAAAATAAATTTAAGAAGTGATAGAAAGACAGGCATTCATCGGAGCTGGATGAATGCCTAAAGGTGTTAAAATGGAAAAATACAGACCGAAAATACATTTTTCAGCAGAAGATTATATTATAAATGATCCGAATGGATTGGTATATTATAAGGGTGAATATCATCTTTTTCATCAGTATAATATTAACGAGCAGATTTGGGGACATGCAGTAAGTAAAGATTTAGTGCGTTGGAAGAGACTACCTAAAGCTATTGCACCAGATAAAATTGGACAAATCTGGTCTGGTAGTGCGGTTGTGGATGAAGAAAATCAGCGAATGGTAGCATTTTTTACTTATAGTGAACATGAAACCAAAAGGCAAAGTCAGGGAGTAGCGTTTAGTTATGATAAAGGGCGTACATGGGAAAAATATTCGGAAATCCGATTTTAACAGATTCAAGAGAAGATTTTCGAGATCCAAAAGTATTTCGCTATGAAGAAAAGTGGGTTATGATTCTTTCAGGTGGAGATTGTGTACTTTTGTATGAATCAAAGGATTTAATTCATTGGAATCAAATATCTTCTTTCAAAGGAAATCAAGAAAGTCATACGGGGGTATGAGAATGTCCAGATCTTTTCCCAATGATAGTTGAGACAACAGAAGAAAGGAAATATATACAAAAGATGAAAGGGTAAAATACAGGGTGAGAGAAAGAATTTTAGAAAATTCAAAATAACCTAAAAATTGACTTATAACATTTGCTAAGTTAAAATGAAATAAAAACAGGTAAGTAAATAGTGCTCTAGATTTCAGTGTAGATAGTTGAGAGGAGAGTGTTGTGCATGGCAAAAATAGAAAGATATATAAATGAAGATTTTGATCAGTTGCTTTCTAAAATTGAAAGCGGAATAATAAATGGCAGTATGTCAGCAACGCTAGAAGATGCCAGTGACTTTCGAAGTGGAACTGCGCGTTGCAGCGTTCGTGTTTTTGAGCGTTACAGCTATGCTGGAGGAAACAGAGTGAGTCTTAATATTACACTTTTTCAAAATGACAAAGATCCAGTACAACTTTCCGCAATTACAGCGGGAGGAAGCCAAGCTGTATTTTTCAAAATTAATACATAGGGGAAGAGGCATTTCTTGATAAGTTAATCGAGTTGTTGGATTTCGCTAATTGATAACTTTACATTTGTAGGGGCGATAAGCTGTTTATTTGAGGATACCTTCAATTATGCTGATAAAAACGGTGTAAGACGAGGATATGGTTACGAACTCATGCAGGCTCTGGCGGGCTATACCGGATGGAAATTTGAATATGTGAAATGTGACTGGTCTAACTGTTTTGATAAGATTGAAAATGGTCATATCGCAAAGCCAATCCAGGTTGATAAGTTGCTGTCGATAATATCAGAAATCATAAGACAACAAGATTAGTTTTAGTTATAGACATAGGATCATAGAGAAGTGTTGTGATATTTCACTTACTAAGACTCCTTGTCGTTGGCTGCATCATATAAAAACGCTTTTTACGTTAAAAAGTGCTGTAATTGAAGAAAAAACACGATATCATGCGAGTAACAAATCAGAATTTGGAGGCTATTGGAAATGACTGAAAGAGAAAAAATGCTAAGTGGGAAGTTATATGATCCAACGGATAAAGAATTGGAGCAATTACGCCTGAACGCACGTAAATTAGCAAGAAAATATAATTTGACAGATGAAGATCAGCCAGAAGAGCAAGCACAGATATTGCAAGAATTACTGCCAACAACAGAGGAGCTTCCGTATTTGCAGGCACCTGTTTATTTTGATTACGGATGCAATACTTTCTTTGGAAAATTCAGTTCTGCTAATTTTAATTTTACATGTTTAGATGTATGTGAAATACATATAGGCGATCATGTGATGATTGGTCCAAATGTTACATTGGCAACTCCTATGCATCCATTGTTACCTGAAGAACGCAATGTCCGAAAGAGAGAAGATGGAAGTTTTTATAATCTTGAATAGGCGAAGCCAATCACTATAAAAGATAATTGCTGGCTGGCATCTAATGTGGTCGTTTGCGGTGGTGTCACCATAGGAGAAGGGTGTGTGATTGGTGCAGGAAGCGTTGTAACAAGAGATATTCCACCCTATAGTCTGGCAGCGGGAAATCCATGCCGGGTTATTCGCAAGATAACTGAGAAAGATCATATGCCAGATGATTGAAAAGAATTGAAAACTTCAAGTTTGAAAAATTGAGAAATCGTAAAATTGAAGAAAGAAGAAATGCACAGTTCTTAGCTTATCGGGAGCTGTGCATTTCTGTAAATAAATACTTTTAATTTAGCCGATTACGGCATCCTCTGCTGTAAAAAATGTTCCAGAGAATTTTCTTTTACCTGAATGCAGATATAAGTAATTCCGGAAATATCGGATGCAAAAAAACTGACGCTTTGCAGCAGGCGCGATTTTTAGCCAGTCTCCAGTTGAAAGGCTGATTTCTTCTCCATCAATTATGGCTTTGCCGTTGCCTGAAAGAATTCCATAGATTTCTTCATTTTCTTTATGAGAATGAACAAATGGGACATTTGCTCCTGCAGGTAGTTCATTTAAACTGATTTCTGCACCTGTTAAAGACAACTTTTCATGCAGCTCAATTCGGTTTTCTTTTCCAATAGTTGTTTTTGTGTAATTTGCCATAATAATACCTCCATAGTTAATTTGTAGTTTCAGGGTTGCGTGGTATTAGTATAGTGTGAGACATATGCAAAAAAACAAGTATGCACCTTTTTGTAACTGTACATTCAAAATTGAATGTATTACAATAGACTTGGAGGTGAGAATTATGCGAGCAAAAGAAGAATTACCGGAATGCCCAGTTGCAACAGCAGTATCTCTCATCGGAGGAAAATGGAAATTATTATAAATCAATTATAGACTGATTCTTTGTTTGGAATTTAAGCAACATAGAAATTGAGATTTGTAAGAATAAAAAGGAAAAAAGAAATGACGGTTCAACAATTAAAATATATTTTGAAGGTAGCAGAAGTTGGCTCTATTACTGAAGCGGCAAAAATTGCTTTTTATATCACAGCCAAGTCTGTCCAACTCCATCAAAGAAACGGAAAAAGAGGCTGGTATCACCATTTTTCACCGCAGCAGAACCGGAATTACTCTGACAAAAGATGGTGCTGAGCAATTTTCTGATTTATTGTGGTGTAAATGCCTTTACGCCTGGACCGGGAAATATTCTGGCATTAAATGCCGTAACAAACTATGGATATAAAAAAGGAAAGCCGCTGTTCTTTGGAATTTTTGCAGGCTACTATGTAGTACAAATCATATGCGCAATTTTCGTATATGGGGTTAATTCTTTGCTTCCAAATGTAATGGAAGTGATGAAGTACATCGGAGCAGCCTATATCCTGTGGCTTGCGATTCATATTGTTTTCAGCAAGCAGTCCTCAGAAAACACAGAGCAATCCGCATCGTTTCTGAAAGGCTTCATGCTGCAATTTGTCAATGTGAAAATCTATATGTTCGGAGTTACCGCACTAACGGGTTATGTTGTAGGATATATGTCCTCTTTTCCGGTTTTGCTGTTTTTTGAGCTGGTTATTGCAACGATCGGAACGATCGCAACCTGTACTTGGATTGGCTTGGGCGTACTGATTCAGAAGTTTTATCTGCGGCATTTTCGTGTTATTAACATTATCCTTGCACTAACATTACTGGAGTGTATTTGGGGAATGTTAAGATAATTGTTGCTTTTAGTGAAGCATAATCTGGATTATTTAAAATGATTACAGTAGCAATGGTATTTTTTGCATTTACAACTCTGCTCGGAAACTGTTTTTATTGTGACAATCTTTTAATCTACATTCACAAAAAAAACAGCCGGAAAAAGCTTTTTATGAAAGGCGTCAGACTGGTATCGGCACTTGCAATCTTTCTGGGAGCAGGAATGGAGATGTCTCTTTTGTGGGATCTTTCCGATGCACTGATGGGGTTATGGTACTCATTAACATTCCGGTTATCCTGATTTTATCAGAGCTTGCATTTAAAGCGGTCCAAGATTATGAAGCACAGTTAAAGAAAAGGAATTAACCCTGTTTTTAAAAGCGCAGACATCGGGCTTAGTCAAAAAACAGATTTCTGGAGATAGGTTTAACAAAAGCTAAAAAAGAATAATAAGATAATTACAATTAATACCGCCGATATAGGATATAATAAATCCTTCAAGCGAGTTCTCTTTTACCTGGATACATAAGTGATTTCTGAATCTTCTTAAGCAAAGAAATGTGATGGAAAGGACCTGCAGGACACATTGCAGGCAAACCGGAAAAAGGTGCGTTGGTATGGCGGCAGAAAAAGAAAGACCAAGAGTTCCACATTATGAACTCTTGGTCTTTCTTTTTTCGGGACTTATTCTTTTTCCACAACCCCTTTTGCTTATATTTAAATTAAGTAAATATTTATTTAAATATATTTTTCTTTAGATAATCAACAGATCTTTCTACTGAGCTATGAGGATCATCCCAATATATTGAATCGTTTATTTCTAAATCGATAATACCTGTATAGTTATGCTTTTCAAGAATTTCGATGTATTCTTTTAGTGGATAATTACCATCCCCTAGAATATAATGTCCGGAAGGATCGCCATCTGCAAAATGGATAAACTGTATAGTATCTTCACCAAGAACCTTGTAATAATCTTCAAGATTCTCATGCGCTACTTCCATAGCGACCAAATCGACACAAGTCTTTAATGCTGGACTATTGACTTCTTCCAACATAGCTTTCATTTGTGGCAAGTTGACCAACAAATTACTCTCGTATGGTTGAAGTTGTTCAAGTAAGATTGTAACTCCACGTTTATGCGCCATTTCACATACTTTACTAATTGTTTCAACTGCACGCTTCCAACTATCTTCTCGAGGAATATCGAGAGGACCACAACCAGAATTCATAAATAACCTAGTTGTTCCTAAAAAGTAAGTGCATCATCAATAGCCATATCAAAGTAATCAATTGTTCGATCGCGAATAGGTTGTTCAGGAGCACTCAAGCTGTAGGGATATGCTAAAGTTTCTGGCGTATACATTACAAATTTAAGTCCTAAATCTTCAGCTTTTTTTTCTGATCTCACGAAGTTTTCGTTCGGCGGCAGATGAAGTGAGATAATCTAATCTGCAATAATGTGGCGATGCTCCCCATAAGTCGAGATTTTTAACTCCACAACGATGCATGGAATTAAGATAATAATCGAGTGTATAATGAAAATATTGTACACCCATAACAGCTACTTGATCCATTGTGATATTTGACATAATAACACCTCCATAATTTTTTTGATATACAAGTAGTTAAAATAAGATACACTATAATAATAGAATATCATAACTTGTATAAATGTCAATGGTTATATTTCATTATTTAGTACATATTAAAATAAAAATTTGTTTAGAGAATATAAAACTAAAAACAAAGGATGTACGTAACGATAATGTATACTTCTCTTTATGTTAGAGTGATAACATTGGGTCTTGTTGTGTTGAACAAATATCTTTTTTGTTTAATATTGTTTTGTAACGACGATGCATGATGAAAGTAAAAATACTCAGAATGAAAATAGACGTTCCAAGTGAAAGTAGTAGGTTTCCATTTGTAATACCAATAATTAAATATCCGATTAAACTACATCCAGCGACTGTTAGAGCGTAAATCATCTGTGTTGAAACATGGGTAAGATGGTTTACACCAGCACCCGCACTAGAGAGAATAGTTGTATCAGATATTGGAGAACAATGATCTCCAAAAACACTTCCAGCTAACGTTGCAGCAAGAGAAGAGAGTAGCAATTCAGGACAAATTGATTGAGCAACAGGGATTATAATAGGAATTAAAATACCAAAAGTTCCCCATGAAGTTCCGGTGGCAAAACTTAAGAATGCAGCAAGTATAAATACAAGTGCAGGAAGCAAAGCACCTGGAAGTCCGGTAGTTTCTATAAAAGTTTTTACAAAAACAGGTGTACTAAGTAAATCGCGACATACACCACCGATTGTCCATGCTAGCATAAGTATACAACCGGAAGTAATCATTTGTTGCATGCCTTTTGTAAAGTTATCCATGAATTCTTTAAATGTCATGATTTTTCTCGGTATATACATAAAAAATGCAGTAATAATTCCAGCAAAACTTCCCCAAACAAGGGCTTGAGCTGCAACACAGTTTCCTAGAGCAGCGGTGATAGTGTGAAGTGAAGGATCATTGCTCCAGTAGCCACCATTGTAAAGCATGCCAAGGATTGCAGTTACAATGAGTACAAGAATTGGAACAATCATATCAGCGACACGTCCAGATTTTGGCTGTGCCAATGAATCTTTTTGTTCATCAAGTCCGCCGAGGAAACCTCTTTCAGCTAATACCTCCTGTTTTGCCATAGGACCAAAATCCAAGGAAAAGACACAGAGGAGAAAAACCATAAGAAGGCTAAGAATGGCGTAAAAATTGTATGGAATAGCCGTAATAAAGGCTTTAAATTCAGAGTCAAAAGCACCTGTATTTTTAAGATAACTACCGACAGCAGCTGCCCAACTTGATATAGGTGCGATGATACAGACGGGTGCAGCTGTTGCATCAATAATGTAAGCAAGTTTTGCACGGCTGACATGATGTCTGTCAGTTATAGGTTTCATAACTGTTCCCACTGTCAAGCAATTGAAATAATCGTCTAAAAAATCAAACAACCAAGCAAACTAGTAAGTAATAGAGAGGAACGTTTTGTACGAATGATTTTTGATGCCCATTTTCCATAAGCTTGAGCTCCTCCAGAAGCATTGATTAGATAAACTAATCCGCCCAACAAAAAACAGAAAATGATAATATTCATATCAGCTTTTTTGTATCATAACGTCAAATACAGTAGAAACGGGACCAACAATCGGATTCATACCAGAAGCGATAGAGTAAATAATGGTTCCAGATAAAACACCTGCTATAAGTGAAAATAGAACCTCTTTTGTGATTAATGCAAGAATAATAGCAATCATAGGCGGAAGAATAGACAACCACCCAACATATACAGCATCCATAATAAAAAATCTCCTTATCTGTTTGTTTTTTAATAGTAAAAAATAGAATTAAAAGAATTGCCACGATTAGGTAAGGAGAAAAATTTCATTACCTAACATGGAGAATTCCGTTTTAGGAATTCGCACAGAATTTTCCGTGAAGTAGTTAACACGTGTTCTCATAAGATAGACCTCCTTATATTATAAAGTAGTAGTGTTTATAGACCCTCTCCAAGGTCTGTAGCTACGCAAATAAGTGGAATAACATAATTTGTATTAAAAAAAAATAAAATATGTATATGTACTAGATGAGTGAATTATACCGCGAACTGGAATTGTATGCAATAAAAATAAAAAGAATATGATAAGATTGTGTAAAATAACTAAAAACCGTACATTTATAAATTATAGATATTTTTTTTATAAGATAATTAAAATAGAATATTGACAATATTCATACAAGTGATATAATTTATACATATCGAATGTATCAAAAAATACAAAGTTGTTTAGGAGGCGAAGGAGATGTTATGGACTGAAAAGATGTTTGGAGTTAAGAAACCAATTATTGCAATGCTCCACATTGATCCACTACCAGGAGATCCATTATACAAGTCGGAAAATGATATGGATAAGGTGGTAGAACATGCACGTGAAGACTTACATGCACTACAAGATGGTGGTGTAGATGGGATTATTTTTAGCAATGAATTTAGTTTGCCCTACCAGCGAAATATGGATATGGTGACTCCTGCGGCAATGGCATATGTAATTGGGAATTTACGATCTGAGATTAAGGTACCATATGGAGTAGACGCAATTAGTGATGGGCGAGCATGTTTAGAACTTGCAGCTGCGGTAAAAGCGCAATTTGTTCGCGGAACATTTTGTGGTGTGTATGTGGGTGATGGTGGACTTTATAATAATGATTTTAGTAGTTTACTAAGAAGAAAAGCCGCACTCCCCTTTTAGAAGATTTGAAAATGTTATATTTTATTAACCCAGAATCGGATCGAAATTTAGATACTCGTCCATTAGCAGAGATTGCTAAGAGTACAATTACGAAAGCAGCACCAGATGGATTGTGTATTTCAGCAAATGCAGCTGGTCAAGATGTAGATGATACATTAATTGCAAGCGTAAAGGAGGCTAATCCTGAAATAGTTGTGTTGTGTAATACAGGATGTCGTGTGGATACTATTGAAAGAAAATTAACAACGGCAGATGCGGCTGTTGTAGGAACCACATTTAAGTATGGAGGTATCTTTGAAAATCGAGTTGATGTGAACCGTGTAAAGGAATTTATGCAGGTTGTTTACAAGTATCGAGAAACATTGTAATATCAAGATAAAGGAAAAGAAAATGAGACGAAAACTGCTAGCAATGGATATAGACGGAACTGCTGTACGTGACGACTCTAGTTTAGGGGAAAAAAGCAAAGAAGCAATTAAACTAGCACAGCAAGAGGGACATAAAATTGCATTTGTAAGTGGCAGAAGAGATAGTGATATGGGGTCATTAAAGGATGAACAATGGCTTGTGGATTATCAGATTCTTAACACTGGGGGAAAGATACTACGATGCAAGGATAGAAAAGTGCTTCATAATGATTTAATTCCTCCGCATGTGTGTAAAAGGCTAATTATGTCTTGAGCAGAATATACAGCTTCAAATTTATAATGGTATGACGTGGCAAGTTACAAAGATGACAGATGAAACCCTAGAGTATGCAAAGAATGTCGGTGTAATTCCTGAAATAATTAATTCGCTTGAAGAAACAGATTGGAAGTATGGATTGGAAGGATTTATGGCAACACAGGATATGACCGATGTGGCCGCTTATATTGATGAGTGTATTCCGGAGGTATACTACGTAAGTTCGGAGCCGAACTGCATTGATGTTATGGCTAAGGGTGTGTCAAAATGGAATGGAATACAGTTACTTGCAGATATGCTTGAAATTTGTAAAGAAGATATTATAACTGTTGGAAATTACTATAATGATTTGGACATGTTGCAGCATGCAGCAGTAGGAATAGCTGTAGCAAATGCAGTGGATGATGTGAAAAAAGAAGCAGATTTTGTAACAGAGAAGAACAACAATCAAGATGCCGTAGCAGAGATTATTACAAAAATGTTAAATCACTGACTATGATGTAGTTGTAGAAAAAATGCAATGAATGAAAGAATTAAAAAAGTAAAAAAGGAGGACAATGAAAATGAGAGTTGCAGAAATAGGAGACAATTGTATTGATGTTTATGAACGTATTGGGAAAAAAAATATCCAACAGGGAATGTTGTTGATACAGGTGTGAATCTTCAAAAACTTGGAATCCCTGTTTCGATTATCAGTACAACAGGTAATGATGAAAATGGAAAATGGATGTTAGAGACATTAAAAAAAGAAGGGGTAGACATTAGTCATTTAAAAATTGGCGATGGTGCCACAGCAGTAACTTATATGGATATGGATGGAAAAGACCGTGTGCATGGCGATTATGTAGAAGGTGTATTGGAGAATATTGTTTTTGATGAAGAAGATATTGAATTTGCGGCAGAGCATGATCTTGTTCATACAGCACTTTGGGGAAAAGCTGAGAATACCTTACCGAAGATTGCAGCAAAAGGAATTCCAATTGCTTTTGATTATGCAGATAGACTGGATCATCCGTTAGTAGAAGAAACCTTACCATATGTTACTTATGGATTTTATTCTTATCATGAAGGAAGGGATGCTAAGATTGAAGAGTTTTTAAAAGATAAAGTGAGTCGTGGAATGAAAATTGCTGTTGTCACATTCGGTGAAGATGGTAGTCTTGCATGGGATGGTGAAAGATTCTATGTAGGTGGTATTGAAAAGGCAGAAGTAGTCAATACAGTTGGAGCTGGAGATAGTTTCATTGCAGGATTTCTTTATGGAATATTGAATGGTAAAAGTATAGATGAATGTTTAAAAAAGGTGCAGAAGTAGCGGCTTCGGTAGTTCAGGTATTTGAACCATGGGTAGAGTAGAGCATGGGAAAAAAGAAATTAGATATTGATAAAATACAGAAAGGAAGAGAAATATGTTTATAGATATGCATGTTCATCCAGCTTTTTATGAACCAATCAATCAAGATTCAGAGTTGGAAGAACTAAGACATAATACATTAGATATTCATAAAAATGGAACGGCGCCATTGGAACATATTTTTAATCAAATGAAATGTGCAGGCTTGGATTATTTATGCTTACTTCAGAAGATTATCGTACACAAAGGTGGAAAAGTGCTGGTAAGCAATGAGGAAATTAGTCAACTTGTTAACATGGCACCAGATAAGTTTATTGGATTTGCGGGGGGTTGATCCGTTTGCAGAAGATGCGGCTGAAGAATTGGAGAAAGCATTTGCAGAATTAAAATTAAGTGGTTTGAAATTACATCCAGGTAAAGGGCATTTTTATCCAACGGATGAAAGAATGATGCCACTGTATGATATTTGTGAAAAATATGAAAAACCAATTATTTTCCATAGTGGAATGTCATGGGAACCGGATACATTAACAAAATATTGTCGCCCAGAAATGTTTGAGGAACTGGCAGCAGCAAGACCAAAATTAAAAATTTGTCTTGCACATTTTGGATGGCCATGGTGTAGAGAGACAGCTATGTTGATGTTGAAGTATACTAATGTATATACAGATACTGGCGCATTGTATTTTGATAATGCTAAGGAGTTTTATACACAGATGTTGACAAGAGATGTTCCGATGACATGGATTGATCGGAGTTTGAGACATCAGGTAATGTTTGGAAGCAATAATCCGAGATTTGAGCAAATCAGAATGGCACATGCAATTAAAGAGCTGGGATTTCGTGAAAGTACTTTGGATTTAATTTGTGGGGAAAACGCAATTGAGTTCTTAGGTGGAATTCTAATAGAAAGGCGTAAAGAAGATGTATGTTGAATCAATTACATTATTAACAAAAGAATATAATGAATATACAGTAATTACTCCGAAAGTTTTGGATATTGTAAAAAGAAGTGGAGTTCAGAATGGAACCGTTACGGTTCTTACAAAGCACACAACAACAGGTGTAACTGTGAACGAAGCATTAGAATGTCGGAAAGTGATATTGAGAATTTCCTGGGACGATTAATACCAGAAGATTATCCGTATAGCCATGCAAGAATGCTTCGAGATTATGGTAGTACAGCAGGAAATCCAACAGGACACTTGAAAGCAATGCTTACTGGAAATCATTGCCATTTTCCAGTGATAGATGGTGAAATGGTAAGAGGTGGTGCTCAAGAAATATATTTCTGTGAATTTGATGGGCCGGCACATCGTACAATTAACGTGATTATCCAAGAAGAAAAAATAAAATATATACCGCTCATATTCTATTGACTGAAGTCAGAGATTTGGGCGGTTTTTTTTATGCAAATGAAGATACTGTTCTTCAGTGTTTATACGATTGTGATAATTGACATAAATATGCCTCAATGATATAATTTGAAATAGATAAGTGGTAAAAAAACAAACAAAAAAAATAGTGGTAAAATAAAACATCATATATAATTCGAAAGCTAATACAAGTGAAATGGAGGCGACAATCATGCCTGATTTGAAAGAAAAAAATAGGATAATCTTGAAGAATTCAAAGATGCATGAATTGTGGGATTTAGGAGCACCGACAATACTGGAACAGGCTCTGCAAACCATTGTAGCTTATGTAGACACTGCAATGGTTGGTCAGATCGGTGCGATTGCAAGTGCTGCTGTCGGTCTGACAAGCACTGTAAATTGGTTGTTAAATGGAATTTTGTTTGCTGTTAGCATGGGAATGCTTTCGTTTATTGCCCAATATACTGGACAGGGAGATTTGGAAGCTGCTCATCATACTTCAGCACAGGCAATTTGGATTATTTTTGTTTTTGGCGTGATTGAAACAGTGATTGCTTTAGCAATTAGTCCGGTGTTGCCAATGTGGATGGGCGCTAGTCAGGAAATATGGAGAGATGCAAGTGAGTATTTTTTTATAGTAAACTGTCCGTTGATATTGAGAGGAAGCCTGATTATATTTGGAAATGTATTAAGGGCAAACAAGGATTCGAAAACACCTCTTTATATAAATATTGGTGTGAATTTTTTGAATATTATATTAAATCAGCTTTTAATTAGCTCTCATACTACGATTTCAGTATTTGGAATGTTGCTCAGTATTCCGGGAGCTGGATTGGGAGTAAGAGGTGCCGCTATAGCGACTGCAATTAGTCAAGGGATAGGTGGAGTTACTATTTTTTGGGTTGCAATGCAAAATCCATTGGTGACACTAAAAGGAATGAAGGTGAAACCGGAAGGAAAACTGTTAAAAAATTGTTTTAATGTTTCCTTGCCTTTAATTGGAGAGAGAATTGTTGTGGGATGTGGTGATGTTGTATTTTCAGCATTAGTAGCGGGACTTGGAACACTAAGTGTAGCAGCTCATTCGATTGCACTTACAATTGAACAGGCTTTTTATGTGCCAGGATATGGTATTCAAACTGCAGTCAGTACACTTGCTGGAAATGCTGTGGGAAAAAAGACGAATTAGAATTAGAATCGGTTGTACGTTCAGGACTTATTGTGGCTGTTTCTATTATGACAGCAATGGCCATAGGTCTTTTTTTGCGGAGCAGAAGTGATTATACGTTTCTTTACGAAGGATGAGCAGGTTATTGTGCTTGGAGTGTCATTACTGAGAATTGTAGCGATTAGTGAGCCTATGTATGCAGCGTTAATTATATATGAGGGTATATTTCATGGTATTGGAGATACAAAAATGCCATTTATATTTGCAATATTAACAATGTGGGGGATAAGGATAGGCCTGACATGGATTTATATTGGTATGTTTGGGCGTGATTTAAAAATGGTGTGGTTTTTCATGATTATGGATAATATTAGTCGATGTATATTGCTTTGGAGCTTGTACCGGAGAAAAAAAGAAGCTTGCTATTATTTGATGAATATTAAAAACACATAATCGTTTGAGTTTGGTATATATTTTGGTTGGAAAACGAAGAAAAAGATGATAGAATTAGCTTACATTTGAAAGTGGTCTGTAAACAATGGTAAGGAGAATAAGAATATGGAATATCGTATACCGCCGGGAACTGAGGCTGTGGAAAAATTGGAAGATTTTATTGTAGTAAATCGATTGGCTCCGAATACAAGAATTCCATCAGAGAGAGATTTGTGTGAAATGTGGGGAGTAAGCAGAACGACACTGAGACAGGCGGTAGATACACTTGTTGGTCGTGGGTTGTTATATAGAGTTTACGGAGCGGGAGTTTATGTATCTGTAGGAAAGAAGAATCGAAACATGGTTGGAGTAGATTCAATGGTAGGAGAACTTCGACAGCAGGGATCTATTTTGGCAAAAAAGATTATTTCTGTAAGAAAAGTTGAAGCAACTAAACAGATTTCTAAGAAACTTCATGTTCTGCTCGGACAAGAGGTTTATGAGTATATTCTTCTTAGGAAAATAGATGATGTTCCATGTTTTTGGAAACAACATATCTTGATTGTGAACGATATCCAGATTTTGAAAAGTATTATACTGATAAAACTAGCATGGGGCGAATTTTTGAAAAATGTATATCATAGAAAGCAGATTTCGGGCGAGGAGCATATTAGTGTTACATATGCCAGTGAACAAGAAGCAGCGTTGTTGGAGATAATACCGGATTCTCCTTTGTTTTTTACATCTGGAGTTGTGAAAGATGAAGAAGGAGTGATAATTATGTATTATAAACAATTAATTAGAGGAGATAAATTCAAGCTTGTTAGCAGAATAGAGAGTGAATAATGAGAAAAGCAGGGCAGATTTATGGATAATAAATTGAACTATACCGAAGAAAATGAAGAGCGTGAAGACGGAAAATTAAGTTATCGTACACCAATTTATCTTCAATTGAGAGAAATTATTAGAAATCGAATAGAAGAGGGAGAGTACCTTCCAGGAACAGCAATTCCGTCTGAAAATAAATTAGCAGAAACTTATGGTATTAATAGGTTGACTGTTCGCAACGCAGTAGATGCGTTAGTTAATGAAGGAATTTTGAGACGTGTTCAGGGAAAAGGTGTTTTTGTTGTTGGTGATAAATACGAAGAAAACCTGGATGAACATGGTGGGTTTGTTAATGTAATGTCTTCAGGAACAAAAAGAGTTTCGATAAAGGAGCAGGCAAAAAATATATAGACCAGCAGGAAATAAGTATGCAAATTATTTTAATATTGAGCCAGATGATTTAATCTTTTGTGTACGACATCAAATAACTTTGGATAGTGAGCCATTGGCAATTGAAGATATATATGTACCAAAAGATGTTTTGCCGAAGTTAGAAGTAGTGAACTCATCAGTTTTTACAATAAAAGATATTTTTGCATTTTATGGAATAGAAATTTCCAGTATGCAGCAAACAATGGAGATTATAGATGGAACGAGTAAGATAAAAAAAATTATTAGATATTCCAAATGGAGTAGCATTAATTATGTTGAGTTGTGATTACTGGGACAATAATGGTAGAGCGATTGCGTATAGCCGCTCTTTTATCAGAAGTGACAGGACTTCATTTACAATTCAGCTTCATGAATAAAATAATAGATTTAAAAAGTACAGCAGAAGAGTTATTAAAAACTCATACAGCTGTACTTTTTGTTTGATGAAAGAATTATCACATAGTCTTTATAAAGTCTAATCTACAAAGATTAGTCTGACAAACAATGCATTAAGTTTACAGTAGCAGGATAAAGAGAATCATAAATATTCTGATATTTTTTATATGCTTCATGGTTTTCTTTATTAGGATGATAGGTTTTTCCAGGTTTAATGAAATCTGTAAGTTTGTTGAAAGATTCAAAGCCTGAATATTTGATTCCCGATGCAGCCATTAGAGCATCGCCAAAACTCGCACCTACAGTAATGGCAGGGGTACTGATTTCTTTACCAGTAACATCTGCAACAATTTGCATCCATAAGTCATTTTTAACACCACCACCTACGGCAAAAAAATCTGGTCTATAGGAACATCGTGCTCAAGCATGATCTTTAATTGCTGATTTACTGAGTATGCAACAGATTCCAAAGCACTTCGGTACATATGCTGACGCGTGGAGCAAGCGTTAATCCAAATAGAATTCCCCTTGCAAGAGGATCATTTATTGGAGTTCTTTCACCAGCAAAATAAGGGAGTGTAATAAGGCCATCGCTTCCAACAGGAATTTTATCCAAATCTTGCATCATGGTGATATAAGCATCACGGACCACCATTTTGCTCTAGTTCGAGTGCATCTGGGAAAATTGTATTTCTATACCATTTAGTAAGAGAGCCTGCAGCATTAGTGCCGGCAGATATATCACAAAGTCCTGGTACAATAAATTCTTCACGCCATAAGCGTTCATCATCAACCAATTCTTTTGTCCCGAGAATCATATAAATGGAAGAACCGAATTGAATCATCATTTTGCCAGGGGCAACAACGCCAGTGCTGATTGCTTCTGCGCCGGAGTCATCTGTTCCTACAATGACTGGAGTACCAACTGCAAGACCCGTTTCCTTTGAAGCGGTTTCAGTTACATAACCTGCGATATCATTTGCTTCCTTTACTTCTGCTAGCTGATCAGGGCGGCAAATTGGTAGGCAAGTTTCAGGATTTGGTGTTCCATCATTAAAATAAAGTGGATTAAAACTTGCAAGTCCTAAAAAACGATCGACTACATAATTACCAGTAAGTTTTGCTGCTATAAAACTAGAGCCTGTTAGAAACTTGTGGGTTTTTGCATATATATCTGGCTCTTTATTTTTTATCCAAAGAATCTTAGGCATTACATCACTGGAGCATAATGGACGTCCGTACCACTGTCGGATCTGTTCTTCCCCATACATTTCTGTGAGTTGTTCTATCTCATCGGTTGCACGTGCATCAATACCATATAGGATAGCTTTGCGTAGAGGTCGGCACTGATCGTCGACAGGTAGGCAGTCGGCACCAAGTGCACTTGTTCCGATTGCTTTAATGTCAGATGGTGAAACTTTAGATTTTTCAATCAGTGCATTGCTTATAATACATAAATCTCCCCACCAATCTTTGTCGGCATCATGTTCATAGTGACCTGGGGCAGGATTTGTCATTGCATGTTCAGTTGTATGTTCTGCTATAATTTCTCCGTGAGAATTGATTAATACACCTTTACTAGAGTTTGTTCCAGTATCAATCCCCATAAAATAAGACTCTTTCATAAATATTTCCCTTCCTTTCTTAAAGAGAATATAAACTGTTTAGATAAGAGAGATATTTTTTATTTATTCATGGCTATATACGATTCGTCCGTTGAGAAAAGTTACTTCTACTTTGCGAGAACGAATTTCTTCAATAGCTGTTTCAAATAGATTTCCGTCGAATACGACAATATCAGCTTTTTTTCCTTTTTCCAGTGTGCCGAGCTCTTTCTCTTGATATAGATTATAAGCACCGCCAGCACTCCATGCAGTTAGCAACTCAGGAATAGTCAGCATATTTTGTTTGTTAAATGGCTCTCCACCTTCAGGGAAGTATCCTCCGACTGCATGATAAATAGATTCTGGGATATCATCAATAAGAAGTGGAAGATCAGTTCCGCAACTTAATAACACATTGCTGTCAGCCATTTTACGTCTGTTCCAATAATACTGTCCGCGATCCATACCAATCTTTTCTTCAATCATGGCAAGTTTGTCTTTTCGATTTGCGATAGATTGAATTTGAGGGTATATTTCAGCAATTACGCCTAATTTTCCCATACGCTCCAAGTCTGTTGGATCACTGAATTCAAGATCGGTAATACTGTGACGATTTATAAGTTTTCCATTTTCATCTTTTTGGCAAGAGTCATAAATATCTAATACTTTTGAAATAGCAGCATCTCCTTGAGCATGTAATGAGAAACGAAATCCTTCGGCATCAGCTTTAAAGGTATCGTTTGCTAAAAGATCCCAATCAATGTCTTGTGCACAGGTCGTATCTGCGCAGGAATAAGGTTTTTTCAAATCACCGCAAAGTTCGCTTATAGAACCGTCGGTCATTTGGTTATATCCAGAAAAACGAACAAACTCTCCTTTAAATTTTTCACGCATTTCCTTGCCATATGAGAGATTAAAAGGTTCAGCAACAGGTTGGCTCATAAAATTTACGCGGATAGTTAAAGCGTTTTCGGATTCTAGTTCTGCGAGAATGTCAGTAAATCCGTAGAAATCATCGAATCCCATTTCTTTGATGGAAGTGATTCCTTTACTGTTCATCATTTTAATATAGCGCTTAAATTCCGGAATTATAAAGTCTTTATCTCCAAGTAAGTCTGGTAAAAAGCGAACATAACTCTCCGGATAACAGGTTTCCGGGGTAAACTGATAACGATTTATAGCAGCTTGATTCATCCAACAAGTTTCGCAGCCTTTTGCAAACAGAAGAACAGGGCGAGTGGAAAAAGCCTCATCTAACAAATCTGTTCCATTAGGTTGGATTGTATCGGAGTTCCAACCATGTCCCAAAATAGGTTTGTCTGCAGGAATTCCTTTCGCATACTCTTTAATTGAATTCAGTATATCTTCTTGAGAAGTAGCTGCGGATAAGTCTATTCCAACAAATCCTACAGAATAACCTGTGAAAAAGCAATGTACATCGGAGAATCCAGGCGTAATTGTTTTGTTCCCATAATCAAGATATTTTGTGTTTGTTCCTATTAGTTCAGTAGGAGCCAATCCTTTTCCGATAGAAAGTATCCGGTCGTTTTTGATAGCAATATATCCAGAGAAAGGTATTTCCTCTGTGGCTGTAAAAATACAGTTTGATAATAAAATAAGATCTGCGTATTCAGACATATTATTTAAACCTCCTAATGATTAATGATATTTGTAAAGACATAACTTATATATAGGAAAATAAAGATATTAAGAGTAAAAATGAGGCGACATCAAATAACAGATGAACCTTAGAAAGGTCAGATATCCAGCAACAAAAAATCAAAGCTGAATGCTTGTTCCTTAATGAATAAAAGTCATCGAAGTGTTCTAATAGATATTGCACACTATTTATTAGAACACTTATAAGTTATCATGGTGCACAAAGCATTGGCAATTGATGGATAACTAAAAAATAAGTAACAAAATAAGTGTATCTGATGAAATTGGTATAAATATAAATCAAAAACATACCACTATATGCATAATGCATAAAAATAAGAGAAAATAAAGGGGGAATAAAGAGGATAAAATATGCAGAATAACATAATTGGTATAGAATTGAAATAACAAACAACATGGTTATGGGATTTTATACATTTTTTATAATTGAATTTTAGACCTCTTGCGAATAGAAAATGGTGCTTAATTATTATATAATTTTACCAACAAAACACAACAAGGAGGAATGAAATAATGTTAAAAGTTGGAATGTTTACATCGGGATATCAGAGGAATCCGTTGGAGCATTGTTTTATGGATGCTAAAGAGTACGGTTACGATTATATCGAGCTTTGGGGTGGGCGTCCACATGCATATGCACCGGATCTGAAAGCGGGAGATATTAATGAAGTTCGCCGATTAATTGAAAAGTATGAAATGCCGGTGCTTGGTTACACACCGGAGCATAATGCCTATCCTTACAATTATATGATTGGTTCAGAGGCTCAGAGAAGAGATGCTATTGATTATCTGAAACTGTCTCTTGAAATGGCAAAAGAGATGGGTGCGGAATTTGTACTTACAAGTCCTGCAAACGGCGGATATCTTGCTACATATGATCAGTTGTGGAGCAGATTAGAAAAAAATATTCAAGAGTTGGGAGATTATGCAGCAAAACTAGAAATCAAGCTAGTAGTTGAAGCTTTAACACCGTATGAATCTAATTTCTTTACAAGAGCAAATGATTTGGTGGAGCTATTTAGAAGAGTGGATAATCCATATGTAGTCGGCATGTGTGATATTGTTCCACCATTTGTACAGCATGAAAGTATTATGGCATATTTTGATAAACTCGGAAATAAGATGGATCATATGCATATTATTGATGGAGAAAATGGATCAGACACCCATCTGATACCAGGAGAGGGAAATATTCCAATTAAAGAAATGCTATATGAAATGAAACGAATAGGTTATGATAAAACTGCAACACTTGAATTGGTTACAAATTATATTAACGAACCACGTTTTTATGCGAAACGTGCCATTGATAACATGCGTGAGCTAATGGCCGAGGCAGGAATCGTTTAAATGTGAAAGTGAATAAATAAAAAGTAATAGATTATTTAAGAAATTGTGATAGCGAAGATAGATAGCTGTATACAATATAAAAGCATCGAAGATATTAGGAAATTAGAAAAAGAAAAGTCGTGCACAAGATTTTTCAATTATACTTTGTTTAAAAGGAAAGGAGAGTTTTTATGTCTGAAAACAAAAACGAACTTGCTCGTAAACTTGGACTTGGCGCTGTTATTGCACTTGGCGTTGGTACTACAGTAGGTTCTGGTATTTTTTCATCTTTATCTGAGGTAGCAAATGCTGCCGGTAGTAGCTTGTTTCTGGTATTAGCATACATTATAGGGGGATTGCTTCAGATTCCACCAAACCTTGTATATTCGGAATTAGCATCTGCCTATCCAGAGGATGGTGGACAATATGTTTACTTCCGTGAAGCATGATCTCGACCACTCGCATTCTTGTGTGGATGGATCAGCTTTTGGGCAACTGACCCACCGTCAATTTCAATCATGGCTTTAGCAATTGTGAATTATCTTGCATTTTTTGTTCCGATTCATGGTTTGGCATTAAAGCTGGTTGCTGTAGTATTTGTATTAATTTTCATGGGAGTACATATACGTTCGGTAGAAGGCGGTGGAAAATTCCAGACAATTATTACAGCTCTTAAAATTTTACCATTTGCATTGGTTATTGGTATTGGTTTATTCAATCTTCAGGGGGATATTTTATTATCTTCTGCACCTTTGAAAGGATATGCAACAGGTGGAATTGCTGCGCTAATCGCAGGTGTAGCTACAACAACATGGTCATATGATGGTATGGGAGCTGCTTGTTATATGTCAGGCGAAATTAAAAATCCGAAAAAGAATATGCCTTTGGGTCTTATTCTTACAGCAGTTATTGTACTAGCTCTTTATGCAGGATTAACATTTGTAGCTTCTGGAATTCTTTCTATTGATGAAATGGCTACATCTGATGCTCCAATCGCATTGTTGGCATCTAAGCTTCCAGGAATTGGACAGTATGCAGGTACAATTGTTGCAATTATGGCAATTATTGTTGTAATTGGTTCATTATCATCTTGTATTATGTTCCAGCCACGTATCGAGTATGCTATGGCGAAAGATAATTTATTCTTTAAATCTTTTGCAAAAGTTCATCCAAAATACGAAACTCCTTATTTTTCAATTATCGTACAGTGTGCGGTTGCAATCGTATTAATTTTTGCTTCAAACTTGTCAGCATTGCTAGGATACTTTACAATGGTAGCATTATTAAAGAATGTGCTTACATTCGGTACAATCTTTGTGCTTCGAAAAAAGGCAAAGAACATGGATACGATCCATCTTATAAATGCCCAGGTGGTCCAATTATGCCTCTTATTGCAATTATTATGACAGGTACACTTATTTGGGGCCAGCTTACATATGCGCCAATGCAGAGCTTAATTTGTGCGTTTGTGGCAGTAGCTACAGGACTTCCAGTATTCTATTATTGGGATAGAAAAAATAAAAAAGAAAGTGCATAAACATTAGCTTAATATGTTGAGAAGGTGAGAACTGTATGGAGAAAATAAAAAAAATTCGTCCGCAAGATATGGCGATGGAGCAGATTCAATGGTATATACAAGAAAACCAACTAAAACCACATACACAGCTTCCGAGCGAACGGGAGTTGTGTACAATGTGGCAAATGAATCGTTCCACTCTCCATACAGCTATTCAACAACTAATTGAAGAAAGAAAACTATATAGTGTAAAAGGATCTGGAACCTTTGTGGCACCTCCGAGATTAGTTAGGAATATAAAGGGAATTCAGTCTACTTCGGAAGCAATGAGAAAAACAGGGTACTTTCTTTGGACAGAAGTATTAATCTCTAGAATTGAGACGTGTGATGGATATGTTGCAAGAAAACTTCAGATAAAAGAGGGAGATAAAGTATTTCATTTATATCGCTTGCGGATTAGAAACAATGTTCCTTTGATGATTGAGAATAGTTACATTAATTACGAACAGTGTGAAGGTTTGGAAGCTCACAATTTTGCAGAAGAATCTTTATATAAAGTTCTAAGGGATTTAGGCATATTGTTGACTAAAGGGACGGAGAAAGTAGAAATTACATTTGCCACAGAAGAAGAAGCTAAATTGTTGAAGGTAGAAGAAGGACAATACTTGTACTATCAGTCAGGTGTTGTAAACGACGATAGAGGAGTAGGTATTGAGTTTTTTAGGATTATGGCGAGACCAGATCAGGTACAATATACGAATGTTCTAACAAGGCGAGACACCAGATAAAAAAAAGGAGTGATATCGTATGAGATTAGCGGCAGTTGGAAGTAACTGTATTGATTATTATAACAATATAGATGGTGGAAAGCATTTCCGGGGGAGGCCCGGTAAATATGGCAGTTTATACACTCCGTTTAGGAGGAGAGGCTGCATATATTGGACCAGTAGGTGATGACGTCTACGGACAGATTATGATAGAAACTATCAAAGCGAAAGGCGTTGACACTTCGCATTTGCGTGTAGAAAAAAGGAAAGACAGCCGTTACCCAGGTTGAATTGATAGATGGCGAAAGAGTATTTGGAGATTACGACGAAGGCGTATTGGAAAAATATAAATTAACAGATGAAGATATTGATTATATCAAAAATTTTGATGTTGTAATTTGTGATGTTTGGGGCAAAGTAGAAGGACAGTTTAAAGAGTTGAAAGAAAAAGGAATTGTTACTGCCTTTGATTGTGCGACAAGCCCAGATTCAGAGGAAAGTGTAAAAGCGATACCATATACAGATTATCTCTTTTATTCTGTGGATACAGGAGATACTAAAGAGGTAAGAGAACAAATGGAAAGAATTCAAAAACAGGGACCTAAGCTTGTCATTTGTATGATGGGAGAAGAAGGCAGTTTGTGTTATGATGGTGAAAGATATCATCGTTTTGGAATCGTTCCTTGTGATCATCTTGTAGATAGTATGGGAGCTGGAGATAGTTATATTGCTGGATTTTTAACAGGAATTGTAGATGGACTTTCTATAGAAGGGGCAATGGAAAAAGGTGCAGCAAATGCAACAGAAACATTAAAGTATTTTGGAGCATGGTAACTAAAAAAAAATAAGGAGCCGAAATATGAAAACTGCCTGTAAAAGAATGATCACTCAGCAAGTGAGTGAGATTTTAAGAATAGAAATAGAAGATGGTGATTTATATCCTGGTACAAAAATACCTACTGATACAGAATTGGCTGAAATGTTTGGTGTTCAGAAGCAAATCGTGAGAACAGCCATAGAAGTCTTGGTCAAAGAAGGATTGTTGAAATATATTTCTGATAAAGAAGTATACGTTTTAGGACATAAAATCGAACGAAACATGGAGAAGTTAGAAGGCTTTACGCAGACGATAGTAGATAGGAATATGAAACCATCTTTTAGAATTGTGTCTAAGTATCTAAGAATGGCAGGAAATTTGTATGGAAACATGTTCGGCATTAAACCAGAAGATCCTATTTTTTATATTAAGCGCATGTGTTATGCTGACGGAGATTCGATTTCTTTAGAGGAATTATATATACCGCATTATTTAATTCCCAAAATGGGGGGATTGATTTATCGGTGTTTTCTGTGTATGAAGTATATGAAATGTATGGGATTCATTTAGCGGAAGCAGAGCAGACATTGGATTTGGTTCGTCCTAGTTTGAATGATGCAAAACTGTTGGGAATAGATGCAGGAACACCCGTGATGTTGTTTCAAAGTCTTACGTATGATACGGATGGAAGGGCAATCGAATTCAATCGCAATTATGTGCGTGGTGATAAATGTAACTTTAATGTACAATTTTCAGATAAAAGGTAAAATTAAAATAATGGGATTATTTACAGGAAATTTTTATTCCAAAAATTTAAGAATGACAACACAGATTAATGTTATTTTCCCGGATGTTTCTAATGATGTAACACCTCTTTATGAGGGAACACCGAAGGTTCTTTATTTACTTCATGGACTGTCAGGAAATAGTGCTGAATGGACACGATTTTCTAAAATTGAATATTATGCAAAAAAAATATAATTTCATAATAATTATGCCTGAAGTTCAACGTAGTTTTTACACAACAGGAAAAGTTGGAATTGATTATTTCCATTATGTTGCAGATGAACTTCCAGCTATTTGTGGGAAATGGTTTCATTTGGATCAAAGACGAGAAAATACATTTATAGCTGGAGAGAGTATGGGTGGATATGGTGCAGTGAAGATTGCATTGAATAGACCAGAGAAGTATGAAGCTGTGGCAAGTTTATCAGGAGTACTCGATTATGTAGGATTTACGGAGATGGTACTTGCCGGAAATTGGGAAGATATGTCGCCACAAGAAATACAGAGTTTTCATGGAGAAGCAGGAAAACCAGAAGAGTGGGAAAATCCACTGTTTTTGGTAGAGAAACTTGCTAAAGACGAAAATCGTCCAAGGTTAATTCAATTTTGTGGTACAGAAGACTTCTTATATGAAAATAATCAGAAATTTAGAAAAGTCGCTGAAAGTAATGGTTATGGTCATGTTTATATGGAAGGACCAGGGGATCATGAGTGGCCTTATTGGGATAAAATGATTCAACGTGCTATACAATTTTTCTTAAATTTAGATTTGCAGACAACGAAATTGTATTAAAAAGAAAGTAGTGAAAGGAGATATCAACTATGAAATATGAAGCAAAAGCGTGGAAAGAAACAGAAGGAGCTTGTTTGCGTAATTTTAACGAGCAAGCACAGATTGATAGTGTGAATGGAGCACTTGCTCTTCGTCCGCAGATTGAAAAAATTATTGATCAAATCTGGGAAGAAGGATTTGATGGAATCTATTTTATTGGTATTGGAGTACTTATGCTTCCAGTATGCAGGTGGAAGTATATATGCGTGGCCGTTCAAAGCTTCCAGTATTTGTTGAAAATGCAGCTGAGTTTTTGACTACAGGAAAACAAAAAATTTACAAATAAATCTGTAGTAATTATATCTTCAGTATCTGGAAATACAAAAGAAATGGTTGAATTAGTGGACAGAGTACATGAAAAAGGTGCAAAAAGTATTTTCATTCATCGATAATCCAGGTACTACTCTCACACAGCCTGACAAGCAAGATTATCTGATTGTTTATCCAATGAATGAGCAGTTGAAATTTTATATGGTTGCAAATTACTTGATGTATAAAAATGGTGAATTTGATGATTATGACCGTTATAATAAAGAGATGGAAGCTAATCTTGCGGATGTATTAGCTCAGGTTGAGAAAGATTCCGATGAGTGGGCATATGAGTATGCAAAAAATAAGGTGGCATTTTGGAAAGAACATAAAGATCTTCCTCATTACTTTATTGGATCAGGAAATCAGTATGGGGCAACCTATTCCTATGCTATGTGCTATTGGGAGGAGCAGATGTGGATCCGTACAAAATCTATTAGCTGTCAAGAATTTTTCCACGGAATGCAGGAGATTATCGTTGAAGATACACCAGTTACTCTGTTTATGGGAGAGGATGAACAACGACCATTAGCTGAGCGTGTTGCAAGATTTCTTCCACGTGTAAATGCAAACTATACTATTATTGATACAAAAGAACATGAATTAAAAGGAATTAGTCCGAATTTAGAGGAACAATTTCTCATTTGGTAATGCATGGTGTTAATAATCGTGTAGATGCATATATGGAGCTGTTTTTAAGACATCCACTTTCTATTCGTAGATATTATCGTCAGTTTGATTATTAAGAATTAGATTTTTAAAAGATATTGGTAGAATGAGTGCTGTTACACTAAGTAATTGTACAGAGACTCTTTGCTATGTAAATAGTCAGGTGAAAAGGTTAATTGAACTATTTCACCTGACTATTTTTAGAAATATAAAATCTGGCGGGGCGAAACTCAGGTCATTGCTCAGTAACCACGAAATAAATGAAGATGATTAATCGGAATGGTGATAAGCTGTTGATGACATTAGCGGAAAATATAGAGCGACAATAAAAGTGTATATAAAAATTTGCAAGGGGCTGCCGCTTTAACGATTTCTAAATCGTGAAGCGGCAGCCCCATCCTTTCTGTGTTATTTTCAGAAAGATAATTTGTACTTTTAGGACAATAGTTGAAGTTCGTGGATGTTGTATGTCAAGTATTGAATTTTACAGCTTTTTACATATAATAAAAGGAAACAATATGAAAACAAACCATATAATGGGCTGTTTTCATAAACAAGTAGTGAATGTAGATTACGAATGTCCGTTTCATTAAAGGAAGGAGTAAGATGAAGAAATTAAAAAACAATGGAATAAGGTAACGGTACTTTTGCTGACATTTGGGATAGTTTTCGGATTATTTGGGGCAATGCCGGTACAGGCGCAGGATGGAACTGCATCTGGAAGTACAATTTTTGATGTGAAAATCGTACATACCAATGATATTCATGCACGGGTAGAGGAAGATGATTACAATCAGGTGATCGGAATGGATCGACTGAGTGGAATTGCACAGACATTTACGGAAGGAGCGGACGGTTCGCTGATGCTGGATTCCGGAGATACCCTTTTCATGGACAACCGATTGCAACACTGGTAAAGGGAGAATCGGTGGCAAAACTGATGAAAGCCTGTGGATATGATGCAATGACCACAGGAAACCATGACTGGAGTTATGGCAAAGATCGTTTAAAAGAGCTTGGTGGAATTGCTAATGTCAAAATTTTATCCGGTAACATCAAAAATGCAGATGGGACATCCTTTTTTGATACGGATGAACTTGTAAAAGAGATTACAAAAATGGAAAAACACTGAAGATCGGTGTGTTTGGTGTAAGTGATCCGGAGATGAAAAATAAGACAACACCATCTAATGTGGAGGGATTGGACTTTCAGGATGCAGTAGCTTATGCAAAGAGGGAAGCTGCTACTTTAAAGGCAGAAGGGTGTGATGTGGTGATCGCATTGTCCCATACGCTTGATTCAAAGAATGTGGCTGCACAGGTGGACGGTGTCGATTTGTGGCTGTGTGGACATGAGCATATTGAACTCAGTGAATCTGTGACGACACCGGACGGTTCAAAAGCCTATGTATCGGAAAGTGGACATTATTTAAATAGTGTGGGGCTGATTGATCTGAACTGTACTATGGATGAGGATGGAAGTGTGCATGTGGATTATGAGAAAACATCTGTCGATTATGAAGAAGCACAGAACTATCCGAAGGATGCTTCCGTGACAGATGTATTGGATACGATCAAAGCAGAAAACGAGACAGCACTGAATCGTGTCATCGGTACTTCACCGGTGGAATTGGACGGTGTCTGGGAACATATCCGTATCGGACAGACAAATCTTGGAAATGTCATAACTGATGCGTACCTGCTTGCCACAGGGGCTGATATAGCCTTTGAAAATGCTGGCGGAATCCGTGCTTCTATCGCTGCCGGAACGGTAACGTATGGAGATGTTATCAATGTCAGTCCTTATGGAAACTATGTAGTGACAAAGAAACTGACTGGTGCACAGATAAAGGAAATGTTGGAGAGCAGTCTTACTATTCAGAAAAACTGTATTGTTGCAAACGACAGTGGTGAATGGGATGCGTGGCCAAATGACAGCGGAAGTTATCTGCAGGTTGGTGGAATTATCGTCCGTTTTGATCCGGCGCAGCCGGCGGGTGCCCGTGTGCTTTCTGTGCAAAAAAGATGGGCAGGAGTTGGATGATACAAAAGAGTATACCGTAGCAGTTAATAATTATCTTGCCGGTTCTGACAGCTATCCACAGCTTGCCAATGCAGCGGAGATTGGAGAATATTCCTGTTGCGAAGAGCTGTTGATTCAATTTTTTGAACAGGGTTCCGATGCAGTTACTGCAAGTGCAGCGAAGCAGAATATGATTCAGACAACCAAAGAGACAGTCGAACCGGAACATCCATCTGTGCCTGTCACACCGTCTGCACCGGAGCAGCCATCGAAAGAACAGCCGGAAGCTGTGAAAACAGAGGTGAAAAAAAGAACAGGCAAGTGGAACAAAAACTTCAGTAAAAAGTCCGAAAACAGCGGATAGTAATGAACTGTTCTGCTGGATGATACTACTGTTGCTCAGTGGCGGAGCAGGAAGTATCTGCTTGGTTCAGGAAAATAAAAGATAATTTAAGATGAAGACACACCAGAAAAGCAGGAAATACATTACATCTGCTTTTAAGAACGGGTCAAAAAGTGCGGAAGCCCTTAAAAAAAATCAAGGACTTCCGCTGCTTTTGTTTATAAATGTTTCTATGATATTTTTATTGTTTGCTTAACTGGGAGCAGTTTTATTTTTTTGGTTTTCTGCCTGATATTTCTTGTATTCTTCTACAGGCATATCCAGGCCGGTATATAATTTATAAGCCGCAACGCCCTGCCACAGAAGCATACCTTTTCCACCGATCGTTTTTGCACAACCGGCTTCTTTTGCTTCCCGAAGAAGTTTTGTTTCTTCCGGATTATATACAACATCACATACAATCAGATCGGAACGAAATACAGATTTGTCTGTGATTGGAGAACGATCTTCATGAGGTTTCATACCTACCAGTGTTCCATTTACCAGAATATCTGCTTTTGCAATTTCTTCTTTCAGTTTTTTCCTGATCATCCAGACAAAATACCTGAACATTACAATCCGGTACTTCGTTTTTCAGTTTGGCAGCTGTGTCTTTTGCGCGATCAAGAAACGGATCGTCTGGATTGAAGATGGAAATGGATGTTGCTCCATCAAGTGCACACTGTACCTGGATGGCTGTTGCAGCTCCTCCTGCACCTAAAATCACCAGTTTCTTTCCTTTTACATCTACGCCATGGTCTCTTAGATTTTCCACAAAACCGATACCATCTGTCATGTGTCCGATCAGTTTTCCATTCTCATTAACAATTGTATTTACTGCACCGATAATTCTTGCAGCAGGTGATAACTCATCCATGTTCTGGGCTGCTGCCGTTTTGCATGGCATAGTTACATTGCATCCTCTCATCTTAAACAGACGCATCGCATCCAATGCTGCCGGTACCTGATCTTCCTTGATGTCAAAAGCCATGTAGCTGTAGTCCAAATTGTGATAACGGAAGCAGAAGTTATACATATCAGGAGATCCTGAATGTCCTACTGGACTTCCAATCAATGCTAATAAACCTGTTGTTCCTTTAATTCTCTGTTCCATTTTTTTCCTCCTGTTCTGGGTCTGAATCTTAGATGCGACTTCATAAGTGTTTTTATTTATTATCCATCTGACGTAGTCTGAGAATTAGTTCTTCGCAGATCTGCAATTCATCTTTTCCGTCTGTTTCAATAATAATATCCGCTGCTGCTTCATATTTTTCTCTTCGTTTCTCCATAAGATCGGCAATAAACGGAACTGTTTTGTTATTTTCAATCAGCGGGCGGTCATGGCTGTCTTTGACACGATCCGAATAGTTTCGGTTTGGCAGTCAGAAGAACTACACGTCCGTTTTTCTTCATCTCAACGACATTACATTCTCTCATTGGAGTTCCACCGCCGCAGGAAATCACGACATTCGTTTTGGACTGCATTTCAATAAGAAGGTTGGTTTCAGGTTACGGAAATACTGTTCGCCATATACTTCAAAAAAATATCGGAAATAGTCATACCTTCTCTTTCAGCTATGATCTGATCCATCTCAATAACCTCCATGGCAAAGGATGTTTTCAAAAACTCAGAGATAGTACTCTTTCCTACTCCCATGAATCCGATCAGGACAATATTATAGTTAAACAATTTTCGGACTGGATTCTTTTTTTACTGTTCATTGTGATGCTTCTAAATACGTCTTCTACTTCAGCTTTATGACGTTTTTTTTCCATTCTTTTTCCAGCCATTCTTTCTGTTTGGCCTCTTGTTCCGGCTGTAAGATTGGAAGATCATTGGACTTCTTATAAGCCATGATATCTTCTACAATACGATTACGCATAAGCAATGCATCCAGGATGATTTCATCACACTGGCCAAGACTCTCTCTTAATATTTCTAACTGACTCATTTTATCACCATTCCTATCTGATTATCATTTTTAATATTATAACAGTTGTTTTTGTATACGACAATACAATTTGGCAATTTTCTGCTTTAAATCGCTAAAGTTTTTTTGGAATATTAAATACTTTTCTTTACAGATATTTGACAAAATGTTATGGTGTAAAGAAAAAAGCTTAAATCATATACCTTTTGATGAAAATAAAACACTGCAGAAGGAAAAAAGTACAGCAATATTTTTGAAAGATAAATAAATCGAATTATGTCAGAATGTGTTGACGTGTAATCATAGTGACGGTACAATCATTGTAGATATTGAGAGGATACTAAGGAGGCAAATCAAATGAACGTTACTGAAATCAGACGTCCGGCTGACATGGGAAGGCGCACCATAATGCAGGCGGTCTTCCGGAGGATATGGATTTCGAACTGGTAGAGCCGGTTGGAATCCTTTTCAAAGATGAGGTTCGTGTTGTTGGAGACGAACTTGGTCTTCCACATGGTATGGTTTACCGTCAGCCATTCCCAGGACCGGGACTTGGAGTTCGTTGCCCGGGAGCTATCACACGTGATCGTTTGGAAGCAGTACGTGAATCTGACGCAATTCTTCGTGAGGAATTTGAAAAGAATGGACTTGAAAGAAAAAATCTGGCAGTATTTTACTGTTGTTCCGGATTTCAGATCTACAGGAATTAAGGATGGAAAACGTGCTTTTGAGTGGTCTTGTATCGTTCGCGCAGTATGCTCTATTGACGTTATGACAGCAACTGTTGCTGAGATCCCGCATGAATTAATGGTTCATATTACAGAACGTATCACACATGAAGTTCCGGGAATCAACCGTGTACTTTATGATTTCACACCAAAGCCGACAGGAACAGTGGAATTCGAATAGTTTCAAAAATCCGCAATCCCTTATAAAACAGAGGGGTTGCGGATTTTTTCGCTCTTTGACCACAAAAAGTGGTACACTTATTTTGACAAAAATGGTATACGGTAAAAAAATATAAGTGTACTTTTTTGCAAGTGCAACAGCTTCCAGCGTTAAGTCTTTGATTTTGTCAAATTCGCCAGCTTTGATCAAATCACCTTTTACCATCCAGCTTCCGCCGCATGCAACGATTTTGTTGCAGTTTAAGTAGCTTTCCAGGTTGTTTGCATCGGTACTGGAATTGGCACAGAAGCTAAATACGGCAGGAAAAATTTTGAAAGAAGGAGGCATTTCCTTGCTATATCACAATCACAACTGTGAATTCCGCAAAGTGGGAGCGGGAAAATGTGCCTACGATGTGCTGATTGAAAAAACAAATCCGGAATATGTCAACTTCGAATTCGATTCTTGCTGGGCAACAGAGGTAGGCGTGGATACGATTGCGCTCATGGAGCGCTTGGGAGAGAGAATGAAGCTTTACCATATCAACGACCGTGGAACAAGGATGAGCGGACCCGGAGGACAGATCCTGAAGTCTGACAGTATGGAGCTTGGATACGGCAATATGAACTTGACAAAAATGGTGGACATTGCGCAGAAAAACGGTGTGGATGCTGTGATACTGGAAAGCCATAAGAACTGGGTGGACAAGTCCACGGTGAAGTCGTTCCAGCTTAATGCGAAGTTCATGAATGAGTATGTAGTATAATAAAACTGTAAGCAAAAAAAACAATAGTATAACGGCAACAAAGAGAATTGTGGAATATAGGCCATCTCTGTATGATAGTAATCAGAAGATTTTTAGAAGAAAGTGAGAGAGGATTATGGCAGACAATAAATACCCTTATTCAGCGGAACTTAAGGCTCCGGCAGATAACTCGAAAGTAGATTATGATGATCCGAAGACCATTGCAGGGATGGCAAAGATTGGAAAAATGTTCGGTAAGATGGCAAAATTCTATCACGCAAAAAATGGAATTCAAATGAAAATCGGCAGTTATAAATCATACGATAACGCTGACATTCCATTCTATCTCTTTGAACCGAAAAACAGTATGAACGAGACATTACCGTGTATCATCTATTATCACGGCGGCGGATTTATTTTCCCGGTTCAGAAAATGATGCAAAAGCTGGCAAACTATTATGCAGAGAAACTTCATTGCAGAGTGGCATTGCCGGATTATAGGATTTCATTGACCAACACTTGCCAGGATATTTTAGAAGATTGTGCATCAATGTATCAATATATTTTCAATCATGCAGAGGAGTTACATATCAATTCCAATCAGGTGCTTGTATATGGGGATAGTGCAGGTGGTGCATTGGCAGCAGGAACAACCCATATGGCAAGAGATAGAGGTTATAAAAAAGCATTGGGTCAATTATTGGTTTACCCGGTTACAGATAACCACTCAGAGCGGTATCAATCCGTGAAGGAATATCCGGATGCTGCATGGCCTGCGGGTGCAAACAGGAGCATGTGGAGGCTGATGTTTGAGAAGGGAACCTTCGGTATGGAAAATTATGCTGCACCAATGAACATGGAAGATTTTTTTCCGAGCTGCCACAGGCATATGTGGAACCGCAGGAAATTGATATCTTGCGGGATGAAGCAATTGCTTACGGAGAAAAACTGAAGGCAGCCGGAATACCGGTTGAAATTAATGTAATCAAAGGTTCTTATCACGGTGTGGAGAATGATTGGAAGAGTCCGCTCACACAGAGACTACTCGTACATCGGGGAGAAGTGATGAGAAAGATGCTACAGAATAAATAACGCGTATGTTTTAATAATAGAAGGATGAGCAGACCACTTTAGTCGGCTCATCCTTCAAATTGTTTCCGGTATTCATTTGGTGTCAAACCAACATTTTCCTTGAACAGATGTATAAAATTCGCTTCGTTTGAGATGCCTACCGAATTCCGATTTTGTATGCCGGAATGTCCGTACTTGTCAACAGCATCCGGGCATGGGATATCCGCAGGTTGATCAGGTATTTTTTAGGGGAGAAAGATGTGTATTTTTTGAACTGTCTGCAAAAATGATATTTACTCATGCTTGCCATATCAGCCAATTCATCCAGAGAAAGTTCTTGTTGATAATTATTTTCCATATAATGCATGATATAGCGGATAAAATCAGGATATTCCACGTTATCTGTTGTAGCCGATTGATTGGCATACAGATAGTCCAGCATCTTCTGAATCGCAAGGGATACCTTAAAGTCATGCTGCACAGATGGCGTAGTCTGGTAGCGCAGGATATCTTCCAGCAGACTCGGAATTCCTGTTCATTGGACAGGTGGAACACAGGAGGCAGATTTCGAAACAGTGTCTCGTAGATATGACCGGAGTTTCCGCCGTAAAATGAAGTGCAGACTGTGTCCAACCTTCAAGATTCTCAGTGCCGTAATATTGTGTTTCGTTGCAGTCAATCAGGAACGCATCTCCGGCGGATAGTGTGTAATGTTCTCCGCGGTAAATGAATTCGCCGCTTCCCTGATAGGTATAGACGAGCAGATAGGATGGGTAGTGCTCTCTTTGGGTAAATACAGAGCCTGCCGTCTGCGTATAACTGAACGACTGAAGATAAATATAATGTTCTTTTTGTTTCAGCAGTCATCGGAAGCTCCAGTAAATATTTGATTTGTCCGGTAAGGGAGTATTCTATATTGTATGGAGTTGTCCGATACATGTCCTGATAGAATTCTTTGTTTTCAGTAGGGGATGCCTCGCGAAGAAGGGAGTTTGTCCCAAAGCGAGATAGTTTTTATCGGTGATTGTCTCACCGGATAAATTGATTTCCAACAGATGAAGGTGGTCAAACATTTACGGGGCCTCCTTTTTATAATGAGCAATTTTATATAGTGTATGAGCAACTAACAGTCTTTTTGTACTTGTTTTCAGTGTACTATAATCAAAAATATAAAGCAAGATTAAAGTGTGATTGCAGGAAAAGGAGAAGATAGGATATGAAAATAGTAGAGATTAAAACGTTGAATATGATAGCTCCGCTTGGTATCGACACGAAACCATATTTCTCATGGAAGATGGAGAGTGATCAGCAAGGAACAATGCAGGAGGCATATCAGATTCAGGTTAAAGCAGAGAAAAATGAGACAGACTGTTGGAATACCGGAAAGGTGGAATCGGAACAGTCAATTTTTGTGTGGTATCAGGGTGAGGCACTGAAGAGCCGAACAGTATACGAAGTAACGGTAACAGTATGGGACAATCATGGAAATGAGGATACGAAAACAACAACTCTCGAAACCGCACTTTTAGATAAGAGTGATTGGAGTGCATCATGGGCAGAATCATCCTTGAAACGCCATAAAGGGAAGGCTGGTTTTGGTAAGCAGGATCCGGCAACGATGTTTAGAAAAACATTTTCGTTAAAAGCAAAGCCGATAAAGGCGAGATGTTACGCAACCTGTCATGGGGCATATCAGCTAAGTGTCAATGGGCAGAGAGCAGATCAGCGCGAATTCGCACCGGAACATACCGTTTATGAGAAATATCTGTGTTATCAGACCTATGATGTGACTGCATTATTAAATGAAGGTGAGAATGCACTTGGGATGTATGTCGGAGATGGCTGGTATCTCTGTCCGCAGGCAATTCCAAATATGAAAATGAAACATGCGCATGCGGTTTTGTTCCAGATCGAAGTAGAATATGCAGACGGCACTACAGAAAAAATAGGTTCTGATGGAAGGGTGAAAGTATCTTATGGTCCGGTTCGCAGCAGCGATCTGTATGCAGGAGAGCTGTTTGATGCAAATGAGATTCAGGCGGGCTGGGACCAGCCACAATTTCAGGATGATGCATGGAAGTATGTGAAAACAGCAGATTATGGATTTGACAACTTGCATGCCCAGTCTGGGGAGCCGGTAATTCCTGTAATGACTCTTTCTGTTAAGGAAGTGCTTCATAGCCCGAAAGGGGAGACGATTCGGACTTCGGACAGAATATTTCCGGGCGGATTTCGATGAAGGTAAATGCAACAAAAAGTACGCAGATTACGCTGGAACACTGCGAGGTGTTAGACAAAGACGGAAATTATTTCAATAATATTATGGGGGCCGGCGGTGTCGGAAAAGGATGCGACCGAAGGACTGCTATATCAGCGACGGTACGGAACGCACCTATGAACCTGCATTTACATTCCATGGATTCCGATATGTGAAGGTAAGCGGAATTGCAAATGTGAATCCTGATGATTTTAAAGCGGTTGTGTTGTCAACGGAGAAACAGGATCTCGGAACATTTGTTACATCGGATGAACGAATCAACCGATTGTACGAGAATACACGATGGTCTCAGCGCTCCAATATGATGTCTATTCCAACCGACTGTCCGCAGAGAGAAAAAGCAGGCTGGACCGGAGATATGCTCGTATATGCGAAAACTGCGATGTTAAACGAAGATTGTACTTCTTTATTTACAAGATGGCTGGCAAATATGGGCTGTGATCAGGACAAGTATGGCATCATACCAATGGTGGTTCCAAATAATGGCTCATATCCTCAGACCGGAAAAATGATGAATCTGATGTATGGAGAAAAAGGACAGGCAACTTCCTCCGGGTGGGGAGATGCGGCAGTAATAGTTCCGTATTCCATGTATGAGGCAACCGGAAATACAGCAGTGCTGGGGCAGCAGTATGACTGCATGAAGCGATGGTGTGATTATATTATTCGAAAAGCAAAGGACAAAAAGCCGAAAAGAAGTACGCTTCCGGCGGAGATCGAAGAATACTTGTGGGATACCGGATATCACTATGGGGAATGGCTGATTCCAAGTCAGAATAAAAACGGTCTTGATATGAAGAATCTGAAACAGATCATGGCTTCGAGTGCCTGCTATACGGCACCGATTTTCGGCTGGAATTCGGTAAATCATTTGCCAAGATTGCAGAGATACTGGGAAGAGATTCGGATGCAAAGAAATATAAAGAGGTTGCAGATAAGATGAAACAGGCGATTCAAAAAGGTGTAATCCGGGAGGATGGCTCCATGCCGTCAGAACTGATGGGAGCTTATGTACTGCCAATCTATTTTGACCTCGTTCCAGAACATCTGAAAGATACATTTGCAGAGAACCTCGTAAAGTGCATTGAGAAGAATGACGGTTGTCTTGATACCGGATTTTTGGGAACACCTTTTTTTTGATGGATGTGTTATGTAAGATTAACCGCCAGGATCTTGCCTATCAAACTCTGTGGCAGGAGAAAGCACCATCATGGCTTTACGAAGTAAACCATGGTGCGACAACAATCTGGGAAAGCTGGTACGGATATGATAAGAACGGCAATCCGGGACACCTTAGCTTCAATCATTATTCCTTCGGAGCGATTGATGACTGGATGTTCCGACATATCGGAGGCATTGATACAGATCAGGCCGGATTCAAACATCTGATTATCCATCCGCATGTGGATTCAGCGATTACATCTTGCAGCCGCAGTTATGAGACACCGTATGGTAAAGTGTCCTGCGAGTGGGAGAAGACGGATCGATTTACAATGGATGTGACCATTCCGTGTAATGTGACTGCAGAGGTGGTGTTGCCGGACGGAAGCAGCGAGACGGTAGGAAGTGGAAAGTATGTTTTTCAAACTTTAAATTTATGAGTGATATGATGAGATAGAAGGAGGGAATCGGAATGAAAGATAGAGTGACACGAAAAGAGAAATTTTGCTATATACTTACCAATCTGGGAAATGTTCCTGTGCAGGCAATTCTTGGATCATATTTGTTGATTTATTACACAAATGTTGTTGGTTTGAATCCGGGAGCTTGCGCTACACTATTTTTGATTGCAAGAATTATGGATGGTTTGAATGATCCGATTGTTGGATTTTTGATAGATCACAGAAAAACTACAAAAATGGGACATTTTAGACCGACGCTGATTATGGGAGCAATTCTTTGTGGTTTAAATTTTATGTTGTTGTGGATGGGTCCGTATATTGCAACAGGAGGAAAACTTTTTATTGCATATGTATCATATTTATTGATTGGTATTATTTTTCCAATTATGGATATTTCATTAAATAGTATGCTTCCAGTAATGACAGCAGATGCTTCTGAAAGAAATACGTTGAGTTCAATAAAAGGAATTACACTTTCATTGGGGGTATTTGGTATTAACATTATCGCACCAATATTAATTGGGAATTCTTCAGAAGCAAAAAGGATATTTTACGCTTATTATCGTAGCGGTGTTTATGATTATTGTATTTTCAGTAATTGGAACTTTGGGCTTAAAAGAACGTGTACAGATTAATCAGGAACAAAAAAAAAAATACAGATTTGTAGACCTCATAGAGATTATAAAGCAGAAACCAGTGTGGTCAACGTTTTTGTGTGGATTGTTGTATACAACGGGAACGTATATCGTAAATGCATCTAACACATATTTTTATACATATGTACTTAATAATTTGATGATCTTAAGTCTCGCATCTTTGATTCAGATGTTTGCGATGATACCGGCAACAATTTTAGCACCTGTATTAATTCTGAAAATGGGGAAGAAAAATGCATACATTTTTGGATTGTTTTGTTTTGGAATATTTCCTGTAGTACGTATAATTAATGTGATTAACATTCCAATCTTGATGATTGCAACAGCAGTGGCGGGATTTGGTGCTGGATTAAGTATGCCGTTACAGTACAGTATTCAGGCTGATAATACCGATTATGTTGAATTAAAGTTAGGATATCGTGCGGAAGGGGCGATAGCATCACTTTCTAGTTTTATTACAAAATGTGCAATGGGAATCGGCGGAGCTATTCCGGGATACTTATTGGCTATGGTACATTTTGATCCAACAATGGCAGAACAGGCAGAAGGAGTGAAAACAATGCTTACATTGTGTACAATAGGATGTCCAATCCTGTTTTGTGTTATTGCTATTGTAATATTCAAAGCCATATATCCAATATCGAAAGAAAAACTAGAAGAACAGAATATGGAATTAAATCGTTTGAGACATTAGTTAGTTGTTGTTGAAATTCCCGCTTTGCCAGATTGAAAGCAAGGGGATTTCGATACCGTTACAAAAAGTATAATTAAATTTATTTCAGTCGCTGCCACCCGTAAAACGGGTGGCTCGGCTCGCTGGGTATAACCCCTTGACACCGGACAGTGTCTCAAGGAGCCCAGCCCCCCTGATAAGCGTTTTATAGAAGAGAAGTAGTCGTCTGTACAACTTCTTTCATAATCAAAATATCTGCTTATAAACTATTTCTTGTTTTTAATCTGTCCATATTTGTAAAGAACAACCATAGCATTTACGGCTTGTTCAGCAGTCGGATAAGCAGGGATTCCATGATCTCTTCCTTAAAGCAGGTTATCAGGGGATTATTCAAAAATAAGGAGAGTATTTCTACTCTCCGTTAGCGAAGAAGGGACATTGCCATTCTTCGGTATGTATGGCGCTTTCCACGAATTGCCACGCTATAGGCCGTGATATTTTCAGGTAATGCCATGCCCATATATCCGCTGTCTCCAATATGATGAATATCCGCACCGGCCATTTTACACATAAGAGCAATCTGACGAATGGTATCTTCATCTGCACCTTCCTGAGATGTTCCAATCGTTGTCATCGCCAAAGCACCTTTCTCATGCGCCTTTTTGATTAGTTTACCGGCATATTCCATTGTGATCCCAGGAACTGTTCCAGGTGCCGGAAGTAATATCACGTCGGCTCCGGCATCGATAAAATCTACAATATCTTTTTCAGTAAGAATTTTTTCGCCTGCTTCTGAAATGATTCCGGATGCATGCATTTTCCCGGCTGTAAGGATTACTCGGTCACCAACAGCATCCTTTAGCTTTGAAAGAGCCTGCATGATTGCTTCATTGTCTACCCCTACTCCAGGATTGCCTGTCAGCAATCATGTCTACTCCCATATCGGCAGCTTTTCTTGCATTATCAACGGTTGCCTGGCGACCTGTTGTCAGATTCCGCACAGACTCCTCGTCATTGTTTTTTATTGTAGCCGGTTCTAGATTTATCGCAACCATTCTTCCGGTAAGACGTTTTACTTCATGAATAGTATCTTCCGGTGATACATGTGGCAATCCCTGGATTACCGGCTGATCGACATCGAAAATATTTAACATGATCAAGTCTGCGCCAAGGGAAGTCACAAATTCTGCGTTTGTAATATTTACTAACATTGGGGTTACGGTTCCAATTGTTTCTGCAGCAAGTGTTCTTCCTTCACTATCTGCAATAGAAGTTAATAAATCTGATTTGCTATAAGAAGATAATTCAGTTGCTGTTGTGTCTATAAGTCGTTTTGTCATAAGTTACTTTTCCTTCCATATAATACTTGATTTTCTCAGAATTCGATATTCATTGCATAATATTCTTACATAACATTACCATAATGTAAGACAAATGAAAGGAAATAGGAAGCAGTTATAGACATGTATGCTACTCAAGTGTTACAGTAAGAGAAACGATCAAAAACAAGGCTTATGAGTAGACATGTTGAAAAGGAGAATGGCAATGGATTTAAATAAAAAATCTATGAAAAAAATTCGAGAACTGATTGTGTTTACGGCATTTCTTGTAGTTGCATTATGGAAATTCGATACTGTGCTTGAGGGAGCCAAAAACATATGGGGAATTCTGTTTCCATTTGTATTTGGTGGCGCAATCGCTTTTGTAATCAATGTGCCAATGAGCTTTTTGGAAAAGAAAATTTTCGGCAAGACAAAAGATGGAAATAAGGTGGGAGAAAAGTTAGCAAGACCGATCAGTCTTCTTCTCACAATTATATTGGCGGTTGGTGTGATCGCACTAGTAATGTTTGGTGTGATTCCACAGCTTACACAGACCATGGGAAATCTGATGACGAGTATTTCAGATTTTATTCCACAGATGCAAAACTGGATTCGGGAATTTTCACATGATAATCAGGATATTATGAAATTGGTAGATCAGCTGCAGTTTCAGCCTGATCAGGCAATTAAATGGGGAATAAGTCTTCTTGGAAACGGAGTCGGAAATATGATGAATACGACGATGTCGGCAGTGGGCTCTATTGTCAGTGGACTTGCCACCTTTTTCATTGCGTTTTCTTTGCCTGCTATATTCTTTTTCAGAAAGAAAAATTGCATGTACAGATAAGAAAAGTATTTTTCGCATTTATTTCGAAACAAAAAGCAGAGGCATTTTTGAAAATTTGTTCTCTGACCTATCAGACATTTGCAAATTTCCTTACGGGGCAGTGTGTAGAAGCTGTGATTCTCGGAAGTATGTTTGTCGTTACACTCAGTATTTTAAAAATGCCATATGCACTTTTAATTGGAATTTTGATCGCGTTTACCGCATTGGTTCCTATCTTTGGAGCCTTTATCGGATGTGCAGTGGGTTGCTTTTTGATTTTTATGGTAAATCCTAAGCAAGCAATTTTATTTATTATTGTATTTTTGATTCTTCAGCAGATTGAAGGCAATCTGATTTATCCGCATGTGGTTGGTGGATCAGTTGGACTTCCATCAATCTGGGTGCTTGCTGCTGTTACGATCGGTGGCAATCTTATGGGAATCGTAGGAATGCTGATTTTCATTCCATTAGTTTCGGTTCTGTACACTATTTTCAGGGAATTTGTATATCTTCGTCTGAAGGAAAAAAATATAAAACAAGTGACAAAGACAGTAGTGGAAGAATATACAGCAGAGGAAATTGCTGCTATGGAAAAAAATATAAAAAAAGAATAGAGAATAAGAGAAAAACAAAAAGCGGAAAATCTCATTAGATTCAGAGGTTTTCCGCTTTTGAGTGCTTTGCTTTACAAGAGAAACGAAGGAGAGTCGCTATTTGAAGTTTTCTTCATGATCGTTTTCTTTTGCTTTTTTCTGTTTTTTGAATGTTATTTTTTGATGCTTTTCTTAACTATAACTACGATAACAGCTATGACTGCTGCACATACGATAAGGATCGGTAATGCACCAAGAATTCCAATGATGAGATTCCTGAAACCGTGACCTACTTTATACAGGTTGTCTCCGAATCGTTCTTTGATTTCTTCAAAGAAGCCTTTCTCACCCGCGTCTGTCATACGTTCGACTTCAAATATCTCCACATGCGCTGTGCTGTAATCAATCTGATTGTCCAGAAGTCTAAGTTGACTTTCGTAGCTTTCTATTTCATATCGGATATCGGATAATTTACTTTCAATGGCTAAGAGGTCTTCCATATTTTCTGCTGTAGAAAGCAGCTCCATCAAACGTGCCTGTTCCGTTTCTAAAGCTTTTTATGACTTTCGACATCTACATACTGAAGTGTCACATCTTCCACGGATTCATTTTCCTGTGTTACATTTCCAAGTTCACCAACGATATCCACAAACTCATTTAACTTGTCTGCCGGAATTCGTATGGTGTAGCTTGCATATCGGGTTGTTGTATAAGAATAACTATTGCCGCTGATAGAAGAATTCTCGACATAGCCACCTAGTTCAGTAGTTTTTGTTTTTAGGCTATTGAGTACAGAATCAAATTCTTTTGTCTGCAAAGAAAGAGAAACCGTTCGGATCAGTTTTCGTCCGTTTTCTACCTGAGCTTCCAGTCCATTTCCGGAAGTGACTCCTGCATCGGCTGTTTCTGCAGGTTCTTCGCAGTATTCGTTTTCTGAATAATCTGTACCGTAGACTGATTCCTTGGTTGCACTGTCCTCGGATGCTGACATTGATTTGCTGCCACATCCGACAGTCAATAGTGCCATCATAATTGCTGTGAAAAATGCGATTCTTTTCTTAAATTTCATACAAACACCTCCATTCTATCAGTAGGTCTTGAGTGAAGGTTAAAAGGGGAGTAGATTTACTTTACATCGGACAGCTTCTTCTTTCACCCTTGTCCATGTCTCCACGTAAATAGTGTCCATTGAATTCCATATTAATGTCACGGATCTCTTTTTTACCTTCGATATACTCATCGTACATTTCTGAAAGTCTTGCCATGCAACCATCGCAGCTTGCAGAAATGTTGCCTAAAGATTCTTTTTACGATCTGTTTTCTTTCTTCTACAGTTGTGTCTTTTATTAAAATGCTTTTTGAATTCCATGATAGTTACCTCTGTTTTTCGTTTAGATTTAATAGCTATTTCTATTAAAAGTATAACATAAAATATGATTAACTGCATAGTTTCTGGAGAATATAAAATGCCTGGGAAAAAGCTCTTTAAAAATGGGTTTAATTATAAGCTATAATGAGGTACAATAGAAAGAGTTATCATATCAGATTTGAGATTGTTTTCCGTCATCATAAGTGGTAAACAACAAATTGGTATTACTGGAGAGGCGTAGGTATGGCGAAAGTACATGGGGAATCAAAGCTGACTTTTTTGGAGTCGACGAGTATTATCATAGGACACGGCGTGGATCTGGAATTCTTTCGGTCCCATTCCTTGCATCCAGGAATAACTGGCATGATATTATCTGGATTGCGGCAGTGGCATATTGTATGAATCTGCTATTGCATTTTATGATTGCGGAACTGTCTTTGAATAACAATGGCGCGCAGTTTATCAAATGCTTTGAAAATGAGCTGTTTGTGGGAAAGCTGAAGATGGCATGTACATGGCTGGCGTTTGGGCTGCTTGGCTTTTCGGTTGTAGTGAATGTGAGTGGATTTATTACCGGTGCGGCAGCTGTATTTTCTGCATGGTTTCACCTTCCGTCAGTGGCCGGAATGCTGATCTTTTATGTATTGGCGGCAAGTGTAGTCTATATCGGAATGAAACTGGTTGGAATTTGTGAGAAAATTGCAGTGATTTCCATGTTTGGAGTCATAGGGATCCTTTTTGTAGCAACGATGCTTTCAGAGACAACAGAGCTTTCGACAAAGTTCTATTCGAATAACAATATGCTGGCACTTTATAGCATGATTGCATTTTCATTATCTGCTGTTATGTCTGTGCCACAGGTTGTGAAAGGTTTAGAAGGAGACGAAAAAGGTATTCGTAAAGCGATTGCAGCCGGCACGGGCTTGAATATGGGACTGATTCTTTTGATCACATTTATGACGCTTCTGGGATGTTCTAATGTGACAGAGAATGGAGCACTGGTAGATCTTTCCGGCCATCTTGGCGGATGGGTCAGCATTATCGGATATGTATTTTCCTTGCTGGCTCTTGCAACATCTTTCTGGGCAAATACACTGAATCTTCGAGATATTGTGAATGAACAGACGAAATGGGGCGAAAAGATCAGCTGGCTTGCAGCTACATTACCTTGTCTTGTGATCGCACTTGTGGGTGTGCAGAGCTTTGTTGGTTTCACAAGAATGGCAAGTGTGGTTCAGGTTCTGACCGGAGTAGGAGTTATTGTTGCATACAATCGTTCCAGAAAACGTGCGGGAACTAGCCTGATTTGCGGAAGACTTGGTAGTTTGCCGTTCAGATATTAGCAGTAGCAGCTTCGTTGGTAGCATCTGTAGGAGCAGTACTTACGGTGACAGTATGAAATTACAAACATGTTATTATAAAAGTTGATGGAGAAGGAGATAAGAAAATGCAAGGACAGATTGAAGTGAACAGTAGAATTTTAGAAAGATTTGAATTCAGGGATATTAGACAGGAAGAGGCAGATCAGGCAGTCTTGATTGAGAAAATTTGTTTCCCGCCAAATGAAGCATGTTCTGAGAAACACATGAAGGAGCGAATCGGTGTGACTCCAGAATTGTTTTTAGTTGCGGTAGATAAAACAACTGGGAAGTTAGCAGGATTTTTGAATGGAATTGCAACGGACGAGGAAAAATTCCGAGATGAATTTTTTTACAGATGCATCTTTGAATAATCCAAAAGGAAAGAAAGTTATGATCCTTGGCTTAGATGTATTACCGGAGTATCGAGGACAAGGTCTGGCACGAGAGATTGTGATGTTATCTGCAAAGAGAAGAAGAAAAGGGAAGAAAAGAAATTGTTCTTACCTGCCTGGATGAAAAAAGTAGAGATGTATAAAAGATTTGGGTTTGTAGATCTGGGAATGTCAGATTCTGTCTGGGGTGGAGAAGAATGGCATGAAATGACATATTATCTGAGATAGAAGTAAATAACGAATGATAGTGAAAGCTGTAAAGTCTAATGGAAAATATTTGCCAAAGACTTTACAGCTTTTTTCTAAAAAAAATGTATGATAAGAAAGGGAAATGAAAAATGTGAGATAGATAAGACGAGGAGAAAATATCATGGAGTATTGGGATATTTATGACGCAGAAAAACAGCCGACAGGAAGAAAAATGAAGCGAAATGACTGGTGCTTAAAGGATGGAGAATACCATCTGACAGTGCTTGGAGTTGTGGCAAGACCGGATGGAACATATCTGATCACGAAACGTGTAATGACAAAAGCGTGGGCACCGGGTGGTGGGAAGTATCCGGTGCAGCGCAGGCAGGAGAGTCTTCTGAGGAAGCGGTATGCCGTGAAGTGAGAGAAGAGACAGGATTAGATATTTCTAATGCAGAAGGCGGATATGTATTTACTTATAAGCGAGAAAATCCGGGCGATGGTGATAATTATTTTGTTGATGTATATCGCTTTGTGCTTGATATTGATGAGAATGATCTGAAACTTCAGAAAGAAGAAACAGATGGATATATGTTCGCAACTAAGGAGGAGATTGAAAACTTTGCCAAGGAGGGAATCTTCCTTCATTATGACAGCATTAAGAGAGTGTTTGAACAGTTACAATAATTTATAGAATGAGGAAAAGTTATGCATTCAGAAAAAAGAAAAAAACAGATTTGAAATTGATATGTGCAATGGCTCGATCATGAATAAGCTGATTTCTTTTTTCAATTCCGCTGATGATATCTGGAATTCTGCAGCTTGCATTTAACGCAGTGGATATTGTTGTGGTAGGAAGATTCAGTGGAAGTGAGTCACTGGCAGCAGTCGGATCAACCACAGCACTGATCAATGTATTTACGAACTTATTTATAGGAATATCTCTTGGAGCAAATGTGCTTGCAGCCAGGTTCTATGCGGCAGGGCGCGAGAAAGAGATGTCGGAGACGGTGCACACAGCGATTACATTTGCGATTATAAGCGGAGTTGTGATGGCATTAGTTGGATTGTTCTTTTTCAGAGGAGCACTTGAGTTGATGGGAACACCGGATAATGTGATCAATCTTTCGACACTATATATGAAGATCTATTTCCTGGGAATGCCGTTTTTTATGTTATATAATTACGGAGCGGCAATCTTAAGAGCGGTTGGAGATACGAAACGACCACTTTTGTTTTTGATCGTAGCAGGTGTGATTAACGCATGTTTAAATCTTTTACTTGTAATTGCTTTTCATTTAGGAGTAGCGGGCGTTGCAATTGCAACGGTAACAGCACAGTTTGTATCGTGTGTATTGGTATTGCGTTGCCTGTATAAATCAGACAGCAGTTATCAGCTTCGCTTCTCGAAGCTAATGATAAAAAAAAAGTATATTTAGGACAGATCTTTTTCAGGTTGGAATTCCGGCAGGAATACAGAGTACAGTTATTAATTTCTCAAATGTACTTCTGCAGTCATCGGTCAATTCTTTTCGGATCCGTGGCGATGGCAGGATATACAGCAGCCAACAATATTCTTGGTTTTCTATATGCATCAATTAATTCAGTAACACAGGCCTGCATGAGTTTTACAAGTCAGAATTACGGAGTCGGAAAATGGAAACGAATGGACAGAGTCTTAGTTGACTGCCTGATTCTTTCCACAACGATTGCATTAATTCTTGGTGGAGGTGCGTATCTCTTTGGACCGGAGCTTTTGAAGATTTATACTGATGATCCTCAGGTTATCAGCTGTGGTATGGAGATTCTTCTATATACAACCGTTACCTATTTCCTGTGCGGTCTGATGGATCTGTTCCCGGGATCTCTTCGTGGAATGGGAAAATCAATTGTGCCGATGATACTTTCCGTAATCGGAACAGTCGGAACGAGAATCGTCTGGATCTTTGGAATATTTCCAAGATTCAGATCATTGAAGATTTTGTTTATTTCCTATCCGGTATCCTGGATCATTACGATCATCCTGCAGGTGATTTGCTTTATTTTTGTCAGAAGAATCGTTTATGCGCCACTGAAAAAACGAGAGGCTGCTATATAATGAAAAAAAGAAATGCTTTATTTCCCAAAATATAAGAGGGAATAAAACATTTTTTTTTTTATTACAGCATTTTGTAAATGATAATTATTGACAAATCCAACATCCTGGAATAAGCTAGTTTTGTATAACTAATTGATAAAAAATCGCAATAAGCTAAAGAGGATGATAAAAAAATGACATTAAAAGAATTAGCGATTGGAAAGAGTGCTGTGATCAGGACAGTTGGGGCTTCCGGTGCGTTACGACAGCATTTTTTGGATATGGGTATGATTCCGGGTGCGGAAGTTACGGTGGTAAAGTTTGCACCCATGGGAGATCCCATGGAATTACAGGTACATGGATATGAACTGACACTTCGTCTTGCAGAGGCAGAACAGATTGAAGTTGAGGAAATCAGCGAGAGAACAAACAGCCATTTCCGTGGAGAACGTTTGAAACCGGTAGATCATCCGGGACTTGGAGAAGAAGGAAAGTATCATTCTGAAGAAGATGCTAATCCGTTACCGGATGGAACAGTGCTGACTTTTGCCCTGGCAGGTAATCAGAACTGTGGAAAGACAACGTTGTTTAATCAGCTCACAGGAGCAAATCAGCATGTAGGAAATTTCCCAGGTGTAACAGTAGACCGTAAGGATGGAGCCATCAAAGGTTATCCGAATACGAATGTGACAGACCTTCCGGGAATTTATTCAATGTCTCCATACAGCAGTGAGGAGATTGTTTCAAGAAATTTTGTGTTGGATGAACATCCGAAAGCAATCATCAATATTGTAGATGCAACAAATATTGAGCGAAATCTCTATCTGACAATGCAACTTCTCGAAATGGATATTCCGATGGTAGTAGCTTTGAATATGATGGACGAGGTGATTGGAAATCATGGATCTATTGATGTGAATACAATGGAAGCACTGCTTGGAGTTCCGGTTATTCCGATTTCGGCAGCGAAGAACGAAGGTGTGGATGAAGTAATACGTCATGCACTTCATGTGGCAAAATACCAGGAGCGTCCGCTGCGTCAGGATTTCTGTGATAAAAGTGATCATGACGGTGCGGTCCACAGATGTATCCATGCAGTGATTCATCTGATTGAAGACCATGCAGAAGAAGCAAAGCTGCCGGTACGTTTTGCCGCAACGAAGGCAATTGAGGGGGATCCGCTGATCTTAGAACAGTTAAAGCTTGATCAGAATGAGTTGGATATGCTTGAGCATATTGTACAGCAGATGGAGACGGAACGTGAGGTTGACCGAAGTGCGGCAATTGCAGATATGCGATTCGATTTTATTGAACGTCTCTGTGAGCAGACGGTTGTGAAACCGAAAGAGAGTAAAGAACGTGTCAGAAGTGAGAAGATAGACAAAATCTTGACAGGAAAATATACAGCGATCCCATGCTTTATCGGAATCATGGTGCTTGTATTCTATCTTACATTTAATGTAATCGGTGCATTTCTGCAAGGAATTCTGGAAATGGGAATTGATCAGTTGTCAAGAATGGCTGAGGCGGGACTGATCGCACTCAATGTAAATGATGCAATCCGAAGTCTTGTGATCGACGGAATCTTTACAGGAGTAGGAAGCGTGCTTAGTTTTCTTCCGATTATCGTTACTTTGTTCTTCTTCCTCTCTATGATGGAAGACAGTGGATATATCGCGCGAGTGGCATTTGTAATGGATAAACTGCTTCGAAAGATCGGTCTTTCCGGGCGAAGCATTGTGCCGCTGCTGATCGGATTCGGATGTACCGTGCCGGCAGTTATGGCAACAAGAACATTGACCGTGAAAGAGACCGTAAGATGACGATCCTTCTGACACCGTTTATGAGTTGTACAGCAAAACTTCCGATTTATGCATTCTTTGTAAGTACATTTTTCCCGGGTAAGGGCGGACTGATCATGTCGGGTCTGTACGCGCTTGGAATTGTAGTTGGAATTTTAATCGCATTCCTTTATCGAGGAACTCTGTTTAAAGGAGAACCGGTACCATTTGTTATGGAACTTCCGAATTATCGTCTGCCGGGTGCGAAGAATGTGGCACAGCTTCTTTGGGAGAAAGCGAAAGATTTCTTACAGAAAGCATTTACAGTTATTCTGATGGCAACGATTGTTGTATGGTTCTTGCAGAGTTTTGACTTGCATCTGAACCTTGTGGAGAATTCAGCAGATAGTATTCTTGCTATGATTGCAGGTGCACTTGTTCCAATCCTTCGTCCGCTTGGACTGGGAGACTGGAGAATCTGTACAGCACTGATCAGTGGATTTATGGCGAAAGAAAGTGTAGTATCTACACTTGAGGTATTGTTCGGAGGTGGAATTGCTTCTGTACTGACTCCATTGTCAGCAGGTGTTTTGCTTGTGTTCAGTCTGCTTTATACACCGTGTGTTGCAGCGGTCGCATCAGTAAAGCGCGAGCTTGGTGCAAAATGGGCTGTCGGAATGGTGTTCTCGGCAGTGTCTGATCGCATGGGTTGTGGCAATCATCACGAGAGGAATCGGAATGCTGCTTTTCTAATGGGGAAAGCTGTTACTGTGACAGTAACGAAATGTCTCGGAATAAATCGTCTGGAAATAAATGATAAAATTTATTGACAAAACAGAATTCATTCGTTATAGTAAGAAACGATGTGTCAGTGAGGCAGTTGTTCATGAGACGAACCGAGCCGAAAGATAAATTAAATATATTCCGTGAGGGAGTAGTTCGCATGAAAATGTGATTTGTCAACATACCGGTGAGAATGAGTTTTAAAAGATCACCTGGCAAATCTTAAAGAATGAGACTCATGTATGTTTTAAATAAGAGGACGAGTTTGTTATGTCAAGCAGGCAGTTCTCTTATCATAGAACATACGTGGGTCTTTTTTTTTTTTATATATTAGGAAAGTCCTTTCCTAATATATAAAAAACGCTCCGCTCAGGATGCGCACTGCAATTGTAGCGGAACAGATACAGAAGAAAAAAAGAAAAGAGGAGAAACATGGCACTATTTATCGAGCTTTTTGTTGATGGGGGTCGGGCTTGCGATGGATGCATTCGCAGTGTCTGTCTGTAAGGGCCTTGGAATGAAGAAGCTGAATAAGAAACAGGCGGTAGTGATCGGATTGTATTTTGGAGGGTTCCAGGCATTAATGCCGCTTGTGGGATGGATTCTTGGAATTCAGTTCCAAAAGTATATTACAAGTATTGATCACTGGATCGCATTTATTCTGCTTGGCTTTATCGGTGGGAAAATGATTCTGGAGGCAGTAAAAGAATGGAACGAAGAAGATATTGTTGAAGTAAAAGATCAGCCGTTGGATCATAGAAATATGTTTGTACTTGCCGTTGCGACGAGTATCGATGCGCTGGCAGTCGGAATCACATTTGCATTTCTGGACACACCGATTCTTGAGGCAATTACGATCATCGGAATTACGACAATGATTATTTCTATTGTTGGTGTAGTGATTGGAAATTATTTTGGTGGGAAATATAAACATAAGGCAGAACTGGTTGGTGGAATCATCCTGGTGCTTTTTAGGTGTTAGGATTTTGATCCAGCATCTGTCTGGATTAGCATAAAATGAGGTTGAATATAGTATAGCAGAAAGGAAATAAAAGATGAGTGATTTGTTTCAAAGTGTGCCATTTGCAGTGGTACTTTTAATTATTGGATTTGTGTTTCTTGTAAAAGGTGCAGATGCATTTGTTGAGGGGTGTAGCAGTATCGCAAGACGGTATCATGTTCCGTCACTGATCATCGGAATGACGATTGTGGCGATGGGGACGAGCCTTCCGGAGACTGCGGTCAGTGTGACGGCAGCAGTTACGGGAAACAATGCACTTGCAGTCAGTAATGCGGTAGGATCTAATATTTTCAATCTCATGGTTGTAGTCGGAGCCTGCACGCTTTTTACTTCCGTGGCAGTTCAGATTAATACGTTAAAGATTGATTTTCCGATCTCTATTCTGTGTGCGGTATTGCTTCTGATTCTTGGTGCAGCCGGAATGTCACTGGGACATATAGATGGAGTTGTATTTATTATCTTATTCCTGGCGTTTATCCTCTACATGATTCGCTCAGCACAGACATCTCGTGAGAAAAATGTGGAGCCGGGAGTGGAAGAGGAAGAGTATCTTCTGGAAGCGGAGGAGATTCAGGAAATGTCTATGGGAAAGAGTGTGATTTACATTCTTCTCGGCGCAGTAGCGATTGCGGTCGGAAGTGACTGGGTAGTAGACGGTGCCTGTACAGTTGCGGCGGCAATTGGAATCAGTCAGACTCTGATCGGTCTTACTGTAGTTGCATTTGGAACAAGCCTTCCGGAGCTGGTTACATCGATTGTAGCAGCAAAAAAAAGGTGAGGTGGATATGGCACTTGGAAATGTAATCGGTTCCAATATCTTTAATATTCTCATGGTGCTTGGTATTGCGGCAGCAATTTCACCGGTCGCATTTTTTGACAGAAAATATCATTGATATCGCAGTGCTGATCGTGTTCAGTGTTATTGGATGGATCATGGCATGGACGAAAAGAGAACTTAATAGAAAAGAAGGTATTATCATGTTACTTCTTTATGCAGTGTATGTTGTGTACATTTGTATGAGATAGTTTGTGATAACTCTAAAAAAGGATTATGTAAAAGGCAAAAAGCACTTGTGCCAATCACATAATCCTATTTTAGTTTCCTATAATTAATGCAAAGTAGCCCCAGTCCCATAAGAGGGATTCGAAACTGTTTTCCAGATATTCATAAATATCCGCTGTTTCATATCCGGTCATTCGTGTAATGATCACAAGATATTGTCTCAACGTTCCGTAAGAAATTTCAGAAACGTTTGCGTCTGTGCCATCCAGCATCCATCTTAAGAAAACGCTGTGGCGGAATGCCGCGTATTCAAGCGCGATCCATTGCATCTGCACGAGCATATTTTCGAGGTCATTTCCAGGAAGCAGGAGATCGGAGAAAATCTCGTTGCGCAGGAAATTGCGAAGCAGTGGTTCGTAAGGCTTCAAGTGTTGAGAAAAGCGTTCCCATTGTTCCAACAAAGAGGATTCGTATGTTTCAGTGTCATCAGGATTTTCAGAGTTTTTTGAAAGGGCTTCCGATATTTCTTCCGCCAAAGCAAGAATTGGATTCAGAGTATCCTGATAGAGCCCTTCTTTTTTGATAGTTTACGGAAAGATCTTGTAACAGTTCGTTACATTCACTGATCAGATCCAAAGGTGGAAGGTCTATATCTGAGATCGCATTTCCAAGTTCTCTCACTGTGCTATCAGAAAAATAATCTTCTAACAGTTCTTTTGTTAATGGCTGATGCTGGTATAATTCCTGAAGAATATAGAAGCTTTCCAAAAGTTCCTCTTCAATTGTTCTGGAAGAATCATCTAAAAGATTGAGTAGTTTTTCACGCAAGAGGAAAAGGACAGAAGTATCTGTATCGCTAGTATCGGACAAAGTGTCTGATACATTTGGGAAATGCAGGGACTTCTGTTTGTTCCACAGGTCAATCACTGCAGGGCAGCAAGGCATCAGCATTTTCTCGTTATGTGTCGGAAAGCGATGTTCCTCTCGTGGAAATGTAGTGCATGTTTCTGATAGGACTTTGTCGCCGTAAGCAACAACAAGGCGGCAGAGCTTCTCAGAGTTAAGGAATGGACAGCGATGATCACTGTCCAGGCCTATCACACGCTGTCCATCTTTTTTAATCGTATAAGCACTTAAATTTTTCTTTTGTTCAGGTACGGTTTCCGGAGCCTGGAGTTTCTTCCATTTACGGTTCGTATCTGCATCGACGCCAATCTTCCATTCCTGGCAGCAGGTGATCGGACAGCGGTCGGCGATGCAGGTGAACTTAGAATAATAATCAGGTATCAAATAATTAATTTCTGTCATTACGGTCATAGAATTCTGTATGCTGCCCAACATATTTGTATGCCGGACGGATGATCTTACCGGCATTTAACAGTTCTTCCAGACGATGTGCACTCCACCCGGTGATACGTGCAATCGCGAAGAGTGGTGTGAAAAGCTCTTCCGGAATATTCAGCATTGTATAAACAAATCCACTGTAGAAGTCAACGTTAGCACAGACAGGTTTCAGCATCTTTCTGTGTGTCATGATCTCTTCACCGGCGATTCTTTCTACGCGGTCATAAAGTGCGAATTCATCGTCAAGTCCCTTTTCAGAAGCAAGCTTCTGTGCATAGCTCTTCAAAATCTTTTCTCTTGGGTCGGAGATTGTGTAGACTGCGTGTCCCATTCCATAGATCAGTCCCGTCTTATCAAAGGCTTTTTTATCAAGAATCAGGCGGAGATACTCACGAATCTCATCTTCGTTAGTCCAGTCTTTGACAGACTTCTTAATATCATCAAACATCCCCTGCGCTTTCAGGTTTGCACCACCATGACGAGGTCCTTTCAGAGAACCGATGGAAGCAGCAATTGCTGAATATGTATCTGTTCCTGAAGAAGTAACAACATGTGTAGTGAAAGTGGAGTTGTTACCACCGCCGTGTTCTGCATGAAGAATCAGTGCAACATCAAGAACCTTGGCTTCTAGTTCTGTATACTGTCCATCCGGACGAAGCATGTACAAAATATTTTCGGCAAGAGAGCGGCCTTTCTCCGGATTACGGATCAGAAGTGTCTCATCTTTACGGAAATGTCTGTATGCATGATAAGAATATACTGCGATCAGTGGAAGCTTTGCAATAAGTTCAAGAGCCTGACGCAGTGCATTTTCAACAGAACTATCTTCCGGGTTCTCATCATATGTATATAAAGTAAGAACACAGCGCTGGAGTGCGTTCATGATGTTAGAGCTTGAGGCCTTCATGACAACGTCACGAACAAAACGTCCGCTTAGATCTTCTAATTCAGATAAAACTTTCAGAAAATGCTCTAATTCATCTTTTTTTTGGAAGACGTCCGAAAAGGAGCAGGAAAGTTGTCTCCTCAAATCCAAAACGTTTGCCTTTCAGACCGTTGATAAGGTCATTGACATTGATTCCCTGATAGTAAAGTCCACCTTCAGCAGGAATTTTACGTCCGTTTACAACATCAAATCCACAGACATCGGATACTTCAGTCAGCCCGGTAAGAACTCCTCGGCCGGTTGAATCACGAAGTCCGCGCTTTACATCATATTCTTCATAAAGATTCGGATCAATGCGGTGTCCTTTCAAAAGTGTTTTCTCTAAATAGTTCATATCACTGCGTAGATCGTCAGTGTTTGCAATTAATATATCATTTGAATTCATAGCTTTCATCCTCACAATACATATATGTTTTCTAGTGTCTTGATAATGCATTTTAATGTAATTATAAACAGTTGAGGTAAAATTTGCAAGAAATATATATGTATTCTTGCAAAAACAATGAAAAAAATCAAGAAAAGTACGCATAAAACAGAATAAAATGAATATTGAATTGTTAGATAACTCAAAAACAAGAATGCTTAAATGAATTTTCTGAATCGTCAGAAAGAAAATGATGTGGCTGTGGTCATACCAGATGCCAAAGCGCAAATCTATTGTAAAAATACAAAAATATGGAGAGATATTTTATTATAAAGTGCTGAAAAATAGGAGAAACAGGTGCATTTATTGACGCATAATAATAAGAAGAGTATAATGTTAAAAAAAAGATAACAATAGGTTGGTATAACCAATTAAAAAAGAAGGAGGGGGATAATTATGTTATTCCAAATTTATGGCGATGGTGCCGGTTGGCAGCTGTTAGGGTGGGTACTGGTGTTTGCCGGACTTGTTCTTGCAAATGAATTTGCAAGACGTACAAAAATCGGTGGACTGATCTGTTTTGGAGCTATTCCGGCTATACTTACAGTGTATTTCATCGCAATCTATATCTGTGCAGCAAATGGTGCAGAATGGGCACTGAATAACGATACTTATGTACATATGACAAGCTGGTTCCATTATGCAAAATTGTATGCTGCAACAGCAGGGTGTATTGGTTTTATGATGCTGAAATACAAATGGGGAATTGGTAAGACAGAATGGTTCAAAGTATTCCCGTTTGCAATCGTTGCAATCAATATTCTGATTGCAGTAGTAAGTGATTTTGAATCAGGTATCCGTGGATTCATGGCAATGAAAGAATTCGGTGACCGCTGGTGGCTGTCTTCAGAAAATGTATGGCTCTACGGCGGCTGGTGGAACTGGGTGAACGGCATTGCCGGAATCCTGAACATCTTCTGTATGACAGGATGGTGGGGAATCTACACATCCAAGAAGCATGACGATATGCTTTGGCCGGATATGACATGGTGCTTTATCATTGCATATGATCTGTGGAATTTTGAGTACACATACAATAACCTGACAACACATGCATTCTACTGTGGTGTTGCATTGCTTCTTGCTCCAACATTTGCAAATATGTTCTGGAACAAGGGTGGCTGGATTAGAACCGTGCAAATACACTGGCACTGTGGTGTATGTTTGCTCAGGTATTCCCATTATTCCAGGATGCAAGCCGTTTCTCAGTAATTCCGGCTCTGTATTCTGACGGATTCATGGATGCAGCAGTAAGACCGACAAGTGCTAATCCAACCATGCAGGGTGTGATCGCGGTAATTGCACTTGCAGCGAATGTGATCTGTCTGGCTGCAATTATTAAGAGAGCAAAACAGCAGAAGAAGAATCCTTACAAGAATGAGATCTTTACAGATCAGAAGGATTATAAGGAAGCAATGGCGAGAGCAGAAGTTTAAATTTGTATTTAGATGTTTGAATTCTGAGTGATGAAGCAAAAACTTTTGTTGGATAAGGGCGTGATATGGATACTTTATTGCATCGGACACCGGCCTGCTCCTCTTCATCCCTTTGAATGAATGTAACGAAAAAAGCCCAAACAGGCATCGTGAGTGATTTCTGTTTGGGCTTTTTCTAACATTCAGAACAAAGTGTATTCAGAACCGCTCCTGCCTTAAAATGTGTCCTCAACAATAAAGTATCCACATCACTTACATTATCCAGGACAGAAGGGATTGCCGTGGAACGAATTCAACATTTAAATACAGAATTCCGGACGGAAGTAAAAAAGGAACGCTATCGACTGAACCTGAGTCTATCTTCTCGTTTACGTGCAACAAATACAAATTTATACAAACTCATTGGAATAGTAAATCTGATGTTCCCCATCAATGCAGTCTTGCATGGATTGCTGAACCCATGCAATCGCTCCTTGGGTATCCCGGTCTCGGATATAGGTCCAGGTCTTATAATTGCTTCGATATAATTCTTCTATCCCATAGAGTTCACAATAACGTTCCCACATATTAAAATCGGTGCTCGGAAAGACTGGAAAATAAGTGGAATCAATGTATTTCCGGAAATCAGGGCAAACTCGTGTTGGAATTCATAAGCAGCTTCAATGGCAGTGGTGACATCCTGCGCATCACGGATTTGATTAACGAATTCGAGGAGACGCTGGATGTTTTTGTCGCTGATTGTGTCGATGGCGAGCTGTGCAGCAAGTGTATCAAGCGCAATGCGGACTTCGAAGATGGAACGAATCTCTTGATCACGCATGCGTCCGCCGTTGTAATTCATGATCGCAATCAATGTATCCAGAGTCCCTTTTCTGCGGAAATCTGCTACATAAGTTCCACTGCGGGGTTTTACGGTGAGGAATCCTTTCTTCTCCAGCTCACTGATCCCGCTGTTGACAACCGCACGGCTGACCTGCATCATTTCAGCAAGCTGGCGTTCCGGTGGAAGTTTCTCTCCGACCTGTAGCTTGCCGGAAAGAATCAGATGTTCTAATTGTTCAATAAACAGATCCCTCAGGGAAGGGGAACTGATCTTCTGAAATTCCATAATAAATTCTCCGTTTCGTAAGCGTTATCTTCACAAAGTGTGTTTTGATGAGATGAAAATGTTGAAAATCTCGTAAAAAATAACGTTTATTGTTGATAAGTTTATTATAGAGAAAACAGGCGGTGGATTCAATACTCTATATTTATATCAGCTGGGAGTCATCTCCCAGCTGATATAGCCTCCGGCAGGATTGCAGAGGTGCGCAGTAGAAGTGAGTCGTACAATTGCACGACGCGCACCTCGCAACAAGAATGCCGAGGCATTCTTGAAAAGCAAGAAGATTGTGGTATTATAATTAGAGTAAATTGTGCGAGTATATCAGATATGAGAGGAACAATCATGGTAAAGATAGATTTGATTACAGGTTTTCTGGGGGGCAGGAAAGACAACATTTATAAAAGAGTATGCATCCTACCTGCTTCGTCAGGGTCTGAATATCGGAATTCTCGGAAAATGATTTCGGTGCGGTGAATGTGGATATGATGCTTCTTCAGGAGCTGCAGGGAGAAAAATGTGAACTGGAAATGATTTCCGGCGGGTGTGATAAAGAGACACACCGCAGACGATTCAAGACAAAGTTGATCTCTATGGCAATGTGTGGATATGACAGAGTAATCGTGGAGCCGTCGGGAATCTATGACGTGGATGAATTTTTTGATGGATTAAGAGAAGAACCTTTGGATCGGTGGTACGAAATCGGAAGTGTGATCACAATCGTAGATGCGGGACTGGAAGATAATCTGTCAGATCAGGCGGAATATTTGCTGGGATCTGAGGCGGCGGATGCGGGTGTGATCGTGCTGAGCAGGCTGGATAAGGACAATGCTTGTGAAGAACAGGAAAACAGAATTATTTCACATGTCAATCGTTCTCTTGAACGCATTGGATGTACCAGAAGAATTGAAAAAGAAGTGATCGCAAAAGACTGGGATATGCTGACAGAGGAAGATTTTGCACAGATTCAGAACAGCGGCTATCAGATTGAGTCGTTTCGTAGACCGGAAGGTACAGAAAAGGATGGATTCCAGACCTTATATTTTATGAATCTGAATCGGACAGAAGAAGAACTGATTCCGGCTGTGAAAAAGCTGTTTGGTAAACGTGGATGCACAGATGATTCTGAAAAAGAAAACAATAAAAATCTTAATGATATCGGAAGAGTGTTCCGTGTAAAAGGATTTATGAAGAATCAATCCGGTGACTGGATGGAGCTGAATGCGACAACACAGAAGATGACAGTAAATCTAATCAAAGAAGGACAGGAGATTCTAATCGTGATCGGTGAGGATTTGAAAGAAGACAAGATTCGCGAGTGCCTGGAAGACAAATGCACTGAGGGAGCGGAAAATGAGTGAAATTCAATTGCCGGAAGCATTTCTGAAACTAGGAGAAGTGCTGGAACAAGGACAGTTTGAACTGCTTTTTACAGAAGAAAAACTGCGGCTGGTTTATTTGATGAACGATGCGGTAGAGAGCTTTCTTGTCTTTGAAAATGCAAGGATGACAGGTCAGTATAGAGAGGATTATGAAGGTGAACTAGAAGCGGAGTTAAGTGTAACAGAAGAACCGGAGGAGTCCTATGTCCTTGTAGTTCATCAGGGTGAGACCGTGGTTACGATTTTTTTTGAGGATTTAAGTGAAGAAGTACACTTATATGACTATGGAGAAATCGGACATTTCTGGGTGAAAGGTGCGGAATATCTGCGTCAGATAGAATATAAGATTGCAATCGTACGGGATAAACTGGATTATCTGGGAGCAAAATACTGTAATCAGACGGAGCGGAAACTAGCTGCGCTGGCGGACTTTCCGCCGCTGAATCATTGCTGTTATCCGGCAGTTTCAGAGCAATATGTAGTTCCAAGGGAAAATCCGTGGGTACCGTCAGCAGAAGCACATCAAGTGATGCAGGAGCTTGCGGCAACAGTAGAAGATAAAAAGTTACTAAGATGTCTAAAGTTTTATCAGAAACATCCACGGAAGCGGAGGGCAAAAAAAGATTGCCGGGATGTTGCAGGAAAAGCGTCATGCAGAAGTCACAGATCTTTTGATGGAAGAACTGAAGATGGCAGCAGCAAATTACCCGAGAAGAAAATTCACAGATGAGGAAGAAAATCAGAATCGTAAGATTGAGAAGAGAGCATCAGAGCGGAAACGAGAGTTAGAAGAACAGGGATTTCGGATAAATATATTTCGTGAGGAACCATTTATTGCATCAAGAGATTCACTCCAATACAAAATCAGTCTGATGATCTGGGAAAAGAAAGGAAAAAAACGAAAAGTTCAGATAGAAGAATTTTCTGCTGACCGGAGAGGATAGGTATGGAACCATTTTATTATAGTAAGATGAACAAGATGCAGCAGGCGGCGTATCATGCAATCTGCCAGGGCGTCTTGCGGATGGAGAAGGAGATTCAGGTACCGCGTATGAGCGGAGAAGAATTGTATAATGTATTCTTCCAGATGCGCCTGGATCATCCGGAGATTTTCTGGGCAACGGATTTAAGTATCGTTATTATCAGGAATCGCCGAACATTCAGTTTCTGCCGGAATATTTGTTTGACCGGGCGAAGGTGAAAGAACATCAGAAGGCAATGAAATCCAGAGTAGAGAAACTTGCACGACCGGCGCAGAAATTATCAGAATCAGAGAAAGAAAAATACATTCATGATTTCATTTGCGAGAATGTAAAATATGATAAATTGAAGAAACCTTATTCACATGAGATTATTGGCCCGTTAGGGCAGGGCGTGGGAGTTTGTGAAGGCATTGCCAAAGCGGTGAAGGTGCTGTGCGATGCTCTTGGAATCTGGTGCATGATCGCTATTTGCGGGAATAATCCGGATAAGGGAATCAAATACCGTCATACATGGAATATCGTGCGGATTAATGGAAAATATTACCATTTAGATGCGACATTTGATAATACACTTACAAGAAATTGTACAATCGGAGAAGAAATCCGTTATGATTATTTCAATCTGGAAGATAAATCGATTTTCCGGGATCATGAGCCTTTGATCGCTCCGGCTATGAAGTGTACGGACGGAGATCATTTCTATTATAAAGAAAAGAAACTGTCTTTTACAAAATCGGAAGAAGTTTATAAAAGAGCACTTCAGATGGCAAAGAAAGGAAGAATTTTGACGTTTCACTGGCGCGGAGGTTATCTGACAAAAACAGTTCTGGAAGAATTGCTTGATCTGATTGAAAAAGCAGGTGCGGAGAAAGGGAAGAAACCAAGAATCAGCCTTAACTGGCCACAGGCAGTGATTCGTTTTGGGTATGTTGATGCAGAGATAGCAGGAAGTAGCGCAGCAGAAGAAGTGCAAATGGAAGAAGCGAATGAAGGTGAGATGCATTTTGGAGGTTGACTCTGAACAGTTACACATATTTTATATATGCTTCAGACCGCGATTGGTATCAGAGATTGGTATCAGAGTGATAGTTGAGAATTTACAAGAAAAAGTCAGTGTGATAGAATAGGATTGAACCGTGAAAGTTGTCGATATCTGTAGGATATAAGCGGGAGAAGAAACAACTTTCAAAACCAAAGATGGTGACAAAAGAGAGGTTAAACAGATGATAATTGTAAAAACATACAGAGGACACATTCGTAACTGGGAAGAACTTTGTGAGAGACTTGGAATTGATCTTACACTTTCCAGAGAAGAAAGAGAACATGAGATTTTGATTAAGGCATATCAGACATGGGGATGTGAGATGGCAGATCATATGCACGGAATGTTTGCATTTGCTCTGTGGGATGAGGAAGAGCAGAAGCTTTTCTGCCTGAGAGATCAGTTTGGAACAAAACCATTCTATTACTATGAGACAGAAGATGGAGAGCTTCTTTATGGAACGATGATCCGTGATATTATCGATCAGCCGGGATTTAAGAAAGAACTGAATGAAGAGATGCTTCAGCTGTATTTAAGTCTGACCTATGTTGCCGGAGAAAATACATTTTTCCGTGGACTGAAAAAACTGTTGCCGGGACGTTATCTGATCTGGCAGGATGGAAAGCTTGAGATTCACAGATACTGGAAACCGGAATTTCATCCGGATGAGAGCAAGACTCTGGAAGACTGGGCAGATGAGATTCATAATACTCTGAAAGAAATCATGCCGGAAGTGAAGACCGCAGATGAGAGAGTGGAGTCATTCCTGTCAGGTGGTGTAGATTCTTCCTATGTACTTGCAATGTCTGATGCAGAACAGGCAGACTGTTGTGGATATGAGGAAAGAGAGATTTGATGAATCTGTTCTTGCAGAGAAGACAGCACAGCTTCTTGGAAGAAAATTCTCCAGAAGTATCATTACACCGGAGCAGTTCTTTGATATTGTACCATATGTTATGTACAATATGGAACAGCCGCTTGGAGATGCATCTGCGATCGTATTTACACTTGGATGTAATGCGACAGCAGAACATACAAAAATCTGTTATTCCGGAGAAGGTGCGGATGAATTCTTCGGTGGTTACAATATGTACCGCAATGCAGAACGTTACGGTGAAAATCTGAAGAATTTCTATGTTGGAAATACCAATATCATGAAAGAAGACGAGAAGCAGAAGATTCTTAAAAATACGATCCGGACGTACTGCCAATCGAACTTGCACGAGGAATCTACGAGGAGACAGAAGGTCTTGATCCGCTTACAAAAATGTCCGATGTTGATATTCAGATCTGGCTGGAAGGCGATATCTATCTGAATGTAGATAAGATGAGTACCGCAGCAGGGCTGGAAATCCGTATGCCGTTGACAGATAGAAGAATTTTTGATATCGCATCTCGTATGCCGTCTCCCGCTAGAGAAAATGAAGAGCAGAACAAAGTGGCATTCCGTACCGCAGCAGCAAAAGTACTCCCGGAAGAGATCGCATTCCGTAAGAAACTAGGATTCATTGTGCCGATTCGTATCTGGATGGCCGATGCAAGATACAATCAGGACGTACAGCGTCTCTTCCACAGTGATATTGCAGAGAAATTCTTTGATGTGGATGCAATCAATGCGATTTTTGATGAATATGTTGGAGGAAATTCTGATAACTGGAGAAAAGTATGGACGATTTATACCTTCCTTGTATGGTATGAAGAGTACTTTGTGAAGAGATAATAAAAAGACTATGTATTAAGACTTTAAACATTTTTAAGTGATGGGGTGGAAGCATAAAAAGCTTTGCCCCTTTTTGTTATCCCTTTGATTATCCGGGATATCCACGAAAAAGAGACAAAAGAAAATCCACCGTATGCACCTACGCTATACAGTGGATCTTCACTTTGTTATTCCATCCATTGGAATATTCCTCCTTATTTACTTGATATCTATCTGAAACTATTATCTCAAATAGTGATTTTATATTTTATTTCATTTAATTATCCCATTGGAATATCCTTCTTTCGATTCTTTTTTTATCTATTTTGGATTTTAACTTATCGTCCCATTGGAATTTACCTCTTTCAATTTATTTGTTTGATGATTTAATGAACTATCCCATTGGATTCTACCTCTCTCTCTTTAAATATCGTTTCCGTTTTTTTAATTACTCTTTCTGGTGGTCTGTACCTCTTTCTTTAGATTTTTAAGGATTTAATTTACCTTCCCATTGGACTATACCTCTGTTTCTTTAAAATTAATTTTAATGAAAGGATTAAGTGTCTGGTGGTTTGTCCTCCTTTTTGTTTTTTATTTCGTTTCCTTTTTGTTGATTCTATATTAACTCACAGATAGGTATTTGTCAATAGAAAATCAGAAAAAAGTTAAAAATAATTTAAATATACAGAAAATAAGAAATAAAAAACACAAAAATACAGTCTATTAATTGCGCCTAAGGTAATTGCATTAGACAGAAAAGTGGACGCAATCTATGAAAACATGGTATGATACTAAGAAAAGAGTTGCCAGCTGCACATAGAACGAACAGCAACAGAATGCAATGCTACAGGTCCTTGCAACGGGCGGGAAATGGAGAGAGAAAATTGAGTAAAGAGTCAAGAACCAGCTGTGAAACATGCACTTATTATATTTATGATGAGGAGTATGAGTGTTATCTCTGTGATAAGAATATGGATGAGGATGATTACATCCGTCTGATGACAAATCAGCATTATCAATGTCCATATTATCGGAATGGAGATGATTATCTTGTTGTTAGAAAACAGCTGTAGAATCATAGAAAAAGCAAGGAAGTACAAAACCAAAAGAAAAGAATAAGAAGAAAAGCGGGAGAATCGTTGGATCAGATTCTCCCGTTTTTTAAGAAAGACCTTTGTGCAAGCACCGGTGGTTTCAGACCTTTTGACCCTGGTATCATTAAATAGTTTTCAATACTTTTTAAGAGCCGGTTATTGTCTTCAGGTTTCATAATGCAGAAGCGGATAAATTCGCCATCCGGACATTGGAAAGAAGAGCAGTCACGGATCATAAGTCCTTCTTTTTATACAAGCTTCGAATACATCGAAAGAAGTTACTTCTGGTTTTAAAATCTTCACAAGGATAAAGTTTCCATATGGAAAATAAACCTTGAAAGAAGACATCTTTTTAATTCAAGAAACATCCGGTCACGTTCCGTCAGGATTAATGAGCGTGTCTGACGGATGTAGGAAGTGTCTTTGAACATCTGCTCGCCGGCATATGCTCCAAGGCTGTTTAAGGACCATGGAATCTGCTTTTCTTTCATCTGAGATAAGAATTCTTTATTTCCGGTAATGCCGTATCCAAAACGCATTCCCGGAGCTGCGTAGAACTTGGACACACCGCGCAGTACCATGAGATTAGAGAAATCTTTTGTGTATGGAACAGCGGTTACTTCCTGAACGGAAGGTGCAAATTCTACATACGTTTCATCAATCATGACAAAGATATCGCGGTTTGCGCAGAATGAAAGCAATGCACGCATTTCATCTTTTAAGATGGCAGAAGAAGTTGGATTGTTCGGATTGCAGAGAATCAGAAAATCATACCGTTTAACAAAGTCCGGCAAAGATCTTCTACATCTAATTCAAAATCTTCCGCTTCCTGAAGATGATAATAGTCCTGTGTACTTCCGGAGAAAGAAAGTTCTCTGGAGTATTCAGAATAGGTTGGACCAAGAATCAGAGTGTGTTTCGGTGCTCTTGTTTCAATCAAGAGTGAAATCAGTTCGCTTGAACCGTTGCCCGGCAGGATGAAATCAGCAGGAACATCGCAGTACTCAGCAATTGTGTTGCGAAGCGATTTATAATCTCGGTCAGGATAAGAAGAAAAGAGGTCCACATGAGCCGCAACAGCTTCCTTAACAGAAGGGGAAAGTCCGAGTGGATTTACATTTCCGGCAAAGTTTGTAATACTGTTTTGGTCGATATGATAATACTCACTGATTTTCTCAATATCACTTCCATGAAAAACTGGTTTTGTATTCGTCATAGGCGTCTCCTCCTTAGTAGGTTTCGAATAAAATTCCAAGCGTATTTGGTCCACAATGGCTGGAAATCGTACAGCTTGCTTTCGTTATATGGATTTCATCAAAATGCATGGTTTCTTCAAGCGTATTCTTAACAAGTTCAATGTATTCAGGGGCAATCCCTGAGTGCGTGATAAAGATCAGAGATGGATCGATATCCGGATAAGAAGCAAGTTTGTCTTTTACATATTTTACAAGAACTTTATCAAGCGTTCCACGATATTTCTTTTCCTACATTCATACTGCCATCTGCTGTGCTGACTTCAATACATGGCTTTAATTTCAGAACATTTGCTCCGAGAGCAGCGACCGTCGAACAGCGCCCACCGGCATGTAGAAATGTCAGCGTATCCAAAATAAAGCTGGCATGACAATGCTTTGTGCGTTCGCGAAGAGCTTCGGCAATGTCTTCCGCTTTCAATCCCTGCTCGATCATCCGACCGGCATCTGTTACAAGAAGTCCGGTTCCGGTGGAGAGAGAGCAACTGTCAATGACATGGACATGTCCAAGTTCTTCAGCCGCAATACAGCAATTCTGATAGGCACTGGAGAGGGAACTGCCGAGATTGATATGGATCACTTCATAGCCTTCATCGACCCATGGTTTAAAATGTTCAATATATTCCGCAACATTGACGGCGGCTGTTTTTGGAAGGATTTTTTCATCATAATATTTCTGATAAATTTCTTCCGGTGTAATGTCAATGCCGTCCCTATAATCTTTTCCATCCAGAATGATGTGGAGTGGAAAATAGTGTACATGATAACGTTCTTTCAGTTCCTGATCCAGGTCACAGGTACTGTCGGCACTTAAAATGATCTTATTTGTAACAGAATCAGTCATAATTCTCCTCCTAAAGTAGTTCAACAACTTGAATTGTATGGCTAGTATATATTTATACTGCATAATGTGTACACAAATTATAACATATTTTTCCCATAGAGTATAGTTTTTGTATCCAAAAAACAATACAAAATAAGACTTTTTGCTACTGTTCGCTCATAATTACTACTTGTTCGCTCTTACTATATTAAAAATGCAAAGAATTTTGGAAGCTTTTATTGACATGTATAGATAATCGATATATAATCAAGCTAAGATATATAGATAACCGATATATCAGCTGGGAGTCAATCCCACAGCTGATATAGCCTCCGGCAGGATTGCAGAGGCATTCTTGAACTACTGTAAGATGAGCTTCATTTTGCAGTGAGAATGTTAAGAAGTGTACGGTTAACGTAAAATCAGAAGATTAGGAGGAATTGTTATGGCAGTTGACAGAAGTCTGGTATCAGGAAGCACAACGATGTTGTTATTAAAGCTTTTATCTGAAAAGGATATGTATGGTTACGAGATGATCGAGACCTTAAGAGAAAAGTCCCAGAATGTGTTTGAATTAAAGGCGGGAACGTTATATCCATTGCTTCATGGAATGGAAGATAAGAAATATCTGACAGTTTATGAGAAAGAGGTCGGAGGTAAGGTTCGTAAGTATTACAGTATTACGAAAACCGGGAGGAAAGTTTTAGAAGAGAAGAAAGAAGAGTGGAAAATTTATTCATCGGCTGTAGTGAATGTGATGAATGCAGCAGTTTGTTAGAAAGGGTGATGTTTGATGAGACGAGAGGAGTATTTGTATACATTAACAGAACAGATTCGCTGTAAGATGGCAAGAGGGACGATAGAACAGGAGATCAATGATCATATTGAGGATCAGAAAGCGGAATTCCTAAGTGAAGGAATGAGTCAGACAGAAGCAGAAGAAGCTGCGGTTCGAGAAATGGGTGATCCGGTAGAAGTCGGGCTTGAGATGGATAGAATCCACCGGCCGACAATGGCGTGGGGAATGATTGCGCTGATTGTTGGGTTAAGTCTTGCAGGCTATCTTTTACGGAGTGTTATGTATCAGACTGCTTTAGGTATTGAGCAGAGTGCGGGAAAAACAGAAGAACTGTTCTGGACAGGAATGTCATCGAGCTGGCATACGTCGCTGGAACTGCCGGCACTTTTGATTGGACTTGTGCTGATGATCGGCATTTGCTATATGGATTATACGAGGATTGCGGCTTATGCAAAACAAATCTTGATTGTATATCAGGTTTTATTATTGGTCGGACTGCAGTTTACGGGGCTGAAAGTGAATGGAGCGGCGAGGTATATTAGAATACCGTTTGGAAATATTGGATTGAATCTGATTGACTTACTTTGGCTGACAATTCCGTTGTTTGCAGCGGTATTATATAGTTATAGAGGTCAGGGATACCGAGGAATTTTAAAGGCAATCCTCTGGATGATCATTCCATCTTATTTTCTGTTCATAAGAAGCCGAGCCTGATTGCGGCAATGATACTGGAATTGGTTTATTGTGTGGTTCTGGCGGCGGCTGTTTACAAAGGCTGGTTTCAGGTTTGTAAAAAAGCAGTACTTACGGGAATCGGAGCAGTAGTCGTTCTGATACCGGTTCTGCTTGCGGGAGGCCTCTGGTGTTTTGGCAAGGCTTACCAAAAAAGAGCGTGTAGTGGCTATTTTATCGATCGGTGATTATGCAGCAAATTTCCCAGGAGTCAATGTGATTCGGGAAATGATTTCCGGAAGCTCAGCATTTCATGGCAATCCGCAGTTTAAAGAACTTCTGACATCTGTAGACGGAAGTGTCCATCTGCTTGCCAGTGTGGTAGCTGCTTATGGAATACTGGCAGGTATTCTACTGGTTCTTTGTCTGGCGGTTCTGATCCTTCGGTTTGCTAAGATTTCATTAAATCAGAAGAACCAGCTTGGTATGGTGATGGGAACAGGATGTACAGCATTGTTCCTGATTCAGACAGTAGTTTTTATATTAGAAAATCTGGGAGGAGTCGGTAATATGGGAATCTACTGTCCATTCTTTGGAACAGGAAGATCAGGTATGCTGACATCTTATATCCTGCTCGGATTACTACTCAGTATCTGCAGATATCAGAAGACAGCGCCGGAACCGGTAATCAGGTCCTGGCGCTGGAGGCAACGTTCTCAATCATGAAAAATAAATTATTTTGTTGTATTACGACGAATTAATACAGGGGCAATTTGTTTATGAACAGGTTCACCTAATGGTTTGGGAGCACGCTTTTTCTGCTCATCCATCTGCCGGACCAGAAGATCCATGGCGGTTTTGGCAATGACATCAATCTGCTGACCAACGGTTGTGATTGGAAGGATTGCTTCGCTGGCAATTGGGGAATCGTCAAATCCAACAATCTCATATGTTGAAGGAAATGTTCCGTATTTTTGGAAAATTAAATTCAAAAACATATTGGCATAGGTATCATTCGCAAGAAAGATGCCTTTTTTTTGATCAGGGTATTTGGCTTCTATTTTATCGAAAATTACCCGGATCACGTTTAAAATCTCCTGATAAGTATTACCTTCTACACTCAGATCGATATGATATGGAACATGATGTTCTTCACAAGTTTCCTTAAAAGCCCGGATACGGTCATAAGCCGGGGCAGACTTTGTCACATTGACATTTATATGAATCAGTATGTCACATTTATCCCGGATCAACAAGGAAGTAGCCTGAAGTGCTCCCATATAGTTATCAGTATTGACGCTGCTGATATGTTCTGCCTCACGTTCAATTGCTATGACAGGAATCTGATAAGAAGCAAGCTTTTCGGAAGCAAGCGTATGGCTTAATACGATCAGGCCTTCAATCTGATAAGACAGAAGTTCTTCAATGTACTGTTGTTCTTCTTCAGCACCATGTTCACTGGCGAAAACAAGAAATTTATAATGATAATCACTGTAACTGGAAAGGAATTGTGTCAGCATCTCAGAATAATAGTGCAGATAAAGGTTTGGAACAATGATTCCGATAAATTCACTTTTTCCATTCGCCAGGACCTTTGCCAGCTTATTCTTTTTTTATATCCAAGTATGTCAAGAGCCTGTGAAATCTTTTCCTGGTTTTCTAAGGTAAGAGAATCAGGATGATTGAAATATCTTGATATTGTAGTCTTTGAAAAATTTGTATATTCTGCAATATCTGCAAAAGTTACCTGTTTTTTACTCATAAAAGCGGAATCTCCTTCAATATGATGGCTGATGGTTCATAATATCTTTTAGTATAGCAATTCTCATGGAAAAACACAATGGGAAAATAACCGATTACGTAACCGGTTATTTTCACACGCAAAAGTGTTGACAGAATGAGAGGAATAGAGTATTATCAAATTAGAAAGTAACCGGTTACTTAACCGGTTTTCCATAAGGTTAAAGGAATGGAGGAAGAAGTGCATGAAAAGAATGCAAAATCAAGTCAAGGTCCGTAAGCAAACGAACGTGGAGAGAAAAGATGACTTATATGAAGAAAAACTGGCAGTTATATCTTTTCTTCCTAATGCCAGGGCTTTTACTGACAATTATTTTTAAGTATCTTCCGATGGGTGGTCTTCTGATTGCGTTCGAAGACTACAATGTAATCAAAGGAGTTCTTGGGAGTCCATGGGTCGGACTGGAGTATTTCAGACGATTTTATCTTCTTCACCAGATTTTATGAATTATCTGATGAATACATTAAAATTGAGTATCTACGGATTGCTGTGGGGGTTCCCGGTTCCAATTATTCTTGCATTGCTTCTGAATCGTATTCAAAAGACAGGAATCAAGAAGAAAGTTCAGCTTTTGATCTATATGCCGAACTTTATTTCCGTCATCGTACTTTGTGGTATGGTCCGTATTTTTTATCGCCTGTAGGACCGCTGAATAAAGTACTCGGAATTAGCACAAATTGGATGACAATGCCTTCTGCATTCCGGACAATCTATATTGCAAGCGGAATCTGGCAGGCGGCAGGATGGGCATCTATTATGTACACGGCAGCATTGTCGAATGCCAGCAAAGAGCTGGAAGAAGCAGCCATCATGGATGGAGCGAATCTTCTGCAGCAAATCTGGTATGTGGAACTTCCTGCCATCAAGGATATCATTGTAATTCAGTTTATTCTGCAGGCTGGAAACATTATGAGTATTGGATTCGAAAAAGCCTATGCATTACAGACAGATATGAACTTGCCGGCATCGGAAATCCTGTCTACATATGTATATCGTATCGGACTTTTAAATGGCGATTATGGATATTCTACAGCAGTAGGTCTTTTCAATTCTGTTGTAAATGTTATCTTGCTGGTCTTTGTAAACTGGGTTGTTCAGAAACTGAATGATGGAGAAGGATTATAGGAAAGAGGGAGAAAAGATGGAGAAAATGAAGAATAAAAAATATTCAAGGACAGACAGCGTAATCCTTGGAATCGGATTTACCATTCTTGGTTTATTCGTCCTTTCTATAGCAATACCGATTGTTTATGTGGTACTCGCATCCTTTATGGATCCGAATGTTTTGAATAACCAGGGATTGAGTTTTAAAATCAAGGACTGGACATTAGATGCCTATCGAAGAGTATTAGAGAATGCAATGATCTGGCGTGGATTTTTAAATTCTTTCCTGTATTCACTTGCATTTACAGTTATTTCCGTTTTTGTGACATTGCTGGCAGCATATCCGTTGTCCAATAAAAAAGAATTTGTAGGAAGAGAGATATTCAATATTATTTTCCTGATCACAATGTTCTTTGGGGGTGGAATGATTCCTACCTTCATTTTGATCAATCAGCTGCACTTGGTTAATACGGTGTGGGCAATCCTGATTCCGGGGGCATTTAATGTATGGAATATGATTCTCGCAAGAACTTATTATCAATCAATTCCGACAGAATTAAGAGAAGCATCTGCTATCGACGGTGCAAATGAGATCCAGCATTTTTTCAAAATCATGATTCAGGTATGTAAACCAATCATTGCAGTACTGGCACTCTGGTCTTTTGTTGGAATGTGGAACAGCTATTTTGATGCACTGATCTATTTAAATGATGCTGATTTGCAGCCATTACAGTTAGTACTTCGTTCCATTCTGGTACAAAATACACCTCAATCGGGAATGATCGCTGATATCCAGAGTACGGCAGAAATGGCAAAAATAGCAGAACAGCTTAAATATGCAACCATTGTAGTATCAAGTTTACCACTGTTAGTAATGTACCCATTCTTCCAGAAATATTTTGATAAAGGAATTATGGTCGGATCGGTAAAAGGCTAATAAGAAAGGAACGATACAGATATGAAGAAAAGAAAAGTAAATGCATTACTTGCAATTGGACTATTCTTGACGATGATGGTGGGAATTGCAGGATGTGGAAAAGAGCGGCAGCTTGCGGCTGAAATTGATCCGGATACACCTGTATCGGAAGTGCAGTTTCCATTGAAGGAAACCGCAGAGCTTTCCTTTATTACAAGTGCACCGGCTACATCAACACAGGAGCCAAATGAACGAGTGATCTTTCAGCGCATGGAAGAGCAGACAAATGTTCATATTGACTGGACTTGTTTTGTATCAGACCAGTTTTCTGATAAGAAAAACCTGGCACTTGCCCAGTTTGGAAATCTGCCGGACGGATTATTCAATGCCGGAATGAGTGAGTATGACCTGCTGCGTTATGCAAAACAGGGAATTATCATTCCTTTGGAGAACCTGATTGATAAATATATGCCGAATTTACAATCTGTTTTTGAAAAATATCCGGAATACAGGGTTATGTGTACCGCCCCGGATGGACATATATATTCCTTTCCATGGATTGAGCAGCTTGGAGCAGGGAAAGAAGCCATTCAGGCAATCGGAGATATCCCGTATATCAACAAAAAATGGCTGGATTATCTTGGACTTGAGATTCCGACAACAACGGATGAACTGGAACAGGTATTAATTCAGTTCCGTGATCATGCAGATGAACTTGAGAAAGAATTTTCCATTGAAGGTGATGTAATCCCGATGTCCTTTATTATCAACAATGGAGATCAGGATCCTGCGATTTTGATCAATGGATTTGGAGAAGGCTATGGTGATACAGGGGATCATTTTGCAGTGACGGATGAAGGAAAGGTCATTTACACAACGGTTCAGGAAGGGTATAAAGAAGGTATCCAATGGTTACATAAGCTTGTAACAGAGGATCTGGTCGACCCGGAAGCATTTACACAAGAGTGGTCCACCTATGTGGCAAAAGGAAAGAATCATCGATATGGTCTCTGCTTTACATGGGATATTGCAAATATCGATAACAATGAAGATTATGTGATGCTGCCAGCGTTGACAGGACCGGATGGAATGAGAAATATCACAAGACAGAACAACAGCGAAACAAGTGGATTCGATCGTGGAAGATGTGTCCTTACATCCAGCTGTCGTGACACAGCACTTGCCGCCGCATGGATCGATCAGATGTATGCCCCCCTTCAGTCACCGCAGAATAACTGGGGAACTTATGGAGAAAAGGATTCTTTTAACATTTTTGAACTGACCAGGAATAAAGATGGCGGAGAAATGCTGAAGCATATGGATCTTGGAACTCAGTCTCCGGTAGAAGTACGTGAGGCACAATCTGTAAATGGTCCGCTTGCTATACTAAATGAATATTAATGTATATGTAACACAGCCGGAAGATGCGAAATGGCGGCTTGACAATATGCATGAGACATATTTGGCAGATATGAACAGCAAATACGTTTATCCGAATGTATTTATGAGTATTGATGATACAAACAAAGTGTCACAGTATGATACAGATATTAAGAAATATGCAGAACAGAAGAAAGCAGATTGGATCCTGAACGGTGGAATTGATGAAGAATGGGACTCTTATCTGAAAAAAATGGAACAGTATGGACTTTCTGATTATCTTTCAATTAAACAGAAATACTTTGATCAGTATCAGGAGTCATTGAGTGAAGAAAAATAACGCTACGAACAATAGGAGAATTTGCATGAGTGAAATGTTAGAAAAGGCTAGAAAATATGAATATGAACAGGGGAAGCAGATAAAAGCAGAAGACAGACCGGCTTTTCATGTGAGTCCATATGTCGGATGGATGAATGACCCGAATGGTTTTTCATACTATCAGGGAGAGTACCATCTTTTTTATCAGTATAATCCATACGATACACACTGGAACAGTATGCATTGGGGTCATGTGGTTAGTAAAGACTTATTACATTGGAAATATCTCCCGGCAGCTCTTGCACCAGATGAAGAATACGATAAGATTGGATGTTTTTCGGGAAGTGCAATAGAGTTGGATGATGGCAGACAATTGCTTATGTATACAGCCGTAGATCATGAAACAATGGAAGATGGAACTGTAAGGGATATTCAGACACAGGCAGTGGCTGTTGGAGATGGAAAAGATTATAAGAAATATGAGAAGAATCCTGTTCTGACAGCCAAAGATCTTCCGGAAGGTGCAAGTAAAGTGGATTTTCGTGATCCAAAGATCTGGAAAGGAAAAGATGGGAACTTCTATTGTGTTATCGGAAGCAGACCGGCAGATGGAAGTGGACAGATTCTTCTTTATAGAAGCGAAAACGGATTTGACTGGAAATTTGTCAGCATCCTTGCAAAAAATAAGAAACGTTTTGGAAAGATGTGGGAATGTCCGGATTTCTTTGAACTGGATGGGAAACACGTTCTTTTGACCAGTCCACAGGATATGCTGCCGGAAGGCTTGGAATATCATAACGGAAACGGTACTTTATGTATCATAGGAGAAATGGACAAGGATACATATACCTTAAAAAGAGCAGTTTACGCAATCTGTGGATTATGGAATTGATTTTTATGCAATGCAGACGTTGGGAACCCCGGATGGCCGGAGAATTATGATTGGCTGGATGCAGAACTGGGACACGATTGCTCATCGTTGCAATGACTCAAAATGGTTTGCGCAAATGAGTCTGCCGAGAGAATTGTCTGTGAAGAACGGAAGACTTTATCAAACTCCAATCAAAGAACTCGATGCACTGCGCAAAAACAGAGTTGAGTACAACGATGTAGTAATAGATAATGATACGATCACATTAGATCGCGTCGAAGGACGAACCATCGACATGGAACTCGTGATACGTCCGGAAGATAAAGAAAATGTATATAAGAAATTCGCATTACGTTTTGCACAGAATGAGAAATTCCATACAGAATTGTGTTTCCGCCCGGATGAGTCTGTCCTGAAAATTGACAGAAAATTTTCGGGAAGCGAACGAGCATTGGTTCATCAGAGAAGATGTCTGGTAAATGGAGATGCCAATGAATTAAAGCTTCGTGTGATTCTGGACAGATTTAGCGCAGAAGTATTTATTAATGATGGCGAGCAGGTTATGTCGGCTGTCATATTTACAGAGCAGGAGGCAAAAGGAATTTCATTCTTTGCGGAAGGTGCAGCTAAAATCGATGTAGTGAAATATGATCTGGTATAGAAGTTACATGATAAATATACATTGAGATTGAAAATGCATGGATAATGATAAGGGGATTCCTGATTAAGGAATCCCCTTATGTAGTATAGGAGTATATAGTATTGATGATAGAAGTAAGAAGAAAAAAAGACATGAAAACGAACTGCACGAAAAAATATATGCAGTTGTATCATAATGAACAATGTTATGAAGAATTAATGCAGTCATTGGAAGAGGCTTATCAGAACAGACCTGCTGAACTTAGACGGTTAGATAATAAAAAGAGAAAAAGAACCGAATTGGTATCGAAACAGAAATATGCTTGGGATAACGATGTATCCGAAGCTATTTGCAGGGGGATTAAACGGTGTGATAGAGCATTTGGATTATTTGTCTGAGCAGAAGATCACCTATCTTCATCTGATGCCGCTTCTGAAAATGCCGCATCCATATAATGACGGTGGCTATGCGGTAGAGGATTTTAAACAGGTAGATCCTGAAATTGGAACAAACGAAGAGTTGGAAAAGTTGACAAAAGAGCTGAGAAAGCGTGGCATCAGCTTATGTCTGGATGTAGTTATGAATCATACGGCAGATACACATGAGTGGGCGATACGAGCCAAAAGAGAGGCGAACAGGAATATATGGATCGCTATCAGTGCTATGAGACGCGAGAAATTCCGGATCAATTTGAAAAGACTATGCCGCAAGTGTTTCCGGAAACCGCTCCGGGCAACTTTACATGGTGTGAAGAGATGCACAGACATGTACTGACAACATTCTATCCTTATCAATGGGATTTGAATTATCATAATCCGAAAGTATTTAATGAAATGATTGGGAATATCCTGTATCTGGCAAATATGGGAGTCGAAGTATTCCGTATTGATGCAGTTCCGTATATTTGGAAGGAGTTGGGAACCAACTGCAGAAATCTTCCGCAAGTTCATAGTATTGTCCGTATGCTGCGTATGATCCTTGAAATGGTTTGCCCAGGTGTGATCTTAAAAGGCGAGGTTGTTATGGAGCCAAAAGAACTTCCGGTTTATTTTGGAACAGAGCAAGAGCCGGAATGCCATATGTTATACGGTGTTTCCAGTATGGTGAATCTGTGGGCAGCACTGGCTACAAGAGACACAAGAATGCTGAAGCATCAGATGGATGTGATTCACAGTCTTCCGAAGAACTGCTATTTTGTCAATTACCTTCGCTGTCATGATGATATCGGCTGGGGCCTGGATGAAGAGCAGGAGAAGAAGCTGGAGATAGATCCGATTCAGCACAAAGAATATTTATATCATTTCTTTGAGGGGACATATCCGTACAGCTTTGCTCGTGGTGAGCTCTATAATTACGATCCGGTGACCAAAGATGCCAGAAGCTGTGGAACAACGGCAAGTCTGTGTGGAATCGAAAAAGGTGGATTTGAAGGAGATCCTGAGCAGGTGAAACAGGGAATCCAGAGAGTGCTGATGATGCATGCGGCATGTATGAGCATGGAAGGTTTTGTGATGCTTTCATCCGGAGATGAGATCGGTCAGGTCAATGATTACAATTATAAGAAAAACCCGGATACTGCTGCGGACAGTCGGTATCTGCATCGAAGTCCGTTCCAGTGGGAGAATGTAGAGAAGAGAAAAAAACCAGGTACTGTACAGTATGCGATCTGGAATGGTTTGAAACAGATGGAAGAATTCAGACGTGAGGAAAATTGCTTTTTGGAGAGACTGCCGGTATCTCTACATGGGATACAGGAAATTCCTCAGTCTTCGCAATCAGAAGGACAGCAGGAAGAGAAGAACTGATCTGTCTGGCTAATTTCTCGGAGTATGGACAGAATGCATGGTTGAATTGTCTGGAAGGTGAATATGAAGATTTATTTACAGGAGAAAAACTGGAGATGAACTCGGTATGGATGAATCCTTATCAGTACAGATGGTGTGTGAAAAAAATAGAAATCTGTTGAGAATAGAAAAAAATGTTGTCGCTTTGGCAGCAGAATGGAGAAGAAAATGAAAAAAATATGATGTAGTAGCACTTGGAGAATTATTGATTGATTTTACAGAAAACGGAAAGAGCAATCAGGGAAATCCTCTTTTTGAGGCAAACCCAGGAGGAGCACCGTGTAATGTACTTGCGATGCTGACAAAGTTAGGACATAAGACAGCATTTATCGGAAAAGTAGGTGAAGACTTTTTCGGAGAGCAGTTAAGAGATGCAATTACAGAAGTTGGGATCGACGCATCCGGATTATGCACAGATAAAGAAATCCATACAACACTTGCTATGGTACATACTTATCCGGACGGAGACAGAGATTTTTCATTTTATCGTAATCCGGGTGCTGATATGATGCTGAACAAAGAAGAGATTTGTGAAGAACTTATCAAAGCAACAAAGATCTTCCATTTCGGAACATTGTCTATGACACATGAAGGAGTGCGCGAAGCAACAAAAGAAGCCATTCGTATTGCGGAAGAGTCTAGTGCGATTATTTCTTTTGACCCGAACTTACGTCCTCCGCTTTGGAATTCACTGGATGAGGCAAAAGAGCAGGTGTTATACGGTCTCGGACATTGCCAGATTCTTAAAATCTCTGATAATGAGATTCAGTGGCTGACAGGTGAAGAGGATTATACTGCAGGTGTAAACTGGATCAGAGAAAGATATCAGATTCCGCTGATTCTTGTATCTATGGGAAAAGAAGGAAGCCGCGCTTATTATAACGGAAGCATCGTAGAGATAAAACCGTTCCTTCAGAAAAATACAATTGAGACAACAGGAGCCGGAGATACATTCTGCGGTTGTGTATTACATTATATCTGTGAACATGGAATGGAAGACTTAAAGGAAGAAAACCTGAAAGATATGCTGACATTTGCAAATGCGGCCGCTTCTGTGATCACAACAAGAAAAGGTGCACTGCGCGTAATGCCTACAAGAGAGGAAGTTCAGAATCTGCTGATCGAGCGAGCTGCAGAGTAATGTGTGCTGAAAAATAGTTGAGGAGAATAATACTCTGAAAAATGAAACAGAGAGGATACGCAAGTTACAAACGTATTCTCTCTGTTTTGTTCTCACTTATATCTAGTAACTGTTCAGAGCCAACCTCCAAAATGCTACGCATTTCGTCGGTGTGGCGTATCCGCCAAATAAAATTTCAAAAACAGTCTTAAAAATGCAAGCATTTTACACCTGTTTTATGAAATTTTGCTTGGTTCTGAACAGTTACATTTCCTATAAGCAAATTTCGGCAGTCCGCCTTCTTCCGGTACTTTTACAGAACCCTGGATGAGAGGCAGTGCATAGTCGATAAACTGCTGTCCGATATCGGAACCATTTCCTGTGATCCAGTCTAAAGGAACTGTTTTCTCCTGATTACAGATGAGATTTACATCTTCCGGAGCGTAAGTAATGTGGTAATCCGCATCGTCTGTACGGTGGAAGGCGATCATCATTCCTGTTGTTCCCTTCAGTGCAGTCTGCACACCGAAAGAACCGGAAGCAATTGCTTCTTTCTCGTCTGTCGCAGAGAGCATAGCGGAAGAACAACGCTGGTTGACATTGAGCTCGATAGAACGAACTTTTACGCCAAGGCGGTCTTTCACGAGGTTTTCCAGATATTTTCCGGAGCCTGTCAGCATTTTATGTCCGAATGTGTCTACGCCTACATCACTTGCAAGCTCGCAGACAAACACCGTTTCCGTCATTAATTCCTTCGGAAATGCAGACAACCAGGTTGGAAGTATGCTCGAAAGCTTTCTGAACATCTGCAAGGAACTGTTCCTGATCAAATGCAACTTCCGGAAGATAGATGAGAACCGGATTGTCGCCTTCGAATTTACGGGCAAGGACACTGGCAGCGGCCAGCCATCCGGCATGACGTCCCATGATCTCAACGATTGTAACGGATTTTTTATTATCATAAACGGAGGCATCGATGGCAATTTCACGGACAGTGGAGGCAACATATTTTGCAGCACTTCCGAATCCCGGTGTATGATCTGTGAGAACCAGGTCATTGTCGATTGTCTTAGGGATTCCGATGAAACGGATCTCGCTGTTTACAGTCTCAGCATAGCGGGAAAGCTTGCTTACGGTATCCATGGAATCATTTCCACCAATATAGAAGAAGTAACCGATATTGTACTTCTCAAATTTTTCAAAGAGCTGCGGATAGACAGCGTCTGTCAGTCTTCCGGAAGCTTGTAGCGGCAGGAACCAAGATAAGATCCCGGTGTTGTCTTAATCAGTTCAAGCTCACCGTTCACTTCTAAAGGTTTCATATCCATCATATTCTCATTCAGGAAGCCTTCGATCCCGTTGATCATTCCATAAATTGTTCCAATGACATCCTCACGGTTCAGTGCTTCGTAAACAACCCCATAAAGGCTGGCATTAATAACGGCGGTCGGTCCGCCGGACTGTCCGACGATTGCATTCTTCTTCATAAAGTTTCTCCTTTGGTTTAAGTTGAGATAGTCGATTTCTGTTGTCAATATATTCTAAGAACTCAATAATATATTGATGATTCGTTATTACTATAGCTGAAAAAAAAAGAAAATTTACAACAATAAGTCGAAAACATGATATAATGTGTGCAAAAGAAAAGGAAGCGACGTCGAAGACGGCATTTACTTTTCTTACGCCATTATCGAATGAACAGCCTGTGTAACAGGCGGTGGAGCGCGGTTAGCGTGGGCTCATGAGATAGTCAAACGTAAAAGAAAAGGGAAGCGACGCCGTAGGCGGCATTTTAAAATGGAGGAAAAACCATGAAATATATTTCATTTGCAATTCCATGTTATAATTCAGAAGCATATATGGAAAAGGCAATCAATTCGATACTTGTCGGAGGAGAGGATGTAGAGATCATTGTTGTCAATGATGGATCAAAGGATGGAACTCAGGAAATCGCAGAACGATATCAGGAAAAATATCCGACGATTGTAAAAGCAGTCGCGAAGCCAAATGGTGGACACGGAGATGCAGTGAACTGTGGACTGGAGCATGCGACAGGAAAGTATTTTAAGGTTGTAGACAGTGATGACTGGGTGGACGAGGAAGCATTGCTGAAGGTCCTTGATACGATCAAAGGATTTGTAAAAGATGAGTCTGAAGTAGATATGGTCATTGCGAACTATGTATATGAGAAGGTTGGAATGACGCATAAGAAAGTCATTCGTTACGATAACGTTCTTCCCAGAGAATCAGATTTTTAAATGGGAGGATATCGGACATTTCCGTCTGGATCAGTATATCTTGATGCATTCTGTAATTTACCGTACAGAGATGCTTAAGCTTTGTCAACTGGAATTACCGAAGCATACATTCTATGTAGATAATATTTATGTGTATTATCCACTGCCGCATGTGCGTACACTTTATTACATGAATGTAGATCTTTACAGATATTTCATCGGACGTGAGGATCAGTCAGTCAATGAGAAGGTGATGATCAACAGAATCGACCAGCAGCTTTTCGTAACGAAGAAAATGATTTCTATGTATGAGCTGCGTCTGATCGGAAGCAAAAAGCTGAGAAAATATATGGTGAATTATCTGGCGATCATGATGACAGTTTCTTCTATTTTATGCATTCGCTCTAAGAAGAAAGAGAACCTCGAGAAGAAGAAAGAACTGTGGGCTTATCTGAAGAAAAAAGACTATAGGACTTATATGAAGATCCGTTATGGAATTCTTGGACAGACGATGAATCTTCCGGGAAGATCAGGAAGAAGAGTGTCTTCACTTGCGTATACGGTTGCGAGAAGATTGATCGGGTTTAATTAAATAAGAACAGTTAAAAAATTCTATGAATATTTGGGACAGGTGAATTAATAAACCAGTCATGACATATACTGATTTGGATGAATTTAGCTTTTAGAAAAGAGTAAAAGATCTGAAGAAAGGAAGTATATGACATGGCTGTTTTATTTTCAGAAAGCAAGACAAAACAAAATCTGATGCGTGCGTTCGCAGGAGAGGGACAGGCGCGAAACCGTTATACATTTGCGGCGGAGCAGGCACGGAAAGAAGGAAAACCTGCAATTGCAGACATTTTCCTATACACAGCAGACCAGGAGCGGGCACATGCGGGAAGTTACTATGAATTGTTAAAAGAAGCATCAGGAACGAATATCTTTATTGATGGAAGTTATCCGGTAGATGAGACGAAGACTCTGGTTCAGCTGTTGCGTGCGTCAGAACATAATGAGCAGGAAGAGGCGGAGGATGTGTATCCGGCATTTGCAGATGTAGCGAAACAGGAAGGATTCTTTGAGGTAGCAGCAACATTTCAGCAGATTGCAGAGATAGAAGCAGCACATAGCCAAAGATTCCGTAAGATTGCAGACAGCCTGGAGAATAACACGTTTTATATGTGCGAAAATACGGATGGAACCAAAAAATGGATCTGTACAAATTGCGGTCACATCCACGAAGGAAAAGAAGCACCTGCATTGTGTCCGGTATGCAAGCACCCACAGGGATATTTTCTTCCTGGTTTTCTTGATTTGCACATTGGATTTTAGGCAATGAGGCATTTCAGAAGTTTTTGAAAAAACGGGCAGATTTATGAATGAAGAGGAACAGCAGGTGGCATGTGTATTGCCAATGGGCTTGTTCCTCTTTATTATCTATATATTATGAAAGTTCCCTGTCCTTCCCAATAAAGAAAAGTGCAATCGTATCCGGTCCGACATGGCTTCCGGTACAGAAATCATAAGAAGTATTTATAAAATCACGCACTTTGATTTTCTGTTGGATCTTGTCCATGATGTAAAGCGAATCTTCATATGCATCTGCATGTGCGATCCCGAGAATCTGCTTTTCTGGCTCTACAATGTTGTCACAGACCAGATTGACCAGTTCGTTCAATGCGGATTTACGTCCGCGACAGTTCTTGTAAAAACGATATAGCCATCTTTGTTTCCACGTAAGATTGGTTTGATCTTAAGAACATTTCCGATGGTGGCAACGCTTCCTTTGATTCTTCCGGTGCGAGAAAGATATTTTAAATCCCCGACAGTGAAGACTCCGTTCATTTTTTTCAACATAACATTCCGAGTATCAGCGACCTCATCCACAGACATTCCTTTGGCACGCATCTCGCTGGCATAGATGGCAAGGATGCCCTGGGCAAGTGAGGCATTGAGAGAGTCGACCAGACGAATCTTGTGCTTATCTCCGAATTCATCTAACAGCTCTTCCGAAGCTAATCTTGCGGAATTGTAAGTACCACTGATATTTTTACTCAGTGAGAAATATAATACATCCTGGTCTGCTTCGAGTGCGCTTCGAAATGCTTCCTCAAAGGTAGCAGTGCTGATCAGTCCGGTTTTGATTTCGCAGCCCCTGCTCATGGCCTGATAATATTCGGTTCCTTTCTGACGTTCTTCCTCCGGTGAAAGATCCGGGTCAAAACAGGTAATCTCTTTGCCGTCAACAAGATTGACGAAAGAAACGACATGGATATCGTATTGTTTTCGCAGTAACAGCAGGCAGATTTGCCGCTGAATCAACAAAAACCTGAAACATAGTATCTTTATCCTCTTATCCCTGTTTATTTTTGCAGTAAAAATTTTAGAGCAATAATATAAATTCTAACACTGAATGGAAAGGAATGCAATTAAGAGAAAATAAAATCGATTTGCCTTAGTCTAGTAATAAAATTATAAAATCTTAGAAATAATAATAGAATCTATAAAAGTTAATAGAATGCAAAAAACAATAAAATTCATATAGTTTTTACATTGCGATGCAAAAACTATTGAATATTATTGCTTTTTACATTATCATAGGTGAGACGATGTGGAAAATCAATACTATTGGAGATTTATCAGGATTATCTAAAACAGCATGGCGTGGACGAAGAGCAGATTATTGCAATTAATTTTGAAGATCTTGATTATGAGGAACTGACAGAATATAAGTAACTACAGCGACTATATGTAGTCGCTGAAATAAATACCGTAGTTTCGGGGCTTTCAGCCCAGTGACCACGAGTTTTGAGAGGAGAAAAGAACTTATGAAAAGAGGAAAAAAGATTCTGGCATTCTTGCTGATCATTACAATGCTTCTTCCATTTGTAATGAATATTCCGGCAGAAGCGGCAGAAAAAAAGCAAACAGTTAGATGTTTTGTTTACGCATGACACACACTCTCATTTAAACAGCTTTTCAACCATCGTAGATGGAGAACAAAAAGAAGTCGGCGGATTTGCGAAGCTAAAGACTCTGATTGACGAGAAGAAGAAAGAGAATCCGGATACACTGATACTGGACGGCGGCGATTTTTCAATGGGGACGCTGATCCAGACAGTTTATGATACCGAAGCAGCGGAACTTAGGATGCTGGGATATCTCGGATGTGATGTGTCAACCTTTGGAAATCATGAATATGATTATCGTTCAAAGGGACTGGCAGACATGCTGACAGCGGCGAAGAATTCCGGCGAGACGGTACCGAGTCTTGTTGTGTGCAATGTAGACTGGGACAGCATGGAAATGAACGGATTAAGTGAAGGGCAAAAACAGATCCAGTCAGCATTTGAAAACTATGGCGTAAAGGATTATGTGGTTGTTCAGAAAGATGATGTAAAAATCGCCGTAGTGGGCGTGTTTGGAGTAGATGCCCTGAAATGTGCACCGACCTGTGAATTATTATTTAAAGATCCGGTCGAGTCAGTTAAGAAAACGGTAGAAGAGATCAAAAAAAGAATGAAACGGTAGATATGATTGCCTGTGTGTCTCACAGCGGAACCTGGGAGGACGAGAAAAAATCAGAAGATGAGATCCTTGCAAAAGAAGTACCGGATCTTGATCTGATCATCAGCGGACATACACATTCCGAGTTAAAAGAGCCTATTCAGCACGGAAATACCTACATTGTATCCTGCGGAGAATACGCAAGAAATCTTGGATCACTTTCCATGACACAGAAACAGGATGGTCGTTGGGAGATGACTTCCTACGAGTTGATTCCGGTATCTGAAGATATTGAGCCGGATCAGGCGACACAAGAGCGGATCGATGCGCTGATGGATACAGTAGATACTAATTACCTGACGAATTTCGGATATACAAGAGATGAAGTTCTTGCCGAGAATGATGTCGAATTCAACAGTCTCGAAGAAATGGAGACGAAGCATGAAGAACTGAATCTTGGAGATATTATGTCTGATTCGTATATCTATTCTGTAGAGCATTCAGAAGACTATAATGGAACGCCGGTGGATGTAGCTGTTGTTCCAAGCGGCTGTGTGCGCGACACATATACGAAAGGAAATATCACTGTAGAAGATGTATATAATTCATTTTCACTTGGAATAGGAAAAGACGGACTGGCAGGATATCCGCTGATTGACGCGTATCTGACAGGAAAAGAGCTGAAGCTGGTAGCAGAAGTGGATGCTTCCGTTTCAGACTTTATGACAACGGCACGGTTATACTGCAGTGGTTTGAATTTTACCTACAATCCGAATCGAATGATTTTAAATAAAGTAACAGACTGTTATCTGACAAGAGAAGATGGAGAACGAATCGAGATCCAGGATGACCAGTTATACCGAGTTGTGACGGATCTTTATACCGGACAGATGCTTGGCTCTGTAATGGAAATGTCTTATGGTCTGTTGAAGATCGAGCCGAAGGATAAGGATGGTAATCCGATCGAGAATCTGGAAGATCAGGCAATCATGGAAGGCGATAAGGAGCTGAAAGCATGGGATGCGATCGCAAGATATATGCAGTCCTTTGCGGATACAGACGGCGACGGAATTGCCAATGTGCCGGAATATTATGAGACGGCACATGGACGTAAAGTTGTAGATGAAAGCAGAAATGTGATCGATCTCGTGAAGAATCCGAATAAGTTTTCAGTGATGATCGTTGGTATCGTTCTGGTTCTTATTCTGATCATTATTCTGTTGGTAGTATTGATTCGAAAGTTAATCAAGAAGAGACGAAGAAAGAAAAAATAGAAGATTGAATTTATAGAAGCAGCGGCTGAAAATGGAAGTTTCAGCCGCTGCTTTTCTTAAAAACAAAACATTAATTCAGTCTTTTGATAAAAGATAATGGTGTCATGTGATATTTGGATTTAAAGGCTCTGTGAAAATAAGAAAGATTATGAAAGCCAACGGAGAGTGAGACTTCCAGGATGGATGTTTCTCCATGTTCAAATAATTCTACTGCTTTTTCGAGCCGGACATTATTAATATATTGGATGCAGGTCATGTTCATATGCTTTTTGAAAAAACGCATAAAATGATATTCACTGAAATAGCAAAGCTCTGCGAGTTCGGAAATTGTGAGAGGCTCATCATAGTGGAGATCGATATAATCGAGTACATTTTTCAGCTTATCTGAAGAAGCAGAAATAGTTGCAGACTCCGTGGTGCTATATTGAAGTAGGAGAAACAGTGTCTGCAATAGGACTGATTTCAGGGCAATTTCATATCCAAATGTTTGTTCCGTATAGAGTGAAGCCATTTTTATAAAGTATTCATGAAGAGAATGATGTGCAGGGTGTGTGGATGAAATATGATAAGGCAAGGTCAATTCATGATTTATCATAGGTGTAAGATAACGGGTGGAGCATATATCTGTTGCATTTCCCCTAAAAAGTTAACATGAAACACATAGGTTTCTGAGCAGAAATCGTCAGTTCCATTCAGGCGGATTGAATGTAAAAGCAGTGGTGGAATGAATAACAGATCACCTTCATTTACTTCATAGTCAACTAAATCAATTTGATAAATACAGGAACCTTTTGTTATCAAAGTGAGTTCCGCTTCTTCGTGCCAGTGAGTCATAATGACCGGGGAATTTAAGTTAAGTTTTGTAATATATTTTTGGATCGGAAAGAATACTTCTCCATGTTTTGTATTTTCTTTTTTGCTCTAATATGAGTGAATGTGGAACGTTCATATGAGTCCCCTCCTAAAATAGCAGTATTGTGTTATACAATGAAAAAATAATGCAAGAATTCATGCAAATATAATCATATAATAGCAGTATAATACAGGCGATGGGATCTGGCAATACGAAAGCTTATGGGATCGTGACGCCATATTATGTGGAAGATAAAATGATGTGAAAGAGGTTGATAATATGGAAAAAAGTGGTGGCATGACAAGGTAGCATATCAGATATATCCGAAGAGTTTTCTTGATACAAATGGAGATGGAATCGGAGATTTAAGAGGTATCATATCGAAACTGGATTATTTAAAAAAGCTTGGAATTGATATTATATGGTTATCACCAATCTATAAATCACCATTTGTAGATCAGGGCTATGACATTGCAGATTATTATGCAATCGCAGAAGAATTTGGAACGATGGAAGAATTTGATGAATTGCTGGCGGAAGCGAAAAAGCGAGACATGCATATTATTATGGATCTTGTAATCAATCATTGTTCTGACCAGCATGAATGGTTTCGGAAAGCATTAGCGGATCCGGAAGGAGAATATGCGGATTACTTCTATTTCCGAGAAGGAAAGAATGGAAATCCACCGAGTAATTATCGTTCTTACTTTGGCGGAAGCTGCTGGGAACCGGTACCGGGAACTGATAAATATTATCTTCATATGTTTGCAAAGGAACAGCCGGATCTGAACTGGGAGAATCCGAAATTAAGACAGAAACTCTATGATATGATCAACTGGTGGCTGGAAAAGGGACTTTCCGGTTTTCGAATCGATGCGATCATTAATATCAAGAAAGATCTGAAATTTCCTGATTTTGAACCGGATGGGGCAGATGGCATGGCCGGCTGCTGGAAAATGGTAGAGAGCGTGGATGGTGTTGGAGAACTTCTGGAAGACTTAAAGAAAAATACATTCCAAAAATACGATGCATTTACAGTGGGAGAGGTCTTCAATATGAAACCGGATGAATTACCGGAATTTATTGGAGAAACCGGACATTTCTCAACAATATTTGACTTTAGTGCACATTGTCTCAGTGATGGGGAACATGGATGGTACGATGCTCCGAAGCTGGAATTTGCGAAATGGAGAAAAGCAATCTTCCAGTCTCAGTTGGAAACACAGAAGTATGGATTTAAAGCAAATATTATTGAAAATCATGACGAACCGAGAGGTGTGTCAAGATTTCTTCCGGCTTATGCCCAGACACCGGCAGGAACGAAGATGCTTGGTACGGTTAATCTTCTCCTCAGAGGAATTCCTTTCATTTACCAGGGGCAGGAAATCGGTATGAGAAATGCCAAATGGAACAGCATGGAGGAATTTGATGATATCAGTACAAAAGACCAGTATCAGATTGCCCGTGAAGCTGGATTATCTGACCGGGAAGCAATGGAAGCTTGTAATCGGATGAGCCGTGACAATGCGAGAACACCAATGCAATGGACAAGCGGGGAGAATGCCGGGTTTACAAAAGGAACGGCATGGTTAAAGATAAATCCTGATTACAAAGAGATCAATGTCGAAGATCAGGAAAACAATCCGGATTCTGTTCTGAATTATTATCGAAAGTTAGTAGCACTGCGCAAATCAGATGAATTTAAAAATGTATTTACTTATGGAGAATTCATTCCGGAATATGAAGAAATGGATGATATCCTGGCATTTTATAGAACAGACGCAGCAACAAGTATTCTTGTCGTGGCTAATTTCGGAACAGATGCAGCAAGCATTGAATTGAAGGGAATGTGAAAAGAGTATTAATGTCGAACCAGAAGAACGAGACAGTAGATTATACAAAGAACAGGCTGAATCTGAAAAGCTGTGAGGTGGTTGTCTTAGAGATGAAAATGGAATAATCTGCGAAATTACTTCATAAAACATAGAAATAAGAGATGAAGTAAGGTGCAGCCTTCGTGAGCCGAAGATAGAAAATCAATTGAATCTTGCATTAAGTATCACAGAAGAAGAACGTCAGAAAAGCGAGAGTCTGGATATCGGATATGATCTGGAAGAAAAAAGAATGGGAATTGATCGTGAAGTATTCCGGGACATTAGAGCGAGTAAGAACACGAGCTGTTTATGTGACGGAACTGACAGGTGGATATGCCATTATCCAAATAAAAGAAAGTCAGATAAAAGAACTGGCAGCATTTCCAGAAGTAGAATTTATAGAAAAACCGAAAAGTTTATATTTTCAAATAGAGAATGGAAGGCGTGTGTCCTGTATTGATGAAGTACAGGCTGCGCCTTTTTTTTCTCGATTGGGCAAGAGGGTTTAGAGGATAACCAGCAGAAAAAACAGTCATTTCCACTGCTGGGAAAGGACGTATTGATCGGAATTGTAGACAGTGGGATTGATTATGAAAATCCCGATTTTAGAAATGCAGATGGAACGACAAGAATTCTTGCTTTATGGGATCAGACGTTACAAAACGGTAAACCGCCGCAAGGATATCATATCGGAACAGAGTTCACTTCAGAACAGATAAATGAAGCACTACGCATGGAAGTCAGGGAAGAAAGGTATCGCATAGTACCAAGTCGTGATACCAGTGGACATGGAACAGCAGTAGCCGGGATTGCGGCTGGAAATGGAAGGGGTAGTAAGAATGGAAAATATCGGGGAGCTGCACCCGAAGCAGGGCTGCTGATTGTAAAGATGGGGGAGCAGGGGAAACAGGATTCCCAAGAACTACCCAGCTGATGCGAGGTGTGGATTATATCGTACGAAAAGCGGAAGAGTTAAAAAAGCCGGTGGCGATCAATATCAGTTTTGGGAATACATATGGTTCCCATGATGGAACAAGTCTTTTGGAAAGATATTTGAATACAGTATCTGAACGTTGGAAGAGTGTGATTTGTGTAGGAAGTGGAAATGAAGGAACGACTGCGGGACATGCGGCAGGTGAATATAGAAAAGGAATGATGACAGAAGTTCAACTTGCAGTACAGCAGAGGGAGAAGTCATTCAGTCTGCAAATTTGGAAATCCTATGTCGATGAAGTCACAATTACAATTGTCGATCCATCCGGAAATCATTCCGGCAGACTGGAAGAAAAAAGAAGGAACACAAAGAATACAGATTGGTGAAACAGAACTCCTGGTTTACTATGGAGAGCCAAAACCATATAGTATTCGTCAGGAAATTTATATTAGTTTTCTACCACGAAATGAATTTGTCACAGCCGGAGTGTGGAAAATACAGATGATGCCAGGACAGGTTGTGGATAAGTTGTGGCAAATGTGGCTTCCGGTACAGAATGCACTTAATATCGGTACTGCATTTTTTAAAGCCAGACAGTTCCACAACACTTACGATACCTTCTACTGCATCTCTTGTTATTACTGTGGCAGCGTATAATGCATTGACCTTTTCTTATGCAGACTTCTCCGGACGAGGACCGACACAGATATATGAGGGGGAAAATGCGAACAAACCTGATTTGGCAGCTCCGGGTGTGAGGGTAATGGCTCCGGTAGCAGGTGGAGGATATGCAGAGTTCACAGGAACTTCATTTGCAACGCCATTTGTTACAGGAAGCGCGGCACTTTTGATGGAGTGGGGGATTGTGAAAGGAAATGATCCGTATCTGTATGGAGAGAAAGTGAAAGCATATTTGCGGAGAGGGGCGAGACAGATTCCCGGGTATGAGAGGTGGCCGCATGGGAAGTTGGGGTATGGGAGGTTGTGTATTGTTCAAAGCATCCCTGGTATGTGAAAGTTAAATGTATTCATCTGAAATATTTACAATCTGTGATTTCGAAGAAGAAGAATACCTTTTGTAATATTCACAAATTTCTTCAAAATACAATAAAACTTTTTCAAAATTAACTTTAAGCTCTTGATAATAGATGATTATTTCGAACTTAAATTAATATATTGAAAAATATCTAAAATTTGCGCTTATTTACTCATTTTAAATTCATAAAAGATATTGTTGTTTAAGTGTGCTTGTGTTAAAATAAAAACAAAAGCTAATTCAGGTTTGAAAAAGAACAGAACAAAGGGGGCATGACATCATGAAAAGCAAAAAAAGTAATTACTTTGATTGTCGCTGCATTGGCATTTACCATGACTGGCTGTGGCAGTTCAACCGCAATTTCAGTATCGGAATTAACAGCGGAAAGCAAACCGGCTACCCAGTATACGATTGATGCAAATCAGGAAGTTTATGCATTGCTGGATTTTGAAGATACTGCGGAGTTTGAGAATGCGACCAAATATGGGCTGGTATGACGCTAATCCTGTCCATCTTGCTGAACTTACACCATCGGATTATGCCCAAAAGCTGGTAGAATATTTCGGTGATACAGATGCTGTTCAGAAAAACGCAGAGAATGTTGCTGCCTTGATCGAACAGGAGGGTGATGAGACCTGCCTGACACGATTGATGGATGCGGTTACTGTTACGTCAGAGTATAAATATTTTAATATTATTGAACCATAAAGTTTTGGAGCGGAAGCAGGAGGATATGAATATGAAAAGATTTGCAGCATTTGTTGACAGTGAGACAGATGAAAATATATGGGAGACAGTGGAAGATGCTTATGTTTATGTATTTCCGCTGGTGCTCATGGATGCGACTGAGACCTCGGCAACGAACACAGAGGAAGTTGTTACCAAAAAGCACCTGTAAATCAGTTTATACACAGTGTTGCACTGGCAGATGCACAATTCAGGACTGTGGTGACTCCTAATGTGGATACGATCTATTCACAGGTCTGGTATGATCTGAGCGAGGAGCCGATGGTCTATGAACTTCCAAAAACAGATCGTTTTTGTAAGGTTCAGGTACTGGATGGATGGACAAATACTGCTGCGGTTCTTGATAAGGCTGGTGCATATGCAATTACTCTTTCTACGTGGGAAGGGGAACTGCCTGAGGGAGTTACCCGTATAGATGTTCCTACATCCATGGCATGGTCCATCACCAGAATCATTTTATCAGGAGAAGAGGATCTTCCAAATGTGTATGCCATCCAGGAAAAAATGAAACTTATGCCGCTTTCCGATTATATATCCGGAGACTCTTATGAACCTCCGAGGGGAAGTTACAGCGAAGAGAATGATTATATTCCTGTTGATAAGGTTCTTTCCATGGATCCGATCACATTTTTTAATAAGGCCAATGAGTTGATGGTAAAGAATTCTCCGACAGCTGCAGATAAGGAAATGCTTGAAAAAATAGCAGCTGTGAATATAGGTCCTGGTATGGAATTTGACACTTCTGTTCTTACCGGTGATGTTGCAGAAAACTGGAAGACAATGCTGACAGAAATTCGGCTAAAGATCATCAAAGAGGGCCAGAAATTCTCAAAAAAGCTTGGTCAGTGGGACTATTTTGGTGAACCGATCGGAGATTTCAATACAGAATACGCTTATCGTGCACTGGTAGCTCTTGCAGGGCTTGGCGCCAAGACAGTTGAAGTTGCACTGTATCCAAAGATAGAGCAGGATGCGGATGGAAATCCTCTCACAGGAGAAAAATCATATCTGCTCCATTTCGAAAGCTATCCGCAGGTTCTTGAAGGGGGATTCTGGTCTGTGACTGCATATGGGGACGATGATTTCCTGATCGATAATCCTATTGATCGTTACTGTATAAATGACCGTTCCGGGTTACAGGCAAATGATGATGGTTCCGTTGATGTTATTCTGTCTGAAGATGCCCCACAGAACACCATAAACTGGCTTCCTGTGGGCGCTGGAGGTTTCCATCTGTTTATGCGTATCTATACGCCTGATATGGACGCCCTGGAAACGTGGATGGCACCGACCATTACAGAGATTTATCCATCACATGTGAACTAAATATTTTCACATTGTACAGAAAGAGGATTGATTCTTCTGAAAAGTGTGCTAGAATAAAGAAAAAGACGAATATTAGATACCAGAGATTTGAGCAAGGTAGATGAAACGACAGGCAGTCGTTTTATTTGCCTTTTTTTTTTTCGCGAGCAACGAGCCAAAGTCCGTGCTTGCACGAGACCTTGGCGACTGCCGCGGTAACTTGAGAAACTCGCAAAGCGCGTTTCTCATAGTTGGTGTGTATGACAAAGGAGAGGGATGGATATGTTTGATGTTGTTATTATTGGTGCAGGAGTGACAGGCAGCGCGATTGCCAGAGAGGTTTCCAGATATAGGTTGAATACGTGTGTGATTGAAAAGGAAGAGGATGTCTGTAATGAGACATCCAAGGCAAACAGTGCGATCATCCATGCGGGATTTGATGCAGTTCCGGGAACGATGAAGGCAAAGTTAAATGTGATGGGAAATGCGATGATGGACAGAATCGCAGAAAAGCTTGACATTCCATTTAAGAGAAACGGCTCTTTGGTCGTATGTACGAAAGAGCAGGATCCGGAAGGACTTCAGGTTTTAATGGAGAGAGGTAAGAAAAATGGAGTTCCTGGACTTCAGATTTTAGACAGAGAGGCGCTGATCGAGAAAGAGCCGAACCTGGCAGATGATGTGACATGTGCGTTGTGGGCGCCTACCGGAGGAATTGTCTGTCCGTTCCATATGACAATGGGATATGCGGAAAATGCATACGAGAACGGTGTTCGGTTTTTCCTGAATACAAAAGTTGAAAAACTGGAAAAGACAGGAGAAGGATTTAGAGTTCAGGTTCATCACGCAGATACCGGTGTTGATGAGACAATCGAGACAAAACTTATTATTAATGCAGCAGGAGTTTATGCTGATGAGATCAATAATCAGCTTTCAGACAGAAAGCTTCATATCACAGCCCGTAAAGGGGAATACATGCTTTTGGATAAGACAGTTGGAGATTATGTGAAGAGTACAATCTTCCAGCTTCCGTCGAAAATGGGAAAGGGAGTACTGGTCACACCGACAGTTCACGGCAATCTGCTTGTAGGTCCTACAGCAGTAAATGTAGAAGATAAAGGTGCTGTAAACACGACAATGGATGGTCAGATCAGATCGCAAGAGTTTCCTCTCATAGCGTTAAGAATGTTCCGCTTCGTCAGGTGATTACTTCTTTTGCAGGTCTTCGTGCACACGAGGATGGAGATGACTTTGTAATTGGTGAATCAGCGGATGTAAAAGGACTGATCAATGCAGCAGGCATTGAATCTCCGGGACTTTCTTCGGCACCGGCAATCGGTGTTACGGTTGCAGAACTTGTAAGAGACCTTTTGAATGCAGAAGAAAAGTCTGATTTTAATCCGGTGAGACATGGGATTTTAGATCCGGATACGCTTTCTCTGGAAGAGAGAAATCAGCTGATCAAAGAAACTCCGGCTTACGGAAATATTATCTGCCGCTGTGAGACGATTACCGAGGGAGAAATCTTAGACGCCATTCACCGTCCGCTTGGCGCACGCTCTCTGGATGGAGTGAAGCGCCGGACAAGAGCCGGCATGGGGCGTTGCCAATCAGGATTCTGTTCCCCGAAGGTTATGGAGATTTTGGAAAGAGAAGTCCAAATGCGGGTTGATCAGATTGGAAAAAACGGCGTTGGATCAGAATTTATCGTAGGTGAAAATAAAGAACTGGAGGATGAGTAAAATGAAAACATATGATTTAATCATAATTGGTGGAGGTCCTGCAGGACTTGCGGCAGCAGTCGCAGCAAAAGATAACGGAATAGATAATATATTGATTTTAGAAAGAGATAAAAGTCTCGGAGGCATTTTGCAGCAGTGTATTCATAATGGATTCGGTCTGCATACATTTAAAGAAGAACTGACAGGACCTGAGTATGCAGCACGTTTTATTGAGCAGGTAGAAGAACGTGGGATAGAGTATAAACTGAATACGATGGTTATGGATATTTCACCGGAAAAGGTAGTAACCGCCACAAACCGCGAGGATGGAATTCTGCTTCTTCAGGCAAATGCAATTATCCTGGCGATGGGATGCAGAGAGCGTTCCAGAGGCGCGTTAAATATTCCGGGATATCGTCCGGCCGGAATTTATTCTGCCGGAACGGCACAGCATCTTGTAAATATGGAAGGGATTATGCCGGGAAAAGAAGTCGTGATCCTTGGCTCCGGGGATATCGGTCTGATCATGGCAAGACGTATGACCCTGGAAGGCGCCAAGGTGAAGGTGGTTGCGGAACTGATGCCTTATTCCGGTGGCCTTAAGAGAAATATTGTCCAGTGCCTGAATGACTTTGAGATTCCGCTGAAGCTGAGTCATACAGTGATCGATATAGAAGGAAAGCATCGTGTAGAAGCTGTTACGATCGCAGAAGTCGGACCGGACCGCAAGCCGATTCCAGGAACAGAGGAAAGATATACTTGTGATACTTTGCTTCTTTCCTGTGGACTCCTTCCGGAAAATGAGCTTTCAAAAAGCGCAGGAGTAGAACTTTCACAGGTTACTTCAGGTCCAGTTGTAAATGATTCACTGGAAACAAGTGTGGACGGCATCTTCGCATGTGGAAATGTATTACATGTGCATGATCTTGTGGATTTTGTATCTCAGGAGGCAGCGACAGCAGGAAAGAACGCAGCCATTTATATAAAGGCAGGAGAAAAGGACGTGCAGGCAGAAATGCTTCCGATTTCTCCGGAAGGCGGAGTGCGCTACACAGTACCATCCTTTGTAAGACCTTCTGAAATGGAAGAAAATCTGACAGTTCGTTTCCGTGTCGGAGATGTATATAAGAATAAGGCGATTGCAGTGTATTTTGACGATCGGCTGATTGGTAAGAAGAAACGTCAGGTAATGGCGCCGGGTGAGATGGAGCAGGTAATCCTGAAGAAAAAGAAACTGGAAGAATACCCGAGACAAAGAAGATTACGATTCGGATCGAGGAGGCATAAGAAAATGAGTGAGAGAGAATTAATCTGTATCGGATGCCCGATGGGATGTCCGATCGTTGTAAAAATGGAAGACGGAAAAGTTGTATCCGTTACAGGAAATACTTGTCCACGTGGAGAGACGTATGCAAGAAAGGAAGTAACTGATCCAACGCGTATTGTAACGACTACAGTTCGTGTCGCAGACGGAAAAGTACCAATGATCAATGTGAAGACAGAGCATGACATTCCCAAAGATAAGATTTTTGACTGTATCGCAGCACTTCGCGGCGTAACGATCAAAGCTCCGGTTCACATTGGAGATATTGTGTTGGAAAATGTGGCAGGTACAGGTGTAAATATCGTAGCTGCCGGAAATGTGGATGCAGTACACTAGACGATTGTGAAGGAGATATAGTATAATTTATGAAACAGATGCCAGATACAAGTACTGTTGTTCACAGTTTCTGTGTCTGGCATTCATTTGATCTTAGCTGAACAAAGGAGAATTGAAATGAATTATAAATTTCTGGATGCGTTGGAGGTATCCCCTGTGATTGCAGCGGTAAAAGATGATGAAGGAGTAGATGCCTGTCTGAAAAGTGAAAGCCAGGTTGTATTTATTTTATATGGAGACATCTGTACAATTCCGGAGATTGTTTCTAAAGTAAAAGCAGCAGGAAAACTGGCGGTAGTACATCTAGACTTGATCCATGGGCTGGCATCGAAGAACATTGCAGCAGATTTTATCAAAAAAATATACAGAAGCGGATGGTGTAATTTCCACAAAACCGACGATCATTCATCGAGCGAAAGAACTTGGAATGCTCACGGTATTGCGCGTATTTTTGATTGATTCTATGGCTTATGAAAATGTGAAAACACAGGTAACGGCAGCAAAACCGGATGTGGTAGAGGTTCTTCCGGGAATGATGCCGAAGGTGATCGGAAATATCTGTAAAGATCTTCCGGTACCTGTGATCGCCGGAGGAATGATCCGGGAGAAGGAAGATGTAATGGCACTTCTTAAGGCAGGAGTAACCAGTGTATCGTCTACGAATCCGGAAATCTGGTTTGAATAAGCTTTTATTTTTTCATCTTCTTTAATTTCAGCCACCCGGCATGAAGCATGTATACAACTGCAGGAATTAAGGAGAGCAGTTGTGTGTATGTATAATCTGTTGCCGAGATACAGGTGAAAGCACAACATGGAATGCAAGGAAGAGGAAAGCTCCGGCGGTAATCAGATTACAAAGGAGATACTTCCAGCCGAAGATTCCTAAAGCAGAGGCTGTCAGGAGTGCCACCAGCGATATCGTATCAAGTGAAACCGGCAAATGAATAAAATCATACTTTGCAGAAAAAAGTGTCAGGATCGCGTAAAGGAAAAGAAGCAGGTTCAATAATCCCATGATCTTGAACAATAAACTGTAAAAAGGTGTGACCGGGCAATCCGGCCACAATTCTACATCCAGTTTTTCAGCAAGTTCAATCGCGGAGCGGGTGAATGTTGTGTTTGTCATTACGATGACCTTGTCACAGTCATAAAAATTCGCACCGGCATAAGCTTCCTGGACTGCTTTTTGTTACCAACGGGATACGTGTAATACTTACACTGTATCCCGTATTTTTTTCTGTGTTTATAGGCAATGATGTCAACGCCTTGATCCCCAGAACTTTTAGTAACTTCTATTTTTGAAAAATGTTTTCTTTTTAGTATGATCGCACACTGTTCTTCGAACTGATATCCATCCATGTGTTGCGGCTTCTCCTATATGCTGTCTGAAATCATGATGTTGGGGTCAAAAGGTATTTTGACCCCTATGATACACGGATTGCTTCGCATTTCATGCTCTCGCAATCCTAAAACACCTCAAATCCGCTCATTTTTCTACGAAAAATGGCTACTTTCGGTGTTTTGCGGGTCAATAAGTCATGCTTTTTCATGCAAGCAAGAAACGCATGACCTTTTGACCCTTGTATCAATCATTTAAGTAAGAAGAATGCGGGGAGGCATTCTTCTTACGTGATGAGGTAGAAATAGAATAGCATATTTTAGAGAAAAGAACAAGTGTTCTTTTTTTACATTCCGTCCTTCAATACATTGTGATCAGGCAGTACCTTTTCAATCACATTTCCTTTTACGAGTTTCAGAAGAGGTTTCTTCAGTGCGTTCAGCGGTCCAGGCAGCTGGATCTCAAGTGGAGATTTTCCGTCCATAAGTTTTACAGAGCTGTCGAGAAGCTCGCGGATATCATAAACACTTCCCCAGACCTCAGGCACACCACGGTCTACACCAAGCAATCCATAAACAGCTTCCATTGCAGTTCTCACAGAATACTCTGTTGTGAATACGGTATCTCTCGGAGTCTCAGCAAACTGTCCGAGGAAAGCGAAGTTGACGCAGCCATCCGGGATGACATCCGGGCGGTCACCTTTTGTACGTGGCATGAAGAATGCTGTGATGTAAGGCATCATTGTCGGTACACAGATTGCACTGTTTTCTGCCAGATCCATGATCTGATCTTCCGGAACACCAAGGTGATAGAGCCATTCTGCTGTGATTTCTTTTCCGGTACAGTCTTTCATAGGTTTCTTAATATAATCGCCCGGTACATCGGTAAATAATCCATAAACCCATACGCAGACCTGATTTTTATCCTGCTCTTTGAACTGACCCTGTCTGTTGATCGTCCAGCTTAAAAGCCAGCTGGAATCTTGGCAGCTCACGATACCGCCTGTTACAACATTGCCGGTGCGTGGATCGCGTTTGCAAATATCCGTGATATAAGGAATGATCTTGTCATCCGAGTTGTAACTGTTGCAGATTCCCAGTTTGTCTTGGAAATGTCGGAACAGAATTTTTCCGGATGTCCGAAGGATGGATCCTGACGGGCAATGTTTTTCCAAAGGTTCCATACACCGCTTGTACGAACCTCTGCATCACCGTTTGGTGCATGATTCTGGTCTCCGTAAATAGTTCCCTCGGTACAGCTTCCGTTTGTGACAAATACGAGATCATTTTCTGTCAGGACGATACCTCTTTCCTGTCCGTTTACTTTACATTCAATTGCAGATGCAATCTTTTTTGTCTCCTTCGAATTTGAATACAACATTAGTGACTTCTGTATTGAACTGGAAGTCCACGCCTGCATCCTCCAGATACTTCTGCATAGGAAGAATCAGAGATTCATACTGATTATACTTTGTAAATTTCAGTGCGCTGAAATCCGGCAGTCCGGCAATATGGTGGATAAATCTCTGGAAATATAATTTCATTTCCAAAGCACTATGCCAGTTTTCAAATGCAAACATAGTTCTCCAATAAAGCCAGAAATCAGAATCAAATACCTCTTCGTCAAAAACATCTTCGATGGTTTTATCGTAGAGATCTTCGTCTTTTTTGTCATGAAGAGTTTCATGATTTCCATACAGCCCTTCTGACTGAGGTTAAATTTTCCGTCTGTATGTGCGTCTTTGCCACGATTTACAGTTGCACGGCAAAGGGAATAGTTCGGATCATGCTTATTCAGCCAGTAATATTCATCAAGTACAGATACACCAGGTGTTTCAATGGATGGAATACTGCGGAACAGATCCCACAGACACTCAAAATGGTTTTCCATCTCACGTCCACCGCGCATTACATAACCTCGGGAAGTATCATAGATTCCATCACATGCACCACCGGCTATATCCATAGCCTCAAGGATATGGATATGTGAACCCGGCATTTGACCATCACGGACAAGGAAACAAGCTGCTGCAAGGGAAGCAAGTCCGCTTCCTACGATGTATGCATGTTTGTCGTCAACACCTTCCGGTTTTTCGGGGCGGGCGAATGCTTCGTAGTTTCCGCTTGTATAATAGATACCTTTGCTGTTGCGGTCATATTTTCCGCGTTCAGTGTTACGATAGTTATCTGGAACGGAAGAATCGGCAACAGTACTCTTCTTAAAAATAGAATTACCGGATTCTGAATTACCAGATTCTTTTTGGCCTTCTGTGCGAGATAAATTGCAGTTCCTGTTCCTGCTGCTACTGCAGAGATTACACCAAGTTTAGATTTCTTATTTGACATAATAAAACCACCTTTCTGAAAAAACGGATTCATGTCTCGTTTTGAGATCATCTCATCATAATTACTCTAAATAACGAGATATGAAGTATAGTTGTTATAGTTATAGTATGGACATTTTTAAAGATTTTCAATTTACAAAAAGAGGCAAGTGATAAAAAACTTATCATTTGCCTTTTTTGTAAAGTGTTATAGTTGGGGGCTTTTGTCCTCAACATTTATTCATGTGATAATTTAGTATATTTGTGTTATGAATTTTTTTTTTTAGGAAGTGCTACAAAATTTTCAATTGAATGCGTAAGGCTTCCGTGGATGGTAATACTGATCTTATGTGCCAGATCGACATAATCGTCTTTCATTCCCTGTTTGATCCAGTCGAGCATAAGACCGACAAAGCTGTATTTATAAAAATCGGCAATAAAGCGCCGATCTTCTTCAGAAATACTGGTGCCTTCTGCTTTTTTCCTCTACAACATTCATCAGTAAATCGGAAGTTAGATGAAAAAGGAAACTTTCAATTTGATCCCGGCTGATGCAGCGGTAAGCATTTAATATAAATGGCTTATTTTCATACACAGCATCAAAAATCTGTACCAGTCCTTCAGACCAGGTGTCGTAAGTTTTTTTGCCGGCAAGAGCGCGGGTTGCATCTTCCAGGCAGGACCATTCGACCAGATCATAAATATCTTTAAAGTGATAGTAGAAAGCCATACGGCTGATGCCGCAGTCTTCGGTTAAATCGCGGATGGTTATCTTATCGAGCGGCTTTTGAAGCATTAATTCTTTCAGAGATTCTTCCAATATTTGTTTTGTCTGGTTTATCATAGAGGGTCCCTCCGTTTGTTACGAAAATTAAGTGTGACTATAATTTATAGTATCACATTTTCCAAAACAGATAGCAAGTATTACACCATTTTTAAAAAGCCTCTGGTGATGTATTTTATTATGGGAAAACAAAGGAGATTCTGTTATAATCTTTAAATAAAGTAAAAGTAAGGTTATAAAGATATGAAAGAAAAGAAAATCACACGGATTCTGCGTATTTTCATGATGCTTCTTACCTGTATCCTGATTGCATTATTCTTTGGAATTATGATATTGGTCAGCGATATGCAAGGGACGGCTCGTGTAGTGAATTATGCCGGACTTGTGCGTGGAAAGACGCAGCAGATCATCAAACTGGAAAATGCACAGAGACCACAGGATGAAATGATTAGGGAAGTGGATGCGTATATTGATGGGTTACGTCATGGCAGCGATGAACTGAACCTTGTCCGTCTAGATGATAAAGCATTTCAGGATAAGATGGAAGTGCAGGAACAATTTTTTGAACAACTAAAGGAAGAAATCTACAAGGCTCGTGAAGAAGGATATGAGAATACACAGATTATAAATAAAAGTGAAACATTTTTTACAATCTGTGATGAGACAACAGGGCTTGCGGAAAGTTATTCGCAGAAGCTGGCATCTTCCTTAAACCGTCTGGAGAAAATTGTTGTCGTGGATATTATTGGAATTGTGTGTCTGTTGGGATATGAGCTTTTCAAGGCATTGCGGTACGCGGCGCAAAACCGTGTGCTTCGTCAGAAGGTTTATCTGGATGAGGCAACAGGACTTCCGAATAAGAATAAGTGCGAGGAGATTCTGGCATCTGAAGAGCCGCTTACGGGCAGTGAATCAACGGCGGTAATGGTGTTTGATTTAAATAATCTGAGAATCATTAATGACCGGCAGGGACATGAAAGAGGCGATCAATATATCAGATCATTTGCAGAACAATTGCGGGCAGCACTTCCGGAGAAATATTTTGTCGGAAGAGACGGTGGAGACGAGTTTATTGCAGTGTTAAAGCAGGTGGATCATGAGCAGGTGAAAGACTGTCTGCAGATGATACGGGAACAGACGGAGCGTTATTCAAAGAATCATCCGGATATGCTACTTAGCTATGCAGTGGGATATGCATTGTCTACAGATTTTCCGGGAAGTAATATGAAAGACCTGTTCCGATATGCGGATAAGAACATGTATGTAGACAAGAATCGGGCGAAGATGAAAGAAGCAGCTGACAAGCGGAGAATTAGGAGTCGGCTGTTACAATCTGTAAAAGAAAAAGGATTTCATTTTACAGATTGTCTGTACTGTGATGCGATTGTGGATCAGTATGTTGTTCTTCGTGCAAGCTCAGAATTTTTCCTTGCAGATGATGGTAGTTATTCTGGTGCAGTAGAGCAGATTATACAGGAGCTGGCGGAGGAAAAGAAACGCAGGGAACTCTGGGAGAAACTTCAGCTGTCGGAAATCCGGGAAACACTGACAGAGGAACATCAGGTAGAGGAATAATTTTATTGTCACAAAGATGGTGACAGAGTTTTGCGTGGCCGGATCACACTTTTACTGCCTGACTTTGCTGAAAATGGAAATCTGCATCATTTTCTTGTTGGGTTTGATGTTTATCAGGACAGGGACAGATTGATCGTAAATGAGAAAAAGCAACTGACACAGTTCTATGAACAGCTGACGCAGTCCATTTTGGAAAACGTAAACTATATAGAAGCATTGATGGATACAGCAGAAATAATCCAAAGTGTTAATCTGACACAGAATTTATTAGAAAAGATATTTTGGCAAAACAGGGAAAACAGGCAGATTCCGGACATAAAACTTCCATGTCCTTATGATACGTATTGTAAGACCTGTCAGCCGTTCGTGACAAAAGAGACGAGAGAAAATTATCGTATCACAGAAAATCCGGCACAGCTGATCGAACGTTTTAAAGCAGGCGAAAAGCAGGTGACTGTGGAATATCAGGTAGAGCAAAGTGATGGAAGCAGATGCTGGTGGCAGGAGACAGTCCTGATGTCACAGGAGATGGTTTATGAAAGTAAGACGAAGCAGACAAGTACTGTGATCGGTGCAATTATTTTGTTCAAGGATATTTCAGAGTTCCATGAGCAGGAAGACAGAGAAAGAGAACGTCTGCAGGTTGCATACGAAAAAGCGGATCTCGAGAGCCGTGCGAAGACAGAATTCATGAATCGGATGAGTCATGATATCCGTACACCGATCAATGGTATTCTCGGAATGATCCAGATGATCCGTAAGAACTATAAGGATCAGGAAAAGATAGAAGAGTGTGTTGATAAAATGGATCTGTCTGTCCAACATCTGAGTGAACTGGTCAATGATGTACTTGATATGAGTAAAATAGAGTCAGGATATTTAGAGTTGCAGAATGATACGTTTGATCTGAATACGTTGATAGATCAGGTAGAAGTTGTGGTCAGTGCACAGGTAGAGGCAATGGAAATCAGCTATGAGAGCCATCGGGAAAAGGTGAATCATATGATGCTGAGCGGAGATACGCTGCAGATCAGAAGAATTATGCTGAATCTGTTCAGTAATGCAATCAAATATAATAAGCGTGGAGGAAGGATAGACACTTATGTAAAAGAACTTTCTTTTGATGGAATGTGTGCGGCATTCGAATTTCGTATTACGGATACAGGTGTCGGGATGAGCAGAGAATATATAAAAAGAAGAATTGTTTAAGCCTTTTACACAGGAAATAAATGATGCAAGAACGCAGTATAAAGGAACGGGGCTGGGAATGTCAATTGTAAAAGGACTGGTCGAAAAGATGGGTGGAACAATTCGGGTGAGCAGTACGCCCGGCGTTGGAACGGAGTTCCGTTTTTATTTGAGTTTTCCAGTAGTTCAGCCGGAAAAGGAAAGCCAAAATGAAGAATGTGTGCAGAGAACAAAACAGGATCTGAAAGAGGATAAACCGCTCAGAGGATATCATATTCTTCTTGCTGAAGATAATGAGATTAATATGGAGATTGCAGAGTTTTATCTGGAAGAAGCTGGTGCACAGGTGACAAAGGCATGGAATGGACGGGAAGCTGCGGAACTATTTAAACAGTCGGGGCTAAGAGAATATGATGCTGTTCTTATGGATATCATGATGCCGGAGTTGGATGGAAAAGAGGCATCACGAAAGATCCGCTCTATGGCAGACCAAAGGGAAGATGCAGCCGAGATTCCGATTTTGGCAATGACAGCACAGGCGTCTACCGAAAGTATACATCAGTGTAAGTCAGCCGGAATGAATGAGTGTATCTTTAAACCTGTGAACGCAAAAAGAACTGATCAGATTACTTCAGGATATAGTTGCAAAAAATATAAATTGAGAGGGAAGGAAAATGCACGAATTAGGTGTTGTTTTTTATGTTGTAAAAGATGTAAAGAAGGTTGCGGAGGAAAATCATGTGGAGAAGGTTTCTGCCGTGACACTGGAGATTGGGGAAGTGTCAGGAATACTACATGATTATCTGACGGATTGCTGGAATTGGGCGAAGAAGAAAGAACCGCTTATGGAAGAAGCCGAACTGAAAATCGAGCAGATAGAAGCAGTAACATTTTGTGAAGAATGCCAGAAAGAATATCCAACGGTAGAACATGGGAAAATCTGTCCGTACTGTGGAAGTGAAAATACCTATCTGCTTCGTGGGAATGAATTTTTAATAAAAGAGATAGAAGTATCGGACTGAAAAATCAGCGTCTTACCTATTGTCAACCGCTTTGATAGATGATACAATACGAAAGACTTAAAAGAATCACAGGTGTTGCTGATCACAGCAGCCCGTAAACATTTCTTACAGTTTCTAGTAATACACGAGTTAAGCGAGGAAAAGAATTATGCGTCAGATTATCTATGATAAAGTGAAATACATTGCAGACAAATACAAAGGATATATTGATACGGAAGATTTGATGAAGGAAGGACTTACAAATCGTCAGATTGGTCTGTTGACAGCAGAAGGAAAGCTTGAGAAGGTAGCACATGGACATTATTGGATCATTAGTCCGGAGTTTTCCAAACCGGAAGATTATAAGGCAGTGAAGTGGCACGAGTAAATAGAAAAGCGGTAATCTGCGCAGACAGTGCATGCTATTACATGGGCCTGATTGATAAAGAGCCGGAGATTCTTTCAATTGCAACAAGAAGAAGTGACCGTCACAAGATGAAGATGAATTTTGAAGTCAGCAGACATTACTTCTCAGAGCAGGCTTTTGAGGATGAGAAGCATGTGTTTGATACAAAGTACGGTTCTTACAATGTATATGGAATTGACAGAAGCGTGTGCGACTGCATCCGTTTCCGTGAAGACATTGATAAAGATATCTTTGAACTTGTTATTGAGAACTACAGAAAGTACGATAAGAAGAATGAAGAACGTCTCATGGCATATGCAAAAGCAATGCGTATCGGAAGACAGGTAGAGAGAATCGGATTGGATAGATAGTCTATAATAATGATATAAGAGAGTCTGTCATTTTGACAGGCTCTCTTTAATTAAAATAAGAGAAAGGAAAGAGCACATTATGAAGACATTACTTGCATATCTGAAAGATTATAAAAAAGAATCCATACTTGCTCCGTTGTTCAAGATGCTGGAAGCATCTTTTGAGTTGTTTGTTCCGTTGGTAATGGCGGCAATTATTGATGTGGGAATTGCAAATCAGGATAAGCCATATATTGTGAAAATGTGTTTGGTACTGATCGCGCTGGGAATCATCGGACTTGTCTGTTCCATTACAGCACAGTATTTTGCAGCGAAGGCAGCAACAGGAGTCGGAACGGGAATAAGACATGGATTATTTGAACATATCCAGAAATTTACATTTACGGAAATGGACCAATTAGGAACATCTACATTGATCACACGAATGACAAGTGATATCAATCAGATCCAGTCAGGTGTGAATCTTGTTTTACGATTGTTCCTGCGTTCGCCGTTCATTGTATTTGGTGCAATGATCATGGCATTTACAGTAGATGTGAAAGCAGCACTTGTATTTGTTGTGACGATTCCGCTTCTTTCACTTATTGTGTTTGGAATCATGCTTGTGACGATGCCGATGTATAAGAAAGTGCAGGCAGATCTTGATCAGGTACTTCTTGCAACGAGGGAAAATCTGACAGGAGCAAGAGTTATCCGTGCATTCAATAAAGAAGAGGATGAGACGAAGCGGTTTGAAAATGCGAATCAAATTCTTACAGATGCGCAGAAATATGTGGGACGCATTTCCGGAATGATGAATCCGCTGACATATATTATTGTAAACGGAGCAATCATAGCATTGATCTATGTCGGTGCAGTCCGTGTTGATATCGGAGATCTGACCCAGGGACAGGTTGTGGCACTTATTAATTATATGTCACAGATTCTTGTTGAACTTGTGAAGTTAGCGAACTTGATCATTTCCGTGACGAAGGCAGCAGCATGTCTGAACCGTGTGGAGAGTGTGCTTGCTGTGAAACCAGATATGAATGAGGGAGATGTAAGATGGAAGAGCAATTCTTCCGAAACAGATTGGGATTTGAAAAATAAAATTCCGGTCGTAGAATTCTCTCACGTATCTTTGACCTATAAAGGAGCTTCAGATACATCCTTATCTGATATAAATTTCTGCGCCAAGAAAGGACAGACGATAGGAATCATCGGGGGAACAGGTTCAGGAAAATCGTCTCTTGTGAATCTGATTCCGAGATTTTATGATGCAACAGACGGTACAGTGAAGATCAATGGACGTGATATCAAAGAATATCAGACAGAGAACCTAAGAGAACATATCGGTGTCGTTCTTCAGAAAGCAGTGCTTTTCAAAGGGAGTATTGCGGACAATCTCCGCTGGGGAAAGGAAGATGCAACAGAGCAGGAAATGTATGAAGCATTGGACATTTCTCAGGCAAGAGAATTTGTTGATACGAAACAAGGTGGATTAGAATTTCAGATTGAACAGGGGGGGAAGAAACCTTTCCGGAGGTCAGAAACAGAGAATGACGATTGCGCGCGCACTGGTTCGGAAACCGGAGATCCTGATTCTTGATGACAGTCATCAGCGTTGGATTTTGCTACAGATGCGGCACTTCGCAAGTCGATCAAAGAGATGAAAAACCAGCCGACCGTATTTATCGTATCTCAGAGAGCAGCATCTATTCAGCATGCAGACCAGATCATTGTGTTGGATGATGGAGCAATGGCAGGAATTGGAACACATGAAGAACTGCTGAAGGATTGTCCAATCTATCAGGAAATCTATTATTCACAATTTCCAAAGGAGGCGGTAATCAATGGCTGATAAAAGAAAGACAAATAGTGAGAAAAAACAGAAAAGTCAGGCGGCAACATTGAAAGAAGTAATCCGTCGACTTGGAAGATACAGAATTTTTCTCGTATTTTCAATTCTGCTTGCGACTGTGTCCGTTGCGCTTACGTTATATATTCCAAAGCTGACAGGACATGCAGTTGATTATGTGATCGGAAAAGGCAAAGTGAATTTTCCGGGAGTAATTCAGGTGATGATTCAGATTGGTGTGTGCACACTGATTACGGCATTGGCACAGTGGCTGATGAATGTGTGTAATAACAAGATGACCTATCAGATGGTTCAGGATATCAGAAATGAAGCATTTGATAAAATAGAGCAGCTACCGTTGAAATATATTGATGGACATCCGTATGGTGAAGTTGTAAGCCGTGTAATTGCGGATGTTGACCAGTTTTCAGATGGACTACTGATGGGATTTACACAGCTTTTTACCGGTATTGCAACGATTATCGGAACATTTTGTTTTATGTTATCCGTAAATGTATCGATTACATTTGTTGTGGTTCTTATCACACCGGTATCATTCTTTGTAGCAAATTTTATTGCAAAGAGAACATTTCGTATGTTCCGCCTGCAATCTGAAATACGTGGAGAGCAGACAGGATTGATTGATGAAATGATCGGAAACCAGAAAGTGGTTCAGGCATTTGGGCGCGGAGAAGATGTAACAGAGCGTTTCGACGAAGTGAATAAAAGATTGCAGGAGGCATCCTTGCGGGCAACATTTTCTCATCCATCACGAACCCGGCGACAAGATTTGTCAACAGTCTGGTTTACACAGGAGTTGGAATTACCGGAGCATTTGCAGTTGTACGCGGTGCAATGAGCGTAGGACAATTGTCCAGTTTCTTGAGCTATGCAAATCAGTACACAAAGCCATTTAATGAGATTTCCGGAGTCGTGACAGAATTTCAGAATGCGATTGCATGTGCGCAGAGAGTATTTACATTGATTGATGAAGAACCGCAGATACCGGAACCGGAACATGCAGTTCATCTGACGGATATTGATGGAAATGTGAAAGTAGAGGATGTTTCATTCTCTTATCTGCCAGGTCAGCATCTGATTGAAGATTTTAATCTGGAAGTAAAGCCAGGACAGCGTATTGCGATTGTCGGACCGACCGGATGTGGAAAGACAACCTTGATCAATCTGCTGATGCGTTTCTATGATGTGAATGCAGGAAGTATTAAAGTAGAAGATATAGATATTCGCGAAATGTCAAGAAAAAGTCTGCGTGCAGGGTACGGAATGGTGCTTCAGGAGACCTGGTTAAAAACGGGTACAATCCGTGAAAATATTGCTATGGGAAGACCGGATGCAACGGAAGAAGAGATTGTCGAGGCAGCGAAAGCTTCTCATATCCATAATTATATCCGTCGTCTGCCAAAAAAGGATATGATACATGGATCACAGAAGATGGTGGCGGGCTTTCACAGGGACAGAAGCAGCTGCTTTGTATTGCAAGAGTTATGTTATGCAGACCACCGATGTTGATTCGGATGAAGCAACATCATCCATCGATACAAGAACGGAGATCAAGATTCAGCAGGCATTTGCAAAACTGATGGAAGGAAGAACAACTTTCATTGTTGCACACCGTCTGTCAACCATCCGTGAGGCTGATGTGATTCTCGTAATGAAAGATGGAAAAATCATTGAACAGGGGAATCATGAAGTACTGATGAAGAAGGAAGGTTTCTATCATCATCTGTATGAGAGCCAGTTTTCAATGTAGGATAAGGTATGATGCGAGATAGTGAGATACGTTGCAGGTCGCATGAAATGTAAATAGTAACGAAATGAAAAAGGAAGGCTATCAACTACGATAACAGTATAAATCGTAGTTGATAGCCTTCCTTTTTCATTTCGTTTCAATAAATTATATTTATGGTAGAAGGAATGTATACATTACTATAAAGTGACAGATGCTTCCGCCCATTACGAACAGATGAAAGATTTCATGGCTTCCGAAATTCTTATGCTTGCTGTTGAAAATCGGGAGCTTCAGTGCGTAGATCACACCGCCAACAGTATAGATGATACCACCGGCTAAAAGCCATCCGAAAGCAGCAGCTGACAGATTATCAAGGATTGTAGAAAATGCAAGCACGCAAGTCCATCCCATGCCAATGTACAGCACGGAAGATACCCATTTGGGACAGAATACCCAGAAGGCTTTGATAAGGATGCCGACAATCGCGAATGCCCATACAATACATAGCAGTGTGATACCTTTGCGTCCGCCGATTACCAGCAGGCAGACAGGTGTGTAGCTTCCGGCGATCAGAACGGAGATCATCATGTGATCGATCTTCTTTAAAACCGTATTCACTTTCTCGGAAATATCAAATGTGTGATAAGTGGTACTTGCCGCATAAAGCAAGATAAGGCTGGCTGCGTAAATTGTAAGCGATACAATATAAAGTTTGCTCGGTTCACGAGCTGCTCTGTATAGAAGTGGTATTGCAGCAATAATTGCCATGATCATTCCAATAAAATGTGTAATTGCGCTTCCAGGTTCTTTGATATAAAGTCTTTTTTTCCATAAAATCTACCTCCAATTCGTCTATACAATAACACATAGTATTCAATACTACATCTCGAATATGTATATACTATAGCACATATTTATGAAAAATCAAGAGATATTTTGAAATTAAAAGTATCTTATTCCACAAAAAAAACAGGGTGAAAGAAATCTGTGATGGAAAGTAAAAAAAACAGGCCGTGATTTCACAAAATTAAAATGTGAAATCACAGCCTGTTTCAGGTTATGTTTCTAATAAGTTCAATCTGTCAATCTATTCGATTACTGTTCCGGTCTTACCATTCAAAGCATCAGCAACTTTATCAAAGGAAGTAATGTAAGCTTTGCGGCCTTCGTGTCCTTCTACGAATTCAACTGCTGCACGGAATTTTGGAAGCATGTTGTAAATTCCAAAATGTCCCTCTTCCATGTAAGTTTTTGCCTGATCAACAGTAATTGTATCCAGTGGTTCCTCATTCGGTTTGCCAAGGTTGATACATACTTTCTCAACATTTGTAAGAATGATGAGAAGATCAGCATTAATTCCTTCTGCAAGCTTTCCGGCTGCGAGGTCTTTCTCGATAACAGCACTTGCGCCACGTAAATGATTGTCCTGCTCAAGTACCGGAATACCGCCGCCACCTGCTGCGATAACAATCTGATCTGCATCAAGAAGAGCTTTCACTGCGTCGAGTTCAACAATCTTGACCGGATTCGGAGCAGAGACAGCACGGCGGAAACCTTTACCAGGTTCTTCCACTACGAAGTTGCCTTTCTTACGTTCTTCATTCGCTTCCTCAGCGTTCATATAACGGCCTAGAACCTTTGTTGGTGTGTAGAAAGCATCATCATAAGGATCTACGATCACCTGAGTGAGGACTGTGCTGACTGTACGGTAGATACCGCGGTTGAGAAGCTCTTCACGGATTCCGTTCTGAAGGTCATATCCGATATATCCCTGGCTCATGGCAGTACATACAGACATTGGGGATGTTGTATAGTCCGGATGGTTCTTTGCAAATTCATTCATTGCAGTGTGGATCATACCAACCTGCGGAGCATTACTGTGTGTGATAGCAACCTGATAGCCTGCTTCGATCAGATCAGCGATACATTTGGCAGTGCTTTTAACGGCTACTTTCTGTTCTGGAAGTGTAGTTCCAAGTGCACGGTGTCCCAGTGCAACAACGACTCTTTTTTCATAATATTTCCCTTTCTTCTAAGCTGTAATAGTTTGTCAGGGGGAACAGGTTCATACTGTATTAGAAAAAATCACAACAGTAAAACCAACCTTACTGATAATTAAGATTTTACTATTATTTAGCAGTAAAATCAATATTGGATTATGCCTGATAGAAGGTCAAATACAAAAATTGCTGTCAAAAGAATACAAATTGAAATTCTCATCCATTTCTTTAATTTCATGAAGAGACTGTTCCAGCGCGGAGCAAAGTAATAGAAAAATGCACAGCCAAGAAGTGCAAATACTGCCCCATCACCAAGATATGCTTCCCCATTCATGAAAGCAAGATAAGAATGATATTTCGGAAGTTCAATTCCAAAACCAAAATCAAGAAGCAGCTGAACGAGATAGTCAAGAGCCGTGTATACAACAAAGTTGATGATAAACATAGTAGCCGGTTTCTTGATATATTTCTTTAACAGCAACAGTATAAGCAGACCACAGATTCCGTACAACGGGAGCCATGGAAGCGTACGAAGGGTTACATTTTCCAGTGTGCCGCAACTGAGCAGTTCAGAAATGATTTCCAAAAGCCATCCGAAAATAGAAAAGGCATGGAATAAAAATACACAGGACAGAAAGTCATAATTCTGCGCCGGATTGACCGGTGATTTTACTGCGGCAATAGGTGGTTGCACGGAAAAAAGAAATACCGGATACTGATGCGGTGCAAAAAATAAGAGATCTTTGTGTAAGGACCTTCAGAATCGTCATAAAGTGCTTTACTGATCAGAAGTTCATCTTCAGAAGGAACATGCTCAAGATAAGAATCATTGAGCTGCTCATATTTAGGAGCTCTTGAAAGCACATAGTTTCTTCGTAAAAACAGATATAAGGATGCTTTACAGTTCATTTTGTACGGGCGGACATAAAGGATGTCCAGAATTCCAAGTGTAAAGAGAGATAAAAGCTCCCAGCCGAGGAAAGAACAATCTAACAAAAAGAGCTTCCATTTATTTCCCCTTGTAAGCTGTTTAGAGAAAAAAAGGCATTCTTTTGACTGATTTTTGGATTCTCTGCGAGGATATATGGAATCATGCTATATTCATAATGCTTAATAATTCCACCGATAATTGTTAAATCCCAAAGTTTCTGAAAAAGCGTGTAGCAGAACATCACCCAGGAAGGATTTGCCAGGTAACGCAACTTATATAAAAAGAATATTTTAGAAATATTCGTATCTTCATAGTTATAAGATTCAACAAAAAAACGTTTCTCACCGACAATCAAAAGATTGCTGATAAAAAACTTATATAAAAGAGAAAGAATGACCCCAAGTGTAAGAAACGAAGTGACGATAAAGTCCGGACGCTTCAGGTAATTTTGAACCGTATGTAAAAAAGGCAGCGGCTATGAAATTATCAGGAATAAAATCGAGAAATGCACTGCTGAAGCTTTCAGCAGAAATAAAACAGGTAAAATAAGCGCTGTCTTTGTCTGAATCTTATCAGGAAAATAATTATAAAGAGCGGGAAATTGGATACGAAGCTGTGAGCATTGCAATCAGAAAGCAGACAGATATACTTTTGCCAATAGTTTGATTTTATTAAAATACGCGCCTTTTTTCTTGAGCTCTTTTCTTGACCACATAAATAATATCCCCCATTGAATTGTTGATGCGGTTCACATGCGTGCAATCAGCAACGCATCGTTTCCATAGATAACAAGTACGATGAACAGACAAAGCACATTATGTTATATTGAAAAAGACGGAAAATATCTGATGCTTCACAGAGTAGTGAAGAAAAATGATGTGAATAAAGATAAATGGATCGGCGTCGGCGGACATTTTGAATATGCAGAGAGTCCGGAGGAATGCCTTCTGCGTGAAGTGAAGGAGGAGACCGGTTATACATTGACTTCCTGGAAATACAGAGGAATCGTGACATTTGTATATGGAGAAGATGTAGTGGAATATATGTCACTGTATACAGCAGACGGATTTACAGGTGATCCGATCGAATGTGACGAGGGGATTCTTGAATGGGTGGAGAAAGAAAAGATAAAAGACCTGAATCTATGGGAGGGAGACAAGATTTTCTTCCGTCTGATGGACGAAGAAGAGGAATTTTTTTCTTTAAAGCTTGTGTATAATAAATCTGATGTGCTTGAGTATGTGGCACTCAACGGAAAGTCGATGGAACTTTTTGATGTGATTGATGAAGATGGAAATAAAACCGGACAGGTGAAAGAACGCGGTGTTGCACATAGAGATGGAACATTGCATTCAACGGTACACATCTGGATTGTACGTCCGAATCAGGAGAGTGGTTATGATATACTCCTTCAGAAACGAAGTGAATGTAAAGATTCGAACCCGGGAGCGTATGACATTTCTTCCGCAGGGCATGTCAGTGCCGGGGATGAACTGATGGAAAGTGCATTGCGTGAGATGAAAGAAGAACTTGGAATTCATGCAAGAGAAGATCAGCTTCAGTTTATCGGAACACACAGAGGACAGTTTGAAGCTGAATTTCATGGAAAACCATTCCGTGACAATGAACGCAGTACCGTATATCTTTATAGAGAACCAGTGGACATTAAAAATTTGAAATTACAGGAATCTGAAGTGGAAGAAGTGATCTGGATGGATTTCGAAGAATGCAGGAAGGGTATTGTGGATGGTACCCTGCCGAACTGCATTTATGAAGGAGAATTCCAGATGGTAGGAAAAAGCACTCGGGATAGAGTAAGAAAACGGAATAGAAGATAGAACAAGCGTGAAAAAAAGAGTTGAAACCATTTGTCCGGGACAGTAGAATGGTCCGGACAGAAGTTTCAACTCTTTTTTAAAGACTGACGTATATTTTCAGTGTGGTTTCAGCTTATGCTTCTTCTGACAGTTTCTTCACAATCTCAGGGAATTCCATAAAGTGGGAAGCTTTGACCAGAATCGTATCATTTTCTTTGAGAATCTGTCCCATGTTCTGGTAAAAGTCTTCTTTTTGTGTCAAAATGGAAAACTTTCATGTTCTTCTCTGTTGCAAGAACAGTTTCCTTTGCAGCTTCTGCCATATCTTTGGAAAGTGCTCCGATGCAGACTAAAACATCAGTGTTTTTAAATGCTGCATATGCTCCAACTTCGCGGTGCATCGCAAGCTCATCGGCACCAAGTTCGCCCATATCGCCAAGGATAGCGACCTTTCTTGTGTCTGCATATGCAAGTACGTCAAGAGAGGACTTCATAGATGCCGGATTGGCATTGTAGCAGTCATCAATGATCGTGTAATGTTTTGCTTCAATCAGGTTGTTACGTCCTGCAATCGGAACGAGCTTTTCAATTCCGCGAGCAATCTCATCATTATCCATGCCAAGCGCATATCCGACAGCAACTCCGGCTAAAGCGTTATAGATCATATGATCTCCCGGGATTGAAATATGTGCATGGAAACGGGATGTTGGAGTAACAAACTCAGCGTATGTTCCTTTTAATCCTTTACGTTCAATATTTTCCACATGGAACGGGCAGGAAGAGGTAAGACCGAAGTAAACAGGAGTTCTTCCATCACGGGAAGTGTAGCTTTTCAGCTTATCATCATCCCCGTTGAAGATAACAGAACCTTTCGGATTCATGTAGTCTGTCATGGAACTCTTTTCCTTTAGGATTCCATCTCTTGTTCCAAGATTCTCAAGATGTGCATATCCGATATTAGTGATCACGCACACATCCGGGCGGGCAATCTTAGCTAGTGGTTTCATATCTCCAAAGTGGCTGATTCCCATCTCAAGAACAGCAACCTCATGTTCCTCACGGATATTGAATACGGTCAGAGGAAGTCCAATCTCATTGTTGAAGTTTCCTTCTGTTTTCAGTACATTATATTTCTCGGAAAGTACAGATGCGATCATTTCTTTTGTGCTTGTCTTTCCAACACTTCCAGTGATACCTACAACTTTGATATCGAGGGAACGGCGATAGTGTTCAGCTAAGTCTTTCAATGCTTCTGTGCAGGATGAAACGCGGATATAAGGATAATCAACGTCACCAAGATCCTGCTCAGAGAGGGAACAGAGTGCACCTGCTTCCATGACCTGCGGGATAAAACTGTGTCCGTCAACACGGGCACCTTTGATTGCAACGAAAAGAGTATCTTTTACTACTTTACGGCTGTCGATCGCAACACTTGAGACCTCACAGTCTAAGAATGCAGGATCACCGCAATAAATTCCGCAGCAGGCATCTGCGATTTCAGATAATGTCATATGTTTCATTAATATCTTGCCTCCATGGACTTCTTAATGATCAGTTCGCAAAGATCGCCGTATTCGATTCCATAAACCTTAGCTTCCTTCGGGAGAAGGCTTGCGGAAGTCATTCCAGGAAGGGTATTCATCTCCAGGCAGAACAGATTACCATCTGCATCAAGCAGGAAGTCTGCACGGCTGTAAACATTGAGCTTCAGAGCATTAAATGCTTTTACAGTGAGTTCCTTCATGCGTTCTGCAACTTCTTCCGGAATATCAGCCGGGCATACTTCAGAAGTAGCTCCGTCCTGATATTTATTCGCATAATCAAAGAATCCTGTCTTCGGGATGATCTCGATCGGAGGAAGTGCTGTTCCGTCAATGATACCGCATGCAAACTCACGCCCCTTAATGTATGGCTCAACAACAAGTTCATCTTCGTAGTGGAAGGACTTCTTCAGAGCCTCTGCATATTCTTCATCTGTATTTACAATATATACTCCGATACTGGAACCACCGGAGCAAGGTTTAACAACAACAGGAAGTGTCAGACCAAGTGACTGGTAAGACTGATCTTCAGAGTTCTTATAAATCGTTCCACCTCCCGGAGTGTCTACGCCAGACTCAAGGAAGATCTGCTTTGCAACACCTTTGTGCATTGCAACCGCACATCCAAGAGAGTCAGGTCCTGTATATTTAATACCAAGCAGATCAAAAGATGCCTGCAGTTTTCCATTCTCACCTTCTCCACCGTGAAGTCCGAGGAAAGTAATGTCAGCCAGACGGCAAAGTTCGATTACATTCGGGCCGAAGAAGCAGTCTGACTGATCCGGACGGGAAGCCTTAACAGCTTCAAGATTCGGTTCCTCCGTGCTGATATTCTTCACGATCTCAAGCCCATGATCCGGAAGAGCAAAGACATCCTCCAGATTCTCCGGCGCATTCTCTAATCCCATGAATACATCCAGAAGAAATGCATCATGTCCTTTTTCAACTAATGTACGACAGATTCCGGCAGCAGAAGAAAGTGATACGTCACGTTCTGTGCTTAAGCCTCCTGCTAATACAATGATTTTCATAATTTTATACTCCTTAAATGATTTATTCTGTTCTAGTTCTTTTCTTATTTGCCTGCTGCTTATAGATAATGATAAGCAATATTCATGCTTTTACGATTATAGCACATGTTGGCAGAAAGTGAAACAGGGGAGTAAAGATTTAACGGAGGGATTCTTTTTTCGATGCGGACGAAATCAGATAGCGCTGATGTTGGACATTGAGGGATTGCTTCATGCTCCGGGTTCTGAAACAGGAAAGACTAAGGAAAGATTACTAAAAACAAAGCAATGTTCGGCAAACTCGCTGCCGCTTCAGACAGTAGCCTCGCATTGCTTTAACGTAACCTTCCGTTTTTTCTTTCAAGCACACAGAACAGTCACCTGAATCAATCCCATCAATGTCTGTCTATCGGTAAAATCTCTGTCGCTATTTGATTTCTGCTTTCTCGAAAGAAGAATTCTACTTGAGATGGAAAGGAAACAGATGTTCTGTAGAATGATATCCATATCTCAAACGTGTTTGTATTTAATAAAACTTAGCGTAGAGGTCTATCTTTTTCAGGGAACAGAAAACTGAAAATATTATTTTGGAAAGTCGATTGTTAGAAGAATAGTACAGGGACGTTACTGAAAACCTATAAAAAAGTTATACACTTCTATGTTTCATTCCTACTTCAACGAGTATGCTTTTGATGATATATTCAATGTATTAAATTCTATTGACAATTAACAGAAAATACTACTATTATTATATATATAAACAGTTTTTAATTGTTCAAATAAACATTTTATTATTAAAAGAGAGGTAATTCCACTGGAAGTCATAAAAAATCAAATCAAATTTTTTATTGAAAGGGGAAATTATATGAAAAAAGGTTATATGTTTATTTTTCGCAGTTTTATTACTTTTATCATCTGCCGTGACAACATATGTACACGAAACAGACTCTCAAGATTACCTATCAATTCCAAGTTATAACGAAACATACTCTGCACACCCAACGGATAATAATTTTTTGTCACTAAAAGAATATAATGCAGAATACTCCAATGGAGAGAATCCTCTAAAAATAGACTCTCAAGATTACCTATCAATTCCAAGTTATAACAAAACATACTCTGCACAACCAACAGATAATAATTTTTTGTCACTAAAAAGAATATAATGCAGAATACTCCAATGGAGAGAATCCTCTAAAAATAGACTCTCCTTTAACCACTCAAAATGTCCCTGATATATGCTATTTCCCCTATCCGAAAACAAAAACCATTATTTTAGGATAATAAGCGGGAATCCTCGGCAATTCAATTACCGAGATGAAAGCGCAAGATTGCGCAGGGGTATATTTTTACCCCTGCTAAAATCAAGTTGTACGGTTATTTAATCTTCCCAGCCAGATAAAGCACACCGCATCCTGAAATTTCCTCGGATTCAGTGAACATTTCTTTTGAATCGCATTCAATTTATACTGCAATGTATTTTTATGGAGAAAGAGTCGTTCGCTTGTGGCGGCAAGGGACATTTCTTCAGAAAAATAAACTTCCAGCAGGTGCAGTTCTTGTTCATTGAGCGGGGCAATCGTCTTGGCTAAAAATTCTTTCTGATTTTCCAGTGTGATCGTAGAAAGAATCAGTTCAAGTGTCAAATCATCAAAAATAACATAGTGTTCAGATGAAATTATAAGGCTATGCAAAGCAGTTTCAGCAGATTGATAGGAGGTATGGAGCTGGAAGAGTGATGTCGGTTTTCCAACTGCAATATCTAAAATATCGAAATGTTCTTTTGCAAAGAGTTTAAAAATATAATTCTGTTTTTCAAAATCAGTTTCTTCGATCAAAGCAATAAAATCCCCCGGATAATTAAATGTGTGAAGACAGACATGTGCCTGTGCAAACATTTGTTGAATTTTCTGTTCTAAAAATAGAGCGATTTGTAATTGGATTTTGCTTATTTGTGCGAATAAGAACAATTCTTTTCTTTGTGTTGAGATCAATCTTAAATTCATGTAGACAGGAGGTGAGGTATTCCTGATTGTCGGTTTCATTTCTGATCAAAGACTGAATGACAAAATGTTTTTTATCGGCCTGTCTGCGGCTGTACTGATTTAGTTCCTGCTCCCGGATCAGAAGATTGGTGATGCGTTCTGCGAGATAAGCATAACTGCGGACTTTATCAGGTATACCGGTGATTCCGATGACGGCCAGCAGATGTTCATTATGATAAAGCGGAAGATTGATTCCCTGTTTTGTGCCAGAAAAATTGTTGTCTTCTGTTACTTCCAGTACAGAACCGGAAGCAGCGACCTGTTGTCCAATCTCGTGAAAGGTTCCGACACGGGATGAGTCTGTGCTGGCGAGAATGATACCAGATGGAGCAATAAAGTTGATGTCATGATCACAGACATCTTTGATTGTATTTACGATTTGTTCTGCGAGTTCGCGGTCGATTTTAGTTATCATAGATTTTTTATTATATCCTTTCTTTTGACATGGCGGATTACAATATGGTATGAGTTTGAAGATAATTTCTTCCTTTTATTTTACGTATCTGTTCAGAGCCAACTTCCAAAATGCTACGAATTTCGTCGGTGTGGCGTATCCGCCAAATAAAATTTCAAAAACAGTCTTAAAAATGCAAGCATTTTACATCTGTTTTATGAAATTTTGCTTGGCTCTGAACAGTTACCATTTTACTATAAAATGTTATATATAACAAATAATAATAGAATAAATTTGAAATAATGTTACATATAACATATTTGAGAAACAAGAAATTTGGTATCCTAATATTAATAAAACACAGAACAGACATGGAAAGGAGTTTATTATGAAAATAGTAACAGCAATTGATTTTTTTAAAGGAAGTATGACTTCTATGGAAGCAGGACAGGCAGCGGCAGAGGAATCCAAAGAGTGGATGTGGATGCAGAAGTGATTGTAAGACCGTTAGCTGACGGAGGGGAAGGTACAGTAGAGGCTCTTGTATCCGGAATGAACGGAACATTACAGAAAGTACAGGTGACAGGACCACTCGGCGAACCGGTAATCTGTGAGTATGGTATCATTGAAAGCACAAAAACAGCTGTGATCGAGATGGCGGGGGCAGCAGGAATTACATTGGTTTCTGATGAAGAGAGAAATCCGCTGAATACAACAACATATGGCGTGGGAGAAGTAATTCGTGATGCGATTGACAAGGGATGCAGACGTTTTCTCGTCGGAATCGGCGGAAGTGCGACAAATGACGGGGAGTCGGGATGCTTCAGGCATTAGGTTACGGTTTCCTTGACAAAGACGGAAATCAGGTTCCATTTGGTGCAAAGGGTTTGAAGGTTTTGGAGGAAATCACAGATACTTATGTGCTTCCGGAATTAAAAGAGTGTAAGTTTAAGATTGCATGTGATGTAACAAATGCTCTTTGCGGAGAACAGGGATGCAGTGCAGTATTTGGTCCTCAGAAAGGTGCAACACCGGAGATGATCTGTCAGATGGATCAGTGGCTGGGATATTATGCAGCATTGGCGAAAGAAAAATTCCCAAAGGCAGATGCAAAGCAGGAAGGAACAGGAGCAGCAGGAGGCCTTGGATTCGCATTTCTCACATTTACAGATGCTGTGTTGGAATCAGGAATTAAAATCGTGCTGGAAGAGACACAGTTAGAAGAGTATGTAAAGGATGCAGACCTTGTCATCACGGGGAAGGCCGGATGGATGGTCAGACAGCAATGGGAAAAGCTCCGGTTGGAGTGGCTGCACTTGCAAAAAGAAATACGGCAAGCCGGTACTTGCATTTGCAGGCGCAGTCGAAAGAGATGCCAGAAAATGTAATGAACATGGCATTGATGCATTTTTCCCTATCCTGCGTGGTGTGGTTACGCTGGAAGAGGCAATGAAGAATGAAAATGCTAAGAGAAACCTGGCAGATACTGCGGAACAGGTGTACAGAACATTTACAATTCTTTGATCATACAATATTGTTTTAACTGAAAATGAGGTTTCTCCAAGATTCCGAATGTCTTGAATCCAAGATGCTCATAAAATGGTACATTTTTCGGATTATGTGTCTCGAGAGAGATCATCATATCATTGCGATCGGCGCAGGCAATGACTTCATTCATCATCATTTCTGCGAGACCGTGATGTTGAAATTTCGGATCAACGGCGAGGTAGATGACATGAAGTCTTCGGGTTTCATGAAGCTGGGCTGTCCAAGCGGAGTTGAGGTAATCTTTTCCGAGGACAAAGTTGAAAAATGTCTTCATAGTCGGATCCTCGTGGAGCAGCCAGCCGTCTGTGATGAGGCTTTCTTTCAGGCTGACAAAATAATTATAAAATGCATGACGGTGATCGGATTCGTCAGAAAGGATCAGGACTCCCTTCAATTCAGGGCCGTCAGCAAAGACTTCACAGGTTTCAAATAATTCAGTTACGTCGCACTCAAGAAGATGTGGCAGCAGACGTTCTTTTGTTGCTTCATCTTCGATCAGAGTGCTGTAGAGCGGGTCGTTCTGAAAGCAGACGGTCAGTATTTCTTTAAGGCGGTCAAGATCCTGTTCCTGTACTTTGTAGAGCTTATCGCTATTCATTGGTTTTCTCCATTCTTTTCTTTATTATAATGTGATGATGTTTCAAGGCAATCGTTTATCAAAGCCTGGATTTTATCAACAGATTGTTTTATATAATGTAAATCATCTTTTAAGTAGGCCTGCTGGCGGCGGATAGCGGCTTCAAGTCTTCTGATCTCAACATCAAGAGAACCTGGGATTGCCATCTGATCCAGTTCTTTCAGACACTGGACAAGGCCGTAGAGATTCTCATGGTGAAGAATGCGTCCGGCGCCCCACATCAGACGGTCTTTTGGCTGATGTAAAATATATTCCGTAAAGTGATAATAGACTTCTTCATCGAATAAAAATGCGTAGCAGTTATTATCAACTTCATAGAGTGCCTCCAGTGCGGCAGTGATGTTCTGGCTTTCCAGTGCATGGACTGCCTGCTCCAGGTGACAGAGGTTCTGACTGGCAGCAGCATGAGGGAAGCAGACTGCGTCCTGCCAGTCGAGGCGGACGAAGTAGTCCTGCATCTTCCGGAAAATGTGCAGCAGTTTAGAAGAAAGTCCGGACACCATTGGGAAGTCAGCGGAAACAGTATGGTTGTTGATCTCCTGAATCTTTTCATATAATAAATCGGCAGATTCACATACCTTTGAAATACTTTCAGAAGCGCCGGAATTTCTTCCAATACTTCTGCCGGGGCATTGGACTGTGCTGCAAGACAGTCGGCGACGGAACTTTTCATTGCCAGAAAATGTCTGGAAAAGTCAAGTGGCGGAAGTGTCAGCTGATCCAGTGTAACTAAAAGCCTTGTATAGAGCTCATGGTGGAAACGGTAAACTGCTTCCTGATAGAACTCTTCATTGTCATATTGGGAGTGGTAATGCGTTTCCATAAACGGTCCTGCGCTGAAATCATTTACGGTAGATGGAATACCGGAGATGGCGATGGAAAAATCATCCGACCATGTCTCGATTGGTGCAAGTACTGTCAGTCCATCAGGGTAAGCCTCCTTCGGAACAGTTATATTTTCACAAAAATGTTTCAGAAAATCAGCAGACTCATAAGTAGAGCGGATTGCATCCTGTGTGTTATGGGCGTGAGCCGGAAGTTCAAAGTTGAGATCAGCGATCACGCGGCCCTGCCATTCCGGGTGAACACGGAATACCTGGTTCCAGGCTCCGGTTGACCAGTCGAATTTAGAATCACAGACACCCCACTCTTCGGCAGCAAGGGCACATACTGCGATTGTATAGCGCGGTTGATAGCCACTGTCAATCAGAGCCTTTATGATTCCAAATGTCATAGAGACCGCACAATTGTCATCCTGAAATCCGTCAAAATAGGAATCGTAGTGTGCGGAAAGCAGAATCATCCGGTCGTCCCCTTCAGAAGCGGCAGTTCCCGGAAGATATCCGGTAATGTTATAAGCCGGGCGGTTACGTTCAACCCAGGAAGAGGCGTTGAGTTCAACTGCGACAGAGGACGGATGAGATACTGCAGGATCTTCGGGACAGAGAAGTTCTTTTAAATAAGAAGCATCCTGTCTCGAAAGAGAGAATGCAGGGGCATATTCCGGTCCGGCGATATCCTGAGCGTTGAGTGCCCGCGGATCAATCTCAGCATAACCCCTGTGTCGGACAGCAATCAGTCCGATAGCACCTTTCAAATATGCCTGATAGACAGGGTAGTTGATCCACCATTCATCACGCTGGTTGATATCAGCAAGAACGAGCTTTCCACGGACATTGAGCCCTTCATAGTCCGATGCGGTTCCACGGCCGACATAGACAAGATCATAAGTCTCGAATCCATCTGTCGCAAAATTCGTCTGATAAGCACCCATCTGACAAGTATGCAGTTCTCCATGTTGATCCTGGAAACGGAGCACAGCACGTTCAAAGGTCCAGGAATCCAGCCAAAATTCATCCTTCGTCACATTCTGAAGTCCGATGCGTTTCATTTCTTCATATAAAAAATCCCCTGTCTTATGTTCCGCATCAGAACCGGCAGTTCGGAAACCGAGTACCGGATTGGTTTTGTGAGTCTCCATCTGCTTTGCCAGCTGATAAGAGTAAGTAATGTCTAGATGTGAAATGCATTCGTTGATTCTGTTTTCTGTCTTTGATTCCATTTATATCACCTCTGAAAGTCTGAGCCTGTTGTATGTGTTTGAGATATCGCCATGACGGCATCTATCTATTCTGCGCTTATTTTAGCACTGCAAGCGAAGTGTTACAAGAGTAGAAATAATTTCCCGCAAGCTCGATCAGTGTCCGCGCCGGCTTGCTGATATAATGTCCCTTGCGATATGCAGCAACAATCTCCCAGGAAGGATGGTCAGGTAATTGAAAATAGGTAATTGCCTCATCTTCCGGATCCATATAATACATCGGTAAAATTCCGCAGCAGATATTTTCATGGATCATGGAGATGATCGCATGGTTATTTGAAGTCTCGAACAGAACATTAGGGGTGAATCCGGCATTTTTAAAAATGGAATCAACGATCTCCCGGATGGTAGAGGTTTTCTGTGTGAGGACAAAAGGCTCTTCTCTGAGCAGAGCCAGATCGCCGTTCCTCATATCTAAAGCAGTCACAAGCTTTGTTGGAACGGCAAGAACCATTTCTTCCGAAGCTAGTGTTTCATAGATGATTCCTGATTTTTGCTGCGATCTGGTCAAAGTCATAAAACCAAGATCAAGCTCACCAGACAGGAGTAGCGGATGCTGATCACGAACACTGCGCTCAATCGGTTCCACTTCTATACTTGGACAAATATTGTGGAACTTAGGGTAAACACTGGTGAACATGGCAATTCCGCGGCCGGGAGTGAATCCGAGAGTGATATGACTTTCTGTGCTTCGCAGAGATCGTGAATCTGATTGTAGGCATTCTTCTTTATAAGAAGAATGTCTTTTGCTGCGTTGAGATAGATTTCGCCGGCAGGGGTTGGGTGCCAGTCAGTCCGGGAACGGTAGAATAGCGGAGTGCCGAGCTCTTTTCCAGCTTGAGAAGCTGCTGGTTGAGGGCAGACTGGGTGATGAATAGCTTTTCGGCTGCATGGGTAATATTTTGTTCTTCTGCAATTTTTAAAATATATTCAATCTGTTTTAAATCCATAGGAATAACCTTTCTGCTGATTCTGTGAATGATCCTTTACATTTCTATTTCCAGTATAATTCGACCGATATGGAATGACAAGAAAAACTATTAAAAAATTAAGAGAAGTAGAAAAACAATGAATTTTACTTATTAATAGTAAGAGCGTATGATAAAGCTATAAAGAACAGCAAAGAAAAATGAAACATTTCTTGCTAAGCGAAAAGGAGGAATCATTCGTGGCTAAGCGACTTCTTGTAAAAGTGAATGAAGCAGACAATGTTGCAATTGCAGTGAAAGAAATCAAAGCCGGAACACAGGTTTCAGAAGATCTGGTTACCCGTCAGGATATTCCACAGGCTCATAAAGTAGCGCTTGAGAGAATCCCAAAGGGACAGCCGGTGATTCGTTACGGTGTTATTCTGGGGTATGCTCTGGAAGATATTGAAAAGGGAGACTGGATCAATGAATTTATGTTGGAGCTTCCGACACCACCATCTGTTGATGATATGGAGTATGGAAAAAAGATTGTAACAGATCTTCCGACACCGCCGGTAACAACATTCGAAGGATATAGGAATCCAAATGGTGGATATGCAGGAACAAGAAATATTCTTGGAATCAGCACAACGGTTCAGTGTGTAACCGGTGTACTTAATGTGGCGGTGAAGAGAATCAAAGAAGAACTGCTTCCGAAATATCCGCATGTGGATGACGTAGTTCCAATCAATCATGCGTATGGATGTGGTGTCGCAATCAATGCACCGGAGGCGAAAGTGCCGATCCGTGCTTTACGCAATCTTGTACATCATCCGAATTTTGGCGGACAGGTGATGGTTGTTGCGCTTGGATGTGAGAAATTAACAGTGGAAAAATTGCTGGACGAGGCAGATATTTCCCCGGAAAATGTAATTGTTCTTCAGGAACAGAAAGGTTTCGATGCCATGGTAAATGCCATTATGGAGATGGCAGATAAAAAACTTGCAATTCTTAATCAGAGAAGAAGAGAAACATTACCGCTTTCCGATCTTTGCATCGGTATGCAGTGTGGCGGAAGTGATGCATTTTCAGGCGTCAGCGCAAACCCATCTGCCGGATACGCAGCAGATATGCTTGTAAATGCAGGTGCAACCGTAATGTTTTCAGAAGTTACAGAAGTAAGAGATGGCGTACACTATATCGCAGAACGCTGTGTGAGCAAAGAAGTCTGCGACAAACTTGCGGCAGAGATGAAATGGTATGATCATTATCTGGAAGAGGGAAATGTTGACAGAAGCGCTAATCCAACTCCGGGAAATAAGAAAGGCGGACTTTGTAATATTGTAGAAAAAGCAATGGGATCAATTGCTAAATCAGGAAGCTCACCGATCGTAGAAGTATTATCTCCGGCAGAGCGCCCGTCAAAGAAAGGTCTTATCTATGCAGCAACACCGGCCAGTGATATTGTCTGTGGACCTTGCCAGCTTGCATCCGGTATCACACTACAGGTATTTATGACTGGAAGAGGAACACCTTATGGACTTGCAGCAGCACCGGTTATTAAAGTCTGTTCCAGAAATGAGATGAAAGAGATGTGGCAGGATCTGATCGATATCAACGCAGGTCCGGTTGCTACAGGTGAAGCACAGATCTCAGATATCGGTACAGAATTATTTAATAAAATTATTGCGGTTGCAAGCGGAAAAGATCAGAGCTTTGCAGAAAAATATAAACTCCACAATGATCTGTGCATCTTTAATCCGGCACCGATTACCTAAGATATGTTTTTGAAAAATTCATAGTCTTCTAAAAAGAATATAGAGCTGGCCGCAGAGCGTGCTGCGGCCGGCAAATACACGAACAGAAAAAGAATCTTGTCCCAAATGCTGCGGAGAAGATTCTTTTTCTTTTTTATAATAGTAGGGAATAAATTTGTTGATAAAATAGTGAAGTGCGTGATAAGGTAAAAGAAAGAGAATTATAGTTGGAGGCATTTATTATGGTTAAAATAGGAATGCTTCTCCCGGAAGAGCGGATGGTCGAACCGGCGAGAAAAATTATAGAAGAAAATCATCTGGATGTGGTCTATCTTGAGGCTGTGCATACAGTAGATGCAGTGAATAAAGCAAGAATTGCAGTGGAGACCGGAGCCCATATTCTGGTTGCCAGAGGATATCAGGCGAAGTTAATTAAGGAATATACAAATATTCCTGTTGTTGAGATTCGTTTTTCATGCACAGGAAATTGGTCTGCTCATTCAGAAAGCAAAGACGATTCTTAAGAAAGAGCATCCACATATTGCATTGATCGCATTTGAAAATATGCTCTGTGATATGTCGTATATGGAGCAGCTGTTTGATATACGACTGGATGTGATTTATCTAAAACGTATTGAAGAGGCTGAAAGCATTATTGCAGATTTTGAGGAAAGACCGGATCTGATCATTGGTGGAGAAGGAACCTGCAGAGCAGCAGAAACGATGGGATATTCGACGCTGTTTTATCAATCCACGGGAGAATCGTTAAAAGAAGCCCTTCTTGCAGCAAAGAATGCGTCCTATGCAGCTGAAAGTGAGAAGCGTAATACTGCGCAGTTTGAAACAGTACTGGATACGTCCTTTAATGGAATTATCAAGGTGAACGCAGAAGGGAAAGTGATTGTAGTCAATAAACTGGTTGAAAATCTGTTAGGAAAGAATAGTGAAGATCTAGTTGGAAAGAGTCTGACGGAGATTCTCCCCGGAATCGATTCGCTCTTGATCGAGAATATTTAAGCGGAAAGAGCGAAAGCTATTCCACTTCTGTTTCTGTCAGGAAAAAGACCTGGATGGCAATGATTGCACCAATCCAGTATGACAATCAGATTACAGGAGCAATTTTGTCTCTTCAGAAGCTGGCAGACAATTCAAAAAAGACCAAGGATATCCAGGGAGATATGCTGCTGCATGGATTTGCGGCGCAGACCAAATTTGAAGATATTCAGACAGAGAATGCACAGATGCGAAAAATGCTTGAAACTGCGAAAATGTATGCCTTGTCTGAACACGCAGTTATGATTTATGGGCAGGCAGGTACAGAGGATTATCTTTTGGCAGAAGCAATTCACAATAATAGTATCCGCAAAGTGGGTCCATATGTCAGTATTAATATGCGGGGAATGGATAAAGAACATCAGATGGAAGAGCTTTTCCGAAGAGAAGCCGGAGATACAGTTTCAACTTTTGGTGCAAAGGGTGCAATGATAAAGGCAAATCACGGAACCTTATTTATAAAGGAATCGAGCATCTGACTTTGCGTGTACAGCATCAGATTTTGCGTACAATGTTAAGCAGGGCGCAGATGAGAACAGATGCACAGCCACTTGACACGTTGGATGTAAGAATTATAGGATCATCAAAGATAAATCTGAAACATCTGGTGGAAAAGGGAGAGTTTAGCGAGGAATTATATTATATGCTGCAGAGCCTGGTACTTGAGATTCCTTCATTGAATGAACGCCCGGAGGATCTGAGAAATTGTTTTGATAAAGAATTGAAGATATATAAGGAAAAATACAACCGTCCGCTTAGCGTAACAGAAGGAGCATATAAGAAGCTGCAGGAGCTGAAGTGGACCGGGAATGGAATCCAGTTACGGTCATTTTGTGAACGACTTGTTCTTACAGCCAAAAAACGCATGATTGATGAAGTCGTTCTTCAAAATTTATATGACGAACTGTTTCCGCATGTGGAAGAATCCCATGGAGAGAAGAGGATTCTTGTGTATCGTTCTCAGGAGACAGATGAACTTGAGGAGCTGCTTGAACGTTTCCACGGAAACCGGAAACTGGTGGCAGAAGAGCTCGGTATCAGCACGACAACTCTCTGGAGAAGAATGAAAAAGTATGGAATAGAAGCCAATTATGGTGGAAATGAATTACTATAGGAACAGGTAAATGCATACAGGGAGATGGTTTAAAACTGTCTCCTTTTTTGATGTGAAAAACTGTATTTTGCTATGTATAAAAATGAAGTGGGAATTTGTGTAGAATTCATAATGTTTCAAAAAATGAAAAAATAATTACATATGATGAAATAAATGGAAAGAAATTGAAATTTAAACAAATAGGAAAAAACAGAAGCGAAACATAATGAAATAAAAATGAAATACACAATTCAAAAAATGAAAACTTATGAAAACTACATAAATCAGAGCACACTCCATTGAACAATCTGTCAATGGAATCTTTGTACTCAGTTTTGTACAATAAGCATGTCAGATAGATAAGTTACCTGACCAAAGGCAAGGCAGGCAATAAGAAGCGCGCAAATTATCAAAGACGATTAGGAACAAGTTGAAATAGCAGTAATACAAAATATCAGAAATCTGAGAGGAGAAGAACAATGAAAGTTGGATTTATCGGACTTGGAATTATGGGAAAACCAATGTGCAGAAACCTTATGAAAGCAGGATATGAAGCTGTTGTATATAACAGAAGCAAGGCAAGCGTAGAAGAATTGTCAGCGGAGGGAGCACAGGCAGCAGGAAGCCCGGCAGAGGTGGCAGAGAACTGTCAGGTGATCATCACAATGCTTCCGAATTCTCCTCAGGTCAGAGAAGTCTGTTTAGGAGAAAACGGAATCGCTTCCGCAGCAAAAAGAAGGAACGATCGTGATTGATATGAGTTCAATTGATCCGGTACAGTCGAAAGAGATCGGAGCAGAACTGAACAAAAAGGGAATTGACTTAATGGATGCGCCGGTCAGCGGCGGAGAGCCAAAGGCGATTGATGGAACAATTTCTGTTATGGTCGGAGGAAGCAAAGAGAACTTTGATAAGTACTATGATTTATTAATGGCAATGGCAGGATCTGTAGTGTATGTCGGAGAACTTGGATCCGGGAATGTAGCAAAGCTTGCAAATCAGGTGATTGTAGCATTGAATATTGCGGCAGTGTCTGAGGCACTGACACTTGCAGTGAAAAACGATGCAGATCCGGAGCTTGTATACAAAGCTATCCGCGGAGGTCTTGCAGGATCTACAGTGCTTGATGCAAAAGCACCAATGATGATGGCTCACAATTTCAAGCCGGGATTCCGTATTGAACTCCATATCAAAGACCTGAATAACGCACTGAATGCAGGTCATGCAGTAAATGCAGCACTTCCACTTACTTCACAGGTAATGGAGATCATGCAGTCACTTAAGGCGGACGGAAATGAAAAAGATGATCACAGTGCAATCGTAAAATATTACGAGAAGATTTCTGATACATCTGTTGAGAAAAAGAATTAGAGAGGTAAGAACTATGAGTGAATCAACCAGAATGATGCTGGGGCTGGTGATCGGAATAGCGATAATGATCGTCCTGGTTATGAAGACGAAGGTACATACATTTATTGCATTATTGCTCGCAGCATTGATCACAGGCTTGATCGGGGGGCATGCCGGTCGCAGATATCACAAATGCAGCCGGAGAAACGACAGTCGGGGTTATGACCGCTATCAAAGATGGATTTGGAAACACGTTGAAAAGTACCGGTATCATAATCGGACTAGGAGTTATGATGGGTGGAATCCTGGAAGTTTCAGGAGCAGCAGAACAGCTTGCATTTACTTTCATCCGTGTAATTGGTAAGAGAAAAGAAGAATGGGCACTGGCAATCACAGGATGGGTTGTATCCATCCCGGTATTCGCAGATTCCGCAATCGTTATTTTTGCACCACTTGTAAAAGCAATGTCCTCTGTAACAGGAATCTCTGTTGTAGGACTTGCACTGTCACTGGCCTGTGGACTTCAGCTGACACACTGTCTGGTACCGCCGACACCGGGACCGCTGACAGCAGCCGGAGTGGTTGGAGTTGATGTGGGGCAGATGATCATGGTCGGAGCAGGAATCTCTATTCCGATGCTGATTGTTGTAGTATTCTACTGTAAATATATTGGAAAGAAAATCTATCAGATTCCGAATGAAAATGGACATGGATATGAAAGAAAAGAATTCAAAAAAGAATATATCAAATCCATGGAAGAAGTTGAAAAACTGGTAGGAGAGAAGAATCTCCCATCATTTACAGCATCTATTCTTCCGATTATCATTCCGATTGTTTTGATTTTTGTTAAAACATTCTGGGGACTGTTTGGAACAGGTGAAGGAGTGGCAAACACAATCATCAGTCTTGTAGGTGAACCAATCTTCGCACTTGGTGTTGGAACAATCATTGCAATCTATGGACTGGTAAGAAAAGAAGATAATAAAAAGTTATCGGTATCATGGATACAGCAATCAAAGATACAGGTATCATCATGCTGATCACAGGAGCCGGCGGTTCTCTTGGAAATGTAATCAAAGTCAGCGGTATCGGAAATGTTCTTGGAGAGACAGTTGTAGGACTTTCGCTTCCGGCAATCCTGATTCCATTTATCATTGCAGCACTGATGAGAATCGCGCTTGGATCTGCAACAGTAGCAATTACAACAGCAGCATCCCTGACAGCACCACTGATGGCAGCTATCAGTGTATCCCCAATCTTGCTCGCAGCTTCCTGTTGTGTAGGAGCAATTTCCTTCTCCTACTTCAATGACAGTGGATTCTGGGTATTCAATGGAATGTTCGGTCTGACAGAATTAAAAGATCAGGTAAGATGTAAAACGGCAGTGTCATTGATCATGGCAGGAATTGGAATTATAGAATTACTGTTATTACAGTTTGTGTTATAAATTGAAAGGAGTTTTTTATTATGACATTCGTACCAAAGGGAATTATCCCTCCAATTATTACACCATTAACAGACGAGGGTGAAGTAAACTATCCGGTATTAAGACAGATGGTAAATCACCTGATCGACAACGGAGTTCACGGTTTGTTCCCACTTGGAACAACCGGAGAATTCTATGCATTCGATGATGATACATACAGAAAGATCCTTGAGACAGTCGTTGATGAGACAGCAGGACGTGTTCCGGTTTATGGTGGAGCAAGCCATATTACAACAAGAGGAGTTATCAGACTGGTAAAGATCTGTGAGGAGGTCGGAGTTGATGCAGTTTCCGTACTGACACCAATGTTTGTATCCCAGACACAGGATGAGTTGTACAATTACTATAAGACAATCGCAGAAAATACAACACTTCCAATCATCATGTATAACAATAAACCAAAGACAAATGTGACAATCACACCGGCAACAGTTGCAAAACTTGCTGATATTGAAAATATTGTTGCTGTAAAAGACAGTACAGGTGATATGACAAATGCAGCAGAGTATATCCGTCTGACAAGAGGAAAAGATTTCTCTGTACTGATGGGAAGAGATACTTTGATCTACGCAGCTCTTTGCTACGGAGCAACAGGAGCAATCGCATCCTGTGCAAATGTAGCACCGAGAATTGCAGCGGATATCTATGATAAATACGTTGCAGGAGATCTTGAAGGAGCTCTGGAAGCACAGTTTACATTGGCTCCGTTCCGTATTGCCTGCGGTATGGGAACATTCCCGGCAGCAATCAAGGAAGGTCTCGTTCAGGAAGGAATTCCGGTAGGAAAATGCTTAGATCCGATCGGCGAACTGACACCGGAAGAGAAAGAGAAGCTGCATAAAGTACTTGCAGATATGAACCTTGTTTAAAACAAGAAGTTATTAAAAAATGTTAATAAACTAAAATTTGCTGCCATGATTTCGGTGGTCGGACTGCAAGTCAATCTCCGGTCCGATCACTGAAGTAAAAATAAAAGTAGAATAGAAACAGATAGAGAAAAAGTTCGTGTATAAAAGGAGAAATTGTTATGTCTAGAATCGTAAAGATGGAAGTATATCCAGTAGCCGGAAAAGACTGTATGGAACTGAATTTAAGTGGAGCACACGCACCATACTTCACAAGAAATATTGTTGTTCTTTATGATGAGAACGGAGAGACAGGAGTTGGAGAAGTTCCGGGAGGAGAGAAGATCACAAAAGCACTTGAGGAATGTATCCCGCTTGTTGAAGGAACAAGGGTTGCTGAGTATAAGAGCACACTGCTTAAAGTAAAAGCACATCTTGATTCTAAGGGGGAGGAAGATGTCAGAGGAAACCAGACATTTGACCTTCGTACAGGAGTTCATGTAATTACAGCGATCGAGGCTCCATGTCTTGATCTCCTTGGAAAGCAGCTTGGTGTTCCGGTTTGTGAACTTCTCGGAGACGGACAGCAGAGAGATAAAGTAAGAATGCTTGGATATCTCTTCTTTGTAGGAGACCGTAACAAGACAGATCTTCCGTATGATTCAGAGTCGGATTCAGATTGTGCATGGTACCGTCTGCGTCACGAAGAAGCACTTACAGCAGATAAGATTGTAGAGATGGCACTTGCTGCTAACAAAAGAGAAATACGGTTTTAAAGATTTTAAACTGAAAGGAGGAGTTCTTGCAGGAAACGAAGAGATGGATGTGATCCGTGCAATGAAGAAAGCACTTCCGGACGCAAGAATCGACCTTGATCCAAATGGTGGATGGCTTCTTGAAGAAGCAGTTGAATATGTAAAGGGAATGGAAGGAATCCTTACATACTGTGAAGATCCATGCGGAGCAGAAGGTGTTTACTCAGGAAGAGAGATTATGAGTGAATTCCGCAGACGTACAGGTTTCCCCGACAGCAACAAACATGATTGCTACAGACTGGAGACAGGTTGGACACTCTCTGGAATCTCAGGCAGTTGACATCATCCTTGCAGACCCACATTTCTGGACAATGAGTGGTTCTGTACGTGTAGCTCAGATGTGCCATGATTTTGGATATACATGGGGATCTCATTCAAATAACCATTTTGATATCTCCCTTGCAATGTTTACACAGGTTGGAGCAGCGGTTCCGGGAGAGTACAATGCACTGGACACACACTGGATCGGCAGGAAGGTCTTGAGAGACTGACAAAAGAGCCACTTCAGATCGTAGACGGATGTGTAGAAGTTCCAAAGAAACCAGGACTTGGTATTGAAGTGGATCTTGAGCAGGTAAAGAAAGCACATCAGCTGTACCTTGATAACTGTCTTGGAGGAAGAGATGATGCAGTAGGAATGCAGTATCTGATCCCGGGATGGAAATTCGATCCAAAGAAACCTTGTCTTGTAAGATAAGGAGAACGACAGTGGAAAATGAAACAGAAGATTTACATTCCTCAGCCAATCGCTGCAGCGGGAGAGGACTATCTCATAGAAAAAGGCTATGAGATAGTCCGCGGCAGGGAAAGACAGACAAAGAATCAATAAAAATGATATTGCAGTATGTGATGCAATGATTCAGCGAACTGCAAAAGTAGACAAGGAGATACTTGAAGCAGGAAAGAACCTGAAAATCATAGCCAGACATGGGGCAGGATATGACAATCTTGACTGGAAGGCTGCGAATGAGTTAGGGATTTATACGGCTTATTCACCAGACACGACGACCTTATCTGTTGCAGAATTCACTATAACTGTGATTTTAAATCTTGCAAAATGTCTGAAAGAATCCGAAGAACTTGTAAGGAAAGGAGATTTTCCGAAGAAATTTTCACTGAAAGGGACCGATGTAGCAGGAAAGACACTCGGGATCATCGGTCTTGGAAAGATTGGAAAAGAGGTAGCAAGAAAGGCAGCGCTGGGGCTGGATATGAGAGTCATTTCTTATGTGCCGCGTCCGGAAGGAAAAGAAATTTCAGAGTATGTAGAAATCGTATCCTGGGAAGAACTTTTGCAAACATCGGATTATATCAGTCTGCATGTACCGGGAGGAGAAAAGAACCAGGGAATTATTTCAAAAAAAGAGTTTGCCATGATGAAGAAATCCGCTTCCCTGATTCAAGTTTCCAGAGGCGGCGTTGTTGATGAAGAGGCGTTAGCAGAAGCAATTAGGAACAGTCAGATCAGAGGTGCAGCGGTGGATGTGTTCTCAGAAGAACCACCCAAAAAAGACAATCCATTATTGAAACTGGAACAAGTGATCCTGACACCGCATATTGGTTCCAATACGGTGGAATGTATGGATCGGATTGCACTGGATGTAGCGGAAGATGTGCATCTTGTCCTTTCCGGAGAGAAATCGAAACATCCAATTAAAAGATAGATTATGACAGAAGAGGGAAGGCAGCGGGAAAATGGAAAAAGTGACTTTAGATCCGGCAATTAAATTCGGAGCCGGGAGATACAGACAGGAAAAGAATTTACTTGAAGAGTGTGGAAAAGAAATTTCATGTTTTGGAAAGAGAGCATTTATCATTGCCGGAAACAGAGCGTGGGATGCAGTGAAAGAACGGATGATTCCGGGATTTGAGACGGTAGGACTTGAGTATGAATTGCACCTGTATAGTGGAAAATGTTCTTATGAAGCTGCCAGGGAATATGCTGAAAAATGCAAAGCGGAAAACTGTGATGAGGTAGTCGGAATCGGTGGCGGACTTGTTATGGATTTTGCAAAAGCAGTCGGCGAATATGCGGATACCGGAGTTGTCAATATTCCGACATCAATCGCAACTTGTGCCGCATTTACAACAATGAGTGTTATGTATACACCGGAAGGCGCAAAGAAGGACTGCTGGAGATTCGAACATGAAGTCGATGCGGTTCTTGTAGATCTGCAGGTGATCGCAGAATGTCCAATCCGTTATGCGGCAGCCGGAATTTTGGATGCGATGGCAAAAAAAAAATCGAGATACAGAACGGCAAGCCGAAGATGTATCTCAGTGAAAATAAAATCGATCTGTTCAGTGCCTACAAGATGGCAGAGTATACTTACGAGGTGCTTGTAGAGTATGGTGCACAGGCAATTGAAGATATCCGTCATAAGAGACTTACAAAGGCAGTGGAAGATATTACATTTATCAATATCGCTGTAACCGGTGTGATCGCGAACATCACGAAAAGCTTCTCACAGTCAGCACTTGGTCATATGATGTATGACGGTGTACGAACCTATTTTACAAAGGAAGCAGAGCATGCGCTGCATGGAGAAATCGTGGCAGTGGCACTATTTACACAGCTTTATTACAATAAATTAAGTGAAGATAAAGAGGCACTTCGTCTGTTCATGAAAGGGATGGACATGCCATTAACTTTGCAGGAGCTTGGAATCGAGCCGACGCAGAAGAATCTTGATATTCGGAAGCGTATCTGATTGATTCTCCTTATGTAGAGCAGTCAGAAGAGAGCTTTAAGCTGCTGCATGAAGCAATGAAACAGATGTGTTAAAAGAAAGGAAATAATAAAATGAAAGTAGGATTTATTGGACTTGGAATTATGGGAAAACCGATGAGCATGAACCTGTTAAAAGCAGGAAATGAGCTCGTTGTATTTGATTTTAATGAGACAGCAGTTGCAGAGGTTGTTGCAGCAGGTGCAAAGGGAGTAAAAAGCGGAGCTGAAGTAGCAGCAGAGTGTGACACAATCATCACAATGGTTCCAAACTCACCACATGTACGTGCAGCATGTCTTGGAGAAGGTGGAATTGCAGAGGCAGCAAAACCGGGAACAGTTGTAATTGATATGAGCTCTATTGATCCGGTAGAATCTAAAAAGATTGGTGCTGAGCTTGCAGAAAAAGGAATTGAACTGATGGACGCACCGGTAAGTGGCGGAGAGCCGAAGGCAATCGACGGAACACTTTCTGTTATGGTTGGTGGAAAGAAAGAGACATTTGACAAATATTATGAACTGTTGATGCAGATGGCAGGTTCTGTTGTATATGTTGGAGAACTTGGATCAGGAAATGTTGCAAAACTCGCAAATCAGGTAATCGTTGCACTGAATATCGCAGCAGTATCCGAAGCACTGACACTGGCAAAGAAAGCCGGGACAGATCCGGAGCTTGTATATCAGGCAATCCGTGGAGGTCTTGCAGGTTCTACAGTTCTTGATGCAAAGGCACCGATGATGATGGATCACAACTTCAAGCCGGGATTCCGTATTGAACTTCACATCAAAGACCTGAACAATGCGCTGAACGCTGCACATGCAGTAAATGCATCTCTTCCGCTTACAGCAGAGATTATGGAGATCATGCAGTCCTTAAAGGCTGACGGAAATGAAAAAGATGACCACAGTGCAATTGTAAAATACTACGAAAAAGTATCTAATGTGTCTGTAGAAAGAGAAAACTAAGATTAACCATTTGTAAGAATATAAGTTATTGCCGGTCATGGGAAACTGTGGTCGGCATTTTCTATCTGAATAAAAGGTCAGGAGGAAGAACAGAATGAAATTACATATTATCGACGAGGCAGAACGTTGCCTGAAATGTAAAAAACCACTTTGTCAGCAAGGGTGTCCGATTCATACACCTATCCCACAAATCACTCAATTATTACTTGAAAACCGTTTGATGGAAGCCGGTGAAATCCTTTTTGCAAATAATCCAATGTCCGCTGTCTGCTCCACCGTATGTAACCATGAAAATCAATGTGAAGGCCATTGTGTTTTAGGAAGAAAGAGCAGTCCAATCCATTTTAGCAGTATTGAGAATTTCATTTCAGATTCTTATCTTGACAGGATGGAAGTGCCGAAAATAGAGAAAAACGGAAAGAAAGTAGCGGTGATTGGTTCAGGACCGGCAGGAATTACAGTTGCTATCAAGCTTGCATTAGCAGGTTATAAAGTAACGATTTTCGAAGAACGAAGCAAAATCGGCGGTATGCTGCAGTATGGAATTCCGAATTCCGTCTTTCAAAATCTGTGATCGACCGATACAAAAAAGAAAATGGAAGAATTGGGAATCGGATTCGCCCGAATACCGTGATCGGAAGTGCAATCGTGATCGATAATCTGTTCCGCGACGGATACAGCAGTGTCTTTGTAGGAACAGGAGTATGGAGACCGAAGGCAATCGGAATTAAAGGAGAGAGTCTTGGAAATGTATACTTTGGGATTGATTACCTCAGAAGACCGGAGGCACATCAATTGGGAGAGAAAGTAGCTGTTATCGGTATGGGAAATGTTGCGATGGATGTAGCCAGAACTGCATTGCGTCATGGTGCAAAAAAAGAGGTTACACTGTATGCAAGAGGAAAACGCATTTCCGCAAGCTCTCATGAGGTGTCTTATACAAAACTGGAGGGCGCAGACTTTGTGTTTGGAAAGGCAATAGAGTCGATCAATGAAGCCGGTCCGATGTTTAAAACAAGTATATTTGATGAAAACAATAAAGTGATCGGATATGAAGAAAAAATTAGATCAGGTAGAAGCAGACTCTGTAATCATTTGCGTGAGCCAGGCACCAAAGAATAAGCTGGTACTTACAACGGATCAGTTAAAAACGACAGAGAAGGGACTTCTTCTGACAGATGAGAACTGCATGACAACACATGAAGGTGTTTTTGCAGCAGGAGATGTTGTACAGGGAGCGAATACGGTGGTTCATGCTGTAGAGGAAGCAAAACGGGCTGCTGAAGGGATGATTCGATATATGGAAAGGAAAGAAAATGAGTGATTTATATCTTACATTAAAAAATGGAATGAAAATGCCGCGTCTTGGTATGGGAACCTGGATGCTTGGTGAACATCTGTCAATCTACCAGCAGGAAAAGAAGGCGCTTCAGGCAGGGATTGATGCAGGATTTACTTTAATAGATACAGCTGAAATGTATGGAAATGGACTTTCAGAGAAATTAATCGGGGAATACGATCCAGGGATATTCTCGAGAAAAACTCTTTCTTGTTTCAAAGGTATATCCGCACAATGCAGGACGTCCGCAGATTTATGACAGTATTGACCAGACATTGCATAATCTTAAAACAGATTATCTGGATATGTATCTGTTGCATTGGCGCGGAAGTACGTTGGAAGAAACAGTGGATGCAATGGAAGAACTGGTGAAAAAAGGCAAGATCAGAAGCTGGGGCGTATCCAATCTGGATACATCAGATATGAAAGAACTGTTTTCAGTTCCCAATGGAGATCACTGTCAGGTGGATCAGGTATTGTATCATCTGGGATCCCGTGGGATAGAGTATGATCTGATGCCCTGGTTGGAAGAACATCAGACACCGATTATGGCGTATTGTCCACTTGCACAGGCTGGAAGCCTGCAAAGAAGTTTATTAAAGAACAAAGAAGTGCAGAAAATAGCAAAAGCTCGTGGCATTACACCGATGCAGGTACTTCTCGCATTTGTTCTTCGGAAAGATCAGGTGATTGCAATTCCAAGAAGCGGCAGAACAGAGCATGTACTTCAGAACTGGGCAGTAAAAGATGTTGTCCTTATAGACGAAGAATACGCTGCTCTTGACCGTGCATTTCCTGCACCGGAGCATAAGATCTATTTGGATATTGTATAGAATAAGCTATGAGAAGAAGTATTGTGAAAATATAACAAAAACGTGTGGAAACGATTACATTGTCTTGAAATAAACAATGTTTGTCAACGAAATCAATGACAAAACGATGAAAAACAGAAAAAAATTAAGTGAATCTGTCTACGGAAAAAGAAATCTCTGAATGCTATTCTGTTAGTGTGATAAAGGAAAATAAGAATAGAAATTTTAAAGAGAGTTTATAGGAGGCAGGGGAATGAGAAGAGTTTTGCAGAATCTGATCATCGCATTTACAGTTATCTTTTTGTTTACAGGCATGTTTTTATATAGAAAATCAGAATATGTGAAAGCAAGTGGACAGTATACAAGTAACATAACAATCCGTAACGCTTCACCGCTTGAACTGGAAAATGTTCAGGTTAAGTTCAACGGAGCAGAAACAGTAACAATCGGGGCAATGCAGTCTGAGAGAGAAAAGAGTGATTGAGATTCCGGAAGAAGCAAAACCGGCAGTTACAGTCCAGGTGAGCGGAACATCTGATCTGGCCGGAAAATTCGCCGGACATTTCAGCGGAAGAATCACAGACGGAACAGAAGCTGTGATTTATCTTGAAGAAGATATGACACTTGGAGTTTCATCGAATGTGATAGATGATTGAAGAGAACAAGACTTATAAATTTCAAAGTCTTTCATAATATGAAGAGAGTGGACAGCAGAAATTAGTTTTGCTGTCCACTCTTTTTATGATATTATGTAATTGTTCAGAGCCAAGCAAAATTTAAAAACAGGTATAAAATGCTTGCATTTTTAAGACTGTTTTTTAAATTTTATTTGGCGGATACGCCACACCGACGAAATGCGTAGCATTTTGGAGGTTGGCTCTGAACAGTTATGCTATTATGAAGAAAGAAATGACATCGGTGAAAATTATATTATAATAATAGGAAAGGATAATGATAATGAATCAGAAAATCATTCTTGCATCAGCATCTCCGCGCAGACGAGAGCTGCTTGCGCAAATCGGTTTAGAATTTGAGGTAAAGGTAAGTAATAAAGAGGAAGTCTATACAAGTACAAAACCACAGAAGATTGTAGAAGAACTTGCATTGATGAAAGCAGAAAATGTTGCATCTGATCTTCAGGCAGAGGGAGTAGAATTGAAAAATACAATTGTGATCGGAGCAGATACAATCGTTGTACGTGACGAAGAAATCCTTGGCAAGCCAAAGAATGAAGATCATGCATATGAGATTCTTCTAAGCCTTCAGGGAAGAGCACATGAAGTTTATACAGGTGTTGCAATTCTTTCCTATAATAATGCAGGCGAGAAAGAAATCATTAACCATGCGGTAGAGACAAAGGTTCATGTGCATGAGATGAGCGAAGAAGAAATCCGCGCGTATATCGCAACCGGAGATCCGATGGATAAGGCGGGAGCTTATGGAATCAGGAAGCTTTGCGGCGTATATAGATGGAATCGAAGGGGACTACTATAATGTGGTTGGACTGCCGGTATCATATTTTACCAGCAATTGAAAAAACGCTAAACATATATTGTTACATTTGTAATTATATAGTATAATACATATGTTGTCGCTCCTAATCTGGCAACAGAAAGGGGGTGTGAATATGTCGATATTTATCTCTTTTCTTGTTTCCGTCGCAGCAAGTGTAGTTGGCTACTATGTTTGCAAATGGCTAGACGGAGATGACAGCGACAATTAGCCTGAATGGATGCTCAACCATCAAAAAAGAAGACCCCTCATGAGTTGGCGGCTCATGAGGGGTCATTTTTGTGTGAATATGTCATATTCATCTCTTTTCTTAGCTACAATCACTATATCACATAATCGTAGCTAAAACAAGTATATGTTGAAAAATAAAATTTTATTTATCACACCTATACTATGGTTTAAAAATGGGTGCTTTTCTTTTTTGAGAAAACAAAATCGTAACAAAAATGTAACATCTGTTTTTGCTATTATTCTGAAAAGGATACGAAAAACAGGAGAAAAATTATCATTAATATACAAATTAAGACGAAGTGTCTATGAAATTTTTTTTGAATCGTACAAATGTACAGAAATAAAAACAATTTTATTGTGGAAAATGCGCATAAAAAAAAGAGCGGATTCTAAAACAAGAGCGAAAAACGGTTAAAAAAAAGTAATAAAAAATAGACAAAACGTAGAATAAAAAAAGAGCAAATTGAAATAAAAAAAGTGTTTTTTTTATGAATTTAACTTGTTGAAGTGGAACGTTGACAAAGAGAAAACATGGGAGTAATATTTAGTCAACTTTTCGGAGAACATGACGTTTTAATGCGATTATAAGCAGTAACATTTGCCATGCTGTATACGAAAAGTGACAAAATACAGCAATATACATTAGGTAGAAAGGGAGGGAGCAATACGGGAAATCGGCAGACAATCTTATGGAAGAACTGAATTGTGAGAAAGTGTTCACACTTCCGGTTCTTGGCGGGATCAATGAATCTGTAGTAGTTACCTGGATCATCATGGCAGTGCTTGTGATAGCATCCATTATTCTGGTAAGAAACTTAAAGGTTGAGAATCCCGGAAAAGTGCAGTTGGCTCTCGAAGCCGGTATCGGCGCCGCTGAGGACTTCTTTGTCGGAGTACTTGGGAAAGAGAACAAGGGCTATGTACCGTATCTGATTACGGTTCTGTTATATCTCGCCTGTTCAAACACAATTGCACCATTGTTTGGCTTTAAGCCTCCGACGAAAGATCTGAACGTGACGGCAGCCCTGGCAATCATGAGTATGTGTCTCATTGAATTCTCAGGTATCCGCAAGAATGGATTCGGACACTGGGCAAAGCATTTTGCACAGCCGATTCCAATTGTAGCACCGATCATGATTTTGGAAATCGTCATCCGGCCGTTGTCGCTTTGTATGCGACTCTTTGGTAACATGCTGGCAGGATTCGTAGTCATGGAACTTTTGAAAGCAATCGTTCCACTGATCATTCCGATTCCAATCAGTTTTTACTTTGATATTCGACGGCCTACTTCAGGCATACGTATTTGTATTCCTGACATCTCTGTTTATGAATGAAGAGATGGAGTAAGAACTTAACACATTCTATTGAAAAGAAAAGGAGATTAAAATTATGTCAACACTTATTGCTATTGGAGCAGCTATCGCAGTATTCACAGGTATCGGAGCAGGTATCGGTATCGGACATGCAACAGGTAAAGCAGTAGAAGCTATCGCAAGACAGCCAGAGGCAGAAAGCAAGATCAGTAAGAACCTTATCCTTGGATGTGCTCTTGCAGAGGCAACAGCTATCTACGGTTTCCTCATTGGTATCCTGATCATCTTCTTCCTGAAATAAGAAACGAAAAGAATCTTATGAAAATGATGGAAGCAGATAACAGGAAAGGCAGGTGTAAAAGGTGCTTCAGTTAAATATGAACCTTGTCTATACCATTATCAACCTTATTGTTCTCTTCCTCCTGTTGAGACATTTTCTGATCAAACCGGTGAGTGATATCATGGAGAAGCGCAGACAGATGATCGCAGATGGTCTTCAGGGTGCACAGGATGCACAGAGTGATGCGCAGAAGATGAAACAGGAATATGAAGATGCTTTAAAGGGAGCAAAGCTTGAATCAGCAGCGATTGTTGAGAAGGCACGCTCAGAGGCTAAGACAGAGTATGACCGCATCGTAAGTGAAGCAGGAAGCAAGGCCGGAGATCTTCTAGAAGCTGCAAAAAAGAGAATGTACGTATTGAGCGTGAGAAGACAATGAAAGATCTTCAGACTCAGATTGCAGGACTGGCTATGGCATCCGCTGAGAAGATCGTGGGAGACAAAGAGCAGAACATTTATGACCAGTTTTTGGGAGAAGTAGGTGGGACAGATGAAAACACAGACAAGTAAGAGTCAGATTTACTGCCCAATGGCAGCAATCAGATATGCACGTGTCCTGTATGAAGTAGGTGTCCCAAAAGAAGCTGTACAGAAAACACGTGAGATTTTTGAGGAAGTACCGCAGCTTCACGAGATTTTCGCGAATCCTACCATTGAACTTCAGAAAAAAAATGAATGTGGTAGACAGAGTATTTCCAAAGGAGATAAGAAATTTCCTTAAAGTAGCGTGCAGATATCAGAGAATGGATCTGATCGAAGATATCTTCACAGCATATGACAGATACTGTGATGAACAGAATCAGGTTCTGAACGCAGTTCTGACATGTATTCAGCCTCCGACGGAGGAACAGAAAAAAAAGGAATGGAGGCGTTCCTTTGCAAGAAATATGGCGCAAATCGTGCTAAAATCGAAGTTCGCCAGGACAAAGCACTGCTTGGAGGATTTATTCTCCGGGTTGGCAGTGATGAGTATGACTGGAGTATGAAAGGACGCCTGAACAGATTAGAACAAAGATTGACCTGGAGGTGAACAAGGTGAGTTCAATCAATTCAGATGAAATTATTTCTATCCTGAAAGAAGAAATAGAGAATTTTGATACAATGAGTAAGGACAGTGAAGTAGGTACTGTTGTTACTGTCGGCGATGGTATCGCCACAATCTACGGATTGATCACGCCATGTACGGGGAAATCGTTACTTTTGAAAACGGCCTTAAGGGAATGGTACAGGATATTCGTAAGAATGAGATCGGATGTATCCTTCTTGGAAGTGACACAGGAATCCGTGAAGGCACAAAGGTAGCCCGTACAGGAAAGAAAGCAGGCGTTCCGGTTGGAGACGCTTATGTAGGAAGAGTTGTCAACGCCCTTGGTGAGGCGATTGACGGAAAAGGTGAGATCAAATCTGACGACTATCGTCCAATCGAGAATGAGGCACCTGGAATTGTTGATCGTAAGTCAGTAAGCGTTCCGCTTGAGACAGGTATCCTTTCCATCGATGCAATGTTCCCAATTGGCCGTGGACAGCGTGAGCTGATCATCGGAGACCGTCAGACAGGAAAGACATCCATTGCACTGGATACAATCCTGAATCAGAAAGGCAAAGATGTGATCTGTGTTTATGTTGCAATCGGACAGAAGGCATCTACAGTTGCCAAGGTTGTTAACACATTACAGACACACGGAGCAATGGATTATACGATTATCGTATCTTCCACAGCCAGCGACTGCGCACCGCTTCAGTATATTGTGCCTTATTCCGGCACCGCACTGGCAGAGTATTTTATGTACAAGGGAAAAGACGTACTGATCATTTATGATGATCTTTCCAAGCATGCGGTTGCTTATCGTGCGCTGTCCCTGTTACTGGAGCGTTCACCGGGACGCGAGGCTTATCCGGGTGATGTATTTTATTTTCATTCAAGGCTTCTGGGAGAGATCCAGCCGTTTGAGTGATGAGATGGGCGGAGGTTCTATCACAGCACTTCCGATCATTGAAACACAGGCCGGAGATGTATCTGCATATATTCCGACAAACGTTATTTCCATCACAGATGGACAGATTTTCCTGGAGAGTGGACTTTTCGCATCAGGAATGAGACCGGCGGTCAACGTTGGACTTTCCGTATCCCGTGTTGGTGGTGCAGCTCAGACAAAAGCAATGAAGAAAGCATCAGGAAGTATTCGTATCGATCTGGCGCAGTATCGTGAGATGGAAGTCTTCACACAGTTCAGTTCAGCTCTTGATGCAGCTACGAAGGAAGAACTGGAATATGGAAGTGGTCTGATGGAACTTCTGAAACAGCCACTGTATCATCCACTTTCCTTGCATGAGAAAGTAATTACACTGTGTGCAGCAACACATAAAGTACTCTTAGGTGTTGAGAAGACAAAAATCAAACAGTTCCAGTATGATATGCTTCAGATGTTCGAGACAGAGCATCCGGAAATCGGTCAGGAAATCGAAGAGAAGAAAGTCCTGACAGAGGAACTGATCGACAAGATCGTAGAGACAGCGAAGGAATTCAAGAAGAGCAGGTGTTAATATGGCAAATATCAGAGAGATACAGAGCAGAATCAACAGTGTCAAAGACACAATGAAGATTACCAATGCAATGTATATGATCTCTTCTTCCAAACTGACACAGGCGAGAAAGAAGCTGGCAGATACAGAACCATATTTCTATGCGCTGCAGGGTGAGATCAGTCGTATTTTACGTCATCTACCAGAATTACATCATAGTTATTTCAACAAGAGGGAAAACATTCCGGCAGAGGAACGTAAGATTGGATCGATCGTTATCACGGCGGACAAGGGACTGGCCGGTGCATACAATCACAATATTGTGAAGCTTGAGGAAGAGATTCTTTCCAAGCCGGGTCAGCATAAGCTTTTTGTTGTGGGAGAGCTTGGACGTCATTATTTCGCAAAGAAGGATGTAGATATTGATACAAACTTCCGTTACACAGTTCAGAAGCCGACCATGCATCGTGCCCGTGACATTTCAGCGGTTATTCTGGATCAGTTTAACAATCATGAGCTGGATGAAGTTTACGTAGTATATACACGAATGGAAAATGCAGTTCAGTCAGAGGCAGAAGTGTTAAAACTTCTTCCACTCGAGAGAGGGACTTTGGCGAAATGACGATGCCTTTGAATATGTATCGCGAGGAAATCGAACTAAATCCATCTCCTATGGATGTCATGAACAGTATTGTACCAAGTTATATCAACGGTATGATCTACGGATGTCTGGTTGAGGCTTATGCCAGTGAGCATAATGCCCGTATGATGGCAATGAAGTCAGCAACAGACAGTGCACAGGATCTGATCAAAGATCTGTCAATCCTCTATAACAGAGCAAGACAGGCTGCGATCACACAGGAGATCACAGAGGTTTGTGCCGGCGCAAGAGCTCAGCAGAAGAAGAGTTAAAATGTCGAGATGCGTTACAGACAGCAGGTTGTTGCAGTTTGTAATGACTGAAATATAGAAAGAGAGAGAACATGAATAAAGGACGAATTGTACAGGTTATGGGACCTGTCGTTGACGTAGTGTTTGAAAACGGTGATCTTCCTTTTATCAAAGATGCTCTTGAAGTTGATAATAATGGAAAGAAATGCATCATGGAGGTTGCACAGCACCTTGGAAATAATGAGGTGCGCTGCCTGATGCTTGCTGCAAGTGAAGGACTTTGCAAAGATATGGAAGTTACTGCAACAGGAGCCGGTATTCAGGTTCCTGTCGGCGAGCAGACACTTGGAAGATTATTTAATGTACTCGGCGAGACAATTGATAAC